>ERZ761602.11-NODE-11-length-541740-cov-20.046411_pt1 | contig 541740 bp, 531 predicted proteins | sample MGYA00512165_ERZ761602 | MGnify/ENA primary metagenome ERZ761602 (study PRJEB28899, sample SAMN02445085) | bioreactor sludge metagenome | biome: EBPR sludge; isolation source: Thorneside wastewater treatment plant | place: Australia: Brisbane, Thorneside... | reverse complement strand
TCCGTGAAGGCGGTCTGACCGTCGGCGCTGGTGTCGTTACCAAGATCATCGCGTAATTAATCGAAAGTAAGGTAGTAAAATGGCTTCCAAGAAGAAAGATGTTCGCCCGGTGATCACCCTGCAATGCAGTGATTGCAAGGAACGGAACTACACCACCGAGAAGAATCGCCGCAACGATCCGAACCGGATGGAACTCAAGAAGTATTGCTCGCGCTGCAAGAAACACACCGCGCATCGCGAAACCAAGTAATTTGGCATGGGCGGCGTCAACACCCGCCCATGCATCCTAGGCCAGTGGCTCAATTGGCAGAGCTCTCGTCTCCAAAACGAGCGGTTGTGGGTTCAAGTCCTACCTGGCCTGCCTCAAGGCAACGCCGCGACAGCGGCGTTTTAGCCGTAATAAAATGAAGAAGGAGTATTGCCTTGGCTGAGAAAGCAAAGAAGGTCAAGAAACAGGAAAACGCCATACAGCGCTATTTCCGCGAAACCAGCGGCGAACTTCGCAAAGTCAGCTGGCCCACGTGGCCCGAAGCGCGCCGTTTGACCGGATTGGTCTTACTGGTGATGGTTACCATGGGGCTCTTCCTGGCAGGCGTGGATTTCATGGCTGGCGAGCTGTTGGACCTTGTTCTTGGACTTTAAACAATAAGGATCGAGGATTCTGATGGATTTACCGGAACCGCAAGAGCAGTTCGAACAGGAACCGATGGAAGAAGTGACATCCGAGGAGCAGAACGCTCCTGCGGATGATTCCGCTTCCGAGCCGGACCCGAAGCCTGCTCCTGCCCCCGAAACCAAGATTCCCTCCAACCTTCCTCCCGTTGAAACGACCGTCGAAGGACCGGCGTGGTTCGTCATCCATTGTTACTCGGGCTACGAGAACAAGGTTCGCCACAACCTCGAACAGCGCATTGAAACGATGGGCATGAAAGACATGATCTTCGACGTGGTCATCCCCACGCAGGAAGAGATCGAGGTCAAGGATGGCAAGCGCCGCACCGTGGAGCGACATATTTTCCCCGGTTATGTTCTTGTGAATTTGATCCTCACTGAGGAATCCTGGTACGTAGTTCGCAACACCCCCGGCGTGACCGGGTTCGTTGGTATGGGCAACAACCCCACACCGCTGCGTCCGGAGGAAGTTGCGCAGATCGTCAAACGCATGGAAGCCGAAGCGCCGACCGTCAAGGTCACTTTCAAGCAGGGTGAGCGTGTGCGCATCATCGATGGACCGTTCAACGATTTCCGTGGGGTGGTTTCCGAGATCGACATGGAACGCAGCAAGGTGCGCGTGATGGTCAGTTTCTTCGGGCGCGAAACCCCTGTGGAACTGGACTTTTTGCAGGTGGAAAAGTCGTAGCATAAGAAAAACGAAATGGACAGTAGCAGGCTCAAGTCGAGCCTGATGCGGTGGGAGGGTCTCCCAAAATGACCCGCTAAAACCACACCTGTTCCTGTGTCCCAGGTGCAGGCAAGGAGTAAAAGAAAATGGCAAAGAAGTTAAAAGCAATCGTTCGTCTCCAACTTGAGGCTGGCAAGGCTAACCCCGCTCCTCCCGTTGGTCCCGCGTTGGCGAGCCATGGTATCAATATCATGGCGTTCTGCAAGGAATACAACGCCCGCACCTCCAACCGCCCGGGTGAGATCCTCCCGGCGGAAATCACCATCTTTACCGATGGTTCGTTCACGTTCGTGCTGCGCACGTCGCCGGCTGCGGTGTTGTTGCGCAAAGCTGCGAAGGTGGAAAAAGGCTCCGGCGTTCCGAACAAGGAAAAGGTCGGTAAGGTGACCCGCGCCCAGATCAAGGAGATCGCTGAGCTGAAGATGAAGGACCTCAATGCGATCACGCTTGAAGGGGCAATGCTGCAAATTGAAGGTACCGCCCGCTCGATGGGCATTACGGTTGTTGACTAATTTGTGGGAGGATGGCTTTGTGCCGTCCGCTTGAACCACGGAGGTAAAAAATGGCTAAACACGGAAAGAAATACACGGCGGCTGCCGCCAAAGTAGATATTGACAAGGTGTATTCTTCGCGCGAGGCGGTTGCCCTGGCGAAGGAGACTTCGATCACCAAGTTCGACTCGACCGTTGAAGTTCACATGCGCACCACGCTCGATTCGCGCCAGGCGGATCAGCAGCTGCGTGATGTGGTTGTGCTTCCGCACGGCTTGGGGAAGACCGTGCGCGTTCTGGTCTTTGCCCAGGGTGAAGGTGCGGCTGCGGCTCGCGCCGGAGGCGCCGAACTCGTTGCGGATGATGACGAGACGTTGAAGAAGATCGAAGGCGGCATGCTCGATTTCGATGTCGCCATCGCCACTCCCGATGCGATGGGCAAGGTGGGGCGCTTGGGTCGTGTGCTTGGTCCGCGCGGTTTGATGCCGAACCCGAAGGCGGGGACGGTTGTTTCGGCTCAGGATATGGAGCGCGCCATCAAAGAAGCCAAAGCTGGTCGCGTGGAGTTCCGCCTCGACAAGAGCAATAACATCCATGTGTCCATCGGCAAGGCTTCTTTCTCTGCCGATCACCTGTATGAGAACTATGTGGCGTTGATGGATGCCATCAACAAGGCTCGTCCTTCCGGTGCGAAGGGTAACTTCATCAAGCGTGTTACCATCGCCACCACCATGGGACCTGGCGTCAAAGCCGATCCCAATGAACATGTGCAAGGAGCCGGATAGTCCTATCCGATAATTCTTGAAACGACCACTTCGCCGATGAAGGCGGGTGTTCCTGTGTAACGGTCAGTGCGAAGGTTCGAGACCGAACGGGAACTTAATTTCCTGCTCAGGTGAAGACTGAAAGCATAGAACAGCGTTTTACGCTGTTTCCCTTCCGGGAATGCGAAAAGTCTTTGCCTTGCGAGAGTGGCAAAGACTTTTTTCACGAAAGGAGGTGAATACCCTTTGGCAATTTCTAAGCAACGCAAGGAAGAAGTGCTAGCCAGTTATGGAGACTGGGTCAAGCGCAGCCAGGCGATCATTCTGGTGGAATACACCGGAGCGAACATGAAATCCCTCGACGGTATCCGCGCAAAGGTGCGTGAGTCGGGTGGTGAATTCCATATCGTTAAGAATACGCTTGTCCGCCGTGTGTTTGCGGAGAATGGCATGGACCTGCCCGAAGATTACCTTGTGAAGTCGACGGCTGTTTCGTTTGCGTTCTCCGACCCCGCTTCCACCGCCAAGGCGCTGACCGATGCCACGAAAGGCAGCGAGTTCGTCAAGGTGAAGGGCGGTTTCATGGGAGGCAAGGCGTTGACCGCCGCACAGGTGAAGGCGCTTTCTGATATGCCGCCGCTGCCCGTCATGCGCGCAACATTGCTGGGCGTTTTGCAGGCTCCCGCCGGCAAACTCGTCCGCACGATCGCCGAGCCCGCCCGTGGTTTGGCTGCTGTTGTCAAGGCGTTCACGGAGAAGAGTGGTTCTCCCGCCGCCGCGTAACATTCAAATTTTCGGCGAGAGATCTCTCGCAGTTCAATCAATAACTATTAGCTAGGAGTGCTAAACATGTCTGAAAAGCTCGAAAAACTCGTGGAAGAACTTTCCACTCTTTCCGTCCTTGAGGCGGCTGACCTCGTCAAAATGCTCGAAGAGAAGTGGGGCGTTTCTGCCGCTGCCCCGGTGGCTGTTGCCGCCGTTGGTGGTGGTGCCGCCGCCGCTGCTGAACCCGTTGAAGAGAAGACCGAGTTCGATGTGGTCATCAAGGATGCGGGCGCCAAGAAGATCGATGTCATCAAGGTCATCCGTCAGTTGACCAGCCTCGGTCTCGGCGAAGCCAAGGCGATGGCTGAAACCGCTGGCTCCAAGGTCCTCACCGGTGTTGGCAAGGATGCCGCCCAGGATGCCAAGAAGAAGCTCGAAGAAGCCGGCGCTCAGGTTGTTGTCGAGTAATTCCTTCGAAAGAAAAAAAGAGACCACCCATTTGGGTGGTCTCTTTTGATTTAATTTTGGTGCTACGCTACCAACCGGTCTACTTTACGGATAACCATGACAACTTTGCCTTTGATGTCCAGCGATTCGTTCTTTTTGATCATGATCGGTTTGAAGGCGGGGTTGGCAGGCTGCAGGCGGTAGCCATCCTTTTCCTTATAAAAGTATTTGAGGGTGGTCTCGTTCCGTTCATTGAGCCAGACTGCCACCATTTCACCGTTGCGAGCTTCCTGTGCGGGTTTGAGGATGACGATATCGCCGTCATTGACCATGGCATCGATCATCGAGTCTCCCTGTACTTGAAGGGCGAACAAATCCTTGCCTTTTTCCTTGGATGACATCATCGAGGTTGCGATCTCAACAGAGTCTTCCGGGGTGAAAGCCGCTTCAGATGGGACAAGAATGGGTTCACCGGCTTGAATGACGCCCAGAACCGGGACGCGCAGCATATCGCCAAGCGGGTTGCTGTTGCCGATCAGCCGCATACCGCGCGAGATCTTGCGGTCGCGTTCGAGCAATCCTTCTTTTTCAAGCTGGTCGAGGTAATAGTTCACTACCGAGGTGGATGAGATCTTGCAGTGTTCTCCGATCTCGCGGATCGAAGGGGGGTGCTTGTGTTCACGTTGGTATGACGCGATAAAATCCAGAATTTTCTGGTGGCGTTCGCCCAATCCTTTGCTTTTTCTAACCATCATCATCATTTCTAGCCTCCTGCCAGGTCGCTGGCATGGGTGGAGCATAATTCGCTCATTTGTGCTAGGAATGATAACCGAACGCTTGTTCTGTGTCAAGGCTTTAATTGGGCTTGGGGCGGGTGGAATGCCCCGAAAATTTGACCGGTTTACACCCATGTGCGGCGGCGCATCCACAGGTACATGACGATGGGCAGCGAAACCATGATGCCGAGCATGATGTCGAAGGTTTGCTCGCTGGTCCAGTGCAGGAAATGAGCAACTGGCTCGAAAAAATTCATGCCGAAAAACCCGGTGACGAAGGTGATGGGCATGAACAGTGTGGTGATAATGGTGAGTGTTTTCATGACTTCGTTCATGCGGTTGTTGGTGACGGAGAGATAGGAATCCAGCACGCCGCTGACGAGGTCGCGCAGGTTTTCGTTCAGGTCGTGCAGGCGCACGAGATGGTCGTAAATGTCGCGGAAAAAGACCCGGTCTTTTGGGTCGATGACGCGATAGTCTTCACGGGAAAGTTTGTTCAACACTTCGCGCTGGGGGAGCAGGATCCGCCTCATGGTCAGGAGGAGGCGTTTGAGCGCAAAGATATTTTCCAGCGTGTCCTTGCGCGGACGGTCGAAGACTTGATCCTCGATCTGGTCTACCTGTGCGTCGACCTGGTCGATGAGGGGCATGTAGCTCATCACCAGTGAATCCACGATGCGGTAGAGCAGGTGGTCGGGACCATCTTGAATGCGACGGTTGTCACGCTGGCAGGCGCTCCATGCATCCTCCACGGCAGGGAGCAGCTGGTCGTGATGGGTGATGATGTAATTTTTTCCGAGGAAGACATCCAACTCATCGATCTCGGATTTAAATGTGCCGTTTTCCTGTTTGTAATTCAGCACGTTTAAGACAATGTAAAGATGATCGCCCCAATCGTCCACCTTGGGAGTGTGGGTTTCCTGCAGGGCGTCATCGATGGCGAGTGGATGGAAGCCGAAACTTCGCAGAATGGGTTCTGCCGCTTCCGGGGTCTCCCCAATGAAATCGACCCAGAGTACCCCTTTCCGGTCACGAATGAGGCGCGGAAACTCGGACGGGGGAATGTCGGTGCGGATGGTCTTGCCAGGGATGTAAAAAAGGGAGCGGATCATGGAAAAACCTCCAAGTGGGCTAAAAAATCCTTAGAAAATATCAATAATATTGAAAATGTAATTGATAATTCTAAAATTATACTTGACTTAATTTAAATAATCAGTATAATTTTATTAGAAATCAGGCAAGAGACATTAATTTCATCACAGAAACATGTAATTTTCAAAAATTTTCTTTTGAAGTTGATGTCCGTTTCATGATTACCTCTGAATTATAAAGTGGAGAAGCCAATTATGCGACCCGCACCTACCCGCTGCCCAATCTGTCAATCGGAATTTGAAGTTGTCCGCCTGCACTGCTCCTCTTGCGATACGTCCATGGAAGGTCATTTCGCACTGGGGCAGTTTTCGAACCTTTCGCCGGAGCAGATGGAGTTCGTGTTCACATTCGTACGCTGCGAAGGCAAGATCAATCGCATGGAGCAGGAATTGAGCCTGTCTTATCCTACCATCCGCAACCGCTTGCACGAGGTCATTCGCAAACTGGGCTATGAGCCTGGCAGGGATGAAACCCCCGATGAAGTGGATGACGAAACCCGCAGCAGTGTCATTGCCGACCTCGAAGCCGGAAAGATCACTGCTGACCAAGCCATGCGCATTTTGCGCGGCGAGGAGGAATAAACCATGTCCAAGACCATCTCTGCCGGGCGCACGCCCAACATCCGGATCGAATCCATTGGCGGGGATCTCAGCCTCGTAGGCTGGGAGGGGGACGATATCCTTCTCAAAGCCGACGATGATGAATTGCGCGTCAGCCAGGACGGCGACCAGGTGACGGTCTCCTGCGACGACGACCTTTCGATGCGCGTGCCGAAAGGCGCGACTGTATTGATTGAAACCATTAGCGGCGACGCCTCCATCCGTGGATTGGTGGGGAGTATTGACTTGAAGGAGATCGGCGGCGACCTTTCGATGCGCGACGTGAATTCCGTGGCGATTGAAGCGGTTCGTTCTGACTTCAGCCTGCGCGGCGCCAAAGGGAGTTTATCCATCCGTAAAGCGGATTCCGACGTATCCATCCGCGATGTGGATGGCAGCGTTTCGCTTGATTCCATCGCAGACGACCTTGCCCTGCGCGACGTGCGCGGCAGTGTGACCGCCAATGTGGGCGAGGACGTAGTCATGTATCTCAATCCGCAGCCGGGCAATTCCTACTCGGTGACGGCAGGTGACGACATTTTGCTGGTGATGCCGCCCAAAGCCAACGCTACACTGACGCTCAGCGCCGACGAGATCGACATCGATTGGGATGGCGTAGAAAATGACAAAGATGCCACCAGCCGGTCTGTGGTTTTGGGAAGTGGCGGGGCAGCCTTTAGTTTGAGCGCAGGCGGAGATATCCGCGTATCCAACCGTTCGGATGCCGGAGAATCCGCTGAAGATTTTGGCAATTTTGCAGGCATGGGCATGGATTGGTCGGGGTTTGGCGAGCGCATCTCCCGCCGCGTGGAGCAGGTGACTGCTCGCGCCACGCGCAAAGCGGAGGAAGCCGCGCGCCGCGCCGAGCACAAGGTGCGCGATGTGGAACGCCGTTCCCGCCGTTTCAAAGGCGGGTTGGAGATCGGGCGTTGGAATTGGGATTTCGCACCGAAGGGCGTGCCTGTCCCTTCCAAGCCGCAGGTGTCTGAAGAGGAACGATTGGCGATCTTGAAGATGCTTCAGGAAAAGAAGATTACAGCAGAACAAGCGGAACAACTTTTATCGGCATTGGAAGGAGGCTCGTAATGTCTTCAGAAGAACGCAGAAAGATCCTGCAAATGGTTGCGGATGGCAAGATCAGCGCGGAAGAAGCTGCGACATTGATGCGTGCGCTGGATGGGGACGCGGAAGCCGAATCTGCTCACGGGGAGGAGGAGGTTTTTGAAGCGGCACCCGGTATCGGCGGAGAAAGAAGCGAAGCGCCAGAGATCGACGCAGTCCGGCGGCGGGCGCATCGCTTTTCGACTGCGTTCCTGTGGATCGGTGTCATCTTCACGGTGTTGAGCGCCTGGGCGATGTTTGGTATTCAGCAAAATGCGGGACTGAATTTCTGGTTCTATTGCATGGGGATGCCGCTATTCCTGGGCATATTGTTGATTGCCCTTGGTGCAAGCAGCCGTACGTCGCGCTGGTTGTATGTGGATGTGGACCGCACCCGTTCGAAGGATAAGGATGGTCCGCGGCATATTTCGCTGGCGTTTCCGCTTCCGTTGGGGCTGGTGGCATGGTTTCTGCGTACTTTTGGCAGCCGCATCGAAGGTTTGAAGAGGACGAACCTGGACGATGTGGTGCAGGTGATCTCCATGACGAAGGATATGGAAGCGCCGTTGATCGTGCATGTGGATGATGCCGATGATGGCGAAAAGGTGCAAGTCTTTATAGGATAAGAATGGAAACCGTAAAAAAACAACCTTTATTGAGTGGAATACTGATCCTGTTCCTGACGGCGATGATCTTTGCGAATGTCGGCGGGAGCATGTATGATGGGCTTTTACCGTTGTATCTTAAAGAGTTGAGTGCGGATATTACCGACATAGGTCTATTTTTTACATTGTCGATGATCGTACCGCTGTTTCTTCAAATCCTCGGCGGCTGGGTATCGGATTCGCTTGGGCGTTTGCGAGCCATTGCCATCGGAAGTGTGTTCGGTGTGCTCGGGTATATTCCGCTCATTCTTGCCGACCGCTGGGAGTGGCTGCTGATGGCAACAGCCATTGGCGCGGTGGCTCGTTCGTTGGTGGGTCCGAGTTTCGATGCCTTCATTGCCGAACATTCCACTGAACAAAATCGTGGCAAGGTCTATGGCATTTCGCAGGCGATCTTCATGATCGTCGCCGTGGTTGGACCTCCGCTCGGCGGCTGGCTGGCGGGCGCGTTCAGTTTCAAACTGATGTTGTTCGTGGCGGGCGTGTTCTACTTTATTGCGATGGTCATGCGTTTGAGCATGGCGCGCGAAGCCGCGCGGGGTGAAAAAGCCAATGGTGAAAAGAAGACACTTTCTTTTTCCAGCCTGAAGACGAATCTCGGCGCGATGATCGGCATGATCTTCTCAGGCGGTTTGATCACATGGATGCTCATCACGGATGGATTGCGAGACATATCTTTTCAGTTTTCCGGCAGCCTTTTTCCGGTCTATATGCAGGAGGTGGGCGGTCTTTCGTATCAGCAGATCGGCTGGGTGACTTCTTTCTTCGGTATCTGCATGATGGCGAGTACCATTCCGGGCGGCTGGCTTTCAGACAAAGCAGGGGAGCGTGTCGGAATCGCATTGGGCATGGTCCTGATGTCTGCTTCGTTGTTCCTGCTGGTAAATATCTATCCGCTGGGCGCATCGGGACAGTGGTTGTATTATGTCGGCTGGGGCATGGCAGGATTGGGGGCGGGTATTTCACAACCGGCGTATTCCTCGCTGATCAGCAAGGCGGTGCCGCAGAAGTTGCGCGGCCTGGCGTTCGGTTTTCTCAGCACCAGTCTGGGAGTGGTCTCCTTGCCCGCACCGTGGATCGGTAGTCAGTTGTGGGATCGATTCGGTCCGACAACGCCCTTTACGATCACGGCATCTGTGCTCTTATTGTCTGTCATCCCGATCTGGTTGAAGTTCAAACTTCCGAAGACCGAAGAACAGCCTGAAACGGAAAAAGCAACGGAAGAAAATTTACCTGCTGTTGCAGGATAAAAACAAAATCTGTTCGGCGTTTCGACCCTGAACGGTGAAAGGAGATAACATGGCAAACAGCGAAGAGCGAATGAAAATCCTGAAATTGATCGAGGAGGGCAAGATCAGTGCGGAGGAAGGCGCGAAACTACTCTCAGCGCTTAGCGACTCCCGACGCGGCATCCCCACACCGCCTCGTCCGCCATCAGCGGGAGGGGCGCGGATGTTGAGAGTGCGCGTCACCGACACCCGTACCGGGCGCTCGAAAGCCTCCGTTCAGATTCCGCTTGCCCTTGTGGATGCCGGTCTCAAGATCGGTGCGCATTTTGCCCCCGAAGTTCAGGGCGTGGACATGAGCAACGTCATGGAAGCGCTGCGCATGGGCGTCACGGGCAAGATCATCGATGTGACTGATGAAGAAGATGGCGAGCACGTGGAAATCTTTGTCGAGTAAGCGTGATCGCCTTCGGTTGTTGACTGGGTTGTGTTCCCATGATTCGGAAGGAGAGAGAAATGTTATTCCCATTTCTTAACCCCATGCATCGGTTGATGCTGTAGTCTGTCAACGCGCAGGAGACCCTCTTGCGCGTTGTATGTTTTACCCGCTAAAAAATAAAGGAAGCATATGCAAGAGACAAATACCAAACGTCCAAGCGGAATGATCGGATTTACCGTCATCTGGCTTGGACAGATCGTTTCCGTACTTGCCAGCGCCATGAGTCAGTTCGGTCTCACCATTTGGGTCTTCGAACGGACGCAGAGCGCCACCGCTATGGGTTTGATGCAGGTCTTTTTTATCACACCTTTCCTGCTTATCTCGCCCATTGCCGGTGTGATGGTGGACCGCCATAACCGCAAATTGATGATGATGGTCAGCGACCTCGCCGCCGGGCTGGGCACCATCTTTGTCCTGCTCTTCAATTGGCTGGGCATGCTCGAAGTCTGGCACTTGTATGCCGTCAGCATTATCTTTGGCTTGGGGATGTCCTTCCAATGGCCCGCCTATTCAGCGGCGATCAGCACGATGGTGCCCAAAGAACAATATGGACGGGCGAACGGCATGATGTCCCTGATCGAAGCGGGACCGGGTGTCATCGCCCCGCTGTTGGCTGGTTCGCTTCTTCCATTCATCGGGCTGACCGGCTTGCTCCTGATCGATGTCATCACCTTTACCTTTGCGATCGGCGCGCTGCTTTTCGTCCACGTTCCGCAGCCGCCGCGCACCGTCGAAGGCGTGCAGGGACAGGGCAACATGCTGAAGGAAGCCGCCTTTGGCTTCAAATATATTTTTGCGCGCCCCAGCCTGCTTGGATTACAAATGGTGTTCTTTGCAGGGAATTTATTTTCAGGCATGTTGTTCACACTGATGGCTCCCATGATCCTTTCGCGTACCGATAATAGCAGTTTGATGTTTGGCTCTGTCCAAACCGCGGGAGCGATTGCCGGTGTGGTCGGCGGCGTGATCATGAGTGCCTGGGGCGGCTTCAAACGCCGTGTGCATGGCGTTCTGATCGGCTGGATGCTCACAGGCATTGGGTCGGCTGTCCTCGGCTTGTCGGGCGGCTTGCCGGTTTGGATCGTGGGCATTGCCATTGCCTCCCTCACGGGACCGTTGATCAACGCCTCCAATCAAGCCATCTGGCAGGCAAAGGTAGCCCCGGATGTTCAAGGGCGTGTCTTCTCTGCGCGCCGTTTGATCGCATGGCTGACCAATCCCATTTCTCCGATCATCGCCGGAACACTTGCCGATTACGTTATCGAGCCACAAATGCGCATGGATGGCAGCCTTTCGCAAACATTCGGCTGGCTGGTAGGCACCGGTCCTGGCGCGGGCATGGGGCTTATCATCGTATTCTGTGGCGTCGTCATCGTTCTGGTTGGGCTGGCTGGATATTTCATCCCAGCCGTTCACAACGCAGAGTCCATCCTGCCAGATCACGATGAATTGGCAAAAGCAGAGCCTCAAGCTGCAACCGCATGAACAAAAAAACTGGACGAGAGATCGTCCAGTTTTTATATGGATTTTCTTGCGCTTCTTTCTGACCCTAAACCTGATTCGAAAACCTGAACATTTCCATCCCGAAATAGACCTGCCGGCGCGTGAATGCCAGCCCGCACTTCTCCAACACCCGCTGCGACGCAACGTTGAGCGGGTCGGTCAGCCCGATGATCTCCTTCAGCCCGATCTCGCTCTTCCCGAACTCAACGCACACCCGTGCCGCTTCTGTGGCATAGCCCTTCCCCCAAAAGGCATGACCTAACAAATAGCCAACCTCGGTTTCATTTGTATCGGGTAGAAATTCCAGCCCGCACCAACCCATCAGTTGACCGGTCTCGCGCAGCGTCACCGCCATTTGACCGTAGCGGAACGTCTGCCAATGGTTGGTCTGATGTTGGATGCTTCGCTCCACTTTTTCCATACCCCATGCCGACTTGGTGGGGAAGTATTGAAAAATACCCGGCTCCTGTGTGATTGCGAGCAGCGCCTCGCGGTCGTTCATCGTAAATGGACGCAGGATCATTCGTTCTGTGGTCAGTGTGAATCCTTTGCTTGTTGATTCCATCGAGTGTCCTTGTCGTAAGATATACTTTTAGATTGCGACTATATTGTATCCCTTGATTCGAATCGGAGCAGGTAATGAAGATTGTCATCTTTGGTTCAGGCGGTGTGGGCGGATATTTCGGCGGCAGGCTGGCGCTTTCAGGACAGGACGTGACGTTCATTGCACGCGGCGCGCACCTCGCAGCAATTCAGAAAGATGGCTTGCGCGTGGATTCCATCGGTGGAGATTTCATCGTTAAACCGGCGAAAGCAACCGATGATCCAAATTCCATTGGCATAGCGGATCTGGTTCTGCTTGCTACCAAAGCCTGGCAGCTGAATGAAGCCATCGAACAAATGAAACCGCTGGTTGGCGAAAAGACGGTCATTCTGCCTTTGCTCAATGGCATGGAGCACATGGATACATTGCTCGCCGCATTCGACCGCAACACCATCCTTGGCGGACTGTGCCGCATCAGCGCCTTCGTTGCCGCGCCGGGACACATCCGTCATGTCGGTGTTCAGCCATACATCGCTTTCGGCGAATTGGACAACTCGAAAAGCGAACGTGTCGAAGCCATTTACCAAATATTCGCCGCGTTGGATGGAATCCTCGTGGAAGTTCCCGTCGATGTCCATGTGACCATGTGGGAGAAATTCGTGTTCATCTCCGGCACCAGCGGCGTCGGGGCGTATACCCGTCAGCCGATTGGGCAGTATCGGGACGAGCCCGCAGCGCGGAAGATGTTAATGGATGCCATGCATGAAACCGCATCCGTGGCGCGGGCGCGCGGCGTGAATCTATCCGAATCCCTTGTGGAAGAAACGATGAAGCGCATCGATAATCTTCCACACGCCATGCTCGCTTCGATGCAAAAGGATATGATGGAAGGCAGACCGTCAGAACTCAACGAGCAAACCGGAGCGGTCATCAGGCTTGGAAAAACGGTTGGCGTGCCAACCCCCACGCATGAAAAACTTTTTGCAGCGCTGCTGCCGCTCGAGCAAAAAGCCCGCAGCCGATGAACCTACCCGAACGTCCAGTACGCAACCATCCCTTTCACCGATACACTCCCAGCGCGTGATGACTAGAATGGGCGCAAAGGAGCAACCATGAGCAAAAATATATTTACCGAACTTTCAGAAGCGATGGCGAATGCCGCCGAAGCCGCGGGCAAGTCCACGGTGATGGTGGATGCGCGCCGCCGCATTCCCGCCAGCGGCATTGCCTTTGCAAAGGATTTGATTCTGACCGCAGACCATGTGGTCGAACGTGATGAGGACATCAGGATCTTGCTTGGCGATGGGCATGAGACCACCGCACGCCTCGCCGGTCGGGACCCGGGAACGGATCTTGCGGTTTTGAAATTGGATTCCGCCTCAGCCACTCCCGCTGACATTGCGAAATCGCCTGCGCGCGTGGGACAATTTGTGCTGGCTATTGGGCGTCCATCCAAGCGTGGGATTGAATCCAGTTTCGGGACGGTCAATTCCCTCGGCGGACCTGTCCGCACGGGGCGTGGCGGCATGTTGGACGCCTACATCAAAACGGATGTGGTTTCGTACCCGGGCTTTTCCGGCGGACCGCTCATCAACGGGGAGGGTCAGGTGTATGGCATCAACACCTCTGGCTTTGGCGGCGGCGGCGCGATCACCATTCCGGTGGAAGTAGCCTGGAAGGTTGCAGAGACGCTCGCGGCGCATGGCAAGATCAAGCGCGGATACCTTGGCATTCGCAGCCAGACCGTGAATTTGCCCGAAGAAGCTCGCAGCCAATTGAAGCGTGAGCAGGAGACCGGTCTGCTCATTGTCGGCATGGAGAAAGACACCCCTGCGGAAAAAAGCGGCTTGATGGTCGGCGACATTCTCGTTGGGGTGGCGGGTGTGGCGGTGGAGCATCATGACGAACTCTTCGTCCGCTTGAGCGGGGATGTGGTCGGAAAATCCACTCCGATGGATGTCTTGCGCGGCGGGACATTGCAGGTTGTGAATGTCGTTGTAGGGGAACGATAGCGTCATTGCGATGGGCGCAGCCCTGAAGCAGAGATTGCTTTGACCACTTCGTGGTCTCGCAATGACATGGGAGCATCTATTTGATCCGAGTCACCATCGTCTCACCAAATCATGCGCTGCGGGTCGGGTTGCGGGCAATGCTCAACCGTCACCCCAATATCCGCGTTGTGGGTGAGGTGACGAGACTGGCAGACCTGAATGAAAAAGAGACCGAGGTGGCGCTGATTGCCTCGGTCTCTTCGGTGCGTTTGCCGGTTGAAACACCCGATTGTGCCTTGCTATTTCTGACCGATGACCTGGATGCTGTGCGCGGCATGTTGAACGCAAACCTGCGGGCTTGGGGCGTGCTGCCAGCCGATGTCCGCGAGGAGGAACTTCACGCAGCGGTATCGTCAGTGGCAGAAGGGCTTTGGGTCGGCGCACCCGCTCTCGTTCAGGGGTGGATGCGATTGCCACGGGGCGGAGAAGTTGCGGGAGAAGAATCACTTTCAGAGCCGCTCACATCGCGGGAGAAGGAAGTCCTCCAGCATATGGCAGAGGGACTTGCCAATAAACAGATCGCATTGCTTTTAAGCATTAGCGAACATACGGTTAAGTTTCACCTTTCGTCGCTGTATGCCAAACTGGGGGTTGCCAGCCGCACCGAAGCGGTGAAGCGGGGGATCGAGATCGGTTTGATCTCGTTGTAACCGCCATCAGACTGCAACCATTAAAGACGACCGAGGAGGGTAAAATTATCCAAATTTATCCGTCTAATTATCATGGCGAAGGAATATCACTATAAATGGTCGTGGGATCTGTCTTCAACGCCTGAGGCGTTGTGGTCGCTTGTCTCGGATACGAACCGCTTCAATCGTGACACCGGGCTTCCGTCTATTCAATTTCTTGGCATGGAAAACAAGGTCAAGCGTGTAAGGTTCAAGATTCCCTTCATCCGTGTCGAATGGGAGGAGGAGCCCTTCGAGTGGACGTATCCCTATCGCTTTGGGATTTTGAGGCGTTATCTGGCAGGACCGCTGCTGGAAATGCGTGTGGATTGCCGTCTTGAGCGGCTCGAGCCGACCGGCACACGCCTGACCTATGAAGTATGGGGCAAGCCTCGCAATCTGTTGGGGGATGTTGCCATTGCCTTCGGGATCGGGGTGTACAGCCAAAAACGTTTTGGAGATACCTATAAATTATATGACCGCATCGCTTCACGCCCCGACCCGCAACTTGCCATTGCTTCGGGAAGAAGACTCTCCCCGTCAGGTCATGCCCGCTTCAAATCCCTGAACGAGCGATTGCTGACCGATGGTGCCGATGCGAAGACTCTGGATCGTCTCTACGAATATTTGCATCGCGCCGATGACCTTTCCATTCAGCGTATGCGTCCCTATGCCCTTGCCGATGGGTGGGGGCTTCCGCGCCGCACTGTACTGGAAACTTTCCTGAAAGCCACCCGCGCCGGTCTGTTGGATATGTATTGGGATCTGCTTTGTCCCGAGTGCCGCGGGGTTGCCAAAGACCATGAGCACCTTGGTGACCTGTCTGGCAGGTCGCATTGTACTACCTGTCAGATCGATTTCAAAGTCAACCTCGACCATAACGTGGAAGTCATCTTTCGTCCGAATCCATCTGTGCGCCCGGTGGATGCGGAAGTGGAGTTTTGTGTGGGCAGTCCGCAAAGACAACCACATATGATCTTTTCGCTGGTCCTCCCGCCGGGTGAGCAACTTCCCATTACTACCCTGCTCACAGAGGGGCGGTACCGGCTGCGCGTCTTGAGCCGGGAGGGTTCACAGAACTTAATTGCCGCGGGTGATGGTCCGCTGCACAAGGATTTTCGTCTGGATGCCCTCGCTTGGACTACCGAAATTCAACCGATCGGACTATCGCCATCCATCCGGCTGATCAACGATACGGATTTCACTCAGACTTTTCAATTGGAACATACTGCCTGGTCAGATCAGGCGGCGACAGCGGCAGATGTGACCACCTTGCAAGTTTTCCGTGATTTGTTCTCGAACGAAGTATTGCGCCCCGATGAAGAAATTTCCGTTGGTGCTACCACGCTCATGTTCACCGACCTGCGCAATTCAACAAAGTTGTATCGGGAGATCGGCGATGCATCTGCCTTTGGACGTGTGCGTGAGCATTTCGAGATTTTGGAACAAGCCATTGCGCGGGAGGGCGGTTCCATCGTGAAGACGATGGGTGATTCGATCATGGCATCTTTCCGTAAACCGGTATCTGCCATGCGTGCGATCTGGAGCGTGCAAAAGGAATTGACCGCCCGAGGCATGCCGCCGCTGTTCATCAAGGTTGGGATTCACGCCGGTCCGTGTATTGCCGTCAACCTGAATGACCGCCTGGACTATTTCGGTTCAACGGTCAATATTGCGGCGCGATTGCCGGGTTTCTCCAATGGCGGCGAAGCGATCTTCCCTGAATCCGTTCGTAACGACCCGGAAGTGCTCGAGTTTTTGGAACGCAATGCGGCGCCGAATTCGCTGACTCGCTTTCAGGGTGACCTGCGCGGTTTTGACAAACCGATGGAGTTGTGGAGAGTGAAGGTATAAAAAAACGCCAGTCCGTTTTGGCTGGCGTTTTTTCGTTACTTTAAGACGACTTCGGTTTTTATCGATCCTGCTCGCTCGTGCAGGAAAGATACCCTGACCTTTGTGCCTTTCCTGGCTTTTATGATCCATTCCACTTTGGTGCGGTCGAACGTACTTTCGACCGTATCCTCAAAGAGGAATGCGGGCTTATAGGCATGTCCTTCCAGCTCGCCCAACTCCTCGCGGATCTTGCCCGTTTGCAGGCTTGCTCCTTTGGGCAGCAAAATTTCCGCCAGCACCCCGCGTGTGAGTTTGCGCTCCAATGCCTTTTTTGTAACGTAGGTTGGAAGCCAGCCGCGATTTTCCACCACAAGGCGGATGCGGAAGGTGTCTGCTCCCAGCGGGGTGACGCTCACATCACGCAGACCAAGCTCGGGCGCGATCAGAGCGTGCCACATGATCCAGGTCGGAAAACGTTCAATCTCCCTTTCCAAAAATTCCAACGGCGCGTTGCCGAAATAGTTTTGCATATCCCAGCCACCGAGTTCCACATTGCCGATCTGTGGGTGGTTGAATTTGTACCAATCCACATAACCCTTGCCGCCAAGAACCTCGTCGTTCCATTTCAATAGTGTGAAATCATCTTCCACTGGATGTTCGCGGAACCAGTCGATGTATTTGAAATCTTTTATGCCCGCCTGTGCCTGCGGACTCCAGAATTCGACCGTCCATGCAAAAATACCCATGTGTTCATACGCCCAGGTGTCGAATCCGCCAGTGATGACCTGCTTGGGGTGATAGCGAAACTCATGAAAGACTGAAATGTTCGGGTAGCCCGTCACTTGAGTTCCTTTTTCACCGATCTTTTGGTAGGTCCACAGGTCCTCAGCGGGAAAAACTTCGTCGGGTCTATCGTCATATGGTCGCAGCAGGACGCCGCTGAATGTGTGGAAAGACATGGCGCCTGTGATATTCTTGTGACCCGCGATGAACTTCACAAGGTTATGTACTTCCGGCTCGCTGGCGGGGTAGTCTCCTGCGCCCGGCTGTTCAGATGCCGTCCGCCAACCGGCGGGAAAATTCCGGTTCAAATCCAAGCCCTCTTTTGGCGCGCGTGAAAGGATTGTCGTACCATCGTAGTTCTTCACCCGCCCCTCGGTGAGGATGCGGTAATAGGTATCGCCTGTTTCCACGGGGTCACGCCGGATCATCAAGCGCGGTTCATCGGGATGAGCCTTCCAAGTACCATTCGGGTCTTGGATGCGCATTTGCAGGACGCGCCCATCGCCGTCCACATCTTCGCCCGAGATCAACCCATCCAACGCATCCTCTTCATATGGGTAGGGGCGCGTACTGGAGCGGATGAATTTCGGTCTATCTGCCATCGCCCACTCCGCACCATCCGGGTTGACGCGCGGCACGATGTAAAACGTGCGCGAATCAAGGGCGCGGGTGACCGTTTCATCTTTCTTGTACTGCGTTACCAGCGTGTGGATGAGATACAACGCCGCAGCCGATGCGGTTAACTCAGTGGCATGGATGTTGCCGTCCACCCACAGAGCGGGCTTCTCCGCATCACTCCCCGACTTGAAGTTGGTTGCTGTTACCAGCCAAACCTCTCTACCCTCGTGGCTTTTTCCGATGGATTCCAGCCGAATGAGATTTGGATACTCCCTGGCGTATTCTTTGAGAATACGGGTCAGTTCCGTGTAGCGATAGAAGCGATTGAATTTTACGTTTGGCATGCTGGCTCCTTCTAATTCTCCAGAATGGTTTTCATCTCTTTATTCCACCCTTCTCGATTGGACCTGTGTACTACTTCCGCCAGCCCGCGCGGGACGACATTTTTTACCAGAATTTCTTCCAGCGGCATCCAGACGGGTTCGTAGGTTCCATTGATTTCATCCGGCTCGCCGTATTCTTCGCCGGTTCCCGTTCCAAATTCCCCGCCCGCCCATGTGACCAGAAAGTAGACCTGTTTGCGCCTTCCGTTGCGCAGCACTTCCGCCGCGCGATGGACGATCTCCACACGGATGCCCAATTCCTCCTCTGCCTCGCGGACGGCGGCTTGTTCATCTGTTTCGCCTTCGTCCACACCGCCGCCGGGGAAGGCAAAGTAATGCCGTCCCTGTTTGTGTCGTTCGATCAACGCAAGTTTGCCATCATGGATCAGGATGATCCCTGCGCGGTTTCGCATGGGGTGATTCCTCCCGGGGTGGGTTGTCGAAAATCAGCGATGTGTGCTCAAAATGGCACGGGTTTGGTTCACATCGTCATGGATCTGGTTGATGAGCGCTTCCACTGAATTGTAGCGGACTTCGTCTCGCAAGCGGGCGACGAACTCCACTTTAAGATACTGGTCGTAAATATCGCGGTCGAAATCGAGCAAGTAGGCTTCAAGGCTGGGCGTTGTCCGTTCTGGGGTGAAGGTGGGATTGAAGCCGATGTTCGTCGCTGCCATGAAGCGTTCATCTCCAAGCACTGCCCAACAGGCATAAATGCCGTTGGTGGGGATGGCTTTTTGGGCGGGGTAATCAATATTCGCGGTGGGGAAGTTGATCTGCCTGCCGCGTCCGGCTCCATGCATCACCAATCCGCCCATGGGGTATGGATACCCAAGCAGGTTGGATGCTTCGGCAATGTTGCCAGTGGAGATCAATTTGCGGATGGCAGTGGAGGAGATCACGCCGCTTTCATCGCTGACGGCTGGGATGATCTCGACGGAGTAACCCAACCCTTTGCCGATCTCTGTCAGGCGCGGCGCATTGCCTTCGCGTCCCTTGCCGAGCGCAAAATCATAACCGATGAGCAGGCGGGAGAGTCCCAGAGAGGCTTTCAGGCGAGACATGTATTCATGGGCAGGGACAGCCGAAAGGTCCGGGGTGAAGCGCTGGGTGATGATCACATCCACGCCGAGCGATCCGAGGATTTCGGCTCGTTCATCCGGTGTGGTCAGGCATTGGATCTCCCTGCCGGTTAGTACGCTGGCAGGATGAGGGTGAAAGGTGAGGACGACGGCGGGTGAGCCATTTGCATGCGCGTCGTGGACGAGTTTTTGGATGATCTGGCGGTGTCCACGGTGTACACCGTCGAACACGCCGACGGTCAGCCAGGAATTTTTGAGGGATGCTTCTTCGAGGGAATGGTAATGTCGCATAATAAAAAAGCCGCCTTTGACGGCGGCATAATTTTATCCTATTCTATTGTTTAGTCTGAGGTAAAGAAGACTTTCTTTGGCTGCCATTCGATCGAGCCGTCTTCGTTGACCATTTTGACCATGAGCGCAACCAACTCGCCCTGGGTGCTGACACCGCGCACTTTTTCGTTGACGGTGTCTGCGTCCTTTGCCTTGACGCGATGACCGTGGCGCACGCCTTCGACTTCATCGGGGTTGAGTTCCACGGCGGGCCAGTCGCCGAGCGCTTCGGCGGCAGGGATCAGATATTGATACCAGTTCCCGGCGGTGAAGGCTTCCTGCAATTTGCGCAGGGGCACGGAGTCGCGCAGGGTGAAACGTCCGCTCTTGGTGCGGCGCAAGCCGACGAGATACGCGCCGCAGCCTAATTTTTTACCGAGATCATTTGCCAGCGAGCGGACATAGGTGCCGGATGAGCAATGCACATCGATGACCACTTCGGGTGGAGTCCATTCGAGGACTTCAAGGTGATGCACGGTGATCTTGCGTGGTTCGAGATCGACCTCTTCACCTTTGCGCGCCATTTCGTAGGCTTTGCGTCCCTGCACTTTGACGGCAGAGTAGGGCGGGGGAGTTTGTTCAATTTCGCCTACAAAGGTCTGGAGCGCCTCTTCGAATTGCGCTTCGGTGATGTTGGACGGGTCGGTGGACGGGGTGAATTTGCCGTCGGCGTCGAATGTATCGGTGGTGCCGCCAAGGCGGATAATGGCTTGATAGCGCTTGTCGGATGCCGAAACATATTCGCTAAGACGTACGGCGGGACCGACAAGGATGACAAGCACGCCGGAAGCACGCGGGTCGAGCGTGCCGGTGTGACCTGCGCGGCGAAGTCCTGTTCCATTTCGTATCACTTGGACGACATCGTGTGATGTCATACCCACGGGTTTATCAACTACGAGCGCCCCAGATATGGCGTTTTTTACATCTTGACTATTCATAGGATTCCTCCTGATAATTCTCCTGAGCTATTATTATGACACATATGTCTGAATTTTCGATTAGTACTTAAGTCAGTATATTGCAGATTTTTCTTTACAGATTCAATAACTCTCTGGTCTTCTGTAGCACTTCCTTTTGGACATTACTTAAACTTCCCTCGATGTCTGCTCCTGCAGCGGCGGCGTGCCCCCCGCCTTTGAAATGTTTTGCGACTTGCGAAACGTCGAAACCTGGCGCAAGCGCGCGCCAGGAAATCTTTACATGCTGATCCGCCTGTTCAACGAAGACCATGCCGATCTTGTTCCCGTCGATGGCGGAGATCATATTGATGAGGTCGGCGTCATCGTTCCCGCCGTAGCCAGCGGATTTTCGGTCTGCGAGTGTGAGCGTCGCCCAGACGATGCCGTTCTTGCTCTCAAGGCTGGAGAGTCCCGCACCCCAGTACCTCGCGGCGGGATAGGACTTTCTGACCAGCGATTGCATGTAGATCTCCGGCATATCCACCCCGGCTTCCATCAGCGTTGCAGCCTGGCGCAGTGACTCAGGCGTGGTGTTGGAGGTGCGGAAACCGAGTGTGTCGGTGATGATGCCGGTCAGCAGGGCGGAAGCGATGGGCGTTGTGATGGTCAGCCCCCATTGAGGCAGGTGGTTTGTTAGGATCGCCGCCGTGGCGACTTCATCCGCTTCGATCAGATTCAGTTTTCCAAATTTCTCATTGGTGATGTGATGGTCGATGTTGATATCGGGTTGCCCGAAACTCTCGAACGCTTTCCCCACACGTTTGAAATCTGCACAATCTACTGTGATGAAGGTATCGTGCCCGCCTGAAGGTTCCCTTTTGATGAGAGTGCTGCCTTCCAGATATTTAAAAGAGGAAGGAACACCATCCACCAGGATCATTTCCACCGATTTGCCTGCGTCTTGCAATGCCAGCCCCAGTCCGAGCAGGGAGCCGATGGCGTCGCCGTCGGGTCGGACGTGCGAAGCGATGACGACTTTTTTCGCAACGGCAAGCCTGCCTTTTATTTCCCCTGAGATCTGTGTATCCACTATGGTAATTTCCTCCGGGTTGTTGTTCGTATCATTGCTTTTCCTGCTCACCTTGCAATGACAATTATTTTACTTCTTGTCTCTTAACCCTGCCAATATCTTTTCGATATGATCGGCATTCTCCGGGGTGGGGTCCCAGTGGAAGCGCAACTTTGGAAAAGCGCGCAGTTCCACACGTGCAGCGAGGATTCGCCTGAGGAAGCCCGCCGCTGATTCGAGACCGGTCAAGATTTCGGCGGAGCGCGAAGCGCCTTCCACAGCTGAGACGTAAACATCTGCGAAGGCGAGTTCACGGTCCACTTTGACATCCGTCACGAAAATTTGATGCAGGCGGGGATCGTTGACCTCGCGGATGAGCAACTCCGAGAGGTCCTGACGGATGCGATCCTCGATGCGTTTAATACGAATTCCAGATGGCATTGGTTTCTTTATTCCAGGATGTAGCAAACCAGTGAGTCGCCGGGTTGGATGTCGCTAAAGTTCTTGAAGCCGACACCGCACTCATAGCCCTGGCGGATCTCTTTCACATCGTCTTTTTCATGCCGCAGCGAGGACAGGTCACCTTCGTAGATGATGTCCGAGTCGCGGTAGAGGCGGACTTTCGCGCCGCGCTTCAATTCGCCTTCGGTGACTTTGCATCCCGCCACACGCCCGAACTTGGAAGCGGTGAACACCTGTAGAACTTGTGCGCGTCCGAGAGTCTTTTCCTTGAGGTCGGGTTCGAGCATACCCTTTAGGGCTTTTTCAATATCCTCGGTCATGCGGTAGATGATCTCGTACAGTCGGATGTCCACGCCCTCTTTTTCCGCCATGCGGCGGGCATCCACATCGGCTTGCACATTGAAACCGATCAGGATGGCTTTGGAGGCAGTGGCGAGCATCACGTCGTTGTTGCCGATGTTCCCCGTTTCGGCGTGCAGCACTTTCAGCCCGATCTCACCCTGACCGAGTTTGTTCAACTCGGTGATGATGGGGTCGAGCGAACCCTGCACATCGGCTTTGACGATCAGGTTGAGTTCTTTTGCCTCACCAGCCTGCACCTTGCTGAACAGGTCTTCGAGCGAGACTTTCTTGCGCGATTGCGCCTGTGTCTTGAGCGCTTCGAGTCGCTCTGATACGATGGCACGCGCTTCCTTGTCAGATTTGACGACTTCAAAGAGGTCGCCTGCCGCGGGCACATCGCTGAGCCCCATCACCGCCACCGGTGTGGAGGGACCTGCTTTTTTGATGGGTTTGCCTTTGTAATCGGTGATGGCGCGCAGCTTGCCGTGAGCCGTTCCTGCTACGATCACATCTCCGCTTTCGAGCGTTCCATTTTGGACGAGCAGGGTTGCCATCACGCCCTTGGATTTATCCAATTCCGCTTCGATGACCGTTCCAATGACCTTGCCGCCCGGGTTGGCTTTGATGTCGCTGCTGTCTGCTACGAGCAAAATGCCTTCGAGCAGGTCGTCGATGCCTTGTTTTTGCTTGGCAGAGACCGGCACGACCATCGTACTGCCGCCCCAATCATCGGGGACAAGTTCCTGCTCTGCCAGCTGTTGTTTGACACGGTCTGGGTTGGCGTTGGGCTTATCCACTTTGTTCAATGCCACAAGGATCGGCACACGCGCCGCCTTGGCATGGGCAATGGCTTCCTTGGTCTGCGGCATGACGCCGTCATCCGCTGCGACAACGAGCACAACGATATCAGCGCCTTGCGCGCCGCGCGCGCGCATCTGTGTGAACGCCGCGTGACCAGGCGTATCAAGGAAGGTGATCAAACGTCCCTTCATTTCCACCTGATATGCGCCGATGTGCTGGGTAATGCCGCCTGCTTCGCCTGCCGCCACATCTGTCGAGCGGATGGCATCCAGCAGGCTGGTCTTGCCGTGGTCTACGTGACCGAGGATGGTCACCACCGGCGGGCGCGGCTTCAGCTGAGCCTTCTCCTCCCCGGCGATCATCTGACGCCAAAGCGGCACTTCCCCCGTTTCCTCGGCGGCGGCTTCCTCCTCCACAGCCTCAGGGACAGCTTCGAATCCATATTCAGCCACCACGATCGCAGCAGTATCGAAATCCACCGTCTGGTTGATGGTTGCCATCACACCGTTGGTCATCAATTTTTTGATCAATTCGATTGGGCTTTTTTCGATCTTTTGAGCCAGGTCGCGTACCACGATGCTGGCGGGCAATTCGATTTTATTTCCGTTGTTGCTCATAAGCCACCTCCTTCTAGTATGAAAGCGTGTCGTTCAATATCATTTCATCTGGCAGCCTGTGAGCGAGTGGCTAATCGTTCACATGGCTTAACTACCGGTCTCTGCTTCAACAGGCAGAGTGTTCATGAACTCTTCCAACCGGGCACGATCATCAGGCTTGATCTCTGTTTTCAACGCGTGCGCAAGTGCCCCTTTCAACCCGCGTACCCAGCAAGACGGACGGTCGTGCAAATAGGCTCCCCGCCCAGCCCGCTTGCCGGTTGGATCCACGCGCAACCCCTCTTCCGTGCGGACGACGCGAATCAGCTGTCTTTTCGACAGAACTTCACGGCATCCCACACACGTGCGCTGGGGAATATGTTTTACACGTCCTACAGGTTTCTTGACCACGTCCGATCATCTCCCCTCCTCCAATTGGAGGAGGGATTTGTTTCTACCATTCCACTTCGTCTTCGCCGCCGCGCTTGTGTTTCTTGCGCGTGACTACTTCGCCGAGGCTTTCATCGAACTCAAGGGCAACGCCTTTCTTCTTGCCCTTCTTATCCTTCTTCTTATCGCCAGATGCATCATCTTCTTCACCAGCAGCTTGGAACATTTCCGGTTTCATCTGGAACAATTCATCGAGCGAGACGCCGTCCTTGGAAACTTCACCATCTTCTTCCACTTCTTCGACGACCTTCTTCGCTTCTTTCTTCTTTTCAGCCGCTTTCTCCGCAACGGGCATTTCCGCAGCCGACTCCGGTTCTGCCACGACTTCTGGAGCCGCAGTTTCCACAGCGACCGGCTCTTCCTTCACCGGTTCAGGGAAGGTGAGGGCAGCCAGCGATTCTTCGATGTTCTGAATGGCTTTCGAACCGATGCCCGCCAGCCCCAAGACCTTGTTCGGGTTGACCCGCATGTCGAACATCAGCTGACCGACGGTCTCATACCCGGCTTCCGTGAGGATGTTGAAGACATGTTCCTTGACGCCTGTTGCCTGGTCGAGCGTCATGGTGAAGGCGACAGCCGGAATATCGGCGCTTGCCGCAGCGACGCGTTCCTCTTCCACACGCGTGGCTTCTTCCTTGACCTGGATCATGCGGCGTTCCACCCGGTCCACGAACTGACCGAGCACAGTGTACTCTTCCGGCGTGACAGGGCGTCCTTCCGCCTTCTTTGCCAGGATCTCTTCCACTTGCGGCATCTGGTCGCGGGCGGCGGGCAGCATGGCTGCCAGTTCGGGGTCGCCCTGCATCTTGCCCAGCGCGTCGCCCGAGGCTTCTGTCAATGATTTGATGTCGATGCGCCACCCGGTCAGTTTTGCAGCGAGGCGCGCGTTTTGCCCATCACGCCCAATGGCAAGACTCAACTGGTCTTCACCCACCACCACCGTAGCGGTGCGCGCGCCTTCCTCTTCTGCGAGGTACACGCCGCTCACGCGCGCCGGGCTGATGGCTTTGGAAATATAAACAACGGGGTCTTGATCCCATTGGATGATATCGATCTTCTCGTCGTGCAATTCCTTGACGATGGCTTGGATGCGCACGCCCTTCATACCCACACACGCGCCGACTGGGTCAATGCCCGGCTGTGTGGCAGAGACTGCCACCTTGGCGCGCGCGCCGGGTTCGCGGGCAATCGCGCGGATCTCGACAATGCCGTGATAGATCTCAGGCACTTCGTTTTCCATCAGGCGGCGCAGGAAGTTGCGATGCGCGCGCGAAAGGATGATCTGCGGACCACGTGTACCATCTTTCACTTCGATCACCACCGCGCGGACACGGTCGTGCAGCTTCAACTTCTCGCCGGGGATGCGCTGGTTGTTCGGCATCACGCCTTCGGCTTTCATTTCCAACCCGATGGTCACGCCGGTGGCGTTGATGGTCTGCACAAGACCCGAAACGATCTCACCTTCCTGACGCTGATAATATTCCATCTGGTTCGAACGTTCCGCCTCGCGGATGCGCTGCTGGATGACCTGACGAGCGGTCTGAGCCGCCACGCGCCCAAAGTCGGAGGGCGTGCTTTCCACGAGGAGCATATCCCCGGGCTGCACATCCTCCTGAACCTTGCGTGCCTCGTCCAGCAAGACCTCGGTGCGCTCGTCTACGATGCTGTCTTCCACCACTTCCTTTTCGGCGTATACGGTGACGATCCCGGTTTCGGGATTCAGCTTGGCTTCCACATGTTGTGCCGTGGAGGCGCCCACCGCGCGCCGATAAGCAGAGACCATCGCCGACTCGATAGCCGAGATGACCACATCTTTGGCGAGCTGTTTTTCTTCCAAAACTTCATTGAATGCCAGCGCAAAATCGTTTTTTGCCATACCAACTTGCTCCAAAACTCCTTAGATAAGCGAAGAAGTGGGGGCTACCCACTTCTCGGTGACTTCGTTATTGGGTTGTCCTTACGCACGAGATTCTAGCATAAAGGCATTGAGTGTGCAAGGTGGAGTCTGTAGGAAAGATATTTGAAATTGAAAAGGTTATAATCGTCGCCATGACCGAACGAGATATGAGCAAAGCCGCCCTGCGCGGAGAACCATCCTACGTCTGGCGAGACGGACAAAAACGCCGCCTGAATATGATCGGCAAATTTGCGGGCATTCGCATGCAGGGGCGAGTGTTGGAAAATGGCTGTGGTGTGGGCATGTATGTCGAAAAGATGACCGCCCTCGGCGCGAACGTCACCGGCTTGGAATATGACTTTGAGCGCGCCCGCGATGCAAAAGCCAACTCGGAAAAGATCGTTAACGCCGCAGGGGAATTTTTGCCGCTTCCTTCCGGGACCTTTGACCTGGTCCTCAGCCACGAAGTGATCGAACACGTACAGGATGACCGCTCCGCGATCGCCGAGATGATCCGCGTTCTTAAAACGGGCGGACGCGCCGTCATCTTCTGCCCCAACCGCGGATACCCAGTCGAAACCCACGGCATCTTTTGGAAGGGAAAATATTATTTCGGCAACAAACCTTTCGTGAACTACCTTCCAAGAGTATGGCGCGACAAACTCGCGCCGCATGTGCGTGTCTATTCCCGCCGCGATATGCAAACATTATTCGACAGCTTGCCCGTCAAATTTATCGAAAGAACCGTCATCTTCGGCGCATACGACAACATCATTGCCCGCACGGGCATCTTCGGGAAAATCCTGCGGACAGTTTTGCAGTTCCTCGAAAAGACCCCGCTGAAAGTGCTGGGCATCTCCCATTTCTGGGTGGTGGAGAAGGTATAATTACCTTATGCAAAGAACAAGCGCCATCAAGAAAGTGGTCGTGAAGAAAAAACTAACCGACAGGAAAACAGACGCCGCCTACTGGCGGAGCCTGCCTTATTCCGCCCGGCTGGCGGCGCTGGAGGAAATACGACGGGAATACCATCAGTGGAGATACGGTGTTCAACCAGGATTTCAAAGAGTTCTTACAGTCGTTAAACGATAACGGTGTGCGCTATCTTGTCGTGGGGGGATATGCGGTCGCCTTGCATGGCTACCCGCGCTATACGAAGGATATCGATATCTGGGTGGAGATGACGGCTGAAAACGGCGCGAAGATCACAAAAGCGCTTGAGCAGTTTGGGTTTGGTTCATTGGGGATACATGAAGCAGACTTTACCATCCCTGATCAGATGCTGCAATTAGGCTACCCCCCCGGTCGGATCGACATGCTGACAACCCTGCCCGGTGTGGAATTTTCAGAATGTTACGCATCGCGGACGGTTGTTGAAGTGGATGGGGTTTCAGTTAATTTCATCGATCTTGAAAATCTTAAGAAGAACAAAAAAGCAACGGGCAGGCATCAAGATCTGGCGGACTTGGAAAATCTGGAATAAATAGACCTCTTGATAATTGACGCATGGCGGGTTTCAACCCCGCCCTACTTTGGGTTCTTTGTGTGAAGTTGGAGGAAAAAATGAGACTCAAAACCGCACTCCTTGTTTTGTGTATCGTGGTTGTAAATGCCTGTTCCCCGCAGGTGACCGTCACTTCCGAAGCGACAGTCACCCTGACCCCTCCCCCCATCCCCACGCCGACAGCAACCCCGATCATTGTCCCCATGTCTGAACTAATTGGCTAAGGCAAAGCGAAATAGGTTTCTTAAGATCAATTGGCGCAGGAATTACATCAAACTTTCAAAGACCGGAATAGAATCTTTTATGGACATTCAATTTCTAGTTAGGGAGTTCGCGTTATTAATAATTACAACGATAGGCTGGCTTATAGGATATGCTGAGCATAGATTGCCGCCTGAAAAAGAAAGTGTGCATATGCCAATCATGGTTCGAATAGTATTTGGTAAGATCTCGAATCAGGGACTTAGTATACGAGGAGTTGTGATTCAATTTCTTATGTATGTAATCTTCTTTTCAGTAACTTTATACAATCTTGACAAAATAGACTCAGCAAAACTGGTAAGGATAATCGGATCGGCGGGTCTTTTGGGGGCATTATTAATAGGTGTTCAATATATAAAAAACAGAAATTATGGGTAAGTTAGATTTTTGATTGTAATACCGGAGGAGTGAAGAGATATGGGTGGTTACTATTATCAATAATATTTGTAGGTTTATTGGAGAGTGGAGAAGGTATAAAAAAACTCCGAGGTTTCGAAACCTCGGAGTTTTATCATTCGTCGCCTTCATCTCCGCCGGAAGTCCCCGGCTGTTCCACCCTCACTACATCTCCATGATAGTTGATGACGATCTTGAAACCCATCATCCCCAGATAGGCGCGCATTTCTTCGGGGAAACCGGTCTGCATGATGGTGTCGAACTGCTTGTCGATGTTCTTCAACTGGTTTTCGATCATCGCCTTCGAGAACGGGTCATCCTGACCGAGCATTTTGGCGGTCTGTTCGGAGAACAGGTCTTCGCTGCCTTTCATCAACTCCGCCATTTGATTGAGCACGGCGCGGTCCACCTGCTCGGCGGGGATGTGACGCATGAAACCGTCGTCGTCCACCACGTAGGCGGGTTCGCTGCCGATGGAACCGGTTGAAACCGGCTTTCCGTTTTCGTCCACGACGAGACCGGTGAAGAGAGGTTGTGGCATTATTGAATTCCTGTAGAGGCGACTCGCGAGTCGCCTCTACGTGTTGATATTTATTGTTGGCGACCTTCGATGGCTGCCAGCAGGATTCCCGCCGCGATGCCGAGGCGACGATCCAGCTGATGGGCGACATCCATGCTGAAGTCGATGTTCAGTTCGTAGGTGAACGGGTTGAAATTCTGTTTGAGGTCTGCCACGCGGGCGGTGCCGATGGTGATGTCGTAATTTTGCGGGATGAGGCTGCTGAGAAAACGGCGGAGAAGCGCCATGCCCATGCTGTCCTCGAACAGGCTGCCGATGACATTGTCGTTGACATCGAGAATCTCCCATTCATCGCGCAAAATGGACTGGAGTCCGCGGCGGCGCAGGGCGCCGATCTTTGCGCCTGAGGCGCTGTCCACCACATCGAAAGCGGCAGAGAAGTCGATGATCTGGCGGGCTTTGATCGCCAGAACTTCCTGCGTCTTGCTTTCATCGGAATACACGCGGATATCTTCCCGCAGTTTGAACATTTTCTGTTCACTGAACATAATCAGGTTGCCGCTGGGGTCAAAAAAGCGGAATTTGCCTGTCAGTGCGAAGACCTGACGCTTGAGGGTGTATTGACTATATTGAAAAATGGCGTTCATTTCGGTTCCTTTTGATGATAAGTTTGACTGGATGTTCAAAAGCATACCATTGGTTGTCGGTATGTTGTTCGCCTCAAAAGTACTATGCGGATACCAAAGGTTAAACGACCTGAACCCGGGTTCCCTGACCCGGCTGGTGCAGGTAATCTTCATTGGGCGGCACGACCGGGCTGGTCCAGCGATAGACCCATTTGGATATGCTCGATGGCAGGTTGATACAGCCGTTGCTGCGCGGACGACCGTAGTCGTTATGCCAATAGGTTCCGTGGAAAGCATGACCCGAGCCGGTGAAGAACGAGACCCAGGGCACACCCGGCAGGTTGTAGATGTTTTCGACGGCATCGCCAAAGTTGGTCATGTGGATGGAAGGTCCCTTGTGGTAGGTGAACCATTCGCCCTTGGGGGTATCGGTTCCTCGTTGACCGCTGGCGCAGCGCACCGAAAGCACCATTCTTTGACCTTCGAAAGCGGTGACCATTTGAGTTTCGATATCCACATGGATGAGTTTTTCCTCATTGGGAATCTCAGGGGAAAGCTGGTTCAACTCCTCATCTGGGATGATGCGCAGGTTATGAGATGGGACGTAAAAGGATTTCTTGTATTCCTTGTCGTAGATTTCGTACCAGATGGTCTTTTCTTCACGGGTGACGATCACTTTTTGAACCCAGTGTGTGGTTTCGTAAAAAATGCGATGCGCGTTCCTGGCGTGGAAATAGGGTGCGAGATAGGTCAGGCTATACGGCACGCTGACTTCGGCAAGTTTGCCTTCGGCGGGAATCTCGTAGACCGGTTTCTGGTAGTTCGTCTCCACGGGCTGCAGCCAGCCGGAATAGGTGTAATAACCGCCATCCAGTTGGTACCAGGTGGTGTTGAATTTGTTGTCGATGCTGTCGCCTTGCGCTTCGCCTTTGAGATCGACCACCTGGTCGATGCGCAGGAGGTCGACTTCGTTTGCCAGCAGGGAGGGCGCATCGAAAACGCGCACGCCGCTCCAGATGGCGCGTCCCTGCGAGGTGGTGGGAGCGGCTAAGGCGCGGTCAATGCCCAATTCGGAGAGAGCCAGCCCGAGCGCGCCCGAAGCGGTCAGTTTCAGAAAGTCACGGCGGGAAAGTTGGGAAATGCTCATGGTTAATGGATGATTCCTATATTCGAATTCTAACGATAAATTTTGAGAGGGAGTTTAGAGAATTACTTGATGATCTCGACCCTTGTACCCACGCCGCCGTAGGAAAATTCCTTGTTGGTCGCAACATTCGGGGAGGTCCAGCGGTAGAGCCATTTGGCGCTGCTGGAGGTGAGATTGATGCAGCCGTGCGAGCGCGGACGCCCGTAGTCGTTGTGCCAGAACGTGCCGTGGAAGGAGATACCGCTTTTGGTGATGTACTGCACCCAGGGCACGCCGGGCAGGTCGAAGCCGCTGGCGGCGATATCGCCGGCTGCCATGTGACGTGAGGGACGTTTGTAGTAGGTGATGAAATTCCCCTGCGGTGTGGTGTAGGTGCCGGAGCGCAATCTGCCGCCCGTGGCGGTTGGAACGACGAAAACAGGCTGCTTGCCTTCATAGGCGATGACGATCTGCGAGTCGAGTCGCACGACGATCTTCTTTTCGCGGTCGGGTACATCGGGTGAGATGGGGGCGAGTTCTTCGGCGGTCATCACGCGCAAATGTTCAGCACGGACGAAATAATGCTTGTTCCATTTATCGTCGAGGATCTGGTACCAGATTTGTCCATCCGCTTCGCTCGTGACTGTGGACTTGATCCAATGGGTGGTCTCGTAGTACACCCGATAGCCCACGGCTGACTCAGTATTTGGTTCCTCGTGCGCATCGCTGAACGGGACGGTCACTTCGGCGAGCACACCGTCTTTTGGAATGTCCATTTGCGGCGGGTTGAGGGCAGTGCGTACCGGCTGGATGTTGCCCGAATAGGCGTAGCCTTCGGTACCGATCTCATACCAGATGCGGTTGTGCGTTTCAGCGTCTTCGCTGACGGCGGTGTTGGTGATGTCAACAAGCGCATCACGCTGGATCAACTTGACTTTGCCGCCTTCGAAGGATGGCTGGTCGTACAGCCAGACCGTGCGGACGGTGACACGTCCTTGTTGGGAGGCGAACGGGTCGCTCAAATCAAAATTGAGCGGAGGCGCGAGCAAACTCGCCATGCCCAATCCGCTCAATTTCAAAAAGTCTCTTCGGGATAACTGGAGCCGATTCATACTAACCAAAATAATCAACCACAAAGGTCACGGAGAACACACCCTGTGACCTTTGTGCTCTCTATGGTGCATTAATCGTGTACGTTCACCACCGTGCCGACCGAGGCGAAGTTATACGCCCACTCTGCATCAGGGATGCTGAGGTTGACACAGCCATGACTCATCGGTACGCCGAAGTTGTTGTGCCAGTAGGTTCCGTGAATGCCGTAGTCGCCGTGGAAGTACATGATGTATGGCACATCCGGCAAATAGTAACCGGGTCCCGACATCGGCGCGGAACGCAGTTTGATCCACACTTTGAACTTGCCCGTCACGGTCGGTGTTTGCCAGGTACCCGTCGAGACGATGAACGTTCGCACGAGCGTATCACCTTCATAGGCGTACATGCGCTGATCGGAAAGGTCCACATCAAACCAACGTTCGCCGCTGCCCACACCACTCGGTGGCGGGACGTTCGCAACCGCGGTCGGCGCAACGTATTCAGGTGTGGGGGTATCGGGAACGATCTCCGCCTGTGCCACGGCTTCGGAGGTGGCGACTTCCGCAGTCGGTTGAAGCGTTGGAGTTGTCGTCGGGTCCACTGCCTGCAGAGTAGGAATATCCGTCGGCTGGATGACAGCAACCTGTGTCGGTGCTTCGGTCGGTGGGACGGTGGTGAACGTCACAGTGGGCTGTGCGGCAGCCGGTTGAGCGATTGCCGGGGTGTATGTTGGCTTGGGGAGGTACACCTGCGCAAAGGATTGTTCCGGTTCGCTGCTTTCGGTCTGCGAAAGTGATGCGATGTTCAAAATGGAAGCCAGCACCGGCGAAGTGACCGCCGACCACGCGGCAAACGCAAAAACAGCGCATCCGGCTACGATCAATAAGATCGGCAGGATCAAATTCCGCTTCTTTTTTGGACCTTTTGCCGGATTGCCCTGTCCCGACCTGACCCGCCCCTGAGGCGCTGTTTCCCCCATGCGTTTTTGAGATTCTGATTCCTGTAGTTTTGCGAGACGGTTGTTCATGGATCACCTTTCACAGCAACACGGATAAAGTTGTTATAAATATTATAAACAAAAAGAACCCATTCCTACCATTGAATATCCACAGGCGTACCCACGTCTGCCCAGTTGTAGAGCGTCTGCGCTTCGTAGGAACCCAACACCACGCAGCCATACGAAATGGGAGTGCCGAGATAGCCCGCCCATAACGTGGCGCCATTCGGCAGGAGCGGCAGGGCGTGGATTCCGTTTTGCAGGCTGCCTGCCCAATAGATGCCAAGCCAGCTCGGCATCCAAATATTCCACGTTGCGCCGTAGGCATTGGGAATCTTGTTCAGCACGCTGAAGTTGCCCACGCGCGTGGCGTTGTTCATCCCGGTCGAAGCGACGAAACTATACACAAGCATTTCGCCATCGTACACATACATGTGCTGCTCGGAAATATCCACGAGGATGTACTTTCCTCCCGTATAGACGATGGGAGCAGCAGAATTGTTCTGCGCCGGGGCAACATACTCGCTTGTGGGCGTATCCACAACGATCTCCGCCTGCGCCATGGGTTCAGGCGTCAGCGTGGGAGTTTGAGTGGGGGATGGGGTGATTGTGGGAGACGGGGTGTAGGTCGGTTTGGAGAGTTGGACGACCGCGAACGGCTGTGCCTGCGTCGCCATCGGCAGGACAGGAACAGGCTGCCCAGATGTGCAGGCGCTCATCCCTATGATTGCCAGAAACAGGAGGAAAGCATTGCGCGAGTGGGCGAATCGTTTGTTCATGGCAAGATCGTCGGGAGCGGAAGCTCTGCCGGGAGAACGCTTTCATTGTTGATGAAACACAGAATTCCCTGTGTTACACCTTCGGCGATCAGGTCGGTGCGTTCAGTTAGTATGTCACGGTCGAGATACATAAAACCCGTTTCGATAATGGCAGTGATGGTGTTCGGGTCGATTTCAGAAAAGGCGTGATACTCGGTCATATCTGGCGTGATGCTGTTGGCGTGGAAGGTCAGCCCGGTCAGCGTTTGATACCGGTTGGTCAGGCAGGCGGTGAGACGTTGCGCACGGTTGATGTCGCGAGTCTCGAGCGAAGCCGCCACTTTGAAGCCTGTCGCTTCGTCGTTGATGTATTCGCAAGAGTCGTTATGGATGGAAACCAGCGCCACCGCACGATATCCGTTCAGACGGGTGTCGAACTCGTTGAGCAGGTCCACTTGAAAGCCGCGTGAGGTGAGACTTTCGCGTACCAGCGTGGCGATCTCCAGGTTGACGTCCACTTCCGTCAGCGTGACCTGTCCGTTTTCGTCGGTGCAGACCGCGCCAGAGTCATTGCCCATGTGTCCGGCTACAATGCCGATGCGTAGTTGTGGCTGTGAGGTGCTGAGCGTGGTTTCGAGTCCGGGTTGAGGCGTGAGCAGGGTGCGTAACTGTTCCTGAAAGTTGCCGGCGAACAGGCTGTTCGGAGTCCAGGCGGTGAAGAGCGTCGCCACCAAGATCGCAATACCCACCGTCGAGAAGAATGGGTTTGCACCGTGGGTCTTGCGTCTGCGCGAGCCTGCCGGTTTTTTTGTCGATTCCATACCTGTATTATATTCGCTTAACGGGGGTGGCTGTTCAAAAGTTTGCGCATCGGTTTCAGATCTGTGACCTGCACAAAAAGATTCTTGGTTTTGGTGCGAGCATATTGAAAGACCTGCGAATTCGGCGGAAGCATCCTGGCGCGTTGACCGAATTCTTCGTAGTTGAGATAACCCGCCATAAAAATATCCATGCCGTACACCCACAGGTTTGCCCAGTCTGCTGGCGCGATGAGATAGGTCTCCGTGCGGGCTTCACAGCGGATCCCAACCCGCGCTTCGGGGATGCGACGGACATGCAGCGAGGTGATCGTGTAGAACGCCCCATCCACTTTGACTTTGGTCTTCGGTGGCAGGCTGATAGTCACGCGCTTCAACTCTCGACCCTCGTCCTGTCCGCTGATCTCGAGGAGCAGTTCCTCCGCCGATTCCGATTTCAAGGTCAACGCTCCGAGCGGAGTCCAATGTGCGGGGTGACGCCACGCTTTCGGCATGACATGAACGAGGTGATGCGGCAGACCTTTGGCGATGACCTTTTGCAAGTCGATCTGTGATTGGGCCACCAACCCGGTCATAAAAGAGAAGAGATACAGGTCATTGTAGGCATGTCCCTCGCCCGCATGCGTATCAGACGGGACAAGCGCCGGAACATTTAACAGCATGGATGGGTCGCGCCGGATCTGTGTTGCCTGCTCACGATAGGAAATCAAAAACGATTTGATGTCGCAGCGATGTCCATCGAGGACGACGTCAAATCGTTCGCGGTCGGTGAAGGGCGTGGCGGTTTTCACCTCGAAGGGGATCTCGTTCTGCGAGAGATGCCGCCGAAACGCAAGTTCCACCGCGGTATTGGCTGCCATGCGGCGCAGTTGATTGTAAGGCGAAGCGCCATCCCGCTCGAAGGCGTACGTCAACGAGCGCAAGGCGAAGGCAATTCCACCTTCGGTCAGGTCGGGTGTGTAAGGCAGGCGCAGAAGATCGGACGCGGTGAGCATGGAAGAAGTGGACAGTGAGATTTGATGCAATGTCCCACTGTTCACTCAATCGTAAATCAAAAAGTATAAATTGTCACGGAGTTGCCGTCGGCAAAACGTAATTTACTTCCTGAACGACCAGGTCTGAGAACGAGACGACCGCCGGGGTATCCCCCGTGGAGCGGACGAAAACACCGAGAGAGCCAAATGGAAAACTGGGGTCACTGATGCTGAACTGAAAACGTCCATTTAGGAAGAGACGCATTTCCCTGCCGACCGCCCACACCCCAATACGGACCGAACCCGGTGCGCCGGGGGGGACATCTCCGCTGGGGAGCGGCGGTTGCAACACCAGCCGCACGCTATTACTCACCCGTTCCGCGCGGACTGTCCCATTGCAGGCGAGGGCAAAACGATAAAAACTTGCTGAGGAGGCGCGCACAAGCACGCCATAGTTGTCGTCGCCGCGGCACAAGCTGGGCTGGGCGGTGATTTCGGCGTAAAAGTCGTTCAGGATCAAATTTTGACGCAGGCTGAGCATGAAGACCTGGCTTTGCACGGAAAGCGTCAGGCGGTTGTCGGCGATATCTGAACTAGCCAGGTCGGAGGCGGCAATGTCCCATAGGAAAGGGTCGGAGAAATCGTCGGTGAGCGTCTCGTCACCCAGACCGGGGCGCATCTCTGGGGTGGGGGCTTTGGTGGATAATGTTTGCAGAGTAGGCGTGGCTGATGGTGGAAACCAGTTGATCGTCGCGGTGGGAAGCGGGGTTTCCGTCGGGCTGACCGGCGTAGAGGTGGCGAGCCATGCCTCCATGCCAGTGCAGGCGGAGAGCCATCCTGCAAGAAGGGTGGAGAGGAAAATTCGTTTGAAAGTCACGGTCATTTCGTTACAGCATTTCATTTCGATGTGTCGTAAAATAAATACACAACATTCCAGTATATCAGGAGATGAAGATGACCGAAAAGCAAGTGCTTGTAACAGGTGCGTGTGGTGAAATTGGGCAGGCGCTCGTGCAGGAACTGGCAAAAAGGGGCGGCTATAAAATCATTACATCCGATCTGGCTCCGCTGCCGGATTCGATCAAACATTTGGCTGCGGAACATGTGCAGGGTGATCTGGTTTACAAGGTGAAAGTTTTTTATGATTATGACTTCGAAGTGATCTTCCATTTGGCTGCCTCGCTTTCGTCGAAAGCAGAGATCGCCACCGAGGAGGCGCATCGCATCAACGTGGAAGGGACGATGCAGCTGCTGATGCTGGCGGCGTACCGTTCGGAGAAGTATGGCAAGCCGGTCAAGTTCATCTTTCCGAGCTCCATTGCAGCGTATGGCATGCCGAACATCGAGGCGAAACGCAAGGCGGGCGCGGTGAAGGAAGAGGAATGGGATTACCCGCACACGATGTACGGATGCAACAAGTTGTACTGCGAAAAGCTGGGGATGTATTACAGCAATTTCCACGGTCAAAAACATTTGGATGAAAACCCGCCGGTCATGCTGGACTTTCGAGCGATCCGCTTTCCGGGGCTGGTCAGCGCCTTTACCCTGCCCAGCGGCGGGACGAGTGATTACGGTCCTGAGATGCTGCACGCGGCGGCACAGGGTAAACCGTATTCATGTTTTGTCCGCCCGGATACGATCATTTCCTTCATGGCAATGCCTGATGCGATCAAATCCATGCTGATGCTGATGGATGCGCCGCGCGAAAACCTGACGACCAACGTCTACAATGTGGCGGCATTTGCCATCACTGCCGAGGACTTCCGCCAGCGTGCCTTGGGCGCCTTCCCTACCGCTGACATTAACTTCGAACCGAATCCGCGCCGGCAGGGCATCGTCGATTCGTGGCCCGAAGATGTGGACGACTCCCGCGCCCGGAAAGATTGGGACTGGAAGCCCGACTATGATGTAGACCGCTTCTTCGACGATTACTTCCTGCCGGAGATCCGCAAGAGGTATGGAAAATGACGAACGAGGCATGAAGCGTGCCCACCTTCTTCACCTCTGACACCCACTTTAGCCATCAACGCACGCTGCAATTTTCGCGCCGTCCCTTTGCAGATGTGGCAGCGATGGATGCGGCATTGATCACAAATTGGAATTCCATCGTCCAGCCGGAAGATACGGTCTATCACCTTGGTGATTTTGGCGCGGAAGAAAGCCTGGCGTATTTGAGCCATCTCAATGGCAGGGTCATCTTTCTGCCAGGGAATTATGAAACGCCGGAAATGGTCGAAGCCATCGCGCGGACTTGTCGAATCATCACGCCGAACACCATCATCGAGGTGGAAGGACATCGCTTCCAACTTGTCCATGAACCGGATGAGGCGACCCCTTCGAGCGAGTTTTTCCTCTTTGGGCATGTTCATCAATTGCAGATGATCAAACGCAATGGGCTGAACGTCGGTGTGGATTGTCATTTCTTTCGCCCGATCCCGCTTGATGTTGTGTTGTTCTATCAAAACGCCATTTGGAACCATTACGATGACAATGTCTTTATGGAAAAGATTGGGTGAACATTTCGTTAAAAAGATGAAAATTCCCCACAAAACTGGTTATAATAAAATTGTCATTGGGTAAGTGTTGCTACGCCTGCCCTTCATATCATTTCATTTTGAAAGGAATTAGTGAGTTATGGGTCTCTTCAGTAAAATTCTCGAAAAACTTGGTCTCAAAAAGGATAAGGACAAGGCATCTGCCGAGGTGAAACCGGCTGCTGCTCCGGCAAAACCCGCCGCTGCTCCTGCCAAGCAGGCCTCTACCCCCAACCGCGTTGACCGCGATGATGTCGTTCGCAAACCGAGCGTCACCGCCGAACCTGGCATGCCCGGTGGTCCCGCTCCCAAGGCGATCTCGGAAGTGGATGTGGTTGCCCAGCTTGAAAAACTTGCCGCTGCCAACCCCGCCAAACTCAACTGGAAGGTCTCCATCGTGGACCTGCTCAAGCTGCTCGACATCGAAAGCAGCTTCGAAGCCCGCAAGGAACTGGCGGAAGAACTTGGCTGCCCCGCCGAATTTATGGGCGACTCTGCCAAAATGAACGTCTGGCTGCACAAAACTGTCTTGAAGAAGATCGCTGAAAACGGCGGCAACATCCCCGCCGACCTGCTCGATTAATTTCGAACAAAATAACAAAACAGCGCGAGCCCGATTTCAGGCTCGCGCTGTTTTGTTATTTCCTTCGTTAACTGTTTTGCTGTTTTTCCGCCCGCTTCTTTTTCAACCATCCATGCAGGCTGATGCCCACCACCCGCTCTTGCCCGGCGAATAATTTCTTGATGTTGGGTCGCAAAGCCCAGATCAGCAAAAGTTCAGCGCCCACTCCGTATAGAACATACCACCAGGGCAGCACGTCCTGCGCGGCATAGATCGCAAAGACGATGATGGCGAAGAACGCCACCGCCATGGTCGTGACCGAGGCAATACCGATGGTAAAGAATACCAGCACGCCAAGCGGCAGGATGATCAGGATGGAAGCGGGGAACAACCCCCAGGCGCCGCCCACCGATGGCGCGCCGCCCGCTCCGCCGCGCAGACGGAACTTCCCATTCGCATCGCGTTCTGCCAAAAAGATCGAATAATTGTGACCGATGATCGCCGCAAGGGGAGCAATCACATGCAGCCAGGCTTGCTCGGGTGAGATCCACCGCGCCAGCCAGACCGCAACCGCCCCCTTCAAAATATCGAGCAGCGCCGTGCCGATCCCCGCCCAAAACCCCGCCGCGCGCAGGGCATTCGTCCCGCCCGTCCTGCCGCTTTCCACCTCGCGAATATCTTTTCCGGTCTTAAGTTTGACGATCACCAGCCCGAACGGGATCGAACCGATCACATACGCCAAAAAGACAGCCACAAGGTCTAAAACGATTTGCATCAAAACTCCTCCACGAGTTGGTTATTTGGTTGCGCAGATCGATCTGATCTGCAGAGATAAAAACACAGAACCTTAAGGATGGTTGCTTAAAGGATCTGCAAAGTCACCTCAGAATAGCCGCCATCCTCGATCCAAAAACCGCGGGCGCGCCACATCCCATTCGCGCGCGCAAGAATGACATACACCACATCATAAGCGGCTTCCGCAATATCGGTCGGTGAGACGGTTTCCGGTCCGGCAGGATGCGAGTGGAAGATGCCAAGCAGTTCGAGTTCGTTGTCGTCGATCCACTCGAAAGCATGCAGCTGCTCGATGGGATCCATCACGTATCGCACCGGACTTTGAGACTGATTCGTCACCTCGAGCACGGATTCCACCTTGGAATTTCTTCCCGCCAAAAGACCACACGCCTCCAGCGGCGCAAGCGAATCGACATGCGCGATCATGCGTTGAAGTTGTTCGTTTGAAAGCGTGAGGGATTTCATGCTACAAAAAGAGCGCGGCGACCCACGCCGCCCCGACAACGATGGCAGGACCGATCACCGCGCGGCGCAGGGGGACGTTCTCGGCAATGCTGACGGAGAGCATGGTCAGCGCATACAATGGACCAGTGATGGCGAGCCCGAATTGAATCGGTGTAAGCGACCAGTAATGCAAGCCTGCCCCGATCTGCGCGCACACCAAACCGATGCCGATTGCCCAGGGGAAGTCCCAGCGGTCGGTGCCATCCAGGTGCAGGATGCGCAGGCTGATGACGCCCGCGACGAGGAAAACGGCGGGAACCAGCAAAAACAGACGCGCGCCCGAGAACCGCAGCGATGTAAGCAGGATGAGGAACAAGGCATATGCGACGGCGGTCAACCCGGCGCGCGCGAAGGCATACTGCGGCGTGGACGGGTTGATGGCGATGTACTCTGCGATGCAGATCGCGATTAACAAAACCGCGCCGACGCCAAACCCAGCCCACCATGCAGATGTATCCGAAAGCAATGCCAGCGGCGCACCCATGACGAACGTGGTCAACGTGGGCAGCAGCAGGTGCTCACGGTTCGAGCGATTTCCCAGCAGCGGATGGTCTCGGGTCAGCCAGTCCATACCGGCGGCGGTCAGCGCGGCGGCGAGAATGGTCATGAACGTGCCAAGAGTGAGGGGAAAGGCAAAATAAAAGCCGGGCAGGCTCAAGGTCAGGGTGAGGCGGGGGGATTGGATCAGGCGGGTAAGCGCAAACGTTAACAGGATCGAAGCGGTCAAAACGCCCAACCGGTCTGCCGATGGAAAGTAGGAACGGTCTTCCTGCATGAGCGGATTGTACCAAGTTTTGAGGTTCCGACGCGACCGGCTGGTGCGGAGGGGTATGGTAGAATCAAAGGGTTATGGATGTTTCGAAGATTGAAAACCTTCCCCCGCCGCCGGGAATCATCAGCTCGATCAAGGCGGGCTTCGATGTCGTTGCTTCGCACATCACGGCGATCCTTCTCCCGCTATTGCTAAACCTTTTCATGTGGCTGGGTCCGCGCCTGCGCATGGATGCGTTGTTCGACTCCATCAAGGATGACGTGGTGAGCTTATGGCAGACCGGCGGCATCCCATTGGAGGAGATCCAATTGATCCTGGAGTGGTATGACCGGACCATTCCGAACGTGAATTTGTTCTGGTTTTTGCGTACGCTTCCCATCGGGATCTCAAGCCTGCTCCTGCCCAAGGGAACGTTGGATACGCCGCTGGGGGACCCTGCCATTTGGCAGGTGGGCGCGCCGGGTCTTTTCGGCTGGACCTTCCTGTTGACGTTCCTCGGCTGGGTGGGAGGCGCGTTGTACTATCGCAGTGTGGCATGGGTCGTCCTCACGGACAAGGCGCAGGTTGCCGGTGTGTTTTCCGCCATTCTGCAATCGATCTTGATCTCATTCCTGTCGAACTTTTTGATGATGGCGTTGTTATTCCCGGTCATGTTTCTATTGTTCCTCACCGCGCAGTTCAGCGTCTTTCTCACCAACCTTTTTGTGTTGTTCCTCTGCCTGGCTGCCATGTGGATCATCGTACCGATCTTCTTCTGGCCACTGGGTGTGTTCATGAAAAAGCAGAACGTGTTCACCTCGATGTTGAGCAGCATTCAGCTGACGCGCTTCACCCTGCCGACCAGCTCGCTCTTTGTGCTGGCAGTCTTTTTGCTGGCGTATGGATTGAACTTCCTGTGGCGCATTCCGTCGGAAAACTCGTGGATGGCGCTGGTCGGGATCCTCGGGCATTCCTTTGTCACCACTGCACTGCTGGCGGCGAGTTTTATCTATTATCGTGATATGAGCGTCTGGCTTCAAATTGTGCTGGAGCGGCTGCGCCCGAACGGCATGGTCAAACAGGCGTAAACCTGAATCCTTAATCAATTATGTCGTCACCTGTAGGGTGATGCGACGAAACCGTTGGAGGTTTTTGTGGCTGATCAAGTTAAATATGATGTAAGTTCAATTCAAGCGCTGGAAGGCATTGAGCACGTCCGCAAACGCCCGGGCATGTACGTTGGCGGTACAGACATCAAGGCGTTGCACCACCTTGTTTATGAAGTGGTGGATAACGCCATCGACGAAGCGCTTGCCGGTTTTTGCACCCGCATCGACATTATCATTCATAAAGATAGCAGTGTGACCGTTCAGGATAACGGACGCGGTATTCCGGTCGGTCCGCACCCTTCCAAGAAGGATGCCAATGGCAAGCCGATGGAAACCGTGGACGTGGTCATGACCGTGATCGGCGCAGGCGGTAAGTTCGGCGGCGGCGGATACAAGGTTTCGGGCGGTTTGCACGGCGTGGGTGTCAGCGCCGTCAACGCGCTCTCCGAGTGGATGACCACCCAGATCAAGCGCGACGGCAAACTGTGGAAACAGGAGTACAAGCGCGGTGTGCCGCAGGGCAAGATCCAGCAGGTTGGCAAAGCGGACAAGGACGATACCGGCACACGGCAGACCTTTAAATTCGACAAGGTCATCTTCACCGAAGACATCGACTACCGCTTCGATACGCTTGTCCAGCGTTTCCGTGAAATGTCCTTTGTGACGCGCGGCATCACGCTCAAGTTCATCGATGAGCGCGCCGACCGCGAAATGACCTTCCACTTTGAAGGCGGCATCACCTCGTTCGTCCGCTATTTGAACCGCAACCGCGAAAACCTGCATCCGGTCGTGCATGTCGAAAAGGAAGTCGAAAATATCGGCATCGAAGCCGCCATCCAATACACGGATGCGTACACTGAGTCTGTCTACTCCTTTGCCAACACCATCAACACCATCGACGGCGGTACACACCTGACCGGTCTGCGCTCGTCGCTTACACGCGTGATCAACGACTACGCCCGCAAGAGCGGCTTGCTCAAAGACGCCGACCCGAACTTCTCCGGTGACGATACACGGGAAGGCTTAACTGCCATTGTGTCGGTCAAGCACCCGGGTCCGCAGTTTGAATCGCAGACCAAGGTCAAGTTGATGAACCCCGAAGTGCAGACGTACGTCACGCAAGTGGTGGGCGAAGCGTTTGCCACCTTCCTCGAAGAAAACCCCCAGGCGGCGAAAGCCATCATCGCCAAATGTCTGACCTCCGCGCGCGCGCGCGACGCGGCTCGCAAAGCGCGTGACCTCGTCATCCGCAAGTCGGCGCTTGAGTCACTGACCCTGCCCGGCAAACTGGCAGACTGTTCCGAGCGCGACTCATCCAAAACGGAACTCTACATCGTGGAAGGTGACTCGGCAGGCGGCTCCGCCAAACAGGGACGCGACCGTCACTTCCAGGCGATCCTGCCGCTGCGCGGTAAGATCCTCAACACCGAACGCGCCCGCCTCGATAAAATTCTCGGCAACAACGAAGTCAAGGCGCTCATCTCCGCGCTGGGAACCGGTATCGGCGATAACTTCGATCTCGAAGGTCTGCGCTACGGACGTGTCATCATCATGACCGATGCCGACGTGGACGGCAGCCACATCCGCACGCTGCTGCTGACCTTCTTCTTCCGCTACATGCCGCAGTTGATCGAAGACGGTCATCTCTACATTGCCCAACCGCCACTGTATCGCATTGCATACAAGAACAACGTCAAGTATGTGTACAGCGACAAGGAGAAAGATAAGGCGATCAAAGAGATCGGCGACAAAGCCAACCTCCAGCGGTACAAGGGTCTCGGCGAAATGAACCCTGACCAGTTGTGGGAGACGACCATGAATCCCGCCAACCGCACCCTGCTCCTTGTGACCGTGGACGACGCCGCCGAAGCCGACCGCACCTTCGACATGCTCATGGGCGACGCCGTCGATCCGCGCAAGAAATTCATCCAGACCCATGCCAAGAGCGTGCGAAATTTGGATATTTAGTTCACCTCTGAATGCCAGCAGCCCATCAAACGATGGGCTGTTTTTTTAGTACCAAAGTACCGATCTGCGGGGAACTTTTTTGGGGGAATTACGTTTTATGGAGGCTTAGTGAAAGAGGCTTATCATGAAACTTACAACCAACAAACTCATAATTATTTTTGGCACTCTTGCCTTATGTGTGCTGGCGTTGATTCCAATCAGCGTGTTCGCCATGCCTTTGCTGCAAAAGGATACAGCCCAGCCCGACCCGCAAGCCACCGTGGATGCGATGGTGACCCAGACCGTGATCGCGTTGACCCTCAACGCCCCGACTCAAACCCCGCTTCCTCCTACAACGACACCTGTTCCTGTGACCGTCACACCTTCGCCTACGCCGACAAATACCCCCGCGCCCGTCACGTACTGTGACTGGATGTCCTTCGTCAAGGATGTGACCATTGCCGATGGAACCGTGCTCGACCCTGGTGAAACGTTTACCAAGATTTGGCGCATCAAGAACCGCGGCACATGCACGTGGACTCCCGATTACATGCTGGTATTCAGCGGCGGCGAGCAGATGGGCGGCACGACCGCCGTGCGCCTGCCCGGCTACGTGGCTCCCGGTCAGACCGTGGACGTGGCTGTGACGATGACCGCTCCCTCCGCTGCCGGTTCATACCGCGGCTACTGGATGCTGCGCAACACGTCAGGAACGCTCTTCGGTTCCGGCGACAAGGCGAACATCCCGGTCTATGTCGATATCAAGGTCAAAAAGCGGGACGTCCCAACGCATGGGACGGTGGGCGGCAACCTATGCTACCCGAGCGAGTTCAACCCGCCCATGACGCTCTACTTTGAGAATGCCCACACCGGCGAGCGTTTCCAATTTGCCATCGCAGAAAGGCAGTACATTTACGAAGTGCTGCTCCCGGCTGGACGGTATTATGCCTACGCTTGGGCACCCGGTTACAACCTCGAAGGCGCATACACCCACGAGAATGGATTGATGAAGTCCTTCTTCGTCGAAGGCGGTTTGACTACGCCCTTCATCAACCTGTGCGACTGGAGCCCGTACCCGCACGCCAAGGGAGAATAAATATCACAGCGACCTTCCGAAACTCTCGGGAGGTCGCTTTTTTCAAATGCTATAATGCCATCATTTCATTTGAAGGACATGCCATGACCATCATCTATCGTCCCGGAACGCTCGAAGATTCGTTCGCCGTGTTTCAGGTATTCCTCAAATCCATCATGGATTACAGCGAGCGCATGAACGTGCAAGCCATCACCGGCGGGAACGACCCGGAGAAACTTCAATCGCTTTGGGAAAGCCGCCGACCACTCTTCGATTTTCTCGCTGACCATGCCTCTGAATTCTGGCTGGCGGAACGGGACGGGGAAGTGCTTGGGTATGCCCGCACCATCGAGCACGACGGGCTTCAGGAGTTGACCGAATTCTTCGTCTCGCCGAACCAGCAATCGGGTGGAGTTGGAAGCGGTTTGTTATCCCGCGCCTTCGCCGACAACGGCGCGACCTATCGCACCATCATCGCCACATTGGATGAACGCGCCCTGTTCAATTACATGCGCATGGGTGTGTACGGACGCATCCTGCTCAAGTATTTCAACCGCAAAGCGGAAGCCGTACGCGTGGAAACGGATCTGGTGATCGAGCCGCTGGATTTGACATCTCATCTCGAAGCGCTTCATCGCATCGACCGTGAGATTCTCAACCACACCCGCGAAGACATCCACCGCTGGCTGGCGTCGCGGCGTGACGGGTTCGTTTACAAGCGGAATGGGGAGGTGGTGGGCTTTGGCTATGTCGGCGGGAGTCATGGTCCCTTCGCCGCCCTGAATGCGGACGATTTCCCCGCCATCCTTGCCCATGCTGAAACGCACGCAGCCGAAAAAGGCGATGACTTCGGCGTTTCGGTGCCAATGGTCAATAAAAAGGCAGTGGAGTATTTGATCGCGCGGAAATATCAGATCGATTCGTTCACGACGGTTTTGATGAGCAACATTCCGTTTGGGAAATTTGAGAATTATCTGACGTTCGCGCCGGAGTTCTTCCTATGAAACGCATCCCTGTTTTTCTTTCGATAGCCGCTCTGGTCCTTTCCTCACTTGCATGTTGGAGAACCGACAGACCTGAACTGGAATTCACTCCATCGGATCTGCCAGAAGCCAGCACGGGTGTTCCCTATGATGTGGAGATTTCGGTTTCGCAAAATGAAACACCTGTCGCCATGATATACATTTCCGAGGGGAAATTGCCGCGAGGATTGGGCTTTGAATTCGATGAGAGCACACACGAAGGCAAGGCACGGATCTATGGATCACCTGAGGAACCAGGGACCTTCGTGTTCAAAGTCTTCGTGACGTGCCTCGGAACCAACATAAGCGGGCAGACGGGAGAGCGGGAGTATACGCTGGTGGTGAAATAAAAAGACGCCCCCTCAAAAGAGAGGGGGCGTCCTGCTACTTCATCATCCTCGCTGCCCGTCTTCCGATCTCCACCGCGAAATTCGTACCCCGATCCCACGGGTAGACCTGACTCATCGAAGCGAAGTACAAGCCTTCGATGGGCGTTTGAATGGCGGGAATGTTTTTGGAATGTCCAACTAAAGGAACGGGTTGGGCGTAATTGGTTTTATGTACCCAAATCTTCTTTATCCACTCGCGTTTGAATTCGGGGTTGAACTTCTCGAACGCCGGAATAAATCTTTCAAGCAACTGCTCGTCGGTCATCTCGAAGTATTCGTGACCCAATTCAAGATAATCGCCCGCATACACGATATGGTCACCGCCGAAATGCTCGCTCGACACATAATTCGTGTGCTCCACCAGCGCGAGGAACGGATAGCCCTCTTCCTTCGGCACGTTGAACCAGTAAAAGCCATCCTTCGATAACTGATGCTTGAGCGAGAGTGTCATCACCACTGCGCCCATCGACTTCAACTCCAACAAACCCTTCAAATAGGATTCGGGCAAGTCGGGGCAGAATTTCGCCATCAGATTCGGAGACGTGGTGACCAGGACTTTATCGAAGGATTCACCATCCACGGTCAAACCACCCGACGCCGAGTCCTTCTTTATGGACTTGATATTCACTCCAAGCCGAATCTCCACTCCCTTTTCGCGCAATTTTTCCGCGAATAAGTCTGCGAATTTCTGAAAGCCGCCTTCGAATGTACCCAGACGAGTCGTCCGCGCATGGATGCGTGCCCACATCCACGCCATGTTGACATCCTTGTAGAACGGACCGAACTTCCCGACCAGCAATGGCTGCCACATCTGCTCATAGACTTGTCTGCCCGCGTACTTCATCATCCACTCGTGGGCGGTGACCTTTTCCAACGCCCGCCAGTTTTTTGTCAGGCGCAAGAACAATCCGACGAGACCAAACCTTATTTTGTTGAGTCCCCATCCCAGTCCTGGGAAAAGAAGCGCGTTGATGATCGAGTCGAAGGGATACCACTTCTGCATGTGATACATGACCGTCAACGGGCGCGGGAAGATGACCTTTTCCTCCAATCCCAACTCGCGGATGATGCCAAGCATGGAATCATCTGACTGAAACCAGTGATGGTAGAACTTCTCCACCGACCAATCCCAATGCGGTTCTTTGAATCCGCTTGCCAGCCCGCCCACATAATTTGCGGACTCAAAAATGGTTACATCGTGACCCACTTTTTGCAAATCCCACGCGGCAGACATGCCGCCGTATCCTGCTCCAATAATGGCGATTTTCATTTCATTCCTCTCTAGGGGCGGGGGCATCCCGCCCGGGCGAGTAGATTATTCTTTCGTTTCTTCCCTCAGATCATCCGACCATTTTATCCCTTCGCGCGCCATGAAGTACACGCCGAGCAGCGTGATCGGGAACCACAACGCCACATGCAGCACGAGAGTATATCCCGCTGCGGTGGCTTGATCCACGCCATAGGCGGTGAGGACGGCGATGCCGGGAGCATCGAACGTGCCGATATAACCGGGAGCCGATGGGATGGTGGTGGCAAGGTTGACGATGCCGTTCATCAACATCAGCGCAAAGAACGAGACTTCAAAATCGAAGGCGTGCATCACGAACCAGTATTTGCCCGTCTCCAACAGCCAGATGATGACCGAGGTAAAGAAAACCATTAACACGTTGAAGGGCGAACGCAGTGAAGCCAGCCCATCCAAAAACTTGTGCATGATGTTGCCGAGTTTCTCATGCAGGCGTTTGGGCGTGAGACGTTCGATCATCCACGAACCGATGCGGATGCTAATTTGCGGGAACATGGCGGCCAGCAAAAAGACCACGAGCGCGCCGATGAAAATTCCGGTTCCGTAGATCGCCACTTCCTGAATGTTGCCCACAAAGCCCGAAGCGCTGGTGAGTTTTGCCAGTTCGGTCAAATTGACGAAGATGAATGCCAGCATCACCACACCGTCGAAGATGCGCTCGACAATGATGGTCGCCAGTGAAGCTGAGACGGGTACGCCTTCCTTGCGTTTGAGGATGACCGCCCGTAATACTTCCCCTGCCCTTGCCGGATAGATGTTGTTTCCCATGTAGCCGATGGTGGTGATGGGGAACATGGTTTTGGTGGGAATCTTTTTGATCGGACCGAGCAGGTAGTGCCAGCGCCATGCCCGCACCCATACCCCGACAAAATACACAAAAATACCTGGCAAAAGCCAGATATAGTTCGCTTTTTGAACCGCGCCCCAGAAATCTCCCAGGTGCAGTCCGCGCAGGGCGAGCCACAAAAACAGGATACTGATGAGCACCCCGAGCCAGAATTGCCATTTCTTCATTTGCATAGGGGGTGATTGTACCAAAGGTGGAAGTTGGCGGTTACTTGCAAAGTACTCTCAACTTCGGCGGGGCGCGGGTAATATATAATTGCCGCCCTGAAAGGAACGTTCATGAAAAAGTATTTTCCCACCATCCGCGACTACTCTCTCATCGTCGCCTCCAGCCTGATTCAGGCAGTCAGTTTGCGTTTGTTCTTTGTCCCTGCCAATCTCGCTTCGGGCGGGGTGAGCGGTATCTCTCAGATCATCAACCATTTCACCGGTTTCCCCATTGGCTTGATGGTCTTTATCGGCAATGTGCCGCTCTTTCTGCTGGGCTGGCGCTTCCTCGGCGGGACAAAGTTTGTGATGCGCACAGCGGTTGCCATCATTACCTACTCATTGTTCACCGACCTGTTATTGAAGATCCCTGTTTTCATGGAATATTCTCAGATCCTTGTCAATGACCTGCAAGGCGATATTTTCCTCAACTCGTTGTACGGAGCCATCGTCAGTGGGGTGGGCTATGGATTGGTCTACCGCGCGCGTGGCACCAGCGGCGGCTCGGATATTCTTGCCCGCATCCTCAACAACTGGCGCGGCATTTCCATGACGCAAAGCTATCTCATCGTCGATACGGCGGTCATCCTCTCGGCTGGATTCGTCTTCGGCTGGAAGGAAGCCCTGTATGCCATGATCGCGTTGTATGTCAGCGGCTTGGTCGCTGAAACCGTGCTCGAAGGCGGCGGAACCGTCCGCACGGCAATGATCGTCACCGCCAAGCCGGACGATGTCTCGCAGTGCGTCATCGATGAAATGGAACGCGGCGTGACCTGGTTGGAAGGCAAAGGCGCCTACACGGGCAATTCACGTCCCGTGTTGTATTGCGTCATCAACCGCGCCGAAGTCGCCACGCTCAAAGCCATCGTCCATGAAAAAGACCCCGAAGCCTTTATGGTCATCGGGGTCGCGCACGAAGCGTTGGGAGAAGGCTTCAAGCCGTTGAAAGGCAGATGATGTATGTAATTGCGAAGCGCCGCAAAGCGGTCACCCTTGGTCTCGATATGGACTTCGTCCTACTCGACCAACAGGCTCGCAATGACATTATTTTTTCTTCCCATACCCAAACTGCTTGAGCATGTTCGGGTCGTTGCGCCAATCTTTGGAAACCTTCACGCGCAATTCCAAAAACACCTTTCGTCCGCCCATTTCTTCGATCTCTTTGCGCGCCGCCGAGCCAATGCTCTTGAGCATCTTGCCGCCTTCGCCGATGACGATCCCCTTTTGCGATTCTCGCTCGACAAAAATCGTCGCGGCAATATACGCCATGCCGTTCTCACGCTCTTTGAACTCGTCGATGCGGACTGCCATGCCATGCGGCACTTCGTCTCTTAATTTGATGAGACATGCCTCGCGGATCAAATCTCCCGCGATCTCCCTTTCATAAAGGTCCGTGACCTGCTCTTCGGGATAATCCGCTTCTCTCTCCGGCGACGTCTGGATCAGCGCTTCGAGCAGTTCACCAATTCCAAGCCGGTTCGATGCGGAGACCTTCATCAGGCTGGCGCTCTCCATCAGCGCGGCATATTCGCTCTCGCGCGCGGACAAATCTTCGGGTTTGATCAGATCTATTTTGTTCAGTACCAACATGCGGGGAGTCCGACGCGCGACTCCTTTAAGAAGATTCGCTATGCTGACGTCTTCTTCTGTTGGGGCAGATGATGCTTCCACCAGCCAGAGGATCAGATCCACGCCATCGAGGGCTTCCTGCGCTTCTTGATTTAAGAATTCGCCGAGTTTGTGTTTGGCGCTGTGCAGACCAGGCGTATCGACGAAAATCAATTGGGCGTCCTTGAGCGTGAGAATGCCGAGTTGGCGTCTGCGTGTGGTTTGTGGGCGCGGTGAGACGGCTGCGATCTTTTGCCCAAGCAAGGCATTGAGCAGGGTGGACTTGCCCACGTTGGGGCGTCCGATGATGGTGATAAAACCGGAACGATGGGTCATGCGGGTTTGGGACTCCAGTTGGCAATGACGAGGCTGAGGATGATGAGGACAGCGCCAGTGACGATCTGCCAGGTCAGCTGCTCGTTGAGGAAGATGACTCCAAGTGTAACCCCGCCGAGCGGGAAAAGATAGGTGACCATGGTGGTGCGCGTTGGTCCGATCTCGTGGATGAGATAGAACAACATGATGAATGCCAGCCCCGAACCGAGGATGCCCATCCACAACAAAGCGATCCAGGTAATGGGCAGGGTGGGAATTTTAAGCGGCGCTTCGAAAATGAACGCGGATGAGACCATCACCACTGCGGCAGAAGCCAGCGGACCGAGTCCGCGCAGAATGGTGGGTGTGTTTTCGGTAAAGACACGCGCAATGATGGAACTCGCTGCATAGAAAATACAGGCGGCAATCACCGCCAATTGTCCGAGCAGGGAGCCGGTATCTTCCCCGATGTCTTTGCTCATCAGCACGACCACACCCGCAAAACCGGTCAGCAAGCCGAGGACTTTGGGCAGGGTCATCTTGTCATCGTGCAGGAGGAAGTGTGCCACCAAAATGGTGAAGAGCGGCACGGTCGCATCGAGGATGGAGGCGACACCCGAGTCGATGGATTTTTGCCCCCACGAGATGAGGAAGAAGGGAATCGCGATGTTGGTCAAGCCGAGAACGATCAGCGGTGCCCATTCCTTCCATGAGCGCGGCAATGGAATGCGCTGGGTGATGATGACTGCCGCGCCGAATAGAAACCCGAAGAAGACCCGGAACGCCACCAGCGTGATGGGTCCCACTTCTCGCAGCGCAAGTTCGACCCACATAAAGGACGAACTCCAGATCAGCCCGAGCGTAATAAAGATGATCCAGTGTTTGGTTTTCAAAGCATTCTCCTATTATTAAATGATTTCTGGGGATTGTAGATGGGACGTGCTTCAAACACGACCCGATTCTTGCTCAGTTTTGAAATGGGCAGATGCCGTGCGAATCTTCGAGTCAGATATTCTTCACCAGGTAATATTCCCCACGTTCAAAGCCTCGATCTAAATAATATTGACGTGTGCCAACTGCCGCGATGACGGCGAGTTTTGCGAACCCATTTTCTTTTGCAACCCGCTCCGCTTCTTCAAGTAGACGTGTGCCCAGCCCCACATGCTGAGCCGCTCCGGTCTTTTCCGCGCCGACTTGCAAAGACTGTCCGTAGACATGCACTTCGCGGATCAATGCCGCGCCATCCAAATCTGCCATGCCGGTTGCAGGAGACTCTTGCGACGGCAGCGAAAGGCGGATGAACCCGGCGAGACGGTCATCTTCGGTGTTGAACGAGATGAAATGCTCCTCGGCTTTGCCGGCAGGGTAGACATGGTCATGCAACCGCATCGCACTTAACGCGACGGCTTTCCCTTTTACCTCGCGGCATCTCACACACTGACAGCGCGTCCCGCGCCGTTTCATTTCTGCCTGCACATCCTGCCGCAGGCTCGTGCGGCGATTCCCCTCCACGACGTTATTCCCCGGAATATCGCGGATGACGCGGTTCACGCGGCAATAACGTGGAATGGTCGGTTTGATGTCTGCGATCAAGTCTACGAGTTCTTCGGTGGTGTACGGCTGGAACTCGCCGCGCTGCCAGTATTCGTACAACTCGGCATTGGCAAGGAGTTGATTCGGGTAGATCTTGATCTCATCGGGGCAGAAATCTTCCCATAGTCGCGCGAAATCTTCCCGGTCCGTTTGAGGCGTGGCGCCAAGCAGATTGGGCATCCAATGCAAAACGATCTTGAATCCAGCGGCGCGCAACAACGCCGCCGCCTGTCGCGTAGCTTCCACATCGTGTCCGCGTTTGTTGATCTCCAAAATATGATCGTTGAAACTTTGCGCGCCCATCTGCACTTTGGTCACGCCGAGATGACGCAGCCATTTGATCTCTTCCGGGTTGATCTCATCCGGTCGCGTTTCGATGACCAGCCCCACATTTCGGTGAGGAGCGGTTTCATTGATGGAGTGAATGTTGGGCAAATTAACCACGGAAGGTTCTTTTTGATTTTCTCTGTCCTCACCGTGGTGAGGATCATTCATGGCGTCGAAACAGCGCGCGACGAACCATTCCTGATAATCGCGTCGATATGAAGACCACGTACCGCCAAGAATGAGCAGCTCGATCTTGTCGGTGGGGTGACCGAGATTCTTTAACGCCCGAATTCGCGACTCGACCTGTGTGAACGGGTCGAATTGATGTTCGAGCGCGCGCATCGCGCCGGGTTCATCGGGCAGATAACTCTTGGGCATGCGCACATCGGTGGGGCAGAAGATACATTTTCCGGGGCAGGGATATGGCTTGGTGAGTACCGTCACCGTGGTCACGCCGGATAGAGTGCGCATAGGCTTCATGCGGATTTTTTCCAGCAAAGTGCCATCCGGTTCAATGGTCCCTGCTTTGACCATCTCGTTATACGCTGCCACCAACGCTGCCTTGTTCAAGTACCCGCCACCCTCCAGAGGATGGTGGCGCAACACATCCATCACATCGTCCCCCGCGCGGATCTGGTCAAGCAGGCGGTGCGCCAGCTCCATCTTCTGCGGGGTGAGCGTGTTGAACTTCTTCCAGCGTTGTCGTTTCTCGGTAAATTCCATAACTTATCATCAGATGACAGTCACCTTGGCGGCGACTGTCATCTCACTTGATCTCCAATTGAAATTCCTTTTTCACTTCGTCAATGTTCTTGTGCGTGAACATGGTGGTATGCAAGCCACACTCGCTCTTCCCGTGCCCCACCCAGCGACCGGCGCGTTCATCGTCATTGGCGCCGATGGCAATGGTGCAGGGCGCACAGCCCACACTGCGATAGCCCTTCCGATAGAGCGGATGCGCGGGCAGGTTGTGTTCCTCTGCATAGCGTTTGACATCCGCCTTTGTCCAATTCAACAGCGGATTAACCTTCAACAGCCCGTCGCTTTGCAATTCCAGTATCTTTGCATGTGCGCGTTCAAACGTCTGGTCGCGGCGGATGCCGGATATCCATGCCTTGAGCCCGCTCAACGCTGCCTGCATCGGCTGGACTTTGTGCAGGTAACAGCACAGGTTCGGGTCTTCGAATGGCAGGGTGCGCGTGTGCTGGCGCACAAAAATATCCCAGCGCGAATTTCGATACAGGTCCACCACGTTGAGTTCCCATTCATGCGCGATCTGCTCGCGGAACATCAACGTCTCCCAGAAATGATAACCCGTATCGATGAAATACACGCGCATACCGCGCCGGATGCTGGTCACCATGTGCAGCAGCGGCATGGACTGCGTTTGAAAGGAGGAACTCATGGCGAGGTCGGGGCAAAACGTTTCCACCGCCCATTGGATGATCTCTTGCGGGGTCTTCGTCTCGAATTCTTCTGAAAGTTGCCGGATCTCTTCAACCGATAACATGCCCGCATTATACCGTCATGTCATCCCCGTCATGTATAATCCTGTCATGAATTCCGATGTCGCCGCCAGATTATTGCAGATCAACCATGAATTCTACAACCGCTTTGGAGATTCTTTTTCCGCGACACGCCAGCGCCTGCAACCCGGCGCGAAGAAGGTCCTCAGTCTGATCCAGGCGGATGAATCCGTTGTAGATCTGGGATGCGGCAACGGGCTGTTCCTGCGTGAACTGCTTCGGCGAGGTCATAAAGCCGCGCTTCTCGGCGTGGACTTCAGCCTGCCCCTGCTTCGGGAAGCGGATTCCATCCCCGGGGTGGATTTCTGGGAGATGGATCTGGTTGCCCTGTCATCGCAGACGCACCAGCTCAATATGGCTAGCGGGCGCTGGGCTGCAGTGACCATGTTCGCAACGCTGCATCACATCCCTTCGCGGGAGATCCGTTTGGGAATCTTAAAGGGGGTGGAGAAATTGTTGAAACCCGGCGGAAGGTTTTATCTCTCCAATTGGCAGTTCTTGAATAGCGACAAACTCAAGGCGCGCATCCAACCGTGGGATCGGGTGGGTCTTTCGAACGAGGATGTGGAAAAAGGGGATTTTTTGCTCGATTGGCGCAGCGGGGGAACCGGCTTGCGGTATGCGCATCAGTTCTCAGAAGAGGAATTGCTCGGGCTGGCGGAGCAGGTTCAAATGAAGGTGGAGGCGTCATTCCTGTCCGATGGGGAGAATGGCAGGCTGGGGTTGTATCAGGTGTGGAGGCGGGCGCAGGTCACTTGCTGATCTCCACGCGGTTACGCCCATTGTGTTTGGCGGCGTACATGGCTTGATCGGCGCGTTTGATCAGGGCATCGAGAGTGGTGGTGTTTTCATCGATGCAGGCTAACCCCAAACTGACCGTAATGTTGATCACGATATCTTCCGTCAGGTTGACGAAAGAGTCCGCAATGGTCTTGCGCAGTCGGTTTGCCACCAGCGCCCCTGAATAAAGGTCGGTGTTCGGCAGCAGGATGACGATTTCTTCGCCGCCGTACCTGCCGACCAAATCGCGGTCTCGGACGCATTTTTTGCATTGCAAGGCAAACTGACGCAGGATCTCATCTCCGGCTTCATGCCCATAGGTATCGTTGATCTTTTTGAAGTGGTCGATATCTGCCATGATGGCTGAAAATTTCTTGGATGTGCGGATCGAATTTTCGAATTCGACCTGCCCCAGGTGCAGCAGTCCGCGCCGGTTGTACAGCTCAGTCAGCGGATCGATGACCGCCTGAGCTTGCACTTCCTGATAAATGCGCGCATTTTCCAGGACGATCGCAACCTGATTGGCAAACTCCAATGCAATTTCAATATCCTCTTTTTTAAAATCATCGATCTCTGCGCTGTCGATGGCGAGCAAACCGATCGCATTTCCGCCGATCAGCAATGGCACCCCCAGCCACGAACGGATATGGTTATGAGGCGCTTCTTTGAATTGGCTGAACACCTTTCCGGCGTCGGGAAGGTAGTAGGGTTCTCCGGTTTCGATCACCACGGTGTTGGGGTTGTCTCCCGGAACCGGAAAACGTGTGCCGATGACTTCGCTCAGGTTTTCCCAGCCGTGCCCGCCGATGATGACCATATCGCTGTTCTCCAGCATCTGAACCGATGCGCTGTCGTATGGAATGACCTGACTCAGCTGCTCAAGAATGTGATTAACCGCCTGCTCCATTTCCAGTTTGGCGGCGATCTCCATGCTGGCTTTGCGCAGCGTTTCAGAGGTATCGGCGCGGCGTTTTGCTTCTTCCACGGCTTGGAATTTTTCGAGAGCCAGCGCGATCAACGCCGCGGCTTGTTCGCTGATTTCGATCTCATCCTTTTGGAATTCATGCCGTTTGTTGAATGCCAGAATGATCGCCCCCAAATCCTTTTTGTTCGCTTTTAATGGCAATACAAGCACGGATTTGGATGGAAAGAATTGGATGATGCGCTGGTCGGCATAAGGTGTGCTGGCTGTATCTTCAACGACCAGGGTCCGATTGAGTTCCAGTGCCGACCCCGTAAAAGTGACTGCGCCGTGTTCCGGTGTATAGGTTCCATATACATCCTTCGGTGGTCCGTATGCCGCCAACGGTATCGGTAGTCTATTCTCCGCATCCCACAAGGTCATAAAACAGCCGTCTGCATGGATCAATTCCCCGAGCCGGTCCACAACGACCTGCGCAAGGTCATTGACCGCTTCAGCGCGGAGGGATACTTCCACGATCTTGTTAAGCAGACTCAACGCACGCTGGCGGCGGATGATCTTCTGTTCGGCAAGCGTGCGCGTCTCCGCAGACCCAAAGATGCTGGCAGCTGCATGAAACGCCTCTATCTCTGTGGTATTCCATACGCGTTCTTCTCGGCATTCATCGAACATCAGGAAACCCCACCATTGGTCTTGCGTAAAAACAGGAATGGTCGCTGCCGAAAGACTGCCCAATACTTCGAACAAAGGTTTCTCTTCGTCCGGAAAATTTTTGACCAACCCGTAGATCGCCTCTCCATTTGAAAGAGATTTTTCCCACCTGCCAAAGCCCGCCTCCCGCAAAGGGACATGCTGTAACGCCGGGTTCCTGATCTGTGCCTGTATACCCGGGGCTGTCCACTCGTAGCACAGGCTGGAATAGATCACTTTATGATCGTCGGTGTAATTCATTACCACAAAGACCCGGCTCACATCTGCCGCCCGCCCGAGCTTCTCCAACACATCCGGGATATTCTGCTCCCAGGCAGACGCTTTCAAAAAACATTCCGCCGCATAGCTGATGGCAGACATGATCGACTCGCGGCGTGATAATGCAAGTTCCGCTTCCTTGCGCTGGGTAACATCGCGAAGGATGATCATTTGGTCTGAACCGTCTGTTGGGCGGGAGGTTTGCATCTTTGCGATGGGGGAAACGGTCGCTTCGTAGACTTTGGGCTGATCGCCATCTAAAACCTTGATCTCCACCCGCTGCTCCCCAACCCCCAAATATGGAAGCAGGCTATCATGGAATTTGCGGGAGACCTGCGAAAGTGGCTGCCCGATGGCTTCACCGTCTTCCCTTTCGAGGAGTTCTTCTGCTGTGGGGTTCAGGTACAGAATTCGCTGCTGTGAATTCACTACGATCACGCCATCCTTCATATTCTTGATGACGCTGATGTGCTCAGGCGGGAGCACTTCCAGCAGGCGGTATTTGAGGATTGCCCAGAACAGCCCCAGTGCCGTTGGCAGGAAGAACAAGGTTGTCAGATCAAGGTTGGGGATGGGTCCAATGCCGAGGACGTAGATCACGCTGCCGATAAATGGGGCGGCAATACTTAAAATGACGAAACTGATCTGTGCACGGTAAATGCCCGGTTGCTGGATCAGCTCCATGATGAGCATGATCGTGGCAACCGCCATCAGCAGGTATGAGTAAGTGGTGTGAATCCAGAAAAAAGGTCCGAATTGAAGCGAGAGCAACAATAGTCCGGAGGATGTCATCAGACCTTTCACTTCCCACATCAGGTTGTGATAACTGCTTGTCCATACAAGGATGAGCGTCAGCACCGGAATTGCCCAGATCAGGGTCTGGTTTCGCCGGGTGAGCAGGTGACTGTTCCCTGTGTACTCGAATGCGAAGAATAGCATATACACAGGCGCTATGACGATGCCAATGTATTCGACTTGTACAAAGAAAAGTTTTATGGGGATGTAGGGAGAGAAGATCTCGAGACCGTATGCAAACGCCCAGATGGACATACCCAGCATTGTCCAGGCAAATGGCGCAACCGCCACAGCTGGTCTTCTGCGCCATGCGTATAACCCCAGCAAGGTGTAGGGGATGGCTGCAAGGAGAAAAATGAACGGTATGTAAAAATCTGAACGAGCAAACATAATACTGCTGATTGAATTTTACGTGGCTTCCTCGTGAAAATCATTGCAGTTATGTCATAATGGAGAAAAACTCTCAATATTGTAAACACCGGCAATTCAATCAGTATTGCATCTTGCCCAGTGACAGGGTAATTACGTCAGCACTTTTTGCGGGTCGACCACGTATTGCCACCAATTGTTGTGGATTCTGTTCCGGCGACCGGCAACGCGAGGAAAGTGATTGAACCACCATTTGTGGTGGGCGCGGATCTCTCCGCTGCCCCATGCGGTTGCATCGACAATGCGGATATCGCCCTTGAAGTTGGGGAAGTTGAGCAACCAGTCGTAGCACTCACTGCGGACAGGGGTGGTGTTGCCCCAGTCATAGTCGGATTGGCTGTTGGGCGCAAAGTGGATGTTGCCGCACGCGGCTTTGCCTGGCGCGGATTTTTCGTAGCGGATGAAACGCTTCCACAAATTCGCCTCTCCGCTGAGCTTGCTGAAGGTTCTTTCCATGATGGATTCGGCGCGATGCCCGTAGGATTCAAGCATTTCGCCGATGTACCGCTCATAGGAAAAGCCCATGATAACGAAGCGGCGCTTGCTGGCGGAAGTGTTCGCCAGAGGTTTGGAATTGCACCAGAAAGCGCCCGGTCCTGCCATGATCGATTCATAGAAACCGGCGTGGGGGAAACCAAAGACCCAGACTTCGTCGATCTCGTTGCGCGCCACCCGCTGCAACAGGTTGAACTGACTCACAATGGCGTTGTAATCCACTTCCGATGGGGTGTGAGGCGGGGTCGTGCGGCGCATCACGTCCATGTAACTCTGGGGCGTGTAGCGGAATCCATCCACCTTGGCGGGGAACTCGTTCACGTCGATGCGTTGGACGATCTCATAGCGCGCCAGCCCTTTGCTGGTTTCGAGCAGGTCTGCTATAAAACCGGTCAGCAGGTCTGCGGGGTTGTACCACTGCATTTGCCGGGAAAGGGTCACCCCGGTGGATGGATCCATGACCGGGTCATAGACGATGGCAAGCACCCGGCTGCGCGTCACCTGGGCGGGTTCTGTGGCGCTGTCGGCGGGGTAGGAGGCGGGACGAAACCAACTGAAAATCGTTTCGAGAAGATTGGGCATGAGAATCCTCACATCAGGGCATGTTGGTGGCGAAGTAGATCTGGCGGTCTACGGCAATATACAGGACATGGTCTGGGCTGACGGCGACCGCGCCGACCGAACCCTGCGGAATGAGATTGGCGCCGCCTGTTTTCGGGCGGAACTGATTTTGCAATTCAAAAGTACGCGGCGCAAAACGCATCACATTCTGACCGTCTGAATCCAGCAGCAAAATGGACGGGTCGGGTGGGGCAGCGAAAAGGATCTGCGTGAAATTCGCCGCGCCGAACAGGTCGGTATCCTGGTAGGCGGGCAGAGTGTTGATCAACGGCACCGGGTCCTGACATTTGGAGGTGTCGGCGCTGATGCGGCTGTAGGAGCAATTGGAAAGACGCCCATCCGCATGCAACAGGTACATTTCATCGCCGGAGATGATGAAGTCGATCACATCCTGAGTGGGGGTTTGTTGACCGAAAAAGAAATACGGACGATCTGAATAGGTGCCTTCTTTTCCGTTGTACACCCAAACCGCGCGGGATTGGGCATCCAATACGTAGAGCGTACCGCTGTCGAGCGTAAAGGCAGTGACATGCCCCCAGTTCGTATCCGGCGGGGGGAGCGGAATGGCTTGCGGAACCTGCCCCGGCGCGCAGTACAGCAGGTTGCCATCCGCATCGATCCCCAGCAGCGTGGCGTTGATGAAATTCACCACCGGCAGGGCAAGGATATCCACCAGCGAGCCGACGGTGTAATTGCCGTACACGCCCGGCTTGCAGTTGAAGGTGTTGTCCAGTTCGAAACCGCCGCTGCCAGATGGGAACGCGCGCAGCACTTCCCCTTTTTCTGCATCAAGCAGGTAAATGTCTTTGTCGCTTGCCGCCATGCGGCTGACGTCGATCCCCAGTTTGGTGCTGAAAGCAGGGTTGAATTCCATGCGTAACGTGCCGGAGAGCTTGTCTAGGTTGGCGTCTGCTTCGAGGCGCAGCGTCGCCGTCTCTGGCGTGGAGCGGTGAATGGCTTCCGCCCGCGCCACCAGGTCGATCACACGCAGCCAGGCTTCGCGCTGCTCAATCGGATTTGCAAGAGTCTGCGCCTGCTGGCTGGCTTGGGTAGCCTGTTGCAGAAAACTTTCATATTGCGGGTTGCGCCCGTACTTCGTGTACACCACGAACAGGATGACCCCAACGATCAGCGGAATGATGATCGCAATGGCGAACATCGAAAGGTCAGACGACTTCGGCATGTCGCTGCCGGCTTCGGCATTGGGCAGCAAACGTGGAAGGAAATTTCGCATCCTTTGTGAAAACGCCTGATTCCAATTTCGGAAGCCCTGCATTAAACTGACCGCCGCCTTTGCGGCTTGACGCGTCCGTTGTGAAGGCTCACGCGGCATGTCGGGCTGTTTACTTTCCTGCGCTTCCGGCTGGACCTGGGAGTCTGTTCGCTCGACCGGAACATCATCCACGCTTTCGGTTTCTTCCGCTTCGACGGGTTCCTCGCTGGGAGAAACCTGCGGCTTGGGCATCGCGCGCGGGATCGATGCGGGAAATTCGCGCGGTACAGTTTTGTGCGGCAGGCTCGCCAGCGGGTCGGCGGGCGTTTCCGTCAGTGGATTTGCCTCTTGTGGTTCCGGTGGAATGGCATACGCGGACGGCTGCACCATATGCGCTGCCGGCTTGGATTCAACTTCTTCAACGGGGGGCAGGTCTTCGGTCAGAGTACGAAGCGGAATTTCCTTCTGCGGGGTTGGCTCTTCCCTCGGCGCTTCCACTTTGGGAGTCGCGTTTCCCTTGATTAAATTCATCGCCCCCGTGCCTTCTGTGGGTTGTATCAGAACGGCGTTCAGGTCTTCGCTCGTCAGCGCATGCAGGCGGCGGCGCATTGCCTCGAACGACGTGGGCTTGGCATCATCCAGCGGAGCCAGCCACGCATTGGGCATCCGCCCGCAAAACAGAAGCAGGTCGCCTGCGTTCAGGTCGGTTTGCGCGTAATGGATGTTGAGAGTCTGGCTCGACCCCAACCCCTTGCCAGACATGGCAGGCTCGAAAAAGTGACGCGACTCACTCGTCCCGAACCAATAGGCATGCATGGGTCCGCATACCGAAAAGATGACTTGACTTTCGCGCACCGAAGCCAGTGACAGCCATGCCAGTGCGTATTGTCCCTGTGCGCTGGTGGACATGTTGCGTTCGAGCAGGGTTCGGTTCACAAATTCTGCAGCGGCGCGCAGGGCGCTGGTGACGGCTCGCGGGGTTTGGTAGTACATGTTAGCGGCATCTTCCGCCAGTTTTTTATATTCTGTGGTGGTAAACGTGGAATTTCCCGCCAGCAACAGATACACGATCAGGCGGTCTTGCTCGCGCCCGCGCGCCGCGTTTTTAGGCGGCATGAGCGCCAGCAAACCGGGCATTTCGGCTTGCTCCTGATTGTTGATACGATAAAGAGGCGAAAGATTGATGTCGAGTGGCATGTAAGATTGTTACCGAATCGTCTATCATTATACTGGTAAAATTCGACGGCTATGGACTATAAACGACTCAATGATTTCTCTGAAATCGACACGCGCGCATGGAATGACCTGCTGAAGGAATCGATCAGCGATACGCCCTTCCTGCGTTACGAATATCAGATCGCATGGTGGGAACATCTCGGCGGCGGCGAGTGGAAGGACGCGCAACTCGTCCTGGTGGCGGCATATGAAAACGAAACCCTCATGGGGATCGCCCCGCTATTCATCGCAGAGTATGAAAATCAGCCCGCGCTGTTGTTGAACGGCAGCATCGAAATCTCCGATTATCTGGATGTGATCGTGCGTCCCGCCGATCACGCGCGGTTCATCTCTGGCTTGCTGGACTTTCTCGCTTCCTCGCTACCCGAAGCCTGGTCCAAACTCGACTGGTACAACCTCCCCGACAATTCTCCGACTCTCGCCGCCCTCAAAGCGGAAGGCGAAACACGCGGCTGGGCGCACCTTGAGGAGGTTTATCGTCCCACACCGCGTGTTGCCCTGAATGGCGATTTTGAAGAGTATCTCTCGCGTGTTGAAAAAAAGCAGCGTCATGAGATCCGCCGCAAGATGCGCCGCGCCGCGGAATCTGGCAGGGCGCGTTTTTATGTTGTGCCGAAAGACGCCGACATCCAACCCGAGTTGGAAGCCTTCTTCCACCTGATGATCCAGGACCCGAACAAGGCGCTCTTTTTAAGGGATGTGATGCGCCACCAGATGTCTCATACCATCCGCGCGGCGCACGAGTACGGCTATCTCTGGCTCGCCTTCCTCGAAGTGGATGGTGTCAAAGCGGCGGCTTCGCTCAATTTTGATTACAACGGAAAATTGTGGGGGTACAACTCCGGCGTCAGCCGCGACCACATGGAACTCTCCCCCGGCTGGGTGTTGATGGGTCACGTCTTTCAGTGGTGCTGCGAAAACGGACGTTCCGAATTCGATTTCATGCGCGGCGACGAGGATTACAAATATCGTCTCGGCGGGGTTAATCAATACGTGATGCGGGTGAAGTTAAGCAAGTGACGGTCACTTCAAAAGTGACCGTCACTTTTGTTTTGGAGTTATCCGCCACCCCCAACCCCGCCACCGACGATGCCGCCATCGGTCAGTTTGCGCAGGTCGCTCAGCGCGGCTTCGATCTCTTCGGGTTTCACCGGCCGGTCCTCATCGCGATGCTTCAATGCGCCGGAGTTTGCGCGTTCCATTGCCAGTTCCTTGATCGATGCATTATTTGCAACCGCTTCCTTCACCAGCGCCGCACCTTGCGAATATCCAATGACCGGATTCAACGCCGTCACGATGATGGCGTTCTTCGAGAGCCAGCCTTCGGCTTTTTCGGTGTTGGCTTTCACGCCTTTTACAGCGCGCTCTGTGAATGCATCCACTGAACCGATCATCACCTGCATCATCTCGAACAGGTTGTGCGCAATGATGGGCATCATCACGTTCAATTCCAACTGCCCCGCCTGTACTGCCATTGCCACGGTCGTGTCACAGCCGATGACATGGAACATGGCTTGGTCGAGCATTTCTGCCAGAACAGGATTCACTTTGCCCGGCATGATCGAAGAACCCGGCTGAACGGCGGGAAGCCTGATTTCGTCGAGCCCGGTCGAAGGTCCAGACGAAAGGAGGCGGAAATCATTGGCAATGCGGATCAAGGTTAGTGCGAGAGTCCGCAGCGAGGCGGAGAAGTCCGCCGCATCCGCCATCGATTGCATCGACTCAAAAAGATTATCGGAAGTTTGCAATTCGACGCCCATCATCTCGGACAGGGTCATCACCATGCGGCTGTGATACTCGGGGTGTGCGTTCAACCCGGACCCGACAGCGGTGCCGCCGATGCCGAGCCTTCGCAACCCGTCAGCGGAGCGGCGCACACGCTCGATGTCGCGTTCCACGGCTTTGGCGTACGCGCCAAATTCCTGACCGAGGCGAACCGGAACGGCATCCTGCAAATGTGTGCGCCCCGATTTGACCACTCCGTCGAACTCCACGGCTTTGGCTTCAAGTGCCGCTTGCAGATTCTTTAGCGAAGCCAGCAATTCCTCCAAACGCCATAACGCGCCCACCCGAATGGATGTGGGAATCACATCGTTGGTCGATTGCGCCATGTTGACATGGTCGTTGGGGTGGACGTAATACTTGCCGATCTCGCCGCCGAGGATCTGTGTGGCGCGATTGGCAATCACCTCGTTCGTATTCATGTTGTGACTCGTCCCCGCGCCTGCCTGGAACGGATCGACCACGAATTGTGTATCCCATTTGCCGTCCATCACTTCAGTGGCGGCTTGTACGATGGCATTCGAGAGCTGCTGCGCGGTGAACTTTTTACCGTCCACCTCGCGGTCGTTGAACAGACCCAGTTCAAAGTTCACGAGCGCTGCGGCGCGTTTGACCGCCGCCACCGACCAGATGAACGCCCGCCAGGGACGCAATCCGCTGATGGGGAAGTTATCCACTGCGCGCTGGGTTTGAACACCGTACAATGCCGAAGCCGGTACCTGCAATTCCCCCAGAGAATCTTTTTCCTTGCGAAATTCGTTGTTTGACATATCATCTCCACCGGGGCGGATGCCCGTTTTTTTCTATTGTACACCCTTCCTCTTTCATGCCGGGATGGACATGATATATAATGAAGAGGATGAGCGAATGGCTTCGCCGACTGTTTGCCCCTTCCATCTTCGAAGATGAAGAGAAAACCCGCACGGCTCAGACTCTGAATACCTTTGGGTGGATTGCATTTACAGTGGTGTTCATCCTCTTATTGTCCCGGTTGATCACCGGGGATTGGTTAAGCCCCTCTTCGAAAATATTTTTCCCCATTGTCCTTTTCATCCTGTTCGTGACCCTTGTCATGATCCGTTATGGATACGTACGTTCCGCTGGGGTGGTGCTGGTCGTCTTCGTCTGGGGCGCGCTAACCTATCAAGCTGCGCAATCCGATGGGATTCGGGATGTCGCCGTGCTTGCCTATCCCATTATTATTTTGCTGGCGGCGTTGTTGCTTGGCTGGCGTGAAGGCGTGGTTACGGGGCTGTTAAGCCTGACAGCCATGTGGTTTTTTGCATGGCAGGAACATGTGGGAAGGCGGCAGTACACCATCGACCCGCCGCTTGATTTCACGAGAGACCTTAGCGCCGTGCTTATCATTACCAGTGTGCTGGTCTACATCCTCATCCAGCGCCTGAACCGTTCGCTTTCAAATGCGCGGTTGGAACTGCGCGAGCGCCTGCGGGCGGAGGAACGTCTTCAGACCCAAACCCAATACCTCACCGCGCTTCACGAAACGACCTTTGGGCTGCTCAACCGTCTCGAACTTAAGCCGCTGCTGGGGTCGATCTTGGACCGCGTCAGTGAACTGTTCGAAACCCCCCATGTCGCTTTGAATTTGATCCTGTCAGACGGGTCTGCCATGAAACAGGTGCTTGGGCATGGCATTTTCGACCAATTCGATGAAGTATTAACCCACAGAAACCAGGGTGTGGTGGGCAAAGCTTGGGAAACCGGAAAAAGTATTTACATCGAAAATTACAGCAAATGGGAGGGGAGACTCTCTGAAGTGGAGGGGATGGGGTTCGAAGGCGTGGTAGGTGTGCCTCTCAAATCGGGAAAGGATGTTACCGGTATTCTCCTGGTTGCCTATACCGAAACAAGCAGGAGGTTTACCCATGAAAAGGAGGTGCTGCTGGAGCGCCTTGCCGCGCTGGCATCGCTTGCCATCGACAATGCGCGTCTCTACGAAGACGCACAAACGGAGATCATGGAACGCCGGATGGTGGAAAAAGACCTGAGGTCCAGTGAGGAGCGTTTCCGCAAGGTGTTCAACAACAAGAACATTGCCATCACCATTGTCACCTTCGACGAGGGGCGTTTTCTCGAGGCGAACGATCCCTTCTGGGAACTATCCGGTCTTTCACCCGAAACAGCTCTCGGGCGTTCTTCAACCGAAATGAACTTGTGGAAGGAATCCGGCGAGCGGGAGATTTTCCTTAGGAATCTGCTAAAGACCGGCTCCCTGCAGGATGTGGAGGTGGAGTTTCCCGGCGGCAGGACTTCACTAGGCTATTACGAATTGATCGACATCAAGGATCAGCGCTGCATCCTTTGCATGTTCTACGACATCTCGCGGCAAATAGAAACCGAGCGCGCCCTCAAGGAAAGCGAGGAGCGTTTCCGCAAGGTCTTTTACGCCAGCCCGGTTGCGATCTGTATAACTACGCTCGAGGAAGGCAGGCTTCTCGATGCCAATAAAGCCTATTGGGACCTGACCGGTTACGAGGCATCCACGTCGCTTGGCAGGACGGTTGAGGAACTGGAGATGTGGGATGATTTGGAACTTCGCCGTGCTTTCGTGGCAGAGCTCACGGAAAAACGCTCTGTCCTGAATCCGAATTATGAATTTACCGAAGCCAGGACGAATAAACAACGTCATGCCATTGCCCTCTACGAGTTGATGGACCTGGATGGGCAAGCCTGCATCCTGTCGATGTTCTATGACATCACCGAGGAGAAACGCGCACAAGATGCCCTCGCTTCTGCCGAAGCGCGGACGCGTGCCATTCTTACCTCCATCCCGGATATGATCTTCGAAATATCCAGGGACGGGGTTCTGTTGGATCTGATGGCGTCGTCGGGATTATCCCCAATCATGGAACCTTCACAGTTTATCGGCAGGAACATCAGGGAATTGTTTCCGCACAGCATTGCCGAACAAACCCTGTTCGCGCTCGAACGCTCCCTTGCCACAGAGCAATTGCATGCGTTTGAATATGGCTTGCCGCCCGGTGAGGAAATCCAATTCTTCGAAGCGCGCGTTTCCTCGGTCACACCGGAATCCGCCATCATCATGGTGCGAGATATCAGCCAGCGCAAATGGGTGGAAACCGAGCGCGAAAAACTGATCCGCGAACTGGAAGATAAAAACAGTGAATTGGAACGCTTCACCTACACCGTCTCCCACGACCTGAAATCGCCGCTCATCACCATCAAGGGATTTCTCGGCTTTTTGGAAAATGACGCTGCCAGTGGGAACCTTGCCCGCCTGCATCGCGATGTACAACGCATTGCCGATGCGACCGACAAAATGCAAACCCTCTTGAACGACCTGCTCGAACTATCCCGCATTGGACGGTTGGTGAACCCGCCTCAATCCATCCCCTTTGGCGACATTATCAGGGAAGCCCTCGAAATTGTGCATGGGCGACTTCAAAAGAACAATGTTCAGGTGCGGGTGCAGGATGATTTGCCCAGCGTCTATGGCGACCGTCAGCGACTGGTGGAAGCCATGCAAAACCTGATCGACAACGCCGCCAAATTCATCGGACCCAACCCGTATGTGGAAATCGGTCAGGAAGGGTACGAAGACAGCAGACCGATCTTCTTCGTCCGCGATAACGGCATCGGCATCGACCCCACCCATCACGACCGTATCTTCGGCTTGTTCAACAAACTGGATGCCGGCTCCGAAGGCACGGGCATTGGTCTCTCTCTCGTGAAGCGGATCATCGAGATACACAGCGGCAGGATCTGGGTCCAGAGCGAAGCGGGGAAGGGCGCAGCCTTCTTCTTCACGCTTCCCACCGGACCCGAGTCCTGATTCATGATATAACTGGCGGTATCTTATTCTGGAGGATTTTTCTTCATGAAACACGCAGTCAGCATCAGCATTGGGTCATCCAAGCGAAACAAGGCTGTGGAAGTGAACCTGCTGGGGGAAACAGTACGTATCGAACGCATCGGCACTGACGGCAGCATGGAAGCCGCCGCAAAAAAATACGAAGAACTGGACGGAAAAGTTGACGCTTTTGGCGTTGGCGGCGCGGATCTCGGCGCCCTGGCAGACGGCAAATGGTATCCCTTTTATTCCGTTCAACCGATGGTGCGCTTTGTCAAAAAGACACCGCTTGTGGATGGCGGCGGGTTGAAGAACACGCTGGAAAATAAAGCTCCAGCATTCCTGGAAGCGAAAATTGGCGACTACCTCCGCCAGCATGGAAAAAAAGTGCTGGTCACGGTGGGCGTAGACCGCTGGGGATTGTCCAAGTCGTTTGTCGAAGCCGGGTACGAAACCGTCTTCGGCGACCTCATGTTCGGTTTGGATATCCCGATCCCCATTCGTAAACTGAGCCAGCTAAAAACCGTGGCTGCCTTGCTCATGCCCATTGCCGGGCGTTTACCCTTCGAGTGGATCTATCCCACCGGTGAAAAACAGGAAAAACACATCCCCAAGTTCGAGAAATATTACCAATGGGCGACCGTCATCGCAGGCGACTGCCATTACGTCAAACGCCACATGCCATTGGATATGAAAGGCAAAGTGGTGGTTACGAATACCACCACGCCCGACGATGTTGAATTCTTCCGCAAAGTGGGCATTAAGTACCTTGTCACCACCACGCCCGTCATGGATGGACGCTCTTTTGGAACCAATATGATGGAAGCTGCGCTGGTGGCGGTCTCTGGCAAGGGACGCCCGCTCTCTTTTGCAGAATTGGATGAAATGCTCGTAAAACTTGGCTTCGAGCCGCAATTGCAGGAGTTGAACTAATGAAGATGAATGCCATCATCACCGCCGGTGGGATTCCCCAACCCGGTGACAAACTGTATGCCTACTCCAACGGTGACTCCAAAGCCCTGATCGATGTAGCCGGCAAACCCATGATCCAGTGGGTGCTGGATGCCCTCAGCGAATCCAAGACTGTGGATCAGGTCATCGTCATCGGGCTTTCGCCCAAAAGCGACCTGACCTGCAAAAAGCCGCTGCATTACATCTCCAACCAGGGACGTATGCTGTCGAACATTGTTGCCGGCGTGAACAAGTCGCTTGATCTCAACCCGGGCGGCGAATACGTCCTGATCGTCTCTTCCGATATCCCTTCCCTTCAGGGTGACATGGTGGATTGGCTGGTGAATACTTGCATGGAGACGAAGGACGACCTGTACTACGGGGTTTGTCCACGTGAGGTGATGGAAACGCGTTTCCCAACCTCCAAACGCACCTACACCAAACTCAAGGACATGGAACTGTGCGGCGCGGATGTGAACGTCATACACGTCAGCATGGCAACCGACCACCTTGATACCTGGGAGCAGCTGATCGGCAACCGCAAGAGTCCTCTGCGCCAGGCGGGTGTCATCGGCATCGATACACTCATCCAACTGGCGTTCCGTCAGTTCACCTTGCAAGGGCTGGTCGAGCGTGCCTCGCAGCGCATTGGCATCAAAGGACGCGCCATCATCTGGGATCGCGCCGAACCCTGCATGGATGTGGACAAACCACATCAGTTGGAATTGATGCGTGAGGAGCTTGCCCGCCAGCAGCGTGGAGCGAAAAAGTCGGCTTCCAAGCCGGTTAAGTCAGCCGCATCCACAAACCCAACGACAAAAACCAAAGCGAGGGCGAAGGCAAAATGAGTCTTCGGTCACTCCTCGAACTCGATGCCCGACTTTCCAGTCAAATGCGCGTTGCTGAAAAGCCGGGTTTTTTACGCAACCTCGCCATCTTCTTTGCCCATTCCGGTGACTCGTGGTTTTGGGCGTTGGCGCTCATTGTTGCCTGGTTCTTCAGCAATTCCATTTGGAGAAGATGGGAAACGGTCGAATTCTTCGGCATTGCGGGGTTGGCGGCTGTCGTACTTGCCGTGAAATTCCTGGTTAGACGCAAACGACCCGAAGGGGAATGGGGCGGGATCTATCGCAACACCGACCCGCATTCCTTCCCATCAGGACACGCCGCCCGCGCCTTTCTCATCGCGACCTTGGGAACGGTTCTTGCCCCGCCCTGGCTGGCAGCTACCCTTTGGGTTTGGGCGCCGCTGGTGGCTTTGTCGCGTGTGGCAATGGGCGTACATTACCTGTCTGACATCATCGCCGGAGCCATACTTGGGGTGATCGTGGCGCTGCTTGGCTTGCAGTTCTATCAATTCCTCATCGACTGGTTTGCAGGGCTGACCGGTTTCCACTTTTGGTAGATGTAATTACGGCGGCTTCGTGTCGCCGTAATTTTTTATGAGGTTTAACAATGAAATCCCACAACTTTCGCCTTAAACCCCGCGCAGACTTGTTCGACTCCATCGAAGAATTTGTCAAACAAAATCACATCGAAGCGGGATGTATCCTCTCCAGCGTCGGCAGCCTGACGCACGCCACCTTGCGGCTCGCCAATCGCGAATATTACAACGACTACGAAGGTCATTTCGAGATCGTCTCCATGACCGGGACGGTATCCATCCACGGCTCGCACCTGCACGTTGCCATCTCTGACGGCGACGGCGTGACGGTTGGAGGGCATCTCGTCAGCGGCTGCAAGATTTACACCACGGCTGAGATCGTGCTGCTTGAATTGGATGATGTGGTTTACAAGCGGGAATTATTCGAAAACGATTCAGGGTATGAGGAATTGGTCGTATACAAAAAATAAGGACACGGCATGCCGTGTCCCTGCGGTTATTCGATTGCCCTCAAAAATTCTTCCTGTCTTGTGACAGTTTCCTTCAACCCCAGTCGTTTTCCCAGCCTGGTCAACTGCGGCGGATCGACATAGGTCTGTGCCAAAACTTTTTCCTGCCCCAGCACCTCGCGGGCGGGACCATCCAGCAGCACCTGCCCATTAGATAGGGCGACCACGCGCTCGAAATTCTCGGCACAGAAGTCAATGTCGTGCGTGATGGTGATGACCGTCTTTCCCTCGTTTCGCAATTCAGCGATCACATTCGCAATCCTCGCCACGTTGACGGCATCCTGCCCGGTCGTCGGCTCGTCGAAGATGACGATGGGCGTATCCATCGCGATGATGGATGCCAGCGCGATCATTTTGCGCCAGGTGGGGGAAAGGTCGTAGGGATTGGTGTCGGTCTTATCGGTTAGCTCGGTCAATGACAATGCGCGTTGGACGAGCTCTTCTATCTTTGCTTTCTCATATCCCAAATTGCGCGGACCGAACGTAACTTCGGTCAACACATCGCGTGAGAACAATTGGTCATCGGGGTTCTGGAAGACATACCCAACCCTCGACGCCAATTTTGCAACCGAGAATTTCGTTGTCTCCCACTCGCCAATGAAGATCGTGCCGGAGGTCGGTTTGAGCAAACCATTGAAATGACGCACCAGCGTGGTCTTGCCGGCGCCGTTCTGCCCGACGATGGCAACCTGTTCGCCAGAGTTGATGGTGAGGTTGATGCCTTTCAAGGCTTCCAAGCCGGTGGGGTAGGTAAAACGGAGGTTTGTGATTTCGATGTTCATTTTGCAAACCCTTCCACTGCCTCATCCAACGTGACGGGTAAATTCTCTTTTTTCCAAAGCCCGCGCTTCTTTGCCTCTCGCGCCGTGGAAGTGTAGCGTGAAATGCCGAAGCCGTTTTCCGCCAGCATGTCAGAGGTAAGCACTTCGTTCGGTTTGCCTTCCAATACCATGCGCCCATCCTTCAGCGCCATCACACGGTCGGCAAAGTTGGCGATCCATTCCACTTTGTGCTCCACCATGACGACGGTCATGCCTTCTTCCGCCATTTTGCGCACCACGCTGAAAACTTCCCGCGTGCCGATTGGGTCCATTTGCGAGGTCGGCTCATCGAGGACGAGCAGCTTTGGTTTCATGACCAGGATCGAGGTCAGAGCGACGCGCTGCTGCTGACCACCCGAAAGCGAATAGGGGGATCGATCCGCCAGTTCGCGGATTCCGGTCAATGCCATCGCTTCTTCCACGCGGACCTTCATCTCTTCGCGCGGGATCCCGATATTTTCCAAGCCGAAAGCGAGTTCTTCGAACACGGTAAATTTCGCGCCGGAGATCTGGTTGAAGGGATTTTGGAATGCCAGTCCAACGTTCATGACCCATTCATCCAGGGTCGCTTCGCTGGACTTTTTGCCGTCCACTGTGATCTCGCCGGTCAGTTCGCCTTTGAAGAAATGCGGGACGAACCCCGCCAGCGCATAACATAAGGTGGATTTTCCCGCGCCGTTGGGACCGACCACGGCGAGAAACTCGCCTTCGTTGATCTTCAAATTAATCTCTTGCAGTGCCGGCGATTGGGTAAGCGGATATTGGTAGGTGACGTTGTGAAGGGTTACGAAAGCCATAGGTTGAGTGTGAAGGATGCAATGACGAGGATGACCAAAATTCCGCGCAGGATCTTATCGAAGGCTGGGTCGGGAATTTCATGCAGGGAGGTCTTGACGCGTTTGGAGGTGAAGCCGCGCGCTTCGATGGCAATGGCGCGTTCTTCCACCTCGACCAACGAACCAAACACCAGCGGACCGACCAGCGGAACCAGCGACCCGATGCGTTTGCGGAAACTGCTCTCGGTATCCAACCCGCGTGAGCGTTGGGCGGCGATGATGGTCTGCGCTTTTGCCTGCATCTGTGGCAGGATCTGCAGCGTGGAGATGATGACGTACGCGAACTGACCGGGTAGCCCGCGGCGCGTCAGGTCAGACATCAACTCGCTGGGGTGGGTGGTGAGCAATAGAATGGCAAAGGAGGAGATCATCACGAAGATGCGCGAAACCGTATAGAAGGCGCTTTGCATCGATTCGCGGGTGACATCGAAAATGCCGAGGTTTAGAATCACAGTCTCGCCTCCCGGCAGGAACAGGCTTTGCATTACGAACATGAACAGAATGGTGGGCAGGACGAGTTTAAGCAGCAGATTGAAATACTGCTTTTGCACCCTGCCGATGAACACAGCGATCAGAATGGGAATCGCCAGGAAAGGCGCCAATTGCGGCAGGGAGAGAAATGCCGGCAGGATCATGGAAAAGACCAATGCCAGTTTCGTCAGCGGATTTAGGTTGTGCAGGGGGCTGTTGACAGGGACGAAGAAGGAACGGTTGAGATTCATCGATGCACATCTTACTCGAAAATAAAAAAAGCGGGAGGAGATTGCCTCCTCCCGCCATCATGTTTGTTACCCTGCGGTAAGGCTCGGCAGGATGAAGATGCCGAACAGAATGAGCAGCACAACGACCACCAGCGCGATGATCATTTGGGTCTGTTTCTGTCCCTTTTCCACGGCGGCATTCTCACCGCGCGGGAAGCGGGAAAGGTAACGCGCCGAAAGACCGTCGATGATCGCGAACGCCAACAGGCTGGTGGCGATCTTGTCGAGCGGCTCGGCGATGAAGTTGGTGGTCAGCACCGCGCCGACCAGACTTCTGCCGGTCTCGAGCAGGAAGGCGGTGATGATGGAGGAACCACTGGCTGAGATACCGCCGAAGATGGCGATGCTGATCGGGGTCCCGACCACGGTGGCGACGATTGCGATCACAAAGCCGGTCACGACCACTTTCCACCAGTTCTTGAAGTATCCAATGTTCGCCATCACACCGGCGGTCGCGCCAATGGCAGCCGCAACCGGGAACCAGGGGAACCAACCTGGGTCAAGGATGATACCGGCGATGATGTTCGAAAGCGCACCTGTCAACGCGCCAGCCCAGGGTCCGCAGATCACGCCGACCAGCACGGTACCGATGCTGTCCAGATAGACGGGCAACTTCAAGACCAACACGATCTGACCGATGGTCAGGTTGATCGCAATCGCCACCGGGATGAGCACCCAGGTCATGGTGATGAAGTCTTTCTGGATGCGCTTGGTGAAATACGCCCACGCAAACAGAAGGATCATGATCACTGCAACGACTGCAAAGTAGACTGCATTTTGCGAAATGACTTCCATCTTGCTTTCTCCTTTTATAGTGTTTGACAGATATAACACCGCAACCGCGGTTTCGTCTTACCTTATTTTACTGCAAAGATTTTCCATTCGTTTCAAGAAAAGTTCCATGAACATGCGCGGACGTACCCCCATCGCCACTTTCATATTTTTGGGTTTCTTCCCGTAGTTATAAAAATCGGCGAACGTGTTCCCCAACCCCACACCCGTTGAAATGTCCACATCCACCACCAGATCTTGATAGTCACATATTTCGGGCATGAAGGTCAATGCCATCGTCATCGGATCGTTGATGACACATCCCTCGATGCTTTGATATTCATCGTGAAACTCCATGTAGAAGCGCGTTGAGTCCGAGATGTATTTTGTGATGGGCGAATCGATCTTCAACAGCCGGTCCAGATCGTCCTTCATGAAGATGCATTGGTAGGTCACATCCAGCGGGGTGAGGATCATCGGCATTCCCGAATGAAACACGATGTGCGCCGCGTGCGGGTCAACGAAGGTGTTGAATTCCGCCAGCGCTGTCGTATTGCCCGTGTGTTGGATCGCGCCGCCCATGACAAAAACTTCCTTCACATTCTTCACGATGCGCGGCTCTTTGCGAAGAGCAATGGCGATATTTGTCAGCGGACCCAACGCCACCAGCGTGATCTCTCCCGGGCGCGACATGATCTGCTCGATGATGTAATCGCTTCCATGCCCCGCCTTGGGCTGGGTGACTGGTTCTGGAAGTTGAGCATACCCGAGACCGGAATCTCCGTGTGTTTCAGGGCTGAGCAGCGACTCTTTTACCAGCGGCAGGTCACAACCTTTATAAACTGGAACATGGCTCGCCTTTGCCAATTCCAAAATGGACAGCGCATTTTTTGTCGTCTGCTCGGTGGAAACATTGCCATGAACAGAAATAATGCCGTCGATGACAAGTTCGGGCGAAGCCAGTGCCAGCAAAATAGCAAGCGAATCGTCGATGCCGGGGTCGGTGTCTATAATGATGTGTTTGGGCATAATTAATCCTGTCATTGCGGGGGCTACCCCGCCCCTACAGCCACGTTATAAACGTGACCTGCAAAAAGATTCCAATCTCTCAACAAAAAGATCCACGAACTCGCGCCCCTTTACACCTAACGCAACTTTCATGTTCGCAGGTTTCTTTGAGACCTTCATAAAATCAGCGTAGGTTTTTCCGGTGGAAACTCCGCCCGAAATATCCACGTTGACATAATGCTTCTCGATGGAAAGTAATTCCGGCGCAATGACCGCCGCCACCGTCAGCGGATCGTGCAAGGCGCAGCCGTCGAAGCCTTCGTATTTCAGGTAGAACTCCATGTAATCTGCCGTCACATCACGGACGAATTTCGCAATCGGTGAGTCGATGCCGTTCAGGCGCTCCACATCCTTTGCGGTGAGCAGACATTTATAGGTCACATCCAGTGGGATGAGCGTGATGGGAATGCCTGAATTGAACACGACATGCGCCGCATGCGGATCTTCGTGGATGTTGAACTCAGCCAGCGGGGTGATGTTCCCGCCAGAGCGTACGGCTCCGCCCATGATGACCAATTCTTTCACGGCTTGGGCAAACTTCGGTTCTTTGCGGATCGCCAGCGCCACATTCGTCAACGGACCGATGGCAAAGAGAGTCAATTCACCGGGTTCGGCGAGGAAGCGTTCGATCAAATAGTCAACGGCATGAGGCTCAACGACCTTTGATCTTGGCTCGGGCAGGATGGCTTGTCCAAGCCCTGTTTTTCCGTGGACTTCTTCGCCCTGTTCGCCGTGCGGCGGCTTGATGAGCGGCGTGGAGCAGCCTTTTGCCACAGGGATATGACTGGCATTCAAGAACTCCAATAATGCCAATGCGTTACGAGTGGTCTTTTCAAGATTGACGTTGCCCTGGACGGTGGTGAGGGCTTCGAGTTGGATCTCAGGGGAAGCCAGCATGAGCAGGATGGCAAGCGCGTCGTCTGCGCCGGGGTCGGTGTCGAGGATGATTCGGGTAGGCATGGGGAATGATGAATTTAGAATGCGGAATAATGAATAAGGAAGGTTTCGACTTCTTCTTTGGTGGGCAGGGAGGGTTGTGCGCCAAATTTGGTGGTTGCCAGCGCGCCGCAGGCGCACCCATAGCGGACGGATTCTTCGAGAGATTTGCCGTTGAGCAGAGAGGATGCGAACCCGCCGATAAATGCGTCACCTGCTGCTGTCGTATCCACCACATCCACTTGATATGAGGCAACTTGTGTTACTTGTTCCTCGGTCACGAGCAACGCGCCTTTGCTGCCCAACGTCACAATGACAGTCTTTACGCCGCGCTTTAAGATTTCCTTTGCGGCAGTTTCAGCGGACGGAACATCGTCCACAGGCAAGCCGGAGAGCAAAGCCAATTCGCTTTCGTTGGGGATGAGGATATCCACATTGGCGAGCAATTCAGCGGGGAGCGGTTTGGCGGGCGCGGGGTTCAGGATGACGGTCAGACCGTGTTCACGGGCTTTTTGCGCGGCTCGGAGAACCGTCAGTGTGGGGATCTCCAACTGGAGCAGAAGCAACTTCGAGTTTAAGAAAGAAGCGGAATCCACATCCGCTGGCGTGACCATGCCGTTTGCGCCCGGCGAGAGGACAATGCTATTCTGTCCGTTCGCATCCACAATGATGATGGCGGTGCCGGTGGCGGAATCTGTTTTCAGAACATGCGAGGTGTCCACGTGGTTGGATCTTAAATTATCGAGGAGAAAGGACGAGAAACTATCGCTTCCGACCCGCCCGAGCATGGCTGTTTTCACCCCTTGCCTTGCAGCTGCCACGGCTTGATTCGCGCCTTTGCCGCCGGGGATGGTTTGCAGGTCTTCGCCGCTGATGGTTTCGCCCGGCTGTGGGAAGCGCGGCGATTTGACAACCAGATCTGCATTCAATGAACCGATGACGATGATGTCTGACATACGATAATTCTACTTTACCAATCCACTGGATTTTGAATCAATGAAATTTTTATTGTGGTCGCAATCAATTACCTCCTCGGCGCCACTACTCCGCCTTTCACATCCCAGATCTCTGCGCCTTCGGAAAATTCCTGTGCGAATAAGCTTAAGTCAGTTGTTGTGAACAAGACCTGATGTTCCTGACTGACATACTTCAACAGATCGGCGCGGCGATGGGTGTCCAGTTCTGCCATCACTTCATCGAGCAAGATGACCGGGTACTCGCCGGTGCGCTCTCTCATCCATTCAACTTCGGCGAGTTTCAGTGCCAGCAGCGTGGTGCGTATCTGTCCGCGCGAGCCGTAGTCGCTCACGTCCGCTTTGTTGATGATGAAGCGCAGGTCGTCGCGGTGCGGACCAATGGTGGTCACGCCGCGTGAAATTTCTTCGCTGCGAATCTGCTTGAGCCGCTCTAAAAAACCATCCTGGATTTCTTTTAGATCAAGCGCAGAACGGTCAATCGCTGTGTCGAGTTTCAAGCCGAGTTGTCCGTTTGGCTTGGGCAGTGGATCGTAAGCGGGTTCGTAGGCGAGGCGAAGAATCTCGGTTCCACGAGTCAACTCATGATGGACGCGCGAAGCGAGACGTTCGATCTCCTGCACAGCCTGGATGCGCCACAAAATGATCTGCGCCCCGAACCTGACCAGCGCCTCATCCCAGACTTGAAGTTGGTCGCTGTTTCCTCCATATTCATTCAACGCCTTGAGCAGCGCGTTGCGCTGTGTGAGCGCCTGCGAATATTCGCCCAGAACGCGTGCATACGAAGGGACGGCTTGCGCCAGTGCGAGGTTGAGATAGCGGCGACGTTCATCCGGTCCGCCTTCGATGATCTGCGACATCTGCGGCACGAAGATGACCGCGTTGAAATGACCGATGACATCATTGACGTTGCGCTTGACGCCGTCGAGCAGGATTTCTTTTCGTAAGCGTTGTCCGTTTGCGCCGGTGGGTTCGAGAATGAGCCGCACTTCGAGACGGTGTTTGGCTTTGCCGCGCTGATAATCTGCCACCAGCCGCGTCACTGCCAGCGGATTCTTCGCCTCGTGAAAGTTGACAATTTGACGATCCGCGTGGGTTTGGAAGGAAGTGAACGCCGCCAGGAAATAGATCGCTTCGAGCACGGAGGTTTTTCCCTGCGCGTTCTGTCCCACCAACACAACAGCCCGCCGTGGAAGTTCAGTATCCAGGCGGGTGAGGCTGCGGAAGTTGGTGAGGGAGAGGTGGCGGAGATGCAAGTTAGTTACCAGTGATCAGGTACCAAAAGCAGGCTTTGGAACCCGACAGTTATTAATCAAGCGGTGTTTCGTCTTCTTCCTGCGGTTTCCATACACGTGTGGCACGGTCAGTGAAGAGGACGCCGTTCAGGTGGTCGATCTCATGTTGGAAGATGCGCGCCATCCAGCCATCCACTTTTAATTTAACAGGCTGCCCGTGCCGGTTCAATGCCTTGACCTGAATCGCTTCATGACGTTCCACCTCGCCGATCAAGCCGGGGATCGAGAGACAGCCTTCCACGCCAAATACTTTTTCCTCGGAGGTTTTTGTGATCTCGGGGTTGATAAGCACAAAAAGTTTCTTCTTTAACTCTTTGCCTTCATTCTCTTCTTCATCCTCCCCTTCGGCATATTCGATGACCGCCAGCTGCATGGGCAGGTCGATCTGAGGCGCGGCAAGCCCCACGCCGGGGGCTTCACGCATGGTCTCGATCATATCGTCTATCAATGTTTGCAGGTCTTTGTCGAACTTTGTCACCGGTTTTGCCTTGCGCCGCAGGATGGGAGCGGGCAGGTACACAATTTGTCGTAATGCCATGTAACTACAATCCTTTTTGCTTTTACTGGTCAGGCGTGCCTTGCCTGTCTTGCCGAGCCGCAATCATACTTGGTTTGGGAATTATCCGCCACCGCCCTCCATGCCGCCGCTGCCAAAATCCATGTCACCATCGGTGCTGCCATCCAGCCCGAGCCCTTCGCTTTCATCACCGATGGGAAGATTGTCGAGGTCGTCGCCTGCCGCCGCCGCAAAGGGATTGGTCCCCGTGTCTGCGGTTTTGGGCGGCTTGACGGCTGAGCTAAACTCATTACGGTTTTGGTGATACGCTGCCAGCCAGGTCGCGAAGCGGTCGCGGTCTTCCTTGCCGGCGTCTTCGTTCTTCTTGGCAATGCGTGCCGCGCGCCTGCGGTTGATATCCGCTTGTACACTGGCGGGGTCCATCACATCTTCGAATGCCATGTTCGTGCCGCCCACGGAAATATTCACGGTTCCATAGTTGAACAGATAGGCGATCAACCCGTCACGTTTGTAGGCAGTGCTGAGGATGTTCTCGATCTGCGCCGAGCGGCGTTCCTCCTTGCCGAAGGGTTTACGGTCGATGTCGTGGATCTCGTCGTCGGTTACGAGGAAGGTATCGTTCTTCCAGTCGGTGTATTCGTACCACAGCCAGAAGCCGACCGGCATGAGCAGCAGGGGGATCGTTACCGCCAATGTATCGGGGCTGATCGTCCCGCCTTCGTTCCGGCGGATGATCGTCACCCCAATCGTCGTATATAGGTCATAGACCCGCCAGAAGAAGAAGAAGATTCCCAGAAATAGAAGCCCCAACGGCTTCCATATCTGCCGGAACAGCACAACCCAATGTTTGCGGTAGGTGATCTTCCCGCCGTCTTCGAGCCGCAATTGAAATAGATTTTGCATCGCCAGCACCCACATGGGGGTCTTTGCGATCTTCTCCTCATCCGCCACCACCAGCGGCGATAGCTCCACCTTGGGGCGTTTCGGCACCGGCATCCCCAACTTTTCCTTGATGGTGTCCTTCATCACATCGATCTGGCTGCGGGTGGTAATGGCTTTGGTGCGTTCCCAATACTCGCGGATCATATCCGCCGCCTGCACGGGATGATCGACATGGTCGAATTCCAGTTTGCCGACAAAGGTGCGCACGATGACATTGCCAAAGTTGAAAACCCGCCCAAGCATGTCCGTTTCCACGCCGACGGAAAGGATGGTTCCCAGCGGCGCTTCCTGGCGGCTGTCGTACAAGCCGACGATCTTTTCCAGCCAGATCACCCGCTGATTGGTAACGATGTAGTAATCGTTGCTCCAGTCGACGACGCTCCAAATGATCCAGCCGAGCAAACCAACAGAAACGATGGCGCCCACCGCATACGGCGTGGTGGCATTGGTGATGAAGCCCATAACAAAAAGGCTGATGGGAATCGCCAGCGCCAGCACCGGAGCGATCAACGCCTGGTACAGGCGGATCTTATGCCGGCGCGCAATAAAGTAAATGACCTCGTTCTTGCCGAGCCATTTGAAGTTCGTGGAGCGCGCCAGCCTGCGACTCTTGATCGCAACCTTGAAATTCGGTTGAAGGATCTCGTATTGGCTGATGAGCGAGTCGAACAACTGCCGCGAAATGAAGAACATCTGGCAGTCTTCCACAGTGGTAATGGTGGCGGAACGGGGCGCATTTTCGAACAACCCCTCTTCGCCAAAATAATCGCCCGCATGCAGCGTGGCGATCTGCCGCTCGCCTGTATCCGGGTGCGGCACGGTCACCTTGACCCTGCCCTTGAAGATCATGTAAAACCCGTTGGGCTTGTCGCCGCGTTTGAAGACCACCGTCCCGGCAGACGCTTCCGTTTCGACCAGTTGCGGAGCAATGCCTTGCAGCTGTCCCTGGTCCAGCCCGCTGAACAGGTGGACTTTATCCAAAAAAGCGATGCGTTGCGGAGTCTCGATCACCATTCGATTCTATCAAACTTCACGCACAATGGCGCAGCCGTAAGCGGGAGTCTCTGTCAGTGTTGGCAAATGCCCCTCGAGCAGCGACTCCACTACCTCGTCGAGAAAGAAGCGGGTGGGCGTGCGCTGGCGAAACGTCACATCATCCACCGAGCCGCAATAGCGCAGGATTCCCTCCCGGTCGATGACGAAGACATGCGGGGTGGTCTGGGCAGCGAACAAGTCTGCCACGCGGCAATCCGCATCATGCAGGACCTCGGGGAGTCGCCGCGTTTCAGCCGCCTTTCGCAACGCTGACGGTGTTTCGTTGCGGTTCGATGCGATGGTCAGCATCGATACATCGTCCTGCCACTGCACGAACATCGAGAGGATGGCTTTATCAGTGCGTTCCGAATGTGGGCACTCGCTCGACCAAAAGTTGACGATGATGATGCGTCCGCGATGCTCGGAGAGGCGGTGGATGTTGCCGTCAAGATCTGGTAATTCGAAATCGGGGACGGGTTGGTTGATTTTCATAAAGGAGGTGGGTTGATTCATATATAATTGCAATATGTCGATCATACAGGGAATCATGCAAAAAATCCATGCCGGTTCAACCGCTCGCTTCCCTTGGCTGGATATCCTCCTGCTCCTGGCGCTTGTTCTTTACACCCTGCTTGGAATTTCACTGGTCCCTTTTCATGGCGATGAGTCGGCTTTTCTGATTTTGAGCGAGGATTACGACCGTGTGTTCAAAGACGGAAAATTCGAAAGGGTGCTTTTCAACCCCGAAGGGGGCGAGAAGCAGAATTTGCGGTTGACAACGGGGTCGATTCTGGCGTTCTCCATCGGGTTTGTGCGCGACATTACCGACAACGATGATCCGATCCAAAGATGGTTATGGGGCGCTTCGTGGGAAGAGAACCTCGCGCTTGGAAACATGCCGTCACCCCGACTCTTGAACTTGGCGCGGTTTTGTTCCGCCATCATGGGGGCGTTGGGCATTGTGTTGTTTTTTATGCTGGCAGGGAATTTGTTTTCCTCGCGTGCCGCTGCGTGGCTGGCGGCATTGGCGCTTGCTACGCAGGGCGGCGTTTTGGTGAACTTCCGCCGGGCAATGCAAGAGGGACCGAAGTTCCTTATGCTGATCCTGACGGCGTATGTCGCCTTGTATGTGCTTAAGAATTTGGGTCGATCCGAAATACGCAAGTTTCCATATTTCCTGTTGGGTATCGCCAGCGGACTGACGCTCGCCGCCAAGCAGGACACGGCGCCGGTGTTGGTCGCCATTTTTCTGGCGCTCGCTCTCCTGCCGGTATTCAAAAAGGAAACGGCTCGCCTCTTTTTCATCAATGGTTTATACCTTGGCGCGGCAACTCTGCTGGCATATGCATTTTTCCTGTTATTCATGCCTGTCTTTTGGAGGTGGTGGGAGAGTGCGTTCGCGCTGATTGGCATTGCCATGATCCTGCTGCAACTGCCGTTGATCAGGCGTGACCGCATTGCAATGTCCCTTGCATTGGCGGGATGCGTTCTGGCTATTGGTATGACCGTCCGCTCACCGGCTTTGTGGGGCAGCCTGCCCGATCCGGTTATGCATATGCTGGAATTTCGGGATGGGCTTGTGGATGTGCAGATCGCATCCTCCGGCAGCCGGAACCTGCTGGAATCTGATTCGTACCGAAACAGGCTTTCTTTCCTTTTGGAGAACATGGTGTCGTCCCGCGTCATGTATTTCGAGAATACCAATTTTGATGTCCCTCTCTATCGTGAGATGATCGCGGCATATGAAGGTTCTTTGCTGAGCGGGCGCACCGGATCGCTGATTTGGGACGGCTTGATCTTGATGCTGGCGCTCCTTGGCGGGTGGACGTTGTTGAAGAAGCCAGCCGCCGAAAGCCTGTTCGCCTATTCTCTGTTGCTGGTGACTGGCATCTTTCTGTTTTTTATGATCCCGCTATCATGGCAGCGTTATTTCTTGGTCATGCAGATTCCCTATTTGCTGTTTGCAGCCGCCGGCGGAGCACAAGTCGGGGTGTGGGTAAAAGGGTTCAGAGACAGCCGCACAGCGTAAAAAAGCCGCTCCCTGATTTGAAGGGAGCGGCTTTGCTTTCTAGGGAACGTCCACCCCCGCCAGTTTCTCAATGATCCCCACTACAGCAGAGTTGTCCAACTCGCCCATGCCTTGTTCGATCATCTGACGGAAGAATTTCGTATTTTCCTCGGTCGCCGAGATGGGAATGTCGTATTCCTTTGCCGTATCCAGCACAATGCCCATGTCTTTCAATTGCATGTAGGCTTTGAAGCCAGGGTTGCGATTGCCTTCGAACAAACGCGGCGGCTTCACGTCGAGGGTCCAGCACTGCGCCGCGCCGCCCTTGATGGCATCGACAACCTTCCTGGGGTCAACGCCCGCTTTCTTCGAGAAGACCAGCAGTTCGCCCATTGCCACCATCTGCGCCGCCACCATGATCTGGTTGGCGGCTTTCGCAACCTGACCCGCGCCCGCTTCGCCGACATGGGTAACGGTCTTGCCCATCGCCTGAAAAACAGGCATGACCTTCTCGAGCGCCTCTGCCTCACCGCCGACCATGATGGTGAGTGTGCCGTTCTTCGCGCCGATGTCGCCGCCGGAGACGGGCGCATCGAGCGCAAGCACGCCTTTCTCCTTTAATTTTTCCGCGATCATGCGAGCGGATGCGGGTTTAATGGTGGAGTTATCCACGAAGATCAGCCCGGGATTTGCACCGGCGAGGATGCCGTTTTCACCGAGTGCCACCTTTTCCACATCGGGTGAATCGGGCAGGTTTGTAAAAACAATGTCCACTTGCTCGGCAACTTCTTTGGGTGAATTTGCCGCCGCCGCGCCTTCTGCAACCAGTTCGTCCACTGCTGTGCGCGAACGGTTGTGAACCACCACCGGAAAGCCCGCCTTCAGAATATTTCGCGCAATCGATTTGCCCATCAACCCCAGACCGATGTATCCGACTCGTAGCATGAAGAGACTCCTTGAATGAGAATGATGCGAATTATAACGTCCCCCTCCGCTGCTGAGGCGGCGTCTACCCAAAACCGTATCGAAGTTCGTCTGACAAGTACAAGGATGCAAAAAGCCTGCCCCTTTGCAGGGACAGGCTTCGGGTCCGGGTTGAAGCGGTTACTTGATCGAATAGGTGATGTTCACCGTCACGCTGACTGCCAGCTGACCCGGTTGGATCGGCACAGCGCTTTCCACTGCGGCTCCACCCCCGCCGCCCTTGCCGTAGCCATCGTAGTACGGCAGCGCGCTACCCTCATAGTAGTTGATGGTTTGGATGTCCACGAGGGATAAACCGGCGGCATCTGCCAGTTCCTGCGCTTCCAATTTTGCATCTTCCACCGCCTTGGCACGTGCTTCCTTGTTGGCTTCGGTCTTGTCTTCCACGTCGAACTGAATGCTGTAGATGCTGTTCGCACCCGCGCCGACGGCGGCATCGAGCAGGTCTCCCAGTTTTTCGAGGTCGCGCACCGTCACATTGACGGAATTATCCACGACATAGTTCGTGCCGGTGATCTGACCGAACTCATCATACTGCGGGTTCGACCAGATGCTGAAGTTGGTGGTGCGGATGTCCTTCGCGTCCACGCCAAACTCGCGGATCGCGGCGATGACCGCATTGGTCTGTTCCTTGTTGACTTCCACCGCTTCGGCGGCATTATCGCGCTGGGTGTTCACGCCAATATTGATGTAGACAATATCGGGCGTAAGATACACGATCCCCACGCCGCTCACGTTCAACGTCCGTACGTTTTCGGGCGCCGCCTGGTTGACGGTGGTCGGTCCGCAGGCGCTCAACACAAGAGCCAGGACCGCCAAAATTGCAAAAGCAAAATATTTCGTACGCATGGTTATCTCCTTATTAATCATTATGCACCATAATGACGCCGCGGGTATCAAAAAGTTCCCGGCAATTTCCTTGTGCTGTACTTGAATTTTGACCCGATACCGGCTAGAATTGCACAAATGTTCTAGGATACCCATGCCGATCAACTATCAGGAAATCTACACTCAGATCAAAGAAGTGGGCTTGGGCGCGAAAGAACGGCGAAAGAAGAAAGAGGATGCGCAGGAACAGGCGCAAAAACTCCTCGAAGCCCATTCTTCTCAACTGGACTTCCTGCGCTCCAAAGTGGATTCTGCCAAAGCGGCAGATGCCAACATCCGTTGTGCGGTGCCATTGGATGAAGAACTCGCCTCCTCCCACCCGCTGCCTGACTCTGTTCCTGCAACTTTGATCGCTGCTGACGGTTCGCAGATCGTCCCCAATCGACACGACGCCCTTCAATATTATGTCATCAACGTCGGCGCGATCGCCATGCAGATCGGCTCGGGCAACACGCCGGAAGTTGTCACCGACACCGAATTGCGCGTGCTGGACGAATTCGACGACACCTTTTTCAGCGATAGTCAGGTTGCCCTGCAGCGTGATGTCGCCGAGCGCAAGAAACTGCTGGAAATGGCAGAGAACTACTCAGGCACGATCATTGCCCTCACCGAAGGTCAACTGGAATTATGGGGTTCGGTGGATAATGAAAACGCCAGAGAATTCGAAAAAAGTTTGCAGGACTATCTGAACGTCCTCGAGCAATTACAGAGAAAGAAGATCATCGCAGGCGGGTATGTGGACAAGCCCGGTGCAAACTGGTTCGTGAAACTGCTTGAAATCGCAGGCACCCCAGCAGATGAATTGAAGAACGTCCGCAAGCAGCGCTTATTGGCAGGCGTAACCGACCTGTGGTTGTTCAGCCAGATCCTCGGCGAACATGAACGCTCGGCGGTTTTTGCGCTGCAAGCCAAATCTGCCGAGAAATACAAGGGCGCGCTTGCCATTCATTTCTTTTACATCAATGTCGGCGATAAAAAACACCCCAAGATCGCGCGTGTGGATGTGCCGCTGTGGGTGGCGGAAAACCCATCCATGCTGAATGCGTTGCATGCGGTTCTGGTGGAGCAGTCGAAAATCATGGGCAAAGCGCCGTTCCCCTATTTACTGCACCGCGCCCATGAAATTGCCGTGGTCACCCACCGTGAAAAAGAAGAAATTGACCGTTTGCTTTCCAGAGACATCCTTTCCAATGGCGGCGAATTGGGTGAAAAATCGGGCAAACAGACGGCGAAGGATTTGAAGGGAAGAACGAGACGTTAATGTCCCCCTCCGCCTTCGGCACCTCCCCCAAATACGACATCGAAACTCACTCCGGATCTATCCAATGTATTCATTGTCGTATTTGGGGGAGGACGGGTGGGGGCGGGTTTTAGGAGAAATATATGACACAACCAATCGAGATCGGACGTTTACTGCGGGCAGGGACAACGGGATTCATTGCGGGCTGCCGTGTGAATCAGTTGAGCGTGCCTTCGTTCGGGGCATTGGTCCGCGCGCCGCTGGGGGATGGGTATCAGGTGTATGGACTCATCCACGATATTCACATTGACGATGATGGGCTGGTGCGCCAGTTGGTGACTGCCGATGGTGTGAGCGAGGAAGTGATGAAGGACAACCGCGAGCGCCGCATTGTGCCCGTGGAGATGTCTGTGCTGGCGGTGGGATATGAGCAGGATGGCAGGGTTCATCATCTGCTGCCACCGCGCCCGCCGTTGAGCTTGGATGTGATCTATTTGTGCGAGGATATGGAGATTGCCCGCTTCACCGAGAAGTTCGGGTATTTCCGTCATATCTTGAATGGCAAGGATGTGCCTGTGGGCGAAGTGGTGGCGGCTCATATTTTGCAGGCTGGCAAGGCAAGGGGCGCGGATGGCGGGCGATGGATCGAGTCCGCAACGCAGGAAGTGATCACGTTGCTGCGGGATGATTACCCGACGTTGATGAGTGTGTTGGGTGCTTTGGCGGATATTTCGTAAAGAGATTTAAACCACTACGTGTCACGAAGGGACACAAAGGAAGAGCAAAGACTTTAATATCTTTGTAACCCATTGTTACCTTAGTGGTAAAGAGAGATTTTTTATGACCAATATTTTCTTTGAACTGCACAAAGACCTTCCGCGTGAGGGTCCCGGCGATGAGGCTTCGACGCTTAAGGCGTTTGGGATGATGGAGGGGCTGCCGTCTAATCCGCGCATTTTGGATGTGGGCTGTGGTCCGGGGATGCAAACCATTGACCTGGCAAGACACACGGGCGCAAACATTCTGGCAGTGGATACACACCAGCCATTTCTCGATGAACTGCAAAGGCGGGCGGAACGTGCCGGGCTGGCAGAGCAGATCAAGGTCCAGAATGAATCGATGTTCGAGTTGAAATTCCCTGAAAACAGTTTCGATGTCATCTGGTCGGAAGGTGCGATCTATATCATGGGTTTCGAGGCGGGGCTGAAGAAAGTGCATCCGCTATTGAAGGCGGGCGGCTATGTGGCAGTGACGGAGATCTCCTGGTTCAAACCCAATCCGCCAGAGGAAGTCTTTCAATTTTGGCGCAAGGAGTGTCCCGACATGGACTCGGTGGAAGGCAACCTGCTTGCGGTGGAGCGGGCGGGTTATCGTGTGGTGGGACATTTCTCTCTGCCTGACTCAAGTTGGTGGGACCATTACTTCAACCCGCTGAAAGAACGGATCGCCATGCTGCGGGAGAAATATCCGCAAGACCCCGAAGCGCTGCGCGTTCTGGATGAGCAGGATATGGAGATGGAGTTCTTTCGCAAGTATTCGGATTATTTTGGGTATGAGTTTTATGTGGTTCAAAAGTGACCTAGGTTTTTAAACCACAAAGTGTCACGAAGGTACACAAAAGAAAACCAAAAGTTTTAAACCTTAGTGACACTTTGTGACCCTTAGTGGTAAATACAAGGAGGAAATATGGAAAAGAAAATCTATGCGCCAGTCCCGCCGCATGTGGAGAAAGTTGGGAAGGCGGTGTTGGATGCGGCGTTCAAAGTCCATACGGCGCTGGGACCTGGGTTGTTAGAGTCGGTGTATGAGACTTGTGCGGCGTTCGAGTTGAAGGAAAGCGGTTTGAGTGCGCCAACTCAAGTTGGGTTGCCTGTGACCTATCGCGGAATCAAGATGGATGCGGGGTTGCGCCCAGATATGGTTGTGGAAGATTGTGTGATCGTGGAGTTCAAGTCTGTGGATACGATGCATCCGATCTTTGATGCGCAGTTGATCACGTATTTGAAGTTGACAGGAATTCGTTTGGGATTTTTGATCAATTTCAATGTAGTGCATTTGAAAGACGGAATTAAAAGGATAGTGGTGTAAGAGGAAAAACCACAAAGTGTCACGAAGGGACACAAAGGTTTTAAAAGCCTTTCATTAGTGATCCTTTGTGACCCTTCGTGGTAAATAAAGAGGTAAATATGCGTATACAACGAACTCAAATTGGTTATCTCGTCGGTGGCGGATTAAAAGAGAATTTCCGCGTGAGGCTTACTGTCTCTCCGCAGGAGATTCAGGAGGGGGCGTTTGTCGTCATCCAGAGCGGATGGTGGAATTATTATGGGATCGTGACCGACATCCAACTGGGTGCGACGGACCCGCGCTTTGCGGACGAACAGACGGAGGTGCGTTTCCCTGCGCATATCGCCAAGGCACTGCATGGACAGACGTTGTATGCGAACCTTGAGGTGCTGCCGAATTTGATGCTGGAGGTGGGTCCCGAATTGGGCACGCCTGAGTATAAGGATTGGCAGGGCAAGATCGATGCGGGCTTGAAGGATGCACCGCGCATTTTGCCCGTCAAGAATGTGCCGCCGCACCATGCGGTGGTGTCGCTGGCGAATGAGGGCGATATCGCCGAGATCTTCGGTGACCCGAACAAGGAAAGCAATTTTGTGGTCGGGTACACGCGTGAGCAGAATCATCCCGTGTGCATTGACTTGGATAAGTTTGTGCAGCGCTCGTCGGGAGTGTTCGGGGCGACGGGGACGGGCAAGTCGTTCCTGACGCGTTTGGTGCTGGCGGGGTTGATGAAGCACAATCAGGCGGCGGTGCTGGTGCTGGACATGCACAACGAGTATGGGTTTGACGATGTGGCGTCAGACACGAAAAAAGCCGTGAAGGGATTGAAGACCCTGTTCAAGGGCGGAGTCCGATGCGTTGGCTTGGGAGCAGGCAGCACTATCAGAGGCAATCAAGTTGACTTTAATTTGGAAATCTCCACGGGAGACATTTCCACATCTGATATTGAAACGCTTTCACGCGAGTTGAATCTGCGCGAGACGACGCCGACGATTCTGAATGCGTTGTATGGCACGTTCAAGGATAAGTGGTTTGCGGCGTTTCGTTCGATGAGCCGTGAGACGGTGATGATCGAAGATGATAGAGGCAAGACGAAAGAGGTGCCTGCGGAGGGGAGCGTGGCGAAGTGGGCGCTGGAGAACGGTGTGAATGTGATGGCGGCGGAAGCGCTTCATGACAAACTGCGACGGCTGTTCAGCCAACCCTATATCGTGGACAACCCTGCAGCGGACTCGGTGGCGCAGATCATTCAGTCGTTGGAGGCGGGCAAGCATGTGGTCTTGTCGTTCGGTGAGCATGAGAGTGATTTGGATTATCTGCTGGTGTCGAATTTGTTGACGAGAAAAATCCGCGCGGCGTGGGAGAAGAAGACGAATGAGTTCCGCACGCACGGCAAAGCAGAGCCGAAGCCGTTGATCATTGTGGTGGAGGAGGCGCATAAACTGCTCAACCGCGAGATGGCGGCGCAGACGACCTTTGCGACCATCGCGCGCGAGCTGCGCAAATATTATGTGACGTTGTTGATCGTGGACCAGCGTCCGTCGCAGATCTATGATGAGGTGATGAGTCAGTTGGGCACGCGCATCAGCGGCTGGCTGGGCGATGACCTGGATATTCAGGCGGTACTTTCGGGTCTTTCAGGGCGCGACTCGCTGCGCGGGATGCTGGCGCGTTTGCAGCCAAAGGAAGAGGTGCTGCTGCTCGGTTGGGGCGTGCCGATGCCGCTGCCTGTGCGCTCACGCCGCTATGATGAGGCGTTTTGGAAGGAGATGGGTGGCGGGAAGGGCAAGCGGAGCAGTGAGGAGATTGCCAAAGAATTGGGTTTTTAGCCCTGAAAACGGGCAAATTGCCTATTTTTAGCCAATTCTTTGAAAATGAGAGACGATATAGGATGGATATAGGATGGATGAAGGATGGATATAGGCTGACGGAGGGAGGCTGGAAGCCGATTTTAATGTAGTAAGAGGGTGGTAAGAGGATGGTAAGACCATAGTAAGAGGGTGACCGAGGAGAAAATGCCCGGTTTTGCCTTGCCTGTCCTGTTGTAAGACGGGGAGGGAGGTGGGTAGGTTGTTGGGACGCGGATAAACGCCGAAAACACGGAGTTTGATTTATGACAAAGACGAAGTGGAAAGGCAATAGGATTGTCGGTTGTGAAAGTAAGAATCACACTTCCTGCAAAGGCGAACTTTGGGAGTGTGAACGCTGCCACAAAAAAGTCTGTTGGGAAGAAGGCTCGACAGATTTGCTCGAACTGTGTGATGATTGCTGGCATAGTGTCCGTGTTTTGGGACAGGAATATTTGACGCCATTAGAACAGTGGAAGGCGATTAATGAAAATCTCTCTTGATGGTGCTTTTGAATTTGAGTTCTTTCAACTTGAGGATGCCCAAGAAGCAGAAAAGTTTGCCAAAAGTATTGACGGTGTGATTTACTCGTGGAAAACTATTGGTTTTTTCCAATTGGCTGGAAAAGAGATTTTCAGTTGTTGATGTTTTAGGTCTTGCTGTGCTCCCAAAAGGTTTACCTGATAAGATAGATTTGAAAGATGACGAAACAAAAGAGGGTGATTACTAATCACCCTCTTTTGTTAATCAATTTGCTCCTTAATGATTTTTTCAATTTGCTCTTTATATGACTCTTCACCTTTGTTTTGAGATCTGTTTAGAAGACGTGCATGGTCAGCAACCAAACGTTTGAAAATATCACCTTTTCCTATTTGGTCTGATTTTAGGTATCCGTTCAAGTTACTGTTCATTTCTTTGAAAACAGGTTCTTCAAATATCGAATTGTAGGTACCTGGAGTTAAGTATTCATCCACTGCTAAAAGCGCCGTTTCTAGTAAGTTTTCCTGCAAGTCCTTTTTAAATAATTTGTTTATCCCTCTAGTTAAATCTTTTCGGGATGATGGTAGGCTTGAAAGCAACATCAGGGATTTCAGTAGTTCTAACACAATGTTATAAAATAAGTGTCTGGTGAGTTTTCGAGTACTTTTACCTGATCGTCCAAATTCAAATTTATCTGCTGCCATTTCGAGTTGATACGCTGCATATAAATCTTCTGCGTCAAACGCTTCTTTTTCTTCTTCGTTGTTGACAATTTTCTTGAATACTGCGCCATTTGGTAGAAATGCAGCGTTCCTACCAAATGCGCTCCCCGCTTCATTCATCCAGCCAGCACCATAAACCTTAAGCAAATCGAATGCGTTTGCGAACATTGTATACTGTTTATAACCAGGGTGTTGCTTTTGATAGGCTTTTTGAGAATCCCATCCGCCTCTTTGGATTTCGAGAAAAATTCCATATTTTTCATCCATCTCTTGTTTCCAAATCTGGAAATCAGAAACAAGAGCAAGAAAGTCTTTTTCTTTAATCGCATTTTGGCTATTAGTAAATCGAGTTATTTTTTGCAGTAACTCTTCACCTTTTTCACCTACCTTAACAATTTTTGTGACAACAATTCCTCTTTCAACACCATCTAGCCATGTTTGAAATTCGCTGTCAATTCCTGTGCCGCCCGATTTGATTCGTTGCCTAAAGACGTCCCAAATTGAACGTGTTGTTTGACAGCCATTTACAATATATGGATCTGTCAATCTGATTGCGTTGTCAGTTAATTTGAAATCTGTTACGACGAGAGTAATCCCGTTGTTGTAAAAGCCAAATTGTTCTGGAGCCTCTTTCAGAGTCTTTTGAATTGAAGAGTTTACCTTGCCTCTTCCGCCTAAAAATCTCCTAACATTTTTTTCGTAAATTTGATCTATGTCACCAGTTTTTTCTTGATAACCTTCTAAGAATTTATATAGACTCATCAAAGAAACAGAACATACCAACAAACTGTCCGAATCCTTAGGCTCATTTGGTAGGTTAGCGATTAATGGAACTTTTATTTGTTTAGAAGAAACGGATTGATCTTCTAGAGTCCTTCTGTAAATAGTGTCTATCGACACAGACTCAACATCAAATATAGACCCTAACCTATCCTTTCCCATTGCGCGAACTCCCTTAAGAGCGCTTGCTTGAGAGTTTGATAATGGATTTTCGGTGGCGAAAACTAGAATGATCTTGTCGCGTTCAGATGCGCGTCTTTTGAATGCACTGAGTTGCTCAATCAAACCTTGAGTTAATGACGATAAGCGTTTTTGTTGATTGTCTAGAGTTTCAATAACTTTCATGCCCTCTTTGAGCAACGTAGATTCACCTTGAAAGGCTTTGCCATATTTGCTTTGGACTAAATACCAAGTGTGGGCTTCTGAACCTATTTCATCATCGGCGTCACCTTCAAATAAAAATGCAAGGTCAATTCCACCATCTCCACTACCATCGCAATATACAATACCATCAGCATCTTGGTCTAGGTCAAGCCATTGAGTTAATAATTTTTGCGAAAAGCGATTCCCGAGTTGAACAGTACTGGGCTTTCCTTCTGTTATGCTTTTGAGCCACTCATCGTGAAATTGTTCAAATGTAGGCACTTGTTTTGATTCCATGCTTAGCCTCTCTTGTACATGCAAATTGTTTGCAGGTTTACTAGGCTATTTTACAACAGTATTTTGTTTGATGTTTTTGCAAAGCCTTTATAATATGTAAAAGAGTTGTAGTGATTAAACTTGCTCAATTTCCTTTTGCTGCTTATTCAAGCCCAACCCAAAAAATCCGCGTAATGACGGAAGGGTGGGTAAATCGGTCTGCGTTTTGTCCGAATTGCGGTGGTGGGTTAAGTCGCTTCGAGAATAATGCTCCCGTCGCTGATTTTTATTGCGGTCGCTGTTCGGAAGAATACGAATTGAAATCAAAAAGCGGGGCAATGGGCAAGAAAATCGTGGACGGGGCATACTCGACCATGATTCAACGTCTGCAAGCAGACAACAACCCGAATTTCTTTTTTCTCACCTACGACAAGTCCACGCTGGAGGTGCGGAACTTCCTGACCATCCCGAAGTACTTCTTTGTCCCTGCGATCATTGAGAAGCGCAAGGCGCTGAGTCCCACCGCGAGACGGGCTGGCTGGGTCGGCTGCAATATTGACGTGAGCAATATCCCTGAAATTGGGAAAATCTTCTTCGTCCAAAACGGCGTCCGCAAAAGCAAAGACGAAGTGCTTGAAAGATGGAGTAAGACTGATTTTGTAAAAACGGCTCAGAACATTGAATCAAAAGGCTGGCTTTTGGATGTTCTGATGTGTGTTGAGAAAATCAAAAGAGATGAGTTTTCTCTGGACGATGTTTATGCTTTTGAAGGCTATTTGAAAACCAAGCACCCGACTAATAACAATGTAAAAGCAAAGATTCGTCAACAATTACAGTTTTTACGGGATAAAGGCATCCTTGATTTTGTTGGACGTGGTCAATATAGGATGAAACTCAAAGGGAGATAAGTCATGCAGAGATATGTTGTCAGCCAATTTGATGGAAATACATTTGTGGTTATTGACCAGACGGAAAAGCGTGAAATCTGCGTTTGCTCGGAATATGACGAGCGAGAAGATGCAAAAGAACGAGCAGAGAAGATTGCAAACTTGCTCAACACGAGTGTTTCGGAGTAACGCGAGAACACTGGGATGAATGTCCCAGTGTTTTTGAATTGAGGTAAGGGAATGTAGGGGCACGGTCTCCGTGCCCGAGGCTGATGTCATCAATCATGAACAGGGCGGGGAGATACCCAAAGGGCACGCTGCCCCGCCCCTACGTGGTTGCACCATTTATAATTTGCCTATGACCAAATTCGACCCGCAGAGGCATCATCGTCGATCCATTCGATTGAAGGGATATGATTATTCACAAGAAGGCGCGTATTATGTCACCATTGTGACGTGGCAGAGAGAGTTTTTATTTGGGGAAATTGTCAATAAAGAAATGAGATCGAACCAACGCGGTCAAATCGCGGACGCGTGTTGGCGCGAAATCCCAAACCATTTTCCACATGTGGAATTGGGGGCGTATGTCATCATGCCGAATCATATGCATGGAATCATTGTTATCCGTAGGGGCACGATATATCGTGCCCCTACGGACCATGACGATACGGATGATGCCAATATCGAAAAATATGGGGAACCCGTCAAAGGCTCTTTACCCACCATAATACGCACATACAAAGCGGCTGTGACCCGTCTTATCGGGCGCGAATTAAACGAAACAGGGATCTGGCAGCGCAATTACTACGAACACATCATCCGCAATGAAAAAGACCTGCAAAACAAAACGGATTACATCGAAGCGAATTCGCGTTTATGGGATGAGGATGACGAGAACCCGCTCCGTACCGCGGTGGGATTGGGAAAACCCGCGCCTGTGGATTAAAATCCCGCCTCATGACGCTTAGAAAATTTCTCCCCGCCCTCAGCCTGATTCTACTCTCCATCTTCGCGATCCTCTTCGCCTTCGCCTTCCTGTGGATTCTCGACGTCGACTCACCGACCTTCGAAGCGCAGCTCGCCTCCACCATCCGTTTGGCAATTCCCTCCAGCATCATGCTCATCATCCTGCTCTGGTTCGGCGCAGGCGTGGATGCGCTACTGTCCCGTATTGCAAACCGGGCGAAGCGCATCTGGACCTCGCTGTTGGTGTATCTCATCCTGCCGGTCACGTTGTGCCTCGTCCTGCCAGCCCTGCTCATCATGCTGTTTTCGGGGGTCTTCGTCAACGGCTGGGACAGCAACTCCGGGTTCGGCGCGGGTCTGTTCATGACCATCGCGCTCATCCCCGCCGTAACCGGATTCTTTTTCATCTACCTCGGCGCGGGAGTCCATGCCGCGGCGCGCTGGCTGGCGGGCAAGATGTCTCCCGCAGCGGAATAAATGATCATCGCCAAAACATTCCAACCACAGATACACACAGATGAAAAGGATGCAGGGGCATAAAATCAGATCATCAGGAGTCAGCGTTCATCCGCTTCATCTGTGGTGAAATCCGCTCTGTCCCGGTTATGACGCGCCAGCATTCCTCGAAAAAGCGCAATTTTCACCGCACTGGGTATAATCAGTCATCCTGTCCCAGAGGTCATTGATGAACAAGATATTCATGCATTCGTGCGAGGAAATGCCCGAACTGAAAACGAACTCCGTCGCGCTCACGGTCACATCCCCGCCGTATTGGAACGCCATCGACTACGACATCCACGCCAACGACAAATCCAAACACTATCGCACACGCGCCTATGCCGAGGGGTACACCGAGTACGAGGAATATCTCAACTGGCTGCAAAGCATCTTTAGCGAAGTCTTCCGCGTCACCAAGCCGGGCGGGTTCTGCGCCGTCGTCATTGGCACCGTGCTCCAGAAGGGCAGGCACTACCCGGTCCCGTTCGATGCGATCACGCGCATGGCGCGCATCGGCTGGGAGTTTCATCAGGACATCATCTGGCACAAATGCACGGGCGGGGTCAAGCGCGCGGGCGTCACCATCCAAAAACCGTACCCCGGCTATTACTATCCCAACATCATGACCGAATACATCCTCGTCTTCAAAAAACCGGGCGAGGCGATCTACAAGAACACACCCGAGGCGAAGAAAAAAAAGTCGGCGTATCCGATCAACCGCGTCTTCACGATGGACATCGCCAACAACGTCTGGCATATCGCGCCCGTCCCGCCGGACCATCTCGACCATCCCTGCCCGTACCCCGAGGAAATTCCGCAGCGGCTGATCTCGCTCTATTCCTATCAAGGCGACCTGGTGCTCGATCCCTTCGCCGGTTCGGGGCAAACCTTGAAGGTTGCCAAGCATCTCAAACGCAAATACGTCGGCTATGAGATCATCAAAAAATATGTAGACCTGACCGAAAAGCGCTTGACCGAACCCCTGTCGCTGCGCGAATATCAATTGATCGCCACCTTCGATAAGGTGCAAAAGGATGAGCCGTTGGGCGGCGGCAAACGCAGCAAAAAATCCTCGAAAGAAAAAACCGCGCCTCCGACTTTGTTTTAGCCGAATCCCCACCATCGAGTTGACATGACCCTCCTGCGCCGCACTCACACTCGCGACAAGACCGAGATCATGCACGCCTTCGACCCGTTCGCCAACCCGGACGACTACGCAGGCATGGTCATCGGCAACGACCTGGACTCGGTCCTTTCGGCATGTTACCTCAAACAAAAATTCGGCTGGGATGTTGCCGCCGTGTACGATTATAAAAACCTGTGGGTGGGGGGCAAGCGTGAACCTTTTCTTGATGCATTCAATTCCGGCAAGCTCATTGCCATTGACCTTGATGTTTATTATGCAAAAGTCTTCAGCCTTGGGCATCACATCCTCGAACATCGCGAGAGTGACAGCCTGCCCGGTCACGCACGGACGTTGAACCCGAACTTCATCCGTGGTATCAACGTGACGGAATTCAAGCGTAAATATCCGCTCGGGACGATCCACTTCCTGCTTTGGCTGCTTGGCTGTCGTCCGCTCTCGCGCGAATGCCTGCTCACGGTCTGGCTGGCAGATTCATCCTTCATCAACGCGCAGTCGCACCGCTTCGCGAAAAACGTCCGCGAGTGGGTGGAGAATTTCCTCGACCTTGATCTGTTCAAGCAGATGCTTGGTGAAGTGGATACAAAAGAATTTGAAGAAGAACTTTCAGCGGGTGTGTTGCAATCTTTGAAGGGCTCGGATTTGTGCGGCGCGACGGGACAGGTCACATCGCGCCATTTGCAGTTGAGCGGGTATCAATGTCAATGGATGGACCCCAACCGGCAGAATGAGGCGATACAGAAATTGTTCGGCGCGGTCTCCGGTCTTACCGGCTGGCAGGCGCCGACCTTTCCAAGTCAGTTCGAGGTGATCCAGGGGCAGCGCGGCAAACGTCCGCTGGATAATCTTCTCCGCGACCACGGCTCACTGGATGGCTTTCTCAAGTCCGAGCGCGTCTTCTCCTACGTTTTCCCCTATAACGACTCGGTCAATTACACCCATCAATTCTCGTAAATTAAATAGCCCGCCTTTGATCTGACTGCAGAGACATGGTGGAATTTGCAGGCTGTTTCAACCACAGATGAACACAGATAAACTCCGATGCTCGAGAAACGGATAGTTTCATCCGTGCTTATCTGTGGTCATTGTTCTAAGGTTCCACCACTTCGAAATCGTGCGTGATCTCCACCGCATCCTTGAGCGTGACGTAGACCGAGCAATACTTTTCCTCGCTGATCTGAATCGCCTTGCGCACCTTCTCCGGGTCGATGCCCCTGCCGACGACCTGAAAATGAATATGAATTTTGCGGAAACGCCACGGCGGGTCGTCGTCCTGCACGCTTTCCGCGCTGACGTTCAACGCCACCAGGTCCTGCTTTTGCTTTTCGAGAATGCCCACCACATCGTGTGACGAGCATCCGATCAATGCCATGGAGAGCAGGTCCGAGGCGCTGACGCCGTTCGGTTTCATGATAACCTTGTAATCGCTGCTGTCCTTAAGGGAGAACTTTTCTTCGGGATTCCAGTTGAGTTTTGTTAGTTTCGTTGCCATGCCGGCAGTATAACATTAAATAGACATCGTCAATTATATGTTACGATGGACGCAGGAGAAACCATGGTCTACTTGATTATCGCTCTATTATTTGCCGCGCTCGAGTCATTGGCGTTATGGAAGAAATGGAAATGGCTTGAATATATTGCCAAGCCTGCCGTCATGATCGTTCTTTTCATCTGGCTGTTTACGTCTGTCGGGCTGGATGGTGCGCTGTTTTGGTTCGGGCTGGGAGTTTTGTTGTCTTTGGCAGGCGATATTTTTTTGATGATCGCCCTCGACCGTCTCTTCCTGGCGGGGTTGGTCGCCTTCCTGCTCGCGCATCTCGCCTACATGGTGGGGTTCAACGTCCCGCTGCCTGGGTTTTCATCCTGGGGCTTGATCCTGGCGGTCATGATCGGTTTGGGCGGCTCACGGGTGATTCGCCGCATTCTCGAGGCGCTGCCAGCCAAAGGTCAGGAAAAGATGCGCGTTCCCATCATCATCTATGGTGTGGTCATCTCGCTCATGCTGCTTTCCGCCATGATCAAACTGGCAGACCTCACCTGGGGGGCGGGCGCGGCGCTGCTCGTCGGCGTGGGGGCGCTGCTGTTCTATCTCTCCGATGTCATCCTTGCCTGGAACAAGTTCGTCCAACCCATTCCGCACGGGCGCATCTACAACATCGGTGCGTATCATCTCGGGCAGATCGCCATCGTTGCCGGGGTGGTCCTGCACTACAGCGCCTGACAAAATTGAAGGATTCACCTGCCTTGAAAATCGGAACTTTGTGCGATAATCGCAAGGATGTAATCTGATTTTTGGAGGCAGGAATGACCCAACGCTCGATCTCCGCCGATGAAGTGCGTTTCTTCAGCGGAAGTTCCAACAAGCCGCTCGCCGCAGGCATCGCCGCGGAACTGGGTGTGCCGCTCGCCGAAACACACATAAAACGTTTCAGCAACGACAATCTCTACATTCAGCTGGGAGCCAGTGTGCGCTACCGGCGGGTATATATCGTCCAGTCATTGTCCGACCCGGTCAACGACAACCTGATGGAATTGCTGATGATGCTGGACATCGCGCGCGACGCCGCCGCCTCCGAGATCCATGCCATCATCCCCTATTATTCCTTTGGTCGCTCGGATAAAAAAGATGCGCCGCGTATTTCCATCACCGCCCGCCTTGTCGCAGACCTGTTGAAGACTGCCGGTGCGACGCATGTCATGAGCATGATGTTCCACTCGCCACAGGTACACGGCTTCTTTCGCATCCCAACGGACCCGTTGAGCAGCCGCCCGGTTTTTGGGAAGTATCTCGAAAACCGCGACCTGAGCGGCACCATCATCATCTCGCCAGATATGGGGCAGGCAAAGTCAGCGGCGCGTTTTGCCAGGAGCCTCAATCTGCCGGTCGCCGCTGGAAACAAGGAACGCGTTTCCGATACGGAAGTGCGCATCAGCGGACTGGTGGGCAATCAGGTCAAGGGACACAAACGTGCCCTGATCTATGATGACGAGATCGCCACGGGCGGTTCCATTTTGGAATTGAGCCGTTTGCTCATCGAAGAAGGCGTGGAGGAGATTCTCGTCATGTGTACGCATGGTGTCTTCACGCGCGGCGGCTTGGAACGCCTCGCGGACGTACCGCAGATCACCGAGATCGTCACCACCGATACGGTCTATCTTCCCGAAGAGAAGCGTCATCCCAAATTGAACATATTACCTGTTGCCAGCATCTTCGCGGAGTCGATCCGTCACAACTACAACCGCGAATCCATTGGCGATCTGTTCGTGTTTGGCGAGTAACAAGGATATTTAATGCAACCCATTTTCTTTATTATTTTGATCGGTTTGGCAGGGGGTATGGCGATTGGTATTCAAGGTCCGCTCTCCAGTGTGATCACCCAGCGGCTTGGGTCGCTGGAAAGCGTGTTCATCATCCACATCGGGGGAGCGGTTGCGGCGTTGATGCCGATGATGGTCGTAGGCAGCCGCCTCGGGGAGTGGCGAAGCGTTCCGTGGTATGCGTTGGGAGCCGGGGCGTTGGGTCTCATCGTTATCACAGCGATGGGATATATGATTCCTCGCATCGGTGCGGCCGGCGCGTTGATCACGCTCATGGCGGGGCAGATCCTCGTCGCATCCATCCTTGACCATTTTGGGTGGTTGGGCGTGGCGCAGCGTTCGATGGACATTCAGCGCATCATCGGGTTTGCCGTGGTGATGTTCGGTGTTTGGCTGACGGTGAAATAGATAGCAACTTAAACAGAAAACGGTCACAAAGGATTTCGCCTTTGTGACCGTTTTGTTTTTCGGTCATTCCTTCGTCACCATGTATTGATGGATGAGATGCGCGTATCGGTTCTGCAAGCGGATGAAGTGATTCTGGATCGCATCCGCTTCAGAGCCTTCGAGCACGAGATACTTGCCTTTTTCCACGCCTTCGCGCGCGATCTCGCGGCAGACTGCTTCGGTGATCAACTCCGCCAGCAACACCTGACCCTGCACGGTCGTGTCGAGGCGGTTGTTTTCATCCAGATAGATCTTCACGGACGGCGCCGCCGTGGCAATGACAATGCTCGAGTTGACGCGGTCATAGTACACACGTTGGCGCGGATCGGTGCGGTCATCGAAGTTGATGTCGTTGAACAGGGCGTTGCTTCCGCGTGGGGCGGGCGGGGTGAGCGTTTCCTTTTTGGAATGTACCTGCACAATCGCTTGCGCGCGATTCCTGCCGAGATACGCCGTGATCGTGCCTTCGCCACCAACCTGCCGACCTTCTACTTTGACGCGCGCCTCCAAAACCGTAGGGTCGGTCTTGTGGGGTTTGAGCACCACCTGTGGCGTGGAGACGATGATCTCCGGGCTGTTGGAGATGATGCTGGCGGTGGCGTTCATGCGTTCGTTCTCGCCCAATGCCACGCGCAGCGTCAACGTCGCGGTCTGACCGGTCTGCACGTACAATCGCTCAGGGACAAACCCCATGCCAGATTCGGGCACTTCAAGTTTGCGGATGCCCTCGCCGTCGCGTTGGTCGCGCAATTCGGTCACTGCAATGGTGTTCAACTCATGCAGGGCGCGGTCCAGTTTCTGGCGTAGTTTTTTATCCAGTTTGGTTTGCTCGTCATGGATGGCATGATCGCGTTCGGCTTGGATGAGGGGTTCCAACTTCGCTTCCACGGTAGTCTTCAATGCCTTCGCAAAGGGATGCGTCCAGTTGATGCCATCGCGTGTGGCGGTCAGCACGGGCTCGTCGTTCTTCAACAGGTCATGCAGATAATCGCATTGGATCGAGCCGTAGAAATACGCCGCATACGGGTCATTCTCGAACTTGAGCATCGTCAACGAAATGACCGTGGCGCGGCTGATGACCAGCAGCCCGCCGTCCGCGTAATCGCCTTCCTCGCCGCGCGTCGAAAGTTCAATGCCCGAGCGATAGACTTCCAGTTTGGCATAGGCAGGGAAGCCGGGGATCTTGAGGCGTTCGCTCAGCATCTTTTCGCCTCGCGGCGCGCGATAACTGAGTTCATGCTCCTGGCGGATTTTCCAATCTGTACCCATTTCGCGCAGCACAATGCGGCGTTTGGGGTTGCTCATGATCGGGCGCAGTTCAAAATGTCGCTGCAAATAATTACGCAGGTTGTTATATTGCGGCATCTTCACATCGTCGCGCGAGACGATGATCTCCACCAGGGTACTGTTGCCCTCTGGTACGTTGTATTTTTCACGCAGCGGAACCGTCGCGCGCACCGGGTCGTCCAGGTCAAAAGTTGGCACACCTTTTTTCAACAAAAGCGAACAGGAATAATAGTTCGCGCCTTTGAACGAACGCACATACCCGTAGCCCAACCCAAAGATGGAATCCTTCAAGCCGCGCCCCCACATACCGCGCACATGCTTGTCTTCCTTCAATCCGCTGGTCGCTTCGCCATAGGTTCCCACCACTTTGTCCATGCGTGAATCGGTCATGCCTTCGGCAAAATCCTGGATCCGGATCACAGAGTTCTTGTGTTTGCGCAGCACCTCGATGACGATCAACCCTTCAGTGGCTGTGCCCGCATGTTCGAGGCGCGAATAGCTGTCGTTGCTATTGGTAATGACTTCGACCAGCGCGCGCATCACATCCTTGCGGATCGCCTGATCCGCCTGCTGGATCGCAACGCGGTCTGCGTACTGTAACTTTCTACTGCTTGCCATAAAACCCTTTCGTTAAATCTTCAACCTTCTGGCTGGTTGTTTTGCATTCAACAACGCTGCAAAACTTTCTTCACAGAAAGAAAGGAAAGTGATCAGATCTGTACGGTTATGAATGCCCGCATACCGCTTGAACAAATCCACATTGCGCTTCAACGTTTCCGCCGAAGACTCCATCGTCGCATACAGCATGTTTCGGAAATCGAACTCGCTGATGCGCGCCTTTCCGCCGTTCTTTTTATATTGCTGGTATGCGTCCGAACGCTCCATCAACTTGACGATCTTCCCAGCTTTGTCCTTTTCCTCTTTTGAGACGTGGACCGCGGGCGGAGCTGCCTGCACTTTGACGGGCTCCTCTTTCTTGACCTTGGGCTTGCCTGCTGGAGCCTCGGGCTTTTTCTTCGCTGATGGCGGCGCGGCAAAGCCCAAGGTCAGCTGCGCGGGTTTTGCCTGTGGCGTTTCGCTTGGAGTCTTGGCGACTTTTTTCCCGCTGCCGGGTCTTTTCTTTCCAATTGAATCTTTCTTGGGGGGAGCGGCAACTTTCTTGACCGGAGCGACAATCTTCACACCTTGCTTGGTTTTGGGCTTGGGTTTCGCAACCGGCTTCACCTGCTTCTTGGTAACCGGCGCAGCCTTTTGTTTGACCGGGGCTGCAACCTTCACGTCTGGTTTGGCTTTTGGTTCAGGTTTTGTAACCGGCTTGACCTGCTTCTTTGTAACCGGCGCAGCCTTCTGCCTGACCGGTGATGGTTTTGCTTTTGGGACGGTTTTTTTCACCGGAGCGACGGTTTGTTTGGCAGGCTTCTTTCTGATTGCTTTCTTTTTAGGCGCGACCGGTTTTTTCGCTTCCAGTGAAGGCGGCGTGATCTCTGCTGGCTCAACTTTCAGTGGGGGAGTCTCCACTTTGACGGGGTCCGCTGCAATGGTTACAGGCGGAAGCGGCTCGACCTTTTTCGGCTTGGGCAACTCGACGCCCAGCGACTTCGCTACCCGTCGGGCAACCGGCTTGCCCTTGCCCTTCAGCTCGAATCCCTCCGCAGCCATCCCTTTGAGGTAGCCTTTTTCACGCGCATCCTGCAAGCGGCGTGAGACGAGCGCCGAATCGGGCCAGTAAAAATAATTCTTTAGCGAAAAACTTTGCGGGAATAATCGAAAGCAGAACGAGACGATCTCTTCCACCGTGGCGGGGATCTCATCGTTGCGCAGGATCTGCACCGCAAAGACGACAAGTTCCACTTGCGGGATGCCCGCATAGATATCCGCTTTGAATTCGGTCAGATTCTTTTTGCCTGGGGTTGGTTCAGCCGTTGGTTCAGGTGACATGGATTTGGTATGCCTTGATGAAGGATGATTCTATTTTAACTGATGTCGGGTCTTCCATTTCACGGCAGCGTATTGACCTGATAAACGGTCACATTATAGTCGTCATTTTCGTAGACCATCACGAACATCGTTGGGTTTGTTTCAAGTGCGGGCAGAATCTCTTCGACGTTTTTCGTCAACTTTGTATTGCGCGGCGATACCAATGGCGGTGCGACGATAATGTAATCAATGCCCTGGTTCTCGACATATTTTTCTACATCCTGATCGTTCCTCGGAAAACCGATCGTCTTGCGTTTGACATGCACATATGCCGGGACAGGTTCGTTCACCATCACGATGGCATCCGCCGGTGCATTTTGTGCCACCCAACTTGCGCCGATCGAAAGATCGGTCATTTGCTCGCGCACAGGAGAGCGCCAGTCTTGAACATTTCGCGCCAGCAGCGTGAGCGCGATCACAGCAGTGATTCCATATAGGCTGCGCGTGGCAAAGCGGGCATTGTACCCAAAGATTCTATTGATCAACCACGTCAGCCCGTGTAGAAAGTAAAAATACAACATTGGCAAAATGGGGATGAGAAAGCGCGCTTTCACGCTGCCCACCTTTGGGTTCCAAAACGCCAGAATGCCGAGGATATAAATGACAAAATAAATATGCATCCACTCGAGTTTGGGTTTCCAGGTCAGCAATCCTACGAGGATGATGGACAACATGATGCCGTTCAATACCAGCGTCAGCCAGCCCACGCCAAAGCCCGCCAGGATCGCATCCAGGCGCGAACCGAAGACCGGGACCAGTGAACCGGATAGGATGCCATCAAAATATCCGAATGCATTCGAACTGACTTGATAGACCTTCTCGATGAGTGAGCCGCTGAACACTTGCGCTTCATACCCAGACGAGATAATGGTTCCGCCATTGCGGAGGTTGATCCATGCCTGGAGCAGGATCCCAACCGCCAGAATCACCGCAGCCGCTCCAAAGTCACGAAAGCGGCGGGTGATCAGAAGATAGATCAACAGCGAAATGAAAAGCGCGATCCCGATCGTGCGAATCTGTTGGGCGTAAAACGCAAGCAACGCGGCGAGCAGAAGTATCCCGATCCTTCTCTCGCGTTCCTTGTTGAAGACCACCAGTGCGAGCAGCGAGAAAAACAGATACGCCGACTCGGACATCACAGTGACGGATGTGCCGATCAGCAGCGGGTTGAGCGCCACCAAGCCAGTGAGGATTTCAAGCGCGGGGGAAGGCAGGCGCTTTGCGAAAAGCCGATAGACCAGTGGAATGGACGCCAGCCATAAGAGCAGCGAGATAACTTTGAGCGCGTCGTAATTTTTTGGGAAGAGGAGAGTGATTGGTGTCAGCAGCAGCGACCAGCCCGGCGGAAAATTCCGTTCGATCTGCGGACGTGGAAAATTGATGAGTTGATAGCCTTGCCCGCTGCTGAGGCTTTCGGCAAGGATGATGTAATGTGCGTCGTCGTAGGAGGTGCCGATCTGCAGCGAGTCAAAGCGCAGCAGAGCAAGTGCTGCACTGACGAGGATGAGTACGATCAGGACGAATGTGGAGCCAAAGATGACGCGTGAGTCACGATCCATGTGCGAATCGTATCATAGAATGCCCACGCTCAAAAATTGTGCTGCTGATACGGGATCATTGAGAGACTAAAAACTCAAAACGCAAAGAAGAACACCGCACTCATTCCGCATAAAAAGACATCGATCAGGATCATAGCCACCCACAGCCAGATCATCACAGACGGGACGCTTCGCTCGAGCAGGGCTTCGGCTGGGTTTTCAGGATTGTAGTACACGGTCACTTGTGAACCGGTGGGGTAGCGTTCCACCACTTTCCCCGCGCCGCTGCCGCCCCATTCCATGCCAGGACTGACCTTTCGGCTTTGGTAGTCCATTCCACCGACCCGATACCGATAGTGCACCACCGGGTAGTTGACGTAATGTCCCTTGCTGCCTCGCCGCGCCTCCAGCGTGGATAGGATCACCGTCCCGGGGACGGGCTGCCAATTCTGCGCCTTGGCGGCGGCGTTTCGCGAAGCGAAGATGATTCCCAACATGATCGCTGAAATGACAAATTGTGTAAAGCAGATCGAGCCAATGACGATCCAAGTCTCCGTGCTGATCGACTCCATATGTCTCTCCTCATTAAAGTAGATGTAATGCTCAAACTTTATAAAAAATACGCATAAAGCTCAATCAACCTTTGGTCATGGTCATGCCGTATAATTGATCCATTAGAGGTGCGCCATGATGAATAACAAACAACTCGCGGGAGTATTTACCCTGATCGCCAACCTGCTTGAGATCAAGGGCGAGATCATTTACAAGACGCTTGCCTATCGCAAGGCAGCCGAGAGTTTGGAATCGCTCGGGCGTGAAGCCAGTGAATATTGGAAAGAGGGAAAACTATCCGACATCCCCGGCGTGGGCAAAGCCATTGCGGAAAAGATCGATGAATTGCTCTCGACCGGCAAACTGGAATTTTTGGAAAAAGTCAAAAAGGAAGTGCCAGAGAGCCTGGCAGGCTGGCTGCAAGTCCCTTCGCTTGGACCGAAAAAAATCGCCGCCATCTGGCGCGCGTTGAACATCACCACCCTGCCTGAACTTGAAGCTGCAGCCAAGGCTGGGAAACTTCGTGATCTGCCCGGCATGGGCGCAAAATCGGAGGCGGCGATTTTGGATGGCATCGCCTCATTGGCGCGGCGCTCCGGCAGGATTCCGCTAGGGCGGGCGTATCCGCTTGCGCAGGAGATCATTGGAATCCTCAAAGGTGTGAAAGGCGTCGTCGATGCGCAACCCGCTGGCAGTCTGAGAAGGATGCGTTCCACCGTTGGCGATCTCGACATCCTTGTGGCGGCAAAGGATTCAGCCGCAGTCATGGAAGCCTTCGTCAATCTTAAAGGCGTGGAGCGTGTGCTGGGCAGGGGCGATACAAAATCGAGCATCGAGTTTTATGACGGCGTGCGCGCGCAAGTCTGGGTGCACCCGCCGGAGAAGTTCGGCACCGCGCTGCAATATGCCACCGGTTCCAAAGATCACAACGTCAAACTGCGGCAGATCGCGCTGGATAAAGGCTTGTCACTTTCTGAACACGCGCTTACAAAAGTTAAAGGAAAGGGTGAGATCCTGTGCGCCAATGAAGAGGACGTTTACAAAACATTGGGCTTGCCGTGGATTCCCCCCGAACTGCGCGAAGATCGCGGCGAGGTGGAAGCAGCGAAAGCGAACAAACACCCCAAGTTGATTCAGGTCAAAGACATCAGATCCAATTTGCACATGCACTCGACCTACAGCGACGGCAAATTGAGCATGCTCGACATGGCACGTGCCGCCATCAAACGCGGCTTGAAGGTCATCGTCTTCACAGACCATTCCGTGAGTTTGGGCGTCGCAAACGGACTTTCGATGGAACGCCACAAACAGCAAGCCGCCGAGATCAAGAAAATTCAAAAGCAACTCGGCGATGAGATTTTGATTTTGCACGGCAGTGAAGTGGAAATTAAAGCTGATGGCTCGCTCGATTACCCCGATGACTTTCTCGCTTCTCTCGACCTCGTAGTGGCTTCTCTCCATTCGAGTTTGCGCCAGCCGAGAGAGAAGGTTACCCAGCGGCTGTTGAACGCGGTCCGCAACCCGCATGTGGATATCATCGGTCACCCGACAGGGCGCGAAATTCCCGACCGCGAAGGCGCAGATTTGGATATGGAAGTCATCTTCCAAGCCGCCGCAGAATCGGGCGTGGCGCTGGAGATCAACGCCCATCCCTCGCGCCTTGACCTCGACGATGCCTACGCCCGACGCGCGAAAGACCTCGGTATTCCCATCAGCATCAACACCGATGCACACTCTGAAGAGGATTATGAAATGCTCCACTATGGCATCGCCATCGGACGTCGCGCCTGGCTGGAGCCGAAGGATGTCATCAATACCTGGTCTGTGAAGAAGTTAACCGATTGGTTGAAAGAAAGAGGCAAGTGAAATGAAGGGTTCTTTTCTGTCAGATGATACCGGGTCGTTTTTGAATGTTCGATCCAAGGTCTTGAAGAAAATGCATGCCTCGGGGGTGTCCGATCGAATTGCCACATTGCTCGAAGAGACCTTTGAGTCTCTGCTGAGCTCCGAGAATCTGGGTATCAGCAAACTGGAGAAGAAAGTGCTGATGGCAGATATCTCCTCCCAGATTTTGAATGAACTTGCCGTCAAGTTAAAGAACAGTAAGTGAGTCTGGACCAAGGGCTGCCGTGGAAAGTTAATACGATTCTCATTGTCATCAAGGATAATGGCAAAAAAGCAAAAGGAGTTTAGAGATGATTGGAAAGACCATGCAAGATGCAATGAACGATCAAATTAACAAAGAGTTGTTTTCTTCCTATCTGTACCTTTCGATGGCGGCGTATTTTGAGGCGAACACCCTGCCCGGTTTTGCGAACTGGATGCACATCCAAGCAGAGGAGGAACGCGAACATGCCATGAAGTTTTATCGGTTCATTCTGGAACGCGGCGGAAAGGTGGATCTGAAAGCCATTGCCGCCCCGAAGACCAATTGGGCATCTGCATTGGAAGTGGCTGAAGAAGTGGCAGAGCACGAAGCGAAGGTCACTGCGTCCATCCATGCGTTGTATGAACTGGCTCAGAAGGAAAAGGACTATCCTGCCCAGGTGATGCTGCACTGGTTCATCGAAGAACAGGTGGAGGAAGAGGACAATGCCGCTCAACTCGTGACGGACCTGAAACGGATCGAAGCGCATGAGACGGCGGTCCTGATGCTGGATCATCGCCTGTCCAAACGCAAAGGCGGCGAAGAGTAGTTTATCTACGCGACCCTGAGGTTTTGTTTCAGGGTCGTTTTTTTTTTGGAGATGTATGGAGATATATGTTCGTCGTGCCGCCCCCGAGGATCGGGAGGAATGGCTAAAGATGCGCAAGGGCATTTGGAACGAAGCCCCTGATGATTACTTGCGCTCTGATATGGATCGCATCCTCGTTGGTGAGCGGGAGGCGGTCTTTCTTGCGTTTGTCGATGGTGTTCCGGCGGGGATGATCGAAGTGCGCCTCCGGGAATACGCCGAAAGCTGTGAGACCAGCCCGGTGGGGTATATCGAAGGCTGGTTCGTGTATCCAGACTTCCGCGGACGGGGCGTGGCTGGGGTTCTGACAGGCGCGGCAGAGGAATGGGCGCGTGGAATGGGTTGTACCGAAATGGCTTCGGATACCTGGCTGGATAACGAGGTCAGCATTCGGGCGCATCAGAAATTGGGGTATCGCGAGGCAGAGCGGCTGGTGCATTTTGTGAAGAAGTTATAGGGGAGACTCGGCTTGATGGGGGCTGGCAGGCTACGGTTGGGTCAGAAGCGAAATTTCCCCAGAAAAATTAGCGTTTCTCACATTATAATTAGGTTGCATTTCCAGGCGGCTATAACTGTGTGCCTGTATAATGCCTATGGCAAAATTGTACGGGTTTTCATATGAGCATTCGCCTAAAGGTCGCCCTGCCATATGTATTCTTGACCATTGTTGTGACGCTGATCGGGGTGTATGTGGTCACGCAACTGGTAACTGATACGTTGCGTGAACGCCTGACAAATCAGATCTTGGAGGCAGGGCGGGTGGTTTCCGATAGCTTTATCCGTCAGGAAACCAACCATGTTGCGGAAGCTCGTCTCATAGCCTATACGGTGGGGTTGGCAGAGGCACTCAGGGATGAGGATCGGGAAAAAGCGTCTGACTTGGCAGGACCAGCCTTTGGGAATGGGAAGGCTGAGAATTTGATCTTGATCTCGGCACAGGGAAGGGAGATCGTTCACTTCATTAAGGACGACAACGGCGAGACGAGACGATTGGACCAGGATACACGCGCCGCGACGTCGCCGATCGTGGCAGCTTTTCTTGAGACCAAAGACCCGAATGCACCTCCCCGCCGAACGTTTGGTGTGCATCTCGTCAATGAACTGACCTATTATTACACTGCCGTGCCGGTCACCCTGGATGGGGAATTTATGGGCGTGATCGTGATGGGGACTTCTGTGCAGACCCTGCTTCCCATCTTTGAACAGCTGGCGCTGGCGGATATTGTCCTTTATGGAAACAATGGACAGGTGATCGCCACCACCTTCGGGTATGCGGATGAATCGGCGCTGTCGGTCCTTTCCATTTCAGAGACACAGTATCAATTTATCCTCCGTTCGAATGAGATCGTAACGGGGGAGAATTTCGCGCTTTTTGAACGCAATTATTCGCTCGGACGCGCTCCGCTGCAGATCGGCAATGACCGCATCGGTGTGTTTGCCGTGGTGCTGCCGTCCGATTTTGTCATTCAGTTCGGAGAGAACAGCCGACTGACCTATGCCGCCATTTTCACCCTCGTCATGATCGTGGTCATCGTCATCGGTGCATTGGTGGCGCGGGCGATCATCAAGCCGTTGTACTCGCTGGTGGATACATCGCAAGCCATTGCCGGCGGCGACCTGGATCGCAGGACGGGCATCCGTACAAAGGATGAGATCGGCGCGCTGGCTTCCACCTTCGATGAGATGACAGCGCGCCTTCAGGAGCGCACGCTGGAACTGGAGCGCGCAAACGCCGTCCTGCAAAAGATGGACAAGACCAAGACCAATTTCATCCAGATCTCGGCGCACGAATTGAGGACGCCGCTGACACTCATCATGGGGTATTCCCAAATGCTGGAGCAGGATACAAAGAAAGATCCGGAATTGGCGAGCCTCGCAAAAGGAATATTGGAAGGCGCCGAGCGGATGACAGGTGTGGTCGAAAGCATGTTGGATGTCTCCCGCATCGACAGTGACGCTCTCACCCTGAAACGCATCAGCCTCGGTTTCGATAGCGTCATTGGCAAGGTCCACAAGGGATTTGAAAAAGCGTTCGAAGAACGTAAGATCGAATTCAAAGTGGAAGGACTCGACAAGCTGCCCCCAATCCCCATGGACCCTGAATTGATCCAAAAGGCATTTTCACACTTGATGATGAACGCCATCAAGTTCACGCCGGATGGGGGCAAAGTGAAAATAGTCGGCAGGTATTTGAACGGAAATGAACCACCGCAAGTGGAGATCGAAGTAAGAGATACCGGGATCGGCATTGACCCTGAAATGAAGGAACTGATCTTCCAGAAATTCAACCAGACCGGTGAAGTGCTGATGCACTCCTCCGGCAAGACGAAGTTCAAAGGGGGAGGTCCCGGGCTTGGGCTGGCGATTGCGCGCGGCATCATCCAGGCTCACGGGGGGCGCATCCGCGTGGAAAGCTCGGGACATAACGAGAAGACCTGCCCCGGCAGCACGTTCATTGTCTCGCTCCCGGTGAAAAGCGAGATGGAGAAGACATCATGAACCTTCCAGAACGCGAAAAACGCGATTGGAGCCTGATCGCCTTTGTGGTTCCGATCGGCATCCTGTTGATCATGATCGTCGGTCAGATCGCCGTCCGCATTGTACCGATCTGGAGCGTGAACGCGGGTATGAATTCCAACCTCGACCCCGATTCGGAAGCCGCCCAACCGATCTCCCTAATACCGCCCCTCCTGCCTCAGATTCTGACCCCGATGGCATGGGCAGAAAGTTACCTGACCCCCGTCGGATCGATTTCCTTCCCGCCTTTCATCATCATCGAACCGACTGCCACCGCTTCTCCCTCGCCGACACCGGTTGAGCCGACCGAACCCCCCATCACACCGACGGCACCAACCCAACGGAGACACAACCAACACAACCAACACCGACGGAACCTACACCAACACAACCAACACCAACACAACCAACACCGACGGAACCTACACCAACAGAACCTACACCAACAGAACCTACACCAACAGAACCTACACCAACGGAAGAACCAGGGATCACATCAACGCCGCCAGCAGGCACGCCGGCTCCTGTTCCCGCCGAGATTGGCGTGGGTGAGCCACCGGATAATATAGGACCAGGCGATGAAAATATTGGTGTTATTACTCAAGGTACGTATATTGTTATTCAATTGAGCATTGTGGTTGGCGTGCCGGATGGCAACTATGATCTTGTATTTTATGAATACAACAATGGTGGCTCGGTATATCTGGATCAGATCATTATTGGCATTACGAACGACCCCACCGGGGGTTCCTATTATGAAGTATTCTATTGGGGAGATGGAGACCCGGATAACAACTCGAACGTTGGTGACATAGCAGGAGCAGAAGATGACAACCAACCGATTGATACCGATGAACTATATGACCCTGATGGCGACGGTCCTCTGCCCCAAACAGGCATCCTGATCGATGTCGATAATGCCCCCAGTAACCCGCCGAGTAATACTTATCAGTACATTGTGGTGATTGCTCCACCTGGTTCGGATGAGGCGCAAATGGATGCCATTCAGGCAGTGGAAGTCCCGATTCCTACGGCGGGGGGAGGCAGTATAACCACAGAGCAAGAATCGAATAGTGATCCACCAGTGGAGAACGAACCACCGCCTGAGACACCCGAGGAGGAAGCGCCCGCTGAGACGCCCAATCCATAAATAAAAAACGAGACCGGACAACCGGTCTCGTTGCATTTAAAAAGCATACCTGTCGTAAGTGACTTAAAAACAACACATGAGATGACATTAACCTTGCTCGCAAACTTGCTGGAAAAATCGTTGTAAAATTAGCCAACCCACCATCAGGGAGAGACCATGAGCGACCCCACACAAAAACCGACCTATCGCATCTCAGACTTGCACGAATCAGACCGTCCGCGGGAACGACTGGCAGCGCTTGGACCTCAGGCATTGACAAATGCGGAGCTGCTCGCCATTCTTCTGCGAGTGGGTGTGCCGGGAGAAAATGCCGTGGAAGTTGGTCAACGCTTACTAACCCACCTCGGCGGGCTGCAAGGATTGCATCGCGCCCCGTTCAAAGAATTGATGGATCAGCATGGCATGGGCGGAGCGAAGGCATCGCAGATCAAAGCCGCCATTGAACTGGGCAGGCGGCTGACGCTCGAAGCCCCCGAGGAAAAACTTGCCATCAACAGCCCGGCAGATGCGGCAGCGCTCGTGCAATATGAGATGTCTGCATTGGAGCAGGAGCACTTGCGCGTGATCTTGTTGGACAGGAGAAACCGCGTACTGGCAATTGTGGAGGTTTACAAAGGCTCGGTCAATTCTTCGCAGGTGCGGGTGGGGGAATTATTCAAAGAGGCGATCCGCGCGAACGCCTCAGCGATCATCGTCACACACAACCACCCGAGCGGCGACCCCACCCCCAGCCCGGACGATGTCGCTGTCACCCGCGCGATGGTGCAGGCAGGCAAATTGCTGGATATTGATGTGCTCGACCACTTGGTGATCGGCATGGGGAAATGGGTATCGTTGAAAGAACGGGGTCTGGGATTTAACTAAGCCGTAAAACGTGATGAGTTTGTGGCTCGCGTTTTTTACATGCTGCGCTTCATGCCGAAGCCGGTAAATTCCCCTGTGACCGATTCATACTCCACCCGCGACTCATCCACGCGCGAAATATTCGGACCGGTTTTCATCATTTCGATAAACCGCTCGATCTGGGAACGAGACCCCTCGGCAACGGCTTCGACCGTATTCCAGCCGACGTTGCGCACCCAACCCGTCACACCGATCTGCCTGGCATGATATTCCACATGCGCGCGGAAGCCCACACCCTGCACGCGTCCCTTAACCCAGACATGTACCCGTACGTTTTCTTCGTTCATCTGGTTATCCATTTGAATTCCTGCTCCGATGGCGCAGCAGATCGATGGTGCCCCACAAGGGAACGACCAGGACCAACAGCAGAAGCAGGATGAATGGCAGGAGATTCCGCATGGCAACACCGCCAACGTTTTGCCCCAGCACGGTTTCGCGCCAGCGTTGGTCCAGCTGACTGAGCGGAGTACCAAGCGCTTGGGTGGCGCCGAGTTCGCAACTAAAACCTTCACTGTAAGCACTGGTCAACCGTGCCAAGCCGGACGTGCCAAACGAGTCGCGGATGTAGGTGACAAAGGATTGGGATTGGGCATACGCCAGAAACGCTGAACCGGAATCGGCGGGGAACGAAGCGCACAGATCCAGAAAGGGAATTAATGTATCGTTTTCACTGGCGATCTCCAACGCGCGCGCATAATCCGGGTTGGCGTACAGTTCCACCATCGAAGCGATGCCTTCGATCAGCCAAGCGGGCTGCCTGTCGTATTGGTCGCCCAATGCGCGGAACAACATGACGTGTGCGAGTTCGTGCGGGATCTTGGTTTCCATTTCGATGAACTGGCTGGAGCCGGGCGGGACCGAGACCAGCACCACACCGAGTTCGGCATGCGCGTGACCGCCTGCCCATTCGCGCCCACCGAGCAGCAGCGTATCTTGAAGGTCGTTGACGTTCGAATAAATATAAATATCGATCGGGTCGGTCAGCGAGATCGGGACGAAATCTTTCATGCCCAGCAGCCCCGCGCCGGCGACATCCAACGCCGATGCGCCAAAGGCATCATCGCCTGCATACCAGTTGATGGTGACGTTCGCCTGGTTGATCTGCCGCCACGGAAAACGGTCGTCCATGTATTGGAACTTGATGGCATCGCTGGTGTAGGTCTTGCCATCGGTCAGGGTTGCCTGAAACCAAAACACCACCCAACTGAACGGACGGATGACGTTCAACGAGGCATCGTACACAAAACTCACCGAACCGTCTCCGGCGGGTTGCAGTGTTTCCACGCGCGTTACTTCCTCGTTGACTTCGCGGAAAAGCAGTGAAACTTGTTGAATGGAACTCGATGCCGTGACCTTCGCCGTGAAGGTGATCGATCTTCCAAAATCCACTGCCACGCCGGGCGACTCCACCACGATTCCTTCCTGACCCGAAACCTGTGCCGGTTTCAGGGAGAGGGTTGCCACGAAAAGCGTGACCACGAGCATCTTTGTCAACAGATTGCGCGGAGCGGACATTTCATTACCTCGCTAGAAAAACCAACAATGGCGTGAGCGTCAGCGGGCTGAGCGCGGTGCCGAAGAAGACGATTGCTGTGACCAAAGATGGTTGCAGGTTGTACTCGGTGGCAACGACCGTCGTTGCCACGGCTGCGGGCATCGCCGCCTCGATGACACTGCCTTGCCGGGCATGTCCCTGCAAGCCGAACAGGCTGGCGATGAACAGCCCCACCAGCGGACCGAGCAGCAGCTTGGTCAACACGCCTGCACCCAGTGCGCGGAAACTGTGCGACCATTCGATCTTGGTCAGTTCCAGCCCGAGCAGGATGATCATGGCGGGAATGGCTCCGTTCGCGGCGATCTCGATGGTGCGCGAGAGGGGCAGCGGAATTTGAATCCCAAAACCTTTGACCAACAAGGCGATGATGACCGCATACAGAATGGGCAAGCGGAATACTCCCAGTATAGCGGATTTCAAATCCAAATGCCCAAGCGAGGCAATGACGACACCCGCCGTATTGAATAGGATGGTGGTGGTGACATAAAAGATAGACGCAATTGCCAGCGCTTCATCCCCGAACGCGAACTTGACCAGCGGCAACCCATAATTACCCGTGTTTCCAAACGCGACTGTGAGGATCACCGCCAGCAATTGCGGACGTTCCAACCGCAGGATTTTTCCGACCAGGAAAGCAAGCAATCCCATGATGAGGATCACAGCAGTAGTATATTCCACGGTGGTGAGCGCCTGCTGCAAATTCAACTGGCTGGTGACCATTAGATTGAAAACAAGAAGGGGGCTGAAAACGTAGAAGACCATGCGCCCGATGGTGCGCGAGTCGACGGTGAGGGTTTTTCCTAAAATGTAGCCTGCCGCGGCGATGAGCAAAATGGGCAGCAGGTTGTTGGCAAAGGTGGTGGTGAGTTCGGTAAAGGACATGATGGCGAAATTATAAACCCCATAAATATTGTAGGGGCGGGGGAAACCCCGCCCCTACAAATCAGATCGAAATCAATTCCGGTTGTTTTGCCAGTGTCGCCAGCATGGACCACGGACCTGTCCATGTGACGGTGACAGGCAGGAGTTTGCCGCGCAGGTCATCCTCGGTTTCCACGAAGACCAGTTTGTTGGTGGGGGTGCGTCCGCGCCAGCGGTTCTTGACCTTTTCCTCGAATAGCACGGTCACGGTATCGCCAAGATATTTCTGGTTGATCTCGCCGACGACCTGCTCCTGTAAATCTTCCAACATGCGGAAGCGGCGCATCTTCTCTTCGTCGGTTACGTCATCTACCATGCGGCGGGTGGCGACGGTGCCCTCTCGAACGGAGTAGCGGGCTAAATGGGCAACATCCAACTTGAGGTCCGCTAAGACGCGATACGTCTCCATGAACTGTTCCTCGGTCTCGCCGGGGAAACCGACGATGATATCTGTCGCGATGGAACAATCGGGAATCTGTTTGCGGATCTTCGCTACGAGGTCGCGGAATTGCTGCTGGGTGTATCCGCGCTTCATATTTTCGAGGACTTGATCGTCCCCTGCCTGGATCGGCAGTTCGATATGTGGCATGACGCGTGGCAACTCGGCAATGGTGTCTATCAGCTCGTCGTCGAAGTAGTTGGGGTGCGAGGTCAGGAAGCGGATGCGTTCGATGCCTTCCACGTCATGGATGATGCGCAACAGCGCGGCGAGATTGGGACCGTCGGGAATGTCCTTGCCGTAGCGGTCAACGATCTGACCGAGCAGGGTGATCTCTTTCACGCCTTGCTTTGCCAGCGAGCGGACTTCGGCAACAATATCGCCGACAGGGCGCGAACGTTCGATGCCGCGCTTGTAAGGGATGATGCAGAATGTGCAGGCATGTGAACAGCCATACACGATGGGTACATGCACACTGACGGTTTTGCCCTGTTCGGCAACCGGCAGTTTGAGTTCCTCGTCCATCATGAGGAAGCGGCGCGTGGTGTCGGCGTCTTCGAGCGAGCGGATTTCGCCCTGAGTCAGGTGCGAGATCAACGGCGACGGGTCAGACGGAGGCGAGAAGACATCCACGTAGGGAAGTCTGGCTTTCAACTTTTCCACGCCGCGCACGCCGACGAGGCAGCCCATCAGATTTATGGTCAGGTTGGGGTTTTTCTCTTTGAGTTTCTTAAACGAACTGACGCGCCCCATTGCCTTGTCTTCGGCAGACTGGCGCACAACGCATGTGTTCAGAACGATGACATCGGCTTCTTCGGGCAGGTCGGTAAGGGTGTAGCCGAGGTGCTCCAAAGACGAGCCGACCCGCTGGGAATCGGCAACGTTCATTTGGCAGCCTTCGGTCCAGATGTGATATTTCATGCGTGCTCCTAAAAACGCCTTTACTTTGAGGGAGGCAGGCGCAAATTATACCAAGTTCGTCTGGATTCAGTGTCCGATTAATTCGGTTGTAAGGTGGGGGATTTAAACCACAAAGACACAAAGGCGCGAAGTCTCAAAGATAGTTCTTCGTGTTTTTCTGTCTTGGAGTCTTAGTGGTTCGATGGTCAGTTTATTTGCCGATCAACTCATCATACTTCCGGCGCACCTCGCGGATGTCTTCCCACATTTGAGCTTTGGGCGAGCCGGGTTCGCGCGAGGGATTTCGCAACAGATAGGATGGATGGAAGATGGGCATGATCCAGCGCTCGCCGCTCTGGGTCCACTGCCCGCGCAGGGAAGTGATGCCGGTCTTTTTCAGGACGGATTGGCACGCCACATTCCCGGTCAACAGGATGATGCGCGGGTCGATCAATCGCACGATCTCGAACACATACGGGCGATAAAATTCGATCTCAGCGTCGGTCGGTTTGCGGAAGGCTTTGCCATCGTCACCGGGCGGCAGGCGGAAGACCGAGTTAGTGATATACACATCGGTTTCAGGATTGAAATTCGCCGCTTCGAGGATCTTATCCAACAGTTGCCCCGCACGCCCGACGAATGGCTTGCCTTTAATATTTTCTTCGGGACCCGGCGCTTCCCCGATGATGAGCAGTTTCGCTTCCGGGTTGCCGCGGCTGATGACGATGTTCGTGCCCGCATTCGCCAGCGGATCATCCTTCAATCCGCGGATCGCGTTCAACGCTTCTTCAAGCGTGGCATATTGGTTCGCTGATTTGAATAGATCTGATTGAAGCATGGTGCATCCTTTGGGAGATTTTGACCATTGTACCGCCATTGAGACGAAAAACCCGCCTCAAGTCCGACTTGAAGCGGGTTCCATCCATCAACTTTATCTTCCCGAAAGCATCGACTCACTTATCCAGCAGGCGCGGATTAAGAATCCGCTCGAGCGCAATTCCTAGGATCGAAAACGCCAAGCCGGTCAGAAGTAGTAACGCAATCGGCTCCAGCACCCAAAAGCGCGAGCCGTACAACGCCCCATTCGACAAGCCTTGATAGATGATGCGTCCCCAGGTCGGGTAGGTCGATTTGATGTTGAACAATCCCAGCGTGGCTTCGAGGAAGACGAAACTGGGGATGAGCGTAACCAATTGGGGGATCAAGATCGGCATGATGCGCGGAATAAGATAATTGAGAATGATGCGCGAGTTTCTGGCTCCATAGGCGCGGGCGGCTTCGATGTAAGGCGCTTCCTTGATTTGCAGGAACGCCGAGCGGAATGTCTTTGCCGGAGTGCCGAAGACGTTGAGCACGATGATAATCCCGAGAATCACCCACAGGTCCAAACCCAGAAGCGCATATGCCAGCACGCTCATCGCCAGTACCGGCAAGATCATGTTCGCTTCCGTCAGGCGTTGGATCAAGTTATCCACCCAGCCGCCAAACCACACGCCCGTGGCAGCGATCAGCATGGCGAGAATGGTGGTTACGAACGCCCCGGTCAGCCCGAAGACCAGCGCGAAGGGCATGCCCCACAGCAGCGGGACGACCAACTCGCGCCGCAGATAATCCGTACCTGCCAAGCCGTACACCTGACCCAGCAGTACAAATTCCGTATGTAGTGTGGCATCCGGTTCGAAGGTCAGCCCGCTGATCTGAAGTTGATAGGTCCCCTGCAGGGGGCGGGGTGTATCTGCCTTGGGGTCGGCAAACAGGACATGGAATTCCGGCGTCGTGTTGATCTGCCCGAAGTTGAACCACTTTTGCCAGTTCGGGTTTTGAGCGACGAACCGTTGCGCGTTGATGCTGTTGTTGAAGTTGTAGGTCAGGCTGGAAGTGATCGACACATTTTTCAGGTCGATCTCGCGCCCATCCGGCGTGATCCATTTGGCAGAGACAAAGGGGCGTTTTTCCAAAAATTCCGCGTCAATGAACAGGAACATTTCCTGCGGGAAGCCACTGTAACGGTAATCGATGGTGTAAGTAATGCTAGACTGCGTCCAGCCGTTCGAGAGGGATTCATCGAAGCGGCTCACGGCAGGGTTGGCTTCATCGAGAGCGATCACAGAAAGTAACTTTTCGCGCCGGAACAGGTTGATCCACTCCGGCTGGGCAAGACGTGGAATGCGCGGCTTGCCGCTCAGGCGCTCGGTATTCCATAAGGTGCCGATCTGCTCGTAGGGATACACAACCAGCGCCGTGATCGAGCCGATCACCAGCAAGAGAATGATCGCCAGCCCAACCAACGCAGATGGGTAACGCCGCACCTCCGTGAGGAAGAAGCGCGTCCATCTGGCGATTGCCGCCGAACTTTGCTTCAAGGCGCGGGTCAACTGTTCGCCAACCGGCTGTCCCGCTTCTTTCGAAGCCCTGGCAGAGGTCGCCCGCAGATTGCTTCGACTACGCTTCAGCCACTCCAACAGGCTGTTTCGCCATTCGGAAACCGATTGATTTTGCCTGGCTTGTGCTGTGTTGTCGGAGGTGGTGATGTGGACGCGGGGGTCGATCAAGACGTAAATGATGTCGAGCAGGAAGACCACCATGCCCAGCAAATAAGCGAAAATGACCACGATCCCAATGGCAATCAGCAATTCGCCCGGGTACATGGATTCGCCCCAGTAATTGGGCAATCCCTGCTTGATGTACAACCAGCCGATGCCGGGCCATTGGAAGACGACTTCCAACGCCATGGTCATTTGCCAAAAACCGACCAGGACCAGTGCAAAGCTGGTAATGACATATGGCAGGGTGGGGCGCAGGATGTATTTTTGTTGCAGGATCTTGACCGGCAATCCCTTGGCTTTCGCCAGGTCCACGTAGTCTTCTTCTGAATAGATCACAAAGTAAGTGCGCCAGGTATAGACCAGCTGAAACAACAGGCTGATCACAATGGCAAGCACCGGCAGGATCATGTGCCGTGCCACCACTTCCACATAGCCGATTTGGGTCTCCGGCGGGAGCGTATCGAACATGCCGCTCACAGGCAGCCAGCGTAACTCCACGGCAAAGATCGAGATCAGCAGAATCCCGATCACCCAGCTTGGCACGGAAGAAAGAGGCGAGAGCAGCGAGATGATGCGGTCAACCAGGTTGCCATAATGACGGGCAAGGTATAACGAAAGGGGGATCCCGATCATAAAGACAAGTAAATTGGCTGTGCCGACCAGTAGAAGGGTGTTTGGAAAATATTCCAGAATGATGCCGCGAATATCCACGTCTCTTTGGTTGCCCCAAAGATTTGGCACTCTTGTCTGTGTGATGCGTCCCCAATCGAAACTGAGCGCCTTGAGCGTCCACAGAAAATGGCGCGACAGATACGGCAGGTTTAATCCCGCTTCTTCACGCAAATCTTCGCGGAGCTCGGCTGTTTCTTCTCTTGAAAGGGATGTATTGCTCTGGGAACGGATGTAGCGGTCGATCTGCGATTCGATGTTCGCTTCGACTTGCGGCTGTGCAATATAGTACCCAAGAGATACAGGACGGTTGGCGACAATGATCGTAACAAAGACCCCGATAAAAATCGTAACAGCGATCAGGATCGCCTTCGAAAGCAGATAACGGGTTGCGCTCCACACCACCCGGAGGCGTCCATACGCGGGGAGGATCGGTTTGAGCGTCGGTGAGGTTGTAGTAGAGGTGTCAGTCATGTTCTTGTGAAAATTATAGCATGTAGAATAAGGCACTTTATCCAAGGGGAGTATCGGAAATGACAGGCGCGAACAAAATCTTTGTCAGGCATTTCTGTTTGTACGCAATCATAAAGAGAGAGTACCTGAATTTTGGTATTTTTCACAAAAAATACACTTAAGTCTTCCTTATGTCAATTATATTGATATAGTAATACCATAATATTACATTTATTACTAAAATAATTGTCAAATAGAGAGGATAATAAGAATGAACCACCCATATCAGGTTCTTTTGATGAGAAATGAATTCACGCCATAGGAAAATAGCCAAAGACCGGAGGTGTACCATGCTAAAGCGATCCAAATTCTGGCTAATCGCCACAGCCGTTGTTTTCATGGCTGTCGTCTTTCTATCCCCGGCATTGCCTGCCCATGCTGGAGGGGTGCCTGCGACCAATACGTCATCCGATTCCTGCCAGACGTGTCACGAACAGCTGTACTTTCTGCATGACTCAGGCGATTGGTACTGCATATCAGAGCACCAAAACCGCTGTGCCAACTGCCACGCAGGGGATGATACTGCCTTAACCGAGGCCGAAGCGCACCTCGGCATGATCGCTCACCCACAGCAGGATAGCGCTGCAAAATGCATCGAGTGCCACACGCAGGAATATGCCGACGCCTATCTCGTGAAATTTGCCGTAGTGAAAGGTTTTGAGGAAGTCATTCTGCCCGAGCCTTACGTGCCCGGCTCCCAATTGAAGACCGGCTACCCGTCTGTTGAAGAAGCCCATCCAGTGCTCGACAATTTACCCTGGCTGGCATTCGCTTTTGTGCTCTTCGGGTTGTGGCTGTTTTTGGCACTTCGGTCATAATCTATTGATCATACGGCAGTCATCTTAAGAAGGTGAAAACGATGAAAACGCCGGCGCATTGGAGAGGATATCTTACTATGAGTCCACAAACCACCATTTTTGACCTCCAGGCGGAGCTCTGCCTGGCAATGGGGCATTCCGTGCGCCAGCAGATCGTTCACCTGCTTCACGAAGGACCGAAGCGGGTGAACGCTATCGCCGAAGAGTTGGATATCCGCCAGGCAACCGCCTCGCGCCATTTAGCGGTTCTGCGCAATGCGGGTATCCTGTCCTCCACCCGCCACGGCACAGACATCGTCTACCAGATCGCCAACCCGCGCATCACCGAAATCTGTGAAATGATGCGCGCCGTCCTGGCAGAACGCGCGAATCAACGCTCGGGGATCTTCCAGAACATTCAAGAATAGCCGTCTCATGGTCGTAAAGGGGTAAAATTGATTGTGAAATGGAGAACAAACATGAAACGGCAGCAACACTTCCTACTCTTCGTTCTTTTAATCAGCCTGGTTGTCATTCCGGGCGGAAATATCCATGCGCAAGACGACCAGCCCGTCGTGCGGGCTGTTTTGTTCTACTCGCCCACCTGCGGGCATTGTGAACTTGTCATTCAGCAAACGCTCCTGCCCATGATCGCGGATTATGGGGAACATCGGCTTCAGATCATCGGCGTGGATGTCACCCAGCCACAGGGGCAGGAACTCTTCCTCGCAGCGCTGGAAACTTTCAGCGTGGAAAGAGGCGGTGTCCCATTTTTGGTCATCGATAAAACCTATCTGATCGGCTCTGCCGACATCCCCGAACGTTTCCCCATTCTGGTGGAATCCTACATGGGGAACGGCGGTGTGGATTGGCCCAACCTGCCCGGCTTGCAAGCCATCCTGCCAGAGGAAGCAACAGCAGCGCCTCAGACCGACCCGTCAACTGCCACTGACCCTCAAGCCTCCACCTCCCCGACACAAGCCCCCGCGCTCGACCTGTCACACGAAAACAACCTTACCTGGCAGGAGCGCTTCGCCCTGGACCCGGCAGGGAACACGCTGGCAGTGATCGTGCTGGTTGGCATGCTCGCGGTTGTGGGTTGGGCGGTTGTAGGCTTTGGGAAAAAGCCCATCCTATCGAAGAACAAAAAATGGAATTGGGTCATTCCCGTTTTGTGTCTAGTTGGAATCGGGGTAGCCGGTTATCTCGCGTATGTGGAAGTGTTTCACGCCACAGCGGTTTGCGGACCGGTGGGTGATTGCAACACAGTGCAGCAAAGCGAATATGCGCGTTTGTTCGGTATCCTACCCATCGGTGTTTTGGGGTTGGTCGGTTACATCCTCATGATCGCGGCGTGGCTGGTGGCAGGGTATACCAAACCGCCCATTGCAGATTTTGCAACGCTGGCTTTGGGTGCAATGGCGTCACTTGGCACGCTCTTTTCCATTTATCTGACCTTCCTGGAGCCGTTCGTCATCGGTGCGACATGCGCCTGGTGTCTGACTTCTGCCATCATCGTCACTGCCTTACTGGTGCTTTCCGTTGAACCGGCAAAATTGGCGTGGCAGCGGATCAGAAAACGATAAACCACCTTTGACCATCAGACCATGTGGCTGCTTCGAAACAACCACATGGTTTTTTTATTTCAGCGCATCAAGGGAATCTATGGCGGATGCCAAACTATCGAAGAAAGGTACATTTGCCTTGCGAAACGCCTCTGCTTTGGAGATGGCGCCGGAGGTAATTCCCAGTGCGCGTGTGGTCACATTCCATCCCATCTCGCGCAAGATCTCTCCAGCCTTAATCGCCGAGCGGATGCCGCCCATTGTATCTTCTACGACGATGAGTTCAAACTCACGCGGCAGACTTGAGAAGATGCTGTTCAAGCGACCCGTTGCCTGCCACTCTGCGGCGGCTTGGATCGAAGACCATTCCGCTCCGGTAAAGGCGGCGGCAACTGCTGCGAGTGACTGAACAGGCGACGGCTTAAGCAATGAGGCGGCGGCAACTCCGTGTTGTTTTTCGTAATACTCCAGCCGTCCATATCCAATAAGCGGAATATCTGCCAAGCCGACCAGTTCGAGTGCGGCTTCGGCTTCGGGGGCGTAGCCAATGTGAGAGGTGGTCACATCCTTCGGTGGCGCAGACGGGCGCGCAGTGATCGAAGCAAGGTGAACATGCGGCTGGAGTAGTTTTGCTAGCGTTTCATCTGTGAGGTTGGATGTATCGTGCGTTTGCAAAAACGATTCGGTTTCAACTTCAACGGGCAGGTTATAGGTTTCGCTGAAAACGCGGCTGCCCAGCGAGAAATGCTGAAAGAGGCGTGTGGTTTGCGAGAAGTGGACATTGCGCGAATCGTGCAAAAGGTTGCGGCGTAATGCTTCGGGTAGGTGAGGGAAACATCCATGCTGCAACGCGGACTCGGTGGGATAGACGTTCGGCAAAATTTCAAACTCAGGGATGACGAGGTCTTTCGTCACATAGCCGTTCATTCTGCGTCCAATCTCAATAGCAGCCGATTTGAGATCCGAAGGTAAATTTTCATTTCCCGCTTTGGCGAGAATGTCATTCCATGCCGCACCGAGCAGAACAGGGACCATGTCCCATTCGCTGAAGATGCCGCGTTTTTCCAATTCAGCGATCTTTTCTTCGTGAAAATCAAAATGGGGAGCGCCCATCAGACTTGCAAAATAATTCAATGTGGCATGCAGCGCCGCGCGATACCCGCCCGGCATGACCAACACACCATCCACATCTAGCAAAATGACTTTCTTCATTTATGACGTTTCTCCAACTCAGCCAGAATATGCGCCGGGGTCAAACCGCGCGCGGCGAGTAAAACCAGCGTATGATACGTCAGGTCGGCAATTTCTTCAATCAGTCGCTGATCTTCCTGCACCAACGCCGCCACGATAACTTCTGTCCCTTCTTCGCCCACCTTCTGCGCGATCTTCGGCAAGCCTTCATTGAAAAGACTCGTCGTGTACGACTTCTCGCTGGGATTCTTTTTTCTATCTTCGATCACATCAAACAACCTTTGAATGCTCATTTTCACTCCAGTTTCAGGTTACAGGTTGAAGGTTGTAGGTTTTGATCTTAACTTTCAACCTTAAACTTTGAACCTTCAACCGATCTAAAAAAACAACTCCGCTCGCCCGTATGGCATGCCGGACCCGCAGGCTCAACCAATACCAGCAGCGTATCCGCATCACAATCCACGCGGACCTCGACCACCTTCTGCACATTGCCCGATGTTGCGCCCTTGTGCCAAATCTCCTGGCGACTGCGCGACCAGAAAACAGTTTCACCTGTTTCAAGGGTCAATCGCAAAGACTCAGTATTCATCCACGCCATCATCAAAACATCTTTTGTCGCTGCATCCTGTACAATCGCAGGGACAAGTCCATTCGCATCAAATTTAATCTCGCTCAACAACGCATCGTTCATCTTTTTCTCCAGACCATCGACGATAGACCATTGACCACAGACAACAATTGCTGATTTCTTTCCATCGTCCATCGTCCATCGTCTGCGGTCTATCGTCACTTCACAACCTAACAGGCACGCCCCATCCTGCCAATTCCTCTTTCAATTCAGGGATTCTCAACTTCCCATCATGGAACAGCGACGCCGCCAAAGCCGCATCTGCCATGCCTTTGGTAAGCACATCTGCAAAGTGACTGGGAGTCCCAGCCCCGCCCGAAGCGATGACAGGGACAGAGACCATGTTCGAGATGATACTCGTCAACTCCAGGTCATAACCTGCGAGCGTGCCATCGGCATCCATGCTGGTGAGCAAGATCTCGCCCGCGCCTAACTCCACGCCACGGACTGCCCACTCGACCGCGTCCATGCCAGTGGGGGTGCGCCCGCCTGCCACGTACACCTCCCAACTTGAGCCGTTTCTGCGTGCATCGATCGCCAGCACAATACACTGCGCCCCGAATCGACTCGCGCCTTCGGAAAGCAACTCAGGTCGCTTCACCGCCGCCGAGTTGACGCTGACCTTGTCCGCGCCAGCCAATAATAAATTCCGCATATCGTCCACTTCACGGATTCCGCCGCCAACGGTCAGCGGCATAAAAACCGTCTCTGCCACGCGGCTTACCAATTCCAATGTGGTCTTGCGTCCTTCATGCGTGGCGGAGATGTCGAGAAAGACTAACTCGTCCGCGCCTTGCTCATCGTACAGACGTGCCTGCTCCACAGGGTCACCAGCATCGCGCAGGTTCACAAAGTTCACGCCCTTCACCACGCGCCCATCTTTGATATCCAAACAAGGGATGATACGTTTTGCTAACATAAAACTCCTATCGTTTGAAAGTTGGCAAGTTGAAAAGTTTTCAAGTTAAGAGCATAACCTTCCAACTTTTAAACCTTCAAACCTGTAACGCCTTTCCTAAATCAACCGTCCCATCATACAACGCCCGCCCGATGATGCAGCCTGCCAGCCCCGCATCTTTCGCCGCTTTCACATCATCGATTGTATGCACGCCGCCTGAAGCGATTACGTCGAGTCCACTTTTCTCAGATAACTCTCGCGTCGCAGGGATGTTCAACCCGCTGCCCAAACCGTCGCGGCTGACATCGGTAAAGATAACGGTATCCAGTCCAAAGGTCCGCATTTGAAGCGCGAGGTCAAGCGCAGGCACGCCACTGTTATCTTTCCAACCGCGAGTCCGCACGAGTCCATCGCGCGCATCGATTCCAACTGCAATTCGTTCAGCACCAAAACGAGTCAACGCATCGCGCACGATCTCAGGTTGTTCAATCGCAATCGTTCCCAACACAACACGGCTCACGCCCAACGACAACGCCGCTTCAATTGAATCTAAAGAACGCATCCCGCCGCCGAAGTGGACGTGCACACCAAGTTTCAAAATGACTTCAAGCGCAGCGCGATTCGCATTATCACTTTCACCGAACGCGCCATCGAGATTCACCACATGCAACCAAGTCGAACCAGCATCGATCCAACGCTTCGCCATCTCGGCGGGGTCATCACTGTACGACGTCATCCGCGCAGGGTCGCCCTCCTTCAAACGCACAACTTTTCCGCCGCGCAGATCGATCGCGGGATAGATCGTAAACATCACGCCTCCACAAAATTTTTCAAAATGCGCAGCCCCACCGCCTGACTTTTCTCAGGGTGAAACTGCACGCCAAACACATTCTCGCGCCGCACCGCACACGCATAGCGAATGCCATAATCCACTTCGGCGATCACATCAGATGGATCGCCCGCCTGACAGTAAAACGAGTGATTGAAATAGACATACGCCCCATCTTGGATCTGATCGAAGAGCGCCGCCTCTTTCTTGACCTGAACCTGATTCCACCCCGTGTGCGGAATCTTCACCGAAAGCGTATCTGCAAACTTCACCACCGTGCCGCGCAGCAGACCCAAACCTTCGTGCTCGCCCATCTCTTCACCGATCTCGAACAAGGCTTGCATGCCGACACAAATTCCCAGCATCGGCACACCGCGTGCCACGACTTGCTTCACAGCATCATCGAGTCCCTTGGCTTTCATGCCATCCATAAAATCACCGAACGCACCCACACCAGGCAGTACAACTTTCTTTGCATTCAAAACTTTATCAGCATCCTCTGTGCGCAAAACATTCGCACCAACGCTTTCAAGCGCTTTTTGCACCGAGCGCAAATTCCCTGTATTCGCGTCTATCAATATTATTTCTTTCATAAATACTCCGTATTGACTATAGACCACGGACGATAGACAATTGCGAAGCGTCCCCCTGGGATGGTCAATGGTCTGTCGTCCATCGTCATTTTTACAAACTGCCTTTTGTGGATGGGATCGCCCCACCCCTCCGCGCATCAAACTGCGTGGACGCATCCAACGCGCGCGCCCAGGCTTTGAACAACGCTTCGGCTTGATGGTGGTCATCGCGCCCGTACAAGACTCGTGCATGGAGGTTGCAACGCGCCTGTACTGCAAACGACTCGAAGAAATGCGGAAACAACGTCACAGGGATATTGCCCACATACGGCGTGTGCCACTCGACCTGCACCACTGTATACGATCGCCCTGACAAGTCCATTGCCACGTGCGCAAGAGTCTCATCCATTGGCGCGAAACTATCGCCCATGCGGACAATCCCCTTGCGGTCGCCCAACGCTTTATCGAAGGCTTGACCCAATGCCAGCGCCACATCTTCCACCGTGTGATGGACGTCAATGTGCAGGTCGCCTTGCGCTTTAACGGTCAGGTCAAAGAGACCATGCACGGCAAGATGGGTCAGCATGTGGTCGAGAAACCCAACACCTGTGGAAATCTCGTGCTTGCCTGTGCCATCCAGGTTCAATTTGATCTCGATCTGTGTTTCGTTTGTTTGACGGGATACTTCTGAAGTTCTCATAATTCTCCTTTGGTTACAGGTTTAAGGTTGCAGGTCGCAGGTTAAGAACCTTCAACGTTCAAAATTGAACCTTATAACCGTTTCAACGCTTCCAATAACACATCCGTATCATTCGGTCTTCCAACACTAATGCGAATGTGATCTCTCAACCCAGGCTTGTTGAAGTAGCGGATGAAGACTCCGAATTCCTGCGCCAATTTCGCTTTCAACTCGGCAGCGTCGCGCCCGTCCACTTGGCAGAGGATAAAGTTCGATTGCGTGGGATACGGCTTGAGGTACGGAATCTCTGTCAGCGCGGAGAGGAGGCGGGTTCGTTCATCCTTGAGTTTTTCGACTAACACCTTCAACTCATCCACATTCGCCAGTGACGCTTGCGCGGCAACACTGGCAGCGACGTTGACATTGTACGGCTGCTTGGACTTCCACAAGGTGGGCATGAGCCATTTGGGAAACGCGCCATAACCAATGCGCAGACCTGCCAGCCCTGCCCATTTGCTGAACGTTCGCAACACGACCAGATTTTCCTGTTGTGGCACTTCGCGGATTCGGCTGAGACTCGCGCCGAGATTCTCGCCAGCAAATTCAATGTAGGCTTCATCGAGCACCACCAATAGCGGAAGCGCGAGTAATTCATCCATTACATCCGATGGGATCAACGAACCGTCGGGGTTATTGGGCGAAGCGATGAATAACAACTTTGGCTTGTATTCATCAACTGCTTTTCGTATGCCGTCCATGTTCAAAGAGAAGTCCGCATTGCGCGGCACTTCGATACAACGCGCAGCGTTCAACTCCGCGTCGAAGGGATACATGCCAAATGTCGGTGGGCAGGAGAGAATGCACTCGTTCGGCTCAAGAAAGACGCGCATGAGCAGGTCGAGTAATTCATCCGCGCCAGAGCCAGCGAGCAGATAATCTTCATCCACGCCGGTGAACTTGACAAGCGACTGACGCAAGGCACGCGATTCAGGATCGGGGTAGATGTGCGGAAAGTTCATCTCTGCGAGCGACTTGCGAACAGCGGGCAGAATGCCGTAGGGATTTTCGTTTGCATCGAGTTTGACGATCTGCGACGGTTCACGTCCGATACGAGCCGAGAGAACTTCAAAGGGCTCGATGGGGGTGTAGGGCGGAAGGGATTCGAGGTGCTTGCGGATTTGCATAAAAACTCCAGAAAACAGAATCAGGTTCAGGCTGAGTAAGAAGCGCGCCGCGCGTCTTATTTTTTCAACTCTGCCAGCATTGCTGTGTAGCGCGGCGGTTCCTCTTCAAAGATGTAGGTCACAGGCGAGACGATGATGCCGCTGCCACCAACGCTGCGAAGTTCAGTGATGGCTTGTGGCAGACGTTTGCGTGGCACGACGACGGTGACGGAGTGCCAATCTTGATTTGCTTCGCGGGTGATGATGGGGCTGATCGTGGGACCTTGCAAACCTCCCACGGAAGTTTCATTGAAAAGTTTGGACGCGATCGCTTCGGGACTCCGCCCGCGCATGTTCGCAATGACCAGAAAATTTTCCTTCGCCCTGAGATGTGCCTCGATATATTCGAGCAAGCGACGTGCCATTTCAAGCGCTTGTGGATTCGTTTGCAGGGCTTTGCGGTTTGCGATCAATGCGGCTTGCGAGGCTTGGATGACTCCGTCGCGCAGCGCACGTAGACGATTGTCTTGCAACGTTTGCCCCGATGAAACAAGGTCGGAGATGATGTCGGCATAGCCGATGGTCGGCGCGGTTTCGAGAGTCCCTTCGGCAGTGATGAGCGTGTGGGGAATGTTCTGCGCCTTGAGGAAGCGTTCGGTGAGGACGGGGAATTTGGTCGCCACTCTCAGCGGACGGTTGAGATTCGTCACATACTTTTTCAGCGATGGGATGTCATTGACATCATCCCATGCTTCAGGGACGGCAAGCATAAGCGCACATCCGCCATAGCCGAGTTCGTCATGCAGCACGATGATCTCGCCGTTGTCGCCGCGATTTTCTTCGAGCACGTCGATGCCCGTGATGCCAAAGTCCACACTGCCTTGGCGGACGCTGACCACAATGTCACCTGGGCGTTGAAAGAGGACGGTCAACTCTGGCAGGGCGGGCATCTTCGCCTGATACTGGCGCGGATTGAGTTTTTGCACGGAGAGTCCGCACTCGGCGAGGAAGTCGAGCGAGTCATCCATGAGGCGTCCTTTGGAGGGAAGCGAGAGACGAAGGGTGGGTTGGGTCATAAAAGGTTTCCTTTGAATTTTGTGTCTGGTAGGTAACAAAAAACCCCGACGCGGGGTCGGGGCTTGATGAGGTGAAGTATGGGTATCTGCTATCCAATCACAGGTACGCGCACATAAACCTCCCGACCATGCGGGGGTTGAATATGATGATGGTGGTGCTTAAGCGCGGACTTGTTGTTCATGTTGGGCGGCAGTATAACAAGGTCGTTTATTTTTGACAACCCTGTTGCCAAAGAAGCGATGGACAGGAAATTAGAACGGTCCAAGGTTGATCGCGACGGCGACGCCCAAAAATACGATGGTCACAAGGATGACCCACAGCCAGAGTTTTGCTGTCCAGCGGATCCATTTAGGGTAACTGACGATGGTTAGACCAAGGCTGATGAGCAGGACCGGATTGGTGGGGTAGGCGAGGTTGGAAAAACCGTCACCGAAGATGTAGGCGAGCACGGCAGTTTGGCGCGTGACGCCGATCAGGTCGGCAAGCGGCAGGACGATGGGCATCATCAAAAATGCTTTGGCAGAACCCGACGCGATGAAGAACTCGATGCCAAGCGCAAGCGCATACACGACAACCGCAGCGGGGAATGCCCCGAGTTGCTGGAACGGCTCAGCTGCCGCATGCAGGATGGTGTCGGTCACGCCGCCGCTGTCGATGATGAAACGGATGCTGGCAGCCATGAGAATGAGCGGGACCGAGGGAGCGAGTCCGATGAGACCTTCGACGAGTCCCTGCCAGACGGTTTTGCCGCCTTTGCCAGAGAGGAAGCCCGCGCCCAATCCGCCGATGAGGAAGAGAATGCCGACGATGGGGAGCGCGTAATCGGAGATGGCAGGCACGAAAGGTCCGGCGAGCATCGTGAGAAAGATGAAGATGAGGAAGATGCCGAAGAAGTTCATGGCGCGGTTTTGCTTCGGGTCTTCTTCGATGAAGGATGCATCCATGCTCTTGTATTTTTCACGTTCGGCATTGTCTTCGCCATGCACAAGCGAAGCTTTGGGGTCCTTGTCGATCTTGCGTGCGTACGCCGAAAGAAAGAGCATAAAGATGAGGTAGATAACTACAAAGATAATCACCCGCAGCCATGCGCCTGAGAAGAGCGGCAAGCCTGCAAGTTGCTGCGCCACACCGAGCGTGTATGGGTTGGAGATGGCGGCGGAGAATCCCATGTTGGTGGCGAGGATGGACATGCCCAAGCCGACGAGTGCATCCCAGCCGAGCGAATAGGAGAGCGCGATCATCACCGGGACGAGCAGAACGACTTCTTCAAACGTGCCGAGAGTCGCGCCGAGGAACATGAAGGCGAGCGAGACCATCCAGAGCAGTGTGTATTTTTGTCCGCTGAAACGACGCACGATGCGACCGATGAAAGCGCGCAGTGTTCCGGTCTTGTCCATCACGGCGAAGGCGCCGCCCGCGAAGAACAAGACGATGATGATGACGATGACGGTCAAACCGCTTTCACTGCCGAGGACTTCAACAGGAGCGATGAACCAACGCCAGATAGGGTAGTCGGGGCGTTCGATGAATTGGAAGGAAGCGGGGTCGATGGTCTCACGCCCGTCCACTTCGACACGGGTAAATTGCCCGGCAGGGACGACGAGCGTCAAAATCCCGGCGATCATCATCAATACAAACAAAATCACCAGCGACTGAATGAATGCCCGCTGGCTGATCTGCGCACCTGCTTTTTGTTCCATGGGATGCTCCTTGGTGGAATATTGTCAAGAATGTACCACAAATTCTGGCAAATCTCATTTGGTCTCAAGGGTTGCGTCAAAAAACCATTTTTTACATTTGCGGCGGAATTAATCGGATTTACACGCAACCTTAACCTTTCATAATTGAAAGGTTAAGGGGTTTGTGCTATGATGATTGAGAACAAGATCACCATCATGTATTGGGAGATCGGGATGGGAAAAAAAATACTATTGATCGATGATGACCCGGAACTGGGGAAGCTGGTGGATGTAATCCTGCGTCCGATGGACCTGACGGTTTATCAATCGTATTCGGGTCCTGATGGTTTAAAAAAATCCTACGATATTCATCCCGATCTGGTCATTCTTGATATCATGATGCCGGGGATGGATGGGTTTTCAGTGTGCGCGCGTCTGCGCGAAATGTCCAGTGTCCCTGTCTTAATGCTGACCGCCCGGACAGATCAACATGATATGTTGCGTGGTTTTAATGTTGGGGTGGATGACTTCGTCAGAAAACCGTTCAATAAAAATGAGTTCGAGGCGCGGGTTCGCGCTCTGTTACGTCGCTCCCATGCGCATGCCTCGAAAGAAGCATCCTATATCCTTGCCTATGAAGATCCCTTCCTTGCGATAGATTTGTCGACAGAGATGGTCAGGCTGAATGGCGAGATCGTGGAACTTTCGCCGCATGAGTACGGCATGCTGGCGCATCTGGTGCGCGAACAGGGGAAGATCGTTTCGAAACATGAGTTGTCAAGGGAGGTCTGGGGGGATTTGGTTCCAGGCAGTTTGTCGAACCCGTCCTTGTACGTTTTCTATCTTCGCAGAAAGATACAGGATGGCCAGCACGGTCATCGTTACATCCATACACTGTGGGGACGGGGATATTGGTTCGAGCCAAGAAAAGAGGAGTAATCCGGCGGGTATTGGGGGAATTTATCAAATAGTATTCAAAGAATTTTTAAATAAACTAAAAGATTTATTCTGATATTGTGTCCTTGGCGGGCTTGCCGGGTAATTTATGGTGGCGATTCCGCCGGGAGCGCATATGGACTTCAACTATCTCACAGTATTGTGGCGGAGGAAATGGATAATCCTGACCGCGGCTTTGGCGGCATTGGGTGTGGTTTACATCGGGGGGAGATCTGCCGTGACCGTTTACGAATCCACCGCAGTGTTACGGATTGCAATATACGCCAGCGCTTCACAGACCCCAGCCCTTTACAACTATAACGACGAATTGACGAACACTTTTGTGCGGGTGGCACTGAGTACCTCGGTCAGGAGGGATCTCGCGGAGCGTTTGCAAACAGACCATCTCCCGGATGTTCAAGTGGATACGATTGAAGGCACCGAACTTGTTTTGGTCCGGGCTTCCGACCCAAACCCGGAACTCACCGTGCGTGCCGCGAATACGCTGGCGGAGATCCTGGTGGAACAAGGCAGGGCGTTGTACTCCGGCAGTACCGTGGATGTGAAGAACATCCTGGCTGGGCAGTTGGAACGCGCAAAAGCCGATCTGGATGCCATGCGGGCGGACTATGAAACGTTGATCGTGCGAACACCGCCCGTGTCGGATGAAATCACGCTCGTGAGCCAGTTATTGCAGGAAAAACAAAGGACGTATGAAACGCTGTTGCGCCAGTACGAACAGGCGGAATATCGTGAAGCGCTCGAGACCGGCATTGTCAGCCTTGTCGAATATGCGCCGCCCAACCCTGTTGCGTCCCAACAGAATCGAATCATCTTCTATCTTCTTGCCCTGTCTGCCGGGGCGGCAGTTGGCGTGTTCGCAGCGTTCCTGGTCGAGCGCTTCGATACCCGCCTGTATGCCACCCGAGAGATCGAGATGATCGTCAACGCGCCTTCTCTGGCGAATTTCCCCAGTACCAGCCGCGCCCATCTGCAGATCTCCCGGAACGGTATATCACCCCTTGCCAATACAGTGAGGAACCTTGCCGCAACCCTGCAAATTGCAGACGGCTGGCGGCACCATAAAATAATCTTGCTTACCGGGGCAGAACCTGGTCAGGGAGTAACGACGACCGCAGCAAATTTGGGAAGCGCACTAACCGAACAGGGTAGGAAAGTCCTGCTAGTGGACTGCAACCTGCGCGACCCAAAACTCAACGAAACGTTCGATCTCCCCAATGACAAAGGATTGATAAATGTACTTGCGGGAAATGCAGAATTGGAGGATGCGATCCAGAGAGGAGAAGATGGACAGCCCGCGCTTCTCTCAACCGGACCTGTGAGTGATTCTGCTTCTCTACTCGTTACCTCCTCTGAAATCGAGCCCCTATTCAAGACCATCCGTCATCTGTTCGATTACATTCTGATCGATGCGCCTGCGGTACCTTTTGCAGAAACTGCAAATATTGCCGCCCATGCCGACGCAGTGGTACTCGTTGTTCGGCGGTCGCATGTGCGGAGGGATTCCGTCCGAATCGCAACGGACCTCCTGACGCGTTTTGGCAATAAGTATTTGGGCCTGATTGTCAACGAATCTGAAATACACAGTATCCAACCGTTCGTTGATGAACCCACACAAAGGCGGAATTGACATCATGCAGAACGAAGTCAATATTCAAACAACACGCCGATACGATCCGGGAATATTACGCCCGGTTATTGCAGGTCGCAGGGGGTATTACTTTTTGAAGCGTACAGCGGATATCGCCCTGGCTGGCTTTCTGCTGATTGTGTTGTCGCCCATCATGTCGTTGATCGCGGTCGCAATATACCTCTACTCGCCGGGTCCGATATTTTTTTCACAGGAACGGGTTGGCGCGCGGCGGATACGAATGGGCGGCAGGCAGTATTGGAGGCAGGAAACCTTTCGTTGCCATAAATTTCGAACAATGAAAATCAATGCCGACTCTTCCGTTCACAAGGATTATGTGCAGGCATTGATCCAAAACGACCAAAAGAGGATGTTCGAAATCCAGGGAGAGGATACCCAGGTTCGAAAGCTGCTGAACGATCCGCGCATTATCCAACCGGGCAAATTCCTGCGTAAATTCAGCCTCGATGAGCTTCCGCAGTTGTGGAACGTCCTGCATGGCGAAATGAGCATGATCGGACCCCGTCCGGCGATTCCTTACGAAGTGGAAATATACAAATCCTGGCATTATCGTCGCCTCGAAGCCCAACCCGGCATCACAGGTTTGCAGCAAGTGAAGGCGCGTTGCACTACCGACTTCGATGCGCAGGTGAAGTTCGATATTGAATATGTGGATAACCAGTCCCTGTGGCTGGATGCAAAGATTGCACTACTAACCCCCCTGGCTGTTCTTTCAGGCAGGGGCGCAGGTTAACAAAAGGAGGTTTTGAATATGGACAGGCTCAAGGTGGGCACTATTGGGTATGGATATTGGGGGCCAAACCTGACGCGTAATTTCTTTGATCTCCCGTCCTCGGAATTGGTCGCTATCTCCGATGTCAAACAGGAGAGGCTTCAACGCGCTCATTCTCTGTATCCCGGGATAAAGCTAACCAAGGATTACCGGGATCTATTCGAGATGGATCTGGATGCGGTGGTGATTTCAACCCCTCCGGCGCTTCATTACTCCATTGCGCGTGACTGCCTGGAACATGGCTTGCATGTTCTTGTAGAGAAGCCCATCACATTGAACAGTCAACATGCACAAGAATTGATCGACTTGGCGGAGCTGAAGGGTTTGATTCTGATGGTGGGGCATACATTTCAATATAACTCCGCGGTTGCGGCGCTTAAGCAATACATCGAAAGCGGGGAACTGGGTGAGATTTATTACATTGATACCGCCAGGCTGAACCTTGGCTTGTTCCAAAAAGACTCCAACGTACTTTGGGATCTGGCGCCGCATGATATTTCGATCCTTCTATACCTGTTGGGACAGGCACCCGAATCGGTCAGTGCCCAGGGCATGCCCTGCGTTTTTGGCGAAATTACCGATGTTGCATATGTGAATTTGATCTTCCCAAGCAAGATCCCGGCCCATATTCATGTTTCATGGCTTGATCCCTGCAAGGTTCGCCGGGTCACGGTGGTGGGCAGCAAAAAAATGATGGTCTTCAATGACCTGGAGAATGAACAAAAGATAAAGATCTACGACAAAGGTGTCGAGAGTCCTGAATATACAAACGGGTTTGGTGAATTTCAATGCAATTACCGCTCAGGCGACATTGTAATACCCAATATCCGGTTCATTGAACCCCTGCGCCAGGAATGTCAGCATTTTCTCGACTCCATTATCAACCAAACTCAACCCCGTAGCAATGGCTACGACGGTTTGCGAGTGGTGAAAATCCTGGAAGCCGCCGAATATTCCATGAAAAATGGATCGAAACAAGAGGTGATCGAATGGGAACGCCAGAGTATTCCCGTATAGCCCCAGATGTAAAACTGGGTGCGAATGTGAAGGTGTACGCCTTTGTGAACCTCTATGGTTGCGAGGTGGACGATGAGAGCCGGATTGGCACGTTTGTTGAGATTCAAAAGGGCGCAAAGATCGGAAAGCGCGTCAAAATCTCCAGTCATTCCTTCATTTGTGAAGGTGTCACGATCGAGGATGAAGTCTTCATCGGTCATGGAGTCATGTTCATAAACGACAAATATCCCCGCGCCACCACTGAGGGCGGTTCTCTTCAGTCCGAAGCGGATTGGGTATGCGTGCCAACCGTGGTCAAAAAGCGCGCTTCCATCGGGAGCAATGCCACAATTCTTTGCGGGGTAACAATTGGAGAGGGGGCGCTGATCGGCACCGGGAGTGTCGTAACGCGTGATGTGCCAGCGGGTGCGGTGGTTGCCGGAAATCCCGCCCGCCCGATTTCGGTAAAAGAAGTTTGATAGTGAGGAGCCATGAATATTCCATTTGTTGAATTGACCACCCAGCATAAACAATTGCGAAACGAGATCAATGCTGTGATCCAAGGGGTGCTGGATCGAGGTGACTTCATTCTTGGACAGGATGTTTCAAAGTTGGAGGAGGAATTCGCCGCGTATTGTGGGACGAAATATGCCGTTGGTGTGGATAGCGGTCTCTCCGCTTTGGAATTGAGCTTGCGTGCGTTTGGTATCGGACCCGGTCACGAAGTCATCGTCCCGGCACATACCTTCACGGCGACGGCGGCGGCAATTACCTTTGTAGGTGCAACCCCCGTCTTTGTGGATGTTGACCCTGAAACATGGAACATCGATGTGGATAAGATCGAAGATGCGATCACGTCGCAGACAAAAGCCATTGTGCCCGTTCATCTTTACGGACTTCCAGCGGATATGCACATGATCCTTGGCATCGCTGAAAAATACAATCTGGTCGTCGTGGAAGATGCCTGTCAGGCGCACGGCGCCATGTACAAGGGATATCGTACCGGCAGCTTTGGGAATGCGGCAGGTTTCAGTTTTTATCCCACCAAGAACCTGGGTGCCTGCGGGGATGGTGGCATGATCACCACCAATGATGCCAAAGCTGCGGAGACGATGCGCGCCCTGCGCAACTGCGGGCAACGGGTAAAAAACGTGCATGAACTGCACCCGTTTAACCACCGCCTCGACAACCTTCAGGCTGCCATCCTGCGGGTTAAGTTGAATTATTTGGATGAGTGGACCGCTTCTCGCCGACGTTTGGCAGCGTTGTACAACAGCCTCCTCAAAGGACATGTGGAAACGCCTTCCGAACCGCCCGGTTACCAGCATGTATATCACCTGTACGTGATCCGTTCACAGAACAGGGGTGCCCTGCAATCTCATCTGAAGGAACGCGGCATCGGCACCGCCATTCACTACCCAGCCCCGGTCCATCTTCAGCCATTCTATGCGAATGGAACGGATAAGCACGGGCAATTCCCCATTGCAGAAAAACTCTGCAACGAGATCCTATCCCTGCCCATGTTCCCGGAAATGACCGTGGAGCAGGTAGAGGTGGTGGCTTCCGAGATCGCGAACATGCCGGTTGCCGTGCAATGATATCAAACAACGTCGCAGTAATATAGGATTTTCAACCATGCGAATCACCGAAGCCATGCGCGGCAATTGGAATTTCAAGGGGTGGAAAGGGTTATTGCCACGCATGGATATCTTCGTTGGGGTCACCGCCGGTGTCTTGATTGGGCTCTGCCTGCTCATAGTGGGTTCACTTCCAACCATTGGAATACTGCTGTTTCCCATTGTGCTGGGGATATTCTTCAAAACACCTGAATTGCCGCTACTTGCAATGCTGGCATACACATCCGGCTTGATACCTTCACAATTTAACCCGTACATAAACCTTGGGGTGGGGCGCTTTCAGATATCCGATTTAATTCTGATTTCCCTGTTGGGGCTTTTGGCGCTGCGGCTCTGGGCGGAACCGTCCTTTCGGGTTCTCAAAACGCCGGTTACCCTGCCGCTGATCCTCTTTTGCATTTCGGTATTTGGCGGTATTGCTACGGCGGTCACTCTGCATGGCATCAACTTTAGCTATACCACCTATGAGGCGCGAATTTTCCTGTATTACACCGCCTTTTTCGTAGTGGTCGGGTTGGTGCGCGCCGAAGCGCAGATCAAACGACTTGTCTACGGCGTCTTCGTCATTGGTGTGCTTTCAGTGATTATCATCACCACACAGACGTTGCAAGCAGGATTCGGCACCGAACCTGTGCGGGCATTCCATCCCGGGTTTACCTCCATCCTGCTTGCCATCGCTGCGCTGTTCTGCCTACTTGCCGCAGAGCGGAGACGCCTGAACCTGGCGCTGCTTTTGTTGGCGATCCTTGCTTTGGGCGTGGGCATGCTCACCTCCTTGGGCAGAAATATCGTTATTTCGAGCGCGGCTGGCTTATGCATCTTGTGGCTGTTATTGAGACAATCCCAGCGCGGGAGGTTGTTGCAAGGCATGGCGGCGTTGATTCTGGTGGCGGGTTTTGTATTCCTATCTTTGCGATTCTTTGCCCCCGAAGCGGGTATCCTGCAATACCCTGTTGCGCTGGTTGACCGTTTCAACCACCTGTTCACCACTGACCCGCTTTCTTCGGAAGAAACCCTTCTGTGGCGGTACAACGAGACACAATATGCCTGGGTGCAGATTTCCCAAAGCCCCTGGTTGGGTATCGGGCTGAAAACGCAATACCGCCCCAGTTTCTATGAAGGCGACCAGTTGCAGAGTTACATCCACAACGGATATTTGTGGCTGTGGCTCAAAACGGGTTTGTTTGGATTGCTCTTTTTCTTGTGGATGCTCACCGCATTTCTTCATCGCATTTTCCGCAAATGGCAGGACATCCCCGACCACATGCTGCGGATGGCGTCGCTAGGTTTTGCGATTGCATTGACCGTCGCCATGATCAGCAATTCGATTGCGCCCATGCTGGTTGAAAGGTTTAACCTTGCCTTTTTCGCCGTGGGGATGGGGGTCTTTGAAGTCTCGCTTGCCTTGCGTGAAAAGGAATCCCTCTCTCCAAATGCAAAGCGGACTCAACAACTCCAAAGGCGAGGATCCGCTTGGGGCGGCAGGGCAGGCATGAGGTCCGTGGCGAAGCGCAGAGGCTCATCATGAAAGTGGTCATTCTGGCTGGTGGATTGGGTACGCGCCTGTCTGAGGAAACAGAGGTTCGTCCAAAACCAATGGTGGAGATCGGCGGGCGGCCGATCCTTTGGCATATTATGAAGATCTATGCCTCCCATGGCTTCAACGAATTTATTCTCGCGCTTGGGTACAAAGGCGAGTTCATCAAGAATTTCTTTATCAACTATCACCAATTGCACAGCAACCTGACGGTTTGTATGCGAGATGGCAGGGTGGATGTGCATGATGGCGAAGCTGAGGACTGGGTCGTTCATCTTGTGGATACAGGCTTCCAAACGGAAACGGGTGGGCGCATCAAACGCCTCGGTTCGTTGATCGGTAATGAACGTTTTATGTTGACGTATGGAGACGGTGTCTCGAATGTGGATGTTCGCCGCTTGATTGACTTCCATCAACAGCAGGGAAGGCTCGCCACTGTGACAGCTGTCCGCCCGCCGGCGCGCTTTGGCGGGATGGTGCTCGCGAACAACCATGTTGTGGAATTCAAGGAAAAGCCACAGATCGGCGAAGGCTGGATCAACGGCGGATTCTTCGTGCTCGAACCGCAGGTGCTGAACTATATCAGCGGCGATTCGACGGATTGGGAACGCGAGTCGGTTGAGATGCTGGTGGCAGATAACCAGCTGGCGGCATATCAGCATCAGGGGTTTTGGCAGTGCATGGATACCCTGCGCGATGTCCGCTATTTGCAAGGGCTATGGCAATCTGATGAAGCGCCCTGGAAGGTTTGGAACTCTTGAACATGGGAATGTGGATGTCTTCTTTTCAACCGGGTGGGTTTCCTGACTATCCGCGTGAAGATTTGAGCGAGTATGTTCAGGACTCGCATCTCGCGCGATTGAAGGAACGCGCCATATTGATTACCGGTGGCACGGGTTTTATCGGCAGCCACCTCTTGCACACGTTGAGCGAATTAGGCGCGCATCCCTCACTATTCGTGTTGGATTATGAGCGCCAGATGCTTCCCATTGGGTCGTCGGTTTATCACGGCAATCTGGCAGACTTTCATGACTGCCTGCGCATCGTTGGGCGCACCAACCCGGAGGTGATATTTCATCTCGCTGCCCAGCCTCTCGTGGATACGGCAATGGATTCGGTTGTCGATACGATGGAAAGCAACGTGCGCGGCGCATATAACCTTTTGGAAGCATGCCGCAACGTTGGTAAGCGCATCAAGACCATCATCTGGATCTCCACGGACAAGGTCTATGGCAATCAGCCGAGGGCGTATGACGAGTCTTCGGCGCTCATGGGATATGACCATCCTTACGATGCCTCCAAACTTTGTGGCGACCTGCTCGCTCAAACGTACGCCAGAGCCTTCAACATGCCCATCGTCATCGTACGAAGCGGAAACATTTACGGCGAGGGGGATTTGCATTGGGATCGTCTGATCCCCGGCACGATCCGCTCGGCGCTTTTTGGCGAGCCTCCGCTCATTCGCAGCAACGGTTTGCTCAGGCGCGATTACATTTACGCGGGCGATATCATCCACGCTTACATGAAGACACTCTCCGCCGCCTTGCAGGGGAAGCTCGCCGCGGGAACCGCCATCAATTTTGGGGCGATGCGATCCCACACGGTGTTGGACGTGGCGCAAAAAATTTTATCCGCTTTGGGTCGGACAGACCTCGCGCCGGTTGTTCAGGATGCCGCCCGTCATGAGATTCCCGAACAGCATGTCAGTTATGAATTTGCAAAAACTGCCCTGGGATGGGAGCCAGCCATTGACCTGGATCTTGGTCTTCAAAAAACCGTGGAATGGTACACACGCTTCTTCAAACTTGAAAACGAGAGAATGCGGGATCTGTTGTGATGGATATCAAACCGCTTCGATTGCATGGATGTTATGAAATTCGCCTGACACCGAAACGGGATGAGCGCGGCTATTTCATGCGAACCTTCGACCGTAATATCTTCGCCGAACATGGATTAATCACAGGCTGGCTTCAGGAGAATCAATCCATGTCGCTTCATAAATGGACCCTGCGCGGACTCCACTTTCAGAAGCCGCCCCACACCGAGACCAAACTGGTGCGCGCTTTGTCGGGAGTCGTGCTCGATGTGTTCGTCGACCTCCGCAGCGACTCCCCAACATTCGGTCAGTGGGAAGCGCTCGAATTATCTGCGGATAAATTTAACTATGCCTACATCCCCAAAGGATTCGCGCATGGCTTCTGTTCTTTGACCGAAAACGCCATCGTTCATTATCACGTAGATGCCTGCTATGCGTCCGAATCTGAGGGCGGCATTCGTTGGGATGATGAAACCCTTAAGATCGACTGGTCTGCGCATTCGCCGTTCGTCTCTGCCAAAGACCAGAATCTGCCGCGTTTCTCCGATTTTATTTCACCGTTCACGTTGGACAATTGTGGTTTTGGTTAACGACAGGAGATGATGAATGTCCGATAAACCTCGCATGCAAGTCCGCCTGTTCAAACCCAGCGTGGGGGAGGAGGAACTTGAAAACCTGCGCGGCGTTTTCGAACGTGCCTGGCTGGGCTTGGGACCGCTTGTTTCGCAGTTTGAAAATGAATGGAGTGAATACATTGGCGCGAAAATGTCGGTGGGTGTGAACTCCGCCACAGCTGCTTTGCATCTTGCGCTCACTGCCTACCATTTTCCACGCGGCTCCAAAGTTCTCATCCCTGCCATCACGTTTGCATCCACTGCCACGGCTGTGTTGTACAACGACCTTGTCCCGGTGTTCGTGGATGTGGATCCGGTCACACTTTCAATGGATTTGAACGACATGGAACGAAAGATCGCGCAGAATTGCGTGGCGGTCATCCCGGTGCATTTGGGTGGTCATCCTGTGCCGATGGAAAATTTGTTGGAGATTGCGAAGGCTCATCATCTGGCAGTGATCGAAGATTGCGCCCACTGCGCGGGCGGCTATTACAAAGGAAAACGCCTGGGCATGTGGGGCGACATCGGCTGTTTTAGTTTCGAGGAAAAGAAAAGCATGACCACCGGTGATGGCGGCATGATTTGCTCCGATCAGGTCAACCTCATCGAACCGCTCCGCGCCTATCGCTGGGTTGGCATCGACAAGGATACCTGGAAGCGCTCGGCGGGATACACCAGCCAGGAAATGCTCGATGCCCGTCACTGGTATTACGAGATCGCCGTGCTCGGCTACAAATACAACATGAACGACGTCATGGCAGCGATTGGTCTTGCACAGATGAAGAAACTCGACCGAATGAACGCCCGCCGCGCAGAGATTATCCGCCGCTACCTTGAAGGTATCAAGGGTTGCAAAACGATCAAGCCGCTCCTGCCCTATGAGCTGGAGAATGGTGCCTACTGGCTGTTCGGCGTACGCTGCGACCAGCGTGACAAGCTCATCATCCACCTGAAGAAACTCGGCATTGCAACAGGTGTGCATTTCCTGCCGCTGCCGCTGCACCCCTTGTTCTCGCAATTCGACGACCCGATTCCCGTCTCAAAACAACTCTGGCAAACCTTCATCACCCTGCCCTTGTTCCCAGATTTGACTGATGTGGAAGTGGATTATGTCATCGAGGCTTTGCAGGAATTCGACTCGAATGGATAGGTTGCATCTATGAATCATACATTCATCACCGTCGTATCCGGTTTGCCACGTTCGGGCACTTCCATGATGATGAAGATGCTCGAAGCGGGTGGCATGACCCCGCTCATGGATAACATCCGTACCGCCGATGTGGATAACCCAAACGGCTACTATGAACTTGAACGCGTTAAAAAACTTCCGCAGGGTGATTCTGCCTGGATTACCGATGCGCAAGGGAAGGTCGTCAAAATCGTGGCTGTCTTCCTGCCCCACCTTCCAACTCAATTCGACTATCGCGTCATCTTCATGCAACGTGCGATCCTCGAAATCACCGCCTCGCAGCACACCATGCTCGAACATCGCGGCAGCAACCAACAACTAAGTGCCGATGATTTGGTCAGCTTGTTCTACAAGCATCTCAACCAGGTCGATGCTTGGTTCAAGACCCAACCGCGCGTAAAACGACTGGATGTTAATTACAACGACCTGCTGAAAAATCCCACCCCGCAGATCGAAAACCTCCGCGTCTTTTTGGACCTTGAACTGGATGCTGAAAAAATGGGCATGGTCGTAGACCCGAACCTGTATCGCCAGCGCATGAGCTCGGAGATGCCACACTCATGAATATCCCGAAGGTCTTCGTTCTCATCCTGAGCTACAACGGCGTCAGATGGCTGAAGGGCTGCCTGCCTACCGTACTGGGCATGGACTACTTGAATTACGAAGTTGTTGTGATTGACAACGGTTCTTCTGATGAGACACAGTCTTTTTTGCGGGCGAATTTTCCACAGGTGCATATCCTCGCGCTCAAACCCAACCGAGGGTACGCAGGCGGGTTTGACGCTGGGCTCGAATACGCTGCCGATCTGGGCGCGGACTACTTCCTTGTCATGAACAACGACACCGAGATCGACCGCCATGCATTGACAGCGCTAGTAGACGCTGCTGAAGCGCAAGACCGCGCGGGTTTTGTTACCGGCAAAGTGTATTTCCATGACCGGCGCGATGTGTTCCAGTCGGTTGGGAAAAAGGACGACCCCATTCAAGGGTCGGGAGACTATATCGGGTATGAGGAAAAGGACGCGGGTCAGTATGAAGCGATGGAGGAACGCGCGTTCGTGGATGACGTCTACACCCTCGTCAACCAACGGTTGTACGACCAAATCGGCGGGTACGATCCGCAGTTCTTTCTGCAATGTGAGGAATTCGACTGGCAACTGCGCGCTAAAAAAGCGGGCTGGAAGATCTATTACACCCCGCACGCAAAACTATGGCATTACGGTAGCGTTACCACCGGCGGGGTGGGAAGCCCGATCAACAACTATTTTCTCGAACGCAGCCGCATCATTGCCATTGCAAAACATAAGGGCTGGTTTCATCTTTTTCGATACCTTGTTTGGAGCGGGTCGCAAGCCTTGTATCGGTTGGTTGGCTCGATCATCAAGATGAATCGGCATACGTTCAAACCGCGCCTTGCCCGCCTGTTGGGTATTTTGTCGGGTATATCGTGGATGGTTCATCGCAAGCCTGCAAAGGCTGTGCCGGAATTGATTCGAAAATTGTCCTAGCATGTTCATTGGAGGAGCAGATGAATGCTCATACATTAGCTTGTTCGACGGTCTTGCATCATGAAATGGAGATCTTTCGCGCGCTCGACCTCATCGCCGCAGATGGATTCAAGTACGTGGAAATTGTGGATGTACCGGGTTTTTGTCCGCACCTTCATTTTGAGGGGGATCGTTCCCATTTCGTGAAGAAACTCAAGGAAACCCTTTTCAGAAATAACCAGGCAATTACCTCACTGTACCTGACACCCGGATCATTTCTGAAAGAAGAGATATCTCAGACCTTTTCCAACATGGAGGCGGGTTTTCAGCTGGCGTTGGAACTGGATGTCAGGTGTGTTACGGTCATTCCGGGTTCGAAGGTGGAGGAGGAGGAATGGGAGGCTACAGCAAGATCCATCGCCCGCGGCTTGTGTCGGGTTGCGGATCTGGCTGGGGAGAAAGGCATTCAACTTCAGATCGAATCGCCGCATTTGAACACATTTACCGAAACGGTCGGTCAAACCCTCCGCCTGTTCGAGATTCTGGATGATAAACGCATCCGATGCACGTTCGATACGAGCCATGTTTTTCGCGGTGAGAAGGTTACCCCGCTTGCCGGGGTTGAGCAGCTCGGTCTTGAGCGGATCGGCAATATTCATTTGCGCGATGTTTGCGGCGAGGATATTTCGATTACTCCCGGTAAGGGACATGTGGATTTCAAGTCCTTTATCGAAATGCTTCGGGAAAAGGGGTATGACGGTGGGATTTCGCTGGAACTCGAGTTCTCCAATTACTCCCTTGCCGAGAAACGTGCGGAACTTCGGTTTGCAAAAGAATACATCGAAGCCTGTCTTGAGGGGCGGGAAATTACATCAAAACTTAAATTTCATGCACGCCCTTGGGTGCAAACCTTCGAACGCCTTGTTCATAATCCCAAGCGGGAACTTCGTAAGATCACTCTTCTGAGAAATATGTACCATCGTCTATGGGGCTTGATGACGCCGTTCCGACCCGTCCGGGCTTATGAAGGCGTCTGGAAGGATAAATACCAACCCTTCAAACGCAGCAAGCCTGTTATTCAACGACCGGGAAGCGTGAACCTATCTGTCCCCATTCCACGACCTATTCGGGTTGGGATTCTTGGATGCGGTTATGCGGGCGGAATGCATGCGGCGGGTTTTCAACGACTGATAGGCGTGCAAGTTGCCGGGGTTGCGGATATTGACGCTGAGAAGGCGCAATCCCTTGCCCGGCGGCATGGATGTGCTGCATTCACATCGCTGGATGAAATGACTTCCCGCCTCGATCTGGATCTCGTGTCTGTTTGCACACGCGAGTGGCTTCATCACCAGCCGGTCACGGACCTCCTGTGCCGGGATGTCGATGTGTTCAGCGAGAAAGTCCTTTCCTCGAACTATGACGAGGCGCAGCAAATGGTTGCTCTGGCGCGGAAAAGAAGCCGCGTTTTGGGAGTCAACTACAACTATCGTTTCATGCCCGGCGTCCAAAAACTGAAGGAGATTATCGAGAATTGTTATTTTGGAAAGCTCGAATTGCTGGATATCAAAGTACATGCCTTCAGCTATCACCACGCGCTAGACCTAGTCTCTTTTCTTGGCGGCGAGATCATCTCAGTTTCGGCTTCCTACCAGAACGACGACGCCATGCGTCCGTTCGGTGGCATGGATTGGAGGAAATTCGATCACGACATTCTATATGTCCCTTCGAGGAATATGGCGGCGACATTTGAGTTAAGGAACAAGGCGGTTTGTACTGTTACTTCCTCCTATTTCTTCGATCCCTTCGGCTTGATCCTTAGCGTCGATACCCTGTTCGAGAAGGGGGCCGTCACATTAACAGGCATACGCATGGAGGATGTAGTGGGGAATCTTTCATGGACGAGCAAGCGCGATAAGTTCGGTTTGGATCTTGAGCATCGAAACGGAGTTTTTTCAAAAGGATACGAATATTGTTTTTACAAATCCATCGAAGGATTTATGAACGCCTATGTAAAAGGGACCGCCCCTGAAACCCCTGGTGAGCAGGGGCTGTTCAACATTCTGGTTGAAAAGGCGATTCATCGCTCCTACATAAACGGGCAAAAAGTAAATATGGGCCAATTTGCCGATGAATTAATGTCTTCGCAGGAACTTCCCCTGCCCGTATAGGCGATGCGGATATTGGTATCAAAATGAGCCTGACCATTAAACACCTGAGTCTTTCAACGTTGAGCCCGGAGGATGAAATGTCCATCCGGCAGGTGTTGGAAGAGTCGGATCGCGCTACGATCTTTCATAGTATCGAGTGGAATCGGATACTCTCCCGGCAATCTGGTTTCGAAGATATTGTTCTTCTGGCGATACAGGATGAACGCCCGGTTGGCGTATATGTGTTTTTTGTACTGGATTCGGCTCTTTGTTATTCCTCCCTTGCGAACATGTTCAGCATATACGGTGGACCTGTGGTTGTTGGCGAAGATGCTTCGGTCATTACAGCGTTATTGCGCGCAGCGGAGTCTCGCAAGCCTCTTTCCATCTTTCACATATGGTCACCGCCTGGAGGAAACCCCGCCTCGATCACAAGGCTTGGATATCGGTCACGGGAAATGTTCAAGACCCCGCTCTGGCATTTGAACTTCACGGAAGAGGAATTATGGTCGCGCTTGGACAAAGATAAACGCACGAAAATCCGCAAAGCGATGCGGGAGGGGGTAACGATTGTCCATGGGAGCAGTGCGGACTTGGATCAATACCAGATGCTTGTGAACTCCACACTTAGCGGCGCGTATGACCCGCGTTCCGGCAACCCAATCGAATTGCTCGGAATGAATTTCTACAAACAGGTGATGGAGGCTCTTGAGCCGATTGGACTGGCGAGATTATTTCTCGCCAGTTACAAGGGAGAATACATTGCCGGAAGTATTGTGCTTTATTTTAAGGACACGGTATATGCCTGGGATATTGGCTGGCGCAGGGAGTTTGCAAATCTTTCGTCGAACGATCTTTTGGCATGGACTATTGCTTCTCATGCACATGCCCTGGGCTGCCACACGTTCGACCTGATGGTGATCGACCCGTTGGTTCAGCCCGGGATTGCGAAATGGAAGATGGGATTTGGCGTGGAAGTTTTGCCTTGTTACTATCATCTTCGCGTCCCGCCTTTCCGCCGGATTTTGCATGCGGGTAAATTAGCGTTGACAAATTTTCCAGAATTGGTGCGCAGAGTGTCAGCAAGCTGCAGGGAACTCGCTGACAGGAAGGCACTCAAATGAGAACCGGGCTGACCGTTCTTAAGAATACCGGTGTATTACTGCTTGGGCGTGGTATCGCGATTGCATTGGGGGTCGTGTATATCGCCGCTTTATCCAGGTATGTTCAGGCTTCTGGTATGGGTATCATTGCCACAGCAACTTCATTTGTGGCAATGCTGAGCTTGCTGCTCAATTTCGGTTTGAACGATGTCACCATTCGGGATATTTCCGCGGACCGGTCCCGCGTGTCAGCGTATCTTCCCAATCTTTTCTTCCTTCGGGGCGTGTTCGTTGGTATTTTTTTTGTGCTGGTATTGCTTTTCTCCTGGTTGATCGATTATCCCCCCACCACGATCACAGTGATTTTGATCTACGGCTTTGTTTTCATTTTAGACGAATTAACGTTGATTTGTTTTTCCGTGTTCAGTGCGTATGAAAAGATGGAGTATTCCGCCGCGTTGCAAACCGGCAGGGATATTCTGAACATGTTGTTGAGTATGGCAGCAATTGCATTGCATGCCAGTCTTTTTGTCATCGTCTCGATTTCAGTGTTTGCCAGCTTTGTCAAATTAATCCTTGGGTTGGTCATCTTGAAATGGAAGTTTGTTCTTCCAAAATTCAGGATCGACCTCGCCATCACCCGCAGTTTGTTCCTCTCGACACTGCCGTTTGCGGCAATGCTATTCGTTTCTGTTGTCGCAAAAGAAGTGGATGTGTTCGTTCTCTCTCTCTTTCGTCCGGAAGAGGAAGTTGGCTGGTATAGCTCTGCAGCTCTGTTGGTGAATTATCTCCTGCTGGTGCCTGGCATTTTTTTGCAAGCGATTTTCCCCGTTTTTTCGAAATTTCATGCCACATCCCCGGACGAACTGAAACGAGTGTACTCAATTTCGTTCAAATACCTCCTTCTTTTGGGATGTGCCCTTTCCTTTGGAACATTTATAACCGCAGGGCAGGTGATCGATCTGGTATTTGGGGCGGGCTTTGAACAGGCTGCCACAGTGTTGATGATTCTTTCTCCGCTTCTTTTCTGGATTTTTGGATATGCAAACGGCTCATATTTAAACGCCACTGGCGGACAGGGAATCTCGACCCGCTTCGCTGTCATCAGTGTGATCCTGACAGTTGGCCTGTCTTTGACCCTCACTCCCCGGTTTGGCTTGGTCGGCGCCGCCCTGACAAGAATCATTCCCGGCGCCATCTTGTTCATTCCGCTTACCCTGATTTGTCACAAACGTTTGAGCATCCTGATTCCCTATATGCTGATACTCAAATCCATATTAGCGGCTTCTATTATGGCAGGATGTGTACTTTGGGCTCTGTGTTCGGAATGGCATCTGTTATTGGCAGTGTTTGTTGTATCTCCATTGACCTATGGGCTTGCCCTGTTCGCGTTGGGCGTTGTCGGACGACCCGATGTGGATTTGTTCTTCCAAATGTTTAATCGAAAGAAACTCAAAGTACCAAATGAACATCTGATTCGATAATGAAGAACGATGAGAAGGAAAAAAATCTGATGAAAACCACGGTTCTGGGTTTGGATGGCGCTGACTGGAAAATTCTCAATTCACTGCTGGAGCAGGGGGAATTGCCCATGTTACAAAAATTGATGGAAAACGGCAGTCATGGTGTTCTGAACTCCACTGTTCCCCCAAACTCCCCTCCCGCATGGGCGTCCATGATTACGGGCGTCAACCCGGGCAAGCACAACATCTTCGACTTTACCTGTATCGATACTTCCTACGATAAGGTTCCCATCGACGCCATGTCACGTATTTCTGCGCTACCGTTGTGGCGGATTATGAACCGCTTCAAGATGACGACTGGAATCGTAAATCTGCCCATCCACTTTCCCCCTGAACCGGTGGATGGTTTCATGATCTGCGGTCTGGTCACGCCCTGGAGCGCGGAAATATATACCCATCCCCCAGAAATCAGTCCGAAAATTGGGAACCCCGGCGAGCAGTGGCTCATCGGAAAAACTCTTGTCAATGGTGGGAGTCCTGAAGCGTTTCTTGAGGAGATTAAACAGAAAACACGCATTCAAGCGGATTGGATTATCCGTTTGCAAAATGAATACCAGCCGGATTTCCTGTTTGCTGTTTTCGACGGAACCGACAAGATCCAGCACTTTTTCTGGAAATACTGGGACAAGACACATCCGCGCCATCCCAAACGAACAAGCAAGATACTTATGGAATCCATTTCTGCTTATTACCGCTATATCGATAGCTGCCTGGCGGAAATCATCGCAACGCGCCCCGAAAGCAACTTTTTCATCGTCTCCGACCACGGTTTTACCGGGTTGTCGAAGGACGTATACATCGAAAACTGGCTGCGACAAAAAGGGTACCTGCATTTGAAGGAAACCCCGGTGACGTCGGCGGAAACCCGATATGAACGCATGGGTCATTCTCTATGGAACAAACTGGCAGCCAGCCAGGGCTTGAAAACGGCGTTAAAGAACAATCCCATCTCGCGCAGCCTGATCTCTACTTTCAAAGAGCGCCTGAACGAAAAAAGAAAGAAGGCAAGATTGAATCAAAATGTGGATTGGTCTCAAACGCGAGTATTCTTTGCCGGCGTATCCTCTCAATCCCTTCAAGTGAACCTGAAAGGACGTGAGTCGTTGGGCTGTGTGGAGGCAGACCAATACAACGAATTGGTAAGAGAAGTGCTTTCACAGGTTAGAGGCATTATCGATCCGGAGACGGGAAAACCCGTTCTTCAAGCTGCCTATGAAAAATCCGAAATATATCATGGTCCTTGGTCACAGAATTCACCCGACCTCGTTCTGATTCCTGAGAATGGCTATTCGCTCCAGGAAGGATTCCCCGATGAACTGGTCACGCCATCCTTTCTGTATGGAATGGATCGTTCCGGTGGGCACTGCCCCGAGGGCATCTTCATCGCCTGCGGACCGAATATTCGCAGGAACCCATCCATGATGAATGCTCAGATCACGGATATTACGCCGACGGTCCTGTACCTGAACAAACTCCCCATACCCGATTACGTGGATGGAAGCGTACTGACCGATCTGGTGGATGAGACCTATCTTGCCTCCAACCCGCTGGAGATTACAGACCAGATCACGCTCTCGCAATCCAAATCGGTCGAGATGACACCTGAAGAGAAGGAACTGCTCGAAAACCATCTGCGCGCGCTCGGTTATTTCTAAAAGGAATCAAAAACGCAATGCACTCTGGACGCATCCTCTTCATCGGCGGCTGGCATTTGCTTTCGGGATTGAACCACCGTACACGTCACATGGCGAATTACTTCGAAGGTCGGTTCGCCGGTATGGACGTGGTCGGTTACCGGAAGATGTATGGTGGCGCGCCTGCCTCGCTGATGAAAAAAATGTGTGTTGGCGTACGCAATCTGACTCAAAACAGAATCGAGATCAAGAGCAATGGAAACTCGCGCCGCATCATCATTCGGGATGTCTTTGCTCCTGATGTCGTCGAAATGCCCATCAAAGACCTGTGGCGTTATTTGAACCTTTGTCATTGCATCAAAGCGCCCTATGATGCTGCCATCTTCGGCTACCCCGGCAATGCGTGGACAGCGGCGCTCCTCAAACGTTCCGGGCGCGTAAAGAAACTTATCTACGACGACTGGGATTACCACCCTGGCTTGGAGACCCGCTCCTTTAAACGGAACAGGGTCGAGCGGCGCGAACGACTTTGCGCCCGAGTATCAGACGTGGTCATCACTGTCAACGGTTTGTTGGCAGACCTGCGCAAGAAGCAAGGCGCGAAACAGGTGGAGGTCATCCCCAACGGCTTGGACCTTTCGTTGTTCTCCCGTGCAAGAGAAAAACAATCTCACCCGCCCACACTCCTGTATATGGGCAGCCTCTCGCCCTTGTGGAATATCGAGATTGCCATTCGAGCACTACCCACACTTGCAGAACGCATCCCCAATGTCCGGCTGTTGATCGCAGGCTATGGACCGGCAGAGTCTGCCCTGCGTCAACTCAGCCGTGAACTCGGGCAAGAGGAACGGGTGAAATTCCTAGGCACATTTGCCTATGAGGCGCTTCCGTCCATCCTTGCACAAGCGGATGTTGGCATCACCACCGCACTTCCCGACAGTACCTTCCGCCATTACGCCACCCCGCTGAAGATCATCGAATACATGGCGGCGGGATTGCCCGTCATAGCCAGCCGACTCGGGCAGACCGAAATCATCATGCAGGAATCCAAAGCCGGCTTGCTGATCGGCAACTCCGCCGATGAATTCGCCCAAGCCGCAGAAGCCCTTCTCAAGGATTCGATCCTGTACCGGTTGTGTTCCGAATTGGCTCTAAATTACTCGGCAGCATTTGACTGGAACCTGCTCCTCGAAGACGCTTATCAGGTTGTCACCCGCACCATCGGAGAGACACGAATATGAGCCCTCTGCGCATCGGTCTGATCGTTTCGGATGACCTGGATTATGGGTTGGACCTTGCCAACGCATTGGGAGATGCAAGTGATGAAGTGACGTTGTATCTCTCCATGACCAATCTTGCCTGGTACCTTGGTGAATCGCCCAACGCTTCTTCTCCAGACCTTTTGCTTGAATTACTTTACAAGAAGCGACTCGTCCCCCAAAACGTGACCGTGCGGCTCTTCCACTTCCCGCGCATGCGTGACCCGCGTTCCCTCCTTGCAGTGACTCGCCTGAAACGCATGATCGAAGCCGACTCACTGGATGTGGCGCACATCTTGATGGGACCCGGCGAATTGTGGATTGCCGTCCTTGCCTGCTGGATTCGCGACGTCCCTGTTGTCTCCACCATGATCATCCCTCAGCCCAACCTCGGCGAAAAACTTCCAGTATTCGTTTTGTGGATGATCGCGAAACTGCTCACACTGGGTTCTGAATTGATCATCGTCAATGGAGCCGACCAGACGGACGTTGTACGCCGTTTGTATTCCGTGCCTGCGCACAAGATTGTTTACATTTCGCTGATCCCGCGCATTGCTGCGGCGAAATGGGCGGAAGGGGTTCGTGAAGCGGAGTTGCAAACCATTTTGTTCCCCGGGAAAGCCCAGCCCCGTAAAGGCTTGGAGTTTCTCATCCGTGCGCAGCCACTTGTGACAGAGAAAATGCCCAATGCCCGTTTTTTGATCGCCGCGCATGGCGAGGATCTGCCGCGCTGCCGGGCTCTTGTTGTAGATGAAAGCAAATTTGAATTTCAAGAGGGTTTTCTCACTTCGGCAAAGATGGCGGAATGTTTTCAAAAAGCAAGTCTGGTCGCTTTGCCTTATCTCTCCGCTTCGACCAGCGGTATGTTGACCACGGCGTATGTGTTTGGTAAGCCGGTCGTGGCGACAAATGTCGGTGCGCTGCCGGAATATGTTCAGGAAGGCAAAACCGGCTTCCTCGTCCCGCCTGCCGACCCTGAACGTTTGGCAGATGCAATTGTGCGCATTTTGAATGACAACGCCCTGTATCGCCGTATGGAAGAAAATGCCAGGCAGTGGGTCTGCCGTGAACAGGAACGGATCGCAATGGAAACCAGGCAGGTCTATTTGAAAGCCTTGGCTGGATATTAAAAAGGAGCAATGCATGACAAGGTCTAAGGTGCCCCATATTGCGTTGATCGGCTGCGGTGCGATTGCGGAGGAATACTATCTGCCTGCGCTCGCGTCGCTGCCTGAGATCATGGAAAACCTGATTTTGGTGGACGAGAATCCCAGCCGTCTCGATAAACTTTCGGCGAAGTATCCGGTTCGACGGAAAGTGCGGGACTACCGCGAGGTCCAGAATGAAGCGGATGGGGTCATTATCGCGCTTCCCACCGGACTACACGCCTTGGTCGGAGTCGAATTCCTGTCGCGTGGAATCCCTGTGTTGTGTGAAAAACCATTGGCAGAGGATGCCGCCCGGGCGCGTATCCTGATCGAGATGGCGCATCAGAAAGAGACCGAGCTGGTGGTCAATTACCTGCAAAGGATCATCCCTCATTTTGCCATGGTGAAACAATTGCTGGCTTCGAAAACATTTGGGAGCCCATTGAAGATGGAGTATGTGATCGGCGAAATTTTCAACTGGCCCACGGTGAGCGGGTTTTACTTCAAGTCAGATCCCTCCACGCGTGGAATTTTACGTGACCGTGGCGCGCATGCCGTGGATCATATTTGCTGGTGGCTTGGCGGCAAGCCGACTGTGATCTCCTCTTGCAATGACTCGTTTGGCGGTAGTGAGGCTGTGGCGCATGTCGAGTTTGAAAGGGATTCATGCAAGGGGAAACTGGTGATGAGTTGGTTTGCCGATGTGCCTTGTCGCTTTTCCATCGAATGCGAAAAAGCGACAATCGAAGGGGAGATCTATGATTACCAAAAGCTTATCATTTCGGAAAATGGTCGTAAACGCGAAATGATCGTGGAGTCTCCCATCCATACCAAGCTGGATGTTGCGCGGGAGATCGCATCCAATTTTGTTGCTGTCATTCAAAAAGAGGAAAGACCGCTGGTGTGCGGCTCGGATGTTTTGGAATCCATCGAATTCACAGATGAAGCGTATGAAAAGGCGCGGCTGATGAATATGCCCTGGTATCGCTTTGAGGAGGTGCAGGATGTCGCCTGATACCCTGACTCTGGTAACGGGGGCTGGGGGATTTATTGGCGGGTGGGTGGCGGAAACGTTGTACCTAAGGGGGGAGCCCGTGCGTGCCGGTGTGCATAGTTGGTCTGGTGCGGCGCGCCCGGCGAGGTTTTGCATGGATATTGTCCCGTGCAATATCATGAATCCAGCGGAACTGGATGAAGCCATGCAGGGGGTCTCACAAGTCATTCACTGCGCCAAGGGTTCGGATGAATCGATTGCTCAGGGAACTCAGAATGTTCTGGAAGCGGCATACAGGCATGGCGTGCAGCGCTTCCTGCATGTCTCCACCACCGAGGTTTTCGGTCAACAGTCGGGTCGCATCGACGAGACCTTCCCCTGTCAGAGCATGCAAGACCCGTACGCAGACAACAAAATTCAAGCAGAGAACGTGTGCTGGGAATATCATAGCAAGGGATTACCCATGGTCATCCTTCGCCCGCCGATCGTGTACGGTCCGTTCAGCAAGACGTTCACGGTCAATCTGGCGTACAAATTGCTGGCTGGCAATTGGGGCATCTTCAAAGGCGCGGCAGATGGACTTTGCAACCTCATATACATCTCCGACCTTGTGGATGGCATTCTGCTCGCCGCCAAGTCGGATCTGGCGCCCGGACAGGTCTTCATCTTGAACGGGCCGGAGCAACCCACCTGGAACGAATACTTTGAGCGCTTCAACGACGCGCTTGATTTGCCTCCATTGAAGGTGTACGAATCTCAGGGGATCGGCTTCAAGACACGGTTGATGGAACCGCTTCGTGATTCGATCAAATTCGCGCGCAATCGGTTCGAACGTTTTATCAAACTGGTGGCTGCCAGGCAGAGACAGGCGAGGCGCATCATGAAGTTCGTGGAAACCCGCATGAAGACCACACCGCGCGTTCACGACCTTAAACTATATGGGCGCCGGGCAACGTATCTTTCGGGCAAGGCGCGCCACATGCTTGGCTACCAGCCGGTGGTCGATCTGGAGGAAGGTCTGCAAATGAGCGTGCAATGGCTGGACCAGATCGGCATGAGAAATTTTCGATATACAAAAGGCGCTCGTTGAAATGTCCACAAAGCCGCTTGTCAGCGTTGTGATCGCCACCTGGAATCGTGTGCAGGATGTTTTGGAAACCATCCACTCGGTGTACAGGCAGGACTATCCGTGCTTTGAGATCATTGTGGCGGATAATGCCTCGACCGATGGAACGGCGGATAAGATTCGCGTTTCATTCCCGACCGTGAAACTGATTCGCCTCTCAGAGAATCGTGGCGCTTCAGGCGGACGCAATGCCGGTATGCAAGAAGCGGACGGCGAATACATCCTCTGCCTTGACAGTGATGCCAGCCTGGAGGGCGGCGCGTTACACGCCCTTGTAGCCGCGTTTGAGACAGACCCGACCATTGGCGTTGTGAACTCAAAGGTCGTCAACGCTTTTACGCGGAACTTCGATCCTATTGCCGGTTGGGCGTACAGCGAAGAACAAAAGATGAAAAGCGACACACCTTTCTATACCCATACTTTTTCCGAGACGGGATGCGCCTTCCGCAGGGATGCGCTTCTCAAAACCGACATGTTCTGGGAGCGGTTGTTCTTTGGGCGTGAAGGCGAAGAATTGGCATTGCGAATGCTGGACGCAGGCTATCGGATTTTGTATTGTCCTTCCGTGGTGATATTACATCGCGCCTCACCCCAAAAGCGGATCGCCAGTAGCGAGCGCAGGTATCACGATTTTCGCAACGCTTTGCGCATATATCTGGTCCGCTATCCGTGGTGGCTGCTTGCTTGGATGCTTCCATTGAAGATTGCAGCTGAAACGGTGAAAGGGTTTCGAATGCAGCGCATGGATTGGGTGTTCCGGGCTGTTTGGGCTGTCGTCTGTGAATTACCCACGCTCTGGAAGGAACGCAAACCCATACATAATCGTACGGCGCTGGATTACCTGCATTTTCAGCGCGAGCATGGATCCCTCAGCTGGGGTCTATCATCCTGGTTGAAATACAAGACATGATGGATTGGAAGATGATCAGATCGCAAGAATTGACCGGCTACGAATTAAAAATATCCACCGGCATCAAAGATGATGCATGGGATCATTTTGTCGCGAAATGTCACGGCGGGCATCACGTTCAAACTGCAATGTGGGCGAGCATCAAATCACTGCTTGGCTGGCAGTCTGTGCGATTTATTGCGTGCAAACAAGGAGACATTGCGGGCGGCGCTCAAATGCTGGTGCGGCGGGTGCCGTTGTTGGGTTTGATAGGGTATGTGGTGAAAGGTCCCTTGTTTATCGGGGGCGATCAGCCGCTCGAGGATTTGGTCGTAAGCGGGATTCACCGATATTGCAGGGAAGCACATATTCAATACCTTGCCATCCAACCTCCCAATGACCGTCATAATCTGGCAGAACGCATGGAGCAATGGGGCTACAAAAAAAGTCTGATCTCCTTTACCCCTGCGCCTTTTTCAACCCTGGTCATTGATTTGAATAAAGACCCCGATGTGATCCTCGCGGCAATGCGCTCCACTACACGGTACAACATTCGTCTGGCAAACCGCAGGGGGGTAACTGTCCGGGAAGCGACAGAATCCGATCTTGATCTGTTCTACCAGACCCTGACGGCGACGAGCGACCGAAAGAATATCAAGGAATATCCATTTCGCTATTGGAAGCAATTTTTTGAGGTCTTTGGCTCTCGCGGCTTTGCGAAGATTTTCCTGGCTGAGTATCAGGGAGAGGTGCTTTCATCCCTGCTTCTGGTTTCATTTGGCGATACGGTCATTTATAAAAAAGGCGGCTGGATGGGACGCCACAGGGAACTTCATGCGAATGACCTTCTGCAGTGGGAGGCGATCCAGTGGGCAAAACGGCAGGGGTATCGTTATTATGATTTCGAGGGGATTTCCCCCGACATCGCAAAGTCCATTTTGCAAACGGGGCATGTACCTGACAAAAACGAAGGTTCCGTTGCCTCCTTTAAATTCGGCTTCGGCGGACAGGTCGTTTTTTATCCGGAAGCATATGACCGTTTCTACAATTCTGCCCTTGACTGGGGATACTGGAACATTTTCAGGCGAATCCGGTTTAGGTCGGAAGTTAATTATGTTCTCAACCTGTTGATGAGAAGTTAAACCGACGAACTTACGAAACGAGCGAACGATGCAATCGAAACCAGGTAAATCGGATACCGAACGAACGAAGGGAAGACAGCGCATTCTGATGCTATTGGAAAATTGCCCGTTCCCAAAGGATGACCGTGTACGGCGTGAGGCGCGCGCATTGATATCAGCGGGGTATCAGGTCACAGTAATTGCACCCGCTTCGAGGTCTCAGCCGATGCGGGAGATGTGGGAAGGGGTAAACGTCTATCGGTATCCGCCGCCTGTCGAGAAGGTCGGCTTTGTTGGGTATATCTGGGAATATGCCTACTCACTGACAAGGATTTTCCTGCTTTCGCTTTATGTTTTTTTTCGCGAAGGCTTCGACATTGTTCACGCGCATCAGCCACCGGACCTGTTCGTATTCATCGCGGGGTTTTACAAACTTTTGGGGAAGAAATATGTGCTCGACCATCATGACCTCGCCCCGGACTTGTACGAAGCGCGTTTTCGCGGCAGGTCAAAGTGGATTGTCACGCGGGTGTTGGTCTGGTTGGAAAAATTCGCCTGTCGTCTTGCAGACCGCGTGATTGCAACCAATGAGTCTTATAAACGCGTGGAAATGGAACGCGATCACGTTGACGAGGGACGGATTGTCATCGTCCGCAATGGACCGGATCTGCAGGAACTATATCAGTCGGAGGGGGAACCGGCGCTACGCAAGAACGGGAAAACGATCATCGGGTATGTGGGTGTGATGGGGACCCAGGACGGTGTGGACAACCTGCTATATGCGATAAAGCATCTTGTCTTTGAGATCGGGCGAAAGGATGTACTCTGTGTATTGGTAGGAAGCGGCAACGCATTGCCTGAGTTGAAGCATCTATCGGAATGTCTTGGGCTTGCGGAATATGTGCAATTTACGGGTTGGGTGGATGGACAGGAACAGGTGCTGCGTTACTTAAATGCCATGAATGTATGTGCCGCGCCCGAACCTGGGGATGTTTACAACCAGCGTTCCACGGCGGCAAAAGTGATGGAATACATGGCGGTGGGAAAGCCGGTGGTGTCCTTTGATCTGATCGAGCATCGTTTCTCTGCACAGGATGCTGCCTTGTACGCGTCACCGAACGACTGCGCGGATTTTGCCTGCAAACTCGATTTTCTTATCGATAACCCTGCTGTGCAGGGCAGGCTTGGCAGATATGGGTTGGAACGCATCCATAACCAGCTCGCGTGGCAGCATCAATCCAAACTGCTTGTCAGGATGTACAAGTTGCTCACCTCTGAAGAAACCGAAAGGATGGAGGCGTGAAGATTGTCCGCGAGCTGCCGCATGCGTTGTGGAGTTCGTTTGTGAGGGAACACCCGCAGGGAAATGTTTTTCACACCCCGGAAATGTTCGAGGTTTGGAAAGCGACGAGGGGGTATGTCCCGGAACTTTGGGCGGCTGTACAGGATGATAAGGTTGCTGCTCTTTTAATCCCTGTGCATATATCCATTTCCACTGGAGTGTTGAAAAAACTTACCACTCGCACAGTAGTCTTTGGTGGTGCCCTTTGCGTAGAAGGGCAGGCGGGAAGGCAGGGTTTGCACGACCTCCTTGTCGAGTTTCGGCTGCATGCGAGGATCGTTTCTCTGTTCACGGAAATTCGCAATGTTTCCGAACCCAATGGCATCCTGCCAGTTCTTTCAGAGTCAGGCTTCAGGTATGAAGAACACTTGAATTACCTGATCAATCTCCAAGGTCCGGTGGAGGCGGTTTTTGACCGAATTGGATCGCGCACCCGCCAGCACATCCGCAGAGCCATCAAGCGTAATAGGGTGCGGGTCGCTGAAGTCCGCGAACGGGAACAAATTCGTATTTGTTACGACCTGCTGCAAAAAACATATGGGCTGGCGAATGTCCCACTGGCGGATATTTCCCTGTTCCATGCCGCGTTCGATCAGCTGGCGGCGAAGCAAATGGCTCGTTTCACGCTTGCTTTTGTGGATGAAGAGCCCGCTGCGGTATCCGTCGAATTGATATACAAGGATGTCATATACGGTTGGTATGGCGGCGTGGATCGACGGTTCACACCCAATGCGCCGAATGAACTTATGATGTGGCATGTTCTGGAGTGGGGATGTAAAAACGGCTATCGTATCTACGATTTTGGCGGTGCTGGCAAGCCGGATGAGAAGTATGGGGTTCGGGATTTCAAAGCCAAGTTTGGCGGCGCGCTGGTTGGGTATGGCAGGAATGTTTGGGTGGCGCGTCCCGCCTTTTTGGCTGTGAGTAAATTTGCCTACGATGTATTGCGCCGGGTTATTTTCAGGAATTAAGGAGAAAGCGATGAGAAAAGATGCCATTAACATAGAGGAAGCGCGGGTTGCCGACGAGGAACTTTCCCTGAATTTTCCGCCATTCAAGGAACGTCATCGGGTGTTTCCCGCCGTATTTGAAAACAGGAATCACAAAAAGGTTTTGGACCTTGCCGCCGGTATTGGGTATGTAACCCAACGACTGGTGGAAAGTTATCCGGCAAAGGTGATCAGCCACGATCTCAGCCCTTCCTGCCTGCGTTATCTTGCGAAGTTAGGCGCCCCCACACTGCGTTTTGACATTGACAGTTCTGAAACCGGGTTTCCCTTTTCGTCCGGTTCCTTCGACGCTGTCATCTCACTTGTGACCATCGAACATCTCCTGTTCGTGGATGAATTTCTATCCGAACTGAACCGCATCCTTTGCGATGGCGGTTATCTCTACATATCCACGCCGAATTACGCCGCACCGGAATACCTGCTTGAGCCTGTGTTGCACGCCCGAACGTTTCATGACCCGATTGCACCCGCATCCCGCTATGAATTCTATGCCCATGTCCGTTATTTCACTTTCAGAACTCTTGGTGTTTTGCTGGATATGCACGGATTTTCGCTGGAGTGTGTTTATATTGCTTTACCAAAGGGTTCGGAGCGGTATCAAAATCTGTATCAAGAGTCGAAGATGAAAGCTCTGGCATATCGAAACCTGATGTGGTTGAAGGCAAAGGTGTTCCCGCTGCATCGTGCGTCGGAGCCCATCTTATGCTTGCAGAAGACTGCGGTCACCCGTCCGCCAATTTTCAAGAAAGTCCTCATTTGATAAAAAGCGAACCAATGATGAACAACCCACTGCCTCCCGTCGATACGCCCAACGACTTTGACATTTACGAAAATGTGAATTATCGCCATTACTGGCGGAGTCTCTCGCGTCAAAAACTGGATGAACTGGAGAGATCCATTCTGGATGAACTGTTGCCAACGCATGGTCATGCCATCGTCGATTTAGGATGCGGCTATGGAAGGTTATTCTCACAGTATGCAGGTCGTTTCCAACATGTGGTTTTGTTCGATGGTTCCGAGTCGCTCCTGCGCCAGGCTCAAGCGGATTTCAAAGAAAAGGCATTCTATGTGCTTGGAGATATCGAGCATCTTCCATTCCGAGCAGCGGCATTTGATACTGCGCTGCTGGTGCGGGTTTTTCATCATTTAAATCATCCTGAAGAGGTTGTCAGCGCCATTCGCAGACTGTTGTGCGGGAACGGTTTGTTCATCATGAATTACAGCAACAAACGCAACGCTTTGCAGATCATTAAATTCCTTTTTATGATGACGAGACACAATCCCTTTACTCCGGAAACGCTGAAGGCGGAGGCAAATTTCTTCCATCATCATCCCGCTTCAATTACCCGACTGATGGCTGGTGCGGGATTCCAGAGTCTGGTCCACCGTGGAGCGGGGGTCTTCGATAAGATCGCTCCTCTCCTCGGTCCGATCCACCGCTTTGCCCCAACGGGAAAACGTCTCGCCCCTTTCCTCGGAAAGACAGCATTGGCTCCGTGGGTTTTTTGCAAGGCGGAACTCTCAGACCACATCCCCAGGCAGACATTTGAAAAAAACAGCGACCTGCTCGCTTGCCCGGTCTGCCACAACGAACTGTCCCAAAAAGATGCCGCTTTTTGCTGCACTCACTGCGCGCTAGAATATCCCATCAGGCATGGGATCGTAGATATGAGAATGATAAATCGATGAGCAGTGTTCTCACAAAACAGAAAAAGCCACATTGAAACTTGAAAGGACTCAGATGAACACCCCAATTGCAGCCGTAGTAACCCCGCTCGACGAACATATGGGATTGGATATTGCCCGCTCCCTGCATAAGCGCGGCATACCGGTCTATGGCTTGGACCATGACAGGCAGGCGGTTGGAAAATATTCGAATGCCTGCCAGCTTGTCATATCTCCGGACCCGCAAAAAGACGGTCGTGGTTACCTTGAATTCCTGGTCCGGTTTTCAATACAACTTGGCTTCAAACCGGTTCTTTTTCCGTTGAGCGACGAACATATCCTGATCATTTCCCGTAATCGGGAGATGCTGAAGGATCACTATGTATTTATCATGCCGGACGCGGAAACGATTGAATCCCTCTGTACCAAGGTCGGCTTGATCGAGGTGGCAAAAAAACTAAGTATCCCCGCGCCGGCCACTTTTTTCCCGGTATCGGCGGAGGAGATAACCTGGATTGCAGAACAAATCCCATACCCGGCGATCATCAAACCCGGGGAAAGCCCGCAATGGCATACCCCGCTTATTGAAAGACAGCTCAGGCGCGGCATCCTGGATGGACGCGCCAAAGTCGTTCTGTGCAGCAACGCCGAAGAACTGAAAGATGCCTACCATACGTTGGCAGCTGTCAACCCGGAATTGGTCGTTCAGGAGGTCATCCCCGGCGAGGATAGTCGCCTGTATTACGCCTCGTTTTATATGAACCGCCAGTCGCAGCCGCTAGCAGTGTTTGCCGGGCGCAAGGACCGCGTCATTCCGATTGGTTTCGGCTCAGCAAGTTTTGTCCATAGTTATTACGACCCGGAGTTGATCGATATGGGACTGCGAATTTTTCAGGGAACCAATTATCAAGGATTGGGCGGCATCGAATTCAAAAAGGATCCGCGTGACGAGACGTACAAGCTAATTGAAGTTAATACACGCTTCGGTATGTGGGATGGTCTGGGCGCGCGCTGTGGTGTGGATATCGGCTATATCGCCTACTGTGATGCGTTGCATATTCCGGTCGAACCCTGTCTGTCGTTCCGCACCGGAGTAATCTGGTTGGACTGGCAAAGGGACCTGCGCGCCGCCATCGCCTATATGCGGAACAGGATCTTTACATGGCGCGAATGGCTTGCCTCCTTGCGAGGCGAAAAGATGTGGGCGATCTACTCCAGCGCCGACCCACTGCCCGGTATCTTTTTTACATTCCGCCTCATCCGTATTCTATTTTCCAGACTCCTTTCGCATTAACCATGCCCGTCAATTTGTGGTCTGCAAACACATTGAAAAATTTCTGGCAGCTGCATTGCTCCGTTGAAGATGCAGCATGGCAATCCGCCATACAAAAAGCACTGCCAATCCTGTGTTTGAATCCGAGCCCATCTGATGAAAATGACCTGCTTCAGCAGGTGCTTGGTGAAGGGCAATTCGGCGCAGGGCATTGGGAACTCAGCCGCATTCGACGTCTCTATTATGAATTGAAACCATTCATCCCGCGGACGCTCAGCCGTGCGTTGCGCCAGCTGCTGCAAAAACGCCACCAGCGTGACTTTGAGCTGGGCTGGACCATCGAGGAGCGTTATCCACGCTTTCAATTTCAGGTATTGAAAAACCTTATGGAACTGACTGGCATGTCATCGGTCCGGTTTGAGGCGTTCTGGTCTCATGGCAGGCGTTTTGCCTTCATCCTCACCCACGATATCGAAGAAGAAAATGGGCAGGCATTTGTACGCGCTGTGGCGGATTTGGAGGAAAGCCTCGGGTTTCGTTCATCGTTCAATTTTGTTCCTGAGCGATACCGGGTGGACAAAGGTCTTATGGCAGAATTGCGCGAACGCGGATTTGAGATCGGCATTCATGGATTGAAGCATGATGGCAAACTCTTCAATTCTCATTCTGAATTCATATGCCGTGCCGAGCGGATCAATCATTACCTCAACGAATTTGACGCAGTCGGATTTCGTTCGCCGCTTACCCTCCGCAACCCGGAATGGATGCAAACGCTGCGTATCGAATATGACCTCTCGTTCTTCGATACGGATCCTTTTGAGCCCATGCCCGGTGGTGTCATGAGCATTCATCCGTTTTTTATAGGTCACTTCATCGAATTACCTTATACATTGGTTCAGGACTACACCCTCACTTCTGTACTGGGGGAGACCAGCCCAAGGATGTGGCTGGAAAAAGTAGCATTCATTCGGAAATATCATGGCATGGCATTGGTAAATACACACCCAGATTATCTGCGAAGGCCCGCGGTGCTCGATATTTACCGGGATTTCCTCATTATGATGAAAACCAGCGATGACTACTGGCATGTGCTGCCTTGTGAGATTGCAGCATGGTGGCGAAACCGCGCGGATGTACATCCGCGCGGTGAAGAGAATGGGAGAATCTCCCCTGTTGCCAATCTAGAAAACGGGGAATTAACTCTCGAGATGGCTCATGGCATCCATTCAAACGCGCCAATATCGTAGCCAGACCCCTGCGGGCGGGCTTTTCCATCATAATCGGATGGAACCATCGAGAGCGCCACACCTCTGTCAATGAGCGGTGACCCTGCCTGCAAGTGGAAATCGCCTCCTGCTGCGTTGACAAACAACGGATTCACATTCCATAGGTCATTTGGATATGCAGTTCCCTGCACGTTCTTTCCGTCGCTTCGATATGCATTGTTATTACCGATGTTGACCCCTTGTTGGGCGGCGCTGTTTTCGAAGTAGATTACATGCGAAAGCGGCTCGAAAAATGAATTGTTTTTGATCAAGCTGTTGGGTGTGTTGTTCAGTGTGATCATCGAGGGAAAATGTGCAGTCGACAGGTCGAGCCGGTTTGTGAAAATGTTATTGACGATTTGAAGGCTGTTGCTGTCGATGGCTTGTAGAACACGATAGGCTTGCAAAATGTTGTTGCGGATGACAAGACCATTCGCATCCTCGATCATAAAGGCTTTGCCAACCGCCTGTGAGGACTGCGATTGCATATTGAGGCAGATATTCTGTTCAAAGACGATGTTGCTCGCCGCTTCGTGGTAGCTGCCGTCTGAAAAGGTCTGGAAACAGTCGATATGGGGCGCGCGGTTTTCGGGGATACCGTAGTGAATGTCGTGAATGTTATTCCTGCGGATGATGTGCCCCGAACCGTGAAAGCGCATTCCATCCGCATCCACCCAGTTGGGGGGATTGAGCCAGCTGGGGTGATACTGAATGGTCCCCCAAATCTCGTTGCCTTCCACGAGGTTGTTTCGTCCGTGGACTTCGATGCCTGTGAATGCGTTTCGATATAGGCGGTTATTCCTCACAATACAATCGCGCATGACAGTTTCTTTGCCAGGGATGACAAATAAAACAATCCCACCGCGGGTTGCATCATGGACATAATTGTTCTCGAGCAAACATCCACTTCCGTTGACCCAAATGCCCCAGCCGTTCCTTGAATCATTGGGCGTGTTCGTGATTTCAAATCCACGAATGGATATGTAGTTTGACGTAACTGTAAAACCATATGTGACGACCGTTCCTTGTGCCTGGAAGGTGATTGGTGCTCCTGCCTCGCCGGAGCGGCTGACCATTACACGTTCCGGGTAATTTCCTGCAAGAACGATAACGGTATCTCCTTTGGAGGCTGTATTTGCCGCCTTTTGAATAGTGCGCCATGGGTTGGTTTCATTCCCCGGCGACGCATCATTCCCGCTGGCAGATACATAATACGTTGCTCCTGATTGCGTTGAGGGGAGGGTTGCGGTTGGCGTTGTGCTTGGAAGCGGTGAGGGGAGAAGTGTAAGAGTTGGGCTTGCAACGGCAGTAAAGGTCGGTGTGAAAGTCGGGCTCGCGCTGACAGTATTGGTTGGGCTCGGTAGTATAGCCGTCGGCGTGGAGGTGGGCATCGCAGTGAGGGTCAGGCTTGGGGTCGAAGTTGGAGGCGGATTTGTTGCAGTTGCTGTCTCTACAGGGGATGAAATGGGACCGTAAATGATGAAACCATCCACATATATGGGTTTCTTATCCTTATCCTGTTTTTGGATCACAACAGTGTGATACCCGACCGGCAGAGACGGCGACAGCCAGCGCGCCCGGTATTGTGTGCTCGATTGACTGCTTTTGAAGGAATGTTCTTTTCCATCGATGGTTAAAAGGAATGTGCCGCTGGAGTTGGTTCGCGTATACAACAGATGGAATTTGCCTCCATAAAAAGTAAAGCTAACTTTTTCATTTGCGAGGCTGGTTGTTTTGTGCGAGCCATTAAGCGCCGATTTTTTCGCTTCGCTTATCCATCCCGCCGTATATTTGAACGAGGTGTGACTATCATCGAATGTTCCCGCATAGAGGACATCGCTTTGTGCAGATTGCATCAAAGCAACAGGGGATGATGTGGCCTGGCTTGTTGTGGTGACCGATGGCGCGGCAGTTTCGGAATGAGGGGGGGGCGGTGTATCGAGAGTTTGAACCGCAGTGAGAGTCGAAGTGTAAGTGGGTAGTGTGGCTGGGGTGGATGTTTCAGTGGCAGACTCGGTTGGAATGGATGTGGTCGAATCGGTGCTCTGATATTGATCACTGGAGAACGCTGTTACCGTTGGTGGTTGCATGCCTGTCAGGCAAACAAAAATTCCCACCATTAATAGACTTAGACTTATATGGTATTTTCGCTTGATCATGGGATACTCCTTCTTCACGCCCATCATGGTAATGGAGCAAAAATGCAACTCGCATCAACCAAAAGTACCCTTATCAAATCTGTAATAGGGAATTCGATTTATAGCAACAATCAACCTCATTTCGCATTGCAAAAATGATAGACGATTCTTATCTTGAGAAAATACCCCGTAATTTTTATGGATTTTCAAGAAAACATCAAAGAAATCCTGAAACACGGATTCTGAGTTCAAAAGCGTTGGAATCTCGAATTGTTCAAAAAATCAGATATAAATAAAAGCGACAAATCTGTCCAAATTACCTCAATTGTCAGACATCCACTCATCTACCCCAATATCATACCCATTTCCCTGTGGTCGGAGATCGTCATCGTAGTCTGAAAAAACGATGGTCAGGGATGCGCCGGCATCGATGAGAGGAGAATTGGGCGTCAGGTGAAAATCGCCTTGCGCCGCATCCACAAACAGCGGATTCACATTCCACAGATCGTTTGGATACGGAATCCCAAAGGCGTCCTGCCCATCGCTTCGATATGCATGATTATGACCGATGTCTGTGCCTGATCTCGATGCCGGGTCTTCAAAGTAAATAATATGTAACAAAGGGTCAAAAAAGGAATTATTCCTGATCAGGCTGTTGGGTGTATTTTTCAGTGTAATCATGGAGGGAAAATTTTCCATGGAAAGATCCAGCCGGTTCGTAAATACGTTGTTGGCGATTTGCAGGTGGTTGCTGTTAATCCCTTGCATTACCCGGTATGCGCGTAGAATGTTGTTGCGGATGATCAGGTTGTTGGCATCCTGGATCATGAAGGCTTTTCCCGCTTCCAATGGGGTTTGTGCCTGCATGTTTTCGCACACATTTTGTTCGAAGATAATGTTGCTTGCCCGCTCGTGATAACTGCCATCCGCAAATGTTTGGAAACAGTCGATGTGAGGGTTGGGGTTTTCAGGAATCCCATAGACAATATCGTGGATATGATTTTTCCGAAATACGTGTCCCTCCCCGTGAAACCGTATCCCATCCGCGTCTGCCCACTCGGGCGGTTCCAGCCATTTGGGGTGGATTTGGATCGTGCCCAGAATCTCATTTCCCTCAACAAGGTGATCGCGCCCATTGATCACCAACCCGGCGAACGCATTCCCTTCAAGCCGGTTGTTCCTGACAATACAATCATGCACCTGAGTTTCTTCACCCGGCAACACAAACAGCATGATCCCACCCCGCGTGGCATCATATACAAAGTTATCCTCGATCACACAATGACTGCCCCTTGCCCAAATTCCCCAGCCGTCTTGTGTACTGTCAGGAGTGTTGGTGATTTCAAATCCCTGGATTGAGACGTAATCCGCCGTGATGGTAAACCCCTGCATCACCACCTGCCCCTCCGCCACAAACCGGACCGGTGAATCTGGACTTCCCGAAAAGGTTATGACAACGCGTTCAGCGTATCTCCCCTCTTCCACCATGACCGTTCCTCCTCCTGCACTGGCATTAGCTGCGTGCTGGATAGTTCGCCATGGTCTTTCTTTTGAGCCGTCATTGGAATCATCCCCATCGGCACTCACGTAAAAAACGTTCCCCGGGATCTCGGTAGGCACATTGGGGGTGGGCGTCTCTGTTGGTGGGATGGGTGATGCGCAAAACAAATTTACACCTCCCATTATCAAAAAGAAAATTAGGATCCTGCATCGTTCTTTCATGCTCGCCATCCAATGAGACCTGCTGTGTTCATTCTACCCCTTTTGAATGTAGGCGGGCATTACAATGTCCCCAATCAAAAAGATGCGATCGGAAAAACGCGATATCAACGTGCAATTGCATCATCAACTTGGCGAAGTGTAGCATGAAAAAAAGTTCGGGCGAAGACAAAAGGCTTGGTTCGCCCGAACCGATTCAGGTCAGCGTTTGAGACGGGCGAGGGATGAGAGTCCTTTTGAGATGAGGGTAAAGGCTGAGGCGAGGAGAATGCCTATAAGGAGGAGAATCCGCCAATCCAGTGCATTGGTTGTTTGGGTGCTGCCATTTGCATGTGTGGAGATGGTTGGGTTGGTGCTGGTGACAGGTAGTAAGCCGAAGAGAGTGGTTTGGGTGGTGGCTGTAGAATTATTCCTCCACGGTGGACCGCCTCCACCAGGGCGGGTGAGGGTGGCAACCTCGGGCGCGGTGGCTTCCCATTGGCGGATGAAGCCGACGATGGCTTGGATTTCGGCTTCGGTCATGCGGTCGCCCCAGGTGGGCATGGCGGTGCCGGGCACGCCTGATGTGATGATCTGTTGAATGGCTTGGTCTGTTCTATCCACGAAGAAAGATTGAACGTTGAGTGACGGTGCGCGCGGTGTGCCTTGCCCTTCGGGACCGTGGCAGCGCGAGCAGTTCGCGGCGTAAAGTTGACTGCCAAGTGCAATCGATTCTTCGGTGGTGGGGATGGGCACGTTTGGCGCAGGGATGGTGCCGAGCGGAACTTCCTGCCAACGTTGAATGAGGGTGATGAGCGCGGAAATTTCTTCAGGGGTGAGGGTGTTGCTCCAGCCTGCCATGAGCGTGCCTGTGTTGCCTAAGGTGAGGGTGCGGGTGAGTTCGTCGGCGGTTTTGGCACGGGTGTCTTCGTCGTTGAGGGCAGGGGCGATGCTGGTGCCGAGTCCGTCTGCGCCGTGGCAGGAGACACAATTTGCGGCGAAGATTTGCACTGCGGTTTGCAGGGTTGCGCCATCGGTCAATGTGCCGACTTGTGCGAGCAGGGCAGGGTCGGCTTCGGTGGTGAAGGGAACGAGCGGGGCAAGACCGAGGTTGACCACGCGGTCACCTGTTTCTGCCCAGTCGCCATATTGAATGAGAAGGACGAGTTCGTCAATTTGATAATCGCTAAGTGGACCGCCATCGAGGAGTGACCAGGCGGGCATGGCGGTTTGGTACCGTCCACGGGCGATGGTCTTTTGGATCTCTTCGAAGGGCATGGTACCGAGGGCGGGATTGTTAAGTGCAGGAGTTGCGCCGATACCTTCGCCGTTCAAGCCGTGACAGACAGCGCAGTTTTCGGCATAGAGGGTCATGGCTTCGTCGAGTTGCACGGCGAGGACTTCTCCTTGTGCGGAGACGATGCGGGTCGGTTCGTTGAGCATGTACCAGCCGAGACCTGCGGCAATGAGCATGGTGGCGCCCAAGCTGATGAGGGATTCGATGAGGTGGGATTTTGGGTTCATGATTTTTCTTTCTTAACCACGAAGGGTCACGAAGGGTCACAAAGGTTTTTAAGAACTTTACTTCGTGTCCCTTTGTCTCCTTTGTGGTTCTTGTTTTTTTATCCACGAAGAGACACGAAGGTTAAGGGCTATGGATAGATGACTTGCGCCATATCGTAGGTTTGGCGTTGGATGATGTCCCCTGTATCCACTTTGACTTCGCCGTTTTCGATGGTGAGGGCGAAGAGATCGAGCGGGCGCGGGGCGGGTGGATTTTCTACGGTGCCTTGCTGGTCGAATTGGGAGTTGTGGCACGGGCAGACGAATTTCTGTGCGGTCGCATCCCATGGGACGGTGCAGCCGAGATGGGTGCAACGATGATATACAGCAAGAAATCCGCCATCACCGATGCGGACGATGTAGAAACGTCCGTTCGGGATGTGGGTGACGGAGTTTGCGGGAAAGTCATCCACCAAGCCAGCGGTGATGACCGATCCGAATTCACCTTCGGCTAAACGCGGTTGAAGATAGGCAAGGAATACGCCAGCGGTTTCGACGGCAACGACTCCGCCGAAGAATGCCCAAGTGAGTTTGAGAAAATCACGGCGGGAGAGGGAGGAGGGGGAAGTTTCAGTCATGGGGAAAGTCCAGTTATAAGTTGAAGGTTACAGGTTGAAGGTACGTGATGCGTAATGCATGAGTTATCAACCTACCAATTTGCTAATGAACTACAACGGGCATATTCCACGGAAAATACAAATTCATGCCTGGTCCGCGGAAGTAGATGCCGATGAGGGTAAGGACGATGAAGGCGGTGAAGAGGAAGGTGGCAATGAACAGCACGCGTTCTTCGGTGTCAGCCTGAAAAATCTTGTGAATACGGTCATCGAGTAGGATGAGCGGCAGGGCGATGACGGCAAGGGGAATGAGTCCGTTTGAAATGAGCGTGTCCCAGGTAGGCAGCCAGAGAGTCCAGTTGAGGAGGTACTCATCGAGCAAGACCCAGATGGGAGTGGCGATGAGTGCGATGCCGACAGCAAGGATGGTGAGGGCGCGTCCGCGTTGGGAGCGAAAGTAGACGCCGACGCTTTTTAGGTTCAAGTCAAAGAAGGGGAGCAGGAAAATCCCTGCAATCGCAAGCGAGGGAATGATGATCGCGCCAACCAACGGGTGGAAGTGCAGTAGAAGTTCTTGAAGTCCCATGAAATACCACGGTGCTTTGGCAGGGTTGGGAGATAAGGCTGAGTTAGCGATTCCCTCCAATGGAGCCGGAACAAGCATGGAGAAGAGAAGAAGCGCAGCCGTCCATGCAAGTGCAAAGATCATTTCACGGTTGGTCAGGTTGGGGATGGTGGTCACGCGTTCGGGTTTGGGGTCTTCAATCTGCTTTGAAGATTTTGGAATGGTCAGACCGCCATCTTTGCGGACGCGCCAAAAGTGATACGACATCAACCCGAAGATGGCGAGCGGGATAAATGAAATGTGCATGGAGTAAAAGTTGAGCAGGGTGTTCGCGCCCACTTCGGGTCCGCCGAGGACGAGTTGAGTGAGCCACTGCCCGATGAGCGGCACATAACTGATGATGCTGGTGCCGACGGTAATTGCCCAATAAGCGAGTTGATCCCACGGCAAAAGATAACCTGTGAAATTTGCGCCGAGAACAAGCAGCAGCATGGCAACTCCAATGAGCCAGTTCAGTTCACGCGGCGGGCGGTACGCGCCTGTGACGAAGACACGAATAAGATGAAGTACGGTGACGACAATAAGGAGATTTGCGCTCCAGTGATGCAGGTTGCGGATCAGTTCGCCGAACCAGACGTTGGAGTTGATCTCTAAAATGTCGAGATAGGCTTGCGGTGCGGCGGGAGTGTAGTTGTTGATGAGGATGATGCCCGTGCCGCCGAGGATGGTCATGAGCAGGGCAGAGAGCCCGCCCAAGCCCCAGGTGTATGTCCACTTCATGGAGGTGGTTTCCACTTTGGCGGGGTGGATGTGCAGGACGAGGCTTTCCATGACCATGCGCATTCGTCCACGGTCATCGGCTGGGATGCCCTCGGGGGTGAGGCGTTTTCGCATTCGTTCAAATAATGAAGGTTCGGGTTGAGGTGTTTGTTCTTCCATGAGATTTCCTTTGCGGAATAACGAAGTTCTGCTTCGTGGTTTTCCGAAAGTAGAACTTTCGGATTCCATGTTGTGGTTTTATCAATGCAAGTTGTAGAGGGGTAAAAGAACTTGTGAAGGTTTGGTAAAGGCTGGGTTTGTTATTAATAACAAAAATATTTTTCGAGTCTTGAAAGGACGTTTACAAAGCCTTTACATGGACGTTCTATCATGGGGTCATCGTAAAAAAAGAACGTCACGTTTCAAGCGCGACGTATAAACAAGGAGATAATCATGTTCAACAATTTCAAACACATTCTCATTGGCGTCCTTTCAGCGGTGGTTGTGATCGCCGTGGGCGCAAGTGCCTACAATGCTTTTGCTTCGCCATCGGCTCCGACTGCCAGCACTACCGATCTTGCTCAATATGGCAATGGCAACGGGAACGGTGGAAACGGTAATGGCGGCACAACGGGCGGGAATGGCACGCAGTTGACTGCCATCCCAGCCTCAGATTTGAGCGCCGAAGAAGCCGCTGCATTGCTTTTCATGCGCGAAGAAGAAAAACTGGCACGCGATGTCTACAATCAGATGTATGCACTGTGGGGACAACCTGTTTTCCAGAATATCGCTGCCAGCGAGCAGGCTCATATGGATGAGATCAAACTGCTATTGGATCGCTACGGTCTTGCCGACCCCGCACTTGCTCCTGGTCAATTTACAGATGCCAACCTTCAGGCTTTGTACGACCAACTGATCGCGCAAGGCTCCATCTCTGCGACTGAGGCTTTCAATGTCGGCGCATTGATCGAGCAGACGGACATCGCCGACTTGCAGGCTCGCCTTGCTCAGACCGACAATGCCGATATCCAACTGGTGTACACCAACCTGATGAACGCTTCATATAATCACCTCGCGGCTTTCACGGGTGAACAGGGCGGCAATGGGAACGGTTATGGCGGCGGCAATGCTCAGGCTGGGCAGACAGGTCAAGGTCAGGTGGGAAGCGGGGTTCCGCAGGCGAATGTCTCTGGCGCGGTCACTGTCCACGGTGTGGTTAATTCATACGACGGCATGGGCATCAGTTTCACTGCCGATGATGGACAGACTCTCTATGTAGACACGGGCAATATGCGCTACAGCCAGTCGCTCGGCTTCGCGCCCGCGGCTGGCGATGGTTTGACGGTGGTCATGTTCTACGGCGACCAGGGCGTGAACAGCGCGATTACGGTCACGATGGATGCAACAGGCATGACCTACACCTTCCGTAGTGAAACGGGGCAGCCGTTATGGGCGGGCGGCAATGGGAAAGGCAACGGCGGAAACCATTAAATCTTCCGTTTGAAAAAAGTCCCTGCCAACTGGCAGGGACTTTTTTCTACAGGAATTAATCATCATGCTCTCGCCCATCGGCGTGGCATTCGACACAGTTCTCAAAATCGGAGATGCCTTCCTCGCGATGTTCTTCAGCAATCCTGGAGGGATTATGCTCATGGCAGCCGTAACAGGTGTAGGTGGTCAGGCTGTTGGGATGGCAGGTGGCGCACTTGCCTTCTGCGCCTTCATGATTCATGGGGAAGGTATGCGGACCGTTATACGAAGCAGGTTCCCAGGCGCTGGTTGAATGGCAGGCGGCGCAGTCGGTGCCGAATTGCCCACGATGTTCGTCAGGTTCGGCATGACAGGCAACGCACTCTTTCGGTGTGCCTTGATATACGCCGTTCTTATGGCAGGATTCACATTCCACGTTTGCGTGTGCGCCATCCAGTTTGAAGGCAGAGAGATTGTGATCGAACGTAGCGGGCGTCCAGCCTTCGGGCGAATGGCAGGCTTGACACTCTGCGCCATAGGCAAACTCATGCGGATCATCCGAGTGGTGGCAGGAGTAGCAATCTTGTAATGTCAATTGCATATCGCTGATGCTGCGGGCATTCAAGTGACACTGCGAACACGGCAGCCCAACGTGTTTTCCCTGCAACGGAAAACTGAAGCGGTTGTGATCGAAGTCATCGCCGTAGGTGTCGATGCCGTCGTGGCAAACAAGGCAGTCCGCGCCGAATTCGAGTAGATGAAGTTGGGTGTATACAAGATCTACTTCGCGGTGGCAGGTCAGGCAGGAGTCCGAAGCGAAGGTGGTGATGTCATCCGCGTGGCAGTCGGCACACTCAAAGGGAGTCCCATCCAGATTTTGTTGGTGACCCTCCAATGAATATCCAAGCGCATCATGCGGAAATTCGTTTTTGCCCAACTCTGTGAGTGAAGCGGTTTCGCCGCGATGTTCGGGGTGACAATCACGGCAGGCAAGCGCGGGACTTTGATGCGTGATGATGCCGTGCAACTCGGCGACGGTGAGCATTTGCGCCGCAATTTCTGTGTGACATTGGATACAGCGATCTGCCATCTCCTCCTGCCCCCAAAATGGGACATGGCACGCGCCGCATTCCTTAATTTGGGCATGAGATGTGACCCCATTCAGTTCTTCACCCTGTTGGGTGTTGAGATCGCCTGAACTGAACATCTCTCCGCCGCTGGCAAATGCAACGCCAACCAAGGCAAAGAATGTAATCAATGCTGCGATAACCCCCGTACCCGTAAGACACCCAAGACGATTGTTGTTCATGCCCGCCTCCTACTTGAAAAATGTGGCGTAATACAACGCCCCGCCAATGTGAACGAATGCAGAAATGAACAGCGCAATACCAATCGGAATGTGAACGGTATGCCACAATGCCATGAGTTGACGCGCGCGCTTCAATGCCTCTTGCGAAAGTGTGCCTTCGATCTCCAAGCCATCCAGCGTGCGGGGGATGCGGGTGAAGATGTAACGCCCGATGAATCCGCTCACGACGATGATGATCGTCAGCAGGGTGGTGGCGCCTGCCAGCCCGTTGAACTTCCATGACGTATGGAGCAGAACCATATACGGACCCACCAACCCCATGAAAATATGGAATTTCAGCCAGGTGGATAATTTTCCCCACGCGGCAAAGCGCACCCGTTTGCGCAAACTGTAAAATGTTTCGGTCATCAGCATCAGAATGAAACCGATGATGCCGATGGTGTGACCGAACAATTCACTGGCAGCGGGGATGCCTTGATTCAATACAACCATTGCCCCATACCCACCCGTGATCAATATACAAACAAAAACCGCAAGCCAGAGTTCTGTGTAGCCTCTCAGCATGCCTGCCTCCCGACATATTTATTTTCTCAAGATTTAAGTTTGGTCCAAAAATCCACAATGACATCGGATAACTTCGCATCATGGGCGAGCAGCCTGTCGCGCATGGGAGAAATATCCACTTGTTGTGTGATGATTCTTTGCAAGGGGATGGAGAGCGTTTGATCTCCCATGACCACTGCACCGATCAGTTTTTTCTCGCCGACGAGAATGCGCACGCGGTTCACATCGAAGCCGCTTTGGGCGATCACGGCATTTGGAAGTTCACGCCAGGTCTCGCTATCGCCGCGTGCAATGCCGACCAGGTCTTCATCCCTTCCATGCCCAACTGCGCCGATGATGGTGGTGGTCAGCCCTGCCAGCCGTGTAACGTTGAACGGTATGGACTTGATGTAGGGTGTGCTTCGTCCCGCCATGTTCGTGCCCGCCGCACAGCCTTGTTCACGGGCAGCGCCCCACAAACTATCGAGGATCGAGCGCCCGCTGATCGGGTCGAATACTTGTGCCACATCACCTGCCGCAAAAATATTTGGGTCATCTGTCTGCATGAATTCGTTCACAAGAATGCCGCGATCCACTTGCAGACCCGCCTCACGCGCCAACTCCACACGCGGTTGGATGCCGATGGCATAGGCGAGCAGGTCACATTTGAGCGTTTTTCCATTTTTCAGGCGGATGGAATTTACCTTACCCGACCGCCCGATGATCTCTTGCAATTCTGAATGAAAGTGCAGGGTGATCCCTTCCACTTGCAAACGCGCTTCGATAATGCGCGATTCCTGTTCGTCGAGTACATTGCTCCAGTAGCGATTCCCTCGCAACAAATAATGGACGTCCATGCCGCGTGCCAGCAAGCCTTCGGCGAGTTCGAGCGCGGTAATGCCGCCACCGACCACAACCGCAGTCCGCCCGCGTTTGGCGAGTTTGAGAATATTCCGCGCATCACTTAAATGATCGAGTTTCACTACACCTTGCAGGGTTGCGCCAGAAACAGCCAGAGGCGTGGCAAAGGCTCCAGTGGCAAGCAGCAGCCTGTCGTACGTTAGAAGCGAGTTGTCATCCAATTGCAGCGAGGTTTCGTCACGCAGGATTTTCGTCACGCGGGCTTTGCGGTAGGTGAATCCAAGTTTTTTGTAATCTTCGCGCGTTTTGGGATACAGGGCGTGATCGGATAATTCACCCGTGAGGTAATACGCCAACCCAGGGCGCGAATAAAACCCATGCGGATCGTCGCCGAGCATGATGATCTCTGCGCCTCGCTCCACGCTGCGAATTGATTCTATTGCTGCGATTCCCGCCACGCCTGAACCGATGATGACGTGCCTCATGATGCCTCCGCTGCAAAGAGGTCGGTGCGCTCAAAGCGCAACACCCCACGCGGACAACGCGCCACACACTCGCCGCATGTCAGGCACTCGCTGCGGTTGATGGCTTCACTGCGCCAGACATGAGCGCGCACATCAATTTCAATGGGACAGTTGTAAGTGCAAATGCCGCACTGCACACACCGCGCCGCATCAGGGACGACATGTCCCTCGGCGAGGGTTGTGCGTTTTCTGGCGCTGCGCTTAAATACATTTAGAAAAGCCAAAAAAACTCCTATAAAAAACAGTCGTGCAAACTGGGAAAAGGTTATTTTCGAAAAAAATTGTATTACTTTATTCAGATATGTGTAGTGACAAATGTAATATAGGGCTGTGTAATGTTTTTCTTGATACACCCTTCTATCATTCTTTCAAATAGCAGTTTCCACTCTTGGGCTGATATATCAAAAGAACTTGATGGGTTCTTGTTCATCAAGTTCTTTTGGTTCTCTTCTTAGAATCCTGTCTCTATATAAAAGCAGGGGTTGGTATGTATTAAGTATGGGGTAAAACTCATACCCATAAAAGTTTACATCATCATCTTCGGACGGTATTGCAGCGCCTCTGCCAGATGCGGTGACTGGATCTCTTCGCTCCCCGCCAAATCCGCGATAGTGCGGGATAGTTTGAGGATGCGGTGATAAGCACGTGCCGATAAGTTGAGTTGACTCATCGCCGCCCGCATCAGGCTCTGACCTTCGGGCTGTAACTGGCAAAATTGCCTTACCTCGCCGATGCGCATGTCTGCGTTGCAGATGATATTCGATACTTCGATATTCGAATTTCGACTACTCGAATATCGTTGTGTCTGAATATCTCTTGCTGCTTGCACTCGCTTGCGAATCGACTCGCTGGTTTCGCCTAAGCGATCTCCACTGAGTTTTTCATAGTCGACACGTGGCACTTCGATGTGGATATCAATGCGGTCGAGGATGGGGCCGGATATGCGCTTTTGGTACTTGGTCACTACGGCAGGGGCGCAAGTGCAGGGTTTTTGGGCGTCTCCATAAAATCCACATGGACAGGGATTCATGGCAGCAATCAATTGGAAGTTTGCTGAAAAAGTTAATGAGCCTTTTGCGCGGCTGATGGTGACGATCTTGTCTTCCATTGGCTGGCGCATGACTTCGAGGACGCGTGTGCCGAATTCGGGAAATTCATCAAGGAAGAGGACGCCACGATGGGCGAGCGAGATTTCGCCGGGCTTGGGGATATTCCCACCGCCGACGAGACCTGCATGGGAGATGGTGTGATGCGGCGAACGAAACGGACGATGTTTGATGAGTGGTGTGCCAGCGGGGAGTTGATCCGCCACAGAGTAGATGCGTGTCACATCCAGTGATTCTTCAATACTCATTTCTGGCAAGATGCCCGGTAGAGCACGGGCTAACAGTGTTTTTCCGCTGCCTGGGCTTCCCGCCATAAGCAGGTTATGTCCGCCAGCCGCAGCGACTTCGAGCGCACGTTTGACGTGTTCCTGTCCCTTGATTTCGGCAAAGTCGGTGGGGGTGAAGAGCGGCTCGGGCTGGTCGTCGCTGGAGGGTTGATAAGGTTGAATGGGTTCGCGCCCGCTCAAATGTCCGACGAGATGCGCCAGAGATTTGACGGGATACACTTCCAGGTCGGGAATCAAAGCCGCTTCACCTGCATCCGCTTCGGGGACGAACATCCGCTTGAACCCATTGGCGCGTGCAGAGGCTGCCATGGGTAACATGCCGCGTGTGTGGCGGACGATGCCATCCAGTGAAAGTTCGCCGATGACGAGTGCGCCTTCGATGGTTTCGTGCGGAAGATACCCGGCGAGGATGACAACGCCAAGCGCGATGGGCAGGTCGTAGGCGGGTCCTTCTTTGCGGACGACAGCCGGTGCGAGATTGACAACGATGCGGTGACGGGGGAAATGCAAGCCCGCGTTCTTGACGGCGGTTTGCACACGTTCACGGCTTTCTTGAACGGCAGTATCGGGCAGACCTACGATGGTGACGCCGGGGAGACCGTTGGTGTAATCGACTTCCACTTCGACGATGACGCCTTCAAGTCCCACCACAGCGCAGGAATAAACGCGTGAAAGCATGCGGCTATTTTAACATAGACCATGAAGACGAATTGAACCAACATGGATATAAATAAAATTTATACCCAGCCATAAAATGATCGAAGGGACTGAATTACCTTTTCCACTTGTGATATGCGGGGGAAACGACTATGCTGAAAATGCGGAACAAGTCGGTGCATTCCGAAAGTATTTGAAATGGAAGGAGGACGATATGGCAGTTTCACTCTTCATCGGTGTCATGGGCGGGGCGATCCTTGGCTTTGCAACCCAGAATGGTCGGTCGTCTCTATGCACCTTTATCCGGGAGAAGCATCCCACCCTGTTTAAGGGAATCGCTATCACCTTGTTGCTGGGGCTGATTCTTATCCCCACCGCGGTTGTGAGCGGTTCGTTGTTCATCAACCCCACGCCTTTCTATTGGGGCGGCTGCATGGCATGCAGCTTTGTCTACAGTTTCTTCGTGGTGCATTGTACGCTCTTCCAGGAAAAGCAGGATGCATGAAGGTGAACGTTTAGCAAGGGCAGCCTGAAAGTGTAGTGGAGACCCTGAAGGTTAGCGTGTTCTCTCAGGCGGTGTTTTAATATTCTGCCGCCATGTGAATCAGGCACGAAAAACCTTGAGGGTCTCTTTTTTGTTTAAGCGATATGTCGAGTGATGAGGATGTCGGCATTTTCAGGCGCATGGATGAAGCCCCAGAAGACGTTGCTGGCGCGATGCGGGGGAGCGTTCCTTTTCCGCATCATAAAATTGACCCGCTGCATGTTCAACCCATCGACCTTGACCTTCACGACGCGTTTTAACTGTCTCATGCAATAACTGGCAAGGTCGGAGACGAAGGAAATCCCGAAGCCCTCCGCGACCACCTCCATCACTGCTTCCACGTTGCCAAGCTCAAGGAAGATTTTCAGATCATCGAGGCTGATGTCGAACTTGGCGAGTTCCTCCATCATCACCCGCCGCGTCCCAGACGTTGCCTCGCGAAGGATCATCGGTTCCTGCGTAATCTCCGAAGCGTCCACCGAGGTACGCGAAGCCCACGGGTGATTGGACGACACGATTAGGTTGATCGAGTCGCGGAAAAATTCCTGCGACTCCAAGCTGCTGTTGTTAACTTCCGAACTGACGATCCCCAAATGCGCCTCTCCCTCCAGCAGGCTTGGGACGGTATAGTCTGGTCGGCAGGACAGGATGTGTGCACGTACGCCAGAGTGGTGTGAGCAAAAACGGGCGACCAGCAGGGGCAGAATGTATTTCCCGCTGGTGGAACTGCATGCGATGCGCAAATCTCCCACAAATACATGTTGCAGCGACGACATCATATCCTTCAAGTTATTGGTGTCGTGAAGCAGGCGCTGTGCCCAGGGCAACAATAATTGCCCCGCTTCGGTTAACTTTAAGCCGGTATTGCTGCGGATGAAAAGCTGAACTTCCAGTTCCTCTTCTAGCAGTTTGATCTGATGACTCAACGCGGGCTGGCTGAGATGCAGCTGCTTCGATGCCTCCGATAAACTGGAAGTTTCCGCTGCCCGCAAAAATGCCTCTAGCTTGCGAATATCCATTGTGAATTTCTCCACTATCATTATAGGGAGGATTGGCGGGATTTACAATGTAATGAAGCATTTATAAAGAATATATCCGACCCAAGAAGTCTAAAAACGTTTGGGATGTAAAAACGTTTCCAAAAGCGGGATGCCCGCCATTTGGCGGGCATCCTTTATTTCATTGCCGGTTACTTGTTATGCGGAACAGTGACTGTGGCTTCTGCTATGACAGTGGCACCGCACGAGTTGGTGGCTTGGTAAACGATCGTATACACACGCCCGTTTCCATTGCCCATGCGCTCCGCCCGCAGCTTGAAAGAGTCGTTGTCAAGGATGACGATGTCGTTGATGAAATTCCCGTTCCCTTTGCTGTCATCGGGTTCGTTGGAGGTGATGGAAAGCAGATCAATCGACACGACATTGCTCGAAGCGGTGAAAGATGCTTCCACGTCCACATACTTGTTGTTGGCAGGCCAAAGGACGTTTGGCGTCACGGTTACGCTCAGGGTGGGTGGCATGCATAACCCTACAATGACCGGGTCGTGGTCGGAGGTGCGGAACTCGTTCGGCTCGTAGAGCGGGAGTGTGTCCGATTCCTCTTCGAAGGCGGCTTCGCCGCCAGTCCTCTCGTCGTCGTTATAGTCGAAGAGCGGAATTTCGTCGGCATTGATGTGCCACTCTGCCACACCGCTCACTTGCGGGTTGAGGCTGGCGTTGGCAAGCGCATGGTCGAGGTAGCCCAACTGACCGTCGAAGACGTAGCCGTACGCGCTGGGTCCGCCAAAGGCTGCCACCAGGTCGGTGTATCCGGCGTTCTGAAGCGCAACGATCGGGTCTTCCCGGGCATAGGAATTCAAGTCACCGATGATGAGCATATCCGGGTCGCCGCTGCCGGTTGGGTCGCTGGCAAGCCAGTCTGCCATGGCTTGTGCCGCCAGCGTACGGGTACCATTGCAGTTCCCCTGACCGGTGGTTGTGTCATCATCGCCTGCGCCGCAGCTGGAGCCTTTGCTCTTCAAGTGGTTGACAACCACAGTGAAGCGTCCACCGGAGGCAATCTCTTCAAAGGTCTGAGCGAGAGCCGGGCGGTTGCGACCATCATCGAAGCGCGGGTCGACGTTGCTATCCAATATGGCATAGTTGCCAACCGGTACGACGGTGGATGTCTTGTAAATGATGCCAACACGGATGGCGTCGCCGCCGATGACGCCCGTGTCGATGTAGGCATAGCCCGGCAAGTCAGCCACAATGTCTGCCAGCGGTTCGACTCCGGGAGTGTTTTCCATCTCCATCAAACCAAGCACATCCGCATCGAGAGCAGAGAGGGCTGCCAGCAATTTCGTGCGCTGACGGTCCAGTTCCTGGGCGCTGTCTGCGCCGCGGCAATCCATTGTGCCCGAGGGTCCGCAGATGCCCACGTCGTTCGAGGCGGTCGTGTCCACGGTCAGGAAGTAATTGAGGACGTTAAAGCTGGCAACCTTCAGGCTGCCGCCGACATCGGGAACATCCGCTCTCGGGTTGACTGAGGTAAAGGCATAGCTGTACGCTTCCGTCACAGGACGGATGCGCCAGGCATCGGTTCCCGTTTGACCGGCAAACGACCAATGTAATATACCTGTCAGGTTGGTGATCGTATCGCCGCCGCGGAAGAAGTTCCCGGTGCTAAGCCCCGGAACTGGATGGTAATAGTTCGTGTTCGGTGCATCCACAGGACGGTTCTGGCGGTTGTCCGTATCGTCGAGAATGATCGAGCGCCGTGCCAGGTCGATTTCATGGTCGATCAAGCCGGACGCGCTGGGAGTGTTGACCGCAGTAAAGGTATGCGGGCGTCCGCCCTCGGTGAGGATCACCTGTCCATAACGCGCCAATTCGAAATACTCACTAACCGACAGCGCATCCGGGAATGTGACCAACATGCCTTCGAACGCTTCAAAGTAAGCGTTGATGGCGGTTATGGCTGCGTTCAGATCGCCACTGGGGACGTTCGGTACTGGCAGGTCAATGCTGGCTGGGATGGGGAGCGGGTTGCCGGAACTTAGAACGGTGACACTCGCTGCCGTCGTGGCGGACAGCTGGCTCATGCCGAAGAACTCGCTCGATGTGCCGGTGACGCGCACTTTGTCGCCGACATTGACCGGCGTTGGGCAGCTGCTGCAAAAGACGAAGATACCTTCCGATGTGGCTGGATCGGCATCAATATCCGCATCTTCTTCCTGGAGGAAGAACCCGCGCAGCTGACCGCTGCCTTGGGTCTGGTAATCGCCGACGACGATTGCCTCCACTGTGAACGTTCCAGGTGCGGATACATCGCCGCTGCCCTGAATCGCGTGGATCGGCGTGACCGCTGCCCCCGCGCCAGTGGTAAAGCTGAAGGTGGTTGCACCAGTCAGGGAATCGGGCGTGCCATCATTGTCAGTGACATCATTGGCGTCGATGACAATGGAACAGGTGGTGTTTGCAGGCAGGTCGCTGGCTGGGTCGATGGTCACGCTCGTGACGTCGTTTGCCGCGTCATTGCCTGCCACCGGGGTACCTGCCGGACATTCGAGACTGATCGCCCCGGCGGCAGCATCCACGCTTTCGCTGAACGTCACGCTGACGTTACTGCCAACGGGCACATTGGTCATGCCATCAGCAGGGTTTGTCTCGGTCACTGTGGGAGGCAGGTCGGAGGATATCCCCGCGATGGGCGTGTTTGCCGGACCAAGGTTGAAGTCACTGATCACCCAATCGGCGGTGGTATCGGTATCCACGCCATCGGTCACGCGGCGAACACCCGCCGGGAAGAAGGTTCCATCTGGTCCCACCACCGGCGCTCCAAAGAAGAAGGTGCTGAGGGTCGCATCTGTGATCGCGACAGTATCGAGTACGACTTCACCCCCGCTAACGCTGCCGCCGCTCAAACTGGCGGTCTCGACCAGGGCTATGGTCGCGCTGCTGTTTTCCAGGCTGTTTGTAGCGATGTTCGCATTCGGTGTCACTCCGTAGGTGGATTGCAGGCTGGACGTGGTACCGATCAGGTAGAAGCCGTTGAGTCCAAGGGCATCTGTCAACGCGAAATCGTAGCGGAAATCGATCACGCCAAGGGAAGCGCCGTTGTTGCTCTCCACGTAGATCAGGCTCAACCCTGCCAGTGAAGCGCCGGGTTCGCCGTAAAGTTCAATGTATTCCACATCCGTCCCGACGGTGCTTGCCAGTACTTCGTTGATGACTGTCGGCTGGGGATCACAATTGGCGGTATGAGCACCGAGCCCATCGAACACGTCGGTCGCAAACCCGTCCCATTCCACAGAGGGGTCGAATGCATTCGAACCATCCGGGTCGCCGGCGCAGACATCCACTTTGCGCCACAAGGTGTTATCGGCTGTGCTTACCAAACCGGAGCCCCATTCCGAGCCGGGGTCAAAACCGATCTGACCGATCACATCGATGACTGTAGTGCCTTTGCGCAGAACCACCGCGTCATCCCCGTTGAACCAACCCGCCCCGCTGGTCTGGTCCGCCTGGGCAAGGATGGTGGCATTCGAGGAGGACTGCGCCACGACATACACATCGCCATCGGCGACCGTGCCGGTCAGGTTGATGGTCAACCCGGCAGAGGCATTGCCGTTGAAGTGCATTTGAAGGTTATACCCTTCGGAGCCCAGGTCGATTGCCGCCCCCGTGCCGTTGTAGATTTCGAGCGCCTTGTTATTACTCGTCCCTTCAATGTACTCGGAAAAAAATAACTCTGATGTCGCCGCGCTAGCAAATTGCACGGGCACCAGAGCCAGGATCATCGTCAAGATGATGAGAACAGTGGACAACTTATTCAAAAACTTTGGCATTGCATTCTCCTTTTATGTGAATCTGAGGTCGGTCAGAATAAAAGATACATGCACCAGCGATTTCATTGTAGGATAGAGTTTTCAAAAAAGCAAGAAAATAACCAGACCAATTTTGTCTTATTTTGTTTTCCATACCACTGCTATAATCCGCCGAATGGAAAACGAAAAGACACGCTTCTGGACGCGCGACAGCGGCATCCTCCTCGGCGGATTCTTACTTACCATTTTCCTTATCGTCTACATCTGGTGGCCCCTTGCCGAGGAATATCTTGCCTATGTGGATTGGGACGGAGCCTGGTGGCGCTACATTGACTGGCTTCTGATCGGCGTGTTCCTGTTCATGTCCATTACCATTGTGGCGCGTGCCAACCTAAAGACCGATCTGCTGATCGTCTTCGTGGGCATCTGTGGCGGGCTTGCCATTGAGTCATGGGGCACACAAACCAACCTCTGGCATTACTACACCGCCGAACGGCCGCCGCTTTGGATCATTCCTGCCTGGCCCATTGCGAGCCTTTCGATTGACCGTATTACAAGATTTATGGATTGGGGAATCAAACGGATCGAAGATCGGACTCAAGCGCCTATTCACCATTCCCTATTTTCTTCTCTCTATTGGATCACCTTCGCTTCTTTCCTGACCCTGATGCTGGTCTTTGTTTCCCCAACCTTCGACAAGTCCTATACCTTGCTCTCGATCTTGTTGTGTGTGCTGCTTATCCTCACCCCGACAAATTATCGCTTTGCCCTGCTGACCTTTGCTGCAGGTTCTGGTCTCGGTTACTTCCTCGAGTTGTGGGGTACCACCCGTCAGTGCTGGACGTATTACACCTTCGAGACTCCGCCGTTTTTCGCAGTCCTCGCGCATGGCATGGCGGCTGTCGCATTTTGGCGGGCGGGGTTGTTGGTGAAGATGATAGGGGAGAAGTTTTCGAGAGTGACCAGTAAGCCAGTGAGCAGTGAACAGTAACCAGTTGAAAATCCGTGAGGCAAAGGTCTCGCGGATTTTTGTTGGGGGGTGGAAAAGGCTGGAGAAAGCCGTATCAAGAAACGGTCAAGAATGAGGCGAATGTGACTTTTTTCCCTTGACTCGGGGGAGAATCGTCCTATAATGTGACCTATTGGTCATATGACCACCAAGTCACATTTTCCCGCGAGTACGCTTGCGGGACCATCAAAGGAAGCACCATGATTAATGTTAATAACCTCACTTTTACTTATACAGGCACAACTGAGCCAGCCATCAAGGACATTAGTTTTGTCGTCCAGCCTGGTGAGATCTTTGGGTTTCTCGGACCAAGCGGTGCGGGTAAATCGACCACGCAGAAGATTCTGTTTCGATTGTTGCAGGGCTTTCAAGGCTCGGTGCAAGTCTTTGAACGCGACTTGCGCGAGTGGGGCTACGATTATTTTGAACAGGTCGGTGTCAGTTTCGAGATGCCGAACCATTACACCAAGTTGACCGCGCGCGAGAACCTGCGTTACTTCGGCGCGTTGTATCAGGGCAATGTGAAAAACCCCGACGAATTATTGGAGATGGTCGGCTTGCTCGATGATGCCGATACGTTGGTTTCGCAATTTTCCAAAGGGATGAAGAACCGCCTGAGTGTGGCGCGCTCGTTGGTCAACAACCCCAAACTGCTCTTTTTGGATGAGCCGACTGCGGGGCTTGACCCCGTCAACGCGCGCAAGGTTAAAGATTTGATCAAGGCGCAAAAGGATGCGGGCAAGACGGTGTTCCTTACCACGCATGATATGAACATCGCCGATGAATTATGTGACCGCGTTGCCTTCATTGTGGATGGTAAGTTGAACGTGATCGATTCGCCGCGTGAATTGAAGTTGCGTTATGGCAAGCCCGAAGTGCGCGTGGAGTTTGGCTTGAACGGCAAAACCGAACAACGCGATTTTGAACTGGCAGGTCTGGCAGACAATGCCGAGTTTTTGAAACTGCTGCGCGAGGGCGGAGTCCGCACCTTGCATACGCAGGAAGCGACGTTGGAGAACATCTTCATTCAGATGACGGGAAGGAGTCTCGCATGACACGCTTGCTTTCCGCCGCCCGCTGGGATGTGAGCCTGCAATTCCGCAACGGGTTTTATTATGTATCGGCGTTCTCGGCGATTGTTGTGATCCTCCTGCTCAAGCAATTCGAAGTAACCGACTTCGGGTACTGGTGGCCCGCCATCATCACGGGCAACTTGACCATCAACGCTTTTTATTTCATGGCGGGCATTGTCCTGCTTGAAAAAGGTGAAGGGACGCTTGAGGCACAGATCGTCTCGCCGCTGCGCCCATGGGAGATCCTCGGCTCGAAGGTGCTCACGCTCGGTCTGCTCTCGCTGTTCGAAACACTTGCCATGATCGTTATTGTGCAGGGCGTGAACTTCAACTGGTTTCTGTTGGTGACGGGCATCGTGTTGTACATTGCCATGCTTGCACTCTATGGCTTCATCGTCGTTGCTCGCTACGACTCGATCAGTGAATTTATCCTGCCGTCCGCGGCGTGGACGCTGGGTTTCTCTCTGCCATTGTTGTATTACTTTGGTATCTGGCAACATTGGGTGATGTTCCTGCATCCATTGCTGGCGATCATCATTTTATTGCAATCGGCATTTATGTCCGTGCCTGTGTGGCAGATCGTGTATGGATTTGCTTATTCGATTCTGTGGACAGGTATCGTTGCGTGGCTCAGCCTGCGCACGTTCCACCGCTTTGTGGTGACGAAAGAAGGAGTACGTAAAAGATGAATCTCAATATGGTCTTCCGTTCACTCGGTCCCATTGACATTCGTAGTGTGAGCCGCGACAGCCTGGTCTCTTGGATGATCTACATCCCGATCTTTATGGCGTTGCTCATGCGTTGGGGCGTGCCTCCGCTCACGGCACGGCTGCTTGAGGAATATAACTTTGACCTCGTCCCATATTATCCCGTGTTGTTGGCGTACTTTTTCATCGGCATGTGCCCAATGATCTTCGGCGCATTGATCGGTTTCATCTTATTGGATGAAAAAGATGACCGCACCCTGACCGCCCTCCAGGTGACGCCTCTGCCCCTGAACGGATACATCCTCTATCGGGTGACGGTTCCGATCTTGCTGACGTTTGGGCTGATGTTCGTGCTCTTTCCTTTAGCCAATCTGACGCCTTTCAACCTGCGGACGGTTTTGCTCTCCGCGATTGCTGCCGCGCCCATGGCGCCCATGCTGGCGTTGATCTTCGGGTCGGTTGCGCAGAACAAGGTGCAAGGCTTTGCGCTGATGAAATTGACAGGCTTCATCTTCATTGCCCCCGTTGTTGCTTACTTTACGCCTGCGGGCTGGGAACTGGCGTTCGGTATTGTCCCCACCTACTGGCCCATGAAAGTGTACTGGTTACTAGATGAAGGCGCGGCGAACGTCTGGTTGTATGTGGTCGTTGCGGTTGTTTATCAATTACTGGTCACCGCCTTTTTTGCGCGGAAGTTTTACAAGGTTTTGCATCAATAGAAAATGTACCGCGACATTTATGTCGCGGTACAGAAAAAAACAGGAGAATCTTATGGATACACTCACCATCATCGCGTACACATTAATTCTATACGGCATTGCCGTGTTGTACATCGCCTACGCCAAGCCCAAAGCGATTTGGAATCTCGGTAAGATTCAGGGTTTTGTGCAATTGCTCTCTGAAAAAGGGACAGTCATCTTCTTCACCATCGTCGGCATTGCAACCATTGTCGGCGGGGCGTGGATTTTGATGAGATAAAGGTTGGAGTGAGAGTCCGCTTTGAGGGGCGAAGCAAGTTGACGTTAAGTGCGAAGCGGATTTTATCCAGAACGTGGAGCTGAAATGTATGCCAAAACAGACTTTTTTCAACCTGCCAGACGAGAAACGCAATACCATCATCAATGCTGCGGTCAATGAGTTCATGGAGTATGGGTTGGATAACGCTTCTACGAATCGCATTGTGGCAAACAGCGGCATCTCGAAGGGCAGTTTCTACCAGTACTTTGAAGACAAACAGGATGTTTTTATGTATTTGCTCACTGTACTGGAGCAGGAAAAAGTGCAATATTTTAAGGGGAAGCATCCGCCGAGCATGAACATGGATACCTTCGGGTATTTCCGCTGGATGATCAAGGAGGGAATGCAGTTCAATTCTGCGTATCCTCATCTGGTGCAAGCCATCAGCCGTGTGATGTTTGGCGAAGGGTTGTATTACAAGAATTTCAATCATGTCCGTGAGCGTTCTACGCTGGGGTTGCAGGCGATGATCCAGCAAGCCATTCAGAACGGCGAGGTGGACCCCAGTGTGGATGTGGATTTGGCTGTGATGATCATTGAGACGTGGAGCAACGCCATCAGTTCCTACATCTTGAATGAAGGTATGAAGCAGAAAGACATTATGAAGTGGGTGCGTTCTGCGAAGACGCAGGAGCGTATTGATAAGATGTTGTATGTGATGGAGTACGGATTGCGCAAGACTGAATCGGAGTTCACATCCGATATGAAAGAAAGGACTTGACCATGATACTTTTTCTACGCCTTGCATGGCGGAATGTCTGGCGGCAGCGTCGTCGGACGCTCATCATTGCCCTTGGCATGGGGGTGACTATGGCGCTGCTGGTGCTATATGATGGACTCATCGCCGGATTTGAGCAAGCCATTTACGGGAATGCCATTCAATTATTGGGCGGTAACATCCAGGTCCATGCGGATGGCTACGGCGAGAAGGCGGGACGAAAACCGCTTCTGCCCATTGCCGATCCTGACAGGATCGTTCAGGTCGCTGAAGCGCAGCCGAATGTGGTTGTCGCGGCGAAGCGCATCGTCACGGGTGGATTGGTGACCAATCGCGAAGGCGCGTTCTCCGTTTCGATCATCGGCGTGGAAACGGACAAGGAGATGCTTGTCAGCCCGGTGGCGCAAAATATTTCAGCCGGTCGTTATTTGAACGCGGACGATGGCGATATGATCGTCATCGGTCAGGGGCTTGCGACTGCGATGGAACTGGAAGTGGGGGACCGCATCACGATGGTAGGCAATTCGAAACACGAACAGACCCGTCAACGCACCATGACGGTCGTCGGCATTTACGATGTCGGCGTGCCTTCCGTTGAAAAGAGCACGATTTATGTCTCGCTGGCTGAAGCGCAGAACCTCTTCGGCTTGGATGGGCAGGTGACTGAGGTTGTCATCGCACTCGAGCAGATCGGTCAGGAAGCCGGCGTGATGAATGCGATCAACCGGGCTGCGCCCGGCTACGAGGTGGAAAGCTGGGAAACCAGCATTCCCGATCTCAAACAGACCATGGAAATGAAAACATCCGTGATGGGTGTGTTCGGCGTCGTCATGCTTGGCATCGCCGCCATCGGTATTCTCAACCTTTTGATGATGGCAGTCTTCGAGCGGACTCGCGAGATCGGAATCATCGGCGCATTGGGATTGAAGCCGCGACAGATCACGCTTCTCTTTCTGCTGGAAGGGATTCTCATCGGGATGATGGGTGCGGCGCTGGGAGCGCTTCTCGGAACGGTCGTCAACATGGCGCTTGGATATTACGGTATTGACTACAGCGCCTTTGCCGACCTGACCGAATATACCGCCCTTATCAGCGGGCGCATCTATTCCCAACTCGTGCCGATGAAGGTCTTCCAACACGCGCTGACCGTGGCGGTCATCGCCGCGCTGGCGGCTTTGTATCCGGCTTTGGAGGCGTCTCGCCGCGAACCGGCGGAAGCGCTGCATTACGTGTAGGAGAGCCCAATGACCAACTATTTGAAAATGGCATATCGCAATCTGGGCAGGCATCGCCGCCGATCCATACTTTCGGGGTTGGCGCTTGCTGTCGGCACGGCGTTGCTGATGTTCATCGCTGCTTTCTTCGAAGGTGAAATGCGCAGTTCCATGGAAACCACCCTGCGGCTTGATAGCGGACACATTCAGATCCGCGATGCAGATTACGACCCCGATAAACTCAGCGTCGCCTGGGAATATTTGATCGAGAACCCGGATCAGGCTGCGGCGCAGATCGAAGCGTTGGATCAGGTGCAAACTGCCACTCCGCGTTTGATCGCAAGCGGGATCGTCTCCATCCGTGACGAATCTGCCGGGGTGCAGATCATGGGCATCGTCCCAGGGTCTGAAGCGAACGATCCATATCGCAACGGACTCGTGGCGGGAAGTTTCCTTGCCGCCGACGACCGCGAAGGAATCCTCATCGGTTATCCGCTGGCGGAAAGTTTGGCGTTGAACGTGGGCGACCAGATCAACCTGCTGGTCAATACATCCGATGGCGACGTGGATGAACAACAATTCACCGTGCGCGGAATTTTTACCACCGGCACAACCGCCTACGACAAGGGCATTGTATTTCTTCCACTTGCAAAGGCGCAATCGTTTTCCGGTGCGGAGAATCGCGCCAGCATGATCTTCATTTTGTTGAAGGATCGTGAAATGGCGGATGAGGTTGCTGCGGCAATTCAAGGCGGCGGCTACCAGGTCAAAACGTGGAGTGAGTTGAACGAACTGCTCGTGCTCATCAACGACTTTTCGAATGCGTATATCTTCATCCTGAACCTGATTGTGCTGGGCGTAACGGCGACCGTCATCGTCAACACGCTGCTGATGTCGGTATTCGAGCGCACACGCGAGATCGGCATCCTGACCGCCATCGGCATGAAGGGGCGGCAGATCATCACCCTCTTTCTCACCGAAGCGAGTTTGCTGGCGTTTGGCGGCATTGCATTTGGCTCATTACTTGGCTGGGCGTTGTCTGCCTATTTTGGGAGTGTCGGCGTCTATTTCGGTGACCTGGGTATCAGCGGCGGGATGTTGCTACAAGACCGCATCTATCCCTATTTGACCCTCAACGCCACCATCAACTTGATTGTTACCGCATTCATCATCACGGTGCTGGCTTCAATTTACCCGGCACGATTGGCTTCCCGCATGGAGCCGGTCGAAGCCTTGCATGGCGCGAACTAAGGAGAAAAATCATGGAAGTCGCAAAAATTAATAACGTCACTCGGGTTTATAAGATCGGTGCAGTGGAAACCCGCGCCTTGAACGGCGTGAGCCTGACCATCAACACCGGCGAGTTCACATCACTGGTTGGTCCCTCAGGTTCCGGCAAGACCACACTCCTGCAGCTCATTGGCTGTCTCGATCAACCCACTTCTGGTAGCGTGGTCATCAATGGCAAAGAGACGACGAATCTCACACGCAATCAGCGTGCCGACCTGCGCAAAGGCACGATCGGTTTCGTCTTTCAATTCTTCGCGCTGATCCCGACCCTCACCGCGTATGAGAACGTAGAAATGCCGCTTCTGCTCAACGGCAAAACCCCGGCGGAACGCAAACAGCGTGTAATGGAATTGCTCGAAGGTGTGGATTTAACCGACCGCGCGCATCATCGCCCCGACCAGTTGAGCGGCGGTCAGCAGCAGCGCGTCGCAGTTGCCCGGGCATTGGCAACCAACCCAACCATGATCCTCGCCGACGAACCCACCGCCAACCTCGACACCGTCAATGGGGAGCAGGTGATGGAGATTATGAAGCGCCTCAACGAAAAGACCGGCACCACCTTTGTCTTTGCCACGCATGATCCACGCGTCATCAAATACGCCACTCGTGTGGTCACCTTGCAAGATGGTCTGATCGTGAAGGATTCCAAGGAACATTAAATTCGTGATAAAACCTTTGCAAAACCTGTGCATTCTGTTATACTAATGGAAAAATAACAGGCAGGATTTGTAGAAAAGGATAAGGAATGAAGAAAGTTTTTGTTGTACTCTTGAGTTCACTCGCCCTCATATTGGCGGCTTGCAGCGGCGCAGGAGCGCCTGAGGTCGTACCGACTGTTGTATTGGAAGGCAACTCATCTGGAACCCAACCCCAAAGCAGCGCAGATTCGATAGCAGCCTCAGCGATCGTAGTCCCGTTGCAGGATGCGAACCTCTCGTTCACCACCATTGGTCGCGTAACATCGGTCAACGTGGAAGCGGGAGATAAGGTCAATGTAGGGGATGTGCTCGTGCAACTCGACACATCAATTCTTGAAGCGCGTGTACGTGAAGCCGAAGCCAATCTTGCCTACGCAGAGATCCAGCTCAAGTATCTCGTTCGGAATGTTGGCTGTCGGGGCGAAGGCTGTGCTCCATCCTACAAGCATATCGAAGTCGCAGAAAATGATGTTGCCAAGGCGCAGGCGTTGGTGGACTCTGCAAAAGCAGTCCTTGCCGCCCAATCGCATCTGACCGCACCGATAGCGGGGACGGTTGTCTCGGTCGATATCGCCCCGTATGAGACTGTCTCCCCCGGACAGGTCGTGATGGTCATCGGAGATTTGTCGAAGTACCATATCGAAACCACCGACCTGAGTGAACGCGATGTGAACAAGGTGAAGATCGGACAGACTGCGACAGTATTTATCGAAGCATTCGGAGAGGAATATGAAGGCAAGGTAGTGGATATTGCCCGCATCTCTTCCGAACTCGGAGGTGACGTGGTGTACAAAGTGACCATTGACCTTGCCAGGCAGCCTGCGGGTTTGCTCTGGGGTATGAGCGCAGACGTTGAGATCAATATTGGCGATTGAGGCAGTCATGAAGCGGATGTTGTTTTTACTCCTCAGTTTATTCATATTAACCGGCTGCGCCAGCCCGACACCCGCTGCGTCACCGCAAGCGCCAGTTCAGGTCGAGGAACTTCCCGCACAGTCGCCGGATATAGTGGTTGCCTCAGCAGATGCGGAACCCGCACAAGTCTCAGAATTGAGTTATGCCATCTCGGCGCTGGTAAAAGAAATCCCCGTCAGCGAAGGTGATAGAGTTCAGGCGGGTGATGTGTTGATGACCCTCAATACTCCCGAACTGGAATACGCTGTCATCGCTGCCGAAGCGGATTACAAAGCCAGAAGTCAGGCAGCCGAATTACAAAAGGCAGATAAAGTCCTCTACGTCAACCCGAATACCGGCGAGAAAAGCTGGTATAGCCTTCCGGCGGAGGTTTATCAGAAAGCCTTTGCTGTGGCGGAACAATCGAAAGCCGCATGGGATTCTGCCGCCGCCGAACTGGCACAATCTGTTTTGCTCGCCCCGTTCGATGGAACCATCGTCGATCTTGCGGTCATTCCGGGAGAGTTGGTTCAGATCAACCAACCCGTGCTGGTACTCGCAGATCTGAAGAGGCTTCACATCACCACCACCGATTTGAGCGAACGCGATATTGCCCGCGTGAAAGTTGGTCAACGCGCGGATGTGTACATCGAAGCGCTCGACTTGACGGTGACAGGCAAAGTAATCCGCATTTCACCCATCGCTGAAACGGTCGGCGGCGACGTGGTCTTTCCAGTCACCATCGAACTGGACAAACAACCCGAAGGCTTACTGTGGGGTATGAGCGCCGAAGTCCAAATTCAAACCAAATAATCCCTGCATATTGGATGTAAAATAATCACGCCGAAAGTTCAGGCGTGATTATTTTTTAAGGAGAACCCTCATGACTACCATCACCGTCATTGGCGCTGGCAGCGCATCGTTTGGCGAAAACACTCTGTCTGCATTAATGCGTTCGAACAAACTCAAAGGAGCCACCCTGCGCCTTGTGGATCGCAATCCGCACAGTCTTGATATCGTCCATCGCCTTGCAAATCGATTGAACACGGAATGGGATTCGGGATTGACCATCACTGCCCATGCACATCACAAGGATGCTCTCGATGGGACGGATTTTGTCGTCTCTGCCATTGAGGTGGGACCTCGTGAAGAATTATGGAAATCCGATTTTGAGATTCCCCTCAAATATGGTGTGCGCCAACCCTATGCCGAAAACGGCGGACCCGGCGGCTTTGCCCATGCTGCACGAAACGTCAAACCGGTGCTCGAAATCGTCCGCGATATGGAGCAGGAATGTCCCAATGCATGGTTCATCAATTTCACCAACCCGATGGTGCGTGTCTGCGATCTTGTCAATCGCCACAGCAAAATAAAAGCCGTTGGCTTGTGCCATCAAATCTATGCTGGCTATGGCATGGTGGGAGTTGCGCTCGCAAATGACCTTGGCATTGAAGTCCCTGACGGGCTGGAAGGCATGCACGCCGATGTCATGCAGCATCCATTGCAACAGCGGGTAAAACAACAGGTCATTCCGCTGATCGACATCCGTGCTGCGGGCACAAACCACTTTACCTGGATACTCTCAATCCGCGATAAACGCACCGGCGAGGACCTGTATCCGCTTTTGCGGGAACGCTTCTTTGACTTGGATGAATCCTTCGAGCCGCTCACGCGTCGCATCTTTCAAGACTTTGGCATTTTTCCCGTTCCCGGAGATACCCATCTCTGCGAGTACCTCCCGTGGATGAGCGACCCCATCACCAAACCGTGGGAAGCGTTCCACATCCGTTTGTACGACTGGGACCTGATGGCTGGATTAAGAGACTTCAGTCTCGACCGTTTAAATGAGATGGCAAATGGCACAATGACCGTGGAAGGCTTGCTCGAATCCGATTCGGAAGGCGCATTGGAGATGATCGAGAACATCGCCTTCGCGGGGAATCATTATCATCTTGCCGCCAATCTTCCGAACCAGGGACAGATCTCCAACCTACCATTGGGCGCGACCGTTGAAACTCCCGTGCATGTGGATGGTGCAGGCGTCCATCCTGTGCATGTGGGCGCGTTGCCCGAACCCATCGCTGAGTTATGCCGCCGTGAATTGATGGTTGCGCAGTTGTGCGTCGATGCGGCAGTGGAGGGCAGTTATGAAAAAGCATTGCACTGTCTGTTGCTCGACCCGGTGATAACGGACATGCACACCGCCAGAAATATCCTCGATGATTACCTCAAGACCTATCGCGAGCATCTCCCGCAGTTTTGGAAATAACATACAATGATAAAAAGCGAAGGACGGGCTGCCAAGCCCGTCCTTCTTTTCTTAAAGACGTTAATAACCTTAAAAACCTTAAAAATATTTTTATATCAGACACATATAATACTTATAATATTTTAAGATAAACATATCTTCAAAAACCTTTACATAAATCAATTGTTGTATAAAATAACAATAGATTATTCATTGATTAACTTGATTTATTGTTTATTGCATGAATCATAAAATGAATAAACATGATTCAATGATATCGAATCAATAAAGAAAGATGTTGAATGGAAGGAACAACAAAGGAAAAATCATGTATATCTGCGTACTGACAAGCACCCCGGATGATAACGATATTCCGTACGACCCATCTCCTTATATGAATGGATATCGTTGGAAGCAGCATCATGTGGAACCGACGAACGTCGAAAAACAGATCAAGGATCTGATGGAAGAAGGGGTGGATGTTTTCGTCAACCTGTGTGATGGCACGCCTGATGATGCTCTTTCCGGCATCGCATTGGTGAAGGCGCTCGAAAAATACAACGCGGCATTCACCGGCGCCGACTCGAAATTCTTCGACCCCACCCGCGATGAAATGAAGAACGCCGCCAAACGCGTCTCCGTTCCCACACCCAGCTGGATCTTCGTCAATCGCGCCGAAGATGCGGAGAAGGTCGTCAAGCGGCTCAAATTCCCTATGCTGGTCAAACCGCCGCACGGGTATGCCAGCGTTGGCATCCGTCGTAATTCGCGTGTTGAAAATATCGAACAGCTGCGTGAGCAGTTGCAGCTCGAGATCAACGAATTCGGTCGTGCGCTGGTAGAGGAATTCATCGAAGGACGCGAATTCACCTGTTTGATCGCGGAAAATACCAAAGACCCCAACAAGCCTTCCACCTTTACCCCCGTCGAGTTCATCTTCCCCGATGGCGAATCCTTCAAACATTACGACATGAAATGGGTCGATTACGAAAAAATGTCCGTTGCCGTGGTGACCGATCCACGCATCGACAAAATCCTTCGCGAGCAGACTGTCCGTGTCTTCAAAGAATTGGGCGGCAATGGGTACGCCCGCTGCGACTATCGCATGGATGCCGATGGAACCATTCACATGCTCGAGATCAACCCGAACTGCGGCATCTTTTATCCCCCGCACGAACCCGGCTCTGCAGATTTCTCCCTGCTCAACGACCCGACGACCAACCACACCAAATTCATGAAGCTGATCATCCGCAACGCGCAATTCCGGCAGACGCGTGTTGCCGCCGAACGCATCATCAAACGCCAGCAACGCAAACGCGAGCGCGTGCCGGTCGAGCAGATGGCATACACCTAACGAAAACGGGACACTTTTGCAGTGTCCCGTTTTTTTATCCCTGAACGATGCTAGCCCCCTCGCTGGCTTTGCAAACATAAATACTCGCTTCCAACCCAGACCTTTGCCCATACAGCATTGAGACGGCTTGAGTGAACGCCTCTGCCTGTTCCTGTTTGACCAGTGCCACCGCACAGCCTCCGAATCCTGCGCCGGTCATGCGTGCGCCGTGGCAACCTTCCTGCTCACGCGCACATTCGACCATGACATTGAGCGCATCGTTGGTCACTTCAAAATCATCGCGCAGACTGTCGTGGCTGGCGTTGAATAATTCGCCCAACCGACTGACATTCCCCTGTCTCATCACCTTTATGGCTTCCAATACGCGTGCATTCTCGGTGACAATATGCCTGGCGCGCTTGAAGGCAATTTCACTTAATCCACTTTCCGCTTTCCATTTGCTCAAGTCTTCCACGCGGACATCCCGCAGCGCTTTCACCCCAAACCATCTTGCCGCTTCTTCGCATTGACTTCTTCTCTCGTTATACGCGGAATCCACCAATCCGCGTCGGGTGGAGGTATCCAGAATGACGACAGAGACGCCGGGGGGTAGGGGCGCATGTTGAATTTCGAGCGAGCGGCAGTCTAAAAACAAGGCTTGCCCATCCTTGCAAGCCGCACTTGCCATCTGATCCATGATCCCGCAGTTGACGCCAACCCACTCGTTCTCGGCTTTTTGCGCCAGCTTTGCCATCTCCACGGCGTTCCACTCAATGCCTGAGACGACAGCGAAGGCGCGCGCGATTGCCAATTCCACCGCAGCGGAAGAAGATAAGCCCGCCCCGCGCGGCACATCGCCGGTCATCACGGCGTCGAATCCGCGCAGGTTGTATCCATTCTTCTGCAACTCGTAGGCAATGCCTTTTGGGTATTCGATCCAGTCAGAATCTCGGATGAGAGAATCCATCAGAAAACCGGATTCAGTTTCAAGTTCCAGTGAATAGATGCGCACCTGCCTGTCATCCCGTGGACGAAGCGCCAGCCAGACGGCGCGGTCGATTGCCATTGGCAGGACGAATCCATCGTTGTAGTCGGTGTGTTCGCCGATCAGGTTAACCCGCCCCGGCGCGCGGACGATTATCTCCGGTTTGGCGTTAAAATGGGTTGCGTATTGTTGTGTGAGAGTCGTGATGTCCATAAGCGTGTTTATACCATAGAGGCTGCATGAACGATCTCGAATTGTTGGAACGTTATGAACCTGTGATGCGCTATGCCAAAGGGGAACGCTTTTTTCCAATGGCAGTGGAGCCCTACCTGGAGCGTTGCCTGCTTTTTCCCAGCGGACCTTTGGGGGCGGCGGAGTTGTTCTCTCATTTGAATGAGCGTTTGGTCGAGATGCTCGGGCGTTTGAAATCTCATGAATATTTTTTGCGTTTTGTGAACAAGCCGTTGTTCGATTTCGACGCCTGGATCTGGTGGGGTGTGCTTTCGGTCATCGGTCTATTGGGCGGATGGTTCACCCTTGGTGTGATCGGATTGGAGATTGCCATTGCCGCTTCACTCGCAGCTGCGTTGGTCATCTTCATGCTGGCGTCGCCCATCCGCTTGCGCATCATCCCTGCGGTGTTGGCGGTTTTTGTTTTCCTCGTATTGGGGCTTGCGCCGATCTGGCTTTTCCTTAACCCAATGCCATACGTCAGCATTGCGGTCGAGTATCTGGTTTTGCTGCCGATCTATCTGCTGTTTCTTTTCATCTGGCTGACGAACGTCCTGCGTTGGATCATCGAGCGCATCCTGCCTGAAGGTCCCGGCTTGGTGATGGATATGCTTTCACAAGCCACCGAGAAGATCGCTCACGAGGCATATCATCAATACGCCGACATCTTGAAGAAACATCATCAGGCGGTGTATTACGGGCGCGTGGTGCGGGAGGAGGACGAATCGGAGAATCTCTGGACGGTCCTGCAATATCATTTTTTCTACGCCTTCAATGACTGGCGGCTGGCTGCAAACGGCTTTAATCATCATGAGGGAGATTGGGAAATGGTGTCGGTTTATTTAAGGAACGGCGAACCGTACGCAGTTTTGCTTTCGCAGCATGGCGCGGGGAACATCGAAGCATGGGATAAAGTACTCAAGGCGCATGATGTGGATGGAAATGAAACCACACATCCCATCATTTATGCAGCGTTGGGATCGCACGCGAACTACAGCCGCCCGGAGGTGATCCGCTCGCCGGGGATGTACAAGGCGGGGACGCTGCAACGCTTCCTTTTCTGGTGCGACGGCTTGATCCACTACCTGTTCCTTCTCTTTAACCCCAGCCAGAAGGCGCGCAAGATCGCCATTGGAGAGATCATGGAACACCCAACACACCTGTTGCAAGAACATGCCTTCGATGAGATGAAAGATGAATTCGACCATTATGTGGTGCGCCTACCGATGGAGATCGCCACCGGCGATGGGTTGCGCATCGGCTTTCAAGGCAAAAATTCAGACGAACCCACTGAGCGCTCGGAGGATTTTTTGAAGAAATTCATGTCGGAGCGAAAGGTCACCATGATTCCGAACCGCGAATGGAAACGCGTCCTATTGAATTCCGAGCCGGGTTGGGTACAATATAAGGGATTGTGGGGCGTAAAAAGTTTGCTGGGCGAGGAATCGGGTCCGCCCGGACCGAAATGGGATAGGCTCAAAAAGAAACAGACGGATGTTTACCAGCGTGCTCGTTGGGAAAAACCGCTGGAATGGCTTGCAGAGTTGGAAAAGAATAAACATTAACGAAATTACAAGGAGACTGCCATGTCGTTTTCACAAGCTCTCGAGGTCGTCATTGGATTGGTTTTTATCTATTATGTGCTGGGTTCCATTGTCTCATTGGTCACACAATGGATCAATGAAGCCTTCGAAACGCGCGCCCGGTCGTTGGAAAAACACCTGATGCGCATCGTCGGTGACAAGCAGGTGGGGGATTTTGTGAAACTTCCCCAAATCGAATCGTTGCGCCCGATCCGCTATAAAAACATGTTCAGTTTCATCACATCTGCAACGGAGCCGAAGAAGGTGGAGAAGATTCCCGTCTCCACACTGGTGGACTCGTATTTTGACTTCGTCGGTCTGACCGCCACCAAAGAGGTCAATGCAGATGGCTTGAAGGAGTTAATTAACATCCTGCCGGACTCGGAGACCAAAGGCGCGGTCATCAAATGGATCGATCAAGGCGTGACGAACATTGAGGACCTGCGCAAACGCACCACCACGTATTTCACCGGCGTAATGGAGCAGGCGTCTGCGACGTTCAAGTCGAATGCGCGCAGTTTTGTGATCGTCCTATCCATTTTTCTGACGATCCTGCTCGGAACTGACAGCATCCAGCTGGTGCGAACCCTGTGGACGAATGCTGGCGTGCGCGCTCTTGCCGTTGCCCAGGCGGAGATGGCAGTTCAACAGGAAGGCGCCGATGTGGAATTGGAAGATCTCGTCCAGCAATTGAGCGACCTGAACATCGTCCGGGTTGGCTGGTGGCAGACGGAACTTCCGCCTGCAGGTTCAGATGCCATGCAGTGGGCAGGATTTGTCTTGTTGAAGGTGTTGGGTCTTGGTCTGACGGTAGCCGCCGTATCGCAAGGATCATCTTTCTGGTACGACCTTCTGAAGAAATTGGTCTCTCCCTCCAAGGGAGGTGGCGGCGGGGGCGATACGGGCGAATCGAAAGGTTAACAAAAAAACTCCGAGGTGTTGAGCCTCGGAGTTTTTCATCGCGACCACCTTGCATAGACCGCCTGTGAGAGCAGGCGGTTTGCGCTTTTCTCACGCGTCACCAGTTCGCCGCTGTCGAGCAAACCCTTGTGTTTTTTCATCATTTCGTCCACGGCTTGCGCCACATGGATCGCCGAAGCACGCACGGCATAGACGGTGACGATCACAAAGAGGGGATCGTCACTCAAACATTGACGGATCTCATCCAATAGATTCGGCAGTGACTTGTACACTTCCCAAACTTCGCCTTTGGGTCCGCGCCCAAATTTGGGCGGGTCGAGGATGACGCCGTCATATTTCACGCCGCGTTTTGCTTCGCGCTGGACGTACTTAAGCGCATCTTCCACGATCCAGCGGATGGGGCGGTCACCCAGCCCTGAGAGTTCCTGGTTTTCACGCGCCCACCCAACGGATTTCTTCGACGCATCCACATGGGTGACAGAGGCTCCCGCGGCGGCGGCGGCGAGGGTGGCAAGACCCGTGTAGCCGAACAGGTTCAAAATATTCGGCTTGGCACCAGATTTCTGGATGGAATCCGCCATAAAGTCCCAATGAGAAGCGACTTCGGGGAAAACGCCAAGGTGACGCCCGGGGGTTGTCATTACGTTAAATCGCAAGTTGTTTTGAGTGGGGAGGGGGTAGTTCATCACCCATTTCTCATCCACACGCTTCTTTAATTGCCAGTGACCGCCGCTTTCTTCGCCGGTGGGGATGAAGACACCATGAGCGTTGTCCCACTCGGAGCGGGGGAGGGCGCGGCTCCACATCGCCTGCGATTCGGGGCGCGCGAAGATGTATTTGCCGAAACGCTCGAGTTTTTGCCCGTCGCCGGAGTCGAGTAGTTCATAATCCTGCCAGTGTGTGGCTTCGAGCAGGGTAAAGGTGGGAGAGTTGGTCATTCAGCAATGCCTTTGGAATGGGAAAAAAGTACCATCCCACTTGATTTTTGACCGTAAAACGGTATAATAAGTGGTAGAAAGTGGTAAGAAGTGGTAGAGCGCCGGGCGTCCCGGCGTTCACGTCATTAAAAGGAATTGTAGCACAAATGTTCTTAGGTCAGTTCCAGCACAACCTCGATGATAAGGGTCGCCTGATGATTCCGGCGCGCTTTCGTGAACTGCTGGAAGGCGGCGCCTTCATTACTCAAGGCTTTGATAAATGCCTCATGGTGATGACCGAGGCGTATTTCAAACAGGTTTATGAGCGCATCGAAGCCATGAACCTTGCCGACCCGACCGCCCGTATGTTGCGCCGCCTGATCCTGTCCAACGCCTATCCTGTTGAGGTGGATAAGGTTGGGCGCATCCTCGTTCCGCAGAACCTGCGCGCGTTTCTTGAAATTACAAGCGGTGAGCTGGTCTTGGCGGGGCAGGGTGAGTACTTCGAAGTATGGACTCCCGGCATCTGGGGCGAGCAAATGGCTCTGCTTCATGACACCGAAGCCAACAATGCGCGCTTCTCGACGTTGGATCTGTCGAAAAAAGATAGTTAGAGAATAGATGATTAGAGGTTGTTTCGCTAATCGCTAATCACTGCCATGCAACACAAACCTGTACTTTACCAAGAGATTATACACGCTCTGCAACCCCGCAACAGCGGGCGGTACGTGGATGGCACCCTGGGCGCGGGCGGTCACGCTCGCGGCATTTTGGAGGCTTGCGCGCCGGATGGGCATTTGCTCGGTCTTGATGTAGACCCGCAGGCTTTGGCGCTTTCTCGTGAGACCTTGGCTCCTTACGAAGGGCGCATTCATCTCGCGCAAGCCTCCCATATCACCCTCAATGAGCAACTTGCTTCATTGAAATGGGACGCCATCGACGGTATTGTGCTGGATCTCGGTGCTTCGTCCATGCAGTTCGACAACGCCGAACGCGGTTTTTCCTTTTTGCAGGATGGTCCGCTGGACATGCGTTTCGGTCCGCACCTCGCCATGAGCGCAGCAGATATCGTCAACACCTACGATGAACGCGAACTGGCGGACATCATCTTCAAGTATGGCGAAGACCGCGATGCGCGCAAGATCGCGCGAGCCATCGTCCAAAACCGACCGCTTCATACGACGGGTGAGTTGGTGGCTGTGATCGAGAAGGCGAGTCCACGCCGAGGCGATAAAACCCACCCCGCCACGCAGACCTTTCAGGCGCTGCGCATCGTCGTCAACGAGGAATTGGCGGCAGTGGAGATCACGCTCCCTCAAGCCATCGCAGCCCTCAAGTCTGGTGGACGATGCGCGGTGATCTCCTTCCACTCGCTGGAAGACCGCATCGTCAAGGAGTATTTCCGCGAGCAGAGCAAGGATCTCATCAACCCGCCTTATGAAAAGATCTATGAAGTGGAGCGCAAGGCGATTGTCAAGTTGGTTAATAAAAAACCGATCCTGCCGACCGAAGAGGAAGTCTGTGAGAACCCTCGCGCGCGCAGTGCAAAACTTAGAGTTGTTGAAAAGATGTAGGGCGGGTTTTCCCGCCCGGAGCAATGAGAGAGAATCATGAACGTACCAAACGTCAACCATCTGATCCATGCCTACCGAATTGCTCCCTGGCGCGTGCAGCGCCAGTGGATCGGTAATACATTGCTGCTGGTGGTTGCGTTTGCCATGGTGGCGGCGCTTTATTTGAATATCACCTCGCGCACTGCCATTGCCGGGCGTGAGATCCAGGACCTGACCGAAGCCATTTCCGTCAGCCAGCAGGTGAGCAGCGATATGCAAACCCAGCTTGCCGCACTGACCTCTGCGGTTGCAATGGAAACGCGTGCGCGTGAGTTGGGTTTCCGCCCGATGGAACCCGATGAGGTGGAATACTTGGTGGTTCCCGGCTACGTCCAACCGCAGCCGGTGGATCTGTCCACATCTGCGCTGCCGCAGCTGAGCGCGTTGACCATTCCGCCGGAATACAACCAGTCGCTGTTGGATTGGCTGGATGAACGGGTTACCGCTACGCGAGGTCCGCAATGAGACAGCAATTCGCCCGCCGCAGTCAGGTATTGGCTGGGGCTTTGTTGTTGGTTGCTCTTGCGATCATCGTGCAGATGACGCGCATCCAAAACAGCCCGGAAGCCGCGATTTTCCGTCAACAAGCGGAGAACTATGCCTACGAATGGCGTACGTTCTACCCCAATCGCGGAGAAATCTATGACCGCAATGGACGTCTCTTGGCGGGGCAAGTCACCGTGTACGAAGTTGGTGTGGACTTGATCAACGTGAAAGACCCGCATGCCATCGCCTTTGCTGTCAGCGAAACTCTCGATCTGGACTACACTCAAACCTTGGATGTGATCCAGAATCCGCCGGAGGGCATCTCTTACATTGTGCTGGCGGATTTCGTTGAAGCATCCAAGGCGCAATATCTTCAGGAAGTTAAGAAGGCATTACAAGCACAGGCAACCGCCGGAACATCTGGCGGCTTGACCGGTTTGCAGTTCAAATCGCACCCGATGCGCAGTTACCCTGAGAACGCACTCGGTTCGAACATCCTTGGCTTTGTCAACCGCGAAGGGAAGGGGTACTTTGGTGTCGAAGAAAATTATGACAATCTTCTGGCGGGCAACCCTGTAAAGGTGCTCGTTCCGACCGACCCGAACAAAGCCATCGAGATCCCACATGTGCCCGACGGCACGACCCTGATCCTGACCATTAACCGCGATCTGCAAGCCGCCGCCGAAGATATCCTCGATGCCTCGCTGGTGGAATATGGCGCGCTCGACGGTGTGATCGCCATCATGAACCCAAGCAATGGCGAGGTTTTGGCGATTGCCACCTCGCGCCGCATGGACTTGAACAAATTCTGGAATTACGGTGTGGTGTATGATAACGCCACCGATTTCAACCCCGCCATTTCCAAGACCTACGAACCCGGTTCCGTTATCAAAATTTTGACCATGGCAGCCGCATTGGACAGCGGCACGGTGACACCCAACACCACCTACCTTGATACCGGCTCCGTCCTCATCGGCGGCGTGACCATCCAGAACTGGGACCGCAATCCCTGGGGTGTGCAGAACATGGTCGGTTGTTTGCAGCATTCGCTCAACGTCTGCATGGTCAACCTCGCCTCGCAGATGGGCGCCAACACCTACTACGGCTACATGGACGCCTTCGGTTTCGGTCATCTCACCGAGGTAGATCTGGCTGGCGAAGCGCCTGGCAGGCTCAAGGTCCCGGGTGATTCGGATTGGTATCCTGTTGACTTGGGAACCAATTCTTTCGGTCAGGGTGTGGCGGTCACGCCCATCCAGATGATGGCGGCCGCATCTGCAGTTGCCAACGATGGGCGCATGGTCATCCCGCACATCCTGTATGGCATGGTGCGCGAAGGCAGGCAATACAACGTCCCAGCCCAGTATGGCGGTTCACCCATCTCTGAACAGACCGCCAACGTACTGACCGAGATGCTTGCCATCTCACTCGAATCGGAATCCTCCCTCGCGCTGGTTCCCGGGTATCGCGTTGCTGGCAAGACCGGCACGGCGCAGATTCCTGTGGACGGTTTTTATGACAGCAGCGAAACCAATGCCTCCTTCATCGGTTGGGGACCGGTGGACGACCCGCAGTTCATGATCTACGTCTGGCTCGAGAGACCGAGCACATCGCCGTGGGGTTCGGATACCGCCGCCCCTGTATTTGCAGAGATGGCAAAGAAAACCGTCATCCTGATGGATATTCCACCCGATTCGATCCGCCAACAGATTGCAGCCAAATAACATGCTGACCCTTGCCGATGTTCTGGAAGCCCTGACCCAAATTCGCCTTGCGAATGCAACCGTCGTCATTACCGAAGCGGCAATCGACTCGCGCCAGGTCATCCCCGGTTCGCTATTTGTCGCCATCCCCGGCGAGAATGTGGACGGACATGACTATGTCGCAGATGCCTTCAAGAGGGGGGCTTCTTTTGCTTTAATCCAACGGGAAGTGAACGCTTCCTTCCCGACCCTCGACCTGCGCGGCGGTTTGGAAAATTTCCCGCCCCTCAGCCCTGACCAGCCCCTCTGCTTGCGCGTAGACAATTCCATCTCCGCCCTGCAACAGATCGCTCGCTTCTGGCGTCGTAAATTCCCCAACCTGAAAGTTGTGGGAATTACCGGTAGTGTAGGCAAATCCACTACCAAAGAGATGATTGCCGAAGTGCTCAGCATCCGCTATCGCACACTCAAAAGCCCTGGCAACCTGAATAACGAGATCGGTCTGCCGCTTGCCATGCTGCGGCTTGGCGCAGGCTACGAACGTGCCGTGCTCGAAATGGGATTCTACGTCCCTGGTGAGATCCAATTCCTGTGCGATATTGCCCAACCGCAGATCGGAGTCGTTTCCAACGTGGGCACGGTTCATGCGGAACGTGCTGGTTCACAGGAAGCCATCTTCCGCGGCAAGAGCGAATTACCTGCTTCCCTCCCGCAGGACGGAGTTGCCATCCTGAACTTCGATGACCCCTGGGTGCGAAAAATGGAGGAACGCACCAAAGCCCGCATCTTTTTCTATGGTCTTTCCCCAGAGGCGAATCTGTGGGCAGACCAGATCGAAGGCTTGGGCTTGGACGGCATCCGCTTCCGCCTGCATTACAAAGGCGAGACGCTGCACACCCGCATCCCAATGATCGGTCGCCACTCGGTCCATACAGCGTTGCGCGCCGCATCGGTCGGCTTGAACGATGGCTTGACCTGGCAGGAGATCTTCGAAGGTCTCTCCCACGGACATGCCCAACTTCGTCTGGTTGCCGTGCGCAGCAGTATCGGCGCGCTCATCCTCGACGATACCTACAATGCCTCCCCCGAATCCATGCTGGCGGCGTTGAACCTGCTGGATGAATTGGAAGGGCGCAAGGTTGCAGTATTGGGTGATATGCTTGAACTTGGTCCCTACGAACGACAGGGACATGATCTGGTTGGCATGCGCGCTGCACGGGTGGCAAAGGTGCTGCTTACCCTCGGTAAACGCGGACACATGATCGCCGAAGCCGCACGTCGCGCCGGGATGAAACCCGCCCAAATTATGGAATTTGAAGATATCGCTCCAATCGTGGACTGGCTAACGAAAAACCTGACATCAAACGACGCCGTACTTATCAAGGGATCTCACGGTTTGCGCATGGACCGCATCACCGCCGCCCTGGAGGTACGCTCGTGAGAGATATTGCCCTCTCCCTCAGCCTTGCCGGTTTGGCATTCATCATGACCGCCATTTGGGGCGGACCATTGTTGCGCATCCTGCGTCATTTCAAGATCGGTAAGATCATTCGCGTCGAAGAACCGGGTTCGCATGGCATAAAAATGGGAACACCCACCATGGGCGGCGTAATGTTCATATTGCCGGTCTTGCTGCTCAGCGGATTGCTGAACGCCGTCGCGTTGATCAGCGTAACTGCCAGTGGGGTGGGGTCTTCGATCCTCCTGCCAATGGCAGTAATGGTGGCATTTGCCATTCTTGGCGCAGTGGATGATTGGGAAGGCATTCACGGCAAACGCAAAGGCGATGGAATGCGCGCGCGGACGAAGTTCATGGTGCAGGTTGTCCTGGCATTGGGAACGGCTTATGCCCTGAAATATTTGATCGACGCCCCTGACCTGTATCTGCCCGGCTTTTTCTTCGAGATCGAGATCGGCTGGTTGTATGTTCCATTGGCAGCTTTCATCATCATTGCCGAATCGAACGCGGTCAACTTCACCGATGGTTTGGATGGACTTGCCGGTCTGATCGCCGCCACAGCCATTGCCGCCTTTGGCGGTATTGCACTGATCCAGGAACAGGTATATCTGGCTCGCTTCTGCTTCATCCTGGTGGGCGCATTATTCGGCTTTCTCTGGTTCAACGTGCATCCTGCTCAATTGTTCATGGGTGATACCGGCTCAATGGCGCTCGGATCGGTACTGGCTGTGATCGCTTTGATGACCGGTCAGTGGCCTATGCTGTTGGTGATCGGCATCATTCCACTTGCGGAAATGTTAAGCGTTGTCATTCAGATCACCTACTTCCGCTGGACGGGCGGCAAACGCTTTTTCAAGATGACGCCCATCCATTTGCATTTTGAACTGCTCGGTTGGAGCGAAACACAGATCGTTCAGCGCTTTTGGCTCATTGGCTTGATGGCGGCGTTGATCGGGATCGGGTTGTCGCAGGTGTAGATATGACCAATTGGAATGGAACCCGCACCCTCATTCTCGGAGCCGCCCGGCAGGGACTCGCCCTTGCCCGCTGGCTTTCACGTCACGGTTCAATCGTGACGTTGAGCGATTCACGTAACGAGGAGCAGTTAGCCTTGGCGAAAGCGTCGCTTGCGGGTGTGAATATCTCATGGGCGCTGGGTGGGCATCCGTTGGAATTGCTCGACCATACCGATGTGCTTTGTCTTTCGGGTGGCGTGCCATTGACCCTGCCCATCGTGGCAGAAGCGATCAAACGCGGCATTCCGCTTTCGAACGATTCACAGATCTTCATGGAAGTTGTGCCGTGCAAGACCATCGGCATCACTGGCTCGGCAGGCAAGACCACCACCACCACCCTGGTGGGGAACATGGCAAAACTTGCCAAAGGCGACCGCGCTTTTGTCGGTGGCAATATCGGTGATCCGCTCATCAACTACGTGGACGAGATGACCGCGGAAGACATTGCCATTCTCGAACTGTCGTCTTTCCAACTCGACCAGATGACCATCTCTCCGAACATCGCAGCGATTTTGAACATCACGCCGAATCATCTGGACAGGCATGGCACGATGGAAGCCTATGCCAGCGCCAAGGCTCGCATTTTGGATTTTCAATCTGCGAGTGACACTGCCATTTTGGGGCGCGATGACAAAGGCGCGTGGAGTTTGCGAGACCGCGTCAAAGGCAAATTGATGACGTTCAGTATGCAAGACCTGGAAGAAGGGTTGAATGGCACATACTACCACCATGACGGGCTGTTGAGCCTGCGTGATGGGTTTGCCTACGTCCCATTGATGCTGCGAGAGAAAGTCCAATTGCGCGGCGATCATAATGTGGCGAACGTGCTGGCTGCTTTTGCCATCGGTCATGCAGCGGGTTTCACACTGGATGCCATGCTCGAAGCCGTGGAGGACTTTCGAGGTGTGTCGCACAGGTTGGAATTGGTCCGTGAGTTACGCGGTGTGCGCTGGTACAACGACGCGATTGCAACCGCACCCGAACGAGCGGCGGCAGCTGTCCATGCCTTTGATGAACCGATCGTCCTCATGCTGGGTGGACGTGACAAGAACCTTCCCTGGGGTGACCTTGCCAAACTGATCCTTGAACGTGTGGATCATGTGGTTGTCTTTGGTGAGGCGGGGGAGATGATCCAGAAAACAGTGAACGCTGTCGCCGGGGAAGGAAGCTTGGATATCCGCCGGGCGCAGACGCTCAAAGAGGCGGTCACGCTGGCGGCGGAAGTGGCATCTCCGGGTGATGTCGTTCTGTTATCACCGGGCTGTACAAGTTTCGACGAGTTTAAAGATTTCGCGGAGAGAGGAGAATCGTTTAGAAAATGGGTGTTGGAACTTTCGTAAAGGAAACCCTGCCTCAAAGCACGCCGCGCTCCACACGCGGATTCGACATGCCGCTGCTGGTGGTGGTGGTGGCGTTGATCGTGTTCGGGCTGGTGATGCTGTATTCCGCTTCGTGGGATTTTTCGCATGCCGCCTTTGGTGATGCAAGTTACATGTTCAACCGCCAGTTGATGTGGTTGGGAATTGGTTTGGTCGTCGCTGTCGTTTTGGCGTTTTTCGATTATCACCGCTGGCGACGTTTGATCGTGCCTGCCATGGCATTCACGATCGTAATGCTGGTGCTGGTGCTGGCAATGAGCGAGATCCGCTTCAATGCGCGCCGCAATTTATTTGATGGTTCGGTGCAGCCTTCAGAATTGGCAAAGTTGGTTTCGATCCTGTACCTCAGTGTCTGGCTGTATGCGAAGCGCGAATTTTTGAAAGACATTTCCCTCGGCTTGATTCCGCTCGGCGTGATCCTTGGAGTGGTCGGCGGTTTGATCTACCAGCAGCCGGATCTGAGCGCAGCGGCGACGGTGCTTATGCTGGGCGGCTTGCTCTTCTTCCTTGCCGGCGGCGACCTGACGCAGATCGGTGGCTTGTTGCTGATCGCAGTGGTGGCGGCATGGCTGGTGGTTTCGGTCAGCCTTACTGGTCAGGAACGCGTCTCAGATTTTATCGCTGGGATTAAAGATCCGCTTCAGGCTTCGTATCATGTCCGGCGTTCGTTCGAAGCGATTGTCAACGGCGGGTGGTTTGGGGTGGGCATCGGCAGATCCCTTTCCAAAGTGACCGGTCTGCCTGTCCCTCCCACCGATAGTGTCTTTGCCGTGGTGGTCGAGGAGCTCGGCTGGTTCGGCGCGGTGGCGTTGATCGGTTTGTATGGTTTTCTGGTCTGGCGCGGCATGGTCATTGCGCGGCGCGCGCCCGATATGCTGGGAACGTTGCTGGCTTCCGGCTTGGTTTTGTGGATCGGCATGGAAGCGTTGATCAATATGGCAGTGATGGTCGGGCTGATGCCCTTTGCAGGCAATGCCCTGCCGTTTGTCAGTGCGGGCGGTTCGAATTTGGTGACCACGCTTGCGGCGTTGGGAATTCTTTTTAACATTTCCCGTCAGGCAGGCGATGCAACCATAACAGACGAAGAATGGAGGTCTTACGGTGCGGTTGTTAATGTGCGCTGGTGGGACGGGCGGAGGCGTGTATCCCGCGCTCGCCGTTCACCAGGCGTTGAAGAGTAAATATCCGAACGTCGAAACCCTGTGGGTGGGCGGCGAAGGCGGCATGGAGGAAGACCTTGTGAAACGCGCAGGGATTCCCTATCGTTCCATCGCGGCTGCGGGCGTCCACGGCGTGGGGTTGCGCGCATTGCCTGGCAACCTTGCCAAACTGGCGCGCGGCGTTCTTGAGTCGCGTCGCATTCTGCGCGAGTTCAACCCGGATGTGCTCTTCTTCACCGGCGGTTATGTCGCTGCCCCAATGGCGGTTGCCGGACACAATACTCCCATCGTTTTGTATGTGCCAGATATCGAACCCGGTCTGGCATTGAAGTTTCTCGGTTACTTTTCGGATGTCATCACCGTGACCGCATCTGACTCGAAAAAATATTTTTCACACCCCGAGCGGGTTCTCCCCTCAGGTTACCCGCTTCGCGCCGACCTTGATATTTTCTCACGTGAGGAAGTTCTTCAGCGCTTCGGGTTTGACCCTGCCATGCCCACCCTGCTGGTCACCGGCGGGAGCAAAGGCGCGCGTTCCATCAACATGGCGGTTTTGAACCATCTGAACGAACTGCTGGAAATTGCGCAGATCATCCACATTACAGGTTCGTTGGATTGGCAGACCGTGGAAGAAACCGCTCTACAATTGCCAGATGAATTACGGCAGCGCTATCAAGCCATGCCATATTTGCATGAAATGGGCGCTGCCCTCGCCGCCGCAGACTTGGTGCTTTCGCGGGCGGGCGCATCCACCCTTGGTGAATATCCCTTGTTCGGGTTGCCCGCCGTTCTGGTTCCCTATCCGTATGCATGGCGCTACCAAAAGGTCAATGCCGATTATCTCGCCGAACGCAATGCCGCCGTCATTGTACAGGACGAGATGCTGAACGCCGACCTTCTGCCGGTATTAAAGGATATTCTCTTGAATCAAAACAAACGGGATGCGATGCGCACCGCCATGAAGAATCTATCGCAGCCTTTCGCCGCAGACATGATCGCCAGCCAGCTGGTTAAACTGGCAGGAGCAGCTACCTTATGATGAGCGTCGTTTATATCTTCTGGATGTATGTCCTCCTCTTTGCCGTGATCGGCGCGATTCGCGGCTGGGCAAAGGAATTGTTGGTGGCATTCAGTGTGGTCACTGCCCTGGCGGTCAACCTTTTGCTTGAGCGATACGTTCCGCTTGTCAAAGACCTTGCCAGCCCCGCCGTCCCCAATATAGATATTGCCCGCTCCCTGTTTTGGATTCGGGTGATTGTGGTGATCGCGCTGGTCTATTTCGGCTATCAGACCGTGGCTTTGCCTAGACTGGCATCCAAAGCGGCGCGTGAGCGCTTGCAAGATGCCCTCTTTGGTGCGGTACTGGGTGGCGTAAATGGCTACCTCATTGCAGGCACGGTCTTGTACTATAACCATGTGGCTGGGTATCCCTTCCCGAACATTATCAGCCCTGCCACAGACATTGCCATCATCGAAACCATCAATCGCATGATGGCCTACATGCCGCCGCGCTTTTTGGGCGAGCCCGGCATTTACTTTGCCGTCATTCTCATCCTCATTTTCATCATCGTTGTCTACATCTGACCGCTACCTGCGAAAAGGCTAAATTATGACACGTGTTCACTTCATCGGCATTGGGGGCTCGGGGCTTTCTGCCATTGCGCGCCTGCTCAAGGAGAGCGGCTATGAAGTGACCGGTTCAGACCAGACCCTCTCTCCGTTTGCAGCCGATCTGCAAAATATCGGTGTGACCATCTTCATCGGGCATCATCCACGCAATGTGACTGGAGCCGATTGGGTCGTGCGTTCCTCCGCCATCAAAGACGACAATCCCGAAGTCGTGGCGGCGAAACGTGCAAAGATCCCAGTGTACAAACGCGCAGACTTCCTCGGTCAGTTAATGTCGAAAAAGACTGGCATTGCCATCGCCGGAACGCACGGCAAAACCACCACGACCGCCATGACCGCCTGGACGTTACATTCCTTGCAGCGCGACCCATCCTTTATCATTGGCGGCACGTTGAATAATCTGAAGACGAATGCTCGCGCAGGCAAGGGTGATCTATTCGTCATTGAAGCGGATGAATACGACCGCATGTTCCTCGGGTTGAAGCCGCAGATCGCCGTGGTTACCAATCTCGAACATGACCATCCCGATTGCTACCCAACTTTCGAAGACATGTATTCCGCTTTTCAAAATTTCGTGGACCTGCTCCCGCCCGACGGTACCTTGATCGCCAGCGCCGATGACGAAGGGGCTGCCACGCTGCTGCCCCACGCGCGCCGGAAGGGGGTGAACGTCATCTCCTACAGTGTGCAGGGCGAAATGACCATCAACAGCCCGCAGTGGATGCAGGCGCGCACGTTGAAACCCAACACACGCGGCGGGTTCGATTTCTCCGCAATGACGAACATCGGCGCGGCGTCTGCGTTGAACGTCTCGTTGCAGGTGCCAGGCGAACACAACGTGCGCAATGCGTTGGCGACACTATCCATTGTGGCTACGCTTGGGCTTTCGCTGCCGGATGCGGCAGAGGCGTTGAGTCAATTTGAGGGAACCGGACGACGCTTCGAGGTCCGGGGGGAGCGCAAAGGCGTAACCTTGATCGATGACTATGCCCATCATCCCACCGAGATTCGCGCCACGCTTGCGGGCGCGAAGGCGCGATTCCCAAACCGTCGCATTTGGGCGGTTTGGCAGCCGCACACGTATTCCCGCACACAGGCGTTGTTTTATGAATTCTCGCGCGCCTTTGCGGATGCGGGAGAAGTGCTCGTAACCGAGATCTACGCTTCGCGCGAAGCCAAACAGGAGTTTTCATCCGCCGAAGTGGTAAGCGCCATGCCGCACACATCGGCGCGGTACAGCGGTTCGATTGCGGATACGAAGGATTACTTAATGAACCATCTTCGCTCCGGTGATGTGGTGATCGTCCTTTCTGCCGGTGATGCCGACCAGATCACCAGTGACCTGTTGAAGGAACTTTAGAGGTACATACCATGGTTGATGAAAAGGAACAAACGCTTCAACCCCCGACCGAGGTGATCGCGTTGCCGCCATTGAAGATGGTCCTCGTCCATGCAAAGGACGAGCGCGAGAACGCGCTCAGTGCGGTGATCAAAACTGCGACCCCGCAGGATCAAAAGGTCAAGCCGCAGGCGTTGAAGAAGATCATCGCCCATCTGGAAAAGAACTCGTAGATACATGTTTATGACCATGACCCAATCTGCCATTGATGTGCTGCGCCAGAAGTTTGGCGATGCCGTGCAGGAAAATATACTTCTTGCACCGTATACGTCTGCGCGTATTGGCGGACCGGCGGATGCCTTGCTGACGGTTAAATCTGCGGACGAGTTGGCAGAGGCGATGCAACTGATCTGGGAGCATGAGATTCCGTTTTATATGCTTGGCGGCGGCTCGAATGTGTTGGTCAGTGATGAAGGTTTTCGCGGAGTTGTGGTTTTGAATCGGGCGAAGGAAGTCCGCTTTGAGGCGGGGGATCAGCCCACAGTCTGGTGTGAAGCGGGGGTTGTCATCGCCAACCTCGCCAAGCGCTGCGCATCCAAGGGGCTGGCTGGACTCGAATGGTCGGCAACTGTTCCCGGCACGGTCGGAGGCGCGGTCTATGGCAATGCCGGCGCGTTCGGTGGCGATATGACTCACAATCTCATCTGGGCTGAATTACTGACAAAGCATGGGCGCGAAAGACTTTTGCTCGAGCAAATGGGCTATGGGTATCGCACCAGTGTTTTGAAGCGGCATGAAATTTCCGGCATCGTGTTAAGCGCGTTGTTGAGGTTAAAAAATTCTTCGAAAGAGGAAGTGTCTGTTAAAATCGAACAATTCAGCGAACGCCGAAAAGCCACGCAGCCGCCCGGTGCGAGCATGGGTTCCATGTTCAAGAACCCTGAGGGTGATTATGCGGGACGTTTGATCGAGGCTGCGGGGTTGAAGGGTACGCGCATCGGTAACGCTGAGATCAGCACGCTGCACGGAAACTTTTTTATCAATCACGGAGAGACCAGGGCGCAAGACGTTCATGCTTTGATTCGCTTGGTGCAAAAGACAGTGATGGAAAAGTTCGGTGTGACTTTGGAGTTGGAAGTTGAACTTGTCGGAGAATGGAACGCGGAATAATGGCTAAGAAGCTTCGAGTTGCGGTTTTATTTGGCGGTCGGTCTGGCGAGCATGATGTCTCGTTGATGTCTGCGCGTTCCGTTTTGTCAGTGCTTGACCCTGAACGATATGAAGTGACACAGATCGGCATCACGCTCGATGGCGAATGGTTCACGGGGGAGAATGCGATTGAATCTTTCGAGCAGGGCAATGGTAAGAATTTAAACCGTGTCGTTCTCCCCGGCGACCCTTCCCATGCCACGGCTTATGAATGGAAAGCCACCGAGCATGGCGAAGTGCTGCGTAAACTTGCAGATATCGATGTCTTCTTCCCCGTCCTGCATGGACCGTTCGGCGAAGACGGCACCATTCAAGGTCTGTTCGAAATGGCAGATGTTGCCTACGTGGGGGCGGGCGTGGCAGGTTCATCCGTCGGCATGGATAAGGGCATTTTCAAAGATGTGATGCGCGCCAATGGGATTCCCATCGTTGATTCCATTCTGGTGCTGCGCGCCGAGATCGAGAATGAAATGGATGCGGTCATCGCCAAAGCCGAAGCGATGGGTACATATCCGCTGTTCACCAAACCGGCGAACCTCGGCTCGTCGGTGGGAATCAGCAAATGTAATTCGCGCTCCGATCTGGCAGAAGGCTTGATGGATGCCGCACGCTTCGACCGCCGCATCCTGATCGAAAGCGGCGTGAAGGATGTGCGTGAAGTGGAAGTCAGCGTGCTGGGCAATGAGAACCCCGAAGCCTCGGTTTGCGGCGAGATCCTTCCAAGCCGTGAGTTCTATTCATACGAGTCAAAATACATCGATGGCACGTCCGGTTTGTTGATCCCTTCACCTTTGCCGGAAGAAGTTTCGGCAGAGATTCGCGAATATGCCATCCGTGCCTACAAAGCCATCGACTGTGCAGGCATGGCGCGCGCTGATTTCTTCGTCGAAAAAGAAACCAACCGCATATTCCTGAACGAGTTGAACACTCTGCCAGGCTTCACATCCATTAGCATGTACCCGAAACTGTGGCAGGCGAGTGGCTTAGCATACCCGCAACTGGTGGATCGCCTGATCGAACTCGCGCTCGAACGCAAGGCGCAGCGCGACCGCACCGAACGCCGGAGGACGGAATGAGCGATAAACGTTCGCTTTCCCGCTCCGAGCAGGTGCGCAAACGCCGCAACGAACGCGCTGTCAAAGAGATCACGCAAACCCGCGAACGCGCCTTGAAGCCGATGGTAAAAGTCACCTCGCGCACAAAGACCGTCCCGATTGTGATCGCGCCCAAGCAAAAGGAACGTCGGCGTTTCAATGTAGCGCTGGGGTTGCCCGAGATCCATTTGCACAAGCCGAAGTTCTCCATGCCGCACTTCCGCGCCAATTGGAGATTTGCTTCGCTTCTGATCGTGTTGCTGCTTGGGGTGGGTGTCTATCTGGCGCTCTCGTTGCCCTATTTCCATGTCCCATCTGCCACGGTGCTTGGAAACAATCGCCTGACAAAGGAAGAGATCAACTCGGTGCTCGGGGTGATGGGTCAATCCATATTCACCGTCCAGCCGGAACAGGTACGGGCGCGCCTGCTGACCAATTACCCGGAACTGCTTTCAGCCGAGATCAAGGTCTATTTGCCGAACCATGTATACGTCACGGTAGTGGAGCGGCAGCCGGTCATCCTCTGGCAGCAGGATGGCGGCTATACCTGGATCGATGCCAGCGGCGTCGCTTTCCGTCCGCGAGGGTCAGCAGATGGGGTCGTCTCCGTCAACAGCTTGGATGCGCCCCCGGCGGGATTGCCCATCTTGGATGACCCGCTTAGCCCACCACCTTTCATCAATAGCGATCTGGTGGAAGCGATCATCGCTCTTTCTCCGCTCGTGCCTGCGAATACGACCATGACCTATAGCGCCGCTGACGGTTTGGGCTGGAACGACCCGCGTGGCTGGCGCGCCGCTTTCGGCATCAGCGCAGACGATATGCCGTTGAAGATTCGCGTATACCAATCGTTGGTCGACTCCCTGGTGCAGCGCAATCGAATCCCCGAATTTATCAGTGTGGTTCATCCCGATGGTCCGTTTTATCGCATGGCGTCAAACGAATCGGATGAAGCATTGGACGAAAATCAGTGAGACAGGTACGCAATGGATGAGATAGTTGTTGGTATTGACGTAGGCACGACCAAAGTTTGCACCCTCGTCGGGCGTGTGGAAGACGATGGTGGCATTCGTATTCTTGGGGTTGGCATCGAGCCTTCTGAAGGCATCCGCAAAGGCATTGTGGTAGACCTTGCTGCGGCGTCGCAAGCCATCAAACGTTCCGTCGAAAAAGCGGAGAGTACCTCCGGTTTGGAGATTACCACGGCGTTGGTCAGCCTGGCTGGGGCGCATGTCTCGTCTGTCAACAGTCGTGGCGCGGCGGGCATTCCCGGTGGGATCATCGATGTGACCGATCTGGCGCGTGCGCTTGACCAAGCACAGGCGATTGCCATCCCGCATGACCGCGAGATCGTGCATGTCATCCAGCGCGGCATCACCGTGGATGGGCAGGAAGGCGTCAAGACGCCGGTGGGGATGCACGGCTACAAGTTGGAAGTGGAAACGCACATCATCACCGCCGCCAGTGCCACGGTGGATAACCTCCGTCAATGCGTGGGCGCGGCAGGTGTGCAGATCCAGCAATTCGTTCTGAATCCGCTTGCCTCTGCCGAAGTAGTGCTGACCGAGCAGGAACGTCAGCTGGGCGTGGCAGTCTGCGATATTGGCGGCGGAACCACCGACCTGGCAATTTACGTCGACGGCGATGTCTGGCACACGATGGTTCTGGCAGTCGGCGGGAATCACATCACACAGGATATTGCGCACGGCTTGCGTTTGAACATCTCGCAGGCAGAGGAAGTAAAGAAGCAGCAGGGACACGCCATTCGGTCCGAGATCGGAAGCGAGGAGTTTTTCCTGATCCGTCCCTTTGGCGAAGATCGGGATGTGCGCATCAACCGCCAGGATCTGGCTCACATCATCGAAGCGCGCATCGAAGAGACCTTCGGCTTGATTCTTCAGGAGATCAAACGCTCCGGCTACGATGGCTTGCTCCCGGCGGGAATGGTGGTGACAGGCGGGACATCGGCATTGCCGGGCATCAGCAAAGTTGCGAGCGAAGTATTGGGCATGCCGGTGCGAATGGCACAGCCGCAAAACCTGAAAGGGCTGGTGGACAAGCTCAACTCCCCTGCATATTCCACCAGCATCGGGCTTTTACGTTGGGCAACCGCCATGCACGACCATGAAATTGCAATGGCGGGCGGCAGCAAACAGCGCCGCAGATCGCGAGGTGAAAAGAATATGAATTTGGATGCCATCAAAAATTGGATCAGTCGTCTATTGCCGTAAGGAATTTACAGAGAGAAGACCATCTCTGCGAAAAGATTCACAATCGATAAAAACTAGTACACATTAACCCTGTTAAAAAATCGCATTCTCGTTTAAGATATGGCATATTCCTTGCCAGGAGGAACAAATGGACCCGAACAAAAGAACACAGCAAGCCGAAGCCTTCGCACGGATCAAAGTGATCGGTGTGGGTGGCGCGGGACAGAATGCCGTCAACCGCATGATGGAGGAAGGCATTCAAGGTGTTGAATTCATCGCCGCCAATTCCGATGCGCAGGCGCTGACACTTTCACGCGCGCCTGTTCGCGTCCGTCTCGGTGACAAGATCACACGCGGACTTGGCGCAGGCGGCGACCCCGAAATCGGACGCAAGGCGGCCGAAGAATCGTCCGATGAACTCTACAACGTGCTCAAAGGCGCAGACATGGTCTTCGTCACAGCAGGCATGGGCGGCGGCACAGGCACTGGCGCGGCTCCCGTGGTGGCGCAAGTGGCAAAGGAATGCGGCGCACTCACCATCGGCGTGGTCACCCGCCCCTTCACCTTTGAAGGCGGCAAGCGCGCCCAATCTGCTGAAGCGGGTGTGGTAAAGATGAAGGAACATGCGCACACCCTCATCTCCATCCCCAACGACCGTCTACTCCAACTGGCGGATAAAAAATCATCCCTGCAGGATGCCTTCCGCATGGCGGATGAAGTCCTGCATCAGGGCATCCAGGGCATCTCCGAATTGATCACCATCCCCGGTTTGATCAACCTCGACTTTGCCGACGTACGCGCCATCATGTCTGAAGGCGGTGCGGCGCTCATGGCGGTCGGGCGCGGCTCAGGCGACGAACGCGCGAAGACCGCAGCCGAACAAGCCATCTCCAGCCAGCTGCTCGACATCACCATCGATGGCGCGCGCGGCGTGCTCTTCAACGTCACTGGCGGACCCAACATGACCCTCTTCGAAGTCAATCAGGCTGCCGCTATCATCCGCGAGACTGCCCACCCCGATGTCAACATGATCTTCGGCGCAGTCATCGATCCGGAAATGGGAGACGAGATCCGCGTGACGGTCATCGCCACCGGATTTGAGCGCAGCGGCATTCCGCGCCGTGCGCTTGAGCGCCTCCCCCGGACCGAGAAGCCTGTTCCTGCATCGACGCCTTTCACACGCTCAAGCGAATCCGTGAGCGTCGGCGCCGAAACACGTTCCTCTGCGGATGTGAAATCCCAGCCATTGCCGAGCATCAACAACGACGATCTGGATGTCCCGACCTTCCTGCGCAACCGAAGATAACAGACAGGCTCACCGAGACCCCGAAGGTTTTTGAAATCTTCGGGGTCTTTTATTTTGGTAAAATAGGATTGATGAAAGCACAACTTCCCCAGCCTGAACATTACTCTTATTTGCGGCATCGCAGGCAATTTGCCCGGCAGATCCTTCTTCCCATCGTCCTGAGTGCACTGGTATTGGTTGGTATGATCGTTTGGATCAGCGTTGCCACCTTCCAACAGGGCGGCGATGTCGGGCGTTGGGCAGCCATATCCACCATCTGGGTGATCATCCCCATGCTGATCGGTGGCTTGATCTTCCTCGCCATCCTGGGCGGCTTGATCTACCTGCTTGCGCGTGCGTTGAGCGTCCTCCCTTATTACACGGGCATCGCGCAGGATTATGTGTTCAAAGCCAGGGGGGTGATCCTTCGCGGCGCGGATATGGCAGTGAAACCCATCCTCGCCCTGAACAGCTGGCTGGAAACCATTAAAGCATTCTTCGAAAGGATGACACCATGAACGATAAAACCAGAGTGATCTTGGGCGGTGCTCTTCTCGGCGCCGTGACCGGACTGGTCGCTGCACTGCTTCTCACCCGCCGTGCGGAAAAGAACGAACGTGAGACCGCACTCACTGCGGGCGAGGGATTAAAACTCGGCGTGTTGGTCTTCGGTTTGTTGCGCGCAATCGCCTCGCTGGGCGACGATTAACTACGGCTTTTCCGAACAGGCCGATGGGTGCATCGGTCTGTTTCCTTTTTATTGGTAACTGGATAGTGCGGCGCATTTCAGGAGAGTTCGATGTTGGATGAGTCTACCATGCCGCAAGACAACCCATTCGAGACCATCTTTCGGAACCATAATGCGGTCATGTTGTTGATCGATCCCGAATCAGGGCGGATTGTGGACGCCAACATTTCGGCGATAACGTTTTACGGCTATTCCCTTGAGCTATTCAAAAGCATGACCATTGCGGATCTTACCGCCCTTCCACAGGAAAAATTGGTGAAAGGGTGGCTTCACGCCCTGTTGCAGGAACGCAATTTTATCTTTCCCCACAGGCTGGCAAGCGGAAACGTTCGGACTGTTGAATTAAATATGTCTCCCATTCAGTGGGGGGGTGCCAGGGTTCTTTTTTCCATTGTTAACGACATTACCGTCCGGCAAAAGACTGAGGAAGCATTACGCGAAAGCGAGGAACGTTATCACAGTTTGTTCGACCGAATGATGGACGGTATCTATCGCAGCACACATGAGGGAAAATTCGTGGATGTGAATCCCGCCATGGTGGCAATGTTCGGTTATTCCTCGAAGGAGGAAATGCTTAAGATCGACATTAAGAAGGAACTTTACTTCTCTCCGGAGGAACGTGGCAGCCACATCCTTGATACGGGCATGGAGGAGATCGAGGTCTACCGGATGCGTCGCAAGGACGGTTCTGAGATCTGGGTGGAGGACCACGGCTATTACGTCCACGATGATCAGGGCAATATCCTCTTTCACGAAGGGATGCTTCGCGATGTCACAGAACGGGTGAGGGCGGAGGCGGCTTTTCGTGAAAATGACACGTTGTTGCGAGAGACACAACGGATCGGCGGGATCGGCAGCTATGTGTTGGATTTCTTGACCGGCTTCTGGAAAAGTTCAGATACGCTTGATCGCATCCTTGGCATTGACGATTCCTATGAACGCTCCATACAGGGCTGGGTGAACCTGGTCCATCCCGGTCATCGCGAGTGGATGGTTCAATACTTCACCCAGGATGTGATCGTGGGAAAGAACCGCTTCGACCGGGAGTACAAGATCATCCGCCAGAACGATGGCGCAGAACGCTGGGTGCATGGCATGGGCGAGTTGGAGGTCAATGCTGGGGGAGATCTCCTCAACATGAAAGGCACCATTCAGGATGTTACCAGTCGTAAACAGATGGAAGATGACCTCCGTCAAAGTCTGGTCGAATTGGAAGCGTTGTATAAGATATCATCCTCTCTTCGTTCTGCTCAAACACTGGAGGAAGCCATGCCTGCCCTTTTGGATCAGACCCTTGCTGCCATGGCTACGGATACGGGTACCATTCTCTTGTACGATCCGAAAACAAATGAACTGCGCGATACAAACCCTCGCGGCTGGTTTGATGATTTGAAGGATATTCGGATAAACATCGGCGAAGGTGTGGCGGGGAATGTCTTTTCGACAGGACAGATGCATGTCTCGGAAGAATTTATAAAAGATCCGCTGGTGCGCCCTGACTCACTTGCGAGAATCCCCGCCGGTTGGGGAGGGGCTTGCCTGCCGATCCGTTCCAGTGATGAGGTTGTGGGGGTGCTGTTTATTGCTGTGCAATTACCAAGTCGCATTACGCCCGAACAGATAAAGCTTCTCCATTCGCTGACGGAGATCGCCGGGTCGATCATTGAACGTACCCGTTTGTTTGAAGAGACTGCCCGCCGTGCAAAGGAATTCGAGTCGTTGTACCAGACCAGCAAGGCATTATCCGAACAGACGGAGCTGAAGCCCCTCCTGAATTTGATCGTAATAACTGCGAAGAAAATGCTAGACTCCGCTTCGAGCGGCATGTACCTGTTCGACCCGGTCAAGAGCGAATTGGAATTAATCATGGATACCGAGCCATTCATCCCCACAGGTTCGCACCTGATGATCGGTGAAGGTGCTGCCGGTCTTGTGGCACAAACCCGTCAGCCGCTGCGGATCGATGATTACTCCACTTGGGAAGGGCGTTCACCTCAATACGAGGGTGTTCCCCTGCGCGCTGTTTTGGAAGTACCAATGATGTACGGCGGAGAGTTGATCGGCGTCCTCGCTGTGGACGAGATCGGCGATTCTGATCGAACGTACACCGAAGCAGACGAGCGCCTGCTCTCCTTGTTCGCCTCCCAGGCTGCCGGAGCAGTACACTCTGCCCGTCTCAGGGAAGAGGCGATCAAGCGTCTGCGGAATCTGCAAACCCTGCACGAAGTGGATAAAGCCATCGCATCCAGTTTGGATCTGCGGATCACGCTCAATATTCTCTTGAGCCGCATCGTGGATCAGCTGGGAGTGGATGCCGCCTCGGTGCTGCTGATGCACCCCTACGAACAGACCCTGCAATATGCCGCCAGTTGTGGCTTTTTAACATCCCTGATCCAGGCGGCAGAAGTTCGCCTCAACGATGGTTTTGCCGGACGTAGCATCATGGAGAGGCGCATCGTTCAGACCACAGACCCGGCGGAACTTATCGGCAACCAGCCGTTTGCGTACTTGTGGAGCGAAGAAGGATTTTGCCATTACATTTGTATCCCTTTGATCGTCAAGGGAGAGGCAAAGGGAGTGCTCGAACTCTATCATCGCACTCCCTACACACCCAGCGCAGAATGGCTGGAGTTCGTAGAGACTCTCGCAGGTCAGGCTGCGATCTCCATCGATAACTCGCAATTGTTCGAGAACATCCAACGGGTGAACATGGAGCTGGCAGTCGCCTACGAAGCCACCATCGAAGGCTTATCGCGCGCACTAGACATGCGATACAGTGAGATCGAAGGGCAAACCTTGCGCGTTGCGAACCTTGCCTTGTTGGTCGCAAAGGAACTTGGAATCCGGGATCAGCGCCTGCAGCGCATTCGTCACGGAGCATTGTTGCACGACATCGGAAAGATGGGAATCTCAGACCGAATCCTGCTTAAGAAAGGCCGGCTGACGGAGAAGGAATGGGAGGAAATGCGCAAGCATCCGACCTTTGCCTACCAACTGCTTAACCCAATTCAATACCTGCGCCAGGCTCTGGATATTCCCTATTGTCATCACGAAAAGTGGGATGGCACAGGCTACCCGCGCGCACTCAAAGGGAACCAAATCCCCATTACCGCTCGCGTCTTCGCCATCGCCGACGTGTGGGACGCGTTAACCAGCCCGCGCCCGTATCGCAAAGCATGGACCAAAAAGAAAGCGCTCGTCTACATCAAGGCACAAAGCGGAAAACATTTCGATCCACAGGTTGTGGATGCATTCCTCAGGGTTATCGAAACATTCGAGGACTGACCCCCCGGTTTCGGCGGGGGAGGAAGCGCCAGCTTGACATATCCGAACATAAGTTCTAAAATTTCGCGATGGACTCCATTTCCAGACAAACCTACCGCCGCTTCCTTCTCGCTTCACAGGGACTTTGGCCCGGTCGCCGTTTCTCAGGCTTGAGCGGCACCGAATCCGCTTTGCGCCAAATGCAGGCATTGCAGCTTGACCCGCTTGTCATGGTCGCCCGCAGTCAGGACATAGCCATGTATGGGCGTGTGCTCGATTACAAGCCCGACCTGCTTTACAAAATGGCATATGAAAAACGCAAAGCCTTCGATTATGGCGGCTGGTTGATGATGTACCCCATGTACGAATTTCCCTTTTGGCGTTTGCACATGAAACGCCGCGAAGAAAAGGGATTGCGATGGGAGCACTTTACTCATCCGCCCAAGGCGGTCGTCAAATTTGTGTTGGACGAATTGCGTGAGAAAGGTCCGCTGGGGAATCGTGACATTGAAGGGGATGCCGTCAAAGCATGGAGCTATCGCGGACGCAAAGAAACCTCCGTCACGTTGTTTTACCTCTGGTTGATCGGTGAAGTGATGATCACCAGCCGCAAAGGCTTCGACCGCATCTATGACCTGCGTGAGCGCGTGGTGCCAAAAGAATTTGATTATGCAGCAAGTGTTCAGGAGACTGAAGACTTCTTTTGCAAAAAGCACATTGCCTTTCATGGCATGACGCGTGAAAACTCGGTGAAGACCGACCTGAGTTACTATATTCAACGCAAGATCGGCGCGAAGGAATCCAAGGAACAAATCGAACGGCTTATTGAAAAGAAAGAGATCTCGCGGGTGGGGGTGGAGGGCTTCAGCGAAAACTTCCTCATCCTAAACAGTGACATGCCCCACCTGTCTTCCATTGAAGCGGGGCGTGTTCCCAAAGCGTGGAAACCGAAAGGTCTCACCACCGAAGAGGAAGTCACATTGCTTGCTCCGTTGGAAATCGTCAGCGCACGCGGGCGGGCAAAGAAGGTTTTTGATTTCGAATATGTTTGGGAAGTGTACAAGCCGGAACATCAACGCAAGTGGGGCTACTACGTATTGCCGGTCCTGTATGGCGATGACCTTGTTGCGCGCCTCGACCCCAAACTCGACCGCACGACCGGCACGCTCCACATCCTTGGGTTTTGGCTCGAAGAGGATGCTCCCAAAGACGGTGCATTTGCCGATGCGCTGGCGAACGGACTTGAACGATTTGCCGGTATGATCGGCGCGAAGAAAATCGACTTGAGCGGGATCAAGATCGCAAAGTTACGCGCTCATCTCAAATCAAAGATCAAACTTTAAGCGCTTTTCACGCAGATCACGCCCTTCAAATATGCGCCTTCGGGGAAGTGCAAACTAACGGGATGATCCACTCCCTGCGACAAATGCTCGATGATGGTGGCATTCACACCGGCATCGAGAGCAGCGGATGCGACGATCTTTTGGAACAATGCCGCATCGACCCCGCCGGAGCAGGAGAATGTGACCAGAACTCCGCCTACCCGTAGCAGTTTGAAAGCCAGCAGGTTGATGTCTTTATAAGCGCGCGATGCCTTCTCAGCATGTGCAGATGTGGGCGCAAACTTGGGCGGGTCGAGGATGATGAGATCGAACGAACGGGCTTCGTCGCGAAATTTTCGCAGCAGTTGGAAGACATCCCCCTGCATGGACGTATGGCGTTCAGCGGGAAGTTCGTTGAGCGTGAGGTTCTCCTCCAGCAATGAAAGCGCATCCGCAGAGGAATCGACGGAAAGAACAGATTTTGCTCCATTTGCCAGCGCATGAATGGAAAATCCGCCGGTGTAGCAGAAGCAATTCAGTACATCGCGGTCTTTGGATAACTCTCCAACGCGGCGACGGTTCTCACACTGGTCGAGGTAAAAACCGGTCTTGTGACCACGGGCAATATCTACATTGAATTTTAGGTCGTGCTCTGTGATAGGAAAGACGAATGAAGAAGGATCGCCGCGCAGACTGCCTGTAATCGGCAGTAACCCTTCGAGTTCTCGCACATCCGCATCGGAACGTTCGTAGATGGTTTCGATTCCCGTTACTTCGATGAGCAGGTCGGCGAACGTTTCCTTCCAAAATTCTGTGCCAGCGGTGAGCGATTGCAGCACGAGCAGATCGGCGTACCGGTCTACGATGAGACCGGGGATGCCGTCTGATTCACCGTGGATGAGTCGGTATGAGTCGGAGGTACTTCCCACCTTCAGTTGGCGGCGTATTTCAATGGCTGCCTTAATGCGCCTTCTGAAGAATTCTTTGTCTACCGCTTCGTCTGTGAATGTCCACACGCGCGCGCGGATTTGCGAGTGAGGGGAGTACGAGGCTTGGGCGAGGAATTGACCGGTAGAGTCGTGCAGGCTTACGGTCGAGCCGGAGGCGGTTTGTATGTCAGGAGTTTGTAATGCGCTGGCGAAGACCCAGGGATGGCGTCGCAGCAGGCTTTTGTCACGTCCGGGTTTGAGGGAAAGGTTCATGAAATCTATCTTACCGTAAACGGGCTGGGAACGACAGCCCGCGCCTGAGTTTCATCACTTGACTATGGGTAAAAGACAATATATATTAATGACAATGAAACGGGCATTTTCATTTGCCGGTATTTTTATTGTTTTTTCCCGTTCGAGCCCGATTTGGATTCCAGATCAATTCGAGCAAACAGCATCTCTGCCTGGGTTTTCTCTCTTGGGTGGTGTAACCGGGCTGTCGAATTGAAGGGGAACGTTCCATGACCTTGAGCAGGGATTCCAGGTTCGAAAAACAGGACGAAGGTAGTGTGCAAAGCCATGCACATTACCTTTTGCTTGCTTTAAGTCGGGCGGCGCATTCCATTCAGCAGGCGCAGACGGCGGAGGATTTTTATACTGCCGTGGGCAGGGAGATCAAGCAGCTGGGGGGTGAAGTGACCCTGATGCTGCTCAATGACGATCAGGCTACGCTTTCGATTGTTTACACATCATATTCGAGTACTTTGATCCGTCGGGCGGAAAAGATGACGGGTCTATTTTTACATGATCATCCAATTCCAATTAATCCGGAAAATGAATATGGTCTGGCACTGAGAAGTGATGTTGCGATCTTTACCGAAACAACCGCAGAACTTGTTGCGGATATTCTTCCAAAAGCGCTGCATTCTTTCGCTCCTTTGGTGACATCCATGTTCAATTTACGCCAGGGAATTCTTGCCCCTTTGCGGGCGGGAGATCATGTTTTGGGGTTGTTGAAGGTGAATGGGACTTTCCTGAGCCGGGATGATATTCCTGCCATGCAGGTGTTTGCCAGTCATGTTGCCACCGGGCTTACGAACATCCGCTTGATGAAGAATCTACAGGATGAATTGGCGGCTCATCAAAGAACGGAGAGGCAGCTCGACCATCACCGTGATTTGTTGTTTTCGTTAAATCGGGCTGCGTATTCTGTTCATCTGGCATGCACGCCTGATGAGATCTTTCAGGTCGTAGGGGAGCAGATCCGGTCTTTGGGGTTTGAAGCGACCATTTTGTTTTTCGATGGTGACAAGGTGCGGCTTCGTTTACAGTATACAACCCTTCCTCAAGAGGCGTTATGGGCTGCCGAGAAACTCACGGGTATGACCCTGCAAGATTTCAGATGGACACTTCGACGGGATAGCGAGTTTGGGGAGATACTTAAGAAAAGACGTGCTATTTTTATTCCAGACGCAGATCCGTTCTATCGAGAGGCTTTGCCTTCCATTGTTCAACCTGTCATGAGCAAGCTGATGGACACCCTGCGGGCTGGTCCCAGTATCGTCGCTCCGCTATATGTGGATGATGAAATGTACGGAAGCCTGGTCGTTTTTGGTCGCAATCCTCTACGTACGGAAGATCTGCCGGTGATGGAGTCGTTTGCAGCTCAGGTTTCTGTCAGCTTGCGAAATGTACAGCTGAATCAAAAACTGGAGATGGAGTTGCAGGAGCGCAGACAGGTCGAGGAAGCGCTTCGAATTTCATACTTCACCTTTGAAGGCATCTTAAACAGTGTGACAGAAGCGATTTATATTCAGGATGAGAACGGTGTATTCCTGAATGTCAACCAGAGCGCTGAAAAAATGTATGGGTACCCGCGGGAAAATTTTATTGGGCGAACCCCTGAGTTTTTGGCGGCACCGGGCAGGAATGATCATCGGGGACCCTTCCATCAAATTAATCGGGTGTTCAATGGCGAGCCGGTCGAATTCGAATTTTGGGGGATAAACAGGGATGGTGTGATTTTTCCAACGGATGTACGCCTGACACAAGGGATGTATTTTGGAAAAAAAGTGGTGATTGCCGTTGCCCGCGATATTACGGAACGAAAAAAGGCGGAAGAGAACCTTAAACAGCAGAACGACCAGATCAACGGTCTTTATCAAATTACGGCGGCGTTGAACAGAACCGATGTGATCGAAGATATTTATGATATTGCCCTGGCGAGCCTGTGTAACATCTTGAACATGGAACACGTCGCCATCCTGTTGTTCGATGGGAAAGGCGTTGTGCGCTTCACCGCTTGGCGAGGACTCTCTGAGGAGTACCGCAAGGCAGTGGAAGGACACTCACCCTGGAAGCCCGGTGACCTGTCTCCCCAACCTGTTCTTATCCCGGATGTGTTGCAAGATGCTGGCTTGACATCTCTTCATGCTGCGCTTGAAAAAGAAGGGATTAGGGCGCTCGGGTTCATTCCGCTTGTGCATCAGGATGAACTGCTGGGAAAGTTCATGCTTTACTTTAATTCGCCGCATGACTTTACGGATATGGAAGTTCAGCTTGCCCACGCAGTTGCATCGCATGTTGCCATTGCGATCAACAAGAACCGCATCAACAATGCCCTGCGGGTCAGTGAGGAACGTTATCGCGTCCTCTATGAGAACAACCCGTCCATGTATTTCACAACAGATGAAGCGGGTGTCATCCTGTCTGTCAACCAAAGCGGGGTCAAGCAATCGGGTTTTATGGTGGGCGAATTGATGGGCAGATCCTTGTTTGACATTTTTCATCCCGATGACCGCGAATTTGCGCGGCAGCAGATCGAACTTTGTTTGCAGGATACCGAACGCACCGTCCAATTGGAAGCACGAAAGGTACGCAAAGATGGGAGTGTGTTCTGGGTGCGTGAGTTTGCCCGGGCGGTCCCTGGCGTGGATGGACGTTATGTCATTCTGATCGTTTGTAACGACGTGACCGAGGAGGTCAAAGCGCAGGATGCATTGTATAGGTCTGAGGCGGAACTGCGGGCACTTTTCTCTTCCATGACCGATTCGGTTCTCGTCATCGACCGGGAAGGGGTCTACAAGAGTATAGCTCCCACTTCACCGGAGTATAAATACATCTCTCCTGAAGAGGTGGTTGGAAAATCGCTCTCTGCATTTTTCCCAAAGGAAAAGGTCGAGGAGTTCATGGAGGTTATCAGGCAAGTGTTGAAAACCGGGGACACGGTTCGTCTTGAGTACGAGATCGTTCTGGAGGGAGCGTCTCCCTGGTTTGAGGCATCCGTCTCCCCCCTGGATTTCGATACAACCATCTGGGTGACGCGTGATATTACCAATCGAAAGCGGTCGGAAGACGAGTTGCGCCACGCGAATACAGCGCTCCGAGCCGCTCATAAAGAGCTCCAGCAGATGTTCGAGCACGAACAGGTTTTGGCGCGAACGGATTCCTTGACCCAACTATATAACCGGCGTCATTTCTTCGATCTTGCAGTCCGTGAGTTCGATGCGGCGATCCGTTACCAGCGGCCATTGACATTGATCCTGTTCGATGTGGATGATTTCAAACAGGCAAATGACTCCTTTGGTCATGCCTTTGGGGATGAGGTCCTGATCGGGATCTCCAACATCGCAAAGGCGCAGGTGCGGAGGGTCGATATTCTGGCGCGATACGGTGGTGATGAATTCATCGTGCTGCTGCCAGAAACCGATAAGGCAAAGGCTTTGCTGACCGCCGAACGCATTCGTGAGCAGATTGAGAACCACCATATCGGTGTGGAGACAGCACCCTTCCCGGTAACCATCAGCTTGGGAATTTCTGAAATTAATTTCACCCCCCCGGATCAATCGATCGAAAACATCATCCGTCGTGCAGATCAGGCGCTATACAAGGCAAAACAGCATGGGCGTAACCATGCTGTTGTCTACTCAGCGGAGTAGACTATACCCTGACTGAAAGCGGGGTTGCACATACTGCCGCATGGTATCATGATGCCTTCAAAGGAGCATTATGATAAAACCGGTACGTTGGAATACGTTTGTGCGGGATTTCATCCGCATTCAGGTTGGTTTCTTTTTGTTCGGGCTGGCGATTACATTGATGATCCGCGGCAACATCGGAACGAGCGCCTGGGTGGTGCTGGAGGCCGCGCTGGCGGAAAAACTTGGAGTGACCGTGGGAACGATGACGGTCATCATGGGGTTTCTGGTGTTGACCAGCGCAGTGGCGATGCGTGAGAAGTTGGGCTGGGGCACCCTGGCGAATATTCTGTCAATCGGTCCGTGGGTGGATGTGTGGAATTCGTTCATGCCCACCGTAACCGACAACCTGCCTTTGCAGGTGGGGATGCTTCTGCTGGCGGTCTTTTTGATGGGACTTGGCAGCGCCATTTACATTGGCGTGGACGCGGGCGCAGGTCCGCGGGACAGTTTGATGCTGGCCATCAAACGTACTACGGGTATCAGCATCCGGGCAGCGCGTGCAATGATCGAAGTGACCGTGGTGACGGTTGGCTGGCTGCTGGGTGGACCAGCGGGGATCGGCACATTGGTCTTTGCCTTGTTGATCGGACCTTCAGTGCAGTGGGGTTTTAAGATTTTCAAGGTCCAACCGCATAGGGAAGAGGAAGTGGTTCAAGCGGGTATCGAAGGCGGCGCGGAATAAGTTGGGAGTTTGCACAAGGAGAACATAATGAACGAACCGATCGAAACCACCCCTTTTGTTGAATCAAAACCCCGGAGCGGCGGCGCATTGGCATTATTTTTACTGATGGCGCTCCCAATGCCGTTCTGTTTGTTGATCTACCATTTTATTCTGTGGTCCACCGAACAGGCTGCGATCATTTCCTTAAGCATAGGTGGAGCAGCGTGGGCGGGACCGATGGGCGTGGCGGGGCAGGCGCTCTTGATGAGCCTCCTGTTTGGTTTGTTGTGGCGTTTCACAACCGATGACCGCTTCAAGGGCTGGTATCTGGGGTTGTTCATCGCTTCGTTGATGGGCTTCCCCACGTTGCTGTTGCGGGCGCTTGGCGCAAACAATGACCAATTGGGTTCCATCGTTCAGTTTGTATTGGCAATAATCGCAACGCTGGTTGTGATACGCATCCGCAAAAAAGATTTGACATGGAATTTCGGCACAGTGCCGTTCGGCTTGTTGGTCGCGGCGTTGGGTATATTTCCGCTGGCGATCTATGGTTCGTTCGGCTCACCCGGAGATGCCTTCTACAGTTTGCTGGCGGGATTGGCGATCGGTCTGCTGGCGGCAGTGCTGATGGGAGAGGCGGAGAATGTTTTTCTCAATGGGGTTGGTGTGGGTGGCGTGCTGGCATTGCTGACCTCTGCGCTTGGGTACGATGGCGCGCAATTGATTCTGGTCGCGCTTGTCCCTGCATTTTCATTTGCCATTGCGGCGGTCTTGCCGTCACGTTCGGCAGCGATGGTGGCGACGGGGCTGCTCACCTTTGCCGGGCTGGCGTTCTTTGATCCCACCGAACTGACGGTCGTGCTTGGCGATATTGCCGGGCTGGCATTCAGCGCGGTGTCCATTGCCCTGCTCATCGGCTGGGGCGTGAGCGTTGTCGGGGTGGTGATTCGCCTGGTGGCGGGCACAGGTTCCGGGTCCAGTGTGAAGCGCGCCATTGGTTGGGCAGGTGCGGGCATTGCGTGGATGTCGCTCATCGCGGTCTTCTTTCTGTTCGGCAATCCCGGCAATTATGGCGACCGCTTGTTCGTCATCTTTAGGAATCAGGCGGATCTTTCAGACCTCGATTCCATGACCGATGTGGATGCGCGCCGAACGGCGGCGTATGAAATGCTGGTCAAAACTGCAAACATCGAACAGGCAGGGGTGCGCAGCGTCTTCGATACGCTTGGTGTGAAATACACGCCATATTATTTGCAAAATTCGATGGAGGTTCAAGGTGGAACGTTGATCCGCCTCTTCCTGCTGTTCCGCCCGGAAGTGGATCGCGTCATTCCGAGCCCGAGGCTGCGTGCCGCTCCCGAAGATGAGCCAACGCCGGGACTTTCCACTGTGAACAGCGGCGAGGTGCTGTGGAACATTTCGATGATCGGCGCAGACAGAGTGTGGGACGAGTTCAACGTGCGCGGTGAAGGGATCGTGGTTGGGCAATCTGACTCAGGCGTGGATGGAGATCATCCCGCGTTTGCAAAACAATATCGCGGGTTAAATTCTGGCGACGATTACAACTGGTTCGACCCGTGGGATGGCACCACCTCGCCGAACGATGAAGGTGGTCATGGCACGCACACGCTGGGGACGATCCTTGGCGCCGATGGCATTGGGGTTGCTCCTGCCGCGCAATGGATCGGCTGTGTGAATTTGGATCGCAACCTTGCCAACCCGGCGTTGTATCTCGATTGTATGCAGTTCATGCTCGCGCCATTCCCCATCGGCGGCGATCCGTTTTTGGATGGCGACCCGACTCAGGCGGCAGATGTCATCAACAACTCGTGGGGCTGCCCCGAGATCGAAGGCTGTGACCCGAATGCTTTGCTCTACGCAGCCGATAATTTACGGCATGCGGGTATTTTCGTGGTGGTATCAACCGGCAATGACGGTCCAAATTGCGAGACGGTGGCTTCTCCGCTTTCGTTGTACGATTCGGTCTTCTCCGTCGGCGCGGTGGATTGGTTCGGTGACATGGCAGATTTCAGCAGCCGTGGACCTGTCGTCGCGGACGGTTCTGGCAGGGTCAAGCCGGATATTGTCGCTCCAGGTGTGGATATTTTCTCCGCTCTGCCTGAAGGCACCTACGGTTCCAACAGTGGCACATCGATGGCAGGACCCCACGTTGTCGGCGTCGTGGCGTTGATCTGGTCGGCGCAACCAGACTTGATCGGAGATATCGATGCGACCGAGCAACTCATCATCGACACCGCCCAACCCTACACGGGCGATACATCTCTGGGCTGTTTTACGGGGGAGAATCCCAGCAATGCCTATGGCTTTGGTATCGTGGATGTGCACGAAGCGGTGAGACAAGCATTGGGGAAATAAGGCATGTGGCTTTACCTGATTCAAGGGATCGGATTCGGCTTCGCCGCCGCTTCACAACCCGGACCGTTTCAAACGTATCTCATCTCCCAGTCGCTGATGCGCGGCTGGCAGCGGACTCTGCCCTCTGCGCTCGCGCCCTTGTTGAGCGATGGTCCCATCATCCTGTTGTGCGTGTTGGTCATCAGCCAGGTGCCCGATTGGTTTCAGCGGGTGCTTTACATCGTAGGCGGATTGTTCATTTTGTATCTTGCATTTGGCACATTCAGATCATGGCGTGACTTTGACGCAAACACCGCCCAGCCTGAATCCACGGTGGATGGTTTGCCCAAAGCAGTTGTAATGAACATGCTCAGCCCGGGACCCTACATTTTTTGGACGCTGGTCACCGGTCCCATTTTGGTGGCGGGCTGGCGTGAAACGCCGCTGAATGGAGTTGGATTCCTCGCGGGATTCTACATGGCGATGATCAGCACCCTGGTTGGGATCGTGCTCGTCTTTGCCACGGCAACACGGCTCGGACCCAAATTCAACCGCGCGCTGCTTGGGATTTCATCCATTGCATTATTCTGTTTTGGGTTATATCAATTGTGGAGGGGAATGATAGGATGAAAAAAAGACCCCGTCTAAATTGACGGGGTCTTTCGCTTTACTTTCTAAATCTCTCGCTGATTTCCATGATGGCAAACACCACCACTCCAGCGGCAACGGAGATGGCAAGGTCGGCGAGCCCCAACGGAACGACCTCGAAGAAATTCGCCAACGCGGGGACGTAAATAACCATCATCTGTAAGGCGACCACCACCAGCGCCAAACCCGCGAGGACAGGATTGCTCCAGAACCCGATCTCGAACAGTGATTGTTTATCCGAACGAGCGGCGAATGCTTGAAAGACCTGCATAAATGCCAGTGACGTAAAGATCATCGTCTGCCATTCGGGGCGACCGGTGAAGAAGTACCATCCGCCCAGCGCAAGTGCAATGACGCCGATTAGCATGCCGACCCAGATTGTTTGTATACCCGCGCCACGCGAGAACACGCCTTCGGTGGGGGAGTATGGTTTGCGTTTCATCGTGTCTGCTTCGGGGTTTTCCACGCCCATACCCAAACCAAGCAAACCATCCGTCAACAGATTCAGCCAGAGCAATTGCAAAGGCAGCAAAGGCAACGGCTTGCCTAGAAATGGAGACAACAGCATCACCAACACTTTACCGATGTTGCCTGCCACACTAAAACGCACGAACTTGCGGATATTGTCGTAGATGGTGCGTCCCTCTTGCACAGCGGCGACGATGGTTGCAAAGTTATCGTCGAGCAAGACCAGATCCGACGCTTCTTTGGAAACGTCTGTGCCAGCGATGCCCATCGCCACACCGATGTCCGCTTTGCGCAAAGCGGGCGCATCGTTGACTCCGTCGCCGGTCATCGAAACGATGTGTCCCTTCTCCTGCAAGGCTTGCACGATTCGCAATTTATGTTCCGGCGCGACGCGTGCAAACACACTGACCTCGTCCACTATATTTTTCAATTCATCGGGCGTCAGGTTTTCGATCTCCACACCGGTTAGAGCACGTCCATTCTCGGTGATGCCCAACTGACGCGCAATCTCGATTGCCGTCAGCGGATGATCGCCAGTGATCATGATCGGGCGGATGCCTGCGTTTTTACAAACCGCCACCGCCTCCTGCACTTCGGAGCGCGGCGGGTCAATCATGCCGAACAAACCAACCAGCGTGATATTTTGTTCGAGGTCGGTTTGAATCACTTCAGGGATGGAGTTCATCAAACGGAAGCCAACGCCGAGGACACGCATTCCTTTTTTGGCGAGACGTTCATTCGCCGCTTCAATTCTGGACTTCCAGTTTTCATCCAGTGATAGAGATTTTCCCTCCACCCAAACATGGCTCGTGATGTCGAGCAGACCATCCACGCCGCCTTTGGTGAAAGCGATATATCGTTTGTCGCCGATCTCCAAACCGGATAACACCGTCGGGTCGTATTGACCGAGGTGATGGACAGTGGTCATGCGTTTGCGTTCCGAGTCAAAGGGGAGTTCTGCCGTGCGCGGGAAGGACGAGTCAAGCGATGATTTCCAATACCCCATTTTGGCAGCGGCTACCACCAGCGCGCCTTCTGTCGGGTCGCCGATGGTGTGGAAGCGGTCATCGCCTTCGTCGATGAGTTTAGCGTCATTGCACAACGCACCGCCGATGGCTGCCAGCGAAAGAGAGGATTGGGCGGGCGCACCCAGCCCACGGGTGGCGCGAAGCGAGCCGCCGCGATCCATTTCTTCGGTCAGGTCGAGCGCATGTTCAGCAACGTCCAGCACGACGACGGTCATCCGGTTTTCGGTCAGTGTGCCGGTTTTGTCGGAACAGATGATCGTGACCGAGCCGAGCGTTTCGACGGCGGGAAGTTTGCGTATGAGCGCCTGACGCTTCAACATGCGCTGCGCGCCGAGCGCGAGTGTGATGGTGACGACGGCGGGCAGACCTTCGGGTACGATGGCGACGGCAACGCTGACCGCGGTCAGCAGCATGTTGCGGATTTCATCGCCGCGCCAAATGCCGATGATAAAGATCAGCGCGGCAATGACGACGCCGATGAGGGCTAGTTTTTTCCCAAGCGAGTCGAGACGACGCTGGAGCGGAGTCTGTTCTTCTTTGACCCGTTGGATCATGTCCGCGATCTTGCCGAGTTCGGTATTCATGCCCGTGGCGACGACGAGCGCAAGTCCGCGCCCCTGGGTGATGACCGTGCCCATGTATGCCATGTTGCGACGGTCGCCCAGTGGAAGGTCTTCGTTGGAAAGCGCGACGGTATGTTTTTCAATCGCTTCAGACTCACCCGTCAGCGCGGCTTCTTGGATCCGCAAGTTGACTGTTTCGAGCAAACGCAGATCCGCTGGGATGACGTTGCCGGTCTCGAGTTGGAGAATGTCACCGGGTACGAGTTCGCGTGCCGAGAGCTCCTGCAATTTTCCGTCGCGCAAGGCGCGCACATTTGGTACGGCCATTTTTTTCAAGGCGGCAATCGCTTGCTCGGCGCGATATTCTTGAATGAAACCCAGCAAGGCATATAATGCCACAATGGCGAGGATGGCAATGGTATTTTTGGTGTCGCCCAGCAAACCGGAGAGCACTGCCGCCGCGATGAGGATGAGCACCATTGTTGCGGTGAGTTGCTCCCATAGGATCTTTAGCGGAGTCCGCCCGCCGCGCTCGATGAGTTCGTTTGCGCCGTGTTTGGCTCGCTGCGCTTCGACCTGCGCAGAATTAAGCCCCGTCTCAGTGGACGAGGCGAATTCTTTCAAGGCAGTATGGGTTTCGATGGTATGCCAGTTCATTGATTTGTTTCCGTTTTTTTCATTAGTTTGAGTTCAATAAAGGCTTTCAGCGGCTCGCGGAAATGATACCCCAAATAGCCGAGGCACACGACCAGCCCAAGCGAGATAACCAGCGGCAAGTGGGTCTTGATGTAGCCGCTGATCAACATCCATTCGTGCCCAAGGATGTATCCAGCGCCAATTAGAAGTGTACACCAAATATAAGCCCCGATGAAAGTTGCTGTAAAAAACTTTAAAAAGGGAATCTTCGCCAGCCCGGCGGGAATGCTGATTAGCGTGCGAATTCCCGGAATGACGCGCCCGACCAAGACCAACCCTGGGCCCCACCGATGCATTTGTTCTTCGGCTTTGGTGATGAGTGCAGGCTTAATGTGGAAAATTTTTGCAAAGCGATCCACTACGGGGCGGCCACCCAAGCGTGCCACCCAGTAGGTGATGGATGCGCCAATAGCGCTGCCAAGCCCTGCGTATAATCCGCCTAGCGGAATGACGGCAGGAGAGATGCCGTGACGTTCGATCAGCATCCAACCGGCGAAAGTCAGAATGATCTCATTGGGTGTGATGCCGGTGGCATTCTCGAAGATCATCAACCCAAAGACGCCCGCCCAGCCGAACTGGTCGAAGAGACTTTGTAATGCAGAAAGGATTGTCGTTTCAAGTGTTTCGAACATTCTAACCTTAAGGATAGGCCTGATGGTTTTTTTTGACAAAATAAAAGACCACCGTCAAGAATGTTGACGATGGTCTTGCCTTTAAAGAACAGCCGGGAAAATTTTCCGTATTGACGGCTGAGCTACCCAAGTATTGGGCGGCTACTCCCCATCGGAGGATGTAACAAGTATATGGAAAAAGCGATTCTCGTGGTTAAGAAACCTCTTATCTAACCTTCCAGCGTCACTCATAAAGTCACTGCCTGAGATGTTCGCAAAGCAGTGCGGATCATCAGGTATTCGGTGATGTTCTCTGCCGTAATGATGCCCACCAATTGTCCCCCATGGGTGACGGGCAGGGCGGGAAATCCCGATTCCTGAATTCGCATCAGCGCCATTTCGACCATCTCATACGAATCGACCTCAGGCGGGCTGCTCTTCATCACCGCCGAGACGGCGATGTTTTGTCCGTGCTGGGTGAGCGCGGAGAGGAAATCATCCCGCGTCACCACGCCGACGACGCGTTCGCTGTCATCCACAACCGGGAAATCGTGCTGAGTCCCGGCGAGGATCAACTGTGCCATGCGTGAAAGCGGATCGCGCGGCGAGAGGCTTTTGTAATCGGTCAACATCGCGCGCCCCACCGGAATACCGCTGATGACGTTCTTCATCTGCACCGCGCTGGCTTCCTGCGATGCACCAATGTATACAAAGAACGCGATGAACAAAAGGAACGGATTGGTGAACAACCCGATAAACCCGAACAGGAACGCCATGCCCTGACCAATGCTCGCGGCGATCTGCGTTGCGCGGACGTAATCCATGCGCATGGCAAGCAGCGCCCGCAGCACGCGTCCGCCGTCCATGGGGAAGGCGGGGATGAGGTTGAACAACACCAGCGAAATGTTTACGACCATCACGCGTTCGAGAAAACTTCCAGATGCCACCCCAAGTTCGGTGAGCGGCACCAGGTTTCCGGTCAGAAAAAGAAACGCGAACAATCCTGCAGCGATGACCACGTTGACCGCCGGTCCCATCAACGCCACCCACAACTCCTCGATGGGTTTTTCCGGCATACGTTCCAGCCGCGCCACGCCGCCGATAGGATACAGCGTAATATCGCGTGTCTTGATCCCATATTTGCGAGCCGTCAGCGCGTGCCCATATTCGTGAAAGACCACGCACAAAAACAGAGCAAGGATAAAGCCGACGCCCGAAAGCACGTCGAGCCAGTTTCGATTCTCGAGCCAATGGCTTAATCCAACCCACCCGATCAACAGATAAAAGGTGGCATGGATATACACATCAATTCCAACAAAGGTTCCAATTTTCCATTGCCATTTCATGGTTCACTCCTTGATAACATGTGGACATTGTAAAAGGAATTTGTTAGAAAAATGTTATAAAAATTCTATCAGGAACTATCAGGATGAAGGACCGCTTCAGACTCCGCCCGAACCTGCCAGACCCCTCAAAGTGGAGCCAGCGCCGAAAAAAAATCGCCCGTCTCATCGACAGGCGATCTAAACTACCCAACTATCAAACTGCTCAACTACTTCACCATCCCCATTGCCTTGCCCGCTTCATAGATGACATCCATCGCGCGTTCGATCTCACTCGGCTCATGCGCGGCAGTGACCGTCGCGCGCAGGCGGGACATCCCCTCTTGCACAGCAGGGGAAACCACCGGCAGGACGAAGACATCGTTTTCCTGGCAGCGCTTGGTCAACTCGAACGCTTTGTCATCGGTTCCGGTCAACACCGGCACGATGGCGGTTTCGGTCAGCAGGGTATCGAAACCCATGCCTTTCAACCCACCGATAAACTGTTTTGTATTTTCATTCAAGCGTTCGATGCGCTCCGGTTCGTCGAGGATGACCTTGAAGGCTTCGTTCGCGGCGGCGGCTTGCGCGGGCGGCAACGCCGCAGAGAAAATATACGCGCGGCTGCCGTGACGCAGAAAGTCGATCAGTTCTTTTTTGCCAGCCACATATCCGCCGACTGACGGGATGGTCTTGCTGAGCGTGCCCATCTTGATGTCAATGGTGTCGCCATCCATGCCGAAGTGCTCTTCGATTCCGCGACCGGTCTTGCCGAGCACGCCCACCGAGTGTGCTTCGTCGATCATCAGCCAGGCATTGTACTTGTGACAGAGATTCACCATGGTCGGCAGGTCGATGATGTCGCCGTCCATGCTGAAGACCGAGTCTGCAATCACGAGTTTGGACACGTCTGCTGGCGCATTTTTGAGCAGCCCTTCGAGATGTGCCATGTCGTTGTGGCGGAAGCGGCGGAATTCCGCGCCAGACATCAGACAGCCGTCCACGATGGAGGCGTGGTTGATCTTGTCTGAGAAGACGTAATCGCCGCGTCCCATTAACGTCGAGATGACGGTCAGGTTGGTGACGTAGCCCGAGGTGTAGGTGATGGCAGATTCGGTGTGCTTGAAGTTGGAAATGGTCTCTTCGAGTTCATTATGAATGGTGAGGGTTCCCGCCAGGGTGCGCACGCCGTTGGTTCCCGTCCCGAATTTGTCCACGGCTTTTTTTGCGGCTTCGTTGATGCGTGGGTGTCCGACCAGCCCCAGGTACGAGTACGAAGCGTACATGCCCATCACGCGCCCCTTCACGCGGACTTTTGCCCCTCCCAACATTTCTTCCACGGGTTGGTTATAAAAGTAGAAATCATGTTCCTTGATGTAATCCACGCGCTGTTTGAGCGCGGCAATGCGCCGGGTGGTGTTGTTGTCTGTGCTATGAAAATCCATGAAAGTGCCTCCAAAAGAGAATTGCGTAAGTTTAGCCGAGGGGGTATTTTCTGTCTAGTTGAAAGGTGACTGTCGCTTGACTATCCCGCCAGTTTTTTCAATCCCGCCTCGTCGATGATCTTCACACCGAGCGATTTCGCCTTCTCGAATTTCGAGCCGGGGTTTTCGCCGAGCACGAGATAACTGGTCTTCTTGCTGACGCTGTCGGTCACTTTGCCGCCGTTGTTCTCGATGAATTCCTTGGCGTCATCGCGCGAGAAATTTGGAAGCGTGCCGGTCACCACGAAGGTCAAGCCGGTGAATACGCCCTCTTTTTTCTTTTCATCTTTTTGCATTTGCGGGTCAACACCGGCGGCTTTGAGTTTTTTCAACAGGTTTTGATTCGCCGGGCGCGCAAACCAATCCACAATCGATTCGGCAATGTTCGGTCCCACCCCTTCGATCTGCTGGAGTTCTTCCGTATCGGTCTTCGACAACGCGGATAGATTTCCATACGTCCGCGCCAGATCGCCCGCCATGACCTCGCCCACACCGTGGATTCCCAGCGCCGCGATCAAGCGGTTCAAACTCTGACCTTTTGCCTGCGCAATCGACCCAAGCAGATTTTCCGCCTTTTTCTCTGCAAAGCCCTCCAACTCCAATAGTTGATCCTTCTTGAGCTTGAATAAATCCGCCACATCTTTGACCAGACCTGCTTCGATCAGCTGTTCGACGATCTTGATACCCAGCCCGACAATATCCATCGCGCCGCGCGAAACGAAATGCTCCACATTTCTCACCAACTGCGCCGGGCAGGCGGCATTGACACAATACCACGCCACCTCGCCTTCGATGTGCTCCACGTCCTGTCCACAGGCGGGGCATTTTGTGGGAGGTTTGTATTTCTTCTCTTTGCCAGTGCGTGCATCCACCACGGGACCGATGACATACGGAATCACCTCCCCTGCACGTTTGACCAGCACCCGATCCCCGATGCGGATGTCTTTTTCCTCGATGTAATCGAAGTTATGCAAGGTCGCATTGCGGACAACTACACCGCCTATTTCCACGGCTTCCAGTTGCGCGCGCGGAGTCAGCACACCGGTACGTCCCACTTCCACGTCGATGCCGAGCAGAGTGGTGGTCACTTCGCGGGCAGGGAATTTGAAGGCAACCGCTCCACGCGGGTCTTTGCCGACAAAGCCCAAATCTTCGGCGAGGGTCAAATCGTCGATTTTGATGACCATGCCGTCGGCTTCGTAGGGAAGCGCGTCTCGCCCGGTGTTGAAGGTCTCAGTATACGCAATCGCAGATCCCAGGTCATTGAAGCGTTTGGAAATATCCGTGACAGGAAAGCCGAGCGACTTGAGGTACTCCAAAATTTCCCACTGCGAGGTTGGGACGTTACCGCCTTCCGCATGGACGATCTGATAAACGAGCATGGTAATGGGGCGTGAGGCGGTCAGCTGTGGGTCAAGCTGGCGGAGCGATCCCGCCGCCGTGTTACGCGGATTGAGATAGGTTTTTTCCCCGGCTTCTTCGAGCTTTTTATTCAGCGCTTCAAAATCTTTGATGGGGATAAACGCTTCGCCGCGAACGACCAGATAAGACGGCGGTACAACTTTTGACTTTCCACTTTCCACTGGGATTCGCAGGGGAATCGCCCGAACCGTTCGCAAGTTGCTTGTAATATCCTCGCCGACTTCGCCATCGCCGCGTGTGGCTCCCTGCACGAATTGACCGTTGCGATAATGCAAGACAACCGACAAACCGTCGATTTTTGGCTCGACGACGAACCTGGCTTTCTCTACGCGGTCATCCAGCTTTTTGACGCGCTCAAACCACGCGCGCGCATCGTCTGCGCCGAAAGCGTTTGCCAATGAAAGGATCGGCGCGGGATGACGCACCTTCTCGAACTTCTCCGAGACTTTTGCACCCGCCCGCTGAGTGGGTGAGTCAGGTGTGATCCAGTCTGGATGATCCGCTTCGATCTTCTTCAGTTCAATCAGCAGGCGGTCATATTCCAGATCGCTGATTACAGGCGCATCCAACACGTGATAACGATAATTATGAAAGTTGACCTGCGCTTTGAGATCTTCGTATCGGGAAAGGAGTTTATCTGCCATGGTTCGATTATACCCAGCGCGGTCACAAATTGCGCTGCACTCCTTGTCATAAAAACGCAATTTGTGACCGTGGGCATTGTACAAATGAAAACCCGCCCGTTTTGACGGGCGGGGACTGTGCTAGTCGTCGATCTTTTTCCAGATGTCGGAAGGAGGTCGCTTCAGCGGGCGGGTCATCGCGGAAAGACGCGCCTGATAATAGGGTTCGGCTTCAGTGGCAAAGCGCGAGAGTTCAAAGAGGTTGCGTTGGATGAGCAGGTCTGCGAGCCGTTTGACCTCTTCGCGTGAGAAGGGCAGGGTTTCCGTAAATTCCGTCAGGCTGAAGCGCCCGAGGCGGATGACCGTGTTCAAGGCGGAGCGAAGCGGCTCGGAGAACAGGACGATATCCGATGGGCGAATGTCATCCTTGCGTTCTTCCAACTCCCGAAGTGCGGTCTCGAAAAGAGGTTTACCCATGGCGCCCTCCTGCAGCCACTCCAATCTGTCAGCTTTTGATCTGGTCCACGAGGCTGCGCAGCCCTTTGGTCACGGCATGATCGGGGAAGTGGATCGAGAAGATCCCCGAACTGGCGAGGCTCATCATCTCATCGGAGTGAGGCAGCACCGCACCGACTTTGGCATCGTAGGTCTGCTCCACGCGGGTCTTTACGTCATTGGGGTCCAACGAGCTGGGCGTCTTGTTGACGAGGATGAGCATCTTCGGCACATCCAGTTTTTTTGCAACATCCACGGTGACAGCTGTGCCTTGATAGTCCTGAGAGTCGGGGCGCATGATGATGACCAGCGCGTTCGAGATGGCGATGGAAAGCAGGGTCTCTTCGTTCAAACCCGGGTGTGTATCGATCAGCAGGTAATCGAGTTTAAGTTTATCGACCACGTCGCGGAAACCGTCGTTCAGCAGTCCCACATCGTAGCCTTCGCGCAGGATACGGGCGATCTCTCCCGGCTTGATGCTGGACGGGATGAGGAAGATCTGTCCCTTGATCTCACCGCCGACATGCCCGGTCACATCGTGGGCGGCTTCTTCAATGGAGCATTGCCCCCACAGATAATCGTTGAGAGAGTGCGCCATTTCGGTCTCGTCCAGGTTGAAGAGGACGTGAATGCCGGGCGAGTTGATGTCGGTATCCACTACACAGACCCGTGCGCCGTCCATGGCAAGGAGCGCCGCGATATTGGCTGTCGTGTTCGACTTCCCGGTCCCGCCACGAAATGAGTGAACTGAAATGATTTTGGACATGCATTCGCTCCAATAGTATGATAGCTTTGCGATCAAACACCAGATTGCTTGAGAGATTATAGCCTAACTAATCTGAAAGTCAAATGCCCACTTCTTATGTTATATTAATTCTCACGGCAGACCATAAAAATCAACCCATTTCCCTTCATTATGACGACCAAGTATATGGAAAAACCATCAAACCAAGTCCTTCTGGAAACCGCCGATGAAGCGCTGATCCAGCAATTCAGGGATGGTAAAAAGGAGGCATTCGACCTTCTGTATCACCGTCACCTCCCCAGCGTGTACAGGCGTGTGCGGTACGTCATCCCTGAAAACGATGTGGAGGATGTGACACAGGAGGTCTTCATCGCGGCGCTGAAATCCCTTCCATCGTTTCGAGGCGACTCCAAATTCGGCACCTGGCTGCGCACATTGACCAATCATAAAGTGGCTGAGTTCTACCGAAAGCGCACCCGCAAACAGGAGCCTTTGCTTGCTCCGCTTTCCGACGCGAACGCCCACACCACGGGCAGCACCTCGAAACACCTGGAGGAACGAGTGTACATCCAGCGGGCGCTCCAGCACCTGCCGGAAAACTACCGCGAGATCATTCTGCTTCGGTTTGCCGAAGACCTTCAATTCAACGAGATTGCCGAGCTGACCCACCAAAACCTCGAAGCCACCAAATCCCTTTTCCGCCGCGCCATTGCCGCGCTTCGCACCCACCTGGATGACTGATATGAGCCAACAAAACGAGTTTAACGACCCAAAGAAAGACAACCTGTTGGCGGATTTTGCCGACCGGGTGATGGAAGGAACCGCCGTTCAGATCGCTTCCAGCCCAGACGAGGAACTGGTCAGCCTCGAAAAAACGGTCCTCCGTTTGAACGACGCCATCCCTCCCGCCTCCGTCGACGAGGCGTCGGTGAAGCAAATGTTGGTGCGTCTCAAAGCACGGGTGCGACGTGAAGAACAAGCTGCCACCCCATCCTTATGGAAGCGGCTGTTCGATATCCAATCCAACCTGCAGATTGGCATGATTTTGGCAGCAGTGGCGGTCTTGGTGCTGGTATTCATCAGTGTCCCTGCGTTGCAACCCGGCGGCTCGGCTGTCAGCGGAACGGCTTTCTCCGGCGGCAATATTTTGATCGCGGGTGGGTTGATCACCGTTCTGGTGCTGGTATATTTCCTCTCGCGGCGTAAATAACGGTTTTCCTTTTCGATCAATTGAGCGCGGTGGCAGATTTGCTGCCGCGTTTTCCATTCCTTGCAGGTCATTTGCAGATAAGGTATGATTTTGACATGATCCTCGCAATTTCGATCGTCATTGCCCTGACCATCCCCGTTGGCTTTTTGTTTTTCCTGCGGACGTTCGATCTGCATAAGACGGTAAAGTTCAAGAGAAATATTGTCACACTTGTCTGTGGGATCGCGGCATATTATGTTGCTGCACAGATCAACCCGGCAATGGTCGATGCAGGCTGGGTAACCTGGGGGCAGGTGGTGCGCATCACGGCTCCCATTATTGAGGAATTGCTCAAATCATTGATCCTCATCTACCTGGTCTCGCGCGCAGATTTCAACTATGTGGTGGATGGCGCATTGTACGGCTTTGGGGTGGGGATCGGCTTTGCCATCATCGAAAATGTGGAATATGTAAATGGGAATATCGAGATCGCGCTTGCCCTCGCGCTGGCGCGGGTATTTTCCACAAATCTGATGCATGCCACCAGCAGCGGGCTGATCGGAACGGCGCTGGCATTCCATCGCGGCATATCAGAAAAGCGACGCGGTTGGTTGGTAATTCTGGCTGGCTACCTGCTTGCGATGGTTTTTCATGCCCTCTTTAACACGATGGTCAATGCGGGTGCGTTTCTGGTGTTTGCGATTGCATACGGTGTGCTGGGGGCGGGGTTGATCTGGTATGTCATTCGGCGTGGAATGAGCGAGCAGCAGAAATGGGTGGGAGAGAAACTTGGCGCGGAAGACCGGGTTTCGGTACAAGAGACGCGGGCAGCCACCAGTATCGAGCAATTGGTTGATAGACTCATCAAGCCGTTTCAAGAGCGCTTTGGAGACGAAAAAGTCCCGGCTGTACGGGATATGCTCTACAAGCAGATCGAGATCGGTATCAAGCGCAAACTGCTGGACGCCACGCCCAGCCCCACCAAGCGGCAGGAGATCGAAGGGATTATCAGTACGCTTGGCAGGGAGATGAACGACTTACGTAAACAGATCGGCACATATCATATGATGTTCGTGCGGACGGTGTATCTCGATCAGGATTACCGGGTCTGGGACAAGATTCAGGCGCGGGTTGCAGAATCAAGCACAGGTCAAAAAGGAGGCGGACTCTTCGACCGGGCAACAGAACGGATCAAGAAAAAGCCTCGCGAGAAGGATCAGTCATGAGCGAAGACATCCTAAAGCAATTAAGAGAGACTGAATTTTTTGCCGCGCTCACCGATGACGCGTTGGCGGCGGTGGCGGCGCGGTCATCGGTGCGACGCTATGCCAGGGATGAAGCGTTGATGCGCAAAGGCGATGCGGCTGACTCGTTCTTTGTGGTGTTGAATGGACATTTGAAGATTGTTACGACCGATGCCAAAGGTGATGAGATCATCATCAACAAGGTTGGACCCGGCGAGACGGTGGGTGAGATGTCGCTGATCGATGAGCGTCCGCGTTCGGCTGGAGTGGTCGCTCTGGAGGAGGTGGAAGCGCTTGAGCTGATGAAGGATATGCTGTTCGACCTGATGACCCAGCGCACGGATGTGACCCTGGGTATCTTGCGTGGGTATTCAAACCGCTTGCGTTTTTCGACAACCTACATTGAGAAGGTGATCGACTGGTCGCAGAAAACGGCAGAGGGCGATTATTCGTTCCTTGAGCAAACCCAGCCGATGCTGAACCGCACCGGGTCGGACGATGATAAAGCGGCACAGTTGCTTTCGGCGTTCTATTCGATGGTCAGCAAGGTGAAGGCACGCGAAGAAGGATTGAAGCAGGAACTGGAGCGCCTGAATTTCGAGATCGATCAGGAACGCCGCAAGCAGGAGTTTGAGGAGATCACTGGCACGGAGTTTTACGCGCGGTTGAAGGAACAGGCGAAGGCACTGCGTCAGAAACGCGCGCAGGAATGATATTGGACATGGAGGCATGATGAAAGGCAAAATCGTATCGGTTCATTCGTTTCGCGGTGGGACGGGAAAATCCAACGTCACTGCCAATCTTGCGGCGCAGGTTGCGATGACCGGCAAACGCGTCGGCGTAGTGGATACGGACATCCAGTCGCCAGGCATTCATGTGTTGTTCGGTTTGGATGAGAGCAAAATGGGCAAGACCATGAACGACTTTTTACATGGAAAAGCCACAGTGCGCGAGATCGGCTTTCCGGTGGGTGAAAACACCGGTGGCGGAGAGGGACGCTCAAAATTGGCAGGGAAGGATCTATGGCTATTCCCTTCCAGCATTCGTGGGCGGGAGATCAGCCAGATACTAAAAGAAGGCGTTGATTTCAACCTGTTGAACGAGGGATTGCAGAGCACGATCACAGAATTCGATCTGGATTATCTGTTCATCGATACGCATCCTGGCTTGAACGAAGAGACGTTGCTTTCCATCGCCACGTCGGATATTTTGATCATCATCCTGCGCCCGGATAATCAGGATTTGCAGGGAACTTCCGTTACAGTAGATATTGCCCGCAGTCTGGATGTGCCGAATCTCTTCCTGTTGGTGAATAAAGCGCTTCCAAAATATGATTTTGCCCAGGTTCAAACTGAAATTCAACAAAAATTCGATGCGCCTGTCACCAGCGTCCTGCCCCTTTCGTTCGATCTTGCAGACAATGCCAGCAATGACCTGTTCTCGCTCCGCTTCCCCGAACACGACTGGTCGAAGGCGTTGAATCGTGTGGTGGAATTCGTCCTCGCTGTGAAATAGGAGATGAGCCATGAAATGCTGGCACTGTGAAGAAGAAGCCCGCGCGTCATGCGCGTTTTGTGGACGGTTCGTGTGCAAGGACCATGCCGCCACCATGTCCACGTTCATTACCATGTTTGTCGGCGCAAACAACACCCCCAAAGGGCTGGCGGTTGCAAACGTCATCTGGTGTGGCGAATGCGAGCCGCAGCCCGAACCGATCAGCATGCCTGAGTTGTATTGAGAAGCGAGGTCGCCATGCCCGGAGTCTTTGATCGGCTGGATAAAGAAATAAAGGATAAGCAGAAGGAAGGCGGCATTACCCCCCTCGACCTCGCAGAACTTCCGCCTGCCCTGCGAAAGATCATGCGCCTGATGCTGCGCGAATTGCAGATGAATTACCCGCGTCTTTGCGAAGTGATGGATGCCATTCCTGAGTCAGACCGCCTCTCGCGGGATGAACTACAGGAGGCACTCACCACATTAACCCAACAACAGTGGTTGAACCGCATCGGCGAAGGGGAGAAGGCGATCTACAAGGTGAACCTGCGCCGCAGGGAGGGCAGCAAACTGGCGGCGGGGATTTGGTCTGCGCTGGATGCAAAATTGAAGAAAAACCCCTCAGATACCTAATGCCCAAACAGCATGAAAAAGGCGCCGCGTTCAACGCGGCGCCTTCGCTTCTTCTATTCTTTTGGCTTTCGATGTGACAACTCGAAGAGCTGCATCGGTTTGCTTTTGCCCTTGAGCGAGACATCGCCCAGCGATACACACTCATACTTTGACTCGATGGCTTCCTTGATGCGTTCCGAGATGACGATCTGATTCTTCTGGGCATAGTTCATCAAACGCGCCGTCGTGTTGACCGTATCTCCCAGCACGTTGTATTCGCGCCGCCCGCGTGGCTCGCCGATCTCTGAAACAAAGGTGGGACCTGCGTTGATGCCGATCTGACAGTAGATCTCCGGCTGGATGTTGCCGATGGTTGGCGGCTTAAGGTTTTGAATGATCTCGCGGATGGCTACTGCCGCCGACGCGGCGCGCATCTCGTCGTTCGTGTGCGCATTCGGGACCCCAAAGTAGATGACGATATCCGAGCCGGAGAGGTGGTAGGTAACCTTTTTCAGCACGCCGCCGCGAGCCTCCACGGCTGCGTTGATCAAGGAAAAGGCGCGGGAGAAGCTCAGGGCGAGTTTCCGTTCTTCGCCGGGCAGGGCGCGGTCTGCTGATTCTGGCAAGCCGATAAAGTTAACGAACATGATGGTCGGTTCGGGGAAATCGGCGGGGATGCGCCGGTCGGCGGCGCTTTCCACCAGCAGCGAAAGGATCGGGTCTGGGATGAAACTGGCAATGGGTTCGATCGTATCCAGCATGGTGATGATCTGTTGCAACACGGCATTTTTATCCCGTTCGATGACGACATTGCTAGCCATACGCCGGCGCAAGGGGGTGATCTCGTAGGCGCCCAATTGATCGTCGGTCAGGTCATCCACCACGAGTTGATAGCCCGGTTCACCATCCTCGAAGCGGAACAAGTCCTTGACCCGTTCGTACGCTTTCTCCGACAGGTTGACGCGTTCGTTCCTTCCGCGGCTTTCCGCCAGCTTAGCCTGCTGCACATCCTTGCCAAGCAGCACATGTTCCATGCGGCGGGGTGTGCCAATATCAGCGGTAAGGAACCTGCCCGTGTGGATGCCGATGCGCATCTTAAGGTTAACAATGCCCGATGGTGTTTCGATCTCTGCAAATGCCTTCATCGCCCGCTGCATGCGCAGACCGGCACGCACGGCTCGCAGGGCGTCGTCGTTTCGCTCTGATTTGGGGAAGATGACCAGCATCGCATCGCCAGTGAATTCGACCAGTTCCCCACCCGATTTGCTGATGGTCGAGATCATGGCGGAGAAATAGCGCGTCAGCTGCTTGGTGAGATTTTGCGCACCTTCCTGACCTTTGGACGCGTTGGCTTCCATGAGTTTGGTGAACCCTGCCAGGTCGGTGAACATCATCGTCCCGTATTGCCACTCTGTTTTAACATCCCCCGGTCGTAACTTGGCTACATCGATCTGCCGGGACGTGTAATCATGCAAGATACGCTGCAATGTGCGCAGATGCTTGTGGACTTCGATCATGATGTCCACAGATGGGTTGCCCCACATCGCCACGTACATTTCCGCGGGCAGTAAATATCGCAAACGACTTTCGATTGTGGTAAGCGGTGACTCGGGAAGCATGAACCCCATTATACATGATGCAAATTATGTTTCGCGCAGGGAGGCATTTACCTTAATGCCCAAACAGGGTCTCCATCATAACCGGGGGCGGAAGTGATCTGCGTAAATTCGCGGGTGGGGAGCAGGTACGAGATCAATTCCATATCTCCGTTGACCTGTGCCTGAAAGACCAGTCGCAATCCCTCCGGCGACCAAATGGGTGTTCCTCGCGGCTCGATGCCGGCTGATGAAACCTGCTGCACCTCTCCGCTTTGTATGTTGAGAAGGTGGATTTCGGTCTGGTTGTAGTTGGATGCCAGCCAAGATCCGTCTGGCGACCAGACCGGCTGCCCGTAGGGAGCGGCGTTGGAAGTGAGGCAGCGCTGGGAAAGTCCGTCGCGCCCGATCAGACAGAGGTTCGAATATTCGCCGGAGAAGGATTGAAAGGCGATCAGGCTGCCATCGGGTGACCAGATGGCGGAGTTATCGGGTGCGGGGTTGGTCGTCAGCGTGGAGACAGCCCCGGTGTTGGCATCGAGAAGCATCAGGTCCGAGTTGCCGAAGCGACTGCTTGCAAAGACGATCTCATTGGAATTCGGCGACCAGACCGGGTGACTGTCTGCTGTCGGTTCGTATGTCATGCGCATGGGGTTCGAGCCATCGGTGTTGGCGATGTAGATTTCGTAGTTTCCGTCGCGGAAGGATTCGAAGGCAATGCGCGCACCGTCCGGCGACCAGCTGGGAGCAAAATCTTTTTCCGGTGCTTCGGTAAGACGGGTAATAACTCCCGATGCAATCTCCAGAATGTAAATATCCATGTTGTTATTTACGGTGGAGACGAAGGCGATGCGTGTGCCGTCCGGGGAGATGCGTGGAGTGAGGTCTTCCGATGCGTTGGTCGTGAGGCGCGTCACTTCTGCACCGTCGGGAGTGGTCATGTACAGGTTCATTTGACCGTCACGATTGGAGACAAAGATGATGCGACCAAACGTTTCCGGGATGGGAGTGCTGGTTGGGACTTCGGGCGTGACCTCTGTTGTTCCCGGGATGAGAGCCGGTTCGGTGGTTGTGGTTTCCTGACCGGCGGCGCCGCTCAGCAGCGTGGTATCGCCGGTGCAGGCAGATAATGCAAGCGTGGCAAAGACGAGGTATAGGAAAAGAACAGGTGGAGATTTTTTGATTTGAATGTTCATGAAGTGGATTTGCCGGTTAAGCGGATGAGTCTCGCCAGATGAAGCCGTAGCTGTGGTCGCCTTTGAGCAGCTCGCCGCGTTCGAAGCGCAGAGGATCGAAACCTGAAATGTCCACAGTGGCTGCCTTGCCGTCGAGAATGAGTTCGCTGACGCACAACCCGATGGCGGGGGAAAGTTTGAAACCGGTGCCGCTGAAGCCGGTGACGAGGAAATAGCCCTCCGGTCCGGCTGAACCGATGATGGCACGCTGGTCGGGAGTTAACCCATCCCTGCCAACGTGCGAGGAATGCAGCGATCCCTGTTCCATATCTGGGACGCGCAGACAGATGCGGTCTATGGCGCGTTCGACGAAATCTTTGGCGACGTAATGGCGGTCGGCGTCGGGTGCTTCGCCGATGCGGCTGTCGTCTTCGAGCGCCACGAGGGTCAGGTCGCCAGAGTCAGGGCGGAAGTACATGCCCAGAGAACTGTCGATGACGGTGAGATGGTCTTGAATGTGCGCCGGTCGGCGGATGTGGAGGACATCGTGTGTCCATGTATCGAGCGGGATGGTTACGCCGAAAAAGTTGCTGACGATGCCCGCCCATGAACCGGCGGCATTGATGACAATGGGCGCGAAGAAGTCGCCGCGTGAGGTTTTTACGCCGGTCACCTTTCCGCTGGCAACGTGTGCGCCTAGTAATTCACAGTCTTGCGTGTAGACAGCCCCGGTTGCCTTTGCCACATCAAGGAAGGAATTGGCGGTCAGTGTGGCATCGGCGTAGCCAGATTCGGGTTCGTAGGCTGCGAAGGCAATATCATCTGTTTTGAAGGAGGGAGATAACTTTCTGACGTCGTCCCCTGAGATTATGCTGGAAGGAATCCCGATTCTTTGATGCATCGCCACATTTGCGCGGAGTTTATCTTCGTGTTCGGCGGGTTCGATGTGCAGAAAACCCGTCCGGCGGAAGCCGCATTCACCGCCGACCCGTTCGCCCCAGTTGCGGAAGTATTGAAAGCTTTCCCAGGCAAGGCGGGATTCAGCTTCCAGGTCGTAATGCATACGCACCAGTCCGCTGGAACTGCCGGTTGCCCCAAAGGCTACCTGTTTTCGCTCCAAAATGACTGGTTTCATGCCGCGTTTTGAAAGGTGAAAGGCAATGCTCGTTCCGATAACGCCTGCCCCAATAATGATTGCATCGAAGGTTTGTGTCATGATTGTTCCTTGTCTATTTAATTACAGACCCGTATCCTTAGTGGCGAATATACGCGGAAAAGGGTTAGTGTGGGCGCCGCAAATGTTTGCAGTTTTGATAATTTCAGCATGGCTCCCCCATGAAGTTTTCACTCTTTGGGTTTGTTGCGCAGATTCTTTGCCTTGCTTTGCAGGTCTTTGAAGAATTGCGAATCGGTGATCTCCGCCACTTGTCGGGCGCGGCGGCTCTGGTCGATCTCGATCCGCAATTGGGCGATCTCCTGACGTAGTTCCGCTTCACGGATATAGCCATCCAGCGCGGCAGTGGCAAGCAGGATCAACGCCTCGAGCGCATCGTCATCGGCGAAGGCAATGGTCAACCCATCGGAACGATTCTTGGCATTGATCAGTTGCAGAACGCCGATCACTTCATCGTCTGCGTTTTCAAGCGGGATGGTCAGGAAGGATTTCGAGCGGTAGCCGGTGCGTGCATCAAAGGCTTTTGTGCCGGAGAAGTCGAAGCCTTCCGCCTCATAGGCGTCTGCAATATTGACCCGCTGCTTGGTCAACGCGGCATAGGAAACCACGTTGGAACGGTTCTCGACCCCATCCTTGTGCAGCTTTACCGGGTAGAACTCGATCGGATTCCCGCTCGTGCCGCCCATGCGCAGGTTCAACGACTTGTTGCGCAGGATCACGAACTTGAGCGCATCGTTTTCCACAAGATAAAGCGTGCCCGCATCGGCATTGGTGAAAGATTGCGCTTCGATCACCAGCGTTTCCAGCAGGCGATTGAAATCCTTTTCGGCAGAGAGCGAAACACCGATAGGGATGACCCGCTTTAAGAGCTTCAATTGCGTGTTTCGCTGCGCAACCGTCGTTGCGAGGGCGTCCAAGGTATGTGCAAGCTGCCCCAGATCACCGGAATCACCGGTAAAGTCGCTCAAAAGATCCGAGGAATACTCCCCTTTCGCGATTGCATGGACGGCATGCATGATGCGTTTGAGCGGTGAACTGTGGCTAATGATCGTTACGTTCGACATACAGAAAAAAGTATACCACCGGCAAATAAGATGTCCCTGAAAAACTTTGCGATATACTACCCTCATGCCCAGGAATAGAATCGGTCTTTTTGGCGGGACATTCGACCCGCCTCACATCGGACATCTCATCCTTGCTGGTGAAGCCGTCTCTCAATTTGAACTTTCGCGCCTGCTTTGGGTGCTCACGCCCGACCCGCCCCACAAACAGAATAACCCCATCACGCCGCTCGCACATCGCCTACCCATGCTGCAAAGCATGCTCGCCCATGACCCGGTCTTCGAGATCTCCCGCGTCGAGATCGACCGACCCGGTCCGCATTACACCATCGACACGGTGCGTTTGATCGCAGAACAGGAGCTGGACGCGGAACTCTACCTGTTGATCGGCGGTGACTCCCTGCGCGATCTTCCCACCTGGCGCTTCAGCGCGGACCTCGTATCTGCGGTTTCCAAATTGGGGGTGATGCGCCGCCCGGGCGACTTCATTGACCTCGCCCCGCTTGAATCTGAGATTCCCGGTGTGACGCAGAAGGTTTGTTTTTTGGATGCTCTGGTGCAGCCAGTCTCGTCGCGCGAATTGCGCCGACGCATCGAAGCAGGGGAGATGTATCGCTATTATGTCCATCCAGAAGTGTTCGACTATATTGAAACCCATCATCTCTATCGAAATCCGTGACCACCCGCCCATTCGTCCATGTCCATTTTTCTTGACTCTCTCTTTTCTTCCATAGCCCTCAGCCACTTCATGGTGGATACGTTCAATGCCAGCCGCCCGGTTTTGTTGACCTACCTCGGGCTGAGCGAATCGCAGATCGCCCTGTTCTCCACGATTTATATTTGGGCATCTGCCCTCACGCAGCCTTTCTTCGGCTGGCTGTCCGACCGCATGGGTCCGCGCTGGCTTGCTGCGGGTGGTGTGTTGTGGATGACGGTCTTTTATTCTGCTACCATTTTCTTTCCGGGGAATCTCGGTCTGGCATTTCTGATCATCGCTGCATTGGGGTCATCGGCATTCCACCCGGTGGGGGCGGTGCAAGCCGCCCTGCGCGGACGGGAATTGCTCAAGGGACGCGAAACCACTTCCACAGCGTTGTTCTTTATGGCTGGGCAGCTGGGACATTTCGCAGGTCCGATTTTGACCGGTTTGATCCTTGCCGTGCTCGAAGTTCCCGGCTTGTATATCCTGCCGCTGGTTTCCATCCCCATTGGAATTTCTGTCATGGCGCAGCTGCGGGATAATCATCCGCACCCGCAGCCTGCACCATCTTCCACTTCCAACCGTGCGAGAGCTGGGCTGGCTTTCATTCTTGTGCTGGCAACGGTAGCGGCACTGCAATCATGGGCGCAGGCGAACATGGTGAACTTGATTCCCAAATATATTAAGGATCTGGGACAAAGTGCCACGGTCTATGGCAGTATGGCGGGTTTGTTCATGGGCGGATCGGCGCTGGGGAATGTTTTGGGCGGGCACTTGGGTGATAAATATCCGAAGCGCTTCGTGGCGGCTGGTGTGTTGCTGCTGGCTGCGATTCCGATCTATGCCGTGAGTTTGGTCGGATGGTCACCGTGGTTGTATGCGTTGGTACCGCTGGCGGGGGTGTTCACGGGCGCCATTCATAGCATCATGGTCGTGCTTGCGCAGCGGGTCATTCCCGGCGGGATGGCGCTTGCTTCCGGCTTGGTGCTGGGATTCATCTTCTCCTCCGGCGCGTTAGGCTTGCTGTACACCGGTCATCTGGCGGAACTATATGGATTCCCCTATGTCTTGACCTTGACCACGGGCATGGTTCTGGTTGCTTCGCCGCTGGCTTTATTGCTCAAAGAATAAACCCACCTTCTCCTATTTTGATCCGCGCCGTATGTTGACGCGGATTTTTTTATTGTCTTTGCCACCTTGCAGAAACGTTAGGTTGTCTGACTTTTGATGTCATCGAAAAACATCGCAAACATAGTACCGGGAGAAGATGTCAGGATTACTTTCCTAAATGTTTAGTTGTCAGTCTTGTAGGGTGGAAAGTCAGCTTTTCAGTACCCAAGTCCTATTCAAGGAATGTCTTGCAGAACCCATAATGCAGGCTGCTGTCTGGAAAAGCCCAAAAATTGAAAGATTTGGGACGGATATTCCTGAAACAGGGGTGCAAAGCCATAAAACAGTAGAAAGGATCAAAAATGAAAAAACTGATTCAGACAATAGCAACACTCACCCTGATCTTGACGACAATGTTTGCCATGTCGGGCAATGCCCAGGCGTTGGCAGATAATTCAGCCGCTCGTTTTGCAGATACCTCCATGCCCGTCCAGCAGCTGGTGGTATACGAGAAGCAATCTGTGCCCTACACTAATTTTGGTGCTGCCATCTTTGCTCAAGGGCAACTCTCTTCCGAGGCATCCAAAATGCCACCCGGCTCGGAGATCTCCTTTTATGTGGATGGGAACAAGGTCAACGGACCTGCCGGTTTGCAGAAGACTGGAACGCGCTGTACATCCACGCAGGCTAGCGCTGACTACTACAAAAACACCATCACCATGGATAAACGCTTCTGCCCGGATTTTAACGATGCGATCCTCGATGGAAGAAGCGTGTATGGCATGGTCCCGACCGAAGCGGTTTTTCTGCACAAATCCAATGGCGAGCGCTGCACCTCCTCCGGGAATGGTGGAGCCATCTATTTGATTAATCCCGCTTCATCATTCGTTCGGAACTATTTGGTCCGCCGTGGCGCGGAAAAAATGACGCAACTCGGCGTCAATACCCTGTTTCTGGATAATTTGCAACCCAGCCTGAGTGCCGTACAGGAGCGCTGTGGAGGTACTCCGCAGGAATATCCCAACCTGAACGATTACACTGCACAAATGATGGACCTCGCGGCGTATGTCAATAGCAACCTGACCGGGTATCGTGTTCAAGGCAATCTGGCGAACGCCGTACCCAGTGTGTGGGATCAACTTTCCTTCCTGAATGGCGCAATGTGCGAAAGTTGCTTCTCGAATTGGGGTGGTAGTTGGCCCAACGCCTCGCGGATGCTCAACGACCTTTCTGTGCTTGATAAGTGGATCAACGTCTATGGATGGACTGCGTTTATCGTCATCCGCCCGCCCAATACGAACGAAACATCCAACCGCTTTACATTTGCCGCCGCCTTGCTGGTTGCGCGGAACGACGGAACAGGAGTGTATTTCCACTTTGGCGAAAACTACGGGCAACTATTAAGCATCCCAGATTATGACTACAACCTGGGGCTGCCCACTGCTCCACGTTCCTGTGCCGGGAATATCTGTACGCGCACCTTCCAAAATGGCGTTGTGACGGTAGACTTTGGAACCCGGCAGGGGACGATTACACTTGGCTCTGTGCCCACCTCTCCGGTGTCCACGTTCACAGCCACCTCCACGAAGACTTCCACAGCAACATCCACGTCTACGGTAACGGCTACCTCCACATCAATATTGCCGACCGGCACAACCATTGTGACCCCGACGGCAACCCTCACGGCTTCTCCCACTGCCACCCAAACATCCTCGCCTGTTGCACCCACTTCCACACATACGGCAACAGCTACCCGGGTGGTTCCTTCACCGACGACTGGCGCACCCGGTCAAAATAGCGTGAGCGTGCGCGTCTCCTCCGGCTCGAACGATGCTGAAGAGAACTCACGAGGTCAAATGTATACGACAAGTTCCGACCTCGAATTAGTTTACGACTCCAGCGTTCAAACCGTGGGAATCCGTTTCACCAATGTAAAAGTCCCCAAGGGTGCCACCATCGTCAATGCCTACCTCCAGTTTAAAGTAGATAAAGCCACTTCAGGGACTGTCAACCTCAAGATTCAGGGACAGGCAAGCCCCAACCCGTCTGCCTTCTCGAGTCAACGCTACAACATCTCCTCGCGCCCCCGAACGCTGAGTTTTGTCAATTGGGCGCCGCCTTCATGGACAAAGGTTGGTGCGGCAGGTCCCGAACAGGCAACGCCCAACCTTGCGCCTGTCATTCAGGAGATCATCAACCAATCCAATTGGGCACCTGGTAATTCGGTCGTCATCATCATCACAGGGAATGCTGCCAAGCGCGTGGCAGAAGCCTATGAAGGTGACCGCTCTGGTGCCCCCTTGCTGTACATCTCTTTTAACACTGGAGTGGCTAGCCCCTCCGTTACGCCGACTTCTACCAGCACAGCAACCCCCACGGCGACGCTTGCGCTTCCTTCCCAGACGGCAACGGAGACTCCGACCCAGGAAGTGATCCCCTCTGAAACGCCTCTTCCTTCAGAGACGCCCACATTAACGCCTGAGGTTATCCCACCAACTGACACCCCAGAGCCGACGCCAACCCCGTAGCCTGATATAAAAAAGTCCCTCCTATTTGAAAATGGGAGGGACTTTTTTATAGTTACGCATTCAAATGGAATGTGTGATACACGTTCTGACAGGGGTTGCCCCAGGTGATGTGCATTTCGCGTGAGGTCAGGTCAATGACCAGCGCGCTGATGGTCTTTTCCCGGTCGAGCGGGTCTGCCCCGGCGATGTTGTGGTTGCAGATCGAGTTCGGCACATTGACGTGGTCTTTTTGAATGGATTGCAGACTTTTGATGGAATGCTGCTCGTTCTGACGGATCAGCCGCGAGGCGCGGAAGTAGCGCACACGGGACGAGAGCAATTCTTCGGGGTCTTTTTCCACTTGCTTCATTTGCGGGTCAAGATAGTGATTGGTGTGGACCATGTAGCCATCGTGCGCGTATAAAATTTCAAATTTGCGCGCCGAGACCTCCACCGAATAGATCTCGCCGCTTTCATGGACGAGCAAATGATTGTACCCTGCCGCGCGGTGTTGGACGAGCGTGCGTCCGATGGCGCCGGAGATGCGGCGTGAGGCAAGCACGGCACGGGCAACCACCAATCGGGGAATTCCGATGCGCGAATCGCTCGGGTAGACCGAGTCGATCAGCTGGGCGATCCCATAGGCGTTGAATCCGACATTGGGCAGGAGTCCGCCGTAGGTCATGGCAAGAAATGGAGGTTCCTTGTCCGGTTTGGCAGAGATGACCAACACATCGTCTTCATCTTCTGGGATCCAATCCTCGTTGTGGGCGGCGAGCACGTGCCCATCTGCCGTGCGCTGCTCGTTGACCGCCATGCTGGTGCAGCGGGTGAGGTGCAGCGCGTCGCCTGTAACGGCTTCCATTGCATTTAAGACCATGATGTCGTCGAGGGAAATGTTTGCGCCTTCGGCGATGCCGCGCAGTTCATCCACATATTGCGGATAGCGTTCCTCGGCAAAGGGCAGGTATTTGCGTGCCTGGATCTTCGCGCCATCCCAGGTGAGTTCGAGGGTGTCGTACGCGGCATCGATTAGGACGCGTGCGTTGGCAATGCTGTGCTGGATCTGTGGACGGGCGGCTTCGCCGATCTGCTGGCCCATTTCGCGGTGTGAGCCGGAGACTTCGATGAGCATGGGGGGATTTTTATGGATGGGAGTATTTGGGATTTCATGCTTGAACATAACGTACCTCCAAAAGAAAACCGCCCCGGGTTTCTCCCCGGGGCGGGCGGATTATATCACGGTCATTTGGTGGCTACGATGCGGGCGGGATCTCTTCTGCTGTGATGGGTGTGGGCAGGTAGCCGGGTGGGTTGCGTGTGCCGAACCAGGTCATGACCACACCGCCGATGCCAACCAGCGTCACGAGGAAGGAGGGTAGCCAGCCCACACAGGGGATCAGTTCTACGAAACCGACGATCAGCATTAGTAGGAATGTGCCAAAACCGGTGGAGAGGACGGGCGCCCAACTCTGGTTGATGGCGCGGGTGAAGCGGTCGCCGACTTCCTGTCCGAGTGCGACCATGCCGAAGACCCATACTGCCGGCATGACGAGGAATACTACCAGCAACGAGACCGGGATGAGGAGGATCGTGATCGCCATCAATACTGCCGCCACCGGCACAACGATCACTGTCAGTAAGCCGAAACCGCCTGCGGCGAAGGGTTGACGCGAAATAGCGTCACCTGTGCGCTCCAATTGCGGCTGGAGGAAGAGGGTCAGTAACATGCCGATCCCTGCAATGATAATGGCTTGCCCGATGGCTCCCATGAACTCCCAGAACGGGTTGCTGAAACTGACATTAACATCCGGGTCAGGGACATTCGGGGTGTTGGGAGAGGGGATGTCTGGCACTTCGGGGACGTCGATGGTGGGCGGGGCGTTGTTCGTAATTTCACCCGTGACTTGTGCGCCAGGTTCCTTTTGCACGTTGCCGCCAATGGTGGCGATGTTTCCGTCTACCAGGGCGGTGCTGGCAAGGTTCGCCTGCCCGCCGACGATGACGATATCACCGTCGATGGACGAGGTGACCGACATATTCCCGCCGATCAAGGCAATGTCGCCATCGATATCACCGTTAATGGAAATATTCCCGCCGATGACCGCAACATCCCCGTTCACGGTCGCGCCTTCCTCGATCATCACGTTCCCGCCGATGACCGCCAGGCTGCCGTTCAACGTGTCACCGCTTTCGAGCGTATAGTTTTGCCCGAACAGGATCACATCCCCGTTCGGACTTTGCGCATACACACTGCCGGTTGGCAGAATAAGCAATGCCAGCAGCAGAAGGATGCGGATTAGATTCGTTTTTCGTTTCATGCAGTGACTCCTTGAGGTCTGCGCGCGAAGCGCCAGATGGATACGATCCATAACAAGCCCACCCCAGCCAGACCGGAGAGGATAACCATCCAAACGTACGGAGGGAGGAAACTCGGTAGCATGCGTACAAACACGCTCAACACTTCACCGAATGCCTGGATGGATGTGAACAGGAATAGAAAATAGCCCAGAGCCGCCGTGAGCCATTCCACCGGCGCGGAGACAAAGGCAAGAGCATAAGGAGCAAGGAACAACCCCAGCAGGCTTACCGTGCTCACGGTCAGGACGATCAGCCCCCACAACCTGCGGCGGCGTTCCGCCACCTTTTGGGCGGCGAGCCGCTGTTGGAAGCGCATGGCAAACCCCGGCGCAGGCGCAGCTGCACGTGCCGAGCGTAATGCCAGCCCCGTCACTGCCAGTGCGGAGCAATTCTTACAAGTCCGCAGGTGCGCTTCGAGGTCGCGCTTCTCCACAGGGGTGAGATGTTTATCGTCCAGCAGCCACGATTCAAAAGGCTGGTGATTCATGATGTCTCCTTTCCATTTCGGCAAGCAAGTCGTCTTCCTCTTCTTCCTGCCACATGCCTGCCAGTTCCTTGCGGGCGCGGTGCAGGCGGCTCTTCACCGCACTGACCGTCAGATTCAAGGACTCAGCAATTTCCTTTTCTGAATAGTCGTACCAATATCTCATGATGATCGCCGCGCGGTCGGTATTATCCAGGTCTTTGAGCATGGCATGGATGCGTTCCTGCATCTGCCCTTTGACCGTTTCCGACTCAGGGTTGGGCGCATCGAGGTCGGGCAATTCGATGGAATTGCCTTCTTCGTCCTCTGCGTCCATCGAGAACATGGAGAACTTGCGGCGGCGAAGACGGTCAATGCAGTAATGCGCCGCAATCGAAAGCAACCAGGTCGCAAACGGACGTTTCCGGTCGTAGCGGTGAAGGTGCTGATATGCGCGTAAGAAGGTTTCCTGCGCGGCATCTTCCGCCAGTTCGGGTTCACCCAACATGCGGTAACACAGGTTGAAAACGGGGGTCTGATAGGTTTCCACGAGCCTCGTAAATGCCTCGTCGTCACCTTGTTGCGCCTGGGAAACCCAGGTCTGTTCTTCGTTCACGTTTCTCCTCGAAGGCTTTCTACCTTCTCTTACGCATTCACTTGAGGAAAAGTTTCAAAAATTTGACTAAACAAATTCTTGGTGCGGAATGCTGGACACCAAACTTTTGGAGAAATTCTCTTTCATCCTAAGAAAAGAATACTCCGAATTGCCTGATGATGTACTATCCAATTGACCAGCGTTCCCTCTACTAGTGGCTATGCCCGTGCCCGTCTCCGCTTCCCACGGGACCGAGAACCTGTTCCCACTTCCCAAGCCTCTCTGCCCTTTGAGCGAAGAAGATGGCAATCGCCGTGGTGATGGGTACCGCCGCGATCAGCCCAAGCGACCCAACCAACGTCCGCACGATCTCTTCGGCGATGAACGAGAAATTGACGATATAGCCGTAGTCGCCGCGCCCGAGGGAGAACATCAACAGCATGGGCAGCGAGGCTCCAGCGTAGGCTAAAACCAACGTGTTCACCGTCGCCGCTACATGGTCCTGACCGATGCGCATGGCAGCCCCATAGAGACCACCAAACCCGAGGCTTGGATTCGCATGGTGGAGTTCAAACACAGCCGAGGCTTGAGTCGTCACCAAGTCATCCAATACACCGAGCGCACCGATAATCAAGCCGCCGAGGAAAAGCCCGCGCAGGCTGATGGGCGTTTCGCTGAGTTGCATTAAAAACATCACGTTTTCATCGCCGGAACCGTTGAGTTTGGCGAAGACCACAAACAGACCCGCCAGCGCGCCAGTGATGAGCAGCACGAAGATCATGCTGATGACCGCCGCGTGTGTTTTCAACGTCCAGCCGTAGGTGAGGTAAAGCGTGACCGAGAGCAAAATGATCGAGCCAATGATGCTGACCGTTAGCGGGTCATCGCCCGCGAGGATGTGTGGAATGATGTAGCCGATGATAATGTAGAGACTGAACGCCATGCTGAGCATCGCGCGGACACCCTTCCACTGGCTGATGAGTACAATGGAAATGGCGAAGATCAGCGCCAGCCAAAGAATTGGTGTCGTGCGAACGTAATCCACGAAATAGGCATTGACCACGTTGTCGGGCGTCTTCGAGATGGTCACGATGATCTTGTCGCCGGGCTTGAGCAGGTAATCATCCGAACGCACCTGCCGCCTGCCATAATCGATCTCCATCGGAATGCCCGTGTATTGCCCCTCGAGAATATTTATGCGCGCGATCTGGTAGGTTTGCAGGCTCCCACCGAAATCCACTTCGCCTTCTTCGATGATCTGTGTCACCTCTGCCCGTACAGTATCTGCACCGAAGGTTGAAAAGCCCTCACCGGGGAGTTCAACTTGGTTGAGCAATGTATAAGCCGTTACCCCAATTAACAGCAGAAAAGGAAAGAGCCATGACGTTTTTTTCATGGCTCTGATTATAAACGGATGGTGGATTGTTTACTTTTCGTTATCTGGAATCTGCGACTCTTCGATCAAGTCCTTCGGTGTCGCCGCCCCGCAACTGGGACAAACATATTTGTGTTCGATGGGAACATAGGACCGCGTACAGAACGGACAAGTGATGGGCATCGGTTCCTTTGGTACTTCTTTAATAACTTCCCTGGTCACTTCGCGGGTGACGGTGCGAGTCCTGCCGCCCCCACCAAAGACGAGGACATCTCCACCAGAATGAGAGGATCCGCCCCCAGAGGAGGAAGAACCCGAAGAGACCTTCCTGGCTATCCCGCCGATGGCTGCGCCGCCGAAGGCGTTCTTCGATTCAGACGATGATGATCCGCCTGAACTTCGCGCCCGCGTAGACGAAGACGACCTGGACGAGGACTTCGATCCGCCTTTCATGTTTCCAAGCACGAGGAACAGCACCGCCACGATCACTACCGCGGCCAATGTAACGAAGACAATGATCGCCGTCAGCCGGAGGGCGCGCGGGATGTTATAGAGTTCGTAGCCGTAACTGAAGAGGAAGACACCGCCTACGTAAAACGGCGCGAGGATGAGCATCAGCAGAATGCCAAGATCTTGAGAAAAACTTTCTTCGATGAAGGTCAGATATCCGATAAAGACGATCAGCGCCAGCGTTGCCAGCGCGATCAACCCACCAGGGATGAGAATGTGCAACGGCTTGCCGGGCTTGTCTTCGTCATGGTCGTATTCGTACACTTCGTGGGTTTTCGCCCGCACTTGCCTTGCCTTGTATTCAGATGTAGGCATGCTCTCTCTCCTTGCCGATAAACGGTAAAGTCGGCTTATTTGCTTAGGTCACGCGCCGTGGATTCCATCTGGGCGAGAATGGCTGCCACCTGTCCACTTGGCACGTTGACACGATACATGTGCGCAAAGCCATCGCCCAACATTACTTTAACTGTACGCCACGAACCCAGCGGAGGTTGCATCTCGCCCTGCGGAATCAAGTCCACGGCTTGTTTCCACTGAGGGTAGGTCCGCTCGTAGTTGCCGAGCAACTCCAACGTCGAGGAGCGAAGCGGGAAGAGATGGGTCGCTTCCACCCAGCGGGCATCCTGTTCTTTTTCCAACAGCCATTTGATGAAGAGCCACGATGCGAGCTGCTCTTCTTCGCTGGAATTCAAGACGACATACGATGAACCGTAGACCGCGATGATGCCATTACCGTTGTTCGGGAAAGGCAGCACAGACCACTTATCGCGGTTGCCTGCGCTTGCAAAAATGCGCGAAACACTCGGCAGGTCGCCCAGACCAACCGTGATGAACAGCGCTTCGCGATTTGCGAACGAGGTGATCGGGTCGCTGGCTCCCTGCCACGCGCAATTGGTTTCGGACAATTCGCGCAAAAATTTAAAGGAGTCGATGTTCTTCGGCGCGAGGAAGCGATAGTTGCCCTCTTCCAGCACGCCTCCGCCAAATGCCAGCATCCACGCATAGGCAGTCATCGGTTCGGTGTTCACCAACCAGCCGCCGAGCGTATCATTTTCGGTGATCGCGTCCGTGCGCATCGAGTCGTGTGCGCGGCAGGCTTGCTGTTTGAAATCGTCGGCTGAAACCGGAGCAGAAACAAAGCCCAGCTCATCCGCCCAGGTTTGATTCCACAACAGCACCATCGCCGTGCGTTGCGCCGGGATGCCCACACGCGCGTTTGCGGAAAGGTCCTGATTCCAGAAAGCGAACGGAATGTCATCCGAATCCAACCCATACACCGGGTCTTCGGCATAATCGGTCAGGTCGGTCACCATGCCTTCATCGTACCAGCCTTGTGCATGTTCGGGCAGCGCAATCACCATGTCCGGCTTGTCCATCGTCGCAAACGATGAAGTGGTCATCTCGTATAAATTCGCAAAGTTGGTCTGGCTTCTGGCGCTGACGATGATCCCCCACGCGTTCGATGCATTGAACTCTTCGACGAAGGTCTCGAACAAACTGGACTCGATTCCGTACCACGGCATCCAAACGGTGATCTCGAGTCCGTTCAGCGCTTCTTCATTGACCTCGAGCCTGCTCTCTGCCATGGGGGTGGTTTCTGGCGTGGAGTTGGTTGCCACGCTCTGTGTCACAGACGCTTCCGCAGTGACGGTGGTAGTCGTGTCCGCGCCGCAGGCGGCGAGGAGGATCGAAGCGATAAATAAAAGGGAGGTGATTTTTTTCATAGGTTTCAGGGTAGCATGACGACGAAAGGAACGGGCGTGAAGACGAGAACAAACACCACGATCATCGCATACGCGGCCATCTTTCGAGCCGGGTCGAGCGTGGTGATCAGGTCCATGGGTTGTGCGTTGACGCGTCCCAGCCAAAAGAGCAGCGCCGCCCACAGCCACCAGCCGTTCCAGAAGAATCCCAGAACCGCTAGAATTCCCACAATGAATGGAAAGGCTTTCCTGGCATGTTCGCCGAATAACGCATAGACGACATGTCCGCCATCGAGTGTGCCTGCGGGAATGAGGTTCAGCGCGGTGACGAGAATCCCAGCCCAGCCCGCGAATGCCACGGGATGAATGAACACATCCAACCCGCCGGCGGGGAAGGGAATGCCGGTGAAGAAATATTTCAGCCAGTATAAAGCTCCCTGCGGCTCGACCGGTGCAGGTAGCAGCTGACCGAACACGATGTATTTTGCAAGCAGGTAAAGCAGTGAATTTCCTTCGAGAAAAACGTTCGGAGCCGGGTCGATGATATTCAACGTCGAGAGGGACAACCCGTAGAGCAACACGGGCACAGCCACGATCAACCCTGCGATCGGACCTGCCACGCCGATGTCAAACAGGATGCGTTTGTTCTTGGGTGTGCCGCGCATTAAGATTGCCGCGCCCATCGTCCCCAACGGACTGAGAGGGAATGGGATGAAATATGGGAGGGTGGCGGGTGTTTTGTGATATCGACTCATGAAATAATGACCCAGTTCATGTGCCAGCAAAATTCCCAACAAACTGAGCGCAAAGGGCCAGCCGGTGAAAATATTTCGGATCAAAACGAGCAACTGCCCCATGAAATCCTGCGGGAGTGGACCTTCCACCTGCACCCCTGCCAGCATCACGCTGAATACCGTCAGTACGAAAAGGATGATGTTGGTGGAAACTTTTTCTTTTGGAGGGTTGGCAGGTTTTGGTGCAAGGTAGATGACCTGCTGCCCTTCTTCGATGCGAAAGATCGGCACGGCGTTATACGAAGCCAGATATTCTGCCAACTCGTCGTACGCCAACGCCGAATCATCGCCGAGCAATTGTCCGCGATAGCGCAGGAAGAAGCCTTTGCTTTGTTCCTGGCTGGTGACGTCTTCGATGCGAAAGACGCGCGAAACCAACCGGTTGAAAACTTCATTGTCAGGGAAGGACATGTCTCTCCTAAAATGCAAGGCAGGGGCGACCCGCTTTGAATATGGTCGCCCCTCCTTATAGAACGATTAGGCGGGAGTGGATGGGAGTCGAACCCACCGCGACCCGCAACGCGACCCGCCACAGGTTTTGAAGACCAGGAAGCCCACCGGGACTTAACCACTCCCGCCCGCAAGGATACCCGAAGGAGAAAAGGATTGCAAGAAGGATTATCAGAATCGATTAAGGTCTGGATATGATTTATGCCTTAAAACAAAACCTTCCCCGGCAAGGACGGTTTTTCGTACTCTCTGACGGAGGGATTTGCCAGTCCCTCGATGGGAAACCTCCGCCCATTTAGAAAGTGTGGTGGAACACCTCATATCACTTAAAACAAAACCGTCCCCGGTAAGGACGGTTTATCGAACTCTCTGACGGAGGGATTTGCGCCAGTCCCTCGATGGGAAACCTCCGCCCATTTAGAAAGTGTGGTGGAACACCTCATATCACTTAAAACAAAACCGTCCCCGGCAAGGACGGTTTGTCGTACTCTCTGACGGAGGGATTTGCGCCAGTCTCTCGATGGGAAACCTCCGACCATTAGAAAGTGTGGTGGAATACCTCATATCACTTAAAACAAAACCATCCTCCCGGTGAGGATGGTTGTCGTACTCTCTGTCGGGGCGAGAGGATTTGAACCTCCGACCCCTTGCACCCCATGCAAGTGCGCTAGCCGGGCTGCGCCACGCCCCGAATGAGCGAAGCCGATTATAGTCGTGTTTCCCCATTCTGGCAAATCGAATTTTTTTATTGTAACTCTTATCTGCAATCCCACAGCCTTTATGCTAAAATAAGCGCATCGGAGTCCCCTATGTCTGAAATGGTAGAAGTCGTTATCGATAGCATCCGCGTGCATTTAATGGCGCCTCAGCGCGTGGTTGTGTTGAAACAGTCCAGTACCGAGCGGTATCTCACCATCTGGGTTGGTCCCTATGAGGCGGAAGCGATCACTGTCGCCTTGCAGGAAGTGGAAATGATCCGCCCGCTCACGCACGACCTCATCAAGAACATCTTCAACTCATTCGGTGCCCGCATCACCCGCGTGGAGATCGTCAAATTGCAGGACGATATTTTCTACGGCAACATCGTCGCCGACGCGGGCGGACGCGAGATTCACATCGACTCGCGCCCATCCGATGCCATTGCCATTGCCGTGCGCGCGCATGTGCCTATCATGGTTCATCGCAGCGTGATGGATGCAGCAGGCATGGAGCCTGATCGTGAAGTGCCCGAAACGAACGCTCCTCTTGCCCGTCAGGAGCCGCCCCCGCCGCCAAGTTCGGATGATGCCAATCGCTTGTCCGTGTTCAAAGACTTCCTTGATAAGCTCGATATTGACAGCCCAGATAAGGACAAACCTGACTCGCCATAAACACAGATGATTTGACCCGATGACAGACACCCTTCCTTTCGAAGAATCAACCGCCCCCGCCAGCCCAGGTGTACCGCACAGCCGAGAAGCCGAAGAAGCCGTTGTAGGGGCGGTTTTGATTAACCCCGAAGTCTATTACGACATTGCCCAATTCTTGACGGGGGATGATTTTTACATCCACCGCAACAAATGGATCTGGGAAGCCTTCGTCCGCCTGCACGAACAGCGCATCCCCGTTGACCTGTTGACTCTGTCTGACGAGTTGGAGCGATCCAACCAATTGGCAGAGATCGGCGGTTCGGCGTATCTGACTTCGCTCATTAACCAGGTCCCGACCTCACTCAACGCCGAAGCCTACGGTCACATCGTCGAAGAGAACTCCCTGCGCCGCAGGATGATCCAGGCGGCGAACCAGATCGCATCGCTGGCATACAAAGGTGACACGATCGACAATGTGATGGGGGAGGCAGAGAAAGCCGTCTTTGGCGTCAGCGAACGACGTACCAAACATGACGTGGAACCCATCCGCGAAGTGCTTTCGGAATACTACGATCAAGTTGCCGAACTTGCCCGCCTTGGCGCGGATTTTCACGGCGTGCCAACCGGCTTCATTGACCTCGACAAACTCCTGCGCGGATTACATCCCTCCGATCTGATCATTGTAGCGGGGCGCCCGGGGCAGGGTAAGACCGGCTTCTTGCTTTCCATTGCCAAGAACGCCGGTCTGACGTATAAAAAACGCGTCGCCATCTTCTCGTTGGAAATGTCCAACGAGCAGGTGGTGCAGCGTCTCATCGCACAGGAGACGGGGATCTCATCCCAGAACCTTGCCACGGGGAAACTGGCGGAAGACCAATGGCAGTTGTTCAACCATGCCATTGAGGTCTTCGGCAGCACACAGGTCTTTTTGGATGACACCCCCGCACTGACGCCACTTCAGCTGCGCACCAAATGCCGCCGCCTGCACATGGAATACGGCTTGGATCTTGTCATTATTGATTACCTCCAGCTGATGACCGGCGACAATCGCAATGACAACCGCGTGCAGGAAGTTTCACACATCTCCCGTAACCTCAAAGTGCTGGCGCGTGAATTGAACGTCCCCGTGCTGACTGCCGCACAGTTGAGTCGCGCCGTCGAACAGCGCACCGATAAACGTCCTATTCTCTCAGACTTGCGTGAATCCGGTTCGTTGGAACAGGATGCTGACATCGTCATGTTCATTCACCGCCCCGATGATTACGAAAAGGATGGCGACAAGAGCAACATCACCAAGATCTCGGTGGCAAAACATCGTAACGGTCCTACTGGTGAGATTGACCTGATCTTCCGCGGTGACCTGACCCGCTTCGATAATGCTGCGACGAAGGTCTTTCGTCCGAATGAATAACTATGTAGTGGCGACCCACCGGGTCGCTACTACGGAAAACATATGACTTCCTTCCCCGGCTTCACTTCCTCTGAAACCTTTACCCAAATCCCGGATTCGTTCTTTCGGATGCTGAACGAGATCAAGGATGTTGCCGAGTTGAAGGTGACGCTGTATGCGATTTGGCGCATCGAACATATGGAAGGGAATTTTCGCGCGTTGAGCGAGTCGGACTTTGACGGCGAGGCGTTGGGGCTGGGAAAAGAGGAGATCCGCCGTGGGCTTGAAAAAGCTTATGAGAGGGGAATCCTCTTACAGTCCGCGAAGGATGCGAATGTTTTTTACTTCCTCAACTCTCCGCGCGGACGATTATCTGCGGATGCGTTCGCAAAAGGTCAGGTCAAACCGTCTGCGGTTTATGTTCCGAACAAGTCGAATGTGTTCAAGTTGTATGAGGAGAACATTGGAGCATTGACTCCTTTATTGGCGGATATGTTGAAGGAAGCGGAGCAGAAGTACCCGGGCGCATGGTTTGAGGAAGCGTTCGAGATCGCGGTCAGCCGCAATGTGCGCAATTGGAAATACATCGAGGCGATCCTGACGCGCTGGAAGGAAAACGGAAAAGATGAAAGAAGAGATTCACAAGACTCTGTCAAAGATGCAAAACGATACACCGAAGGCGAGTTCTCCGAGTTCCTCAAGCGCGATTAAGAGCGTTGAAAAGCCGCTGGGTGACCCGAACTGCCCGCATTGTGGGGGGGTGGGGTATGTGCGCTATGATGTGCCGGTAGGACATGAGAAATTCGGCAAATTGGAAACGTGTGTGTGCCGTGCCAAAGACGTGGCAGAGGCTGCACGTTCACGCCTTTTTGCGATGAGCAATTTGAATCGCCTCAGTCATTTGACCTTTGAAAACTTTAGTCAGGTTGGGAACCCCAAGGCGAAGTTTATGTCCGGGCAGGAACGCGAGAATTTACGCACCACCTTTGAAGCCAGCGAAGAATATGCCCGCAACCCACAAGGCTGGCTTTTGTTGGAAGGCGGTTATGGATGCGGTAAGACGCATCTTGCGGCGGCGTTGGCAAATTTTGCTGTCAATAACGGCGTGCCGACTCTGTTTATCACCGTGCCAGATCTACTGGATTCTTTGCGTTTCGCGTACGATGACCCTGAAACGACGTTTGAACAACGCTTCGATGATATTCGCAATTCTGGTTTGTTGATCCTTGACGACTTTGGCACGCAGAACGCAACCCCGTGGGCGCAGGAAAAATTATTCCAGATCATCAATTTTCGTTACATCAACAAACTGCCAACGGTCATTACCACGAATTTGATGCTGGATGAGATCGAGGCGCGCATCCGCTCGCGTTTGCAGGACGAAAGTTTCGTGAAGCATTTGAAGATCAGCGCACCTGATTATCGCCGCCCTGAAGAGACGAGCAACCCGGGCATCTCCATGCTGGCTTTGCCCGAAATGAAAGTGATGACCTTCAAGACCTTCCAGCCACGTGATGATGAGGTTGGAACGGAGGCGGTGACGACAACTACGGTAGAAAAAGCAGACCGCTTCGGCAACAAGGTCAAGAGCAAAGAGATTTCGCGCATCAAGGTCACAAAGGATGATGTGAAGACCCTGCACGATGCTCACAATGCGGCGGTGGAGTTCGCAGAACATCCTGAAGGCTGGCTTGTGTTTTTGGGGCAGACATTCAGTGGCAAGACTCATCTTGCTGCGGCAATTGGCAACTATCGCATTGGCTTGGGCGGGCAAGCCTTGTTAGTGGAAGTGACTGCCCTGCTCGATTATCTGCGCCAGACCTTCGGCAAAAATTCGGATGTCTCATTCGACCGCCGTTTCTTTGAGATCCGCACCACACCGTTGTTGATCCTTGATGACTTGAAGGAAAGTGGCGCTGCTTCGGTCTGGGCGGAAGATAAACTCTACAGTGTGCTCAACTATCGCTACAACGCGCACCTTCCAACAGTCATCACATCCACACTGCAACCGGAGGCGTTCGCGCTCAGTTACCCAAACCTGTGGAACAAACTGCTCGACCCTGAAAAATGCCGGGTGGTGGCGATCAACATGCCGCCGTATCGTAAGGTTGCGAAGGGCAGCAAGGCAGCAGGAAAAAAGAAATAAAAAAGCGCCCCATTTCTCTGGTAAAGAAGTGGGGCGCTTTTGCGTATACCTTACAACTTTTTCTTCAATTGGTTCACCCGCATTCCCAACCGGATGATACTGTATCCATACAAGAGCATAAACGCAAACATCACGAAGGTGAGAATCAGACTCAGGGTATCCTGACGTTTGTTTAGAATGTTGATGGAGTTGATATAAATCGGCAGGAACACGACGAGAAAGAACAGAATGCGTTGATACTTTTTGGACTTTGACTCGTTGTCGCTGTATATTTCCAAGGTCTCGTTTTCTAGTGCGGTTTTGCGAAAATACTGCCAACTGCCCATCTCACCAAGATATTCCCAGCCTGCGTCCAAAAAGAGCTGCACATAATCCGCTTTTGCTTTGGAATCGATGAAGAAGTCAAGCCTGTAAAAATCGTTCCGGGGCTCGCCTTGTTCAAAGGAATAGTAACCCGGCAGTTTTACCAACTTGAAATGCCAGCCCTTTTGCGCCATTTTGCGCAGCCAGGCTTCTTCCTTATCGTCATCCCATGCCCAAAACCAGTGAAATTGTTTAAGCGTTGTCATCGTTTCCTCCCAGGGTTACCAGCCCTGTGTCATTGTTCCGTTTTCAACCATTATTACCGCGCGGCGGATGTGTTCCTTGATGACCGCCTTGCCTTTGTCTGTGAGCGCATAGGTCTTGCGCCGGTCACTCTCACCGACCTTGACAATCAACCCTTCGCTTTCCAGCGTAGTGAACGCGCCATAGAGTGTGCCCGGTCCGATCTTGACTGTACCCTGGCTCATCGCTTCCACTTTTTGCATCACACCATAGCCATGCAGCGGCTCCGACAGGGCTAGCAGGGTATAAGCGGTGGATTCAGTGAGTGGCAGGTATTTTTCTATTTTGTGGGGCATATGTGTGTCGCCTTTCGTTATATCGTCAACTGATATATTATCATACGATATATCGTTTGTCAATATATAAGGGTTGCGAGTTTCGACCGTAACAAGACACATCTAAAAACAGCATTTGGTCTGCCAGAACCGAAGTTCGTTTTCTCTTGACAAAGCCGAAAAAATCAATATACTAAGTGTAATATGAACACTAAGTATCAGGGTTTTGAATCTCCCGGCGTGACTGTTGACCTTGTCCTTTTCACCGTCAACGAAGATCGGCTCAAAGTAATGCTGGTCCGGCGTGCTGAGACTCCTTTTCAGGGAATCTGGTCATTGCCCGGCGGTTTTCTGCTGGAAAACGAATCGCTCGATTCCGCCGCCCAGCGTGTGCTGCATGAAAAGACCGGCGTCAGCGAAGTGTACATGGAGCAACTCTACACCTTCGGCGATCCGCAGCGCGACCCACGCTCACGCGTCATCACCGTGGCATACATCGCGCTCATCCCGTGGCAGAGTTTGCCCCAACCCGAATCCGAAAAAATTGCTGACCTCAACTGGTCATCCGTTGACGCTCTCCCAAAACTCGCCTTCGATCACAAACAAATTTTGGAGTACGCCGTCACGCGTTTGCGTGCAAAAGTTAGTTACAGCAATATCGTGTATGGTCTCATGCCCAAACAATTCCGCCTTTCCGAATTGCAGCGCATGTACGAGACCATCATCGATGACAGCCTCGACAAACGCAATTTCCGCAAACGGATGCTTGCTACCGGCTTGCTCAAAGAGACGGGTAAAAAAGATCTTGCAGGCGCGCATCGTCCTGCCATGTTGTACCAGTTCAAATCGAAAGAGATCGTTTTCTTTTAGGAGAAAAGATGATGCAACTTCCCATCCCCGATTTTTTTGACAAAGCCCGCATGGGCGAAGTCTGGAAAGTGGATTACGCTGCCCGCGCCAAAGACGCCCGCAAGTACGCGCTTCAACATGACCTCAAGCCTGCCTCTGCTTCGACGGAGCGCATCTCGCTGTTGCTGATCGACGTGCAGAACACCTTCTGCATCCCCGGCTTTGAATTATTCGTCGGCGGTCGCAGCGGAAAGGGCGCCGTTGAAGACAATCTCCGCTTGTGCGAATTCATCTATCGCAACCTTGGCAGAATCACCCACATCACCGCCACGATGGATACGCACCTGGCGCAGCAGATTTTTCATCCCATCTTCTTTGTCGATGCTGAAGGTAATCATCCCGTCCCGTACACCGATATTCATGCAGATGAATTACAATCCGGCAAATGGACCTTCAATCCTGCATTGGCTCCGCAATTTGGCATCGCGCCAGATTACGGTCAACAGATGATGCTCCATTATGCCGAAGCCCTGGAGAAGAAAGGCAAATATGCACTCACCATCTGGCCCTATCACGCCATGTTGGGCGGAATCGGACATGCCCTTGTGCCTGCCGTGGAAGAAGCGATCTTCTTCCACTCCCAAGCCCGCATTGCCCAGCCCGATTTCGAAATTAAAGGGAACAAGCCGTTTACCGAGAATTATTCCGTCATCGGTCCCGAAGTGTTAACAGGTCCGATGGGGGAGGTGCTTGGGGTGCGAAGTCAAAAATATGTGCGGCACTTACAAGAGGTGGATAAACTCTATATCGCCGGGCAGGCGAAGAGTCACTGTGTGGCGTGGACGGTGCAAGATTTACTTGACGATATTCTGGCAACCGACCCCGAACTGGCGAAGAAGGTTTATCTGCTTGAAGACTGTTCATCGCCTGTGGTCGTTCCCGGCGTTGTGGATCATACGGATGCGGCAAATGAAGCCTATATCCGCTTTGCCGAAGCAGGGATGCGTATCGTGAAATCCGCTGATAAAGTTTGATATTTATATGTAGATAAGGATCCTCAATGTCCATTTTTGACGGTAAACGACTTACGAATGATACATTTAAACTCGATATTGAACGCATGCGGCGTGGGTGGTATTCGGATAAATATTTCGAGAACATCAACCGCATGTTGACAGCTCTGGCGAAGGAAAACTATACCTATTCCGGCAATCATCACAACCTGCCGGAGGGAATTTCCCCGGAACAGATCGCCGTGGGGGATATCGAAGTGGAAATGCAGTGGTTCACGCGCCGCATGGGCAAGACCACCGTGGTGGGTGTGGACAAATCGCTGGCAATGCTCAAACATTGCACCGGCTATTTTGATGGCGATAACTTTGTCGATACATCGGACAAGATCGAGGTCTGGGCAGTTCATGATGGCACGACGGTCAAGTATGATGGCGACCCGACCAGGATCCAGCCGGTCATCAAAGTGCGCGGGCGCTACCGTGATTTTGCGCTGCTTGAAACGCCTACATTGGGCATTCTCACGCGCTCAAGCCGTGTCGCCACAAATGTGTATGAAACCCTGGTGGCAGCGCGCGGCAAGCCGGTTTTGTTCTTCCCGGCGCGCTTCGATGTGCATGAGGTGCAGGCAGCGGATGGATATGCCTATAATATTGCTTTGCAGCGCTTTAACAAAGACCATGCACAAGAATTGGGTGCCTTTGTCTCGACCGATGCTCAAGGGGACTGGTGGGGCGGTGCAGGCGGCGGGACGGTGGCTCACGCCGCGATTGCATCCTTCGTTGGAGATACGGCGGAGGCAATGATGCAGTTCTCGCACATCCTGCCTGCGCGTATTCCGCGCATTGCGTTGGTGGATTTCAACAACGACTCAGTGCGCGATTCGCTGCGGGTGTTGGATGGGATGTTTGCCAAATATCGCGAGTTGATGGATGCTGGTAATCAGGAAGAGGCAGAGAAATATAAATTGTACGGTGTGCGTTTGGATACAGGCGGGAACTTGCGCGATGTCTCGGTCACTCCGCTGGGTGACCCGGCGCTGGATTTGGGAGTCAACCCTCGGCTGGTGTTCAATGTCCGCTCGGCGTTGGATACTGCCTGGGAACGTTGGAGTCTGCCTGCGTCTTGGAAAGAAGCGGCGAAGGAATTTTGTCATAGTGTAAAGATCGTTGTGTCGGGTGGTTTTAATCCGGAAAAAATTCGCAAGTTCGAAAAACTGGGAGTCCCCGCCGATATTTATGCGGTTGGGTCGTATCTCTTTAGCAATGGCAATGGCACTTCCACTGACTATACAGCAGATGTGGTGCGTGTGAAAGTTCATGACGAATGGATCGATATGGCGAAGGTGGGACGCAAGGTAGGCGAGAACGAGAATTTGGAAAAAGTCTGGTAGGAAACGAAGTGGCGGTCACATTGAGGTGACCGCCACTTTTTAGCCGAACCTGCCCATGATGTAATCTTCGGTTTTCTTCTGCTTCGGGGTGGTGAACATCGTTTTGCCCTCATCGTATTCGATCAATTCGCCTTGCAAAAAGAAGGCGGCATGATCGGCTGTGCGGGCGGCTTGTTGGATGGAATGGGGGACAAGGATGATGGTGTAATTCTTTTTCAGTTCTTGCAGTGCCGCTTCGACCTTACCCGTGGAAATGGGATCAAGACCCGAGGTGGGTTCGTCGAGCAGGATGATCTCTGGTTGCAGCGCCAGCACCCGCGCGAGACAGACGCGTTGCTGCTGTCCGCCGGAAAGGGCAACGGCGGGATCATTGAGGCGGTCTTTCACTTCATCCCAAATGGCGGCAAGTTTCAGGCTGCGTTCCACGGCTTCGTCGAGTTTGATGCGGTTCTTCTCGCCCGCAAGTTCCAAACCGTAGGTGATGTTCTCGCGGATGCTCATTGGCAAGGGGACGGGGCGGGCAAAGACCATGCCCACTTTGCGGCGCAGGGCGATCACATCCGTTTTCGGGTCGAGGATGTTCTCCCCGTCGATGAGGATGCGTCCGGAACTGGTCTTGATGTCGGTCAGGTCGTTGAGGCGGTTGAGACAACGCAGCAGGGTGGATTTCCCGCCGCCCGCCGGACCGAAGAGCACGGTGACCGCATTTTGGGGAATTCCCATGCTGATGCCACGCAGCGATTCTGCGCCATCAGAATATTGGAGAGAGAGGTTTTCAATAATGATTTTATCGGTCATGATGACTACCATTGCCGCTTGGCACGCGCGCGAGAACGTATGATCGTTGCAATGACGTTCATCGTTAGCACAAAGACCAACAGCACCAATGCCGTACCATATTGGATCTGGATCGGCATTTCGGGCACCTGGGTGGAGATGACGAAGAGATGATAGGGCAGTGCCATGGTCGCATCAAATGGAGTTTGCGGCAGTTGCGGCAGGAAGAATGCCGCACCCGTGAAGAGAATGGGCGCGGTCTCGCCGGCTGCACGTTCCAAGCCGAGGATGACCCCGGTGAGAATACCCGGCAGCGCTTCCTTCAAGACAATGCGTCGGATGGTCTGCCAGCGGGTCGCGCCGAGGGAAATGCTGACGGTGCGGAACGATTGCGGCACCGAACGCAACGCTTCTTCTGCCGTGCTGATGATGACGGGCAGCGTCATGATGGAAAGCGTCAGCGAAGCGGCGAGGATGGATGTGCCGAATTGCAGGAAGAGCACGAACAATCCCAGACCGAACAAGCCATATACCACAGACGGAATTCCCGCTAGGTTGATGATCGCCAGACGGATGATACGGGTCAGCGGTGTGTCTTTGGCGTACTCGGACAGGTAGATGGCGGCGGCAATTCCCAATGGGACGGAAAAAATGGCTGTGCCGATGGTCAGATACAGTGTGCCGATGATGGCGGGCAAAATTCCGCCGGAACGCATACCATCATAAGGAAAACCGGTTAGGAACTCCCATGAAATGGCGGAGCCGCCTTGAAAGAGGATAAAAATGACTGTGCCAACGATGGGGATCACGGTCGCCACCGCCATCAGGGTGATGAGGGTGTACCCGATGCGTTGCACAGCATGACGATTGCGAGCAAAGAGTTTCATCATGAGAGGATCCTCTCTGCCCGCTTCTTGGCGCGGAAGACAACCGATGAAGCGATGACGTTCACGGTCAACGAGATGAGGAACAGGATGATGCCGATGAGAAAGAGCGTGTGGTAGTGAACGCTTCCATTTGCGACCTCGCCCATTTCAGCTGCAATGGTGGCGGTCATGGTGCGGACGGGGGAGAAGAGGCTGCCAAGGCTGGTTGCCAAAACGGGCGCATTGCCGGTCACCATCATCACGGTCATGGTTTCGCCGATGGCGCGTCCCACGCCAAGCATGATGGCGGTCAGCACGCCGGATTTGGCGGCTGGCAGGGTCACACGCCAGATGGTCTGCCACTTGGTCGCGCCCAATGCCCAGGCGCCTTCGCGGTAGGCGCGCGGGACAGAGTCCAGCGCATCCTCTGCCACCGAGACGACGGTGGGCACGGCGATCCCACCCAACAGCAGCGATCCGGTAAAGGCGGTCAGACCCGTTGGCAGGTCCAGAAGGATGCGCAAGTTTGGAGAGACGATCAGGATTCCCAGAAATCCCAATACTACCGAAGGAAGTCCACCGAGCAATTCCACCAACGGCTTGAGGATTTCGCGCATCCAACGTGGAGCGATCTCAGAGATGTAGATGGCGGTTCCGATCCCGAATGGGACGGCGATGAGTGCTGCACCAAACGTGACAATGAGCGAGCCGGTGATAAGCGGTAGGATGCCGAAGAGGTCTTCGATGGGATACCAGCGCAGGCTGAAGAGGTTGCCCGCATCCACCTCGCTGAGGGCTGGCAAGCCTTCGCGCATGAGGAATACAAAAATGAGCAGCACAAAAACGATGGCGGAATATCCGCTTGCTTTGATGGCTCTTGTTACGACGAACTCTCGCCAGTTTAAAGATTTTTCCATTTCAACTCTTTTTAACCACAGATGAACACGGATGGTTTGAGGCGAATCTTTTTCATCAGAGTTTCCCTGTGGTGAATTAATTTACTTCACAGGCACGAAACCAAGTTCTGCCACGATCTCCTGCGCCTCGCTGGAGAGGATCCAATCGAGATATGCCTTGGTGACACCTGTGGCTTCTCCGTTGGTATACATATAAAGATCGCGCGCGATGGGATAGGTCTTGTCGTTCACAGTTTCGATGGCAGGCAGGACGTACGCCCCACCTGCCTCTTCTGCAATGGCGATCATCTTCAGGTCATGCGGCACATAACCGAGACCGTCGTACCCAATGGCGTTTGGGTTTTGGCGCACTTCTGCGATAATACCCTCAGACGATGGCAGTAGAAGCGTATCGGTGGAGAACAGGGTTTTGTTTTCGCTATCGCCAAGCCGCAGCACCGTTTCAAGGAAATAGACATGTGTGCCGGAGTTCGTCTCGCGCGAAAGTTTGACAATGGGTCGGTCTTCGCCGCCGACCTCGCTCCAGTTGGTGATCACACCGCTGTAAATGTCCGCGATCTGTTGCAGGGTCAACTGGCTGACCGGGTTGTCCGGGTTCACGATCACGGCAATCGCATCACGCGCGATGATATGCTCGAGCGGTTCGATGCCTTTGGATTGCGCCTCTGCGATCTCCTCCTCCTTGATCTGGCGCGAAGCGTTCGCCAAATCCACGGTGCCGTTGATGAGCGCTGCAATGCCCGTGCCCGAGCCGCCGCCCGTCACCGAGATGCGCACATCGGGGCGTTCGCTCTGATACCGCTCCGCCCACGCCAGTGCCAGATTGACGATGGTATCGGAGCCCTTATTCTCGATATATTGAGCGGGGGAGTTGGAGTCGGTGGATGGGGTGCCGCAGGAGATGAGGATAAAAGAAAATAGAAAATAGAATGTCAAAACGCGTTTCATCGGCTGGGATTATACCGCCTCTGACTCGCCGCAGCCTGATTCTGATTCAGGACATTCATCCTCTTTTTGTTTTCCCCTTTTATTCTTTGATACAATCTCGCCTATGAATTCCGTGCAACCCGCCTTCACCGTCCAGGAAATGGACTTTTACTATGGCGCATCGAAAGCGCTCTCGAATATCACTCTTGAGATTCAGCCACAAAAGGTGACCGCCCTTATCGGTCCCTCCGGCTGTGGAAAATCCACCTTCCTGCGCTGTCTGAACCGCATGAACGACACCATCCCCGGCACCCGCGTGGAGGGAAAGATTTTTCTCGACGGGGAAGACATCTATGGCGCAGATATGGACGTGGTTACGCTGCGTCAGAAAGTGGGCATGGTCTTCCAAAAGCCGAACCCGTTTCCGCAATCCATTTTCGATAATGTGGCTTTCGGTCCGCGGGTGATGGGATTGGACGTGAACCTGAACGAAGTGGTGGAGAAATCCCTCCGCGACGCCGCGCTTTGGGACGAGGTCAAAGATGATCTCAAGTCGGATGCGATGGGTTTGTCGCTGGGTCAGCAGCAGCGGCTTTGCATTGCGCGTGTCATCGCCGTGCAACCGGAAGTCATCCTGATGGACGAATCGACCTCGGCGCTCGATCCCATTGCCACCCTGCGCGTCGAAGAACTGATCGCGGATTTGAAGAAGGATTACACCATCGTCATCGTGACGCATAACATGCAGCAAGCTGCGCGTGTTTCCGATTACACTGGTTTCTTCTGGCTGGGTGAATTGGTGGAGTTCGCGCCGACGACCCAGATGTTCACGGTTCCCAAGCAGGAATTGACCGAAGCGTATATTACGGGAAGAATGGGGTAGGAGATGGGGAAATCTGAAAGTTCTTAAATAGACCTCTTGCATAAGTAGTTTGGAATCCTGAAGTTCTACTTCAGGTGGAGTTTCCGAAAGTAGAACTTTCGGAGTCCTTTTCAATTTTTGCGACTTTCACAAGGGGTCTAATTCGAACTGCTCAGGTTGTTTCTGAAGCGGAACTTCAAGAAACCATGTGCAATTAAATGAACGAGCGGATGAATTTTTTCATCCGCTCGGTTTTTGTTGATTTTTTGCTTATTTCTTCTGGCTTTTCCAAAACTCATCGTCACTGGATTTGATCTCGCCGAATTCGCCCGTCGCAATAAAGATGGTGCGTTCGCAGATGTTGGTGACACGGTCTGAGAAACGTTCGAGGTTGTGAGCCACCCACAAGAGCCAGTTGGCGCGCTCGATGTTCTTCGGGTCTTCGATGATGAAGATCATCAACTCGCGGTAGATCTGGTTGTAAAGCGCATCCACTTCATCGTCTTCGATGGGGATGGAGTTCGCCACTTCCACATCTTCGTTCACAAAGGCGGTCAGCGAACGGTGCAACATGTTCACGCCCTTTTGCGCCATGCGCGGAATATCGATCAGCGGCTTGAGCAGGGGTTCGTCGCCCATGCGAATGTTGATGTTGGCGATGCCTTTGGCGTAATCGCCCATGCGCTCCAGTTCGGAGATGATCTCCATGGTGGAGGCAAGCAGGCGCAGGTCGTGTGCCATCGGTTGCTGGGTGGCGATCAGGATCATCAACTGGTTTTCGATTGCGAAACGCTTCTTGTTGATCTCCTTGTCTTCGAGGATGATCTTTTCGGCGGCTTTGATGTCGCGTTTCTTCAACGCCTCCACCGAACCGATGATAGCGTGCTCAACCATGCTGCCAAGCAAAAGCACTTCGTCTTTCACCTGCTGAATATCGCTCTCAAATGTTTTTCGAATCATAAGTCCTCTTGGGATTGGTTGCGTTCATTTTACTACCGACGATACCATCTGACGATGGTCATTTGGGGGCAATGCCTTGCTCGGTCAGCCAAAGGCGCAAACGCTGCTCGATCTGGTCGCGCACGCGTCGGGTGGTTTCGAGGCGGGTTCCATCCTCAGATTTTGCCGGGTCGTCGAAGGGCCAGTGTTCATGAGACCCCATGTTCAGGAACACGGCGGGACAATTCTCCTCCGCATCCGCGCAGACGGTGATGACATGCGCGAAGTGGACCCTGCCAAGGTATTCGGTGACGGACTTCGACCACTGGTTCGAAATGTCAATGCCGACTTCACGCATCGCCGCCTGGACCTCGGGCAGGATGCTGCCCTTTGGCTCGGTGCCTGCGCTGAAAATGGCGAAGTGCTCTCCCGCCAGGCTGCGGAGCAAGCCCTCTGCCATCTGGCTGCGCGCGGAATTGCCCGTGCATAAGAATAGGACTTTGGGCAGCATGTTAGCCGAACCTTCCTGTCACGTAATCTTCGGTGCGTTTATCCTTCGGGCGCGTGAAGATGGTCTTGGTCACGTCGAATTCGATCACGCCTCCGGCGCGCTGATCGTCGATCATCATCATGGCGGTGTAATCGGAGGCGCGCGCCGCCTGCTGCATGTTGTGGGTGACGATGATGATGGTGTAGTTCTGCTTCAGTTCCTGCATCAGCTCTTCGATGCGCAAGGTGGAGATCGGGTCGAGCGCCGAGGCGGGTTCGTCCATCAGAATGATCTCCGGCTGGATGGCGATGGTGCGCGCAATGCAAAGTCGCTGCTGCTGACCGCCGGAGAGGGCATAGGCGCTTTGCTGCAATTTATCCTTTACCTCATCCCACAGGGCGGCGGCGCGCAGCGATTGCTCCACCAGCTCGTCCATTTTGCCTTTGAAGCCGTTGATGCGCGCGCCCCAGGCGATGTTCTCGTAAATGGATTTGGGGAACGGGTTGGGTTTTTGAAAGACCATGCCGATCTTGCGGCGTACTTCCACGGGGTCCACATCCCTACTGTACAGGTTTTGACCTTGCAGCATCAACTCGCCTGTGACGTGGCAGCTGGGCACAAAGTCGTTCATGCGGTTGAAGGCGCGCAGCAATGTGGATTTGCCGCAGCCGGAAGGTCCGATGATGGCGGTGATCTTTTTTCGTTCGACCTTCATGCTCACATTCTTGACGGCTGTGAATTTGCCGTAATGAATGGAGAGGTCGTTGGTTTCGATTGCGTAATTGTTATTTTCCATGACTCACTTCCAAAAGCTATTGATTTACCATTTTCGTTGAAAGCGATTGCGGAGCAGGATCGCTGTTGCATTCAAGGTCAGCAGGAGCACCAGCAGCACGATGATCGCGCTTGCCGCAATGGCGTGAAATTCGGATTGCGGGCGGGTCGTCCACTGATAGATCTGAATGGGCAGGGCGGTGAATTTCGAGAAGGGTCCGTTGGGGTCGAGGCTGATGAAGGTGGAAGCACCCACCACAATAAGCGGAGCCGTCTCGCCGAGCGCGCGGGAGATGGCAAGGATACTGCCCGTTAGAATGCCTGGCAGCGCGTTGGGCAACACGTGATACCAGACGGTCTGCCAGCGCGTCGCACCTACGCCGAAAGCGGCTTGCCGCAAAGAGTCTGGTACAGCTTTGATGGCTTCCTGGGCGTTGATGATGATGAGCGGCAGGACAAGGATACCCATCGTCAACCCGGCAGAGAGGACGGTGCGCCCGTTCGAGTCGGTTACCCCGAAGGCAGAGCCGCTTGTCAGCGCTTCCATTGTACGGACGAAGACCGCCAAACCAAGCATGCCATAGACGATGCTTGGCACACCGGCAAGGTTGTTGATGTTGGTTTGAATGATATTGGTCAACCAGTTTTTCGGTGCGTATTCCTGCAGGTAGATGGCAGCGCCCACTCCCACCGGAAGGGCAAAGAGAATGGCGATGCCCACCAGCCACAGAGAACCCAAAACAGCGGTTCGCACACCGGCGAACTCGGCTTTGGAAGACATGGGCGTGGTCAGGAATTGAGGCGTCAGCCACGAGCGGAATTCCAACTGCGCGTCGGGATATTTCTCCGCGGCTTCGGCGCGGATCTCGGCACTGCGGAACAGGGAATCTGTCATGCTCCAGGTGGCTTTGGTGTCGATCTGGACGAGACGTTCTAAAAAGAGGGTATATAGTTCACCCTGTGTGCGTGTTTCCAGCTTTTGCTCGTTCTCCAGTTTGTTGTATGCGCCGGAGGAAAGGTTTTCTTTGAGAATGACGAGCAAGTCTTCTTTTGTTAATTCATTGACCGGAATGGGGGTGAATGTCGCCGGGTCTTTCTTGTAATCGTATGCCACGTAACCAAATGCGCCATCCACCACGTTGTAGAGCAGGGCGGTCAGGGCGAGAATGGCGATGAGCAAGGCTGAAAGGAACGCGAACTGCCAGATGGTGGCAACCCGGTAACGAGTTTTGAGTGAGGCGTTGAAGGCGTCGCCTTGCGGGTAGGTGTTTGTGTGTGTGCTCATTCGTAGCGCTCCCTAAAACGGTTGACCACCCACTGGCTGATGAGGTTCAAGACAAGTGTTACAAGGAACAGCATCAGCGCGATGGCGAACAGGCTGGTGTAATCGATGGTGTTGTACGACAGGTCGCCGCCGCTGATGCGGGCGATGTGTCCGGTCATGGTTTCGGCAGCGTCGAGCGGATTGAAGGAGAAATTAGGTCCCGCCCCTGCGGCAACTGCCACGATCATCGTTTCACCCACAGCGCGGGAGATGCCCACGATCACTGCCGCGCCAATACCAGATAAGGCAGCGGGGACGACCACCTGCATACTGGTTTCCAGTTTGGTGGCGCCCATGGCATACGCGCCTTCACGCAGGGCGCGCGGTACGGCGCTTAGCGCGTCTTCGCTCATAGAGGCGATCAAGGGCAGGATCATGATGCCCATCACCAGCCCGGCAGATAGCATGTTGTAGACTTGAATCCCATCCCCGAAGATGGATTTCAAAATGGGTGTAACGAACAGAAGCGCAAAGTAGCCATAGACCACGGTGGGGATTCCCGCCAGAATTTCAAGGATCGGCTTAAGTACGCTACGCGCCTTCGGGGAGGCATACTCGCTCAAGTAGATAGCGGATGCCAGTCCGAGAGGAAGCGCGATGGATATGGCAATGGCGCTCGTGGTCAGCGTGGCAGAGACAAGCGCTACGATCCCGTATTCGCCGATGCCCGGCTGCCATCTCGTCATCGTGAAGAACTTGACCAGCGTTACATCCGGGTCCGCGAAAAAGAGCATGGCTTCCTTGCCCAATTCGTAGACAATGGCGATGGTGGTGAAGATGGATAATATCCCGGTCAGAAAGAGCAGGGCTTGAATGGTGCCTTCTCCGAGGCGGGTTTTCTTCCTCAGGTCGATCTGGCGGAAAGACTGGGCTTTCGCAGTTTTTAGGTCCAGTGCTTCTTCTTTCATAAGTACTCTCTTGTGCTTTGTCTGGATGATTTGTCATCCTGAAGTTACAGCAGAAATGGGCTGGTCCCAATTTTCAGAGACCAGCCCTCTCAATATTTGATTTTATTTACTTACCAACAGCGGACATCCAAGCGTTCATGGCGGCTTCGAATTCGGCGGCGGGAGCAGGGAAGTAACCGACATCGATGATGTTATCTTCGAGGTTGGTGAGGTAGAAGTAGATGAAAGCAGCAACTTGCGGCTTCTCTTGCAAGATCTCAGCAGTGGAGTAGATGTAGAGCGGGCGGGCGAGCGGGTAGGTGCCGTTGTCCACATCTTCCTGGTTGGGTTCCACACCCTCAACATTGAGAGCCTTCAGAGTGCCGGTGTTTTCGACATAGTAGGCATAGCCGAAGTAACCAATGGCATAGGGGCTGCCGGTGACACCCTGCACGAGGACGTTGTCGTCTTCGGAGTACTGAGCGCCTTCGCGGGCGAGCAGGGCTTCTTCACCGCCGAAGTCTTCCATCACAGCTTCGACAAAGTAATCGAAGGTGCCGCTATCTGCGCCGGGGGAGTAGACCTGAATGGTTTCAGCCGGGAAGGAGGGATCGACCTGATCCCAGGTGGTAACTTCGCCGGAGAAGATCTGACCGAGTTGTTCGAGGGTCAGGTCGGTGACGAAATCGTTCTCCATGCTCACAACCACGGCGAGGGCATCGGTAGCCACACGGAACTCAAGTGGTTCACGACCGATAGCTTGGCACTGTTCGACTTCGCTGTCTTTGATGGGGCGGGAAGCATTGGAGATATCGGACTCGCCAGCCACGCAGAAGCGTTCAAAACCGGCGCCGGTACCAATGCTGTCAACGGTGATGTTGCCGGTGTAGCCTTCCTGTTGGAAGAGTTCCGCCATGCGTTCGGTGACGGGGAAGACAGTGGACGAACCAGCAGTGATGATGTCGCCGGAAACAGCGTCGGGAGCGTACTCTGCCATTTCATCTGTGGCAGGAGCAGCGGCTTCGCCGCTCACAGCGGACATCCAAGCGTTCATGGCGGCTTCGAATTCGGCGGCGGGAGCAGGGAAGTAACCGACATCGATGATGTTATCTTCGAGGTTGGTGAGGTAGAAGTAGATGAAAGCAGCAACTTGCGGCTTCTCTTGCAAGATCTCAGCAGTGGAGTAGATGTAGAGCGGGCGGGCGAGCGGGTAGGTGCCGTTGTCCACATCTTCCTGGTTGGGTTCCACACCCTCAACATTGAGAGCCTTCAGAGTGCCGGTGTTTTCGACATAGTAGGCATAGCCGAAGTAACCAATGGCATAGGGGCTGCCGGTGACACCCTGCACGAGGACGTTGTCGTCTTCGGAGTACTGAGCGCCTTCGCGGGCGAGCAGGGCTTCTTCACCGCCGAAGTCTTCCATCACAGCTTCGACAAAGTAATCGAAGGTGCCGCTATCTGCGCCGGGGGAGTAGACCTGAATGGTTTCAGCCGGGAAGGAGGGATCGACCTGATCCCAGGTGGTAACTTCGCCGGAGAAGATCTGACCGAGTTGTTCGAGGGTCAGGTCGGTGACGAAATCGTTCTCCATGCTCACAACCACGGCGAGGGCATCGGTAGCCACACGGAACTCAAGTGGTTCACGACCGATAGCTTGGCACTGTTCGACTTCGCTGTCTTTGATGGGGCGGGAAGCATTGGAGATATCGGACTCGCCAGCCACGCAGAAGCGTTCAAAACCGGCGCCGGTACCAATGCTGTCAACGGTGATGTTGCCGGTGTAGCCTTCCTGTTGGAAGAGTTCCGCCATGCGTTCGGTGACGGGGAAGACAGTGGACGAACCAGCAGTGATGATGTCGCCGGAAACAGCGTCGGGAGCGTACATCGCCATCGGATCTTCGGCGGGAGCCTCAGTCGCTTCCGGAGCTGCAGTGGCTTCGGCGGGGGATTCAGCAGGCGCTTCAGTCGCCGGGGCACCGCAGGCGGCGAGCACAACGCTCATAACCACTGCGAGGAAAACAAACGTACGAAAAAGTTTGGACATTTCTCTAATTTCTCCTTTGTATTTTCTACGCTGGAGATGGTATCAACGCGCTCTTAAGGTCAATGGAAAAATTGGTTAACATCTTGTTAAAAGTGACCGTGCTCAGGAATGATGCGCCATGCAGGATTCCTTCCATCGTCTTCAGTTACAATTGGTTTATGAATAAAAGTCCCTTCTTCCTTGCCCCTGAATATCGCGACTATGTGTGGGGAGGAGCGAGACTCCGCCCGGAGATCGTGCCCACCGCTGAAGCCTGGGTGATCTTTGCAGGCAACCGCATCACTTCTGGACCGTATGCCGGGCGCAGACTCTCAGACCTTTCCCTCACCTTTGGCGTGGATTTGCTTGGTACGCGCGCTGTCGCGTTGGCCGGGTCGCGCTTTCCCGTGTTGGTGAAAATTTTGGATTGTGCCCAATGGTTATCCCTGCAAGTCCACCCGAACGATGAGCAGGCACAGAGGTTGGAGGGGGAGGGCTTCTTTGGCAAGACCGAAGCCTGGCACGTGCTCGAAGCCGAGCCGAATGCAAAACTTGTGGCAGGTATCAAGCCGAATATTTCCGCCGAGGCGCTGACCTCTGCGATCCGAAGCAAAAGCGAAGCGATCTTGGATTTGGTTGAGATGGTGGGAGTGGAAGCGGGCGATACCTTGTTTATGCACCCGGGCACTGTCCACGCGCTGGGACCGGGCATGCTGATCTACGAAATTCAACAGACTTCGGATATCACCTATCGCGTCTATGATTGGGGACGCGCCGAAACGGAAACGCGCAAACTCCACATCGATAAAGCAATTGCTGTGTCAAACCCCAATGCTGCTTCGTTGCCTGTAAAACCGCCCCAAATGGAAGACGGCGAAGTGACGACGCTGACGCAATGCCAGTATTTTCAGTTGGATGAAATCCGCGTGGGGAAGAAAACCGTCCGCTTGGAGACGGGGGGCGAATCCTTTCACGGGTTGACCGTGATCGAGGGGCAGGTGCGGGTTGAGGCGGAGGGAGAGGCGTTCGTCCTCAATAAATTCGATACGCTCTTAATTCCCGCCTGCTGCGGTGCGTATCAGATCCAGCCATTACAAAAAAGTCGTGTTCTAAAAGCCAGCGTGTAAAACAAAACCACAAAGGGTATAAAGTGTCACAAAAGTACACGAAGGTTTTCCTTTGTGACACTTTGTGGTTTAAATCTTTATTTCCATTCCCAGGTGCTGACGTCTGATAGTGCGCGATATGCCGTAAGGTCAAGTTGCAGCGGGCTGATGGAGATGTATCCCTCTGCCAGCGCGCCTACGTCGGTTCCCGATTCTGGTACGCCGGTGGGGGCGTCGCCGCCGATCCAATAATAGGGACGATTGCGCGGGTCGAGGCGCTCGTCTAGGCGGCTGTGATATACGCGCAATCCCTGACGGGTAACCCGAAAGCCTTTGATCTCTTCTTTCTTAAGCGCGGGGATATTGACGTTGAGCAAGGTATCTTCGGGCAGCCCATGCGCGAGCACATTTTCCACGGCAATGCGAGCGGCATACGCCGAAGCCGAAAAATCGAGCGGACCAATATGCCCTTCCGAAACTTCGAGCGAAACCGCCACGCCGGGGATGCCGGTGATGACCGCTTCCATTGCGGCGGTGACGGTGCCAGAGTAGGTGACATCGTGCCCAAGATTCGCGCCGACATTGATGCCGGATACGACCAGGTCGAACTTTTCTTTTTTGAAGTAACCGAGCAAAGCGAGCGATACGCAATCGCTGGGGGCGCCGTCGCTGGCGAAGGCTTGTGTGCCGTCTTCGAGGCGGAACTCACGCACACGGAGGGCGCGGTCGAGGGTTTTGACGTGCCCGCCACCAGACCAGTTACGGTCGGGGGCGAGGATGGTGACAGTACCGAGGTTTCGCATTTCCTGCGCGAGGGCGAGCAAGCCGGGCGCGAGAACGCCGTCGTCGTTGGTGACTAGGATGTGTTTGGTCATGAAGATCGAGGTCTTTCAGAGATTGAGATTAAATTTAATCCATTGTATGGAGAACCTGTGTATAGTCAAGACCTTGATCGATGTCGTGCCGTTTCGCGACGACCAGGCTTGCCCAGATCAACATGGAGACTAGGAATGCGACCAACAGAAAAGAGGCGAAACAATACAGGATCATTTTGGACCTTACCTTAGGTTCATTGCCAAACGTGAAACTACGCTGCCGGGGTAATTTGTCAGCCAACTGCCAATGATGCGCAGCGCGCTCCATTCGCCCTGTTTGTGGATACGCGTCTTGGATTTTTTCAAGGCGGAAAGTAGATCGGCGGCGTTGTTGCCAGAGAATTGGGTCACCCCCAAACCAACCGCTTGGACGACATGCGCGTCGCTGCTGCCGGTTTGGGCGATCTTCAGTCCGTTGGCGAAGATCCGCGCGTAGTGATTGCTCATGCGGTCGATGGCGGTGGCGTTGTAGGTTTCGATACCAAGCAGCGTCTCTGCCGCCTGAGGGTGTTTGAGCGCTTTCAAGATCGCCGCAGCCGACAGGCTTTTCATGCCCATGCCACCCGCCATGGGATGGGGGGCAATGCAATATCCGCCCAGTTCGCGCACCCGCAGGATGGTATCGATCAGGGATAAGCCGGGGGGGACTTTCTCGGTGATGGATAACGCCAGCAGGTCACCTTCAGCGGTGGTGATCTCGATTCCGGGGATCACTTCGACGCCGTAGTGGGAAGCGAGTTTGAGCGCTTCCAACGCACCGGCAATTTCATCATGATCGGTGATGGCGATGACATCCAGCCCGATCTCCTTCGCGCGCCTCAACACGGCGGGGACGGTGGCTGTGCCGTCGTAACTGTAAATGGTGTGCAAATGCAAATCTGCGAGTCCCATGAAATTCTCCATTTCTTTCTTAATTAGACCGTGAACTTGAAAAAAAAGTTTCACGTCGTTTCGGAGTCTAACAAGGCACTGTTAATATGGCTTGAATAAATTGTGTCCTTCCTGTTAAGAGTTCCACCCGCCTGAAGGGAGGCGGGTGGCTCAAAAAAGGGAGGAGAAGAAGGAATGAAAAGAGATTTACACACGTTTCGACACTTGTTCAGGTATCATACTGGACCTGATCTTTTGGTTCCCGCGCCAGAAATCGGAAACCTGTTTTTGAAGGAATTCCCTGCGCTTGCGCGAAGCGTCGACCCCGAAGATGGTCAGGAGGGAAAGCAACAAAACGGATGCAGTGATCGTTTCCATACCCACATCATACTTTGTATCGTTTATGGAAGACTTAAGAACCAGTTAACAACCTGTAAACATGTTTGAAAGGTTCAGGAATGTTCGGGAAGAGCTTGTGGACGGCGTGCTTTCCCCTTTGCCTCGATCGCATCTTTTGCCGGCGCATTTAATACACGCAGGCATGCCCTGCCGATTTGCGCAGCGGATACGCCTCCATTTTGGATCGGCATCAACCGCCCGAGCTCGGTGATATTGAGGTATGAATGGGTTTCCTTGCCCAGCCCCACCGCTACGAAAGTGGATGTGGATTGTTGGGTAATGACGACCGAAGCATTGGCGATCATATGCGAGACATTGCCATGGGTAAAAACCGATGCGCCCGGTGCATGGATGCCGATCTCGCGGATGGCACGCGGGGCATTCTCCATGGGATGAAGTTTGAAGATGAGTTGGCGATTCCCTGCGATTTGAACGCATTTTTTTATGAAGGATACCCGGTCATCAAAGCGAAACGTTTCTCGAAACGGGGTGGTTACCGCCAGGACATAGTCTCGATATGGAAAGGTATTGTTTTGAAAGGAGATGATGTTGTCGAAATTGGGAATGCCGGTCACTGCGATCTTTTCAGCCCGGACCCCTTTGCGGATAAAGTGATCTGCATACCCCTCGGAAGCGACGCAAAATAGATCATAAGCATCCGAAAGTCCGTTCGTCGAAGTATTGGCAAGGTAACGCGGAAGTTTCAACCACTTAACCAATTGGTACATGAACCCTTCGGGTTCTGTGATCCCCTCCTGTACAAGAACGATCTTTTTCCCGCGCAGATTTTTTTGGATGATCAAATCACTGCATGTGACCACCAGATCGTAGCTCCGTCTCTCGCCTCTTAAGTCGACGTTGAGTTCGTGTTTTTTCAGGTATGCATCTGTCTCGCGGCGATGTCTTCCCCCAAGGACGGTAAACCCCAGCCAGCCCATGCGCGCAGCGAGGTCTTCGATTCCATCCGCATAGTAGGGAGTGAAATAGCACTCATGTTCATTCATCAGGTGCATTGCGATCTGGTGCATTTGGGTGGTCTGGTTGAGCGATCCGCAGATAAAAAGTATCTTTTTCATGATTCCGGCTCCAATGGTTCCGGAAAGTTTAACGATAGAGCGTTAAGTCTCATGGAATATCTGGTTAAGAGGTCCTTAATCCAAACCTTTCTTTACCTTTTGTTAACAAGCGTGGATTAACACCCTGTATAATCTGGACAAGGCATTCCCATGCAGACTATTGCCGCAATCGATGTTGGTTCCAATGCCATGCGTTTGGTCGTTGGGAGGGTAAATTACGACGGGACCCTGGAAACGCTCGAAAACCTGCGCCTGCCCGTGCGTCTCGGACAGGATGCCTTTTCCCTTGGGCAGATCGGCGAGGAGACCGCCCAACTGGCGACCGATGCATTTGTGCGCTTCCGAAAAGTGGCGGATGATTACGGAGTGGGGACCATCCGCGCGGTGGCAACCAGCGCCATGCGCGAGGCGCGGAACGGCGATCTGCTAAGCGACCGCATTGCCCGGGCGACCGGCATCGAGATCGAAACCATCAGCGGGGATGAAGAAGCGCGGCTGATCCATCTTGCCGTTTCCCATGCTGTACATTTGAAGGACAAACATGCCATGCTGATCGACATCGGCGGCGGCAGCGTGGAGGTGACCCTTTCGAGGGGCAACAACATCCTCTCCACCGAAAGTTACAACATGGGCACGGTGCGCCTGCTGCAAAAGTTGAGCGGGAAACCCACCAAACTGCCCTTTATCGAACTGGTGCGCGAATATGCCGAAGCCACCAAACGACGCATCAAACGCGAGATTGGGGACAGCAGAATCGACCTGTGCGTTGGCACCGGGGGGAACATCGAAGAAATGGGAATTCTGCGAAAAAAACTCTTCAAGCGCGAAAGCGACAAAGCGATCACACTCGAAGAGTTGGAAAAATTGATCAGTGCGCTGGGCAGGCTGACGGTCGAGGAGCGGATGCGAAAGTTCAAACTCAAACCAGACCGCGCCGACGTCATCCTCCCCGCATCCATCGTGTTGAAAATGATCGCGCAGGAGGCGCGCGCGAAAGAAGTCCGCATTCCGAATGTGGGGTTGAAGGACGGCATTCTGCTGGATCTGGCGCAAAGTTTGGGCAAGGCATCACGTCCTTCCCCGCGCGAACAGGTGTGGACCTCTGCCATGCGGCTGGGTGAAAAGTATCAGTTTGATTCCGAGCATGGCAATCTGGTTGCGCGCCTCGCTGGAACATTGTTCGACCAGACCCAATCTCTGCATGACCTCGACCACGAGGACAAAATGCTGCTTGAAGTTGCCGCGTTTTTGCATGACATTGGTCATTTCATCAACACGGTGGACCACGACAAACACGCCTGGTACATCATGCAGGCGAACCCTCTGATCGGGTTGACGAAGGCCCAGAACGAGATCGTGGCGAACGTGATGCGCTATCACCGCAAAGCCATGCCGGGCGTGCAGGACGAAAATTTTCGCGCGTTGTCTTCGAAAGACCGGCTGGTGGTCATCAAACTTTCGGCATTGCTGCGGCTTGCTGATGCAATGGATGTCAGCCACAAACGCCGCGTGAAGGATGTCAGCATGAAACAGGTCCGCAACAGGTGGCTGCTTAAGCTGGAAGGGGAGGAAGGTCTGAGCCTGGAGACTTGGGCGCTCGAAAAAAGGCGCTCGCTGTTCCAGGATGTGTTCGGCATGAAACTTGAGATCGAGGCGCAGCGATGATGAACGCCAGAGATGTGCTGTTGGATTCGTTGGAGAAACGCTGGAGGAAATACCGCTCGGAACTTAAGACCTGCCGCTTCGAATTCTCGGAGGAGGCGGTTCACGACCTTCGGGTAGCAACTCGGCGTCTGTTGGCGGTGTTCGACCTGCTGCGCGTGGTCGTTCCGCGCAAACTGGCTCAACCGTCCCGCCGCACGCTTAAGGAGCAACTGGACGATCTGGATGACCTGCGCGACATACAGGTGCTGTTGGCGGATATTTCCGAATTCATGCACGAAGCGCCCGAGTTGTCTCCCTTCCGTGGCTATTTACAGGGGCGTGAAAAACAGCTGCTGCGCCTCAGCCGTGGGATGGTCAAATCTAACAAGTCCAAGACCTTATCGGCGCGGATCGAAAAAACGCGTGCCGAGATCGCATCCCTACCCGATGAGCTGCTAAGCGGACAACTGCTCGAAGTCCTGGATGAAGCGTACGAGAAGGTGACGCGCCGCCTCGCTGCTGTGGATACGGAAAAGATCGCAACGATCCACAAGCTGCGCATCGCCTTCAAGAAATTCCGCTATTTGATCGAGATCCTGCATCCGTTGCTGGTGAATTTCCCGGCGGAGAATTTTGAACGGATGCATACCTACCAAACCATGATGGGCGAGATTCAGGATTTGGAAGTCGCCCAACAATACGTCCACGAATGGGCGGATTCGGCATCTGTGAACGAACCCGTGCGCACGCATTATGCGGCGCGGCTGAAAAAAGCGGTGAATCATTTTATCGACGATAAGGGTGAGGCGCTCACGTTCTGGCGCTCTGCGCCCGATCGATCCTTCCCTTGGGAGAAACAACCATGAATTTATATTTGATCCGTCATGCCATTGCCGTGGAGGAAGACCCTTCGGGTGAAGACAGTCAGCGCCCACTGACCGAAAAAGGCGTGAAGAAGATGCGTCAGATCGCCAAAGGTCTGCGGACACTCGGCGTGGAGTTCGACCTCATTTTGACCAGTCCCTACACCCGCGCCCGTCAAACGGCGGATATCCTGGGTGATGTCTTCCGCTTGAAAAAGGAAATCCTCATCAGCGCCAACCTTTCCCCAATGGGTGACCCCGACCTGCTGCTGGCGGAGATCAACGAAAAATACAAGGCAGACAGCCTTGCGCTCGTTGGGCATGAGCCGTATTTGTCCGCGTTGGTCAGCTTGCTGGTGACGGGCGGCGCTCCCGTCGAAATGACGTTCAAGAAAGGCGGGGTTTGCCGCCTTTCTGCCGACGATCTTCACCATACCCGCCGAGCCACTCTCGAATGGCTGCTTACCCCCGGTGTGCTGGTGGAAATTGGAGATCGATAAGAATCTTCAACGGCTTCATGGAGAATGGGTACAATAAGGCAGTCGTTTCCTTTTTCCATACCTGTTTGCCCCGACCCAACCCATGACTGAAATCGACCTGACCTCCCCCTCCCTATACATCAACCGTGAACTTAGTTTGCTGGAATTCCAGCGCCGTGTGCTCGAAGAAGCGCGTGATGAGGAAAATCCGCTGCTGGAGCGTTTGAAGTTCCTCGCCATCTTCGGCTCCAATATGGACGAGTTTTACATGGTGCGCGTTTCCGGCATCCGCAAGCAGGTGGAATCCAACGTCATGAAACTTTCGGAGGATGGTCTGACCCCGCGTGAGGAACTTGCCGCCATCCGCAAAGTGGCGCAAGGTCTTATGCAGGATGCCCAGAATTGCTTCCAACGCAAGCTGCTGTCGAGTTTGGACAAGGAGGGGATCCATGTCCTCGACTACCAAAAACTCAGCAAATCGCAAAAAGAACGCGCCGATAGTTATTTCAAGGATGTCATCTACCCGGTTCTGACCCCGCTCGCACTGGACCCGGGACATCCCTTTCCCCATATTTCGAATCTAAGCCTCAACCTTGCGATTGTTATCCGCGATAAAAAGGGGAACGAGAAATTCGCCCGCCTCAAAGTCCCGGATACCTTGCCGCGCCTGATCCCGATCAAACGTTCCTCTGGCAGCGCTCGCAAAGACGGTACGATCCCCTTCCATCATTATTTTGTCTGGTTGGAGCAGGTCATTGCCGCCAACCTCTGTGATCTATTCCCCGGCTTGGAAGTGGTTGATGCTCATCCTTTCCGCATCGTCCGCGACGCTGATATTGAGATCCAGGAACTCGAAGCCGATGATCTGCTGGAAACCATGCAGCAGAGCATTCGCAAACGAAAATTCGGTTCTGTGGTGCAGGTGGCGATCTATCCATCCATGCCGGATGAGATCCGCGACTTGTTGGTGGAAAACCTCGAAGTCCAGCCGAATGATGTGTATGTAATGAATCACCCGCTGGGGCTGGCGAACTTGTGGCAGTTATACAACAGCGTCGAGCGGTTCGAATTGAAATATCCGCCCTACAAACAGCGCACCCCCAAGCCTCTGCGAGACCTGGAAACTCCGGAGAGTATTTTCGAGATCATCCGTTCCGAGAATGTCCTGCTGCATCATCCCTACGAGACTTTTTCCCCGGTGATCGATTTTCTCTACACCGCTGCCCGCGACCCGAATGTGCTTGCCATCAAACAGACCGTCTATCGCGTGGGCTCCAATGCGCCGGTGGTCGAAGCATTACTCGAAGCCGCCGAGCGCGGAAAACAAGTCGCCGTGCTGATGGAATTGAAAGCCCGCTTTGATGAAGAGTCCAACATCGGCTGGGCGCGCGCGTTGGAAGATGCGGGGGTGCATGTCGTCTACGGCTTGGTCGGGTTGAAGACCCACTGCAAAGTTTCCATGATCGTTCGCCGCGAAGGAGAGGGCATCCGCCGTTATTTGCATCTTGCCACCGGCAACTACAATGCGGTCACATCCCGTTTTTATGAAGACATCGGCATGTTCACCTGTGACGAAGACATGGGCTCCGATGCCACAGACCTGTTCAATTACCTGACCGGCTACTCAACCAAAACGACCTATAAAAAACTGCTTGTCGCCCCGGTCAACCTGAGGGAGCAGATCGAAACGCGTGTCCGCCGCGAGATCGAACATGCCAAGGCGGGAAACAAAGCCCGCATCGTCTTCAAGATGAATTCGCTTGTGGATATGGACATGATCCAGCTGCTGTATCAGGCTTCGCAGGCAGGCGTGAAGATCGACCTGCTGGTACGCGGGATGTGCTGTCTGCGCCCGGGCATCAAAGGTGTTAGTGATAACATCCGCGTCATCAGTGTTGTCGGTCGTTATCTCGAACACAGTCGCATCTACTATTTCGGGAACAACGGAAACGATGAAGTCTATCTTGGCAGCGCCGACCTGATGCCGCGCAACCTGAACCACCGCGTGGAGGTTGTCTTCCCCGTCGAGAATAAAAAACAGGTGCGCTTTTTGCGCGAAAAGATTTTGGATGCCTATCTTAAAGACAATACCCGTGCCCGCATCCTCGAACCCGATGGCAGTTACCAACGCGCCAAACCAGGTCCCAACGAGAAGCCGTTCGACGTGCAATCACATTTGATGGGGGAGTAGGAAATAAAAGGTACTGCCGCGCCCCACTTCGCTTTCCGCCCAAATTTTTCCGCCGTGCGCCTCGACGATGTGACGGGCAATCGACAGCCCAAGCCCCGTGCCCGAACCCGTGCGAGACGAATCCACGCGATAAAACCGTTCAAAGATGCGCGATAAACTTTCCGAGGGGATTCCAATGCCCGTGTCCTGCACGGCGAAGCGGATGTAATTTCCGCTCGGTACCGCGCCGTAAACGGACTCGGCAAAGAGGGTGATTTCTCCCCCCGGCTTTGTAAACTTGACCGCGTTGTGGATCAAATTGACCAGCACCTGCTCGAGGCGGAAACTGTCACCACGAATGCTTGGCAGGTCTTCATCGCATACCACGCCAATGTGCAGGTTTGCGCGTTCGGTTTGCGCCTTCATTCGGTCGGCGGCGGTATGCAATAATTTTTTCGGGGAAACCGATGCATAGTTAAGTTCCACCTGCCCAGATTCGATCCGCGAGAGGTCGAGCAATTCCTGGGTCATTTGCGCGAGCGTATCCACCTCGGTGTGGATTCGTTCCAGAAAACGCGGAGCAACCTCCGGGTCTGCAAGAGCGCCGTTTTGCAGGGTTTCGGTCAGGGCTTTGAGCGAAGCGAGCGGAGTCCGCAGCTCGTGTGAAACATTGGAGATGAAATCACGCCGCACGGTCTCCAATTTGCGGATGCGCGTCAGGTCCTGTGCGAGCAGCAAACTGCCGCCTTCATGCACATCGGGGATGGCGATCATTTGCAGGAACTGTTTTCGCGCGGGGATCTCCACGGTTTCGATCTGGATCTCGCGTGTTTTCTGGCAGCGCCTCCAAGCCTCGACCAATTGATGGTTTCGCAGCACCTGTGCCGTGCTTTGATGGACGGGGTTTTTTACCTCGAACAGTTTGCAAACGGCGGGGTTGGCAAACTGCACCCGCCCTTCTTCATCCGCAATGATGACGCCATCGGTGAGTTGCTCCAAAACGGTGGCGAGACGGGCTTTCTCCGCGCCTAATGCTGCCCGCTGCGCTTCAAACGTGGACCTGAGAGATTCAACCGCTGCGACGAGTGACCTTGTTTCATCCAGGTCAACAGCAGGGCGCTGTGAATTACGGATCGCCTTTGCAGACTGCTCCACTTCCTGTCTTAAACGATAATACCGCCAGGCGAACCAGGCGGCGAGCAGGAAAAAAACGATAACAAGGAAGTAGGGCAGTTGATTCATGCCGAGGGATGCGCCATGGGCGTCTTATCCTTCGAAGCGGTAACCGCCGCCTCGCACAGTGACGATGCGCTTGGGCTCGCTCGAATTCTTCTCGATCTTCTGACGCAGCCAGCGCACATGCACATCCACAGTGCGGCTATCGCCGATGTAATCCCAGCCCCAGACGCGTTCCAAAATGAATTCACGCGAGAGCATTTGCCGCCGGTGTTCTGCAAGGAACAACAGCAGTTCGTACTCCTTTGGCTTGAGCTGCACGGTTTTATCGTCGAGGATGACTTCACGGCGCGTCAGGTCAATGGTGAGATTATCGAAGTTTAGCACTTCGTGCGGGGCTGATTCGACTGATTTACCCATCTCCTCCCGCAGCAGGCGTGCGCGGCGCATCTGGGCTTTGACGCGGGCGATCAGCTCGCGCATGGAGAATGGTTTGGTCAGGTAATCATCCGCGCCGACTTCCAACCCCACAACGCGGTCAATCTCATCATCGCGGGCGGTGAGCATGAGGATGGCGGTTGTCATTTCCTTGCGCAGGATGCGCGCCACTTCAAACCCATCCATTTCCGGGAGCATGATGTCGAGGACGATCAGGTCAGGTTTCATTTTGCGCGCGCTCTCCAACGCAGACCTGCCGTCGCCGACAGTTTCGACACTGTACCCCTCCTTTTTAAGGTTGTAAGCAAGCGTTTCTTGAAGTGCGAGTTCATCTTCTACGATGAGAATTTTTTCAGGCATGACGCGGACTATACCATAAAGGAATTTTCCATCTGTTAAGACGATGTTAAAGCATCCAGCCTGCCAAAACCGGCAGGCTGGTTCTAATTTCCCTTTTTTCGGAACAACATGGGCAGGATAACGATCAATACAATGACAATGCCCATGATAAGGATACCGTCCGTCGAACCGATCTCCGAACCGTCATCCGAGGCTGGCGTGGGGGTGATCTGCAATGGCAAAGCAGCTGCCCCGGTATATTGAGCAGACGTTGGAGTCGATGTAAAGTTGGTCAATGCCAGGATGAGTACCAGGGCAATGATCAGGGCGAAAATGAAGCGAAGATATCTCATGCCTCTCATTGCTTTATTCAATTATAATTGTATCATGTTGGGTGTATCAATCACTTATCAATCCGGGTTGAGAACGTTATCAGCTTATGTTAAATCGATTATCAACCTGGATTAAGACAATTTAGACGCTACTAGTACTTTTTTGCACTTTTGTTGTATAATTCACAAATTACTTGTCCCCTGTTGAGCGGCAAGAAAAAATTTATGGAGACTGCATGGAGTTGAGATTCGATCTTGGGGATATTAACCTTGCCCTGATTCAGACCGGGGCAGGTTTTGTGTTTACAGGTACAGGAACTTTTTTAGATTTATTTAATGGCCGGGAAGTGTATTTTTCTTCCATTCCTGAAACACAGGAATAGGTTCGTTCAGTTTTCGCCGTCGTTGGTTTGCCTCAGCGGCGGCGTTACGCTTAGAATTCATCTTAGGAGCATCCATGATCAAAAAGATTTTTGACTGGCTGAAACAGCCTCTCGGTCTGATCGCGGTGGGGATTGTCTTCCTGGCGGTATTCAGCGCAGCTGCATATGGCATCTACCTGACGCAGCAAGCGCCGGAACAACCCGTGCCGGAGTTCCCGCATCAGACCCATGTTGCCTTTGGCATCCAGTGTTTGTATTGCCACCCGGGCGCATCCAAGGGACCTGCAGCAGGTCTTCCTTCACAGTCCAAGTGTTGGGCTTGTCACAATCAGATCCAAAAGACGGTGGATAGCGCAAAACTTGCCCCGCTCAAAGATGCCGTCATCAACGGCGAATCGCTCGAGTGGATCCCGGTTGCCATCGTGCCGGATTTTGTGCAGTTCAATCATCGGGCGCACATCGCAGCAGGGCGGAACTGTGAAGAGTGCCATGGCGATATGTCGAAAGTGACGATTGCGGAGAACCCGCAGGTGATGAACATGGGGTGGTGTTTGGATTGTCACATCGAAGCCGCGGGTGAAGATCAGGAAAAGTTGATCAAACTCAGCGACTGCGGCACGTGTCATTATTAAACCGGGTGAAAGGAAATCAATATGAGTGAACAATTTTCCCGGCGTGATTTTCTGAAACTGGCTGGTTTGGGTGCAGCGACCACGGCGGTCCTTACGGGGTGTGGTCCTGCCTCGCGGTACGTCACGCGTGAGCCGTATCAAGAAATGCCCGAATACAACTACGTCGGTCAGAGTACCTATTACGCCACCACATGCCGCGAATGCGCGGCAGGATGCGGGCTTGTCGTCCGCACCTACCAGGGACGCGCGATCAAGACCGAAGGCAATGCCAGCCATCCGCTCAACCTTGGCAAGACCTGCGCACGCGGACAAGCCACCCTTCACGGCTTGTACAATCCAGACCGCGTACAGGGACCGTCCAACGGAGATTGGGATGCAGCCATCCAACTCGTTGCGGATGCCCTCAAGAACAATAAACCAGACGAGATCGCCTTTTTGATGGGGATGGCTCCTGACCATCTTTTCGACCTCGTTACCGACATGGCAAACGCCACCGGAATGAATGCTCCTGTCCGGTATGGCGCGCTTGGCATGTTCGAAGCACGCGCCACCTTGAGCAAGGCGGCTGAGGCGCTGTTTGGTCAGGCGGGCTTGCCCTTCTTCGATGTGGGTGGGGCACAGGTGGTGCTTTCCTTTGGCGCGAACTTCCTCGAGACCTGGCTTTCGCCCGTCTCCTACACACGCGGATTCGCCGGTCTGCGCGAAGCCAAAACCAAGATGCGCGGCAAACTGATCCAGTTCGAAGCGCGGATGTCTGCCACAGGTGGCAAGGCGGATGAGTGGATTCCGCTTCGCCCCGGGACCGAAGCCTTGGTTGCGCTTGCCATTGGGCGACTCGCCGCCGAGATTCGCGGTGGCTCGATGCCGCGCGCCTTCTCCAGCGTGGATCCGCTCGATGTGGCGGCACGTTCCGGCATCAAGCTGGAAGCGCTCGAACACATCGCTGAAATGGTGGCTCATTCATCTGGCGTGCTTGCCATTCCCGGCGGCGCGGCGCTCGGTCAGAGCAATGGACAAGCCGTTGCCGAAGCCGTGCTGGCATTGAATGCCTTCGCCGATAACCTCGGCAAACCCGGCGGCGTGTATCTTTCTGCGTTGGCTCCCAGCCAGAGCGACTATTCCCGCCCGGCGTCTGCCCGTGAAATGCAGGAATTTGTTGAGAAGATGGCGAGCGGCGCGTTCAAAGTGCTGTTCGTTCATGGCGTGAACCCGGTCTTTGAATTACCGGCTTCGCTTGGCTTCAAGGATGCGCTTGGCAGCGTGGAGCAGGTCATCTCGTTTGCGACCTTCCCCGATGAGACCGCCGCCGAAGCGGACTTTGTCTTCCCCGACCACCACGGATTGGAGTCGTGGGGCTATCAACGTGTGGTTACAGGTACGTCTTTGCCGGTCTTGTCTGGCGCGCAGCCTGTGGTTTCGCCGTACTACAACACCCGCGCCACTGCGGATGTCTTGATCGCTGCCGCCCAGATCGCGGGCGGGGCGTTTGCCGAAGCGCTTCCTTACACAGATGAAGTTGAGTTCCTGCAAACCAAGGTCTCGGCTTTGATGAACGAAGCGGATGGTTCCTTCTCCGCGCTGGATGCGGCCACGTTCATGGCGTATTTCCAACAACATGGCGGTTGGTGGAAGAACACCGATTCCCGCCTCGCGCCGGCTTCGAGCATTTTGAACAGCAATATAGATGCCGCCGAAGCGGAGTTTGCAGGTGAAGGTGAGTTCTTCCTCGTGCCGTTCGTCTCACCGACGCTGGCAGAAGCAGGCGCGAACAAGCCCTGGCTTCAGGAACTGCCTGACCCAACCACGACCGTGATGTGGAATACCTGGGTTGAGATCAACCCCGAAACCGCGCACGAACTCGGCATCGAGAGTGACGATGTAGTGCGTGTCATTAGTGAAGTTGGTGAAGTGGAAGCGGCGGTTTATCTGTATCCGGCGATTCGCCCTGATACGATTGCGATCCCCTTTGGTCAGGGACATACTGCGTACGGACGCTATGCTGAAAACCGCGGCGCCAACCCTGCCAACCTGCTCAGTGTTCACTTTAATGCAAGCGGCGATCTCGCTTTTGCTGGTATGAAAGTTAAAGTTGAGAAGACCGGTGTCAAACGTCCGCTTTCACGCCTTGAAGGTTTGGGTGTGTATGGCGGCGAGGGCATCGAACTTCACTAAGGAGAATGACGTATGACAACTTCGAGTGAATTGAACATGCCCGAGATCGCAATGGCTGAAAAAGAAGCCGGCAAGTGGGGCATGGTTATCGACCAGGATATCTGCACGGGCTGTCAGGCTTGTGTGGCTGCCTGTGCCATGGAAAACAACATCGCTTTCGTGGGTGAAGAAGACTCCGGCTATGGACGCGCCATGCACTGGATCCGCATCGAACGCTTCTGGGAGGGTGAATATCCCGAAGTGAAGATGACCAACCAGCAGCCCATGATGTGTCAGCAGTGTGGAAGCGCCCCCTGCGAACCGGTCTGCCCGGCGTTCGCCACCGTTCATTCGATGGCGGAATCCCTGAACTTGCAGGTATATAACCGCTGTGTTGGTACCCGCTATTGCGCAAACAACTGTCCCTACCAGGTGCGTGCCTTCAATTGGCGTGACTACAAACGCCCTGAGCCGCTTCCCAATCAACTCAACCCCGATGTGACAGTCCGTCGCGTGGGTGTCATGGAAAAATGCACCTTCTGTATCCAACGCATTTTCAAGGCGCAGGATCAGGCGAAAGCTGAAGGGCGCGAAGTGATGGATGGCGAATTTACCACCGCCTGTGCGCAAGCCTGCCCCGCCAGCGCCATCGTTTTCGGTCGGGTGGATGATCCCCAGAGTCTGGTTTCCCAGCTCAAAGAACGTAGCGGCGGCAAGACTCATCTTAAAGAGCTTGGCACGCTCCCGAACGTGACCTACTTCAACGGAGGCTAATCATGGCGAATGCAAAACAAAAAGCCGAAGCCCACCACGACCATCATGGTCACGGTGAGGAGCACTTCCGCCAAAAACACCTGATGCTTGACCCGCTGCCCCGCGGGCGCATGAACGAAATGGTGATGGAATCCATGCTCGAAAAACCCACCTGGAAGTTTTGGGTAGTGGCTGGGTTCCTCAGCTTTATCGTGGTGTATTTCCTGTTCTACAAATGGGGTGTCCTGATCGCAAATGGTCAGGGTGAAGCCGGGGTGATGCGCCCCGATTACTGGGGTATCTTCCTCGTCAACACCGTGTTCTGGATCGGTATCAGTCATGCCGGTACGTTCATCTCTGCGATTTTGCGTGTCTTTCGGGCGGAATTTCGCCGTCCGTTCACCCGCGCCGCCGAGTTGATGACCACCTTCGGTCTGGTACAGGCAGGCTTTTCCATCTTTATGCACCTGGGTCGCGTTTGGCTTGCCTACTGGCTCATGCCCTACCCGAACCAGCGCATGTTGTGGCCCAATCTCCACTCGCCCCTCACCTGGGACTTGCTGGCGATCACCACCTACCTGCTTTCCTCCACCATGTACCTCTTCCTGCCGCTCATTCCCGATATGGCAATGGCGCGCGACCGCTCCACTGGCTGGCGCAAGACCTTCTACAAAACCCTTGCCCTTGGTTTCCGTGGTACAGAAGGCGAGTGGGCTCACCTGCGTAATGCGATGAACATCTTCGCTTTCGCCATCATCCCGGTCATGTTCTCGGTACATACCATCGTGTCCTGGGACTTCGCAGCGGCAATGCGCCCCGGTTGGCATTCCACCATCTTTGGTCCGTACTTCATTGTTGGCGCGTTGCACTCCGGCATGGGTGCGGCAGTGCTCGTGCTGGCGGTCATCCGCGGCACCATGAAACACATGGATTACTTCATCCGCGCCGAGCATTTCGACGCCATCGGCAAACTGATGCTCATCATCTCCATGGCGTGGGCGTACTTCTTCTTCAACGACTACATGGTGCAGTGGTACGGCGGCGATATGTGGACCAAGATCATGCTCCACTATCACGAATACGGTCCGCTAAACTGGATGTGGTTCGGCATGTTGTTCTGTAACGTAGTGCTGCCGTGGGCAATCCTTTGGAATCCCAAGTGGCGCTCCACCCCCTGGCTGGTCGGCTTTGTCGGCATTGCCATCAATATAGGCATGTGGTTTGAACGTTATATCATTGTCCCCATTTCAGTCACCATCAACCGGATGCCCTTCACCTGGCGTCAATATGAGCCGGGTATCGAAGTTCCAATGGGCATCGGCACAGTCGCCCTCTTCATCTTGTTATACATGATTGCTTCAAAACTGATTCCCCTCATCCCGGTTTGGGAAGTGCAGGAAGGTCAGATGGCGCACGAACTCAAGAAATTTGGACGCGAGACCGTTGTTTCGGTCAGCGAATTGGAATAGGAGGATGCGATGACTGAAACTGAATCCAAAGTTGTCGATCTACTTGCGGTCTTTTCGGACCTTGGACCTGCTTCAGACGCCGTTGAGCATCTGCGCAGCCTCGGCGTTCACGATGACTGCATGAACATCATCTCCGGCGTCCCGGTCACTGAAGCCATGCTTGGTCGTCCCCAACAATGGACGAATGTGCCGCGCATTGCAATGGGTGGGGCACTTTTGGGTCTTGGCGCAGGCATGTTCCTGGCGTTCGTCACCCCATTTCTCTACCCGTACCCCATTCAGGTCGGTTCGCAATACCCCGTTCCCGGACCTCCCACTGTAGTCGTATTGTTCGAATTGACCATGCTCGGTATGTTAATTTCCACTTTTGTCGGCGTCTTCCTCGATAGCTTCTTCCCGAACTATCGCCCGATGAAGTACGTCCCTGAGATCAGTGATGGCAAGATCGCCATTCTGGTGGAATGCCCGCATGTGGAAGAAAATAAAATCACAGACGCCTTGAAGAAACTTGGCGCGGAATCTGTGAAGCCTGCGGAGGCGCAACACCTATGAGACTCTTCAAACAACTCCTTGTTGTATTTTCCGTTCTTGCCGTTCTTGTTGCCGGGCTGATGATCCTTTCCTATGATGTGATCAAGATTGACTGGCTGGTTTTAATGGAGCTTCAGGAATCGTTCGATGACCAGGAAACCCCCCTGGCGGTTCCCGCCCGTTCCATTCCGGTGGAAGGCGCTGCTTATCTACCCGGTATGGGGGAGCCGGTGAACCCGGTTCCCGCAGATGAGACCTCCATCGCCCGCGGCGCAGAACTTTACACCATTCACTGCCAGATGTGCCACGGCGCAGATGGACGCGGCACCGGCACGATTGCTGCGTTTCTCGTCAAAAAGAAACCTGCTGACCTGACGAGTGAAGCGGTGCGCGCCAAATCTGATGGCAGCTGGTTCCTTGCCATTTCCTACGGCATTTCCAACCCGGCTAACAGCCTCTTCCCGGATGTCGAATTCTCCGGTCAGATGCCGGCGTTGAATGAGAATCTCACCGTTCGCGAACGCTGGGATGTCGTTAACTACCTGCGTACGCTCACACCTGCGGAATAGGGAGGGATCAAGATGAAAGATGATGTTAGAACATATATCTATGGTGCGATTGGTGTTTTCCTGATAGGGGTCTTAGCCTGGGTGGGGTTGGTGTATGTGAACGCCTGTGGCTTCACACTCTCATGCAATCGCGGAACCATTCCAGTTGCGCGCACACCGATCCCAACCCTGATTCCCGCTACGTTGCCTGCCATGCTGCCGGAAGATGGTATGGCAGCCGCCGATGCAGATGCCTGTTACGTGGCTGCGGCAGACTTGATGGGCGCGTGGGTGGATGCCGGCGCTTCCGATACCGAAGTCTTTCAGTTCACCGATGCAACTGGTCGGGAATGTGAATCCACATTTGAAGAGGTCAAACCGCTTTTTGTGGAAGCCAACCTCTGGTATTCCGGGTCTCTCTCCTGCGTTTCCTGTCACTCAGTCAATTTGACTGTTTCTCCTGCTCAGCTGGATGTAAGCAGTTATGAAGGCATCCTTGCCGGCTCACGGCGCGCCGAGGGAGCCGCAACCGGTACGGATATTCTTGGTGGCGGGAATTGGAACTCTTCTCTTCTAAAAGAGTTCATCTTTGAAGCGAAAGCGGATGTCCCCGGGCACACGGAAGATTTATCCGACTTGATGATCTTTGCCGGAACCCCGCTCCCGGTGGAAGCTACCCCAACTCCCTAATATGAAATAAACACAAGACCCGGCAATTTTAGCCGGGTTTTGTGTTCATGGCTCATCTCCTTAATGGAGACTCGTGTGTCCAAAAAAAAACATCCCTCAAAAGGGATGTTTTTTTTGGCGGAGAGGGCGGGATTCGAACCCGCGAACCTTTGTGGGTTACACGCTTTCCAAGCGTGCGCGCTAAGCCAGACTACGCGACCTCTCCAAGCGAGCGGGCAAAATTATACCACGTGTTTCTGGTTCGGCAAGTTCTTCGATGGGAATAAAAGCGCCGCAGGTCACGTTTGAGAGCGTGACCTGCGGCAAACGTCTTGGAGGACGAAAACACCAAATTATTGGATGAGCGTCTGCTCCACGGTGGGAGAATCGGGAGAAGTTTTCAGCGTGGCATTGGCGTGATTGCTTTCGATGTTCATCAATGCCGGGATGAAGAAACCTGCCAGCGCAATTGCCAGATTTAAGATGCCCGCCACCCAAAACCACGCCTGGTAACTGGTTGCATCGGTTACAGGACCCGCCACGATCAGGCTGAGCGGCATCATTGCCTGTGCCACACTGCCGACCAGCGAAAGCACACGTCCCTGCATTTCCGGCTCCACCACAGACTGGAACAGGGCGTGAATCGGTCCATTGACCAACGGCATCAGGAAACCGAACACAGACATCGAGACGAGCATGATCCAGAACTTATCTGCCGGAGCGGCTGCGATGGCAAGAATTGCGAAGCTAAAGAGGGCGATCCCTGTCAGCGAAGTGACGATTTTCTTCTTGAACCCGCCCCAAAGTCCGAGAGTGACGCCGCCTGCGATCATCCCAACCCCAAATAATGAGTCGAGACTTCCCAATTCCAAAGCGCCGAGATTGAAGTATTTTGTCACCAAAAGTGGGGTGAGCGCGCTGGTGGGGGCGATCAGGAAGTTCAGCAGGGTTGCCATTAGTGCCAGGAGCAACAAACCGGGCCATGCGACGATGTATTTGAAGCCTGCGGCAAAGTCCTGCATGAAACTAGCTTTCGGTGTGGATTCGTGCGCCTTTGCCTTTTGCGGCTGGGGAACGGAGAAGAACAACAGGGGTGTGATGCCGATGATGGCTGTCACTACATCGATCATCAAGATATTTTCGTTGGACAGCGCTTCCACCAACAGGGCGCCGACAGGCGGTGCGACGATGCCAACCAAGCCTTGCAGGGTCTGATTCGCGCCCGCCACTCGCGAGAGTTGTTCTTTAGGGACCATCAGCGTGGTGGATGCCGCCATGGCAGGGTAGTGAAAGGCTCCGCCCGCGGAGCGGATGGCTAGAATGGCATAAATGTGCCAAATCTCCACTATGTTTGACCAGAACAAGTACGCGAGAAGAAGCGTCGAAACGGCAATGGATGCATCGGACAGGATCATGATGATGCGCCGATTGCCGCGATCCACCACGGTTCCGGCAATCGGACCAAGAAGGATCTGCGGCAGCATGGCGAACAGCGAGGCGGTTGCCAGTACGGTCGCCGAGCCGGTTTCTTTGGTCAGATACCAAATGAGTGCGAACTGAACCAGCGATGACCCAAACAGGGAAAATGCCTGCCCGGTAAAAATGGTAAAGAAGCGGACAGACCAATTTTTGGGTAGGGAGGTTTCAAGATTATTCATAGTTGCCTTAATAAAATTTGAAAATCAGCCACTCGAGTTAAGAATATTTTACTTATTAATTGAATTTTGTCAATGTTATTTTGTCAATTCTTATTTATTGGCTCTGGAAAATTAATATTTTCAACATGAAATTGATATTTCTAATACCCGAGCAAGATTTTTGATGGGAAGCGTAAAAAAACCCCCGCCATTTGGGTCCTGGCGGGGAGGTGTGTTAGGCGGTAATGTTCTTCTCGTAGATCACGCTGCGCATGACCGGTTTGAAGCCGCAACTTTCATACAGGGCAAAAGCGCCGCTTGGGTTTTGGGTATCCACGCCCAGCATGGCTTCGGTTATGCCCATGTCTTTGAACATTTGCAGGCTGCGCATGAGCAAGGTACGTGCCAATCCGCGTTTGCGCCACGGACGGCGTGTGAAGATGGGGTCGGTCATGCCGCGTTGGATATTGAATTGCTTGTTCACTTCTTCATCCACCGTATTTAGTACGCCGGCTGCAATCTGGTCGCCGTCCCATGCCACCTGCCAAAGCGACGGTTTGAATACCGGACTGGAACTCCACGCCTGATAATCGGCATCACGGATGGGGGAGTGCCCCCAATGGTCTTGAAAGGCTTCGTCCAGCGCATTGATGACAGCGCGGTAGTGACTTTCCGGCACGGGGCGCACTTCCAACCCTTCGGGCATGGCTGGCACTTCGATGGGTTCGTTCAGATCGCGCGACATGCGGTTCATGAAACGTACGGGCGAGAATCCCTGCCCTTCGAGCGCGCTTTGCAGCATCGCATCTTTTTCGACATTGCGCAGGAACGCCCGCAAAATGGATGTACTTGCGGCTTTTGTCTCTGCGGCGACTTCACGACTGCGCTTCTCCACCCACTCGAGCAGGTGACTGTAAAGGAGCGGAATCCTCGCTGTGGGGTGGAGGTTGAACGGAAAACCGAACACCTGTCGTCTTTCATCATCCACATCCCAATCCACGCGGACGTAGGCGGCAAGGTCACCTTTTCCATCTTCTACCATGAGCATATCCGTCTCAGGTTTTGAGTTGACCAAATGCCCGTAATCGCGTTCGATATCTTCGGCGGTCGTCCAGATCTGGGCATCATCTGCAACGGAGATGTCCTGGATCAACTTCGCCATCTTGGGGTAATCGCTCCTCCCGGCAAACCCACGGAAGTGATAGTGATTAAGTTCGTTCATGAGAGATCTCATCTCCACTTTCATTGTTTTTCCAGAATAAGATGAATAGCATGCCGATCACCAAAACGGCTGTGACCGCCAACCCGCCTTCCGGACCAAATGCACCGCCGGTGAGCCAATCCTGACCGGTTTCCATAAGATTGATCAATGTGCCGCCTTCGGCATCTGTACCGCTGACTTGGAAGCCGAAGAAGTTCCCCTGCACCCAGTTCCACACGCTGTGCAGGGCGCTGATGCCCCACAGGGAGCCTTCGCGCATGGCATACAGACCTGCGAACACACCGAATAAGGTGAGGTTGATGAGCGCGATGACACTCAAACCGGGGTTGAGTCCATGCAGGAGGGCGAAGATGAGCGAGGAGATGAGCAAGCCAAGCCACGGTTTGTAGCGCGCACCAATGACGGGCAGGACCCAGCCGCGAAGGAGAACTTCCTCTGCGCCGCCTTGTACGATCCAACCGACCAGAACGAGCACGACTCCCGCCACAGCGGCAAACCCCTGTTTGGATGGGTCACCCTGCTCGAACGATACGCTGCCGAACAGGGATAGAATTCCCACCGAAACTGCGAACATGAACATTCCGATGAGGAAACCGCGTCCGTATTGGTAGGCGGCATTTTTCATCTCGTAACCGAGCGTCCAAAATGGACGTTTTTCAACCCATTTGAGCCACGCCCAAAGGATCGCGTAGATCAACACAAAGGCAAAGATCAACTGCATCCCCATCCAAAAACCGGCGGCAGTATTGGAAACCCCCTCCAGAGAGACGCCCGTATCTGTGAACCCATACATTAACCCCAGAATGACGATCAGTGGAAGGACGCCAAACTGCGCAACCAAGGCAAAGATCATAGACAGTGGAATGACGGCTGCAATGTGCGTAAGTCGTTGACCTTTACGCGCAAATTCAAAAAGCCTGCTGTTATCGAACCATTTCATATAGAGGTCTCCAAAGTTTTATTGTAAGGCGTTATGCAGATTCCGCTTTGCCCAACGCCCAAACGCTGATGATGCCCATCAATTTGGCAACACCATTCACAATGAGCACGGAGAATGCGCCGAAGATCAAGCCAAGCGCCGAAGTGACAAGGGCTTCTTGCATGGTATCGACGACAAAGCCGTTCCACAGCATCATCTGTGCATCGGGGAAATAGGTAAGGATGAACGGCGCACCGATAAACGCCAGGCTCACAGCCACGAACGTCACCGCAATGGTAAATGCGATCACACCGAGCGGCATTTTCAACAACAAATAGCCAAGTTCCTTCCAGAATTGCAGGCTTTTCAATTGCGCCACAAGGATCGCCGTTGCAGTTTCTTTTTCTGAAGGTCGGGCTTCCGGTTTGGCGATCTGCACGCCCAGGAAAAGCGTAGTCAACTTGCGGTCCAGGTCACCAAGGATGTATGTGACGAAGATCATCGCGACCAGCAGCGGCAGACCGATAATGGTAATCGCCAGCCCTGCCCCCACACTAAACCCTGTGATCAGAACCACAAAATACAAAATCCCAAGCGGGAGGCTAAAGAGCAGGTAAAGCAAATTGGGGAAGAATTTTTTCATTGTTTTACTCCTATAAAATCTTTCCGGCGTTCGACAGAGCGTCTTTCACAGCAGCGCTCGCCTGAAAAATGCCGTACACTTTGATCGACTCGATCATTTCAACCGCGAGGGCAGGGGAGACCTCATTAGGAATGGTGTAAATGCCCACAATGCTGATCTTGATTTTTTCGCCTTTCGCCTTGTACCTCTCAAAATCGGCAAGGCTATGGTAAAACGCACCCACGCCGTAGGAATGGCGCGTCACCGATTGCTGCACTTCGAGCGTATGTTTCTCCAACTGCGAACGAATCGCCGAACGGATAAAATCGGTGCGGTTCGAATAATGTCCCTGCTCCACCAGCAGGTCGATCTTTCCCAACTCCACTGCGTTCATATTGATGGTAATTTTCTCAGTATCTGCCATTATCGCTCCTTTTACCATCCATATGGATGGTCAATGGATGTATTTTACGCATTAATTCGTTTTTGTCAAGGAAAAACATCCCTCTGGATGGTATTTGGATGTTTTTTTTGACCTAAAAGAGATTAGGGCGCGGAACTTACCCATAACGCATCACCATTGGACTGATTTCTAATCCGGCGCTTCCAGCTTCATCCTCGCCCGGAAATTTTCGAATTAATAAAGAATCCAAGTTGCCACCTTGCAACAGTTAGTCATGATTATTCGCTAAAAACCCTCACCCTGCCCTCTCCCAACGGGAGAGGGGGAAAAGCCTTGTTAATCGGGGTGAGGGAGGTTTTTGTAATCATGGTAGCAACTTGGGTTAAAGAACAAGACTCACTTGTCTGGAGTGAGTCTTGTTCGAAAATCTATTTTGTGCTACGGAACCGGAGGTGGATCAGTTGGGGGGATAAAAATGAGCGGCATACAGAAACAATTCCCATTAAGGCAGATCAAGTAGGTCCCAACCGGGCACGATGTACCAGGGGGAACAGGGGCACTTTGAACACTTTGAGGGACCGGGCAAATGCCGGGTTCGCTGCCATTTGGTTGAAAGCCCACAGCCATGCGGCAGGAATTGTCCACTTCTGATACAGCCTTAATGGGGTAGAAGTATTCCAAACCTGCATCCGCCGCGCCGGCTTCTTCGTGAGTGAATTTATCATTCATGTCAAAGATACCAGCATCCAAAAGGGAGGTACCTGCCCACATATTGATCATGAATTGGGTTGGGTTGCCAATGGCGGATTTTTTGACGGAAAATTCAATGGTATTGGAGTCGTTCGGAGAGAGGCGCACCCAGGCGGTATCCGGGTCATCGCCAACGCCTTCTTCAAAAACCAGTGTTTCGAAGCCATCACCAGTGACAGCTGGATCATCCGTAAGGGTGGGCATTTCGCCTCCAACGTCTTTGTTGGCATCGTTGTACACGCGGACGGTTTTAACAGTCCAGTCAGTTGATTCAGGTTTGTTGGCGATCACCAGCCAATCGCCTTTTCCATCGAGGGTTACATCCAGTTCTATGGCATATTTTTCATCAGAAGAACTGGCTTCTTGTAATTCCTTCAGGGTTACGGAGCCGTATATCCATGTATCATCCTGGTGAACTTGCGTGTTCACAATGTCCAATTGCGGGAAGTACATGTCCATGGTGTTGGCATTGAACGGACGTTCAAAACGCCCAAATGTGAAGCGGTCACCCCCGATAAGGCTGTTGTTTTCGAGGACATTGGATGAGTCGAAGTCCGCGGCTTGTCCGTTCTGGTCTTCCGGCAGGCTGACTGGAATGGTCGTATGTTCGATGTCCGGCTCGGCGGGTGGTGCTGAGGCTTCGGTGGGAGCTTCCGTTGCTGCTTCGGTTGCCGCTTCGGTAGGCGCTTCAGTGGATACTTCATCACCGGCCGGGGCGCCACACGCCAATGCGGCGATAACGAGGAACGATATTGCCATGATAATACGGGGTGTTAATTTTTTCATGTCTCTCTCCTTCTATTTTTAAAACGATAGCAGAATATTATTTTAAGGGGTTGTGCCATGGGTTGAATGGTACGTGAGTACTTTTTTTGCAAATTTAGTACTTAAGTTTCCATCATCGTATAATTCCTTCATGACCTTCATCCCCCAACCCCCTCGTATCCCATTCCTCCTCAAAGTCGGAATTCTGCTTTCCGAACGAATCACTGGCAAGATCATGCTTCCGCCGCGCATCCTCTCCTGGTATCCCAAAGCCGCCATCGGGTCCGGGGTGATGGAAGCGTTCGTGGCGCATGAGGACGGTCGCATGGACAAACGGATGCTCAAACTCATCCGCATGACCGCGTCATATACGGTTGCCTGCCCCTTTTGCGTGGATATGAATTCGCATGAGTACCGTAAACATGGCATCACCGATGAAGAAGCCCAATCCCTGCGTGGTGACGTTGAAAACGTATCTTCTTTTTCCGAACGCGAAAAACTGGCGATTGCCTACACCCGCCTGATCTCTGCAACGCCTCTAAAATTTCATCCTGACATGGTGGACAAAGTAAAAGCTGCCTTTACCGAACGGGAATTCGTCATTCTCGCCAGTACGGCGGCACAGGTCAATTTTTGGGCGCGTCTGATTCAGGGATTGGGTATCCCGCCTGCCGGTTTCGGGGATTAAAGCATCAACGTCTTGATCTCCTGCAATAACTTGACCATTTGCTTACGGGCATCGCTATCGCCCACTCCAGCCGTGCCGATGGCATCTCCGCGACCTAGTTTGATGTGATAAGTATCCAACTCGACCTCTCGTTCAGCGAACGCCTGCCACGAGAGGAAAGTGCGCTTGGTTTCCACAGACCAATCGTTCTTCCAATACAAACCGCCCGCACAGATGGCAAACCCCAGTTTGTTGTTTCCAAAAATCGTATCGTCGTAGACCATGATGATCGTTTCATTGGCAGGGATGTTAAACTGTTCGCGCACGGTTGCCATACGTTTGGAATCGATGGTCTCATCTAAATAAAGGTTGCGAACTTCTTCGTACTTGATGCACACTTCGCGAATGGACTTCGGCTCACCTTTCTTTCCTTTGCTTTCCGAAATCTTGATGGGTGCGCCGCAGTTAGGACAATTAGGCTGATGCTCTAAAAATTCTGTACCGCAGTATTTACAGGTAAACATGAGATAACCTCGAGGCAAGATTGCCTGATTTTACACGAAAAAAAAGACCTCCGAGCCATCACGACTCCGGAGGTCTCAATTACCAATCTCTAATTACTATTTACCAAGTTTCTTCTTCATCGCTTCCGTCAGCGCCGGGAGGATGGCGAACAAGTCACCGACCACACCGTAGCGGGCTTGCTTGAAAATGGGCGCGTCGGCATCTTTGTTGATGGCGACGATTAACTTGGCATTGCGCATACCGACGAGGTGTTGGATCGCACCGGAGATACCAGCGGCGATGTACAGGTCAGGCGCAACGACTTTACCGGTCTGACCGACCTGATGGGCGTAGGGGATATAGCCGCCGTCCACAGCCGCGCGGCTTGCGCCGACAGCGCCGCCGAGCAATTGCGCGAGTTCGGTGACCAACGCAAAGCCTTGTTGAGCGCGCCAGACTTCGGCTTGCTTCTCGTCCATGCCTGCGGGCGGAGTGAGAGATGGGTTGTTCGAAACGCCGCGTCCACCAGAGACGATGACCGCCGCGTCGCCGAGGTTGACCGCGCCTTCCGAAGCGCCATAGCCTTCGACAGTCGATTTCGCTTCACCGGTTGCCGCCACTTTTGTGATCGTGCCGCTCTTGCCTTCTGCGCGTTCAGGCTTGGGGAAAGCACGTCCGCGGATGGTCGCCATCACAGGCTTGCCAGAGCAGACAGTCTTTTCGATGACTTTGCCTTCGTAGATCGGGCGGGTCGCCACGAATGAGTCGCCGTTGGCTTCGAGTCCCGAAATATCGGTCAGCACACCGGTGTTCAAGTCAATGGCTGCCATCGCCGCCATCTCACGGGTTCGAGCCGTTGTCGGGAACAGGATCAGGTTCGGGCTTTGGGAAGATGCGAGCGCGGCGAGGGTGGAAGCATATACCTCAGCGCGATAATCTGTCAGCGAAGGATCGTCTGCAACGAGGACTTCATCCGCGCCATATTCCACTGCCATTTTTGCAACGTCATCCACACCAGTGCCGAAAACCAGCGCAACAGCCGTGCCGAAACTTTTTGCCAAGCCAAGCGCCTCCCACGAGGAGGGCTGAACTTCACCTTTGAAGTGGTCGATATAAACAAACGTTTTCATAGCACCTTCTCCGCGATGATTTTGTCGGCAAGTTTTTCGGCGATCTCAGCCGGAGTTTCGCCGGTGATCATTTCGATGGTCGCGTCTTGCACGGGCGGGTTCATCAACTCGGTGCGGGTCACGATGGGAGCCGGGGCGCTTGCGCCGATGTCGCCGAGTGACCAAACCGGGATGGTCGCCTTCGACGCTTTGCGGATGCCCATGAACGACGGGTAGCGCGGTTCGCCAATGCTTTGCACGACGCTCAGCACAACGGGAAGATTCGCTTTCATGATCTGTCTTCCCTCTTCGATGACTCGTTCCACCGTCACAGCGCTTCCTTCGACCTTGATGCTGCCAGCCAACCCAAGCATGGGCAACCCGAGGACTCTGGCGGTTTGAGCCGGGGTGAGTCCCGCGCCATTATCAAGGGTCTGCCTGCCGAAGATGACCATATCTGCGCCGCCGATCTTTTGGATCGCCGCCGCCAGCACCTTTGCCGCGCCTACGGTATCGAGGTTGTCGAGCGCCGGGTCGGAGACGAGGACGGCTTCATCGGCACCCATGGCGAGGGCGTGCTTGAGCGCCTCCTTCGCGGACTCGGGTCCGATGCACAACGCGGTGACGGAGCCGCTGTGGGCTTCCTTCATTTGAAGCGCGCCTTCAACCGCATATTCATCGAACGGGTTGATGACCAGCGGCGCGTCCCCCCATGAGACCTGCCCGCCCTCGGCTTTTACCTTCGCTTCCGAGTCGGGGACTTGCTTGATACATGCGATGATTTTCAAGGTGTTCCTCCGTGGTTACGTTTCTATCTCTGTCATTGTGCGTGCTGTAAAACAGGTGTCAGCAAAAAATGACAGAAAAATTATCCTAAATATGCCCGTATGACCATGACATTCGCAATGAGGACGGCGGCAATGCCAAACAGGCTGAAGATCTTTTGTTCAGTTTCCCAGCGTCGACGGTTTTCAATCCGTCTGCTGAAGAAATTCTTGAAATAACCCGGGGTGCGATCTAAGCTGTCACGCAGTTCCTGATAATATGCATCGGTTTTGAACCAAAGTTTATAGCTGTTTGAAAGGAACAGCAGACTCAGAAGGATAAAGACGAGTACAAATCCGAAGGAAGGTTTTTCCATGATCAGATATATTTTTCCATGCGGATGTCGGTCCACAGTTTGTTCTGCCAGAAGGTAAAGTCCGGGATTCTGCCGATCTCGGTGTATCCCATTTTTTGATAAAGCATTTGCGCGGGGGTGTTGAATTCAAAAACGCCCAACTCAATGCGTTTGCAGCCTGCTTTGACGATCTCATTCTCAAGATGCTTCATCGCTAGTGTACCCAGCCCTTTGCCGCGCGCGCCTTCCTCGCCGATGGTGATGCCAATCCACGCGGTTCCCGCCTCTTTTTTGTAAAGGTGCGCAGGGTCGATCTGAAAGCTCATTTCACCAACAAGTTGCCCATCCAGATGGATCAAATAAATGCTTTGATGTTCCAGTCGCTGCGAGATTTCATCCATATTAACCGTGCTTTTTCTTTCAATATCAGCCTGATCGCGATTGGGTCGGGAGATATAGGTCAGCGCCGGGTCATTTTCCCATTTGTTCAACGCATCCGCGACTTCGGAGGAGGGTTGGGATAGCCTTGTGAAAAGAGCGTTCATTGCATCCTTTTGAGTTGCGGGCTATCGAAAACTGGAACTGCTGATGATCTTGCCGGTTTCCAGGTTCAGTTCGCAAAAGCGTCCGTCGCTGGTGAAGGTTGAAATGGTCGAATCTTCGTTGAGTTTGATCTTGGTAAACAATATTCTGGGGTCTGGTTTCTCCGCCTTCCAAAGGATATCTCCATTTGCGTCCACCATGTAGATGTTGGTCTCTTTTACCGGAAAGCCGTCGGTGCTTTCCATGACGACAACGCCCCTTTTGATTTCGATCAATTTTTCCACCTTTGTGTAAATTGGGATGATTTCCATATAAATTCCTCGACTCGGGATGCTGCGAGTGCGTCTGCTGGCTGTGGGGGGGAGGTCGCCTCGGCTGGCATTATTATATCGCAATCCGCCAAAACCTACCGCTCGGTAGGGAAACTGGAAGGACGATCTGATACAACATTAACAGGGGTTCTGTAACTTATTCTGTGCATTTGCATCTAATCGATTGACAAGATTTTTGGAGGTATTCAGAATGAATGAAGTGAAAAACCAACCCAAGGTGCTGATCTTCAGCACGCCATCCTGCTCATTTTGCACCATGGCGAAGAAGTATTTCCGCGAAAAAGGTGTTAAATTCACGGATATCGACGTCAGCCGCGATCAGTCGGCAGCGCGCGATATGGTACGCCGTTCCGGTCAGATGGGCGTGCCCGTGATCGACATCGGCGGGAAGATCATTGTCGGGTTTGACCGCCCGCGGATCAACGCACTGCTTGGAATTAAATAAAACCACTCTCAAGGAGATTCATCAATGGCAAAAGTCAATATTCAACCGCTTGGGACGCGTGTCCTGATCAAACCGCTGGAGCAGGAAAGCAAGACTTCTTCTGGCTTGTTCCTGCCCGAAACCGCCAAAGAAAAGCCGCAGACGGGCGAAGTGGTGGCTGTGGGTGAGGATGAAAGCATCGTCCTCAAGCCAAAGGACAGGGTGCTTTTCGCCAAGTACAGCGGAACCGAGTTCAAATATGACGGTGTGGAGTATCTGTTGCTCGAATCGAACGATGTGCTTGCCCGCTTGAACTAACCTGTTTCCCCAATTGTTAAAACAAAAGCCCGACGCGTGTTACGAAATGCGTCGGGCTAATGGTTGGGGTGATCTTCCATCATTGCTCCTGGACTCCCATATTGCTGAGTTCCTCCGGGCTGTACTGCGCGACGAACAGGTCAGATCCAGCCAGGGCGAGCAGTAGAACGGCGACCACTACTGCAAGTACGAACATGTTGCAACTCCTTTCTGTTGATACCAATATAACGAATTTCAGTGCAAAAGGTTACTCCCCTAACAGTACTGTAATGGAAAAACAATACAATTTTGAAAGGGATGCGCAATGGACGTTGACTCTGCGGATTTTGTTCCAGTGAGAGAGTGGAAATGCATTGGAAGTTGATGATCTTCCTTATTGACATTCCACTTATTTGAGATAAAATACATCCCGCCAATCAAATGGATATGCCGAAGTGGCGGAATTGGCAGACGCGCTACGTTCAGGGCGTAGTGAGGGTTCCCTCATGAGGGTTCAAGTCCCTCCTTCGGCACCACAAGACCCGCATCTGCGGGTCTTTTTTTATGGTGAGAATCCGCTTTCGGCGGGGAAAGAAGCGGAGCGCGATCCTGATGATTCGCACCAGCAAAAAGTGGACAAGGGTGGTATAATTGCACTATAAATAAGCGCTTTCTTCATCTAATGCGACACGAAGTTTCCCCCCATCTTCGTGTCTTTTTATGCCACTTTCCCAAGCAAAATCGTTGCGGGGGATTCCCAAAACAACCGGCTGGCTTCATTAAAAAAGGATTTTTATGGCTGAAGAGAACATGATCGCAGGAAATATCGAGTCGGTGGATATCGACGCTCAGATGCGCACCGCCTATCTGGATTACGCCATGAGCGTGATCGTGGCGCGTGCCCTGCCCGATGCCCGCGACGGGTTGAAACCCGTCCACCGGCGTATTTTGTATGCCATGCATGAGTTGGGCTTGCGTTCCAATTCGGCATTTAAGAAATCTGCCCGTATTGTGGGTGAGGTGCTGGGCAAATATCACCCGCACGGCGATTCGGCGGTGTATGAGTCGATGGCGCGCATGGCGCAGGATTTTTCCATGCGCTACCTGCTGGTGGATGGTCAGGGGAACTTCGGTTCGGTGGATGGCGACGCTCCGGCGGCGATGCGTTATACCGAAGCCCGCCTGCAAAAAATGGCAGAGGAATTGCTGGCGGATCTGGAAAAGGATACGGTGAATTTCGGTCCGAACTTCGATGATTCGCTTCAGGAGCCCCTTGTCCTGCCAGCTCGTATCCCGAACCTTCTCCTCAACGGAGCCTCGGGTATCGCGGTCGGTATGGCGACGAACATCCCGCCGCAGAACCTGCGTGAGTTGACCGCTGCCATTAATTATCTGATCGACAACCATGAGCGGCAGGATGACATCACGGTCGAAGACCTGATGAAGTTCGTGCCGGGACCGGACTTCCCGACTGGCGGCATGATCGTCGGTACGGAAGGGATCATCTCGGCGTATGGAACCGGGCGCGGTCGCATCGTGATGCGCGGCATTGCGCACATCGAGGAAGGCAAGGGCGGGCGGTATCAGATCAATATCACGGAAATCCCGTACCAGGTCAATAAATCGAGCCTGATCGAGCGTATTGCCGAGCTGGTGCGCGAGGACAAGATCGACCAGATCTCGGACATGCGCGACGAATCAGACAAGCGCGGCATGAGCATCGTCATCGAGTTGAAGCGCGGTGCGCAGCCAAAAAAGGTGCTGAACCAGCTCTACAAGTACACTGCGCTGCAATCCACCTTTGGTGTGCAGATGCTCGCACTGGTGGATGGGGAACCGCGTACCCTGCCTCTCAAACGTCTGCTTCAAATTTTCATCGAGCATCGGCAGGAAGTCATCACCCGCCGTTCGCAATTTGAACTGGATAAGGCGAAGGCGCGCCTGCACATTTTGGATGGTTTGCTGATCGCGCTCAATAACATCGACGCTGTCATCAAGACCATCCGCGAGGCGGAGGACGCCGATAAAGCCAAGACCAATTTGATGACACGCTTCAAACTCAGCGAGATCCAGGCGCAGGCAATTTTGGATATGCAGCTGCGTCGCCTTGCCGCCCTCGAACGATGGAAGATCGAAGAAGAACACAAGCAAGTCCGTGCAACCATTGAATATCTTGAAGACCTGCTCGCAAACCCGAATAAAATCCTCGCGCTCATCAAAGAGGATTTGACCGAACTGACAGAAAAATACGGCGATGATCGCCGCACACGCATCTCTGCCGAGGCGAAGGAAGATATTCACGAAGAAGACCTTGTCCCGGATGAATCGGTGCTGATCAGCCTGACCGAACGTGGATATATCAAACGTGTTGCCGCATCCGCTTTCCGGTCTCAGAGCCGCGGCGGGCGTGGTGTTAAGGGTCACACCACCAAGGATGAGGATGAAGTTGTGATGCTCATCCCGGCGCGCAGCCTTGATACGATGCTCTTCTTCTCGGACAAAGGCAAAGTCTATTCCGAAAAGGTTTATCAGATCCCCGACCTCGACCGCGCTACCAAGGGTATTCCACTGGTCAATATTCTGTCGCTGGGACCCAACGAAAAGGTCACAGCCGCCATGTCCATCCGTGAATTTACGCCGGATCACTACTGTGTGTTGATGACCGGACGTGGACGCATTAAACGTGTCACTATGGAAGAGTTCGCTTCGGTCCGCCCCTCGGGCTTGATCGCCATGAACCTGGACGACGGCGACACCCTGGGCTGGGCACGCCTGACGTCCGGCAAGGACGAGATCATCATCATCACCGAAAACGGACAGGCGTTGCGCTTCAATGAGAGCAAGGTCCGTGCCATGGGCAGGCAGGCGGCAGGGGTGCAAGGCATCAAACTCAAGAAAGAGGATGCCGTCACCAGCATGGACGTGGTTGAGAAGGACGGGGCATTACTGGTCGTCACTACGAGCGGATTTGGCAAACAAACCCCGCTGACCGAATATGCACCAAAGGGTCGTGCCACAAGCGGTATCTCCACCATCGACCAGAAAGCCTTGAAAGATATAGGCAAGATCGCGGCTGCGCGTGTGGTTCAAAAGGAAGATGACCTGACCATCATGACCGCCAACGGGGTTACGATCCGTTTGAAGGTGAAGGATGTGAAGCAATCCGGGCGTTCGACGCGCGGTGTGCATCTCATTAAACCGCAGGAAGGTGATAGTGTCGCTTCTGTGGCGCGCATCTCGGCTGAGGACTTAAAGAAAGTTGGGGCTCAAATGGAGGAAAAAGAAGCCGAAGCCCAGCCGAAGTTGGTGTAATGCCCATTCCAAAATTAAACAAAAACAGGCAAGGACATACCTCGCCTGTTCAATTTAATTTACCCTTACAGCACAAACTTCCCAAACACAAACAGCGCCAGTGAACCGATGATGCAGGTTGCCATCATCAAAAGGAACACCAGCACAAAGCGCTGGAATGATGTCATGCCGAGGAAGCGTCCCGGTGTTCCGCTCGAATAAGATGACGAAGCAGGCTGATAGGTAGCTTCGCCTTCCTCATAAAAAGGTTTGGATGCGGCATCATTTCGAAGATCGTCAAACATGGAAACCTCGTCTTTTCTAAAAGTATATCACGCGATGGGGCGCAGGCTGACATCCCCAAAACGGACAATAATGGATTTGTCATGCTCATCGCGCAGGCGCAGGCTGCCATCGGATTCAAGCCCGTCCAGTCTGCCAGTGACGAGTTCTCCGCTTCCCGCCTGGATTTGAACCACCTCGCCACGATACGCCAATTTCTCCTCCCAGGCAGAAATGATCGTATCCGTCCCGATCTGCTCGCGCCAGGCAAGCAGGGCGTGTAGAACCTCGTACAACACGTCCTCGCGTTGCGGCGCCGACGTTCCCAATTCGTCTGCAAGGCTGGTGGCGGGGAATTGCAACTTCTCCCGCGGCGGCACGGCTTCCTTGCAGACGTTAATGCCCATGCCGACCACCAGCGAATCGACATCCTCGCCTGCCCAGACGGATTCGATCAAAATTCCCGCCAGTTTTTTTCCATCGACCAAAATATCATTGGGCCATTTGATCTGGGGAGACAGCCCAAGTTTCAGACAGGCATCCGCTATGGAGAGGGCTGCCAAGCCCACGGTCCGCGAGAGATGCGGGCGCATGGGCGCGGCGGGGCGCAGGATGAGGCTCATCGCAAGGGCGCTGCCTTTAGGCGTGAACCATTTTCGGTCGAGCCGTCCGCGCCCCTGCGTCTGTTCATCTGCAATGACCAATGAGACATCCTTTGCGCCTTCTGCCGCCCACGCCAGCGCCTCGTCGTTGGTGGAGCCGATGGAGTCGAAGTAACGCAAGCCGCCGGGGTTTAGTTTGGAGAGCGATTTTTTGAGGGAGGATTCGTTCATGGAATTAAAAGACCTGCAGGTTTTCAAAACCTGCAGGTCTGATCGTTTACTGAACAATATCGTACGGGTTGATGTTCGCGCCGCCGACACGGATCTCGAAGTGCAGGTGCGCGCCGAAGGAATTACCGGTATTTCCGGAAAGCCCGACGACCGCACCCTGACCAACGGTCTGGCATTGCGAGACGAAGATCGTGCTCAAGTGGGCGTAGACGGTCACATAGCCGTTGCCGTGATCGATCTGTACCACGTTGCCGTAGCCGTAGTTCCAGCCGCCCTGAGCCATCGTTACCACGCCCGTCCCCGCCGCGTACACATTCGAGCCTTCCGGCGCGCTGATGTCAATGCCGAGATGCCCGGGTCCGTACGCATTTCCTGAAAGCGTATGGTCGTCTGCGGGCCAACCGAAGCCGCTTGCCACAGGTCCGCCGCCGCAGGTGTTGGCAGCATTTGAGCCGCCGGTCCCCGTGTTTGCGCCGCGAGCCGCTGTTTGCAAGTCTGCCGCCCAGTTGCGCAGTTCGCGCGATCCGCCGGGGATCATCACAATGGTGCCGGGTTCAATGGTCGGATTCGTCAGGTCGATCTGGTTGCCGGGGAAGTTGATGATGTCTTCAGGTTCTGCAAAGAATTCTTTTGCAACGCTCTCGAACGTATCCCCTGCCTGCCACTCGTAATACAAGCCGTCCACCGGCGGGATGGTCAACTCCATGCCGGGGCGCAGGTTGTGCGGATTATCCTCCAATTGTTCGTTGACATAGAGGATGGTTTCGGATTTGACTTGATAGGTCTCCGCAATGCGGTACATTGAATCGCCGCGCACCACACGATAGAGGGACGACTCATAACGTGGTCGTTCGGGGATATTGGTCTTCAGCTGCAGTTTACGCAGAATGGCAGAAAACCCGCCTCCACCCTGACTGAGAGCGGGTTCGCCAACCTGAGGTTGACCTTCCTCTGCGAGCGGTGTCGGCTCCGCCGGGACGGTTACCACGGTAGGCGGGATGGTGCTCTTGTAATAAAGAGTCCCACCCAGCAGACTGACAACAAGCACAATGGTCAGCACCCAACTGACGATGGAAAAACGATCCGCTTTGTGCCTGGGTTTCGGCTCGTTTTCCGCAGTCGCTGGCTCTGGTTGTTGCTTCTTATTATTAAATCGTTCCAGAAATTTTTTCATTCGTAATGAACTAAGTTAGGCGTCCCTTGTAAGGTTTTCAAGAAATTCCGTATTGTTGCGTGATTTTTCCATGCGTGTAATGATGGCTTCGGTTGCCACGGCATTGTCCATGCCGGCACCTGCAGGCGGCGGAGAGATCATCTGGATGAACATGCGACGCATGAGCCAGGCACGTTGGAGCAGGTCAGGTCCGAGCAGCAGGTCTTCGCGGCGGGTGGACGAACGTTCGATGTCCACAGCAGGGTAGATGCGGCGTTCCTGCAATTTGCGTGAGAGGTGCAATTCCATATTGCCGGTGCCTTTGAACTCTTCGTAGACCACATCATCGAGGCGGGATCCTGTGTCGACGAGGCAGGTAGCAATGATGGTCAGCGATCCGCCATCTTCCACGTTACGAGCCGCGCCGAAGAAACGTTTGGGCGGGTACAGAGCCGAAGGATCCATACCACCCGAGAGCGTGCGCCCGGAGGGGTTGACCACAAGGTTGTAGGCACGCGCGAGGCGGGTGATCGAGTCCATTAAGATTACCACGTGGCGTCCGATCTCTACCAATCTCTTAGCGCGGTCTAAGGCAAGTTCCGCCGTGCGGACGTGCGAAGTGACCGGCTCATCGAAGGTCGAAGCGACCACCTCGGCATCCACCGAGCGGTCCATGTCGGTCACTTCCTCGGGGCGCTCGCCGATGAGGGCAATGATCAAATGAACGTCGGGATATTTGGTTGATATCGAATTCGCGATCTGCTTGAGAATTGTGGTCTTGCCCGCCTTTGGGGGAGAAACGATCAACCCGCGTTGACCTCTGCCGATGGGTGCAATTAAGTTGATTAAACGGGGAGCGAGGGTTGCCTGGTCTATTTCCAAATCAAAACGTTTTTCAGGGAAAATGGGGGTGAGGTTTTCAAATACGGTCCTGCGTCCAGCTTCTTCCGGGTCCAGACCATTGATCGATTCCACCTTGAGTAGACCGAAATGCCGTTCACTTTCACGCGGCGGACGTACCTGCCCGATGACAAGGTCGCCCGCGCGCAGGTCGTAACGCCTCAATTGCGCCTGCGAGACGTACACATCCTGGTCACTGATGCGATAGTTGGTGGCTCTTAGGAAGCCAATCCCTTCGCTCATGATCTCCAGAATGCCGCCGCGCAGTTCGATACCTTCCTTCTGCGCCTCCGCCTCGCGGATCAGCATGGCGAGGGTTTCTTTCTTCAGGCGGTTGGCATTGGGAATATTAAAACTTTTCGCCATTGCGCGCAATTTTGACAGCGGTTCGTTTTCTAGTTCGAGTATTTTCATGTTGTGTTCTCTTTTGGGAAGTATGGAATAGGAATGCGAAAAAACCAGTCCCCACTATGCCGGGCTGGTGGATTTCCTCATGCTGTTGTCGGTGAATTTGGGGTTTTGGTCAAGGTTATCGTCGTGTTCCCAGCCGCAAAGGATTTGAGACTGGCGTGAAACTAATTTCAAATTTCAAGCATCAGGGGAGATGGCTGGATTATAGCACTTCCATGCAAGTGGTGCAAGCACTTAAGTACTATTTTTCGTCATTGAGTATACGGTTTTGCAAATACAGCAAATGCCTGTAGAAAGAGTCTTTGCCAGCAAGTTCCGTATGAGTTCCGCGTTCGATGATCTGTCCGTGGTTCATGATGAGGATTTCGTCCGCATTTTCAAGTCCGATCAGGCGGTGGGTGATGAGCAGTGAGGTCCTTTGTTTCATTACCGTGAACAGCGTTTCCAAAACCTGCTGTTCGGTCAGTGGGTCGAGGTTGGCGGTTGGCTCATCCAATATCAAGATCGGCGCATCTTTGATGAGCGCGCGTGCGATTGCCAGCCGTTGACGTTCGCCGCCGGAGAGGCGCAGTCCCTGCTCGCCGATCAGCGTGTCATACCCTTTCGGTAGGTTCATGATGAACTCGTGAATCTGCGCGGACTTGCACGCCACTTCCACTTCTTCTCTTGTGACTTTCTTGCGGGCGAAGCGCAGATTTTCGTAAATGGATGTGTTGAAGAAGTAGGTATTCTGGGATACAACCCCGCATCTCGCGCGGACCTCGTCCTGATTCAACGCTTTGAGCGCCTCTCCGCCGAAAGTGATTTCTCCTACTTTGTAGTCCCAGAAGCGCAATAATAAATTGGCAATGGTGCTCTTGCCCGCGCCGCTTGGTCCGACGATGGCGAGGGAAGTCGAAGGTCGAAGGTCAAATGTCAGGTTATGCAGGGCGGGTGTGGTTTGGGTGGGGTAGGTGAAAGATAAATCCGTAATTCGTAATTCGTGATTTGTGATTTGGGACTGGTCACTGGTCACTGATACCTGGTCACTGATCTCCGGCTCTGTATCCACCACCTCAAACAACCGTCTTGCCGCTTCGTGGGCGGAATTCCACATTTGGGCGGCGAGCGGTAATGGCAGGACGGCTTCAAACGAAGCGAAAGTAAGCAGGGTCAGCGAAGCCAGCATGGGACCGGCAATCTCGCCGTTGATGATCTGCGGAATGGTCAGGAAGAGGATTGTCCACATGCCGAGGTTGGTAAGCAGAGTTCCCAGTGCAGAGTGGATACCTGTCACGCGCGCCATGCGGCGTTGGACGTTGCCATACTCATTGGCATTGACTGAAATTTGCGTGAGGCGTTCATCGGCGCGACCGTAGGCGATGAGGTCTGCCATGCCTTGAATGCCGTCCACGAGGCGAGTTTGCAAGTCGGCACGCAGGGAGATGGTCTGCTCAGCAGATTTGCGGCTGGTCATCTGCGCGAGGATGGGCAGGAACAATCCGAGGCTGAGATAAAAGGTCAAATAGACAGGGGCAAGCAGCGGGTAGAAAGAAGCGAGGAAGATGGCGGTAAAAGTCCCAACAACGATGGCGGTCAACGGGGGCGAAACGACGCGGACGTAGAAATTTTCCAATGTTTCTACGTCACCGATGACGCGGGCAAGCAAGTCGCCCGAGCGGAAATTCATCAAGCGGGCGGGGGCGAGGGGTTCGAGTTTTTCGTAGAACCAGGCGCGCAGTTTGGCGAGCAGGCGGAAGGTGACGTCGTGCGAGACGAGGCGTTCGAGGTAGCGGAAGACGGCGCGGGTGATGCCGAAGAAGCGCGTGCCGACGGTGGATACGCCAAGGTCTGCGACAGAGACGGCGATGGCGGCGGTGGAGATGAGCCACGCCGAGGTGCCCATGAGCGCAACGCTGGCAAGGATGGTGATGGAACTGAACAGGACGGAAATTGCCACGCGATGCCAGTTGCCGCGCAGGAAGGTGAGAAGGCGGGGGAGGATGGATTTTTGATTTGCGATTTGCGATTGACGATTGGTTGAAGGTTGCAAGTTTAAGGTTGAAGGTTGTTGGGTCGGTTTTGAGGTTGGGAGATCTTCAACTTGCGACTTGTAACCTGTACCCTGTAACTCGTAGGTTTTCACCATGCTCGCATACATGCCGTCCTTCGCAAGCAGTTCTTTGTGCGTGCCTTGTTCGATGATCTTGCCTTCGTCGAGGACGATGATCTGGTCGGCTTGGAAGATGGTGTTGAGGCGATGGGCGATGGTGATGACAGTTCGTCCCTGCATCAACTCGCGGGTGGATTCTTCGAGCAGGGATTCGGTTTCGGGGTCGAGCGCGGAGGTGGGTTCGTCGAGAATCAGAATCGGCGCGTCTTTGAGGAAGGCGCGGGCGAGGGCAAGGCGTTGGGCTTGTCCGCTGGAGAGGCGGGCGCCGCTTTCGCCGACGAGGGTTTCATATTTCTCGGGCAGCGATTCGATGAAGTCATGCAGGCGCGCGGCTTTGGCGGCGCGGACGACTTCTTCGTGGGTCGCGTCCGCTTTGCCAAGGCGGATGTTTTCGGCGATGGTGGTGTGGAAGAGGTGTGGTTTTTGGGGGACCCAAGCGATATTGGGTTGAAGGTCAAAAGTCGAAGGTCGAAGGTCGCCTTCGGTGGGCTGGATGAAGCCGAGGAGGAGTTGGGCGAGGGTGGATTTGCCTGCACCAGTTTTGCCGACGAGGGCAATGTGTTGACCTTGTTTGATTTGCAGGTTGATGTTTTGTAGGGCGGGGGTGGTTTCGTTGGGGTAGGTGAAAGATAAGTTTTCAAGTTGAAGGTTGAAGGTTGAAGGTTTTGGACCTTCAACCTTGTAACCTGCAACCTGTAACTCAGAAACTGGCGTATCCAAAATTTCATAGATCCTCTTCGCCGCGGTTGTGCCGTTCATGCCTGCATGGAAGCGTGCGCCGAGGGCGCGGAGGGGCATGTAGAACTCGGGGGCGAGGACGAGCAGGAAGAGCGCGGATTGGAATTCCATGTTGCGGTAGAGCAGGCGAAAGCCGATCTCCACGGCGACGAGGGCGGTGCTGATGGTGGCAAGCATCTCCAACGCGAGCGCGGAGAGGAAGGTGATGCGTAAGACGCTTAACGTCCTATCGCGGTATTGTTCAGAAACCTTGGCAATGGTCTTGGCTTGTCCCTTCGATTGACCGAAGAGTTTGAGCGTGGTCAGCCCCTGTAGGCTGTCGAGGAAGTGGGCACTTAGCAGACGCAACGTTTCGTATTGGCGTTTTGTGACCGCTTCCGCGCCTTTGCCGATGATGATCATGAAGAAGGGAATCAGCGGGGCGGTGATGAGGAAGACCAAGCCAGTGAGTAGGTCAATGGGGAAAACGAAAAATAAAATGGAAATAGGGACAAGTGCTGTGATGACGAGCTGCGGCAGATACTGGCTGAAATACGCATCCAACGCTTCGATGCCTTCGACGGCGGCGGTGGTCAGTTCGCCTGTGCGTTGTCCACGGGCGTAGGCGGGACCCAGTTTGAGGATGTGCGCAAAGAGTCGTTCGCGCAGGTCGGTTTTGATTTTTACGGCGACGGCGTTGGCGGCGACTTCATTGAGCCATGTGAAGAAGGCGCGTCCGCTGATGGCGAGGAGGATGAAGGTGAGGGGTGTGGTGACTTGTGCGAGAGTCTGTTTTTGGAGGAAGACTCCGTCGATGACGCGGCTGAGGAGCCAGGATTGCCAAATGGTCAGGAACCCGGCTGAAAGTCCGGCAAGAATCGTTAATGTCAAAGAGAGGCGAGTGTCGCGGGTGAGGGATAAAAGTCGACGGTGCATGGGGGACGGGTCACAAGTCTAAGGTTGAAGGTCACAGGTAAAAAAACGTTGGCAGGTCGAGGTCAGTATAACCTTCAACCTGCCAACGTTCAACTTGCAACCGATTTAATACACAAGACTCTTCTTATCCGTGCTGACGCGTTTGCTGAACATCCAGTACGTCCAGCCTTGGTAGGCGAGCACGATGGGGACGAAGATCAGCGCGACGATGGACATGACGGTCAGCGTGTATTGCGAGGATGATGCGTTGTAAATGGTCAGTGACCATGCGGGGTTGAGCGTGGAGAGCATCACGTTGGGGAAGGTCATGCTGAAGAAGGTGACCTGGGTGAGCACGATGTTGAGCGCCACCATGATGAACGCCCAGCCTTCACGCTTTTGGTTGATGAAGTAACCCGCTATAAGCAAGGTGGCGAGAGCAGCGATGGGGATGATGCCGGGGTTGACATAGCCGCGATTCCAGAAGCCTGCAATATAGGTGAAGACGCCCAGTACAAAATATAGCACTGATGCGGCGATCCACAACTTTTTGGCGAAGCCGTTCACGCGTTCGCGCAGTTCACCTTCGAGTTTCAAGCCGAGGAAGTTTGCGCCGTGCAACAGGAAGATGGCGACTGTGGTCACGCCGCCGAGCAAGCCGTAGGGGTTGAGCAGGGTGAAGAGATTGCCCGTGAACATCATGTTCTCGTCAATGGGTACGCCGCGTGCGAGGTTGGCAAAAGCGGCGCCGAGCAACAAGGCAGCGAGGAAAGAGCCAATGGCGATCATCCAGTCGAAGCGGCTGCGCCAGGCAGGGGCGGCGTCTTTGGAGCGGTATTCAAAGGAGATACCGCGAATGATCAAACCGACCAACAGCAGGAAGAGCGCGAGATAAAAGCCGCTGAACATGGTGGCATACCAGTGGGGGAAAGCGGCAAACATCGCGCCGCCTGCGGTCAGCAGCCAGACTTCATTGCCATCCCAAGTGGGACCAATCGCATTGATGATGGCGCGGCGTTCCTCATCTTTTTTGCCGAGGAAAGGCAGCAACATGCCCACACCGAAATCGAAGCCTTCGAGGAAGAAGAACCCGATCCACAGAACTGCGATCAAAATGAACCAAAGAATTTGCAAAAATTCGTACGACATGGTGAACTCCTAGTCATCCGCGCCGACGCGGGCGGGGGCAACATCCACAGACTCGTGCATGGCGGCATCGGGTCCGGCAATGGCATATTTTTTCATCAGGTAGAACATGGCGCCAGCCAGCGCACCATACACAGCCACATACCCGATGAGCGAAATGAGCAGGTCAACGGTGGTGAGATTCGGCGAGATCGCATCTTCCACTTTGAGCAAACCTTGCACGATCCACGGCTGGCGACCCATTTCGGTCAGGATCCATCCGCTGGCGTTGGCAATGTAGGGCAGCGCAATGACCCACGGCACCCACTTCATCCATTTGGCATTGGTGAAACTATCCTTGCGAGTTGCCCACAGGAAGAACGCCGAAAGTACGATCATCAGAAAGCCGATGCTCATCATGAAGCGGAACGTCCAGTAGGTGACAACCATCAAGGGGATGTAATCGCCCGGACCGTACAGCGCTTCATACTCTGCCTGGATGTCGTTCACGCCTCGAACCTCACACTCGAAGTTGTTACAAGCCAGGAAGCTTAATACACCGGGGATGCCGAGTTGACTCGTCCGCAGCGACCAGACTTCCTGTTTGCCGCTCAAGTCACCGATGGTGATGATCGAGAAATCGGCAGGCGCGGAGGTTTCCCAGTGCGCTTCCACCGATGCGAATTTCATCGGCTGTTCTTTATACATGAACACACCCTGTTCATGTCCGCCGAGGAAGACCAACACACTGGCAATGATGCCAACCAATGCGCCCATCTGGAAGGACGGTTTGAATACTTCAAGGTGTTGTTTGCGGATGAGGTGATACGCGCTCACGCCGATCACGAGGAAAGAGGCGGTTGCCAGCCCGGCAGCGATCGTGTGCCAGAAGAAGACCCAGCCCTTGGGGTTGGTGATGAGGGCGAAGAAGTCCACCAGTTCGGCGCGCCCGTTGACTTCGTTGATCACATAGCCGACCGGGTGCTGCATCCAGCCGTTGGCGAGCAAAATCCACAGCGCAGATAAATTCGAACCGATGGCGGCAAGCCAAATCGAAGCGAGATGCACTTTTTCCGAAACCCTGCCTTCGCCGAAGATCCAAATGCCGAGGAAGGTGCTTTCGAGGAAGAATGCCATCAAGGCTTCAACCGCAAGGGGAGCGCCGAAGATGTCGCCGACGTAGCGGGAATATTCCGACCAGTTCATGCCGAACTGGAATTCCTGCACGATGCCAGTCACCACGCCAATGGCGAAGTTGATGAGAAACAATTTGCCCCAGAACTTCGCCATCTTGCGGAAGTTCTCATCGCGGGTCTGGTAATAGCGGGTTTGCATGTACGCCACAAACCAGCCCAAGCCGAGGGTGAGTGGGACAAAGAGGAAGTGATAGACAGTGGTGAGACCAAACTGCCATCTTGAAAGTGTGATTGGATCCATGAATTATCCTCCGAAAAATAATCGCCAAACTTTATCCAATTTGGGAGAGAAACCTTGACCAAATTGGTAAACGATTACTGATATTGTAAGTATTTTGCAGTTCCGAGGGATGTGAAGAATGTCACAACTCATATTGACTATTGTAATATTTAATTTTGTTATTTGTAAACTATTTGTTTCAAAAAACAGGAGCATCATGAGGTTCAGATGCTCCTGTTTGTGTGGCGGCGGGGATTATGAACGTTTGCTTTGGTACACTGCTGCCAGAATCTTCAGGTTCAGCACGACGAAGCGCCACAGTTGATACAGCTTGAAGTTCATCCAGAACTTTTCGGCTTTTGAGAATTCTTGTGAGGGTTGCATGTCTGGTCTCCTATTCAGGGATGATCTTCCAGCCGGGGAGGGCTTTGAACTTCCAGATAAAGGTGTGATGGAGCATGAACTTCATCCATGCGCCGCTGACGCCCATTTCAAGGTGCGAGGTGAACAGGTCGCGCCCGAACTCGTTGGTGAATTTCTTGCGGTCAGGCACAACTGGGTGCATCACGATGGTCACGGCGTTGCCATCCCAGAGTGAATCGCCCATGCTGGCAATACAGGCGGCGACCATTTCGGTCATGGGTTCGCTGTGGGTCATCTCGCCTTTTTCGATCAGGTCGGCGATGTTGAGCGCGACCACACGCCCGATCACACCGCTGACCATGCCGGTGCGCGGAGGGGCGGGGGCAATGAGCAGGTTGTTCTTGTTGGTGAACGGCTTGGAGATCGGTCCCGGAGGGGCAAATGCGATACCGGCTGCAAAGACGTTCTTGTAGGTGGGATTCTGATATCGGGCGGGCCAGGCATCGGGAGTTTGAGCAAGCTCAGGGTAAGGAAGACCGTATTTTCCATCCACCAAAACAAAACCGGCGGGGTTGACCATCTTGGCTGAAATATCTTCCCCATCTTTGCCAATGTATTTGAACGGCTGACCTTTGAACTGCGGGATGAGCATTGAGAAGTCGAAGTCGGTGGTGCCTTCTTCACCTTCGTAGTTCTGCCAGTGGATCTTGCCTTCTTCGATCTTGGTAACGCCGCTTTGGACTTGATAGCGGATGCCGTGATCGTTGAAGACGGAGGTGAGGAATTCCTCGCTGCGCATCACATGACCATTGCGCTTGATCTGCACCCCGTTGACCCCGAAGTCGCCGACAGCGGGTTCGTTCGAGAGCCAGAGGATATCCGCTTTGTCGCGCAGTCCTTTTTTGACGAGGTCTTTGTGAATGTTGACGATGTATTCGAACGCCGCACCCTGACACGTCGCGCCGGGGTGACCTGTACCAATGACGATCTTGACCTGCTCGCCTTTTTTCATGCGCTCACAAAGAGCGAGGTAGGCATCACGCGCTTTGATGGCATGCGGCAGGGAACAAATGGAATGGGTGAAACCGTTCTCCGGTCCGAGACCGGGCGTGCCGGCAAAATTGAGCAAAGGTCCGGGAGCCACAACGAGGTAATCATAGTCAAGCCGTACTTCTTTGCCTGATCCAACTTCTTCGCCCAACACATACTGGTCGCCCTCATCGGGATGAATTTCTTTGGCGGCGGCATGGACGAATTTGACATGCATTTTGTCGTACACCGGTTTGAGTTTGAAGATGGTCTGCTCTGGCTTCATGTGACCAATGCCCACCCAAACCCACGAAGGCACATAGCCGAACACGTCACGGTTGCTGATGACCGTGATCTCGTGCTTTTTACCGAGCCTGCTTCCAAGGTATAACGCTGCGGTGTGCCCCGCGAACCCAGCCCCTATCACTACAACTTTTGCCATAACTTCTTCCTCCTTTGAAGAGTTAAAAAATAAAACAGACAACGGACATAGTCCGTTATCTGTCTTGAACGAAAGAGCGAGCGTCGTGTGCGCGCAGAATGCCATTCCCGGCGCTCAGGGAATGGGTGTGGGGAATAAAGTCTGTTTGCCAGCGAGACATGGTGAATGCGTCCATCCATTGAATGATATGGAATTCACGACGCCACCGAACGCTAAAGCGATGGTCGTCCCTCAATATTTGGCTAACAACTCAGGTCAATTGATCGGTAAAGCCTTGCCGTACAGATCGCAGCGCGGGTTAATCAAGTGGCTGCCATCGATCAAACATTTATTGGTTCGGGTAGGCAGATTCCACACCGGGATTTTCCACGCCGTCAATGTAGCGTGTTCCATACAGCTCACCATTGACTGTGACAGTGTACGCCCCCGAGCCGGAGACATCCTGATCGGTTTCAGCCAGGCTTTTCCATGTGAAGGTGAGTTGATTTCCTTCCAGCGTGCCCGTGCCCTGGTGAATGCCGCCCGAGACCAGCCATTGCAATTCGTATTCGTTCGGGGCTTCTCCAGCGGTTATGAAGAGCGAACCGCCGTACTCCTCACCAGTGGGGTCGAAAGCGTTGAGGGCATACTCGCCGACGATATCCGGCACGTTATCGGCGGGAGCATCCATACCGAGTTGGGCAGGGTCGCCCCGGCAGGCGGTGAGGCTGAGGGCTAGCAAAAAAAGGACAAAAGTAAAACGCTTCATTTTTCCTCGTATTTAGATGAAATTTTCTTCAAAAAGTGACTGCGATCTGGAATTTGCCTACTCTTCCAAGGTCATCAAAAAGGCGATCAAGTCCGCGATCTGCTCGTCGTTGAGGATCTGCCCAAAATTCTGGATCATCTGTCCCTCGGGGAAGCCGGAGACGATGAACGCATTGGGTTCGATAATGGACTGCCGCAGATATTCCTCGGCGGTCATGCCGGGGATGCGTTCGCCGGCGCGGCTGGCAATGCCGTAAAAAGAGGGTCCAATGATGACCTCGTCCTTTTCAAGCGAATGGCAGATGCGGCAGCCTGCGTTCACACCGGCGGCGGTTTCGTAGTAGATCTTTTCGCCCATGCGCGGGTCGGGGATGTGCATGTCTCGGAAGTTGATCGTCAGCACCTGGCGCGGCTCGAGCGTGATGGTCTTGTCGAACAGAACCTGTTCGATGCTTTCATCGGGGCGGTCGTACATTTTGATGAGGACATGATGACTGCCCACCGGCAGTTCGATCTGCTGGAAGATGCGCGCGCCTTGATTGATGTGGTTGTCACGCGCCGTGTAGGTCTCGTCGAAAACCATCTCACCATTCACTTCCAGTGTGATCCGGGTCGGATGGTCAAGATCCGGCTCGACCGAAGGAGGAGGCGCGACGTCTTGAACGGCGTATCCGCTGTGGTGAGTCATCTGGATCGCCACCGTCGCCATATCTTCACTGAAAAATTGGGTTGGTCTATCACTGAGCCAAATTTGAAAGGCGGTGACGAGCGCCATCACGCCGAGCAGCGGCAGGATAAAACGGATGTGGCTGGCATTGGGCGTGAACGAAAAGGCATTCGCTTCAGCCTTGACCTGAGACTTGATCGCGCTGCCGAAGACAGTGGGCGCCGCCCAAGCCGTATGCACACGCGGAATGAACTCGGGCTTCAGTTTTGGTAATCGCTCGCCGTTGACGCGGTCATTGAGCCAGACGTTGCCCTCGCGATTGGCGCAATCTTCGGGAGGGCAGCCAATGAATTGCACATCGCTTGCGCCTGCTTCAAGCGTCTGCGCGGCGAGGTTGGGATTCGCCATCGCAATGCAAGTCAGCGGAATGATATGAGTATCCGGGGCGTTGAAGTGTGCGCCAACACCGTGCATGGCGTGACGTTCACAGGTGAATATGACTTTGACATTTTTGTTCTCAGCGACTTTGCCAAGCGTGGTTTTCCACAGCGGGTCGAGTGGAAGATCGCCGAAGGTCAGGGCATTATCGGGGCAGGAGCCAATGCACACACCGCAGGAAACGCAAAGTTTGGGGTCGATCTCTGCCTGGAATTTGGGACGCGCGCCGTCGGTGCGCGGAACCATTTTGATGGCTAGGTAGGGGCAATCGCGCTCACAGAGGGTGCAGCCGTCGCAGTGGGCGCGATCAACTTGGACGGGACGAAGTTCCTTTGCGCGTGGAAGCATCCACGGCAAGGCAAAGGCAACGCCGACGATGAAGAGCAGGATGCTCCAAAAGATAGCCTGGGGTCCGCGCAGGAAGGCGGGTAGATAAAATAAATAGAATAAGTCAATGGGGGCTTCGGCAGGCAGTTGCGTGATGTTGAGCGGCGGCAGCATGCCAATGGGGAAAAGGATCGCAGACAGCAGGAGCACGAAGATGGAAATGACCATCCAATAGCGCGGCGGCAGCCACTTGGCGCGGCTCATACGTTTGAGGTGCAGCCAAAGGAAGTAGCCGACCAAAGCAGAAAGCCCCAGGTGCAGCACGATGACGATCATCATGAAAACCCAGCCCGTGCCAGCTGCGTCACCGGTGATGAAATCGACAATGAAGGTCTGGCCGCCCCGGAAATTGCCGAGGAACTTGAAGAGGCTTTGATTTAACACCTGTGCGCGTTCATCCCAGATAAGCCAGTAGCCGGTGATGCCGATGAGCCAGACCACGACCGCCATTCCCACGCCCGTCACCCATGCCGGCCAGCGCGGTCCGCGGAACCGGTCCTGGAAGAAGGTGCGCCAGCCGTGCAAAAGCGCAAAGATGACCGCCGCATCGGAGGCGTAACGATGCATGGCGCGGATGATGCGCCCGACCAGGTTCGCTTCGATATTGGACACCGCCTGATACGAAAACGTAAACCCGAAGGGGTAGAACATCGTCAGGTAGATGCCGGTCAGCAGGATGACCACCAAAAGGAAGATGGTGATCGTGCCGGTATGATAAAGCGGGTTGAAGCGCGGGTCATGGATCAGCCACTGGACGGGAGATTCGAGGCGCAGAGAAACACTCTCAAGGAAATTGAGCAGGCGTCGGCTGGGCGAATCGAGGCGCGCTTTCCAATCCACGCTGGGGTTGCGTTCGGCGAGGAAGTCGGTCAGTTGTTTTTTTTCAGGGGGTGTGGTCATGTGCTTTGAATGGTTTCTACGACAGACTGCCGACAGCAGACCGCGGTCCGCCGTCGGCAGTCTTGTTACAAGCCGGGCGGCAATCCAACAGGACAGCCGCCCATGTTTACACTACCAGACCCGGAAGCCGGGGGAGGTGAGGGCGATGTTGGCGATCTGCTCGACCAGCTGCGGACCATAGACGATCACGATCAGCGCGAGCGTGCCGTAGATCCACGGAGCCCAGCGGTCCAGCCAGAGGGGCGTGAGAGCCGGGTCTTGCATCGCTTCGGCGATCGGAACCTGCACTTCTTCTTTGACGGTTTCCTTGTTCAAGGCGGTCATCAGCATGACGGTCAGGTACAGTGCGCCACTGACGAAGAGGATCGCGCCTCCCAACCCGACCTGGAAGAGGCGGCTGTTCCATTCAGCAGGGACGTAGGGAGCGAGTCCGAGCGGAACGCGGCGTGGGGCACCGAGCAAGCCCAACACATGCATCGAATTGGAGAAGATGATCATACCGATGAACCAGATCCAGGACTGGGCGACTGCCAGCTTGGGTTTCCAGAGTTGCTTGCCGGTCAAGTAGGGAAGCAGCCAGTAGGAAATACCCATAAAGCTTAACGTCACACCGGTTGCCACAGTGAGGTGGAAGTGACCGGGAACAAAAGCGGTGTTGTGCAGTACAAGGTTGACGTTATAGGAGGCATTTGCCAAACCGCCGATACCGCCGAAGAAGAACAAGAGTCCCGCGAGCAGCTGGGCAGCCACGGAGGGATCTTTCCAGTTCAGTTTCAAGATCCAGGCAAGTGCGCCCTTGCCGCCTTGTTTGCGTCCTGCATGTTCAAGGGAGGCGACCACGGTGAAGGCGGTCATCATGGAGGGGAAGAATACGCCGAATGTGAGCAACGAATGGATGAACTTCCATGCGGGTGGAACGCCGGGATCCACATACTGGTGATGGAAACCAAGCGGCGTGGAGAGGACGAGGAAGATCCAGAAGGATAGGCGGGCGAGCGAGTCGCTGAACATCTTGCCATTGCCAGCCTGTTTGGGCAGCATGGCATACCAGGAGATATAGGCGGGCAGCAGCCAGAAGTACACCAGTGGGTGACCGGTGAACCAGAAATAGGTGCGTGCCAGCTGTGGGTCCACGGTTTCGAGCAGACCAAGCGACCAGGGCAGCAGCATGGTCAGGATCTCGACGGCGACGCCCAACGTACAGATCTGCCAGAGCAGAGAGGTGAGAATACTAGCAAAGGCGATGAAGGGCGAGCGCTCGTTGGGGTTTTCTTTGCGCCAGTCGAAATAGGTCATGAACAGACCCCAGCCTTCCACCCAGCTTCCCACCACCACCAGCGTCAGACCCACGTAGAACGCCCAGTTTGCCTTGAGAGGTGGATAAAAAGTGAAGAGGACAGTGGCTTCATTGGCGAGGATCGGAATGGCAGCGGCGACTACACCGGCGACCATCATCCAGAAACCGACTTTATTCAAGGTCAGGTTCTTGAGCGGGCGCTTCAATCCGAAGATGACGTTGAAGGTCAGGAATCCCATGATGAAGAAGGTCGTCCAGACCAGGGCGTTCAAAACGCCGTGAACGGTAAGACCCTGATAGTAGGATTTGATCAGGGGTTTGATGTAGGGGTAGAAATCCCATCCGGCGTGTTCAAATGCTTGCAGCGGTCCGAACAGACTGCCGACAGCCAGCGCCAGTATGGCTGTCAAAAGATGCCAGCCGATGAATTTCTTCTCTCCGGCGGATACTTGATATTGTGTCATATTGATTCTCCTCGCAGACTATGGCGTAACGGTGATCGTGCCGTACATGATGCCGTGCCCGCTGCCGCAGTATTCCGTACAGATGAAATCATACGTGCCGGGTTCGTCGAACCGGATGGTCAGTTTGGAGACCTGCCCGGGGATGACCATGAAATTCGCATTGGTGTTTTGAATCTTGAAACCGTGCTGGACATCCGGCGAAGTCACGTAGAAGGACACGCTGGAACCGGCTGGGATGGTCAATTCTTTGGGGAGGAATTCCCATTGCGGAACCGCGCGCGCCAGGATATAGGCGTCATATTTTCCAGGGGAAACCTCACGCAAACCGGGGTTCGACCAGGGGCTGTTGGGGTCGGTTGCCACAGTGCGCGGATCGACACGCTGTTCGGGAGCGGGAACCTCAATGCCCATGCCGAATGCAGCTACGCTGACCGCCGCCGCAAACAGAACGAGCATCACCGCGCTGAAGATCATCCAGTTGCGCTCGTAGGGATCGATATGCATTTGCCTGGTGTTCATAGTGTGCCTCCCCGCCCGACAAGGATCATATAGATCGTTGCCCAGATCGCGATGAGCGTAATGACAAAGATCGCCAGGACAGCGATCGTGCCAGTTGGGCGAAACTCATCGTCTTCTTTATCTTTCTTCGCCATGTTTCATTCTCCTCTTAAAATGGAATTGGGATGTTCACCGCTTCATGCGGCGCCGCAAACGCGGAGGTGAAAATTGGGCTTTTTCTGCACGGATGCAGTTCCCACCTCCCTATTGCCTTAACATGTACTTCAGATCATCAGCGATCTCGTCCACGGTCACGCCGAAAGGAAATACCAACTTCAGAAAACCTTCACGATCGATGACCAGCAGCGTGGCGGTGTGATCGATCAGGTATCCGGTTGCATCGCTGCCTTCATTCACCTGATAAAAGATGCCGTAAAGCGAAGCGACCGCGTCCAACTGCTCCTGTGTGCCGGTTACACCGATAAAGGAAGGGTGAAAATGGGCTGTGTATTCCGCCAGTTTCTCGGGCGTATCCCGCTGCGGGTCGAGCGAGATCATAATGGTCTGCACATCGTCCGCGTTTGAGCCGATTTGCTTGAGTGCCTGTCCCACATTTGCAAGCGTGGCGGGGCAAATATCCGGGCAGAAGGTGTAACCGAAATACAGTAACACCAACTTGCCGCGATAGTCGCTTAGTGAAACATTCCCATTAATGCCGGTCAATGTAAAGTCGTGAGACGTTTCTGGAGATTGGATGACCGTCCCATGGAAAGTATGCGGACGGAAAAAGTAGAAGCCGACGGCTAATCCTAGAACTGTAGCAAAGAAACTGAGCAGGAACTTTATTTTCATATTGAATAGCTATGGCGCGTAGCAAAGAAATAGATGTGCCGCTTCGTAGGCAAGTTTCGTTGTCCCTTTGCTGTTGCGGACCTCATCCGCCAGGACGCCCAGATGCCGCAGGATACGGTCGGCGCTGGAGACTTCGGTGGCATAGCGGTATTCCGCGCGGACGATGCCCCAACCGTCCACCAGTATGAACGTTGGGTCGAAGGAAAAACTACCGTCATCCTTCTTTTCGTAATAGGTTTCAAACCCTGAGCCAATGATGGTCTTGAGCAGGGCTTGGTTGGTGGTGGTTCCGAATTTCCACTGGTCTGAGTTTGCGCCGAGGGAGAGGGCGTACTTGTTCAAGGCTTCGGGCGTGTCGCGTTCCGGGTCGATGGAAATGGTCACGAAGGTGACCGGGATGCCTTCCAACTGTACTTCGCCAAGGCGGGACTGCACTTCTTGAATCGTCTCGTTGATCTCGAAGCAGGGCTCCGGGCATTGGGTGTAGGTGAAGGTGAAGATCACGAACTGCCCGCGCAGGTTCTCGCTGATGAACTGTTGACCGTTCTGATCGATCAGGTTGAAGGCAGGTGCCAGCTGCAGGCGTGGCAAAACCTTGATCGGTTGAACGATTTTGAACGCGATGGCAGAGATCATGATCATGCCAAGCAGACCATACAAGCCGTTAAGAAGATATTTGTTCATGCACGAATGCTGTCAGCGATTTTTTGTTTTTTTGTAACAGGATCAGGTTTCGGGTGGGTTGATGCGGTTTGAAGCGGATGCGACTCGAGCAGTTTGCCATCCTCCACTAGCTGTTCGAATGTGACGCTTGCCATTTCGTTCCGAAGCAGGTTCTTTAGCCGGATCCACTGGCAGTTGACCGGGCACCTGAGTTCGAATGGACAATCTCCTTCGTGCAGGACGCAATCGGAGAGATTGAGCGTCCCTTCGAAGAGTTCGACCACTTCCAGTAGGTTGATCTGGCTGGGGGGGCGGGCAATCGAGATGCCGCCATCGCGCCCAGCCTGGGTTTCAATAAAGCCGCCACTTGCCAGTTCCGCTACGATGCGCTGCAAGAGGGCGGGGGGAATCAACATTTCGCGACCGATCTCGGAAGAGGGTAAACGTGTACCCGGCGCTCTTTTTGCGAGCGCGAGCACGACACGAACGGCATAATCGGTCTGGCGGTTGACTCGTAACATAATTAATGCTTACCAATTGGGTAAATATTTACAAAGATTGTAAGTATTTACCACTCGATTTTGATGTGTTATTAATCACATTGTCATATGACAAATGTCTTTTATTTTGGATAGGATGTGCGATATTTATGATGAGAATTATCCAAATTTATTTGAGAGGTGGATGGGATATAATCACGAAAATTTGACTTCGAGGTAATCCATGATAGACCCTGTAATTTTCAGTTTCAAGTTGTTTGGGGCTCAGATCGAGCTGACCTGGTACGGTTTGATCGTCATGATGGGCGTGGTGATCGGCGCCTGGTTTGCAGAACGGGAAGTCCGCCGCCGTGGCGAGAATGGGGAAGTGCTGGTGGATGCCATGGTGTGGGCGGTCATCGGCGGAATTCTGGGGGCGCGGTTGTGGTATGTTGGCAACGCCATCATTGGCGGCAATACTTCGTATTTGGAAGATCCTCTCTCCATCATTCGTCCGCCCATCGCGGGGCTGCACTTTTTCGGCGGATTGTTGTTCGGTGCGTTGGTTTTGTTCATCTACCTGAAACGCAATGGATATGACGTCTGGCTTTTCTTCGACGCGATTGCGCCAGTGACGTTGATCGGTCAGGCGTTTGGCAGGTTGGGCAATTTCATTAATCAGGAATTGTATGGTCCGCCGACGCAACTTCCGTGGGGCATCACCATCCCTGCCAATCACCGCCTGCCGGAATTTGCAGACTTGAGTCTGTACCCGGTCGAGACGACCCGCTTCCACCCGACGTTTGCCTATGAAGCGATCTTGAATGTGCTGGCTTTTCTTTTCATTCTTTGGTATTCGCGCCAAAAAGAGGATGAATTGAAACCGGGCGTGGTCTTTAGCATGTGGCTGATCGCTGCCGGGTTTATTCGCGTCTTCATTGAATTCTTCCGCCCCGACCAGCCGAGGATCGGAGACACCTTCGTCACCACTTCCATGATCGTGGCGTTTTTGATGGGCGTGGCGGGTGTCGTTATATTCCTGGTGCGGAACGGAAAACTGCAATTGTCCTTTGCGGAAGGCTGGGCGGAAGAGTACAAGGTTAAGCAGGTCGAGAAGCCTGCGCCCGCCGCCCGCACGGCGAAGATTGCTGCTGCTTCTGAGAGCGATGACGAGGAGATGGAAGAACCCACTCCCAAGCCGGTAAGAAGAAAAACCGCTTCAAAGACGAACGAAAAGAAGGCGGCAGCTGGAAAGAAAGCGATGACCGCCCGCAAAAAGAAAGCGGAATAGGCAGAATCAAAAAGAGAGCGTCACTGCGGCGCTCTCTTTTTATTTGGCGGATCTATCGGTCCAATTCCACACGCTGGACGGGCATCAATTCTTCGCGGGTTTCGAACTCGAAGCGTGCAAAAACATCGGCATAGTGCCGCACAATATCTTCATGGTTGAAGCCCATCTTTTCGTAGGAGTAGTTGTGGTCGCTCCGGAAGGTCATCGTCTCTTTGACGGCTTGGTCGATGATTCCATCGAGCCCGGGCTTGTCTGGGTAGCCGAACTGCTCATAGAAACCGCGGATGACCGCCTCAGGGCGTTGGATCAGATCGTCATATTTCAGAACCAGGTATCGGGGAGAGGGATGCGCATCCAAATATTCGAGTGGATGCACATACCAGTGTTTGGTCATTTCCAGGATTTCGTCGATGTAGAAATATCCCTCGCCCGGTTCGGTGAATTGCCGGCGCGCGTAGTTGATCCACGAAATGGTGGAGGGCAGCATATCGAGCGGATTGCGCGCGAGGTAGAGGATGCGCGCATCGGGGAAGAATTCCACCAGTGTTTCGATCTTGGCGCTGAAGGCGGGATTTTTCGCCACGAAATGTTTTTTGCCCGTGGCGTACATGTGTCGCTGCAGCATCGATCTGTAGAACGTCATGATGCGCTTCTTGTGTTCGGGTGAAAGCGCCTCATCGAAGTGGATGTAATCGGGGAACTCGTCCATGAACGGGAAGAGGAAGGTGACGAAATAGCCGTCCCAGATGTGCATGTGGATATTCTCGTCCTCTTCGGGTTGGAAGAACGAAATGGGGTGTATCTTGATCTTGCCAAGCGTGGCGCGGTCAAATGCGTACAATCCGCGGTGCAGGATGTTATTGAAATATTTCTTATCGATTTTGGAAATGAACTGCGTGATCTTCTTTTGTGTAACCGATGGCGTGAGATAAATATCCCACGTGGTCAGGCTGGTGAAGGTTTCATCGTCACGGGAGAGCAAGCGGTGTAGAAAGGTCGAGCCGCTGCGGAAGTTTCCCAGTATAAAGAGCGGCTTTTCAACCGGGTGATTTTTGTAGGCAGGAAAGAGAATATCGTCGAGCGCGAAGCAGAACCAGTGGATCAAACTGCCGAGGGGCCAGACAAGATAGAAAAGGATAAGAAAGATGAAACGTTTTTTTGTGAGGCGGGCGGGGGTGTTTTTCGATGCAAAGAAGGAGCGATAGAATGTGCGCCAGAACAGCCGGAAGTTATATTTCATTCAGGGCGGGATCCTTGATGTGTTATTCGTACTGGAGATTGACTCCCAAGGATTAATTCTAACAGCAAAAGAGATTTTAGGATTAACGCAATTTGAACGTTGGACGACAACGCTTCGCCCCGCCCTGAAAGTTGATCCGGTTTTCTGAAGCCTTGAAGTACAATTCAGCCGTCCAAGCCCGTCGACTTTAGGAGATGTCTATGAATAAAAAATTGCTGACCTACGAAACGACACAGGCTTATCTCGCGTCGCTTGTTCCGCCGCGCGAGCCGGAATTAATGGAGATGGAAGCGTATGCCGAGAAGCATGATTTTCCCATCATCGGTCCCGCCTGCGGATATTACTGTTATCAGCTGGCGCGGATGATTCATGCGAAATCGGTTTTTGAGTTGGGGTCGGGTTATGGCTATTCCACGGCTTGGTTTGCGAAGGCGCTTAAAGAGAATGGCGGCGGAGTCGTCCACCACACCGTCTGGGATGAGGAACTCTCTCAACGGGCACGCAGCCACCTCGTCAAGTTGCAAAGCGCGGACGTGGTCCAGTTCCACGTTTCTGAAGCTGTCGAAGCCTTGCAGCGCACCGACAGTCCGTTCGATATCATCTTCAACGACATTGACAAGCAGGCATATCCCGCCTCCCTGCCGATCATCAAAGAAAAATTACGTTCCGGCGGATTGCTCATCATCGACAATATGCTTTGGAGCGGGCGCATCTTCGATAAATCGGATATCTCACCTGCGACGATAGGAGTTCAGGAATTTACAAAGCAAATTACACAGGATCAGGATTGGATTGTTTCGCTTACGCCCATGCGTGATGGCATGATCGTGGCGTACAAAAAATAAACTGCAAAGGCGAGGCGACCTCGTCCTTGCGCATGAGGATATACATGACCAATTTCAACATCGTTCCCGACCGTAGAAAAAACCCCAACCTCACAAAATGGACATGGTACGAAAGGGACATCCTCCCGATGTGGGTGGCGGATATGGACTTCCCCGCGCCCAAACCGATTTTGGATGCATTGCGAAAACGATTGGATCATGGCGTGCTGGGGTATGAGATTCCTGGCAAGCCGCTGCAGGAGACCGTTGCTGCGCGTATGGAGCGTTTGTATAAATGGAAGGTCAGCCCCGAGGCGGTATTGGTTTCCCCCGGCATTGTCAGCGGATTCTCCGTGGCGGCGCGGGCATTGTGTACGCCGAAGCGGGGTGTGGCGATCCAAACGCCGGTCTATAACGAATTCCATGAAGTGAAAAACAACATCGGTATTCCGCAAATTGACATTCCGTTGGTCAAGAGCGTCAAGAAGAATATCCTTCATTATGAGATCGATTGGGATTTGTTCGAAGCGCGTGTAAAAAAGGCGGGCATCTTCCTCTTGTGCAATCCGCATAACCCGCTGGGGATCATCTTCTCCCGCAAAGATCTGACGCGCATGGCAGAGATCTGCATCAAGCATAATGTTGTGATCGTTTCCGATGAGATTCACTCCGAACTGCTGTTGGATGGAAACCGCTTCACGCCGATGGCAAAACTTTCGCGCGAGATCGAAAAGCATGTCGTCACGCTGATCGCGCCATCGAAGACCTTCAATGTCCCCGGCTTGTTCTGCGGGTTTGCTGTCATCCCGAACAAGGAATTGCGCGAACCGTTCGAGAAGGAACTCCATCGCTTGCGTTTGCATGTTGCCAGTCTCGGACTTCATGCCGGGCAGGTGGCATACTCTGGCAAATGTGACGGCTGGCTTGCAGAATTGAACCAGTACCTAACCGCCAATCGCAACTTTCTTGTGGAGTTTGTGACTAAAAACATGCCCGGTGTCCGCACGACGATCCCCTCCGCAACCTACCTCGGCTGGCTGGATTTTACCCAAACCGGCATAGATGGCTCACCGTACGAATTCTTCAAAACCAAAGCGAAAGTTGCCTTGAGTGAAGGGAAGATTTTCGGCAAAGAGGGGGCGGGGCATGTGCGCATCAATTTTGGTACGTCACGCGCATTGCTGAAGGAAGGTTTGGAACGGATGGTTGAGGCGATGTCTCAACTTTAACAAAAAGACGGATGGGAGTTTACCCATCCGTCGGACGAACTATGTCGGGGAAGGAGGCGAAATTGCAGCCTTCCTTTCGTTAGGGGAACGTCTGGTTCTAAAGCTTGGCTTCGACCAGTTCAGGGCGTTTCGCCCTTCCCTTCGATTTTTGTTTTAGGCGGTACTTCTATCACAACCTCCTTTCTTATTCTTGTCACCATCTTACAACAAAGCGGGCGCAGATACATTAAAAAAGCCTTTTATTTTTGCAAAAAAATTATGGAGATTTTTCCAATGGAGTTTTTCGTGTAACCCAAAACTTCACCTCTTGATGGATGGGGTATAAAGGCAAGATCCATGCGCCATACCAAAAACCCGCAAACTTCGTCATCAATTGACGCGCCCGCCGCAGTGTTTCACGCTCGAAATTCAAAGGCAACGTCAGCATTTCCTCCAACTCCGGCTTAAGCGTTTTGCCCGTCAACTTTTTGTAAAGCCGGAATTCGTACTGCCATGCATCCAACTCGCCATAGATCGAAAACGCCGTCAACGGACCTTGCTGCAAATGACGCACCTCATGCACGAACAACGTCCACGCGCGCGGATTTTCAAGCGCGGATTCCATAGTGTAGTGACGCGAATTGAGATAGAAGCGCTGCCCGAACTGCCAGAACGCGCCCACGCTCTTCCGCGCCCGCCTCATCCCGACCCGGATCCGGTTTGCCCTCACAAACTCCACCGCCCCTCGACCTTCCTCCGAGGAATGCGCCACCTTCTCGAAATATTTCTCCAGCCAATCGTTATGCTGCATGGTTAATTCAACGTCGAATCCATCAAATTGCGCAGATACGTGACCAAAGGCTCCAGGTCTGATTCCGGCAGCGACAGGTCATCCAATTCCACCACCACTTTTTTCCCCTCCCATTGGATCTCCAGGTTGTAGACAAAACAATCCGCACACACACCACTGGGTTTTGGGATGATAAAGTCTGCCTCTGTGATCATCCCTTGCAGACCAACGATTTCCGTATTTGCGAGGCTGCTTGTGATCGTCCTGTCTGTGCGCGAATCGGTGACGGTGTAGACACCATCTGAAAATACTTGGACCGAGCGCATCATCCCCATGATCCCACCGGATTGCATCATCCACACATCCCATTCATTGCCCAGCGCCGGAGGTGTATAGAGGATCGTGTCCGATGTGGGTGCGGAGCATCCCGCTGCCAGCAAGGCTGTCATCAACACGATAAATAAGGCTGTTTTCGACATATTCTTTCTCCTTATGGGTTAAGCATAGCAAGAAAAGGACGAACCTGCAACAAGTTTGTTCCATTGCAGGATGATAGTTCCTGATAGCAGGATGCATTAGAATACAAATCGAGGTCTTATGAAAAAAGTAGCAATCCTTGGAATTGGTCAAACTAAAGTGGACGAACACTGGGATAAATCCCTGCGTGAGATTGGCGGCGAAGCGGCGTTCCTTGCCATGCAAGATGCAGGCATGGATAAGGTCGATGCACTTTATGTCGGCAATATGCTTTCCCCCATGGTCAGCGGACAGAATTTGCTCGGCGCTTTCTTTGGCGATTGGATCGGGTTGTGGCACCAGGAATCGGTCAAGATCGAAGCGGCTTGTGGGTCCGGGGCGGCGGCGTTTCGCTCCGCGCTGATGGCGGTCGCATCGGGTGAGGTCGAATCCGCGCTGGTGGTGGGGGTCGAAAAGATGACCGACAAAGCAGGCAGAGATGTTACTGCTGCGCTCGCCACTGCCGCCGATGCTGATTATGAACTCGAGCAGGGTGTTTCGTTCGTGGGCATTAATGCTCTGGTGATGCGGCGCTATATGCACGAGTTCGGCTGGAAGCACGAGGACTTTGCTCCGTTTTCGATCAATGCTCATTCGAACGCCATGCACAACCCGTATGCGCGCTTGCATGAAAAAGTGACCGTGGAAAAGTTCGAAAAATCTTCGATGGTCGCGACCCCGATTAACTTGCTGGATGCGTCTCCGGTGGGGGATGGGGCGGCTGCGGTCGTCATTGTTCCAGCGGAGAAAGTTGTGCGACAGCCGAAGGTCATTGTCGCTGCCTCCGCTGCAGCAACAGATTCGATCGGTGTGCATTCGCGCAAAGACCCGCTCTTCCTGAATGCGGCATACCTCTCTTCCAAGCGTGCCTACGAGATGGCGGGCGTAAATTCCGGCGACATTGATTTTTTTGAATTGCACGATGCCTTCTCCATCATGGCGGCGTTGTCGCTCGAAGCCAGCGGTTTTGCCGAGCGTGGACAGGGTGTTAGGCTGGGGCTGGAAAATAAAATCCACCCGAAGGGGAACCTGCCCATTTGTACGCGTGGCGGCTTGAAGGCGCGCGGTCATCCAGTCGGCGCGACCGGCATGTACCAGATCGTCGAAGTTGCCCAGCAATTGCGTGGCGAATGCGGCGTTACTCAAGTGGATGGCGCAAGGGTCGGCATGGCGCAAAATATCGGCGGTTCCGGCGCGACGATTCTGACGCACATCCTTCAGTTGGAATAAAAAGGCCAATTTGTAGCGTGTAGTCATTGAGTTTCAGGTAGAATCTGTAGAAACCTGATTAAAAATATATTTTTATGCTCATTTCATGCTTGCATTGAGGAAAATAATGATATATACTGACATAACTTAACAGTTTTGTAAGGAGGTCGTCATGCCAACCGAAAAAAGAAAACTGGCGCGCAAGATTTTTTCTTACTATATGCGCGTTTTGGATGAATATACCGGTGATCTCTTGGGTCAGATTGCGGATATAAGCACTGGCGGCTTTAAGATCGAAAGTACTCAGCGCATTCAAGTGGGTGCGAGTTTCAAACTGCGCATCGACCAAATGGGTGATATTTCTCCCAAAAGCCATATCACCTTTTCCGCCCGTACAAGATGGTGCCAGCGCGATCCCTACGACCCAACTATTTACAATGTCGGCTTTCAGATCCTGGATATGACCCCTGGGGATTATGACATCTTCGTCAGGATGTTCAACGCGTATGGCGTCCAGCAACGGGCTCATCATAAGAGCAATTCTGATTACATCTGGGGAGGATAAACCCCGCCTTCATTACCGCCCTGCCGATAACAAGCAGGGCGTTTTTTATGTAGGGGGGCGCAAATAAAACCGTGTAAAATTGCCGCAATGAAAAAATTCATCGTCTTCTTGATCCGATCCATCATCAACCTCATTGCCAAAGTCGAAGCAAGAGGGTATGAAAACTTACCCGAAAAAGGCGGATTCGTCATCGCCGTGAACCACCTTGGCTTTTTAGATGCTCCTATGGCGTATTACGCGCTCAACAACTGGAATCTGTTCATTCCGGTTGGGGAGAAATGGGGAGAGGTTGCCATCTTGCGCTGGTTGGGGAAACACCTCAATGCCATTTTTGTGAACCGCTTCAACCCGGACCTGAAAGCGATGCGCGAGATGATCAAGCGCATGGAAAACGGACAGACCCTCGTCATTGCGCCGGAGGGAACCCGCGCCCGTGATGAAAAAATGGCGCAAGGCAAACCCGGCGTTGCCTATCTTGCTTCAAAGATGGGCTGGCTGATCGTGCCGGTTGCCATCAGTGGCACAGAAGACCGCCTGATCATTGGCAACCTCAAAAAGTTTAGGCGTTCAATGATCAAACTCACCGCCGGAAAGCCCTTCACCCTCCCGCCTTTTCCCAAGGAGAGCCGCGAGGAAAAATTACAGGAATATACCGACGAGATCATGTGCCACATTGCTGCACTGCTCCCCGAACACAATCGCGGATATTATGCCAACCATCCGCGTTTGAAAGAACTGTTGGACGGGAAAATGTAAATGTCTGCTTCGATACGCTTTTTCGCCAGAAGAATCCTTCCGCTCATTGCCGATATCGAAGTTCGTGGCGATGTAAGCAAACTGCCCACAGGCGGATATATGCTCGCCTCAAACCACCTCGGCCGGCTGGACTCGCTGGTGGTCTATTATGTCATTGACAACGACGACCTGATCCACCCGCTCACGGATAAATACAAAAAAAATTTTTTTGCCCGTATCGTTGCCTGGTGGCTGCGGGTCACCTGGCTCAAACGCGGACAGGCCGATACCAAAGCCATGCGTGAGTTCATCACGCGCCTCAAGAATGGCGGCGTGATGGTCATCGCCCCGGAAGGCACGCGCTCAAAGACCGCCAGTCTCCTCAAAGCCGAACCCGGCGCGATCTACATCGCTAGCATGGCAAACGTCGGCATCATCCCGGTCGCATTGACCGGCACCGAAGACGCAGATGTAAAATCCAGATTGAAGCGGTTCCAAAAATTGAAGATTACCATTTCGACCGGCTCGGAAGTATACTTCCCCCCGGATATCAAATCCGTCAAAGGTGTCGAACGGGATGCCCTGCTGCAAAACTCCATTGACGAGGTCATGTGCCGCATTGCCGCATTGCTGCCCGAACGGTATCGCGGATATTACAAAGATGCCCCGCGTACACTTGATCTGTTGAATCAAAAAGACCGCGCCTGAAGCGCGGTCTTTCATTTATGGAGCAAAAAGATTCATCCCCAACAACATGATCCCGCCTGGGATCAACGTTGCCAGACCGAGCCATCCAGCCAGCGCATCCCTTCGTTTTACGAACATCACCCAGGCAGTGATCCCCAGCCCCAAAAAGAGGATTGGCAGGACATACCCCAAACCGAGCAGCGCATTGAAGGCTCCGGGGGCGGAGTCGCTTGCTGCCATATCCTTGAACGCGAGTAAAACGACAAGAGGAGCCACTACCAGCGCCCCGCCCGCGATCTGTGATGCCAAAAGCCAGACCGCAACCAATAATCGAACGATGGGAGATTTCTTTTCCATTTTCCTTCTCCTGATGAACGTGGATGTCAACGCCTCAATTATATTGCTTTCACTGGATTTTTACGGGACTCAACAGAACTGACAAGCGCGCCTCTCCGCCTCGACGATAGCCTGGTCGCTGGACCAGAAGAAATTCTCCTCGCCGATGGCTTGTACGAGACCGCCGCGCTCCATCATTTGTTTGGCGTTGTCGTGAATGCCTGCGAACATGAGCGTGCCGCCGTTCTTTTGCAGGCGAATGTGCAGTTTGTGAATGGCTTCGATCCCTGCTGAGTCAATAAGAGGCACACCCCGCATTGAGAGTATGAGGGCATGTGTATTACCAAGGTCTGCAAACGATTCGCTGAATTGACCTGTGGCAGCAAAAAATAGCGGACCCGTAAGAAACGCCACGCGCACATGTTTGCATTTCCCTGCTGTTTCAATTCCCTTTTGTTTTAGCCGTTCCACATCCACTTCTTGAATGGTGATATCGATGCTGGCGCTTTTGTTCAAAAAAGCAGCGCCCATTAAGAACGTGCCGAAAAGAATCGCATTCGTCAGACTCAAAATGATGGTGGCAAGAAAGGCAACACTGAAGGAGATCATATCGGTTTTGAATTTGTTGCCAAACATGAACTTCACTGCATCCACATCCACCGAGCGGACGGCAGTGACCATCAGTACTGCTGCCAATGCCGAAAGCGGAATCATTTCGAGATAGGGGGCAAGCGTGAACAAGACCAGCATCAACATCAACGCATGGAGAATGCCCGCCAAACGGGTTTGCACGCCGGAGCGAATGGCAACTTTGGTGCGGATGATACCTGATGTGGTGGGGATTGCGCCAAAGAATGGCAGCAACATGTTGCCAATTCCCTGCGCAATGAGATGTTGATTCACTTGCAGGCGTTTGCCGGTCAATTCTGCGCCGGTGGCACCGCAGAGCAGAGTTTCTACCGAGCCAAGTGCAGTGAGGGTTAAGGCTGGCGCAATGAATTGTGAAATGTTCTCCCACGGAATATCTGGAATGCTGAAACTCGGTTGCAGGAACAAGGTTCGTGGGATGGTGTCTATCAATGGCGCAGACCAGCCCAGAGCGGAGTTTGAGGCGGTGGCAACGATCAACGCAACGAGGCTGCCCGGAATCCGCTCATTCCATTTGGCGGGGTAGAGGAACATGATTCCCATCACAAGCAAACCAATCATGAGACTATGTATATTGGGGGTGAGGTTGGGTGTGGTGAAGTAGCCGATCAGTTTTTGGGCGGCGGTGATGGTGGTGGGGGTGCGGATGCCGAGTAACGGGTCGAATTGACGGATGATGATAATGGCGGAGATACCTGCTGTGAAGCCGCTGATGACGGGGGCGGGGATGAAGGCGATGAAGCGACCCATGCGAAACAGACCAATGCCCACGGTGAGCAAGCCCGCCATAAAGAGCGCCACCCACATGCCTTCGAGACCATATTGTTGCACCAGTACGATCAACACTACCGAGATGACGGCTTTCGCGCCGGTCATTTGATACGGTGCGCCTGCCAGCAACCCAATGACAATTCCGCCGACGATGGAGGTGACCAACCCGGCGGCGGCGCTTGCACCCGAGGCGGCTCCAAAGGCGAGCGCAAGCGGCAAGGCGACCAATGCAACATTGAGCCCGGCGTAAAGGTCTTTGCCGAATTTGGAAAGTGAATAGGTTGAAAACTCGTCTTTGTACAGGCGAGTTAATGAACGGCGCGGCATATTTAATTCTCCATAAATGGTATTACACCAAAGGCTCGGCACCGAGACGAATGCTCGGCATACATGCTCCCCCAAGGCGTCCTTTGGTTTACTGTGCGTATTTTAGCATAATCGAATCCACGAAGCACACGAATGGAAACTTCGTGAACATTCATGTGCTTCGTGGATATCAACTTACTTAGAGAGTGTCTGAAAACTTAAATATTCACCGCAGATAAACACGGATGAACGCTGATTTTGGGATGGATTTTCGACAAAAAAACATTTTATCCTTTTTATCTGTGTTCCTCTGTGGTTAAAATACTTTTCAGGCACTTTCTTACGAATTTCTATCGAACGTTCCATCCAATTTCAAATAATAGGTATCTACTTCAAGTTGCGGGAACAACCTGCGGATTTTGTCTTCGGCTTTATCGAGGTCGTCATCGTGGCGCTCTTCTGTGCCACCAGGACCATACATGCCGCAATCTTCGTGGTTGATGAGGATGACTTTCGAGATGCCATGCAATCGCGCCGCAATATCCACCTGACGGATAACATCATAAACATCATACACGCCGCCCGCCATCACGGCACGGTCATAACTTCCTTTGCCAAGGTTCGCTTCCAGCCAGTTGTTGATGTACGACTGCAAACGATAATCCATGCAATGCACAACAATCGCTTCACACTTATGAGACATTTTATTTCCTCCAAAATTAGATGATTTGACTCGCCGCCCGTAACAGACGGTCATGAATTGCCAACCCCAAACCCTGCGCCCCAAAATCGCGGGTGAGAATCAGGTTTACTTGTTCATCATCCAAGGCGCGCATGCCCGCATATAAATTTCGCGCAATGCTCTCTAGGTCTGTGGATGAACCCAGCGGATATGCATTGCATGAAAGCGACGCGAAGATGGGCAGGTCATCAGCCGCGAGCAGAAGACCTACGCTTCTTCCTTCCACTTGGGCTTGCTTCGCCAACTGGAGCAGTTTTTCCAACGCCGACTCTTTTTCCCCTTTGCACAGAATTAACTCCGCGTTCGGAGTGTAATGCTTACCCAACAACCCCGGCGAGACTTGCGCCTCGTCATCCGAGTTGGGGTGGTTATTGCGTAACTCCACCGCACCGATCACCTTTTCAATTGCCTCGCGCGAAACTCCGCCGGGACGAAGAATCATCGCCGGTTCACGAGTTACATCCAGCACCGTCGATTCGACTCCTACCGAAGTCGCGCCGCCATCGAGGATCATGTCAATGCGACCGTTGAGATCATCCATCACATGTTGAGCGGTGGTAGGGCTGGTATGCCCGAATCGATTCGCAGACGGCGCGGCAATCGGCACGCCGCTCGCACGGATGAGCGCCAGAGCCACGGGATGATTTGGCACACGCACGGCAACTGTCTCCAGCCCCGATGTGACCGAGGCAGGCACATGCGGCAGTTTTGGTAACACCAACGTCAGCGGACCCGGACAAAAGTGTGCGGCGAGTTTTTCGACCACCGGCGGTACATCTGCGGCGATGCGTTTCATATCATCTACTGATACTACATGCACAATCAGTGGGTCATTGGAGGGGCGTCCCTTCGCGTGAAAGATCTTTGCCACGGCTTCTTCATCGAGCGCGTTGGCGCCAAGTCCATACACGGTTTCGGTGGGGAAGGCAACCAAGCCCCGGCGTTGGATCACTGCCGAGGCTTGACGAATCAGTTCCAGGTCTGGGTTTTGAGGCGAGAGCGTCAGGAGTTGAGTCATGGAACAGCAAAAATCCAGCGGGCGATCGAAAGGTAAAGTGGAATTCCAAATGTTATGTTGAAGGGAAAGGTAATGGCAAGTACAGCAGTCAGTGAGAGGGCAGGGTTGGCTTTTGGAACTGCCACCCGCATGGCAGCAGGCGCGGCAATGTAAGAGCCACTGGCGGCAAGCACACCTAACAAGGTGGCGCCGCCAATATTTAAGCCAACCATCCAACCGACTAATACGCCAAGGATGCCATTGACAATGGGGACGAAGATGCCAAACCCAGCAAGAAAGATGCCAACCTTTTTTAAATCCCCGAGGCGTTCGGCAGTGACTACACCTAATTCGAGCAGGAAGAAACTGAGCGCGCCTTTAAAGGGTGCAACAAGCAATGGCTCCATGGTTTTGTACCCGTTCTCGCCGGAAAGAGCGCCAATGAGCATACCTCCAATGAGAAGCACTACACTTTTACTTAGAAAGGCTTCACGCAGAAAGAAAGACCAATCGACCGTGGGTTTGACTTCTTCCGTAGACTCAAGATGTCGGGCACGACCAGCCAGCACAACCCCAAGGATGATGGCGGGGGATTCCATCAACGCCAATAAGGCGTTCATAAACCCATCGTAGGGAATTTTCAACGTGTCGAGCATGGCAAGCGCGGCGGCAAATGTGACGGCACTCACCGAGCCGTAATGGGCAGCGATCGAGGCGGAGTTCTCGCGGTCAAATTTGCCGAGACGACGAAGTAGGGGATAACAGTAAAGTGGGATGAAAAGACCGAGGGCAATGCTGGCAACGGCGGGCACGATCATGGAGGTCAGCCCGATCTGTGAAATTTCCACGCCGCCTTTGAAGCCGATGGCAAACAATAGGTAAATGGTGATGGCTTCGTAAAATTGTTTGGGCACGCGCAGATCAGAGCCGAGCGCACCGGCTGTCAGCCCCAGTACATAGCACAAGACCATGGGGGTCAATAAATTTGAGAGTAAAAGGTCCAATGAATCTCCGCGAGTTGGTGTGTTATGAAATAAATTAAATGGCGGGCTTTTAGCCCGCCCTACCTATAAAACTACAAAATCTCGCCTGCGTTACGCTTTAAAAACTTCCCATCGCCGCGTTTGCCTTTCCATTCATCGCCATCCACGATCAACTTGCCGCGCAGGAACACTTTCTCCGGGTAACCGGTCAACTCCCAGCCTTCGTACAAACTATAGTCTGTGCGCTGATGAGACATTCGCGCACCATACTTGACCTTCTTCTCCGGGTCCCAAATGACAATGTCTGCATCTGCGCCAGGGATAAGCGCGCCCTTCCGCGGATACAAGCCGAAGATTTTCGCCGCATTGGTGGACATATACGCCACGAATTGATTCGGTGTGATGTGCCCCGCACGCACGCCATACGTCCACAAAATCGGCATTCGGTCTTGGATGCCTGGCAAGCCGTTCGGGATTTTGGTGAAATCATCCTTGCCTAGTTCTTTGCCGGGAATGCCAATCGCGCTTCCTTCATAGACGATGGAGCGGGTTCCGTCAAAGAAGAAGGGGCAATGGTCGGTGCCGACGGTTTGCAAAATGCCCTCGGAGAGACCCTCCCACAAGCGGACATTGTCGCTAACCGAACGCATTGGCGGCGAACAGATCCACTTGGCGCCATCGGGTCGGCGTAGATGGTCGATGGTGAAGAACAGATATTGCGGGCACGTCTCGCCCATCACTTTAACACCGCGTTCACGTGCATACTTGATCATATCCACTTCGCCGCCCGCATTCATGTGGACAATGTAAACGGGGGAATCTGCCTGCTCTGCCATGGCTGCCATGCGCAGGGTCGCTTCCACTGCGCCCCAGGCAGGACGGGTGAGCGCGTGCCATTCGGGTGTTTTGTGTCCCGCTGCCAGTGCTTGCCCCGTCAATGTTTCGATCACGTCGCCGTTCTCGCAATGCACCATCATCAACATGCCGTTCTCTTTTGCGATCTGCAAGGCTTTGAAGATGCCGCCATCGTCGATGCGCAAACGTCCATTGTAGGCAGTGAAAACTTTGAGGGTCTGAATGCCCATCTTCATCAACGAGGGGATTTCCTTGGCGATCTGTTCGTTGAAGCGGGTCAGATTCATGTGGAAGGAATAATCGATGGCGGCTTTTTCGGCTTTTTGCATCCACAAATCCAGCGAGTGGGCAAAGCCTTCGTTCTCCAGCACGGTGAAGTCCATGGCGGTGGTGGTGCCGCCGAACGCCGCCGCCTTGTGACCGGTGTAGTGGTCGTCTGAAGAGACAGTGCCGAACATGGGCAGGTCGAGATGCACATGCGGGTCGATGCCGCCAGGCATGACCAGCTTTCCTTTGGCATCCACCAGATGGTCAGGATTCTCTTCGAGATTAAGTCCGATGCGCGAGATCATTTCGTCTTCGATCAGAATATCGGCGCTGAAAGTGTCGGATGCGGTGATTAACGTCCCGTTTTTTATCAGGGTTTTCATGGCGGCGCTCCTCTTGTGCCTATATTTTATACCAAATTGAATCTGATATAATTTTCCCGATGAATCCAAAGCGATTTTTTGTTTTGTTCGTACTGATTGGCCTGCTTCTGTTCGGGTTGTGGCTTCCGGCGGGGGCGGCGCCCAGTGTGCAGCAGCAAGTGGCTACTCCCACAGCAGGCGCAGATGGACGTATTATTTATGTTGTGCAGCCCGGCGATTCCTGCACGCGGGTTTCGCTTCTGACGGGGATCTCGGTGGATCAGCTTCGGCAGTTGAATTCGCAGCTGGATGAAAACTGTACGTTGATCGAGGGACAGGAATTGTTGATCGGCATTGTTGCGCAAGCGACTGCCACACCGGAAGCGGTTGCCACGCTTGGCACGCCGACGGTAACCCCTACACCGATTTCCGGCACGACGGAAGTGTGTGTGCTGTTGTTCGAAGATTCGAACGGCAACGCCATCCGTGAGGAGACTGAACCCGCTGTGGCGGGCGGTGCTGTAAGCCTGACCGAGAACAATGGGCAGTATTCCGCTTCGTTGGATACGGTTGTGCCCGCCGACCCCGAGGTGTATCAGGGGGTATGTTTCAGTGACATCCCGGAAGGGGCGTATAACATTACGGTGGGTATCCCGGACAATTACAACCCGACCACCGAGTTGAATTTGTCTCTGGAGGTCAATGCGGGTGACCGTGCCTCGGTTGGCTTTGGTATTCAGCGAGTGGATGTGGTTGTAGACCCCGGTGCGGAGGAGGAAGCCGGAGGCGGTGGTGGGCAATCCACGCTGCTTGGGCTTGTCGGCGGGTTGCTGCTTTTGGGCGGCGCGGGGTTGGGGTATTATGCCTGGCGGACAAGCAAACCGGAGAGCAAATTATCCGGCGGCGGGTTTCCAAGAAGATAACTTCATGGCGCGGGAGCGATCCCGCGCTATTTTTTTAGTTTGAACGTCTTTCGATGAAGGGGAGAGTGACCAAGTTCTTTGATTCTCAGGCTGTGCAGTTTTGTGCCGTACCCTTTGTGGCGGGCAAACCCGTATTCGGGGTATTCGGAATCCAGCCGGTTCATGAACTCATCTCTCGCGGTCTTGGCGAGTATGGAGGCGCTGGCGATGCTCAGTGAGCGTTGGTCGCCTTTGACGATGGCGGTTTGGGGGATGTCCAGCTCGGGAAGTTCGAGACGGAAGTCGGTCAGCAGATAATCTGGCAGCGTGGGGAACATTTCCAAAGCGCGGTTCGCGGCGAGACGGGTGGCGGGGACGATGCCCATTCGATCTATTTCTTCGGCGGAGGCGAACCCGATGCCCCACACAATTACGATGTCCTTGATGAGCGGCATAAGTTGCGAACGCTCTCGGGGAGTCAACTGTTTGGAGTCACGCACCCCGCTTAACGTCTGGAGAAGATTCGGGTGATCTGGCGGCAGGATCACCGCGCCGACGCAGACCGGCCCTGCGAGGGCTCCACGCCCGGCTTCATCCAATCCGGCAATTTGGTTGCAGGCTGCCCAGAGTTGTTGTTCGTAGGAAAGGTCAGGGAGTGAGGTCATATTTGCCGCGCAGCGCGTTGAGGTGAATGCGGAAGATGTCACCGATCATGCGCACGGCGTCGCGAACGGCGCTGACTTTGCTTTCAGGGTCGAAGTACCATTGAATGGGGATTTCGCGAAGGCGTAATTTTTTGCGACGGGCAAGGTAAAGGATTTCGATATCGAAGGACCAGCCGGGGAGGGTTTGCTGGCGGAAGAGGGTTTCGGCGGCATCGGCATGAAAGCATTTGAAGCCGCATTGGGTGTCGTTCAATCCGGGCAGGATGAACATGCGGATGACGAGGTTGATGGCGCGTCCGCCCAGGTGCCGGTAGGAGGGTTCGTTGTAACGGATGGCGCCGGGCGCTTCGCGGGAGCCGATGGCAATGTCGAAGTCTGCGAGGGTGGGGGGTAGGAACTTGGGTAATTCCTCGATGGGCATGGACAGGTCTGCGTCACAAATGAAGCGATATTCTCCCTGCGCTTCGAGGATCCCCCGCCGGATGGCGTTGCCCTTGCCGCGATTTTCCTCCCTGAGAGCGATCAGGTTTGGGTGCTTTTGCGTGAACTCTTTGGCGATCTCGTAGGTACGGTCAGAACTCCCGTTCTCGACGACGATGACCTCGACGGAATAGTTCTGCTCTTCAAGAAAGCGAAACACCTGCTCCAGCGTGCGCGGCAGGCGGCTTTCTTCGTTGTGTGCCGGGATGATGATGGATAGGAAGGGTGTTTTCAAAGTGGATTATTGTAGCAGGAAGTACACGACGCCAGCACCCGCTGCCACGAGGCAGCATTCAATGATGAACATGCCCGCCAGCAGCATTAATTGCCGGTTGGTTAATCCCATCGTCCGTTTTTGCGTTGGGGCTGCCGGGCGGCGACGAGCCGGGTTGGGTTCGACCAAACCCGGGTGAACCTCATCCTTGAATTCCAGTTCGCTGGGATCCAGGGGGTTGGCTTCTGCATTGAAGATGGCTTGTGCGCGTGAAACCGGCCGCTCCTGTTCAAGTTCCACGGGTGGCTGCTGGTCTTCGGGTGATTTCGGGTCTGCGATCCGGTCGCCAAGCGCATAGATAGAGTCGGTGCGCAGGACTGGGCGCGCCTGCATGACAGAGGTGGCAAATTGCTTGATGGCGTCGCTGCGCACCACGCGCACGATCGGGCGTAACGATTCGATCTGCGCGCCCGGGTCGCTGCAAATGAGCACCGGCTCCACCGGAATGGGCAGGTTGATGTTGAAGCGTTCGAGATATTTTTGGAAGGCGCGGGTCAGCCTTGCGATCAGGTCGATCAGATTACGCCGGGCGGGGGCGGTCGCGCCGTTGTTGACGATTTCATTCCACTCCGCCCCCTTCGCTTCGAAGTGTCCCTTGACCGGGGATATCAGAATCACAAAAATGGAACTCGATGTGACCAGCACGGTTGGGATCACGATCTCGCTGTTGGGCAGCATGAAATTACGGATGAGCACAAACCCCTTGTCCAGCAGGCGGTCTAACTGCGGGATGACCTTTTTCTGCGCTTCCAGTTCGGGGTACCAGTTCAAGCCATATTTCAGCGTACCTTGAACGCGGGCAATGAGGTTGATGTTGCCTTGTTCGTCCTGAAAGGGGGTTTTATCTATGATTTTCATGAGGTTTGATCAAAAGAGGGGCACATTCTCAAGCTCGTCATGTTCCGTACCCTCGCGTGTGGAAATGAACTCACGCTCATTTGCCTTCACAAGCAGGACAGGCTTGGAAACCTGGAACGTGCTTGCCAGCAGGTCTTCACGCGAACCGGTGACGAAAACCTTTCCCTTTTGCAGGCGTTCCAGCAAGGTCTTTCGATCCAAAACCAAATGATCTGAAAAGGTCGATCCCCGCCGCTCAAATGCGCGTACGAATGAGATTTGTCCGTTCTTGTAGCGGACTGCTTCGATAACACCGTCGAATTTTTTAGCCATGGTTCTTCCTCGATGAAGATATTTTAACACAACGCGTTAAACTACAAAGACACAAGTCACGAAAATGCAACCTCCGTGTCTGTGTGTCTTTGCCGCGAATGTGAGTGAATAGTCGGGGCGCCGGGATGCGCCTATCCCCTCGATGGGGGAACTTAGGACTAATTCCTGAACGTGTCGGGGCGCCGGGATGCGCCTGTCCCCTCAATGGGGGAACTCGGGACTGATTCCTGAACGTGTCGGGGCGCCGGGATGCGCCTGTCCCCTCAATGGGGGAACCCGGGACTGATTCCTGAACGTGTCGGGGCGCCGGGATTCGAACCCGGGACCTCTTGCTCCCAAAGCAAGCGCGCTAGCCGGACTGCGCTACGCCCCGATGTCGTGTCAACCAGCCGAGTATAATGCGAAGGATGAATACCCGTCAAGCAAAACTTGTTTCAGTCTTTTTTGCGCTTCTTTTTGGACTTTCAGCCTGTTCCACCCCTAATCAGATTATCCCAACCGTAACATTCACCGCCCCTCCGCCCACATCGACAGTCACCCCTACTCCCAGCCCCATTCCTCCTACCGCCACTCCAACCCCGTTGACCTGCCTTTCCCAACCTGGCAGGGTGGAGGAGGGTGTGGTCAGCGTCACCGTTCCGCCGCAGGAATATCTCATCTACCTGCCGCCTTGTTATAACGAACTGCCCGACCAGCGCTATCCCGTCCTCTACCTGCTGCATGGACAAACCTACACCATGGACCAATGGGTAAGGCTGGGCGTTCCGCAGGCTGTCGACCAAATGTTCCTCTCCGGTGAAAGTATTCCCTTCATCGTCGTTTTTCCCGACGATAGTTTTTGGAACCTGCAAGCCGGCACTGGCTTCGGCAACCGACTGATCGGCGCCTTGATCCCGTACATTGATGCTAATTATCGCACCCTTCCCACCCGCGAGAATCGTGCGTTGGGCGGGTTGTCGCGGGGCGGTGGTTGGACCGTTCAATTGGGTTTCGATAACCCCGACCTGTTCGGCTCGCTTGGGCTGCACTCTCCAGCCATTTTCAAAGGAGACGGCCCACTTGTGCAGCGGTTATTGCTTGCCATCCCTGAGGAATCCCGTCCGCGCCTGTGGCTGGATGTGGGAGACAACGACCTGGAGCTGGATAGCATCCTCGAATTCGAAGGGCTACTCACGCGCTCCGGTTATATCCATGAATTCCATTTTTACAGCGGAGATCACTCTGAGAATTATTGGGGCGGGCATGTGCGCGAATATTTGAGTTGGTACGCTGAGGCATGGAATGAAGCGCCCGAAGAACAGTAAGATATAATTTTAAGACTATCATGTACATCAGGAGTAATCATGAATATCTTTGTCACAGGTGGTGCGGGATATATCGGCTCCGCCACTGCTGAAGCGTTGCTCAAAGCGGGACACGCCGTCACCGTGTACGACTCTCTGGTAACAGGACATCGCGCCGCAGTCCCGGCGGATGCGGAATTCATCCACGCTTCATTGGATGATAGCCATGCCCTTGCCGAAGCGCTGACATCCAAAAAATTTGATGCCATCATGCACTTTGCCGCTTTCATCGAAGCGGGTGAAAGTATGAAAGATCCCGGCAGGTTCTTTCGCAACAACTTTACCAATTCGCTGCAATTGATGGAAACCGCCGTACGGGCAGGCGTGCGCAAGTTCGTTTTCTCATCCACAGCGGCGGTGTATCAGTCCAGCGAAGAACCGCTGACCGAGGATTCTCCCATCGGTCCGACCAACGTGTATGGGCATACCAAGTTGATGACCGAGCAGGCGCTCGAATGGTATCGCTCCATTTACGGGTTGCATTATGCGGTGCTGCGTTACTTCAATGCCTGCGGCGCATTGCCGGGACGCGGCGAAGCGCACCAGCCCGAGTCGCATTTGATTCCGCGCGTGTTGCAGATTGCCCTCGGTCAGTCAGAATCTGCGACCATCTTCGGCACCGACTACCCCACGCCCGATGGTACTTGTATCCGCGATTACATCCACATTGCAGACCTTGTTTCGGCGCACATTCTTGCCTTGGGTGCGCTCGAAACGCGTGAAAAGATGACCTACAACGTCGGCAGCGGCAATGGTTTTTCGGTGCGTGAGGTCATCGAAGCGGCTCGTAAGGTGACGGGTCACGCTATTCCGGTCATCGAAGCGCCGCGTCGCGCCGGTGACTCAGCGCGTTTGGTCGCATCTCCGCGGCGCATCATCAGCGAATTGGGCTGGCAGCCCACGCACACCAACCTGCAGGATATTCTTTCAAGCGCATGGGAGTGGCATGTCTCCCATCCGCATGGCTATGAAAAATGACGTTCTCTTTTCATCGCATTCCTGTTGGAATTTGTAACTGCTTCCTCCTGCGCGGCGAACAGACGATCCTCGTCGATGGCGGGGCAATGGGCGGTTTGCCTGCTTTCAAGCGCATATTAACGGAATTGCATATCGAACCAGGGGAGATCGAATTGATCCTGCTTACTCACGGGCATTGGGATCACATTACCTGTCTGGACGATATTCAAAGGATGACCGGCGCGAAGATCGCCATCCACGAAAAAGACCGCTTCATGGTCGAAACGGGAGAACCGCCTTTTCCGAACGGCGTGAATGGATATGGGAAGGCGATGTCTGCACTTGCAAAGGGAATCTTGCATCCGCATCTTCCCAAACTGAAAGTGGATACGGTGATCCCCGATGCGGGGATGTCGCTGAGAGCGTTTGGCATTCCCGGTGAGGTGATTTACACCCCTGGTCATTCGATGGGGCATGTCAGCATCGTGCTCGATACGGGTGACGCGCTTGTGGGTGATATGGCAATGAACGACTGGTATCTACGTCTGTCGCCCGGTCTGCCCATCCTTGCGGATGACATTCGCCTGGTGGTGGAAAGTTGGAAGAAGATCCTGCCATTGGGAATCAAACGGGTCTACCCTGCGCACGGGTTGGATTTCCCCGTCGAGGTGATGCAAAAAGAGATTGCGAATTTCAAATAATCGAATCAAACATCATTACCCCCGAACTTAATCTGGGACGCGGACGAGCGCAGACTGCGAAGCGTGCAGAAAAGATCTTAAAAAATCCGCGTTTTCGGCGTTGATCCGTGTCCCATTTGCTCTTAAAAACGAACTCACCCGCGAAACCTTAATTTCGGGGGTGAGTCATTTTTTGTCTATAAACCGAGGCTGGCTTCGATACGCTCCACCGCCTGTTTTGCCTCGGCGAGACCTGTATTTGTGAGTTCGCGATAGATTTTGATGGCTTCTATTTTGTTGCCGCGTTTTAGCAAATCGATAATGCGCGGATCGATGACATTTGGGTCATCGCTGTATTCGATGCCCAATCTTTTGTAAAGAAAGTTGAGCCGGCTCTCCAATTCCACAATACGGGCGCGTAAACTATTGAGTTCATAATCCGTGGACATTTGCTTATCTCCTTGGTTTGAATCTTAGTTTCGTTTACCCGAATGGGCAGTCACCTGTTCGTCCTATTGCCCACAGGTGAAACGAGACAACGCCTCATCGAACAGCGGACGGGCGCTTTCGACGCTGGGCGCATACACCTTCCACGCGAAGACGCGGTCTCCACATGTCCATGCGCCAACGCCTCCGGCGGGAAGTACGGCTGCCGCAGTGGTGCTGATGGTATCGTACATCACGTTCATGTTGCGGATGAGGAAAATATCCATGTTTCCGGCGGGGGTGTCGAACTGGTCATCAAGCAGGGTATCCATCAGAAAGCGCGGGTCGCTGGTGTTGGGCGCGATCTGCCAGATGACTTGAATGAAGAGATTGTTGTTGAACGCTGCCAGCATGCCCTGACTGTATGTACTGGTGGCAGCGGGATTCTTCTGAGCGCTGACGTCGAAGAACGCCACGTCTACGGGGTGACCGATGCAGAAGTGGTATTCGCAGAACAGACCCGCTAGGCTGAATGGAGTGGGGGATGGGTAAGGCGTGGATGGTGGGATGGGAGTGGGGCTGGGCATGGCGGCAAGCGTGGCTGCCACCGCCTGTTGGATCTGGGCGTTCGGGTTGGGGTTGGCAGTTTTCGGGGCGCATCCCGCTGCAAGAAACAGGAGCAAGCTAAGGGTCGTAAGAAGCGTTTGGCTTTTCATCCCAAAGATTATACCCAGCGCGGTCACAAATTGCGCATCCCTTCTCAAAAAGTGCAATTTGTGACCGTGGGCATGATATACAAGAAAAGCCCCGTCCATTTCTGAACGGGGCGGGTTGATCTACTTCAGGATTAATGTCCGCTGCCTGAGGTGGGGCTGCCGTTGAATATCTCAGGGTTGGGTTCGCCTTCGACGATCAGGTATCCGGCGAGACCGCGTTGCAGCCGTGAGAGGGCATGGTCTACGAGGATGTAGTTGCCGGGCACTTCGAGGGTGAACTCGACCATGGTAGCGCCTCCGGGCGGGACGAGCGTGGTCTGCACGTCGGTGAGTGGTGCGCTGGTGATCGAGGCTTGATCGTAGACCCGGTCGAAGATCTCACCGATGACGTGGAAGGACGAAGTGAAGTTTGGTCCGCCGACGCCGAAGAAGATGCGCACGCTTTCGCCCACGTTGGCTTTGAGCGGCTTCTGGTCTACGAGAGCGTTGACCGCGCCGTTGAAGACGAAATACTCGGGGTCTTCGTTGAGCAGTTTGGTGGTGTCGGAGGGTTGGTGTCCGTGTTCACCGAATGCGCCCGCCGTATACAGCTCGCCTTGCATCACATAGAACTCGCGATCCACGGGGGCAAGTCCGCCTTCAGGTTCGACGAGGATCAGACCGTACATGCCGTTGGCGATGTGGTCGGCGACCATCGGCGTTGCGCAGTGGTAGACGAACAAACCGGCATTGATCGCTTTGGCAGTGAAGACGGTTTCCTCGCCGGGTTTGGTTTGGGTCATCACCGCGCCTCCACCCGGACCGGTAACGGAGTGGAAGTCAACGGAGTGATTCATTACGCTGGAACTGCTGTTCTTGAGGTGGACTTCAATGGTGTCACCGACACGCACGCGATAGAAAGGACCCGGAACCTGACCGTTGAATGTCCAATAGGTGTAGGTTGTGCCGTCTGCCAATTGCCCTTCGACTTCGACGGTTTCCAGGTCGATGCGGACGGTGATCGGTTCACGGTCGCCGATGGGACCGGGCAGGTCTGTTGGGTCGCGGACGATGTCTGCGCCGGTGGTTGGGCTTTGCGGAGCCGCAGCTGCAACCGTCTCGCCGTATGCACCTTCGGGCAGCCCGCTCAGATAGGTGACAATGGAATTGATCTCATCGGTTGTCAGCGTGTCAGATAGGTTGGCTGGCATCACTCCCGCCGGGCACGGACCGGTGGGGCAGGTCTCGGGGACAAAAATTTCCGGTTGCAGGATGGATTCTTCAAGATAGGCTTCCACACTGTCCGCAGAGCCAGAGTAGGCGCTGCTTTCCAAATGTTCCTGCGCCAAGTCGGCAGCATTCGAGAGGTCAGGTCCAAGCACGCCCTTGGCGTTGGGAATCCCGGCAATATTGTGGCAGCTTCCGCAGGCTCCCTTTTGGAAGGCGGCAAGCACTGCGGGATCGCCGGAGCTTTCACCTGAAGAGAGAACAGGCATAGACTGACCGGAAGTGCTCACCAACAAAACACCCCGCATACCCAGCTCGGCATGGTTGCCGACACTGTCATAATATTCCACCTCACCGTGGACGGTCGGCACGGTAAATGTGACCGAGGCTGCTTCCCCCTTCTCCTTTACTACACCAGTGGTGGCTTTGACTTCGGGGAAGGTGATGTCATGTTGCCCCATGCCACCGTTGATCAGCGTGACGGTGATGCGGGCTCCGGGGTTGGCGTTGAGGGTGGGGTTTTCGACACCGTTGATCTCATCGCTCACACCCAGAAAAACAAGATTGCCGTCTCGCAGGTCGGTTGTCAGCACATATTCCTTGTCAACCGGCTGGAAACCGGCTCCTGCGCAGGCGGTAATGACCACGCCCAGCAGCATGATTAGAATGGGAAATTTGAAAAACGATTTCATTCTGAACTCCTCGTTAAGGTTTCTTGAACGGACAATTCTCTGGCTTCTTCCAAAAACTTATTCTCATCGAGTTGATAGGTATCGATGACATCCCTCAGCGTGCAAAAGCGCGCAAACCCGCAGCCGGCACAAGCCGTGTGCCAATCCAAAAAGAAGCGGACAGCCTTGGGCGTGGATTTCAAAACACTCTCCACAATCGTTTCGGAAAAATCCTGAATTTCGTTCATCGTGGGTACAGAATAGCCCATTCCCCCAAACCCGTCTTTGCGCTGGCGCAAATTATCACAAATGTAAATTTTCTAAGTTTCGAGACCCTCCGATACTTTTAAAAGATCGTGCGGCTTGAGAATGGTGATCTTCTCCCTGCCGGTCTTGATGATGCCCCTCCGCTCCCAATCGCTGAGGAGACGGCTGACCGTGTATAGAGTAGTGCCGGTCATTTCCGCCACATCCTGCCGGGAGAAGGATAATTCGATCCCCGCTTCTTTTCCAGACTTGAAGCCAGACTGCCCAGCCAGGCGGATCAACGCGTTAGCCACTCTTTGCTCCACCCGCTCTGTAGCGAGTTCACGGTAGCGCGCCTGCATCTCCTGAATATAGGAAGTCATCAGGTTCATCAGGTCAAAGGAGAGGTATGGGCGGGTTTCCAGCATGGTGCGCAGAAAGTTGCTTTGAATGGCAAGCGCGGTGCTGTCTTCCAATGCCTGTGCGGTGGCCGGGTAGGTGGCTCCGTCGTTTCTCACCGCCCCCAGTGCGCCGAACATTTGCCACGGTGAGATCGTCCGCAAGTTGACCTGCTGCCCGCTGGGGTTTGACTGCATCAATTTGACCTGTCCGCTGGTGAGGATGTACAAGTATGCCGCTTCGTCGCCCTGCATGAAAAAGAAGCCTCCTTCCTCAATGGAACGGGTGATGCTGTTCTTCAGGATCAAATCGAGGTCTTCGTCCGTTGCATGCTGAAAAACAACGACCTGTCTCAACTCTTTGGGGGAAATGGTCATGTCGTCATTTTACACCCGAAAAAGATGACTTTTATCTTCTTGACTCTGCAGGGTGGGGTGGTGTATATTTTGACAATACCCCCACCCCCCTGGGGGGGGTAAGAACAGGCTTGGATTCCGTATCTGAGAGATTGAGGTAACCATGGAAAACGAGAGCACACTCCGAAGATTAAAGACCGTGGAAGGGCACTTGCGAGGTGTCATTCGCATGGTCGAGGAAGATGCGTATTGCATCGATATCATCCGCCAGATACAGGCAGTCGAAGCGGCGTTGAACAAAGTCAGCGCCAAGATCCTCGAAGACCACCTGAACTCGTGTGTCATCACAGCCATTCAGGGTGACGACCAGAAGGAACGCGAACGGGTGCTGAAAGAGATCACCGAAGTGTTCGAGATGTCTACGAAAGTTTAAGGTTACAGGTTGAACTTGCAACCTTAAACCTGTAACCTTCAATAAAAATATTAACCCAAGGAGAAATAAATTATGACTACCGTTACTTATACCGTCCCTGCCATTTCTTGCGGACATTGCACCCACACCATCGAGAACGAGGTGGGTGAGTTGCAGGGTGTGCAATCTGTGAAGGCTGAGATCGACAGCAAGAAAGTGACCATCACTTTTGCCGAGCCAGCCTCGGAAGAAAAGATCAAGGCACTGCTGGCAGAGATTAACTATCCTGCTGAAGGATTGATTACGTTGTAGAGATCGGAGGTTGACTCCAATCTCAAATTACCGATTACCAAAATGACCGAAACCAAGCAACTAACCCTTCCCATTACCGGCATGACCTGCGCCAATTGCGTTGCCACCGTGGAGCGCAATTTGAAGAAATTGGATGGCGTGGAAAATGCTGTTGTCAATCTATCCTCTGAGCGCGCCATGCTGGATTTTGATGCTTCGAAACTTGGGCTGACCGATTTCATTGCTCGCGTCAACCGCGCCGGATATGGAATCGCCACGGGTGAAGCGGATCTCATCATCAAGCGTCTGTCTGATGACAACGATGCCCGCCGCCTCGAAAAAGCCCTCTCCAAACTCGATGGCGTTCTCGAAGCGCAAGTGACATTTACAACGGAAAAGGCACGCGTGAAATATGTGCCAACCATCGTCACGCAGGCGGAACTGCGCCGTGCTGTTTCCGCTGCCGGTTTTGAGGCGTTGGAGTTGGGTGGCGCGGCAGAAGATGCGGAAGCAAAGGCGCGCGAACACGAGATCAATGAACAATGGCGGTTGCTCATCATTGGTTTGATCTTTACGGTTCCACTCTTTGTGCTTTCCATGAGCAAGGATTTCGGGCTGCTTCCTGATTTTGTGTACACCGGTCATTCCATGGGGGGGATGCGTGACGCACAACCCTGGTTCAATTGGCTGATGCTGGCGCTTGCTGCTCCGGTCCAGTTCTACGTGGGCTGGCAGTATTATGTGGGCGCGTTTAAAGCGATACGCAATAAATCCGCCAACATGGATGTACTGATCGCGATGGGTTCGTCTGCCGCTTTTTTCTATTCGCTGCCGATCACATTTGGCTGGCTGATGGGGCATGTCTATTATGAGACGGCGGCGGTGATCATTACGCTCATCAAACTTGGCAAGTTCCTCGAAGCCCGTGCCAAGGGACGCACCTCCGAAGCCATCAAGAAGTTGATGGGGCTGCGCGCCAAGACCGCCCGTGTTGTTCGTGAGGGCGTGGAAACTGAAATTCCCGTGGATGATGTCCGCGTGGGAGATGTGGTGATGGTCAAGCCGGGCGAGAAAGTGCCGGTTGATGGGGTGGTGGTGGAGGGACGCAGTACCCTCGATGAATCCATGTTGACTGGAGAGTCGTTACCGGTGGAGAAGAAACCCGGTGACCCGGTCATCGGTGCGACGCTGAACAAACTCGGTTTACTCAAGTTCGAAGCCACCAAAGTTGGAAAAGAGACCGCGCTGGCGCAGATCATCAAGTTGGTGGAAGATGCGCAAGGCAGCAAAGCGCCCATCCAAAAGATGGCGGATCAAGTCTCAGCCGTGTTCGTGCCGATTGTGATCGTCATTGCCCTGCTGACCTTTGCTGGTTGGTATTTCTTCGGTGCTCCGCTTGCCATCAATGCGGATGTGGACAATTTCACCCGCGCGCTGATCAACATGGTGGCTGTGCTGGTCATCGCCTGTCCGTGTGCGATGGGACTCGCCACTCCAACCGCCATCATGGTTGGGACGGGCAAGGGCGCGGAAGCGGGTATTCTCTTTAGAAATAGTGAAGCGTTGGAACGCGCAGGGAAAGTCTCTGTGGTGGTGCTGGATAAGACCGGAACGATCACGAAAGGTCAGCCGGCGGTGACGGACATTGTAGTGGAAAGTGGAAAGTGGAAAGAAGATGAACTGCTACGCCTAGCTGCATCTGTTGAGAAGGGCAGTGAACATCCGCTTGGTGAAGCCATTTGGGCGGAAGCGACGACTCGTGGGTTGACGTTGGTGGAACCTGCCGGGTTCAAGGCAGAGGCTGGGCATGGCGTTCAAGCCGAAGTCGAAGGAAGAAGCGTAATGGTTGGGAACAAGAGAATGTTCGAGGCGAGAGGGATCTCGTTAGGGGATCTTGAATCCGAAGTGACGCGCCTTCAATCCGAAGCAAAGACAGCCATGCTCGTTGCAGTAGATAATGTGGCGGCCGGAATCATTGCGGTGGCGGATACCATCAAAGATAGTTCGAAGGATGCCATTGCAGACCTGCACAAGATGGGGTTGAAAGTGGCGATGATCACCGGCGATAACCAAAAGACGGCGGAAGCGATAGCAAAACAGGTAGGCGTGGATACGGTACTGGCGGAAGTGTTGCCCGAAGGCAAATCGTCTGAAGTCAAAAAACTTCAATCGGGATCGTCGGTTGTCGCAATGGTTGGTGATGGCGTCAACGATGCGCCCGCTCTCGCACAGGCGGATGTGGGGCTTGCCATCGGCACCGGCACAGATGTTGCCATGGCTGCCGCGCCTGTGACCTTGATGAGCGGTGACCTGCGTGGTGTGTCGCGCGCCATCTTGCTCTCACGCAAAACGCTGACTACCATCAAACAAAACCTGTTCTGGGCGTTCATCTACAATGTGATCCTTATCCCTGCCGCAATGCTCGGTTATTTGAACCCGATGCTTGCCGCTGGCGCGATGGCGTTCAGCAGTGTGTTCGTGGTGACGAACAGCTTGCGCTTGCGCGGGGTGAAGATTTAGACGATAGGTGGTGAATGATGGACGGTCTGCACTCCATCGCCCACGGTCAAACAATGACAATGAATACAAATCAAGAAATGCAAACTGTAAAATCCGCATGTGGCGGAGTTTTGCAAGACCCGGCACAGTATCCGAGCGCGATGTTTAATGGTGCGAGAGTGTACTTTTGTAATGCCGCTTGCCTGAACGCCTTCTTGGGCGCGCCAGAAGCCTTCATGGCGGGCGAGATCGAACATCCTCTTGAGGATGAATCCGCAAACTCATAACCAGAAATGGAAACCTTTAACATGAAAAAGATAATCCTCCTTCTCGGCGCACTGGCATTAATCCTTGCTGCGTGCGCTCCACAAACTACTGAAATGCCAAAAGCCGAATTGCCTGCCGGCAAAGCCTGGGCAGACGGCAAGGAAATCTACTTTGTCCATACCGAAGCCTCGGATGCGGGTGTGGCGGAAAAACTGACGGACATGATGGCATCACCCGTCATGCTCGTGCCTTCGCTTGCAAAGGTGCCCGATGAATCATTGGCAAATGTGTATGTGTTCACCAACGGCATCGAAGGGATGGGTCCCTTTGGCTTTCAAGCGGATGTCTTCGACAACCCGCCCGGTACCGATGGCTATACTCCCTTGCGCCGTCTCAATGTAGTGACATGGGTGGACCAAGCCAGCGCCCGCGAACTCACGCATGTGGATGATGTCATCGCCGCCGAATCTGCTGGCGAAGTAACTATTGAACAGCCCGGTGTTGTCATCAACATGCCGTTCGTAGTATGGGATGGCGGTCAACGATAGCCTATATCACAGTAGGTCACCTTTATGACGTGACCTACTATCCATACTGAGATCAAATGAGCAAAGAAAAACAACCCTCCATTGACCCCGTTGTGATCGTCACGCTTGGCATTTTATTGGTAGCCATTGCTGTTGCCATGATCGCCTTTCCATCTGATTCGAATTCCATCAACATCGCCGCAGATTCGGGGCTGATAAGCCAGATCATCGTTGCTTTCTTCACCGGCCTGACCACCGGTGGCTTGAGTTGTCTTGCTGTGCAGGGTGGTCTACTTGCCAGTTCGCTTGCGCGACAGATCGAGCAGGATTACGTCGAGCAAACTGCGCAAAACAAAAAGAAACAAAAGGCAAGCATCCGCACGAACAGCGCGCTTCCAATTGCGCTTTTCTTGTTGTCAAAACTTGTCGCCTACACCCTGCTTGGCGCGTTGCTCGGCTGGCTGGGGTCGTATCTCACCTTTAGCCCCATGACGCGCGCCCTCCTGATGATCGCCATCGGCATCTTCATGGTCGGCAACGCCCTGCGCATGTTCAACGTCCACCCGATCTTTCGTTACTTCTCCATCGAACCTCCCAAGTTCATCACGCGTTACATCCGCAAAACAGCCAAAGGCACCGACACAGCCACTCCGCTTTTTCTTGGATTCCTCACCGTATTCATCCCCTGCGGCGTGACCCAAGCCATGATGGCAACCGCCCTCGGCACAGGCAGCATGGCAATGGGTGCGGTACTCATGTTCGCCTTCACGCTCGGCACCAGCCCCGTCTTCTTCATTGTCGCCTATCTCACCACCGAACTCGGTGCAAAACTTGAAAAATTCTTCATGCGATTCGTCGCCGTGCTGGTTTTGATTCTTGGATTTGTAACCCTCGATAGCGGACTTAACTTGATGGGCTCACCCCTCTCGCTTCAAAACCTGACGCGAAACTGGTTCCCCTCTCAGGCAGAAGCCAACCCCGTAGCGGACTCTGCCCAAGGCGAGATCATCCTCAATGTACAGAACGGCGGATACTTCCCTGCCACCCTCAAGGTTCCCGCCGGACAGGACTTTACCCTCAACCTCGTCACCGACCAAACCTACTCCTGCGCCCGTGATTTTGTCATCCCCGCCTTGAATTTCTACAAGCTGCTGCCCGATACCGGCACTGTTCAGGTGACCATCCCAGCCCAAAAGGCAGGTTCGACGATCTTCTTTACCTGTTCCATGGGAATGTATACCGGGCAGATCGTGTTTGAATGAACGTTCTTTGAAATAAAGAAGAAAGAAACCGCCTGTGTTAAGAAAAACCTTCAAAATCCCCGATATGACCTGCACCAACTGCGCGATGAAAATCGAATCATTGGAAGATGACCTCGATGGCGTGCAGGAGATCAATGCCAGTTACCATAAGCTGGAGATGGTCATTGAATACGATGAAGCAACATTGAACGAAGAACAGATCATCGCAGCGGTTAGAAAAAAAGGGTACACCGCCATCCCCGCTTAAATGGATACCCCGCAGGTTCGATTAACCCGGCGGGGCATTTTGTTTGATGCGTTACTTTCGTTTGCCGTATGCATCGAGCCGTTCATGAACAGAATGCATTTTTCGGTGCGAGATCAAGGGACGCTGGGCAAGCATAAAGGCAGGCAGGACCGCCATGAAAAGCGCGCCGAACAAATGCAACAGGGTGTGAAGACTTCCGGATTTCATGATATTTTCTCCTTTCATTTTCCCCGGTAGACGAAGAAAGCAGGCTGTAAGTTCCCAAATTGGACTGGGGTTTTTTGTTGGGGTATACTCGCTTCCATGCCCAAATATTACACGCCGCAGGAAGCCAACAATCTACTGGAGATCGTCCGCCCGATGGTGGCGGAGTTGATGCAGATCAGCGAGCGGATTCGCTCGCGTCAACCGGAGATTTGGGCGGTGGTGGAAAAATCGGCAGGGAATGGCGGCAACCCGGAACTGAGCAAACTCCTGCCGGATTTTGATCGGCTCGATCAGATCTTGCACCGTTTGCAGGATATGGGCATCGAGATCAAAGACCTGACGATCGGGTTGATCGATTTTCCGGCATTGAAAGATGGCAGAGTCATCTTTCTGTGTTGGAAATACAATGAGGAGAAGATCCAGTTCTGGCACGAGGTCGAAGCGGGGTTTGCGGGGCGTCAACCGATTGATTGGGAATAACCATCTGTACGTGGTCGAATTTCAAAGTACCCTGGAGAGTTGATGGAAGTATCCACGATTGGGCGTTATGAGATCGAAAGCGAGTTGGCGGTGGGCGGCATGGGGATCATTTTCCTGGCGCGCGACCCTTACATTCAGCGGCAGGTGATCGTTAAAGTGCTGATGTACAGCCGCACACTGGACGACGTCTATCGTGAATATTTTCAGCGTGAGGCGGAAGTGATTGCGGCGTTGGAACATCCATGTATTGTGCCGGTCTATGATTTTGGCTGGCATGGCAAACAGCCATATATCATCATGCGTTACATGGCAGGCGGAAGTTTGCAGGATCGCCTCAAGGAAAGCGAACTCAAACTGACCGAGATGGCGCATATCTTCAAACGGGTGGCAGAGGCGTTGGATGCGGCACATGCACAGAACATCATCCATCGCGACGTTAAGCCGTCCAACATTTTGTTCGATGTAACCGGCGAAGCCTTTCTCTCCGATTTTGGGATCGCCAAGTCCAAACCGATCACGGACGAGGAGGGGGAGTGGCTGGTGGGCACCCCGGGATATATGAGCCCCGAACAGGTACTCGGTGAACCCGTGGATGGGCGCTCGGATATTTATGCGTTGGGCGTGGTGTTATATCGTTTGTTGACCGGTTCAATGCCTTTCTCCAGCGAGTCGGTGACCAGTTTGATTAATGCCCATGTCAACCTGCCCGTGCCAGATGTGCGTGAGGTGAAAGCCAACATCCCTGCCGTGTGGCAGGAAGTGGTGGCGAAGGCGATGGCAAAAGACCCGAACGATCGCTACAAAACCGCGGGCGAACTCGCCCGTGATGTGACCGAAGTGGTCTCTGGCAAGTGGTTTTTGCGGAAGTTATAGTACTTGTTGACCTTCATCAAAGACCTTGCCGTGCGGTGAGGTCTTTTTGTTTGTGAAACCGCCGGGGCTTTCCCGGTGTTGTAGATTTCAGATATTCCAAAGGAGAAACATGAATAAAGGTATCCTCAGCGGCATTGCCGCTTATGCAATGTGGGGATTCTTCCCGATCTATTGGAAGTTGCTGCACGAAGTCCCCGCTTTGCAATTGCTTGGTCATCGTATTGGCTGGTCGTTCCTTTTGCTGATGGGCTTCATCTTCATCACCCGCCAATGGCAGGAGTTTCGCATAACAGCGTTCAGCCCAAAGGTGCTAGGTATTTATACGGTTGCCGGTGTGTTGCTTTCCATCAACTGGTTGATCTATGTGTGGGGTGTCAATGCTGGCTTCATCGTAGAGACCAGCCTTGGGTATTTCATCAACCCGCTGTTGAGCGTTTTGTTTGGTGTGTTCTTCCTGCGTGAAAAACTGCGTCCCACGCAATGGGTTCCGATCATCATCGCTGCCATCGGTGTGGTTTATCTTACCGTCACGTACGGACGCCTGCCGTGGATCGCGCTCTCGCTGGCGGTTACTTTCGGCTTGTATGGCTTGGTCAAGAAACTGTCGCCTCTGGGCTCCGTCTATGGCTTGACCCTCGAAACGGGCATTGTCTTCCCGATTGCGCTTATCTACCTGATCTTCGTTGAGGTCAATGGGATGGGCGAATTCCTGCATGATGGACTCACCGTGGATTTGCTGCTCATTGGCGGCGGCATCGTCACCACCATTCCACTGCTAATGTTCGCCTCGGCTGCCAAACAGATCCCGCTCAACATGATCGGCGTACTGCAATATTTCGCGCCGACAATTCAATTCCTCATCGGCGTGTTCATTTATAAGGAGCCGTTCGATACCACGCGTCTGATTGGCTTTGGAATCGTCTGGCTGGCGCTCATCATCTTTTGGGTCGAGAACATTCTTGCGCATCGCACGCCCGTCGAGCCCATCCCCGAATTGGGGGAAGGCTGATAAAACGTTTTCCCACCGCTGCGCCGCATGGTCAGCTTGCGGGGTGTGGGCTTATAATGTGAAAAAATTTTTTGCGAGGTTGCCATGGCGAACAAAAAGAAGGGTGTGATCGGAATTTTGACGGGCGGCGGCGATGTGCCGGGCTTGAACCCTGCCATTCGCGCAGTGACCATCCGTGCGCTACGGGAGGGGTATCAGGTGGTGGGGATTCGTCGCGGTTGGGGCGGGTTGGTGGACGTCATCCGTGATAAGGGAGCGGATAACAGCAATAATTATCAGTTTCTCACCGAAGAGATCGTCAATCGTGCCGGGCGAACAGGCGGGACCTTCCTGCACACCTCCCGCACCAAACCAAGTTCGGTCAAGAAATCCAGTGTGCCGCCTCATTTGCGCGATCAATATTCCGAGGAAAAGAACGACTTGACCCCGGAAATCCTCAAGAACCTCGATTACCTTGGTATTGATACTCTAATCCCCATCGGGGGCGACGATACACTGAGCTATGGTGTGCGACTCTATCAGGAAGGGATGAAGGTCATTGCCATCCCGAAGACGATGGACAACGACGTGCCCGGCACGGATTACTGTATTGGCTTCAGCACCTGCGTCACCCGCACCATTTCGCTGACCAACAGCCTGCGTACCATTGCCGGTTCGCACGAGCGTATCCTGGTTCTCGAAGTGTTCGGGCGTTACGCCGGTTTTACTGCCATGCTGCCGACGATGGCAGGCGCGGCAAACCGCTGTGTGATCCCCGAATACAAATTCAATATTGAAAAATTGACCGAACTGTTGCTCAAAGACCGCGAGGCGAATCCCAGCCGGTATTCGGTCCTCCTCATCTCGGAAGGCGCTATGTACGAAGGCGGGGAAATGGTCTTTGCCGACCGCACCACAGATGCCTACGGCCATGCCAAATTGGGCGGTATTGGGGACCTCGTCTCCGCGCAGATCAAGGACCTCTCGCCGAAGTACAATGATGGCAAATCTGTAGATGTGGTCAACCAGAAGCTGGGCTACATGGTACGCGGCGGCGACCCAGACGCCATCGACTCGGTCGTACCGATGGCATTTGGCAACCTGGCGCTCGATCTCTTGTTGAAAGGCATTCATGGGCGTCTTGTCGTTTTGAAGAATGGACGCTATGACAATGTCCCGTTGGATGTCGTCACCGCCACCAAGAAGCTTGTCAATGTCAGTCATTTTTATGACACGGAACGGTATCGCCCCATTTATGAAAACTTCGAGATGAAGCCGCTCTTCATCATGACCAGCGAAGGCTAACGCTTCGTTTTATGGATGCCCGGGTGTGTTTGCACCTGGGCATCTTCTTTTAAAAAATTGGACTGAATTGGTTATAATCATCAAAATTTTTAAGGAGTACCCTCATGAATTTTGCAATGTGGAAGAAGGCACTGAATATCATCCCCGAGGTTTCAAAAGAGGAGTGGGACGCCCTCGACGTCATTTCCAAATGGCTGATTTCGACCCGCGCCGCTGTCCTCATCATGACATTTATCTCCGCTGCCCTGGCGGGCTTATTCGCCTGGCGCGACGGTTCGTTCGAATTTTTACCCTGGCTCGCCCTGGTCTTTGGGCTCATCATGGCTCATGCCAGCAACAATATCTTCAACGACTATACCGATTTCGTCCGCGGCGTGGACAAGGACAATTACTATCGCACCATGTACGGGGCGCAGCCCGTTGCCTCCGGTCTGATGACCCAGCGCCAGCACCTGACGTACTTTATCGTCACAGGGATTCTCGCCATGATCGCGGGCATCTATCTTGTCTGGCATACGGGCTTCAGCAGCACCACATGGATCTTGCTCGGGCTTGGCTCGTTCTTCGTGCTGTTCTACACCTGGCCCCTCAAAGGATTGGGTCTCGGCGAAGTAGCCGTGCTCATGGTTTGGGGTCCGCTCATGATCGGCGGCGGTTACTATGTCCTCACCGACCAGTGGAACTGGTCGGTCGTCATCGCCAGCCTGCCCTATGTGCTCGGTGTGACGACGGTCATCTTTGGCAAGCACATCGACAAGATCACAGTAGACCAAGCCAAGAAGATCTACACCCTGCCGGTCGTCATCGGCGAAAAAGCCGCGCGGTACGCCATCATGGCAATGATGGTCCTGCCGTACGTCTTCACCGGTTATCTGATCGCGACGAAGTTCTTCACGCCGGTTATGTTGATTGTGCTCTTCGCACTGCCTGCCCTGCGTGAAAGCCTTCCGCCTCTGACCAAGCCGAAGCCGGATACCCGTCCCGAAGGTTTCCCCGACGGACAGGGTGGGTGGCCCCTTTACTTCGCGCCCATCAGCTTCCGCAATAATCGTGCCTTTGGCTCGCTCTTCATGCTTGGACTCTTGCTGGATGTAACCTTGCGTCTGCTGCCGTTCACACAAAACTTCTGGCGGTAGTATCCCTTTGATGGTTCGTACCAGCCTCCCCGTCGATTTGACGCGGGAGGCTTTTTATATTAGACCTCTTGCATAAGTAGTTTGGAATCCTGAAGTTCTACTTCAGGTGGAGTTTCCGAAAGTAGAACTTTCGGGGTCCTTTTCAATTTTTGCGACTTTCACAAGAGGTCTATTTAATGAGAGTACTTAAATCCTATTGTGAAATTCTTTACAATTCGGACTGTTTTGGTTATAATAATGGTGATAAATTTCACAAATACAGAATGCCTTTATTACTGCCATCTGTCAGCAAAGAGGAAACCATGAACGCCAATTTGAAACCCCATATCATTATCATCGGCGCCGGGTTCGCCGGGCTCGAAACCGCCCGCGGACTCGCCAACGCGCCCGTGCGCATCACCTTGATCGACAAGAACAATCATCATCTCTTCCAGCCGCTGTTGTATCAGGTTGCCATCGCGGGGTTGCTGCCTTCGCAGGTCGCACAACCGGTGCGTACGATCTTCCGCAGGCAAAAAAATCTGACCTTCCAAATGGGCGAAGTGACCGAGATCGACCTTGAACAAAAATTCGTCCGCATGAACGGCTCGGTCATTGCATATGATTATCTCGTCATCGCGGCGGGCGCGCGTACGAACTTCTTCGGCTTCGAGACACTTGAGAAGCACGGCTTACAACTAAAGGACATTGATACAGCCGTCATGACCCGCAATCATTTGCTCTCAATGTTCGAGCAAGCCAGTCACGAGGGCGATGCTGAAAAGCGCAGAGCCATGCTCACCTTTGTCATCGTTGGCGGCGGACCGACCGGCGTGGAAACTGCTGGCGCATTGGCAGAGTTGATCACACATGTGATGAAGAAGGATTATCCCCGCCTTAATTTCAAAGAGGCAAAGGTTATTTTGCTTGAAGCAGGTGCGAGCCTTATCGCTGCCTATCCTGATGAACTACGTCAAGCCACCCTGCGGCTTTTGAAAAACAAAAATGTGGACGTGCGCCTGAACACCAAAATGCAGGATTACAACGGTCAGCGTGTGATGCTTGGCGATGGTTCTGTCATCGAAACTCAAACGCTGATCTGGACGGCTGGCGCGAAAGCCGCCGAGATCGTGGATTCATTGCCCGCCGAAAAAGCCGGCATGGGGCGCGTACGCATCAACCCGACCTTGAACTTGCCGCTGTTTCCTGAGAGTTTTGTCATCGGTGACGCCGCTTTTCTCACCAATGGTAATGGTCAACCTTTGCCCATGCTTTCGACCGTTGCCATCCAACAGGGACAAGCCGCCGCGAAAAATATCCGCTTGATAATAAGTGGGCAGGAACCGCTCGCGTTCCATTACAAAGACCCCGGTCTGCTCGCCACAGTGGGACGCAACGCCGCCGTCGCCCGTATCTTCGGCGTCTCTTTCAGCGGATTCATCGCCTGGGTGATCTGGGTCTTCCTGCACATCTACCGCATCATTGGCTTCCGCAATCGGCTCATCGTGATGTTCAACTGGGCATGGGATTATTTCTTCTATGATAATCAGGTGAGATTGATCACGAAAGAATAAATCCATTTCTCTTTCTTCTTTCCTCTTCCATTTTGTTAGAAAGGGGAAAGAAGAAAGAAACTCACTTGCTTGCCTCAAGTTCCCTGTACACAAACCATTCCCCTTTGCGCTTATCCAAGCTTTTCATGGCGCGGTCATAATAAATATCGAAAACCTGACCCGTCTCCACCCGCACGCGGAAGTAATAGCGACCCACGTTCAATGATCCGCGTGTGGATGCGGTCATCGCGTGTGCGGGGCGCATATTGTTTGCCATTCTGCCGTGCCGCGAAAAATCCGTCCATTCCGAGAGGGATTCGGTGATGCGGTAGGTTTTCTTATCCCAGACAAATCCATTGGGGCAGTGCGGCGCTTTCTCGTACACCGGCGGCTGATCGAACATCACTTCGATGATGTCGTCAAAGAAATGGATGGGGGTGAACTCTTCCGGCATGATTCTCTCAATGGTTGGAGACAGGCTCAAGGTCCGCATGGAGGCGGTTAAATTATTCAGGCAATACGTTTTGTCCGCGTCGCCATGCCCGCACCATGAAGAAGGTCAGGATGATCGATCCACAGATCATGGAGGGGATGAGAATAATGGGCATGAGCCACCGTTCGGAATATTTGTCGATTTGGGCGGTGTTGGGGTCGGCTGGATCGTAGCGGACATTGACGGTTTCGCCGACCTGATAGGCAGGTGGGGAGGAGGCGTTGCCGCTTTCGAATGTGTAGGTTTGCCCATTAGCTGTGAATTCGACGATGGGCGAGTAGGCGGAGGAGCCGTCTGTATTGCTTTCATCCAAGCCGATGACGATGCCCGGGGTGACGACGCCGGTTGTTTCGAGTTGATAGGCAACCACGGCGGCATACACGCCCCACAGACAGAACGCCGCAAAGAATAGGTTGCCGAAAATGGTGGCGCAGCCGATGTAAACCTTGTTTGCGCCGCGCTCCACTTTCTCCAGAGTGTTGGCTGTCTTGTTTGCGATCTTGTCGAAGTTCTTTTCGTAATTCTCAACGGCTTTGTCCAAATTCTTTTCAAAGTCGCTCATAACAAATACCTCCAATATAATTTTTAAAGGTCAAATAAAATCGATGATCTCATCTCCGCGCTTCACAGCCCGGATACCGAAAAAATTCACCACAACCAACGCGATGATCAATCCCGCTGTCGTGCAGGATGGAAAAAGCCAGAGCGGGAAAACACTATCGATGCTGGCCCGGTTGGGATCATTCCGGTCATACCGGATGGTCACCGTCTCGCCAAGTTCATATTTTGGAGGATTGGAGGATGAGTCATCATCGAAGGTGTAGGTCACACCGTTCACTTCGAATTCAAACTTTGCACGGAAGGTCCCGCCGTCACGGGGTTCGAGGCGGATGACACTGCCTTCAGTGACCTCACCGTTGATCTCAACCATAACTCCGACCACGCCCTTATATATTCCCCAACATAGAAAACCAAGGATCAACAGATCGACGACCAGCAATCCACAGCCGCCGTAGATCTTGCTAAAAGTATCGGAGGCTCTGTCAACTTTTTTTGTAGCGGAAGATTTCATAAGTAAACTCCAAAGTTAGCCAATAAATATCCCCTTCAGTGTACAAAGTTATTTGGAATTAAACATTCACCCAAACTTCCTACAGATTAAGGAAGCAGCGCCTCGACCCTGACTGGAAGCTGTTCTCGTTGATCTTCATCAGGAGGCCGCTGACGGAGACTTTATTATGTCATCACATACACAGCATAGCCGCGGGCGGGGGCGAAGAATTGACCGCGGCCGTCTGCGCCGGTGGATTGGTCTGCGGGGCGGGAATGGTCATGGTTGCCCCACCAAGCCACAGGGCGGAAAGAAGCGTTGCTCCATTTGGTCTGCACCCATTCACCATGCCAGTCATCGCCGCGGTTGTTGAGCGCGTAGATCAGCCCACGCTGGTCGCCATGACCGCCGCGCTGCATGATGTAGAGATCATCTGAAAGATAAAGAACAGAAGTGTCGCCGCCGGCATGGGTTTCGTGAGCGGCGATGAGAGCGTCGATGCCGTTGGGGGTATCACGCAGGGCAAGATTGTAGTTGAAGTAATCCTTCCAAAAGATGCAGGGATAGCCTTCGTGTGTGAGGATATAGGAGTAGGCGAGCAGTTTGTCGTTGGTGATTGGGCGACCTTCATCGCGCAGGTCGTGGTTCTCAACGAAGGTGACGGCGCTCTGGGTCTGTGACCTTAAAATGGATTCGCCATGCGCCAGGTTCTTGAGGCTGAAGCCGTAGGTATCGCACATGCTTTTGAGCAGCTCACGCAGGGGGAAGTCGAACACATCCACCGGGTTTGTGTTGTGGAAGTTGGCGTCGTTGATCCAGTTGAGCGTGTTGGAGGCATTGTCCCAATATTCTGCCACGCCGTAAGGTTTGTGATATACGCCGTTTTTTATGTAGCGGTATTCCTGAATGGCTTGCACTGTGGCGGCGGTGAAGCCTTTGACAAAGTCATACCGAAAACCATCAAAGCCAACCTCTTCGATCAGCCAGCGTGCGAGGTTGAGCAATTCGCCATAGACGTAGGGATTGCGATGCGAAAGGTCGGGCATGTCGCCGAAGGTCATTTCGTCCCAGTTCTCGTACATGCTGGGGTGAAATGATTCCCAGTTGCGTGGGAAGCGCTCGCTCTTGGGGTTATAGAGGGTCCAACGTGATTGCCCGGTGATGGGATTGACCTCCTGCGCATCGGCGCCGGAGTTGTGGTTGAGGACCATATCTGCGATCAGACTCAGCCCGTGCTGGTGCGCAGTCTCGATCAGTTGATTCAACTCGAAGTGGGTGCCAAACCAGGTAGGCATGCCGCCCTTCTGGTCATATTCGCCGAGGTCGTAATAGTCGTATGGGTCGTAGCCCATCGAAGGTCCGAAAATGTTGGCAGCTTTGTGAACAGGCGGCAGCCAGAGGGAAGTAAAACCGGCTTTGGCGAGTCCGGGAATCTCTTGCTTAATATAGTTCCACCATTGAAATTCTTTTTTGTCTTCGCGGGGACAATCCCAAAAGAAGGCTTGCATCATGACGCCCATAAAGTTTTCTCCTTGTTTGGGCGGGTATTGTAGCGGAGATTGGTTAATGGAGAATGGGTAATAGGTAGGGTATCCGATTTCAGGGATGGGAGTTTTTATTCCATGGTGTCTTTCGGCTCAAAGCCTACGATCAACGCCGTCCGCGCCCAATCGCTGTGCGAGCCATCGGCTTCACGCTCTTTGTATTTGTCTGCCATTTTGTTGCGGATGACTTCCTCATCCTTTTCCTGTTGCACTCGCGCGAGGGCGGGGAACGTCTGCCCGGCAATGCGGAATATGACCTGTGGTTCTTTAAGCAGGTTTTTAACCCAGTCTGATTTCGCCCCGCCGCCAGACATCAGATAGATCGTATTTTCATGCACCACGAACCAGATCTCGATCTCATGCGGATTGCCGGTCACCCGTCCGCGGGTGGTGAGGTAGCAGTATTCCTCTTTTTCGAAGCGTGTAAGGTCAATTGGCATGTGTGTAACTCCAAGATCATGCAAGGGCGAGACTACGTATCATATTGCCCAATATCGAGCAGTTCGTTCGAGAGAAAATAGGTCTGAGCGGGGAGGAGGTGGTGCTTGCGCTTCCACGTGGCATGGACGGTGGTGCATGAGGAGCGCGGCAGACGTTTGATCAGCGCCGAATCATACAGCAGGATGGAGCGGCTGGTGATCTTTTCGATGACCGTCCAGTGATCGTGATACCCCTGCAAGCCAAGGATGATGGAACGTCCGGGCGTTCCATCTAAAAAGGTTTGCATCGCCTTCCAGAACGTGGTCAGGTCGGGGGTGGGTACGCCGCGAAAAGGGATCGCCACATTGGAGATGCGTTTCTTGCCTACGACCTTGTCCAGGATCGTCAACATCTGCGTGTGCATGATGCCGCCAATGAGGAACTTGCTGAGCAGTCCACGCCGCGAGAGAAAACGGATCAGGTCATCGAACAAGACCTGTGACGCTTCGTCGGTAGAACGGTTGATGAAGCGTTCGGCGTTGACGATGCTGTACAAGCCGCACAGCGAGTCCAATCCGCCCTGCTGGAAGGGTGGTAACCCCATCATGCCGCGTTTGGTGGAAGATTTCATGGCGAGGCTCGTTTGGAAAAAATTCACCACAAAGACCACAAAACACACGGGGATTTCTTAATACTTTTCTTTGTGAACTCCGTGTGCTTTGTGGTGAAAAATCCATGGAAGGATAGCCTGAATTATACGTCTTTGCCCGAGCCGCGTTCCAGTTTTGATTTGAGATCGTCACGTTTGGTGTTCACCAGCGGCACCCCGGCTTTGTACGCCGCCGAAGCGATGGAGTGGGAAATGGCAGGTGAACCAAGCAGCACGAAGAAGATCAGCAAAATTCCCTTCCATGCCGTGAGTGGGGTGAGGATGCTGGCGGCGATCAGCAGGAAGACCAGCCCGAACACGCTGACCTTGCCTGTGGCGTGCAGGCGCGTATAAACATCTGGCAGGCGGATGAAGCCGATGACCCCCACCAAGGATAGAAAAGTTCCCAGCACCAATAGAACAATGGCAATGATCTGCTGAACAGTTTCCATTAGAACACCTTCTGGTCCGAGATGAACTTGGCGATGGTAACCGTGGCGAGGTAGCCCAGCAGGGCAGTCACGATGGCAACATCCAGGAACAGGCTGTTGCCGCTGATGATGCCTACGATGACGAGGACGGCGGTGGTCAGGGTGCTGGCGAGATCCAATCCTGCAAGGCGTACCGCGCTGTTCTCGCCGGTCCAGGTGTGCCAGGCGGCAACGAGGATCATCAGCAGGTGCAAGCCCAACACCACCGAAAATATGATATCAAGAATGGTTTGCATGGTTTTCGTTCCTTAAGAATCGAACATCACATCCAACAGGCGGGTGCGTTTGGCTTGTCCCGCTTCAGCGGCAGCCAGGGTTTCATCCACGTTCAAGGCATGGGTGTACATGTTGCCTTCGCTGTCGATCTCGATCACCAGTTCGCCCGGCGAGAGCGTAATGGCATGCGCGCTGAAGGCGGAACCCAATTCAGATTTCTTTCCATACGGGATGGCAACAATGCCTGGTTTGAGCGGAAGTTTCGGGTCCAGTACGATGCGCGCGGTGGAGATCCCGCCGCGGATCACATCCCAGATCACGACGACTGCATATTGCAGTCCAGCCCACAGGTAACGCGGCAGGCGGTCGATGCGCACCAGCATGGGCGTATTCTTGGGCATGAGCAGGCTGATGATCGCCGCCACGATCAGCCCCAATACCAAATTGGAAAGTGAGCCGTTGCCGGTCAGCATCAGATAGATGACGAACAGTACGAGGAGCGATGAAAGATACAACAACATTATCCACCTCCCATAATTGCGGCGATGTACGCGCCTGGTTCGAGAATCCATGCGGCAGTGGCTTGCGCGATGGAAACCAGCGGTTCAGACCAGACGCCGAGAAGGAGCGCCAACAAAATGAGCAGGGTTGGTGCGAGGAGCTGATCCCCCTGCTTTGGCTTGACTTCGGGATTCGATTCGAACCACACACGGGTAAAGGCGCGGATGATGTACACCAAAGTGACAATGCTTGCCACACCGATGATGGCTAATGAAAGATATTGCGCCGCTTCGACCCCGCTCCAGAAGATCATCAACTTGCTGACGAAGCCATTGAGTGGCGGAATGCCTGCCAACGCCATGCCGCCCAGCAGGAAGAGAAAGCCCGCGAATGGATGGTATTTCCCCACGCCCACAATGACATCGAACGAAGCCGATTTGACCGCGGCGCGGCTTGCCATCGCTCCCGCCAGCATGAGCATGGCGGCTTTGATAATGGCATGGTTGAAGGTGAAGACCAATGCCGCCGCCAATGAGAGCGGTGTGCCCCAGCCAATGCCGACAAGGATGAAACCGATCTGCGCGAGTGTGGAATAAGCCAACATGCGTTTGGCGTTATGCGTGCCTAATGCGCCGAAGCCGCCGTAGAGCACCCCGACCACACCAAGGACAACGAGCAGAGTCTTGAGCATGTCCGCTTCTGTGGCGAAGAGCAGGGTGGTCATGCGGAAGAAGCCGTACACGCCCATCTTGACCACCAGCGACGAGAGCATTGCGCTGACGGCGGTGGGGGCGGCGGCGTGAAAATCGGGCTGCCAAAAATGGAAGGGGAAGACCGCGCCTTTGATCAGGAAGGTGGCGGTCAGAAATGCCATGCCGGTCAACCCGAGCGGCGCGGCAGGATTCACCGCAATGCGGTCGGCGAGGTCCGCGTAGTTGAGCGTACCGTAGGCGACGTACAACGAACCGACTCCCATCAGGAAGAAGACCGATGCCAGCGTGGAAATGTAGAAATATTTGTAGGCGGCTTCCACACCGTATTTATCGTCTGCGATGGCGGTCAGCGCTGCGCCAGAGATGACGATGATCTCAGCGAAGACGAACAGGTTGAAGATGTCGCCGGTGATGAAGGCGCCGCTCAAGCCGCCGGAGAGCGCGAGAAAGAGTGGATAGAAGGTGGGGTATTGCACCACTTTCTCGGTCGAGCCGAGAGCGTAAATTAAGCCCGCGCACAGGACGAGTTGCGTCATGATGAGCATGAACACACTCAACAGGTCAGCGGCGAGGGTGATGCCGAATGGGGCTTGCCACAAACCCAACTGGAACTGAACCGGCTCGAGCGTGGTTTGAACCGTGCGCAACAATCCAAACGAAAAGCCCAGGGAGATCAGCATCAACATGAGGGCGGTGACGGATTGCATCCTGCGCTGTTTACGCATGAACAAAGTGATGGGCACACCCATAAGAGGCAGAAGCAGGGGCACAAGAAGATAGGCAGTGTTCATCAGTTCTTCAATCCCTTCACTTCGTCGCTGTCGCTGGTCTTGTAGCGGGTCGAGATGACGTAGAGCAGGCTGAGCACGAAGGCAAAACCGCCCATACTGATGACGATGGCGGTCAGTACCAGGGCTTGCGGAAGCGGGTCGCTGATCTGCGACGTTGCCGTGGAGTAGGCGGCGGCTGCGCCGTTGTACGCGCCGGCGGAAAACAGAAACAGGTTGACCGCATTCGAAAGAAGCACCAAGCCTATGGCGGCGCGGATGACGTTGCGACGTAAAATTTGATAGATGCCGGCAGCGAACAGAATGCCCACTGCAAGCGAGGTTAACAGACTCATGCTTGCTCCTTTAGCGATACGGGTTGGGCGTCTTCTTCATGGTGGTCACGCGGGTGACCGAGGTTGTCGAGAATAAGTGTCGCCGCACCGGTGACGGTGAGCGCGATGGCGACTTCAAAGAGGAACGAGTTGGTAATGGCGAAGCCGGTCGGTAAAGGCAAATTGAGCATGGCGCCATAATCCACCGGGGCAGCGAATCCGCCGCCAAAGACCATGCCCCCAACCGCATTGAGCAGCGAAAGCAATAACCCAATCGCGATCAACGTATTGCGGTTCAGCCACGGGAGTTTGCGACGTACTTCTTCATACCCGAAGATGATGTACCACATGGCAATGCCCAAACTGATGATGACGCCCGCGGTGAAGCCGTCGCCGGGCATGTCGTGCCCGTACATCATGTGCGTCGTGGCGAGCATCAAGGATAGCGGCAGGGTCGCGTAGGCGAGCAAATGCAGCAGGGGTGATGTCGGCAACCCATGAATGCCGAGTGGCGTATGTGGCGGGTTGAGTTTGCTTTTCTCAATATGGCTGTGCTCGCCTTCCTTGCGCGAGGCAAAATGCAGTACGGTATAAATGCCCAGCCCTGCCATCGCAAAGACCATGATCTCGATCATCGTATCCGCAGCACGGAAATCCACCACGATGGCGCCGACGATGTCCTTCGCGCCGGTCAACGGTTTTGCATTATCGGCGTAGAAGGGCGAGACCACACTTTCACGCGGGCGCGTGGTGAGCGCGGTGAAGGTGATGGCTGCCATCACCAAACCCGCCAGCCCCGCGATCACCACATCACGACGCATACTTTTGCGGCTGTGTAATATTTCATTGGCTTTATCGCGCTGTTTGCGCGGCAGAATATTCAAACTCAGAATCAGGATAACCGTCGAGAGAATGTCCACCACGATCTGCACCAGCGCCACATCGGGCGAGGGGTCGAGCGCCATCCACACTGCCACGCCCAATCCGCTCACGCCGAGCGCGATCACGGCGTGCAGGTCGCGGCGAATAATCACACTCGCCAAGCCCGCTGCCACCACCATCAGCAGCGAGAAGGCGCGCAGTCCATTGAAACCTTCGATGCCGAGAGTGAGGTTTTGGGTGAACATCTCCAGCGAGATGCGGCTAAACAAGACGACGATGGCGATCATCGAAACGATCATCACACGCAGATAGAAGCGCATCTGACCGCCCTGCAACTTGGTCGCTGTTGCTGCAAGTGAATCCAAGCCGGAAATGGTTCCATTAAACAGCATGTTGACGGTGAAATTCGGCAGGAAGTTCATCATCCATGCACGGATGCGTCCGCGCTGCCAGAAGACCAGCGAGCCGAGCGTAATGGCGATGATGGAGAGAATAAGAGGCACGTTGATGCCCGTCCACAAGGCGAGCGAGATCTTTACTTTTGCGCCATACGCGGCTTTGGCGGCGGCGGCGAGAAAGTCCACCAGGAAGGCGGGTTCGACAGGGGTGATGCCGATAAGCAGAGAAAGCACAGCCGGAATGGCAGGCGCGAGCCAGAACCCGATCTTCGGGTCGTGACCGTGCGGCGGGTGCTTCTCGTCGGCGGGTTTTCCAAGGAAGACTCCCCGCACGAGTAATGCTGCTTGCGCGAGGATGAACGCGCCAGCGAGTACCGTAGTCAGCGGAAAGAGAAATTCAATGGCGGCGGGCAGGCTTGGGTGAGTCGCGGAAGCGAGAAGTGTCTCTTTGGCGAGAAAGCCGAAGAGGGGCGGGAGTCCGGCCATGGAGAGGGCGGCGATGGAGACGATCCCGAACATGATCGGCATTTGTTTGCGCAGCCCGCCCAGTTTGCGAATGTCACGCGTGCCGGTTTCGTGGTCGATGATGCCCGCCGACATGAAGAGCGCAGATTTATACAGCGCGTGTGCCAGAATGGAAATGACCAGCGCTTTGAAGGCGATCTCGGTATCCTGCCCGATCAGGGCGATGAGCACGCCAAGCTGTGAAACGGTGGAGTAGGCGAGTAGGGGTTTGAGGTCGTTCTGTTTGAAGCCGAGATACGCGCCGACCAGCATGGTGGTAATGCCGAAGATGGAGAGCACCCAGAACCAAAGGTCTGTGCCGCCGATGGCGGGGTTGAGACGCGCCAGTAAATAAATGCCTGCCTTGACCATGGTGGCAGAGTGCAGGAAGGCGCTGGCAGGCGTGGGCGCAGACATGGCTTCGGGCAGCCAGATGTGCGCGGGGAATTGAGCGCTCTTGGTGAAAGCGCCCATCACGACGAGAGTGAAGAGTACCGGGTAAAGCGGGCTGTTGCGCAACAGGTCACCGCTGGCGAGGACGGTCTTGAAGTCCGCGCTGCCGCTGATGGACATGATGAAGACGAAGCCTGCCAGCATGGCAATGCCGCCGCCGCCCGTGATGAACAGCGATTTGAAAGCGCCCTTGCGCGCGGCTTCGTCTTTGAACTTGTAGGCAATCAGCAGGAAGGACGAGATGCTGGTGCCTTCCCAGAAGAGGAAGAGCGTAATCAGGTCGCCTGCCAGAACCAGCCCGAGCATGGCGAGCATGAAGAGTAGTGTGTATGCGAAGAAACGATACTCGATGGCGGGATGTTCGGCGTGGTCGTGGTCGCCGTGGTCAAAGTAATAACCGGTGTAGATGACGACCAGTGTGCCAATGCCAGTAATGAGCAAGGCGAACAGCGCGGAAAGCCCATCGAGATAGAGCGAGAAGTTCAGCCCTAGCGCGGGAATCCATGGGACTGAGAAGGTCAATCCCTTTTCGCCCATGTGTGAGGCGGAATATAGCAGGGAAATGAAGGCTGTAAACGGAAAGACGGCAAACAGCCAACCCGCTTGCGGGTTCGTCAGCCGCGCTTGGCGTAATGCCAGGACGGCTAAAATACCCAATGGAAGCAAAATCAGGGGAATAATTAATTCTGGCATGGGAAGCATTGTAGCAAAGAAGATTAATAATCACCCCCAAGTGGGGGCGATTTTATAAATTTCAAATACCTTTTTCATACAGGATTAAGCCTTTTGGCGGCGGCGCACTGAGAACTCATACCAGAGTGAGATCACAAACGTAAGCGCCGTAATTGGCAGCACGAACCAGATCATAACGCTGCTGAACATGGGCAGAGAACTGTGGTTGGTGGCATTCATGATCAGGTATGCTGTGTAGATCACATAATAGGCGAGGAATAAAGCCCCTTCCCAGCGGTAGATTTGTCCACCGGTGAAAAAGACAGGGAAACAGGCTACTGCAATGGCGATCATGACCGGAATATCGAAATTTAACGCGGCAGACGAAACGACCAGACCCGCGGGCGCCACACTGCCACCCAGACCCAAAACAGCCAAAATGTTGAAGATATTGCTGCCAACGACATTGCCCACGGCAATATCCCGTTCGCCTTTGAGGGCGGCGGTGACAGAGGTGGCAACTTCTGGCATCGAGGTTCCAGCGGCAACGATCGTGAGTCCGATCACAAGTTCGCTCACCCCCAGCCAGCGGGCAATTTCGATGGAGCTGTTCACCAGAAAATCTGAGCCGACCACCAACAATGTTAGACCAAGCCCCACCAAACCGATATTGATCACCCAGGATTTCCATCCATTATCGGCCTTTGCAGAGTATTCTTGCGCGTATTCCTGTTCAACGGCTTTATTTTCCTTGCGGCTTTGGATGATGAGAAAAATCGTGTATGCGATAATTCCGGCGAATAGGATGATCCCTTCAAAGCGATTGATCACCCCATCCAACGAGAGGAAATAGGTTAGGATGGAGATGCCGATCATGATCGGAACATCCAGCCGGACAAGCTGCTGTTGAACGATCAATGGGGTGATTATGGCTGAAACCCCCAATATGAACAAAATGTTGAAGATGTTGCTGCCAACGACATTCCCCAAGGCAATGTCTGCCTGCCCAGCAAGGGTAGACTGAACAGATACCGCCATCTCTGGGGCGCTGGTGCCAAATGCCACCACAGTCAAACCAATGACCAGCGGTGATATACCGATTTTGGCAGCCAATTGCGATGCGCCTCGCACCAGCCAATCCGCGCCCAATACAAGCAAAGCCAGCCCGCCCAGCAGTGCAACCCATGTAAGAATTGTCATAATATATCTCCTTATCAAACCTGTTTAGTGGAATATGTTTTTTCGATTTGTATAATATAAAAAGTTGCAGACAACCTGAGTGTTCTGCAACTTTTTATATTATCGAGTCAATATTTCATTCTCCGTGCATCTGGCTGTGAAGCGCCCGCAAGTTGCGCCGATGCAACGTCTCTGCCAGCCCACCCAGATATACACGGCTCTTGCCGCATTCCTCAATGGTGATCTCTTCGAGATATTCATCCACATTCTTGCGTTTGCCCGCCGCCTTGACCGCCTTCTTTATATTGCTTACATAATTCAGGTTTTCTTTGACCGCCGCATCAATCTCTCCGCGCAGGATGATATCGCCGTGTCCTTGAATGATGTTTTCCAAGCCCATGCGACCGATCTTCTTGATGGAGGCGAGCATATCATCCGCATCCCCATCGACCACATAGGGCAGGGGCATGAACGCATCGCCCGCGAAAAGGACACGGTCTTCCTCGACGAGCACGGAGATCCCATCCGGGCTGTGACCCGGGGTCGTGGACAGGATGAGATTCTTCTTGCCAACACGCAAGGTCATTTCACCAGAGTCGAAGGTGAGGTGGGGGGGGACGATCTTGACCTGCCGCAGGGCGGGGTTTTGCTTTTGTGAGCTTTCCAAAGATGGGATGCCAAACTCGATCAGATACTCCCGACACTTGGCATGACCGATGACAGTTGCACCGGGGAAGAAGCAATTTCCCCATGCATGGTCGGCATGGTAATGGGTGTTGATGATGTAGCGCACTTGCACGCCCAGTTCATGTTCGATGAACTCGCGCATGGTGAGCGCTTCTTCGGGGAGTGCCAGCGTATCGATGACCACCGCCCACTGCGGACCGACGATCACCCCCGCAGTCACTTGCGCATAGACCTCACTTTGGAACCAAAAGACATTTTCTGAAACTCGTTCTCGGTGCATTCTTAACCTTCATTCTTGCTTTCGCGTCCCTGAGTTCCTGTGGTCTCCCCGGCGAAAGGCGTAATATATTTTGTCGATTGTTAATAGCATACTCTGCGGGAAATTTCAAGTAGTATAGACAAATAATCAAAAAGACCTCCAAGATTTCTAAAACCTTGGAGGTCTGATAGTAGCCCGAAAACTTAGATATGAATGGGCGAACCGTCTGCGCCGTGCGCCGCTTCCATGATCGCCTCAGAGAGTGTGGGGTGCGCGTGGACGTTGCGGGCGATCTCATGCGGGGTCAGTTCCATCATGCGCGCGAGGGTCAGTTCCGGCAGCAGTTCGGTCACTTCGGGACCGATCATATGCGCCCCGAGGATCTCGCCGTACTTCGCGTCGGTGATGATCTTGACGAAACCCATGTAATCGCCCATGCCCAGCGCCTTGCCGTTCGGCTGGAAGGGGAAGCGCCCAACCTTGATCTCGTGTCCGCGTTCCTTCGCTTGCGCTTCGGTCAGACCGAATGAAGCAACCTGCGGATACGAGTAAGTGGCACGCGGCATCATTTCGTAATCCAGTGTGACAGTTTCATGCCCGCCGATATGTTCAGCAGCCACAATACCCATCGCTGAACCGACATGCGCCAGCATCAGCTTGCCGGTCACATCGCCGACCGCCCAAATACCGGGGACGTTGGTCTGCATTTTTTCATTGACTTCGACAAATCCGCGCTCGCTAATCTTCACGCCGACTTCTTCCAAGCCCAGGCCTTTGGAATTGGGACGGAACCCGATCGCCACCAAGGCTTGATCTGCTTCCAAGACCGTTTCTTTTCCTTCCGCCGACACCTTGACCTTCACCCCCGTCGCCGTGGCTTCGACCGATTCGACTTTGTGCCCGGTCAGGATGTTGATCTTGCGCTTCTTGAATTCCTTTTCGAGTTCCTTCGAAACTTCTTCATCTTCGAGTGGGACGATGCGCGGCAGCATTTCGACGATAGTCACATCCACACCGTAGGCGTTCCAGATGGTGGAGAATTCCACGCCGATCGCGCCAGACCCGATGACGACCACCGATTTGGGGAGTTTATCTTGCAGGATGGCTTCCCAATAAGTGACGACCTTCTCACCGTCCACTTTCCAGGCGGGCGGGACCATGGCACTCGCACCGGTGGCGACGATGATGTTCTTCGCTTGCAGTTCAGTGACCTTGCCATCCTTATCGGTGACGTTGAGCGTGTCCTTCGCTTTGAACTTTGCTTCGCCCATGAAAACGGCGATATTGTTCTTCTTCATCAGAAAGCCGACGCCCTTGGTGAGACGGTCGGAATTCTGGCGTGAACGTTTGACCGCCACGCTGTAATCCAGTTTGAGGTTATCGAACGAAAAGCCGAAATCCTTGGCGCGTTCGCGCAAGGTGTGTGCCACTTCTGCGTTCTTGAGCAATGACTTGGAAGGAATACATCCCACGTTCAGACATACACCGCCCATCCATTGCTTGTCCACAATGGCGACTTTCTGCTTCAATTGCGCGGCACGGATCGCAGCGACATAACCCGCAGGTCCCGCGCCGACTACAATGACATCAAAATTTTCTGGCATGGTGAAACTCCATTACATGTAAAAGTGAAATTGCGCTCCCATTGTACTATTAAAGGAACACCTCCCTTGTGGGGAGGTGTTGGAGTTTTATAAGTTTTTCTTCAAGAACTCCACGGTGCGATCCCATGCCAACTGCGCGGCAGCGGCGTCGTATTCGGGGCGGTCATTTTCCATGAACCAGTGGGCAACTCCCGGGTAGATATGAAGCGTATGGTCCACTCCGGCATCTTTCATTTGACCGAATTTTTTATCCACCCATTCCTTCGGCTCCCACTCGTCGTTATCGCTGAAATGCCCCATCACTTTCGACGTGATCTTGCTCACATCCACATCTTCATTTCCATAAAATACCACCGTCGCACCGACCTGATCCGGCACATTGGAAGCGAGGATCAATGCCCACGCTCCGCCCATCGAAAAACCGATCACACCAATTTTCCCTTTCGCCATTTCACACAAATGATCTTTGGCGGTGAAAACGACCTGACCCATCCACTCACCGTCACTTTTTTCCATCAACGCTTTGGCTTCATCGATGGTCTTTGCAACCTGACCATCCCGCAGATCGGGCGCAAGCACCGTGAAACCTTCCTTCGCAAGCCTGTCGCAAAACTGCTTGAAGAAAGGATTCAGCCCCCACCAGGCATGCAACACCAACACTCCCGCGCCGCCGCCATTTGCAAGATGGGCATCGACCTGTTTTTCGTTTACCTTTATTTGGATCGTGGACATGGGAATCTCCTTTTCGATATTGTATCAGAAAAAATGTTCTAATAATGATTGGAAACAAAAAGGCGGTGATTAACCGCCTTGGATTAGAACCAGCGCCTCACCCTCGACCTGTAACCTGTGTACGCCTCTCCGAACTTTTTCTCCAAGTAGGCTTCTTCCTTTTCTATTACGAGCCGGTTCATGGTCACCATGAAAAATGGCGCGACCACGAGCCCCGAATATGAGCCAGAGTTGAGCGGAAAGCCGATCACCATTAATAAAAATCCGAGATAGATCGGATTGCGGGTGAATTGATAGATGCCCTGCGTCACCAATGCCTTGACCGAGCCATGCGGGTCGAGCGTGGTGTGCGCCTTGCGGAATTCATTGAACGCGCCGAACGCAAGCACAACCCCAATTAGGATCAACCCAAGACCGATCCATTCGACAAATGCAGGCAGTGCAATCGGAAGCAGCCATCCCAACAGTATGGCAAGCCCAATAAATATCAACGCGAGAATGGGCGGATGGATGTTCCTATTGATGGCGGGGTGGTCGGTTTGTAATTCAGACATAATTAAATCTTCTATTTGCGAGTCGCGGTCATCAAAAAGACGGGAAACGATTTTTCTTCATCCCCAACCATTTTCCTTATCATGTATGCCGTTGTAAATTTGACATGTTCAAAACCGGCAGATTCCACCATCGTTTGGAGTTCATCCCGCGCAAAGCCTTTGTGTACATCGGTTGTCCCGTCAGTGTGAAAGGAGCCGTCTTCCTTATCGAGGTCTGCAATGATAAGGATTCCCTTTGGTTCCAGCAACGTGTAGAACTTCCGTAAAATATCCTGCACATTGTGGATGTGATGCATCGTCATCAACGAATAGGTGACGTGAAAACGCGCAGCGGGGATCGTATCCTCCGCAAGGTCAAGCCGGACCGGATGCAAGTTCGTCACACCTGCGGCTTTGATCTTCTCTTTCAGCACATCCAACATACCCTGTGACGTATCCGCCAGTGTGATCTGACCGAGGTCTTCTTGAAGCGCGAAACTCAGCAAGCCGGTGCCGCAGCCATACTCAAATCCATTCATTTCACGCGAGAGCGGAACCATTTGCCGGATCTGCTCTGCCACTTGTCTTGCACGTTCCACTTTTTTCGGATCAGAGTCCCAATCTTTTGCTCGTTTGTCGAAATTCGTCATACCCAAGTCTCCAATGTGTCTTTGACCTTCGCCAGGAACCAATCCGCCGATGCGCCGTCAAGAATGCGATGATCGAAGACGAAAGACATATACACCATCGGGCGGATGGCAATGGCATCGTCACTTGTCCCGTCTTTAGCAGGGATGACGACCACGCGCTTCTGCATCGCGCCGACGCCGAGGATTCCAGCCTGAGGTTGGTTGATCACCGGAAACGCAAACAGCGATCCGCTTACTCCGTGGTTGGTGAGCGTAAACGTCCCGCCTTTGACTTCGTCTGGTTGCAACTTCTTCTTTCGAGAGCGCGTAGCCAGATCATTGATCGAGCGAGCCATCGCCAACAAGGACAAATCATCCGCGTTTTTGATGACCGGTACGATCAATCCGTCTTCGCCGAGCGAGACCGCCATGCCGAGGTTGATGTTCTTGTGAACGAGCAGACCTTCATCCGTCCATGACGAATTCGTCTGAGGATAGGCTTTCAGTCCCGCCACGATCGCCATCATGAAATATGCTGTGAACGTGAGATTGACCCCGTCACGCTCGAAGGCGGCTTTGTTCGCGGCGCGATGTTTCGCCACGCGGGACATGTCCGCTTCCATCACGGTCAACACATGCGGCGAGGTATGCTTGGATTCCACCATGTGCTGGGCAATGGACTTGCGCATGGTCGAATGCTTGATGAGTTGGTCGCCTTCAACTGGGGTGACATTAGACGGTGGACGGTTGACCATGGTCTGTGGTCTATGGTCTGTGGTCTTCGTTTCACCTCCGACGTAACTTAACACATCGTTCTTCGTGATACGCCCATTCAACCCTGTGCCGTTGACCTGTGATAAGTCCACGCCATGTTCGGCCGCGATCTTTGCGACGACGGGGGAGATGAAGCCAAGGTCGGAGGGACGAGTAACGAGCGACGAGTTAGACGTTGCCGGTTGAGGCTCTGACCTTTGACCTTCGACCTTTGACTCGGGCGTATTAACTGCTGGTGATCGCCCATTGTCAACGGGTTCTCCAGGTTTACCGATGATCGCCAGAAGTTCTCCCACTTTCGCGGCAATGCCTTCCTGCGCAATGATCTTCAGAATGGTACCTGTCGCGGGGGCAGGAATTTCAGTGTCAACTTTGTCGGTGTTGACTTCAAGTAACGGCTCCAACTCATTGATCGAGTCACCCTCCTGCTTGAGCCATTTTGTGACGGTGACTTCATCCACACCTTCGCCGAGCCGGGGGACTAAAACTTTAGTTGCCATTTGTTCTCTCCAGTGATCAGTATCCAGTTGCCAGTAACCAGTGGTTAATCGGTGAAATATTCTGCCGGTTCTTCCTTGACGGAGCGGACAGGGGGATTGCAAAACTGAGAAGATTTATCCATCATGCTGCCAAGTAGTCTTCCAATTTCACGGCATTTTTCGACAAGTTGGGCAGATTTTTCTTGAGCTATATAGCCGCAGTCTTCTGCGGTTTCTATCCAATGTTGAGTTTCATGTTGCTCGCCATCTGAATCGGTTAACTTGCTGATAAAGTGCTTCTCATAAGGGCGCTTTGCCCATGCTTCTGCTATTTGTGCGCCAATAGAGCGAGATGAACGACGGATTTGATCTGTAAGAGAATAAATCTCATCTTTCGGAAATGACCTTGTTGTTTCGAAGATTTCCTGAGCCAGCATTCTTGCTTTTTGATAGACAATCAAATCCCGATGGCTTTTTGCATATTTTTTATCCATCATTTCTCCTTACTGGATACTGGCTACTTGAACACTGGATACTGATTCGGGTCAACCTCATGCATCATTTCGTAAACTGCATCGAACACCGTCTCGGGGTTTGGCTTCGACCAGTAATCACCATCGCTTCCATAAGCGGGGCGATGCGCCGTTGCAGATAATGTCCGTGCGGGCGAATCCAAATGGAAATAGCCGCCTTGTTTCTCGATGACTTCCTGCATCATATAAGCTGTCGTGCCGCCGGGAACATCTTCATCGACGAAGAGTATGCGGTTGGTTTTCTTTAAAGACTCAACGATCTTGCCATGAATATCAAACGGCATCAGCGATTGCACATCGATGACTTCAATGTCAATGCCGACCTTGCTCAATTTGTCTGCCGCATCCATCACGATACGGCAGCACGCGCCATAGGTGACCACGGTCACATCTCTCCCAGTGCGGATGATTTCGGGAACACCCAGCGGCATTGTAATTTCGCCGATATTATCAGGCAACTTCTCTTTGACGCGATAACCGTTCAGGACTTCTACTACAATGGCGGGCTCGTCTGATTTCAAAAGCGTATTGTAAAAACCGGCGGCGCGGGTCATGTCGCGCGGAACCAAAACATACATGCCGCGCACGAGATTCAAAATACCAGACATGGGTGAACCCGCGTGCCACACCCCTTCGAGTCTGTGACCGCGCGTGCGCACGATGACCGGGGATTTTTGTCCGCCAGCGGTGCGCCAGTGCAGTGTCGCCAAATCATCGCTCATGATCTGCAACGCATACAGCACATAATCAAGGTATTGGATTTCAGCGATCGGTCGCAGTCCGCGCATTGCCATGCCGATGGCTTGCCCCATGATGGTCGCTTCACGAATGCCAGTATCCGTCACACGGAACTCGCCGTATTTTTCCTGCATCCCCTTGAAACCCTGATTCACATCGCCGAGTTTGCCCACGTCTTCGCCAAATGCAATAAGACGTGGCTCACGCGCCAGCGCAGCATCGAAGGCGGCGTTGACCACTTCAAAGCCGAACATGGTCGGGGACTTTTCCGAATAAACAGGCTTGATCTCGTCTACTTTCAACGCCGTCCCTGAGTATAAATGCGAGCCGTAGCGTTCCAGATTGACTTTATCGTTCTCGTGTTTCCATTGGATGAGGATTTGCTTGGTGGGATTCGCCTCATCGCGCAACATCCGCAATGCTTCATGCGCAGTGGTATGAATATCGCGCCTCGTATACGACGGGAGAGTTGACAGCCGATCTCGGAGCATTCTCAACTCTGCGGCATGACTCGGCGAAGCCCCAGCGATCTCTTCGAGCATGTCCATAACCTGTTCCCGTTCTTCGGCAATGGGGGAGAGATACGCATCCCATGCGGCTTTGCGGAATCCCTCCACAGTGTTGTGATCCGCTTTTTCAAGAGAATCAAGTTCAGGTCCAGAAATGATGCGCTGACCGATCATCCACTGACGCATCTTTTTGAGACCGTCGAATTCCTCTTCCCATTTGAGCCGCTCCGGTGATTTGTATCGCTCATGACTCCCCGAAGTGGAATGACCCTGCGGCTGGGTCACATCGATGACATGCACCAGCGCAGGGATGTGATATTCGCGCGCGATCTCGGCAGCGGTGAGATAGGTTTCGAGCAGGGCGGGATAATCCCATGCGCGGACGGTGTAATGGTCGTAACCGTTCTGGACTTTGTCCGGCGGTGCGAGCGGGTCACGTTCAAAACCTTTGAGCAAGGCGCCGATGTTTTCCTTGACCATCTGGAATTGATTTGGGACGGAGATGCCATAGCCATCGTCATAGATCGTGATGACAGCGGGCGCTTTGAGCACGCCGATGGCGTTGACTGATTCCCAGAAATGACCTTCAGCAGAGGAAGCATTGCCAATGGTGGCGAAGGTCACTTCGTTGCCGTGGTTCGAAAAATCCTTTTGGTCGTGAAGTTCCTTGACCTTGCGATAAATGACCGAGGCATACGCCAGCCCAACTGCTCTTGGCATTTGCGCGGCAGTAGGGGAGATATCGGAAGCGGTATTGTATAGTTGCGTTTGCGGACGCCATGTGCCGTTGGGATAGAGGTTGCGCGTGGCGAAGTGAGCGTTCATTTGCCTGCCGCCGCTGGCGGGGTCGTAGGTGATGTCGCCATGGGCATATAACTGCGCAAAAAATTCCTGAATGTTCATTACACCCAGCATGAACATCCAGGTCTGGTCGCGATAGTAGCCGGAACGCCAATCGCCTTTTTGGAAGGCGCGGGCGATGGCGAGTTGGGCAATTTCCTTGCCGTCGCCAAAAATTCCGAATTTTGCTTTGCCGCTTAAAACTTCTCTTCTACCGATAAGCGAAGCCTGCCTGCTTTGATAGGCGAGGCGGTAATCTTTGATAATTTCTTCTTTCTCGAGGGGAAGCGCAATCGTACCCTTCTTTTTGTTGGGCATCTACTCTCTCTCCTGAGTTGTTGGTTTGGGGAATTATAACAAGAATGAAAGCGGAAAGAAGTAGGATGATTGCGAATATTGTGGCATTTGGCGCAAAGATGTAACCACAAAGACTCTAAGACTCTAAGATGAAAACGTTGTGGCTTTGTGTCTTAGAGTCTTCGTGGTTCAACTGGAAGAGATCACTAGAGAAAGTTCTGTTTGTGTTTAAAAAAGAGCTTGATTATCGTTCCTCCTGCTATACTTACGGGCATGACAAACTTTCTCCAAGTCGCACAAACGAACATCCCCTCTGGTTTCATTGACCTGGGCGCGGGCGAACCTCAACTTGACCTGCTTCCGCTGGATATGCTTGGAGAGGCGGCTTCACTCCGTTTCGCGCAGGGAGAACGCGAATTCCTGCAATATGGCGTGGAGCAGGGAGATGGTTACTTCCGCGCGGCGCTGGCGAAGTTCTTGTCTCCCCGGTATGGGTGCGAAGTCTCGCACGAGGATTTGTTCACCACCACCGGCATCTCTTCCACGTTGGATCTGCTTTGCACGCTCTACACCCAACCCGGTGACACGGTCTTCGTTGAAGAACCGACCTATTTCCTCGCCCTGCGTATTTTTGCAGACCACGGCTTGCGCGTCATTTCAATTTCAACGGATGTAGATGGTTTGGACTTGGATGAATTGAGCCAAGCCTTGAAGGAACACCAGCCGAAGTTCGTTTATGTCATTCCCTCCTTCCAAAACCCCAGCGGACATACCCTCCCGCCAGAGCGCCGTACTCGCTTGATCGAACTGGCACAGAAGCATAACTTCCTTATCATTGCAGACGAGGTCTATCAATTCCTCGGCTACACCCAAAGCCCACCCGCATCGTTCGGTACGCACATTGATTCGGGTCATGTCATTGCCTTGGGATCGTTCTCGAAGATTCTCGCCCCCGGTCTGCGGCTGGGATGGCTGCACTCGAACCCGGATGTCATTCAACGCATCGTCACCTGCGGCGTGCTCGACAGCGCAGGCGGATTGAATCCCTTCACCTCGTCCATTGTCCGTGGATTGATCGAAAAAGGGGACTTGGATAAAAACATTGCCAACCTTGTCGGTGAGCTTGGCAGGCGTATGCAAGCGATGGATGAAGCCATTAAAACGCATCTTCCGCAGGTCAAATACACCTCCCCTCATGGCGGATATTTCTTCTGGCTGCAAGCGCCGGGCGTGGACACGCAAGAATTACAAAAGCGTGCAAAGGAATTCCAAGTGGGGCTAAGACCCGGAATCCGCTTTTCGAGCCGCAATGGTCTAACCGATCACTTCCGCTTGAGCATTTCCCATTACGGCGTGGATGACATCGAAGAGGGAATCCTGCGTTTGAAGAAATGCATTGTAGTGTAGGAATTATTTTTCTGATATACGCGCAACACGGAATTCACTGAGTTTAGGATTGCTGAAAAAAAATAACGCAAAGGCGCAAGGTCGCAAAGATTTTTTATACCTCCGCTGCTGCCCTTTTTCGAGCAACCCCGGTATAAAAAATGAGCGGACAGAAATGTCCGCCCACTGTTCACTATTCACTGACCTACTTCATTCTCTCCGCTACGATCTCTGCCACATCCTTCACCTGAATCTGGCTGTCCTCACCCTTCGCAGCATCCGTCATCATCGTCAAACAGAACGGGCATCCAACCGCCACCGTATCCGCGCCTGTGGCTTTGACTTCTGCGAAGCGCGCCTCATTGACACGCGCCGAGCCTTCCTCTTCTTCCTTCCACATCTGAGCGCCGCCCGCGCCACAACAGAACGACTTGGCAGAATTGCGCGGCATTTCGATGGTCAACGCACCGGCAGAATTCAACGCATCACGCGGTGCATCGAACACCTGGTTGTGCCGTCCCAAATAACACGGGTCGTGGAACGTCACTTTCATATTGTCGTCTTCCAAATTCATGGAAATCTTCCCCGCTCCCACTAACTCATTGATCAACTGCGTGTGATGGATGACCTGATAGTTCCCGCCAAACGCCGGATATTCGTTCTTGATCGTATGCAGACAATGCGGACAAGTCGTGACAATGCGCTTCGGCGCGACCTCGTTCAAAATTTCCACATTCTGAGTCGCCAACCCGAAAAAGATGTCTTCGCGCCCCGCGCGGCGAGCCGAGTCGCCGGTGCAGGCTTCATTCTTGCCGAGCACCGCATAGTTGACTCCCGCCGCGTTCAAAATTTTCGCAAAGGCTTGCGCGGTCTTTTGCGCGCGTGAATCCGTTGCAGGCGCACAACCCACCCACCACAGAATCTCAGGTTCAGCATTCTGTTCGATGGTCGGCACGCTCATGCCGTCTGCCCACTTCATGCGGTCACCTTGCGAAATATTCCACGGGTTCATATTGCGTTCCATGCCTTTGAAGGCTGTCTCCAGTTGCTTCGGGAACGCGCTCTCCATCATGGATAAGTTTCTGCGAATGTCGAGAATATCGCGCATCGGTTCATTGCCAACGGGGCAAATGTCCACGCACGCACCGCAGGAGGTACAAGCCCACACGGCTTCTTCTGAGATCAGTTCGGTCATCGCTACATCGGTCGTGCCGCCGCCGTTGAAGTGATAGCGTTTGTTGATCTCCAACGCGGCAGGGGAGAGTAACTTACCCGTGTTGTACGCCGGGCAAACTTCCTGACAGCGGAAGCACATGATACAGGCGTAGCTGTCCATGATCTGCTCCCAGCCGAGGTCTTTCATCTTTGCCGCACCAAATTGTTCGATGGATTGGTCTTCGAGGTTCACATAGCCTAATTCGCCGATGGATTTTCTCTCAGGCTTGAGCGCGAAATTCAGCGGCGCGAAGAACAGGTGAATATGTTTTGAATAGGGGAAATAAGGCAGGAACGCGACGACTGCGCCAATGGATAACCAGAAGGCAAGGTGTTCTCCCAGGACCAATACACTCGGGTCAACCCCCGACCACAAAGCGGATACGGCTGAGATGGTGGGCTGCCAGCTGTCAGTGTGACCTGCCAACGCGAGGTTGAACGACTCGCCTAAAAACCGCATCGAGTTGTGGACGAAGATGAACGTGGCGACAATTGCAGAGTCGCGGGTGATGCCGATCCGCGCTTTCGGGTTGAGTAACGTTGTCTCGCGCGTGGATAAGGTGTCGGGTCGCATGATGAAGCGGCGGAACGCCATCGCCACTATGCCGACAATGATCGCAACGTTGGCAATATCCGCGATCAGGCGATAAACATCCCCGAACAGACCGGTGTTATCGAGCAAACGCCAGCCGGTGTAGGCGTAGATCAAGTCCGCGAGGTTGATGAGTAGAAAGGAGAGGAAACCCCAGCCGATGAGCGCGTGCAGGATGCTTGGTCCGAGGCGTAAACGAAAAACGGGCTGGAACAAACCGACCTTGACGATGAGTTCCCAAACCCGCTTCCAAATGAGCGACCAATTCACCTTGCCCTGCCCGCTGGAAATGTGACCGACGATGCGCATCACACCTTTATATGTGAAATACAGCGAAGCAAGGGTTGCGATCACAAAGAGGATTTTTTCGACAAGGGTCAGCATGGAGCCTCCGGTAATTGATGTCATTGCGAGAGCGGAGCGCAAAGCAATCTTCTGAAACTATGGAGATTGCTCACCTGCCCTCGCGGGCGGTGCGAGGGTCGTCGGGGAAATCATCCTCCTCGCAACGATATACTTTGGTAAAGTTTAGCACAACTTCATTTGATTGTCTCAAAATTCACGCATGACGTTCATCCCTCACCCCCGTTGCAATTCCAAAATCTACTGGCTGATGTCGTTGACGTAATCCACCGCGCCGGAACATGCCCCCAGCAAATAAGGCGAGATGGTGTCCCATGTCAGTGGCAGACCATGAGCGCCGTTCGCGGCGGAGACCGCTTCGGCGAGGCATCCGCCGCCCGCGTTGTAATTGACGAGGGTAAATTTCCATAGGTCTTCGTAGGAAGCGGCATCGCCTGGGGAATTGCCGGTGTAGTTGTAGATGACCTGCCCGGTTTGCTCGCAGTTGGCGATCATCGTCTCAGCAAAAACCCCCACAGAAAAATGCGCCTGTGAAAGGTCCAACCCAAGCGGACATTCTTCGCAGGTGGCATTCACACTGCCCACCAGAGCGCGTCGTAACTCGACCTGGATTTCTTTGTCCAAATTGGCATAGCCTTCGCCGCAAAGTTCCGAATCCATGACGAGCGGACAAAATTGATTGAAAAAGGAGCGGTTCCAAAACAGGGTGGTGTCAGCTCCGTTCTCGGTCAGCTGACCGAGCCCTACATCTCCCGCCGCCTGATAGATCCCGGGCCAGAACTGACTTTCACGGGCAAACAAGTTCTTGAGCAGCCGGGCTGGAACGCCTGTATTTTTCGCCACACTGAGGATCAACTCGTCGAATTGGTTCTGCCAGATTCCCACAGCCTCGCGCGACGCTTCCAACCCGCATTGGTTGACCACGTTCCCCGGAGCCAAACCTCCATCCGGGCAGGAACCGGCATCCACTGCGCCCTGCAAGATCAGGTTTGCCGCGAGATAGGTATAAGGGATGTCGCTGCTGAGTTGCCCAGATTCCCTGGGAGTGCTCAACCATTGCGGCGCTCCGCCGACAGGCGGGAAAACATCCCACGAATCGGAGCAGGAGGCGACCACGTGTCCCTGCCATTGCGAGGAAAGAATGTCCACATACCAGTAAAGCTGGTCGGGGTCGCCGGTATCCACCAGCTGCACGCGCACCCTCGCATCGTAGACGATGCTGCTATCTCCGTAGGTGGAATATGCCCAGAATTCAAGGTTCGCGCCGTCTTCGTCGGTCTCTGGGAGGCGGAATTTGCAAATGCCGGTATCCTCACAGAAGAATTCCTCGCCGTTGTATGTCCCCTCGACGCGGATGATGGTTTCATTTGGCAATGGTTCCTGCCCCTCGATGACGATGGTTGGTCTGGTCTCGCAAATGTTCGTGGATGTGCTGTAGACGGGTTCGCAATCTTCCAGCGAGATCCAGGCACTGGAAGCGGGCAGTTCGAGCGCGATCTCTTTCTTCTTTTCCTCGCTGTTGATCAGGACGGCGTAATAGCCATCGCAGTTTTTTACGTCATTAAGAGTGCAGGGGGGTTGGGTGATCCACTTTTTGTAGATGGTTTCGCCGCAGTCGCGATACACTTCCCCGGGCAGCGGCATACCTTCATGGTCGGCAAGGACGGAACAGGCGAACTTTTTGTTTTTCCAGGTGAGCAGATGCCATTCGAATGCGGTGTACTCCACTTCGATGATGGAGAACCGGTCAGGACCTGGGGGAGGGTTGGATTCAGCAACCGGTGCTGGGTCCACGCTGGAGGCGGGCGAAGCGCCAGAACTGACCACCAGGTTCGAGACGGCAATCAGAATGAGAAGTGCGCGGTTCAGCCAGCGGTGCTTCTGCATGGGAATCAAAAGGAGCCCGCTTTATTATAACGGACTCCTTTTCAAATAATTACTTCTTTTTGTTTGTGTCCATGTCCTCAAGTGTTTCGAGGTCGCGTTTGAGGTTCCGGTTGCGGATGTACATGCTGAGGACATAGATGCCCATGGTGAGGAATGAGACGATATACCCTGCCACCATGTAAGAAGAAGTGTCGGGATAGGTTTCCATTTTTTATTCTCCGGTTACATTGAAACTTTGAGTTTGAGTTCTTCGACCTTGTCCTGCAAGCCGCCGATACGGATGCGGTGCCACATCAAGTCGATGAAGATGATGGTGAAAGCAGCAAAGGAAACGAGCATGGCGGTGACCATGTCGCCGGACATGCTGAAGCCGCCCTGTGCAGCAGCGCTTTCATTGCCGATGACAACCGGGTGAATGGTGCGGAACAGACGGATGACCATGAAGGTGATCGGCACACTGATGCCGCCCAGCAGTGTGTAAACTGCGCCAAAGCGGGCGCGTTTTTCGGGGTCTTCGATACCGGCGCGGAGCATGAAGTAGGCGATGTAGATAAGTTCGGTGATAGCTGCGGTGGTGAGGCGCGGGTCCCATGTCCACCAGGTGTTCCAGGCGGGACGCGCCCAAATAGAGCCGAGTACGATGGTGATGAAGAAGAACATGGTGCTGATCTCAACGGCAGCAACTTCGAAGCGGTCCCAGCGCATGTCCTTGTTGATAAGGTAGATGATACCCGCGATTGCTGCGAGGATGAAGCCGAGCATGCCAACCCATGCCGTGCCGACATGGAAATAGAAAACGCGCTGGACCTGTCCCATGAACAGTTCGGTGGGAGCGAAAACGAGCGCAAAATAGGTGGCGACACCCAACGAGATGACCGACAGGATGTCAAGAATGGTGAGTGCAATTGGTTTGGATTGCATTGAACGAACTCCTTAAGATTTATGATTTCGGACGTGCGATTGCATATTAAGGGTTTCAACTGATTTTAAGCTTAACTGGCATAACTTTCGCTGAGAATGCCGGGGAAAATTGTATAGATTTTGGAGTTTCACTCCTCGACGACGTAGTCGAAGACCATGAAGGAGATGGCGATAAATACAATGTCGTAGACAATGAGCAGGTTGAGTGGGGTAAGGATCTCGGCAAAAGGCGCGCCGGTTATGATCCCGCCGCTGGCTTTGACCGATGCCAATAACACCGGGACTGCCACCGGAAAGAGCAGAATGGGCAGCAGCACATCGCGGGTGCGCGTCTGCACCGACATGGCGGAGAGCAGTGTCCCGACGGCGATGTATCCGATGGAGCCAAGCAACAGCACGCCAAGAAATTCCGGTTGGAAGATGCGCGTCTCGTTGTAGAGTATGGCATACATTGGAATGACGATCGCCTCCACGATAAGCATGAAGGCAAGATTGCTGATGGCTTTGCCAAAGAAGATCGCCGAACGGTCCACCGGCGCAAGCAGGAGACCATCCATGCAGCCGCGGTCTTTTTCGACCGCCATCGAGCGATTCAAACCGAGAGTTCCAGCGAAGGCGAATGTGGTCCACAGCACACCGGCTGTGACCGATTTGCGGACGTCAATGTTTAACTCCAACGCAAAGTTGAAGATGAGGATGACCAGCATGGAAAAGACCAGCATGGCAGACAACAACTCACGCGAACGCAGTTCTGCGGCGAGGTCTTTTTGGACGATGGCAAACGTAGCTTTGAGAAGGGATGGAGCGGAGGGTTTCATGTCTTTGCTATGACTCCAGCGACTTCTTGTAAAAATCGAGCAGGTTCGAGTCTTTGAAGTCCTCTCGTTTGGCGGAGGCGGCGATCACCCCGCGCGAGAGGATATCGAAGCGGGTGGCAAGGTCTTCGGCGCGGGCGAGGTCGTGGGAGGTCATTACCACGGTGCGTCCCTTTGCCGCAACCGAGCGCAGCACTTCATCCAGCATTTCCGAGGCGTCCTGGTCCAGCCCGGTGTAGGGTTCGTCGAACAGCACCACTTCGGGGTCGTGCAGGACGGCTCGCCCGATGGCTAGGCGCTGCTGCATGCCGCGCGAAAAGGTGCGAACCAAGTCCTTGCGCCGCGCCTCCAGCCCGATCATTTCAAGCACTTCGGTGATTCGTGGCTGGTAATTGGCAAGCCCGTACATCTGAGCATAAAAGTGCAGGTTTTCCTCGGCGGTCAGATCAGGGTAGAGCAGGGGCATGTGTGAAACCACTCCCAACCGCGCGCGGACATTGGCAGAATCGTTCGGCAGCGAGTATCCCGCCACTTTGACACTGCCCATTGAAGGTCGGGAGAGTGAAGCGAGAATTCGCAGAAAAGTGGTCTTGCCCGCGCCGTTCGGTCCGAGCAGTGCCACAAATTCACCGGGCTCCACGTGGAAGTCCAATCCGCGCAGGATGGTTTTCAACCCAAAACGTTTGACGAGTTTTTTAACTTCGATCATGGTGTTCACTTTGTCATTGCGAGGGTGCTAGCCGGGAGCAAGACTAAGGTCGAGATTGCTCCGTCGGGAAAATCTCTTTCCTCGCAATGACGTAGTTAACCTTTCCTCTTCAACGCGTCTTTCAACTCGTCGCGTCTTTGTCTGTAGGCATCGTCCGAGATCTTTCCGGCGCGGTGCAGGTCATCGAGGGCGATGATGGCATCCATCACGGATTCGGCGTCGCTGAACTCATCCTCCTCTGCTTCTTCCTCTTCCTCTGGTTCTTCGACCTTGTTCTTGTCGCGCATGTACATCCAGACACCAGCGATGATGAGTACCACGCCCAACGCGCCGATGCCGATCAAAAGATTCTGATTCTGTGTGAGGTCGGCGGCGACAGCGGTATTTGCAGGGTCGCCGGAGAGCGTGAACTCGAGGGTGGCATCCTTGCCAACCGCGCCAGAGGTGTATACATGGAAGTTCGTGCCCTGCAGGTTTTGCACACCGCCATCTGCAAGGGAAACGCCCTCCGCTTCCACCCCTTCGGGCAGGTAAAGGACGACCTCTGCGATGGGCAGCAGTGCAGGTTGGACGATCTGGATCTCTTTCGATTTTGGCAGTGATGCGAATGCGATCAACCCGTAGGTCGCGTCGCTGGGGGGCATCGCAAAACCTGTATCGGTCGGGACGAAACCCGCGCTGTCCTGTGTGGCTTCGTAACCGAGTCCGCTGGAGCCGTCGGGGAAGGCGATGAACGGAATGTTCTGGTCTGCACCCATGTCGATCAAAACGGTTTTGTCGCCGCTATTGGCAATGCTGTACACGGCAAAGACCTGTGCTGAGTCTTCGCTGGCAAGGTCGAAGAAGATTTGCAAGGTATTGACCTGTAAGTTGCTGAAATCGTCGGTGGTTTCGTACACAACGATATCCGACAAAAGCAAATCGACCACGCCCGGGGCGACAACGGCAAATTCTGATTGATAGGTCAAGCCATCCACGACGACTTCGGTGAGGTAGATCTCGCTTTCGGTAAGCGGGGTTTCAAATTCGTATGAACCGTCGGGGTTGATCGTGCCTTCGACGGTCAAAAATTCTGTCGGTCCGGCGCTTGGGTCGCTTCCGTGGTCGAAACCGCGCAGGGTGATCTTGGTGTCGGCGGGAAGGTCTTTGCCGGTGCGATTGTCAATTTTGCCGGTGACCATGCCTGTGCTCATGGCGACTTCTTCGGTCGCTTCTGGCGTGACTTCGGCTTGGGGCGTGCCTTCGGCGGGTGTGGCTTCCGCTGAGGGTGTGGCGGAGTCGCTTTCAGCGGCGGCGGGAGTCTCGGTCACAGCTGCCGCTACCGGCGCGGAAGGAGGCGCAAACGTCAGCGTGCGGATGTAGGCTGCGACGGCGTATGCTTCCTCGTCGCTGAAATTCGCGCCAAAGGCGGGCAGGTTTCCACCGCCCTGACGCATCATGTCCACGATCTCATCTCCCGAAAGCGCCGACATCATTTGCAGGTTGTTGAAGACATCGCCACAGTCGGCGCAGGTTTCTTCAAAGAGGGTTTTGCCGAGTTCGAGTTGTTCGTTGGTGGTGTGCAACGTGAAGGCGTAATGCACCACATCCCAGCGTTCCTGGTCGCTCAGGCTGAGGAAGGGCGGCATGAAGCGGTCGATATTGCCCTGTGTGACGGTGGTGTACCATTTTTCAGGCGCGGCTTTGTTGGCGTATTCGGGCAAGCCGATGGGAATGACCGTGACCGGCAGCTGCTTGCCCTGCTCACCATCGCCCAGACCGGTGTCGCCGTGGCAGGGAGCGCAGTTTTCCACGAAGATCGCTTTGCCGTTTTCGATGTCCGGCGCAGCGGAGGGGTACAACGGTCCCAGCGTGGGCAGCGGGGTGGGGGGGACGTATCCTGGCGGCGGTGTGACATCTGCCGCGAGGGTCATGTTACAGGCGGAAAGCAGGAGGGTTCCCAGGGCTAAAATCAGGATGTGGCGTAATTTCATGAAAGTCCTCAGTGGAGGAGACCGGTAATTAGTAACTAGTAATTACCAATCTCCAATTCCCAGTTACTTTAGAGATTTCCCGCAAGACGGGCAGAAACGGTCTGTGACCAGCACGGGCTTTCCACATTTCGGGCAGAACCCGGCGGATTTGCTTTTGTGCTGCTTGCGGCGCGAAACGATCATCGCTTCGATATCGTCGTCGTTCAATTCGGCGGTGCGCGAAGCGGAGTCGGCGCGTTTGGCGGCGGCTGCTTTTTCGATGCGCGCTTCAGCGTTCGCACCGGAGGCGGAGACGGGAGCCACTTCATCGAGTTTGCGGAGAATATCCGCGCCTTTTTGCAACAGCGAAGCGCGTTGTTCGGGATAATCCTCAGCGGGGATCTTGCCGAGTTTGAAGTCGAAATCAAGTTCCTGCAGCGAGTTGATGACGCGGTCGCGTTCGGCTTGCAGCGCGGAGATCTCATGCAGGTTTTCCGCAACGACGCGGCGCCCGCGCTGGGTCAGCGGGGCATAGAGATACACACCGACGATGACCAGCACTGCCAGGACAAGAAAAATTGAACCTAATTCCATGTTTCCACCTTAGGGAAGTTTTTGCTCGATGACGGATTTGATCTCGTCGACGGAAAGGAAGGGACCCACCTTGACATAGTACAACACGCCATCGGGGTCGATGAAATACGTCTCGGGTACGCCGCGGATGCGGAACAGTTGAGAGATGCGTGTGCCCATATCCGGTCCGTTGTAGAACGTGATGTCGAACTTCCTCAGGTAGGCGCGCGCTTCCGGCTCGGTATCCACATAATCCGCGCCGAGGAAGACAACCTGCCCACTATCCTTGTAAGTCCGCCAGGCTTCTTCAAGTTCGGCGGCTTCCTGCTCGCAAGGTTTGCACCACGAAGCCCAGAAGTTCAGCACCACCACCTTGCCGCGAAACTCAGAAAGGCTCACTTCGCTCCTGCCTTCGTATTCATAGCCGCTAAAAAGCGGCAGCGTGAAATCGGGAATTTCATCGCCCGGTTGCACAGTCCCCTGTTGGCGTTTGCTGAGAGTGACGCCTACCAGCGCTAGCAACCCCACAATGAATGCCCAAATCACGATCTGCACCCACAGGGATACGCCGCGTTTTGGGGTCGTTGTTTCAGTCATGTCATTCTCCAGTGAAGACCGGGTGGGTGGTGTTACGACCTGCCCGGTCTGTGATTTTACTTTCGATTCTTCAACTCATCTTCGAGACGTGCAATGTACTCATCTTTTTGGGATGTTGAGCCCGCTTCTTCACCCGGACCTGAGTCCGCTTCTACCGCCCGGGGCTTTGTCCACGCCTGAAACGAGCGGAAGAGGATGAACGCCCCAGCGAGGATGAAAACCGGAGGAAGGATGTAGATCAACCAGTTCAAGCCGGTGCGCGGAGGCTCAGACAGCACGCGTGCGCCATAGTTATCCACGAAATATTGCTTGATCTCCTCCTCGGTCTTGCCTTCGGAAAGCTGCAAGCGGATCAACTCGCGCCATTGGCGGCATGCTTCCGTCGGGCAGACATCCAGCGGCGTGTTCTCGCAGACCGGGCAGTACAACTGCTTGGCGATCGCGTTGACTTCATCGTCCGTGGGCATGTCATCCTGAGCGAAGACGGGGCTGATCAACAATCCTGTCAGAACGAGGGCAAGGATTAGGATGTTGGAAAGTTTTTTCATAATATTCTCCGGGTCGAAGGTCTCAGGTCTAAAGTCATTGACGTTTGACTTTCGACTTTTGACCCGTTTAGTCTGCTGCGCTGGTTTGACGGTTCCCAGCGGTAACCTTGCGGCGCGCGGGCGCATCGGCGGGGTCGCGGTCGGGCCAGGCGGCGTAGATCAAACCGAACAGGAATGTAATGCTGCCGATCCACATCCAGTTGACTAGTGGATTGACGTAGATCTTGAAGGTTGCGCCGATGCTCGAAACCGGCTGCCAGTCCACCAGCAAAATATACAGGTCGTCGCGGAAGGTCGAACGCTGACCGGGAATGGTCATGTTCTGCTGTGAGTCGTAGTAAAAATCGATGCGCGGATACAACTGTCCGAGATAGATCCCGTTCTCGTAAATATCCACCACAGCGCGGGTGTAATTCACCCCTTCGCCGGGGCTGTCCCATGAAGCCAGTTCGCGGTACTCGACCACATAATCGCCAATGGCGATCTTTTCGCCGGAAGCCACGGTTCCCTGGGTTTCGGTCTGGAAGATTTCGATGCCGAGGATGCCGATCGCCATCAGCGCCATGCTGATGTGTATGATGTAGCCGCCATAGCGTCGGCGGTTGCGTCCCATCAAACGCCCGAGGGCGGCAAAGATGTTCTCGCCCTGCGCTTTTTGCCTTGCGCGTGCGCCGCGCCAGAATTCATGGGCGGTTGCAAACAACACCAGCGCAACCAGGAAGAAACCGACTACGGCATAGATGTTCTGTGTGTAGGTGGCGAACAGAACCCCGGTCACGACCAGAGCCGCCAGCGCCGATTTCCAGATCGCGCGTCCGAGCGTTTGGACCGTCGAGTGTCCCCACGCCGAAAGCGGAGCGATTGCCATCAGGAAGAGCAGCCCTGCGAAGAGCGGTCCCGTGGCGCGTTCGTAATAGGGCGGACCCACAGTCACTTTCTGACCGGTTGCCAGTTCAGAGATCAACGGGTAGATCACACCCCAGAAACACACCACGAGAATGCTCATGAACAAAAGGTTATTGAGCAGGAACAGCGCCTCGCGCGAAAGCATCGATTTCATTTCGGTCTCGCCCTTGAGTTCGGGCCAGCGCCAGATCAGCAGCGCCACCGAAGAGACGAGCGTCAGCGTGACGAAGCCCATGAAGAACGGACCGATTGGGCTGTTCGCGAACGAATGCACCGACGACAGCACGCCAGAGCGGGTGAGGAACGTCCCAAAGATGACCAGTGAATAGGTCAGAATGACGAGGATCATGTTCCAGTGCTTCAACATGCCGCGTTTTTCCTGGATCATCACCGAGTGAAGCAAGGCAGTGCCGGTCAGCCAGGGCATGAACGCGGCAATTTCCACCGGATCCCAGCCCCAATAGCCGCCCCAGCCGAGCACATCGTATGCCCAACGCCCGCCGAGGACAAGTCCGAGTGAGAGGAACAGCCACGCCCACAACGACCAGCGGCGGGTGATGCGCGTCCAACGGTCGTCAGTGCGCCCCGTGATGAGCGCTGCCATCGCAAAGGCGTAGGGAATCACATACGCCACAAAGCCGAGATACAGCATCGGGGGATGAATGATCATGCCCGGGTGGCGCAGAAGCGGATTCAATCCCTGACCGTCGTTCGGAGTAAAGATTGTCGCATTTGCTGAAGGTCGGAACATGCTCGGCACAACTTCCCCGTTCGAAAGCCAGAAGCGCGTGAAGGGATTCTCAAAGACCACTATCATGCCGAGGAAAAACGTCAGTGTGATCGAAGAAATTACGATCACCCACGGCAGGAATTCCGCGTCGCGGTCCCATTTGCGCAGTGTCACCGCCGAGGTGAAGACCGCCAAAAGCCAGGACCAGAACACCAGCGAACCAGCCTGCCCGCCCCACCAAGCCGTGACTTTTAAATACGTCGGCATGCTGCGGCTGGTCACTTCGTAGACGAACGAAACCTCGAAGTGATTGTTGACCAAAAGGTAGATCAGGGTGATCGATGAAATCGTTATGAGCGGGAATGTTAGCAGCTGGGCGCGCCGCGCACTTTCCACCAACGCGCTAGACTTGCTCCTCACGCCATAAAACGCCGCGATTCCGCTATAGACCGTCACGACGAAACTGACCAATAAAACGCCATATCCAAATTCTGCAAGCATAATCTATTCCTTTATACTCTCTCCGGCTGGGAGTGGGTGGGGGAGAGGGGTGAATCAAAACCTGACGGGTATAACACCCATCAGGTTGTTTGGTTAGTTCTCCGAGGCTTGTTCGGGCACAGCCTCTTCATACCGGGTGGGACACTTGAGCAGCAGTTCTTCGGCATAAAAGATGCCATCTTCGCCGAGTTTGCCGGTCACGATCGCTTGCGCTTCGCTGCGCAGCAGGTCCGGTTTAGGACCGACATAAATAACAGTAATGCGCTCACGGCTGGGGTCATTCACCGCTTCAAACAATACCAACGCCAGCCCGCCCTGCGCTTCTATCTCATTGTTATCCCCGGTTACATGGGCAATCTCAAAAGTGAGCGTAAGCGTCTGCGGGTCGTATTGAACCGTGTCGCCGACCACTGCGCCCGAAAGCCGCAGACTCTGACCGACCACCGCCGCGCCTTCCGCCTTGACTTCATCCACCGTCATGAAATATTCCGCGCTTGCCTGCGTCGATGAAGCGATCAGATAAACGACTGCCGCCAGAATCAGCAAACCGCCGAGGATGAATTTTGTTCGTTGCATTGTGCCTCCAGGATTTTTATAAGTACCAAATGGAACAATATATGTCCATTTTACATACCGAGATTAAATACGTCTGAGTTTTGGGTACTGATGGATGTCATAAAATCACCCTGACATTGTCCTATTCGAAAGTGACGCTGCGCGATTGATGGTATAGTTGAAAAATCTCAATGGAGGAATCACGATGCGATTTCGATATCCCCTGCTCATAATTTTTATGATGGGATTCCTGCTCGCCCCAACCCGGGTGACCGCAGCGCCTCAAGCCGACGTTTCAGCGGACTCAGCAACCCTGGAATTTCCCAACACTGTGACCTTTTCAGCCACACTCGAAGCGGATGCCCCCATCGTTGACGTCACACTGGAATACGGCAACGACCAGCTGACCTGCGGCGAAGTGACCGCCAAAGCCTTCCCAGATTTTACGCCGGGCACATCCACCGATGTGTCATGGACATGGGACATGCGTCAGAGCGGGTCGCTCCCGCCGGGGGCAACGATCTGGTGGCGCTGGCGCTATGTCGATGAGTCGGGCAGCGAATATCTCAGCGAGACGCAAAGTGTCACCTGGTTGGATAATGTCCACGATTGGCAGACCCTCTCCGAATCTGATATCCGTTTGCATTACTACGGCATGAGCGCAGAGGCGGCAAACAACATGCTTGCCTCTGGCATTGAAGGGCTGCGCCGCAACCGCGAACAGGCAGGGATGACTCCCGATATCCCCGTCGATATTTTTGTGTACCCCAACTACGAAGACATGCGTGATGCCATCCTGTACGAACCCCAATGGACAGGAGGGCTCGCCTATTCCGATTTCAGCATCATCATTATGGGCATTTCCGGCGACGCGAATTGGGATCAGGACACCATCATCCACGAATTGACACACATCCTTGTAGGGCGGAACGCCTTTACTTGTGTTGGATTCATTCCCACCTGGCTCAATGAAGGGCTTGCCGTATACAGCGAAGGCGAACTGGATGGCAGCATGAAAACCCAATTGGATCTTGCCATTCGGGATGACACGCTCTTCCCACTGCGTACACTGGGTGGAAGTTTCTCTGAAATTCCCGAAAAAGCCCTGCTTTCCTATGCCCAATCCTATGGCGTGGTCAAGTTCATGCTCGAAACCTATGGGCAGGAGAAAATGGATCAATTGCTGCGCGATCTCAGCGATGCCAAACCAATCGACGCTGCCTTGATCGAACGCTACGGACTCGATACCGACGGACTCGACACCGCCTGGCGCGAATCGGTGGGGCTGGCTCCCCTTGTGGTGGCGCAGGCAACTGCCATGCCCACTCCAACCCATGTCCCAACATTCGTGCCGATCTCAGGTGTGCCTTTGGCAGTCACGCCGACCCCATACGCGATCCCAACTTCTTCTTTCAGCGAGACCGAGTCCCCGGAGGTTCGCTCCGGTCCGCCCATTTTGTTGACCGTGGCACTCCTCTGTTTCTGCCTGATGTTGCTGCTCATCGTTGGTGTGATCGTGCTCGGAGTTGTATTACGACGTGGAAACACCAAAGGAGGCGATCATGTCTAACCTCAATGTTTGGAGTCGATTGTCTCGCAGTACCAAAAAGATCTTCCTGAGTTTCACCTTGCTGGCGATCTTTGCATCATTATTCCTGAGTGCCAGCGTGCCGGATGCGTTGGCGTTGCAGATCGGGATTCCGTTCGAACAGGCGTTGGTGTACAGTGGCGGCGAATCTGCCAACCTGCGAGATTATGACCCCGCCACCACCTACAGCTCGGGGGATAAACTCGTCTTTAGCGGACTCGTCTCTCTCGACCCGCATCTGAATCTCGCGCCTGACCTCGCCGAAACCTGGGATGTCAGCGCGGATGGAACGGTGTACACCTTCCATATTCGCGAGAATGCAAAATTTCACGACGGACGCGATGTCACGGCGCAGGATGTGGTCTTCTCGTGGGAACGTGCCGCCAGCCCAGAATTGGCTTCGGACACGGTATTGACCTATTTGGGCGATATTGTTGGGGTGCGCGAGATGGCATTTGGCGAAGCGACAACCATCAGCGGGTTGAAGGTTATTGACAAGAAAACGCTTCAAGTCACGATCGATGCGCCCAAGCCTTACTTCATCATGAAGTTGACCTTCCCGACTGCCTTCATCGTTGACCGGAACAACGTTTCTGTCGGGGAGGAGTGGGTGCTGCAGCCGAACGGGACAGGTCCGTATAAGTTGACCGAATGGAAATCCTACGAATATATTCTGTACGAAGCCAACCAGGATTTTTATCTCGGCGCGCCATCCATCCCGTATGTGGTCGTCAAGTTGTACGCGGGTGACGATGTGCGCCTGTTTGAGACCGGCGAAGTGGATGTGGCTGGCGTGGGGTTATTCTCCGCCGAGCGCATGTTGAATCCCACGGAACCGTTGAACGCCAATCTCGTCACGGGAGTTAATCTCTGCACAGGGTATGTGGTCTTCGACGCTACTCGTCCGCCGTTCGATGATTCGAATGTCCGCAAGGCGTTTAGCATGGCGTTCGACCGTGAGCGTTACATCGATGTGCTGTATCGAGATTTATTGCTGCCTGCGGTGGGTTTGTATCCGCCTGGCTTGCCCGGTTTTAGTTATGACCTGAAAGGGTTGCCCTACGACCCGGCTCAGGCGCGTGAGTTGCTCGAACAATCCAAATACGGTGGTCCCGAAGGTTTGCCTGAGATCATTTACACCAATGCGGGCATCGGAAGTTACATCGGCGGGAATGTGGCGGCGCTGGCAGAGATGTGGGAGCAAAATCTGGGTGTGACCATCAAGGTCGAAAATCTCGATTACAACTTCTACTATGAACAGGTCTTTTCCGGCAATCACGGTCAGATTTTTGACGGCGGCTGGTGTGCCGATTACCCCGACCCCGAAAACTTTGCGGACGTGCTCTTCCACAGCGGCTCAGCGCAAAACCACGGTGGGTACTCCAACCCTGCGCTTGATGCCCTGCTCGAAGCCGCGCGTGTCGAACGCGATGTAACGAAACGCATCGACATGTATCAGCAAGCCGAGCGGATGATCGTGGACGATGCCGCCGTGCTTTTCACCACGCACTCGCTCTCGTATGAACTTGTGCAATCGTACGTGAAGGGATACATCTTCACGCCGATCTCGGTTCCAATGGAGCGTTATATGTGGTTGGATGGGAAATAGACACCCCACACAGCCCCCAAAAAAATTCGACAGAATTACCGTTGTATTTTGGGGAGGTGGTAAGGCCGGATGGGGCTAACGCACTTGTACTGCGAATTCCACCGCTTCGATGACTCCGCCGAGGCTGGATACTTGAAACTCAAAGCGGATCGACCCTCCGGGCTGGAGCGCTCCGCCCTCCCATCGCTTAACGCCCACCACGGTTCCATCTTGATCGTACGCCACCGCCGCGACCCAAACCTGGTTCGCGGCGTTTGATTCCGCAGGCAGGATCACCAATCCGCTCACCTGAGCCGACTTGCCGTCCCAATCGATCTGTGCGACAGTGTTGTTCAGCATGGCAGGCAGGCGGCTGGAGAGGTCGCTTTGCATGGCGCTCAGCAATTGGATCTGCGGAGTCACGTCTGCGGGAGTGTTTGGGAAATAAACATACACCGGCAGCGACGAGTTTGGCGGGATGACATCCAGAATGGGGAAAGCGGTTTTGCTGGCGATGATATTGTTGCTTTCATCCAATAATGTGATTTGTGCAGAAATATTCTCCAAAACCAATGTGCTGTTGTTTTGGAGCAGCGCAAAGCACCAGACGCCCGAATCTGCCGATGGGTGGCAAACTGCCTGGGTCACAGGAGCAGGTACCGGGGTGGGAGTTGAAGCGGCGGCGAGTTGGGCAGATGGGTCTGGGATGAATATCGTTTCCCCGATGGTGAGCGCGTTTGGGTTCAGGTCCGGGTTCGCCGCCAGCAAATCCGATTGTTGGATCTTGAACTTTTCCGCGATCTCACTGACGGTATCTCCCGATTCGATGACGTAGACCTGCATGGTGCTGGTGGGTTGGGGCGTTTCAACAATGATGAGCAGGTTTGGCGTGGAAGTGGCTACGGGCGTGCTGGTAAGGTAGGGCTGGAGTGATCCGTCTGTGTTTTGAGCGGGCGCCGCAGATGCGGGTTGACAGGCGCTCAGCAGGAGGCTGCAAACAAGCAGGGTTTTTCGCATGGGATGATTATAATAGGCACGATAAACAAACTTTCGGAGGAACAATGAAGTATCGTCATCTGGGTAAAACGGGGATTCGAGTCAGTGAATTATCGTTTGGCTCATGGGTCACATTTCATAACCAGGCGGGCGTGGCATCGGCGGTGGAGATGATGGCGGCAGCGTACGATCATGGTGTAAACTTTTTCGACAACGCTGAAGCGTACGCGGGGGGCAAGTCGGAAGAGGTGATGGGTGAATCGCTCAAGAAGTTGGGCTGGCGGCGTGGAAGTTATCTGGTTTCCACCAAGATCTATTGGGGGCTGCATGATAACGTCAATGAGAAGAATACGCTCAACCGCAAACGCCTGATCGAGGGCGCGAATGATGCCTTGAAGCGTTTTCAACTCGATTATGTGGATCTGATCTACTGTCACCGACCCGACCCAACCACGCCCATCGAAGAAACCGTCTGGGCGATGCACAACATCATCGAGTGGGGCAAGGCGTTGTACTGGGGTACGTCTGAGTGGGCGGCTTCAGAGATCATCGAAGCCATTCAGATCGCGGAACGGCATCATTTGCACAAGCCGGTTGTCGAACAGCCGCAATACAACCTGTTCGAGCGCGGACGGCTTGAAGGCGATTACGTGCGCTTCTATAAAGAATATGGCTATGGCTCGACGACATGGAGTCCGCTGGCTTCGGGCATGCTTTCGGGTAAATACAATAAGGGCATTCCGAAGGACAGTCGCGGCGCGCTCAAGGGGTACGAATGGCTTGCCAACCGCCTGACCGATCAGGACAAACTTGCTAAAGTTGCTGCACTGGAGCCCATTGCAAAGGAACTTGGCGCGACCATGTCGCAGTTGGCAATTGCCTGGTGCTTGAAGAATCCCTTTGTGAGCACGGTCATTACGGGTGCCAGTCGTGTGGAGCAGATGCATGAGAACATGAAGGCAGGCGAGATCGCCGAAAAGATCACGCCGGAGATCATGGAACGCATTGATGTGGTCTTTGGAAAAAAGAAAGACGAAGACGACGATTAAACATAACCCCCCGAGGTCTAAAAAAACCTCGGGGGGGTCTTTATATCTTTGAGAAATAATTTTCTTCCACGCTTTGCCAGGTCTCTTCGCGCAGTTTCATATATTTTGACAACAGCGGATGCACCCGCGAAATATCCTCATGCACCTTTTGCGCCACGCGACGGATGGAGAAATGCGCGTTGGCGGCAGTCCGCAACTGGCAGAACGCAAATGCCTCGCGCAGGTTGAATTGCGCCAGCACGCGGCGGTTGAATCCATTCGGGACGATGTATTGTGCGACATCGGGATTGAAGGTGTGGAGTTTCTCATACATCTTGTCTGCTGCTTCCATTGCCGCCTCGTACTTGGACCCGAAGCCTGCTTCCGTTATAAGCAGCGGAGTCGTGTATCCGAGCCGCGTCGTCAATCGCTGCGGGGTCTGGGTCATCATGCGGTGACGTTTGAACTCGGCGTACGCGCCCTGATCCATGACAAGGTCGAAGGTGTAGGTGGAATATTCCAACTCACGCAGGGGAATATCATATTTGCCAAGTTTGCCAAGCAAAGACGCGGCGAGTTGTTCTCTTTCTTTTTTCTTTAGAGATTTCACATATTTCAACGAATCGGCATAGGGGATCTCATCGAAGCGATACAGTGCCGCCGCAAGGATTTTCTTTTCACCGTCTTTGTCGTAGTCGATCAGTGAACACCAGCCGGACTGTCCGCTTTCTGCTTTCCCCCTTTTACTATTGAATTCCTTTATTGTCTCCACCACATATTCATTTGCGTCGGCGTATTTGACCAGTGTCGGCGTTTCGGCTTTGGAAACTTCCTTCATCTTTTCGCCGATCTGGCGCACTTCTTCGAGCGGGTGCGAGAGCATCTTGCGGATGGTCATTTCGATGACGCGCGCATTGGCGGTCATGCCGACGTTGGCGTTGGCGGCGGCGGGCAGGAGGAAGCGGCACCTGTCCACGTATTGTGAGCGGATGCGGCGGTCGTAGGCCTCGTCCGATTCATTCTCGCGGCGTGGAGTCCGCTCGACGATGAGATTCTTTGTCGGTTCGAGCGACTCGGCATACGTCGAGAAAAGGAGGCGCACGGTGGCGATGAATTCATCGCGCAGGGGATGTCCCTCTAATTCTGGTGGAATCGTAAAATCGTCAGGTCCCCATTTTTGATAGCGGGTGGATTTTTCGGTATAGGATGCGAGGCGGTTGCTTTCGATGGTTTCAATGGCAACGCGCGAGACGTTTTCAAAAGCGAGATGCAGCACGGCATGTTCCGCCACCGAGGCGTGACCATATCCCACGACCCATTTCTCGTGGAACTGCGCGGACTTTTCATCGCTCAACTCAGCGGCGATCTCGCGGAAGGATTCAGGGGAGCGCGAGGTTTTTGCGAATGCCACGGCAATGGTTTCCGGGCTGAGTAAACGCGGGGATAATAAATAGATTTCTCGTTCGGGCATGTTCTCTCTCCGGTTTCATAGATCGAGCGGCGTATCGCCGCTCGATGGAATTACGGGGTGTGGGCTGGGGTCGGTTTTCGGATGCCCTGCCAGTCCAGCCAGAGGCGATAGAGGAAGTACCCGTGAAAGGCAAGCGCAAGATAATCCCTCAGGAAAATAACGATAACCGTGTCGAGCAGGTAAAAGATGCTCCCTGCCAGAAATGCCCACTTGATCTGCTTTTTGACATAAAGACTTAAGAGCGCAAAAATGCCCACGATCAACAAATACAGTACAACGCCGAGAGCGAGCCTCGTTGTGTCCAAGTCCGGCACGTCTTGGAAAACGATTTGAATGGCTGCGATGATTTGGGTGAAGCCCAGACCGATCGGGAAGTAACTGCTGACCCAAAGATAGGCAAGGACCGCGTTGATGATCGCCATGATGGCGATGGCGCGGAAGATCCAACTTGCAGAGTTGTAGGATTGTTCGATCTGTTCGTGGTTTTTGTAGGTGGATTCCATGAGACTCTTTGATTGTGTGGGGAATTTATCCCATGGGATGCTTCATGGGACCGCCGCCCAGAAGGTGCAGGTGGATGTGGAACACGGTCTGCCCGGCTTCGGCGCCAGTGTTGATGATGAGGCGATAGCCGCCCTCAGAGATGCCCTCCTGCGCAGCGAGTTGCTTCGCCACGAAAAAGAGATGCCCGATTAGCGGTTCGTCATCCACCATTATCATGTTGACCGAGTCAATGTGCTTGTTCGGGACGATCAGGACATGAGTTGGCGCGGCGGGGTTAATGTCGCGGAAGGCGGTCACTTGTTCGTCCTTGTAGACATTGGTGCTGGGGATTTCACCAGAGATGATCTTGCAAAAGATGCAGTCAGACATGGAGTACCTCCTGGATTATGGGGTGGGCATGGGACCGTAGGTTGGCTCACATACGATCTCATAATATTTGTGTTCCATCTCTTTGTTTGCCAGTTCATACGCTGCCGCTTCCTTGCCGATCTGACGGACAGTATCGATTGCCAGCAACGCCTCTTGCGGAGAGTAGGTGGGCAGCGTCATCAACGGATCGCCAATACGCCCTTCAGGGAGCAAATCCGGTCGGGATGGGTCGGGGTTATCGGCAAGCGGCACCCAATTGTACATGACCGGTCCGCGTGCGTTGGCTGTGAAACCCAGTTTGAACCGCAGCTGGCGCGCCACTTCAACCGGGCGAATGCCAAACCCGCCGTTTTGCCAGACCATGACCGTCGGTGTTTTGGCGAAGTGTTCTGCAAACCCATTTACCGATCCCTGCAGCTCGCGCGCAAGGACACTTTTCGCGGTTTCATCCGAAAGGATGGTATCCGGCGTTACACCACGAGCCTGGTGATCGACGAAGCCCAATGTTTCGAGGATGCGGTTCTCTTCCAACAAGGTCGGGGAAATATCGGGTTCGCTGATCCAGCCATTCACCACCACCCACCCCCAATTCACAAAGTACTCACCGTAATATCGGTCGTAATACGCCGTATTTTGATTGCCATCCTGGATGATGAAGATGGACCGCGGGGGGATTTTCACATTGCGCTCCATGAATGCCTGGAATTCCTTGGGAGTGATCGCTTCAAACCCCTGACCATGGAGTTGATCCATCAACTCCATGAACGTTCCCTCGTTGACGCTTCCCGGCAGGTCGGCTGTGCCGGGGACGATATTTTCGATGAGAATGGGCATCACAATCGTTCCGGGCTCGGCGCTCAGTGGATTCCATTTATTCTTCAAATAACGGCAGGTCTCCTCAACATAGTCGCGAGGCACATCAAGGGGATTTAAGAATGTGGTTTGAAACGTCTCGGGCAGGTGGGGCAGTGTCGCTTCGACTGTGGGAGGGGAGGGTTGCGCCGGAGTTGGCGTCAATTGGCACGACACCAGAATGGAGACAATCGCAATAATGAGGGCAGACCGTAAAACGATCCGCTGAATGTTATTTCGTATCGGTTGCATACAGTGGGAATTGTAAACCAGATTTAGATGGCAGACTGCGGGCACCGCCCGCAGTCTGCTTTAAATTAAGGCATGGGTCCGTATGTGGGTGCGCAGACGATGTCGTAGTATTCCAGTTCAATGGCTTTGTTTGCTTGCGCGTAGGCAGCGGCTTCGTCGCTGATGGCAACGACATTGCCCAAATTATCGCGGGCGTTGATATCCATATAGCGGGGAAGGGTCATCAACGGGTTGCCCGCTGGGGTTTCAGGAATGGCGAGAGGATTGGAGGTGCTGTACGCGTCTGCCTGTGGAACCCAGTTATACATCACCGGTCCGCGTGGATTGACGGTGAATCCGAGTTTGTAGCCAAGTCCCGTGCCGATTTCCACAGCGCGTTTTGAGAATCCGCCGCCAGGCCAGATATAGGCGATGGGCGTCTTGTTGAAATATTTTTGGAAGGTGTTGATCACGCCGCCCATCTCAGAGGTGATGAAATCGTCTGTAGAACCTTCGTTGATGGGAATGTTGTGGATGTAGCCATGGGCTTGGAAATCCACCCAGCCTTCGGCGCCCAGAGCAGCATGTTCTGCCCAAAGGTCGGGTCTTTCATCGATTCCGATATAGGCGTTCACGATTTGCCAGCCCCATTGATCGTAATAGGTGCGGAAGTGGTCATCATATTTTGACCGGCTGCCGGCGCGGTCATCCACGATAAAGAGGAAGGAACGCTGGGGGATCTTGGCATTGTCGTACATAAAGTCTGCCATTTGCTGCATGTTGATGGCTTGGAAGCCCAATTCGTGGAAGTCATCCATCAGCCGTTTGAGGTCTCGTGCGGCAATCGTTGTAGTGCCCGCATTGGAGGTGGTCGCATCGCTGTCGATGCGGTGTGACATGATGACCATCACCACCGTGCCGGGTAGAGACTTGGTCGAGTCCCATTTGTTTTTCAGATACTGGCAGGAATCTGCTACATAACTGCGCGGCAGGGCTTCGGGGTTTAATAAGGAAGTTTGATATGCTCCTGGCAGCGCGGGTGGTGTACGCGGGACAGTTGCAGTGGGGATGGGCGTATCGGTGGGCGCGAGGGTGGCGGTGGGTTGGTTGATCTCTGCGAATGCGGTTTCGATGGCGGCGGTCATGGCGATGGAAGGGTCGGGGGTGGGGGCTGCGGGTTGACAGGAAGCCAATAGGACAGCCAGCAGGCTGAGGGTCAGAATGAAGCGGAATTTCATGCGTCGAATTCTACTCGAAAAAAAGAGACGCCTGCTCGCGCAAGCGCCTCATCATCCATTTGTAATTTATTCGTCGCTTTTACCAGAGACGAAATCTTCCACTTTCTGTCTTGCGATCTCGTCCTTGAATTGTTTGGGCGGGGTCTTGAAGAAGTAGGAGGATGGACCGACAATGGGACCGGCAAGCTCGCGGTCGAGCGCGATCTTGGCGCAACGGATGGCGTCGATCATCACGCCGGCGGAGTTGGGGCTGTCCCACACTTCGAGTTTGAGTTCGAGGTTGAGCGGCACTTCGCCAAAGGTCGTGCCTTCCATGCGAATGTAGCACCACTTGCGATCGGTGAGCCAGGGCACATGGTCGCTCGGACCGACATGGACGTTGCCGGGGTCGATCTCGTAGGGAATCATGCTGGTGACGGCGTTGGTCTTGGAAATCTTTTTGCTTTCGAGACGTTCACGCTCGAGCATGTTGAGGAAGTCGGTATTGCCGCCGAAGTTGAGCTGGTAGGTGCGGTCGATCTTCACGCCGCGATCGACGAACAAGCTGGTCAGCACACGGTGGACGATGGTCGCCCCAACCTGACTCTTGATGTCGTCGCCGAGGATGGGCAGACCGGCATCGGCGAAGCGCTTGCCCCAGTATTCAGACGAAGCGATGAAAACGGGAATCCCGTTGACGAAAGCACAGCCCGCTTCGATGATCTGCTCCACGTACCATTTGGTTGCCATCTCCGAGCCGACGGGTAGGAAGCTGATGACGACTTCGGTCTTGGATTCTTTGAGCAGGCGCACAATGTCGGCAGTGGAACCGGGCGCTTTTTCGATGACCTGACTGAGGTATTTGCCCAAACCGTCATGCGTCATGCCGCGCACGACAGGCGCATTGAGGTGTGGCACATCACAGAATTTGTAGGTGTTGTTCGGCTCGGCAAAGATGGCTTCGGACAAATCCTTGCCGACCTTGGTGGCGTTGATATCGATCGCCAGGGTGAATTCAATATCGCGGATGTGGTACTCGCCCAATTGCGGATGCATGATGCCGGGAATGACATCGTCATTTTTTGCATTCTTGTAGAACTGAACGCCCTGCACGAGGGAGGATGCGCAATTTCCCACCCCAATGATCGCCACACGCACTTTTTTCTTGTTTGCCATGAAAATTCTCCTTGTGTTTAATTACAATTTCCTTGTTGTCTGAATGCGGGTCCGCATTCCAGATATACCCGTGAAGTATAATCTTACTGTAGGTAATTATGGCCGTAGACCAGGACAAAATTCTGACCCGCCTTCTGGAAGTGACCCGCAGCCTAGGTTCCCAAGTGGATTTGGAAACCTACCTTCAGACGCTTCTTTCCGCTGCGACAGAGTTGACCGGGAGCGACAGCGCTTCCCTGCTGGAGTTTGATGAAGTCGCCCAGGAATTTCACTTTAAGTTCGTGCCGTGGTTTCATCGGGATGCCATCCATTCCGCCCGCGTACCCCTGAATGGGAGCGTTGCTGGCTGGGTGTTCCTGAACGTCCAGCCGCTGGCAATCGACGATGTCAGCCAGGATCCGCGTCACTACAAGAGGATCGACGAAATCGCCGGTTTTACCACGCGTTCCATTTTGGCGGTTCCGCTTCTCGTCCACGGAAAGCCGGTGGGGGTCTTCGAGGTTTTCAACAAGAAGGAAGATTATACCGGCGAGGATATTCGCATCCTCGAAGCCCTGGCTGCTCTTTCCTCTACTGCCATGCAAGCCGATCTGCTGGAAAAGAACATTCTCACCTCGCAGGATGAAGCGCGCGAACTGGACCGGCTGAAGAGTGAATTTATCGCCATCACATCCCACGAGCTGCGTACCCCGTTGGGCTTGATCCTCGGTCACGCGACCTTCCTAAAGGAACTGCTCTCCGACGACTATAGTGAGCAGGTGGATGCCATCATCCGCAACGCGGGCAGGTTGAAGGAGATCATCGAAAACCTGACCAGCGTGGATAACTACCAAAGCGGTGGGGCGCTGATACGTTCACGACGCGTGTCCATTGCGCGCATCATTGAAGACGTGTCCGCTTCCTTCCATGAGATGGCGAGAAAGAAAGGCGTTGCCCTCAAAAAGGAAGTTGAACCGGGGCATGACCTGTGGGTGGATATTGACGGTGGCAAGATCGCCATTGTGTTAAGCAATTTATTGAAGAATGCCATTACGTTTACCAACGAAAGCGGCGAAGTGATCGTGCGCGGCGAACAACACCCGGATTATGTCGAAGTCTCTGTGCGCGATGACGGCATTGGCATCCCGTCTGTCGATTTGCCCCACGTCTTCGACCGTTTCTATCAGGTCGAATCCCATCTCACACGCCGGCACGGCGGCATGGGACTCGGTCTCTCCGTGGCAAAGGTGATGGTGGAAATGCACGGCGGACGCATCTGGGTGGAAAGCAAGGAAGGGGAGGGCAGCGTTTTCTCGTTCCTGTTGCCTGTGCGGAGCCCCGAACCTCCGCCTCCAGTAACTCCATTTACCGAATAGACTGTTCCTCCCGCCAACCGGCGGGAGTTTTATTTTCGTTATGTTGACTCCATTCCCGAAATATCGTATACTCTAACTGGTAAGACCACTTACCAGTTAGGAGTCCCATGAACAAATGGAAGCCCATCCAAAAGCCCGCCGAGATCGCCGAGCAAAGACTCCTCGATGCGATCCTGAGCGGGCGTTTTGCTGTCAACAGTTATTTGCCCGGCGAGCGTGACCTTGCTGCGCAGATCGGCGTCACCCGCCCAACTTTGCGCGAAGCCCTGCAAAGACTCGCCCGCGACGGCTGGCTCGACATCCAACACGGCAAACCCACGCGCGTCCGTGATTACTGGCTGGAAGGCAGCATGGGCGTGCTCTCGACCCTGGCGCAAATGCCCGCGCAGCAAACACCCGATTTTGTGTCGCACCTTTTAGAGATTCGCGTTTTGCTCGCACCGGCGTACACCCGTCAGGCAATGGAGTCGTCAGCGGCAGAGATCGCGGCGTTGCTCGCCAAGTTCGAGTCTATCGAAGACACTCCCACTGCATTCTCCGATGCCGATTGGGAGGTGCATCATCTTCTCACCTTGCGCGCGGCGAATCCCATCTTCCGTTTGCTGCTCAACAGTTTCCAAGGCATGTACCACGTGATGGCGGAACATTATTTTGTGACGGCTGAAAACCGCGAACGTTCACGCGCCTATTACACCGAGTTGCTTGCGTGCGCAAAAAAGAACGCCTACCTCAAAGCCGAAACCCTCACGCGCGATGTGATGAACGAAAGCCTCGCGCAATGGAAGAAATCGTCGTAGCGCAAGATGTCATCTTGCGCTACAAAGGAGACCTTATGAAACGCTGGAATGGATGGGGAAATGTGAACACGGATTATCCCGTGCCGCAATCTGCACTTGATTATTTGACAAAGCGCCTCGGTCAACTCGACCCGAAACCGGATGCGACCAAAGAGAGTGTTCTCTCGGCTGTGAGTGAATCTCGTCTGCCCGCCCACCCGCTTGTGGACACTTCTGCCGAAGAACGACTCATGCACGCTCGCGGACAGTCCACGCACGACTGGGTGGACATGCGTTATGGACGCGTTAACTCTTTCCCTGATGGCGTGGCATTCCCCGAATCCGATGAAGATGTTCGCGGCTTGTTAAAGTATGCCAAAGACGCAGGCGCGCAGATCATCCCTTACGGCGGCGGGACGAGTGTGGTCGGTCACATCACACCCTGCCCAAACGACAGACCCGTGTTGAGTCTCTCGCTCGAAAAAATGACCAAACTGCTCGAACTCGATGAAACGAGTCGGCTGGCGAATTTTCAGGCGGGCGTGGCGGGTCCTCAATTGGAAGAACAACTTAAATCACGCGGATATACCCTCGGGCATTTCCCGCAGTCGTGGGAGTATTCTACGCTCGGCGGTTGGATCGTCACCCGCTCCAGCGGACAGCAGTCGTACCGCTACGGCAAGATCGAAAGTCTCTTCGCGGGTGGCTTGCTCGAAACGCCGCGCGGACAAATGGAGATCAAACCTGTCCCTGCCACGGCGGCAGGCATGGATGTGCGCGAGATGGTGCTCGGGTCAGAGGGAAGGCTGGGGGTGGTCACTCAGGCGAAAGTCCGCGTGAGGCGCTTGCCTGAGGTGGAATCCTTCTTCGGCGTTTTCTTCCCCACTTGGGAGCAAGGTTCAGACGCGGTGCGGGAAATTGTCCAAAATGAATTGCCCGTATCCATGCTGCGACTAAGCAACCCGCTAGAGACCGAGACTACGCTCATCCTTTCGGGCAAGAGTTGGGTCGGCATGGCAGATCGCGGCTTGCGGATGATCGGCTACGGCGACACGCGCTGTCTGCTTATGTTCGGTCTGACGGGGTCGCGCAAACTGTTCAACCGCACGCGCGGTGATGTCGGCGCGGTCTGCCGCAAACACGGCGGACTGGTGGTCGGCACCATCGTCGGGCATACGTGGGAGAAGAGCCGCTTCCTTTCTCCATATCTGCGAAATACATTATGGGAAAAAGGTGTGGCAATTGACACGCTCGAAACCGCGCTGCCGTGGTCGCAGGTGCGTGAGGCGTCGAAGGCGATCCCGCAATCCATCGTAGACGCGATGGCGAAGCAGGACGAAAACGTGCTGGCATTCTCGCATCTCTCGCACGTCTATCGTGACGGTGCGAGCATTTACACCACCTATCTCTTCAGACGACCTTCCGACTCGGATGAGTTACTCGCGCGCTGGTCTGACATGAAACATCAAGCCAGCCTGACCCTGCAAAAATACGGCGGGACGATCTCTCATCAGCATGGCGTCGGCATGGATCACGCCAAATATCTCCCCGTCGAAAAAGGCACGCTCGGCATAGACGCCATGCGTGCGGTCATCCAGTCGTTCGATCCCGATGGGATGATGAACCCTGGAAAATTGATTTAGAAGATAGATCGATCGAGAAAGGATCTGAAACCAGACCACAAAGGCTCGAAGTCACGAAGTCACAATGTATTTTTACTCTTTGAGTCTTAGCGTCTTCGCGGCTTTGTGGTCAAGAGATCAGGCTTTTCAGAAATTCACCAAGGAATGAAATATGCAGTGGACATACGGTTGGCGCAACACAATCTGGGCTGAGCTGAACCAGCCCTGGGATCTGATCATCATCGGCGGCGGAATCACGGGCGCAGGGATTTTGCGTCAAGCAGCGCGCACCAAACTACGCGCCTTGCTCATCGAAGCGGACGATTTTTCATCGGGCACCTCCAGCCGTTCCTCGAAGTTGGTTCACGGCGGATTACGCTATTTAAAGAACGCACAGGTCAAAGTGACGCTTGAATCGGTACGCGAACGCGAATATCTTTTGAAGCAAGGTCGCGGATTGGTCAACCGTCTCGGCTTTTTGTATCCCTGCCTGCAAGGTGACAAAATGCCCGGTTGGGTCTTTGGCGCGGGGTTGACCATCTACGACATTATGGCGGGACAGTGGACACATCGTTCCTATGATCTCGACGACATGCGCGAGTTATGTCCCGTGTTGACCACACCCGCCATGCGCAGCGGCTATCGCTACTTCGACGCCAACACCGACGACGCGCGTTTGGTCTTGCGTCTCTTGCGTGAGTCGGTGAAGGATGGGGGAGTTGCCTTGAACTACGCCCGCGTCGATTCGCTGCTGCGAACTCAAAGCGGACAAGTCTGCGGCGTGGTCTTGCGTGACACCTCAGGCGAAACCGAACGCCAAACCGAAGTCCGCGCTAAGGTGGTCATCAATGCCACGGGCGCATGGGCAGATGAATTACGCGGGAAGATCCAACAAAAACCAAGAATGCGCCCCCTGCGCGGAAGTCATCTGGTCTTGCCGTTCCATCGCTTGCCCATCACGCGCGCTGTCTCGTTCCTGCATCCGCGTGATGGACGACCCGTGATGGCGATTCCCTGGGAAGGCGCGATCCTCTTCGGCACGACCGATGTCGATCACAAAACAGGCATTCAAACCGACCCGTCCATCAGTTCCGCCGAAGCCGAATATTTGATGGAAGCCTTGCGCTTCGTTTTCCCCGCGCAGGAATTCGATTTCAAGGATGTCATGTCCACGTTCTCGGGGCTGCGTCCCGTTGTCGATACGGGCAAAGCCGACCCGTCGAAGGAATCGCGCGAGCACGCCATCTGGGACGAGAATGGTCTGCTCACCGTCAGCGGCGGCAAGTTGACCACCTTCCGCATCATGGCGCGTGACGCGCTCAAAGCCGCGCGCAAATATCTCGGTCATGTCGCTTTCGATGTCAACACGCCTGTGCTCGATTCCTTCCCGGCTGAAACGGATACCCTTTTCAAAGATTCAAATCTGCATCCAGCTCAACAATTACGCCTGCTCGCACGTTATGGGATAGAATCAGCACCGTTATTCATCGCCGATTGCTCGCACGAGTTCATTCCCAACACACCGTATCTTTGGGAGGAATTGCGTCAAGCTGCGCGCGCGGAAGGTGTCGTCCATCTCGATGACCTGCTCCTGCGCCGCGTGCGTCTCGGTCTGCTCGCAACCAACGGCGGATTGGATTTGCTCCCACGCATCTGCACCATCGTCCAGCCCGAACTTGGTTGGGATGATGATCGTTGGGCTAAAGAAGTAAACGAATACACTGAATTGTGGAAACGCGCTTACGGATTAAACTGAAATCTTTTTAAACTACAAAGTAGACAAAGGGTCACAAAGGAAAAAACCTTTGTGTACCTTTGTGACCCTTCGTGGTAAATGGAGTTGACATGCCCGAAAACATCCTCGCCATAGACAACGGCACACAATCCGTCCGCGCATTGTTGTTCGACCCGCGTGGAACTCTGCTCGCCAAACAGCGCGTGCCCATCGAACCGTATTACTCCACCGCGCCCGGTCTCGCCGAGCAAGACCCCGATGTCTTCTGGCGCGCGGTCTGTGAAGCCTGTCAGGGATTGTGGGCGCAAGGTGTGGATAAATCATCCATTGCGGCGGTTGCGGTCACCACCCAGCGCGGCACGGTCATCAACGTCGATAAGAATGGCAAGCCGCTTCGTCCCGCCATGGTTTGGCTTGACCAGCGTCGCACCGAAGGATTGAAACCTGTCAGCGGGTTGTGGGGCGCAGCGTTCGCCGTCGCGGGCGCATCCGAAACTGTCGCCTATCTCCAAGCCGAAGCGGAGTGCAACTGGATCCGCACGCACCAGCCCGAAGTCTGGAACGACACGCACAAGTATCTGCTTCTATCGGGATACCTCGTCTACCGCCTCGTCGGTCAATTCGTTGATTCGGTTTCAAGTCAGGTCGGATACATTCCCTTCGATTACAAAGCGTTGACATGGGCAAAGTCTTGGGATTGGAAATGGCAAGCCGTCCCGATGGACAAACGCATCCTGCCTGACCTCGTACCTGCGGCGTCGCCTTTGGGCGGAATCTCCGCCGAAGCCGCATCTGCCACCGGCATCCCGCAGGGACTCCCGCTCATCGCCGCCGCCGCCGACAAAGCCACCGAAGTCCTCGGCGCGGGCTGTCTCGAACCGAACGTCGCCTGCTTGAGTTACGGCACGACCGCCACCATCAACACCACGCACAAAAAATATATCGAAGTCATTCCATTGCTGCCTCCTTATCCCGCCGCCGTGCCTGCCGCCTATAACTTTGAGATCGGCATCAATCGCGGCTATTGGATGGTGACCTGGTTCAAACAGCAATTCGGTCTGCGCGAACAGAATATCGCCGACGAACGCGGCATCGAACCCGAAGCCTTGTTCGACGAACTCGTGCGTTCCGTCCCGCCCGGCTCAGATGGTTTGATCCTGCAACCATATTGGTCTCCCGGCTTGGTCTTCCCCGGACCCGAAGCGCGCGGCGCCGTCATCGGTTTTAGTGACGTGCATACCCGCGCCCATCTCTATCGCGCCATCCTCGAAGGACTTGCCTACGCCTTGCGCGAAGCCTCCGAACGGACGGAAAAACGCAGCGGCGTGCGCATCACCGAGTTGCGTGTCGCAGGCGGCGGCAGCCAATCAGACGCGGCACTGCAACTCACCGCCGATGTCTTTGGTCTGCCTGCTTCGCGTCCGCATATTTATGAAGCCTCCGGTCTCGGTGCCGCCATCGACGCAGCCGTCGGCGTTGGCATTCACAAAGATTTCCCCACCGCCATCCGCGAGATGACTCATGTCCGCGATACCTTCGAGCCGGATAAAAAGACTCACGAACGATACAACGAGTTGTATTCGGGCGTTTATAAATATATGTACACCCGCCTCAAACCGCTCTACGAAAAAATGCGAAACCGATAACAAAGTAGGGGCGACCCTTCCATGCAGAACAGAGAGATCTGCTCTCGCCGGGCGGGTCGCCCCTACCCTGATTGATCAATAAGATCCCGTCCATTTGTTGACGGGATTTTTATTTCTTTGATACACTCACCCCATGCAGAACCTCAACACACAATTCGACCTCATCCGCCAATCTGCCACCGTCGCCATGGCAGACCGTATCCTCGCGCTCAAAGCCAGCGGACATAAGATCGTCGGCTTGCAGGTCGGCGACCCGGATTTCGGCACACATCCCGCCATTGCCGAAGCCGCATTCAAAGCCATGCAGGAAGGGCACACGCATTACGGTCCTTCTGTGGGCACGCTCGAACTGCGTAAAGCCATCGCTGCCAAACTCCAACGTGATGAAGGCGTGACCTATGATCCCGCTTCGGAGATTCTTGTCACGCACGGCGGCATTCATGCCTATTACACAGCCATGCAATCCATTTTGAATCCCGGTGATGATGTGTTGATCCCCGACCCTTCGTGGGCAACTCATTCCAACATGGCAATCATGCTGCGCGGAAATGTGATCCGCGTCCCTGCCCCCGCCGAAAACGGATTCGTCCCTCAATTTGAATCTTGGTTGAAAGCGTTAACCCCGAAGACACGCGTCATCGTCTTGAACTATCCCTCCAACCCGACCGGCGCATTCCCTTCACGTGAATATCTGCAAAAATTACAAGACTTCGCAAAGCAACACAACCTCTGGATCGTCAGCGATGAAGTGTATGGAAGTCTGTATTACGAAGGCAAACCCACCTGCGCCGCAGACTTTGAAGGCGCGAAGGAACGCACGTTGCTCGTCAACAGTTTGTCCAAGTCCTATGCCATGACCGGCTGGCGTGTGGGTTTTCTTGCTGCACCTGCGCGTGTCATCCAGAATGCGTTGAAAGCGGGGCAGAATTCCATTACTTGTGTGGCTCCCTTCATTCAAAAAGCCGCGACCTTTGCACTGACCGACCCGAAGATACAAGACGTCACCGCCGAAATGCGCGCCGCCTACAGCCGCCGCCGTGATCTGGTAATTCGCCTCTCGCACGAACTCGAAAGTGAGAAGGTCAAAGTCATTCCGCCGCAGGGTGCTTTCTATTTTTTCCTCGATCTGCGAGCATTAAAGATGTCATCTGTAGAAATGTGTGAGAAAATATTGGAAGAGGAAGGCGTGGGACTTGTCCCCGGCTCTGCGTTTGGCGAACAGGGCGAAGGCTTTATCCGCATGACCATCGCCGCCTCAGAAGAGGATGTGGAAGCGGGCTTTCGGAAGATCGTGGAGTGGGTTGAACGGCAATAGTGCGCAAGTAATGACGTGCAAATAGGGTTTCTATATTACCATTTAGAGTGCAAACGGAGATGAATATGAAGGTAGCATTCCAGGGTGAACCAGGCGCATATAGTGAAGAAGCAGTATTAAATTATTACGGCAAGGTGGACACACTCCCGTGTGAGTCGTTCGACGCGGTGTTCGAAGCGGTAAATTCGGGGAGGTGTGATGCGGCTCTTATCCCCATCGAAAACTCCTTGGCGGGCAGCATCCATCAGAATTATGACCTGTTTCTGCATCATGATTTGCACATTACCGGGGAATATTTGCTGCGCGTCCGGCATTGCCTGATTGCTCTGCCAGGTGTCAAGATCAAAGATATCAAAAAAGCCATCAGCCATCCACAAGCACTTGGACAATGCGCCGGGTACCTGCGCGGGCGCAAGATCAAGCCGGAAGCCGTGTACGATACTGCCGGCAGCGTGAAGATCCTGGGCGAATCTGGCGCGCGGGATACGGCAGCCATTGCTTCGCGCCGTGCTGCCGAAATGTATGGAATGCACATCGTCGATGAAGGGATCGAAGACAACTCGGAAAATTACACCCGTTTCCTTGCCATCCAAAAGAAAGCGACTACTCCAGAAAAAGAGGCAAAGACGTCCATTGTCTTTACGCTTCATAACCAACCCGGGGCCTTGTTCAAAGCCTTGAGTGTTTTTGCACTCCGTGACCTGGATCTGACCAAGATCGAATCCCGCCCGCTGCAAGGCAAACCCTGGGAGTATTTGTTCTATATTGATTTCCTTGGCTCTGCCTCGAATGAGAAGGTTCAACGTGCGCTGGATCATCTGGAGGAATACGCGGTCATGTTGCGTGTGTTGGGCTCATATGAAAGATACGAAGACAAGGCTTCAACTGACGAACCGAAAAATCAAACGATCCATATGGATCATAACATGCCCATCGTGGTCGGTAAGCGACCAAAACTACTCGCGTTCGATGGTTTTCGACTGTGGGTCTCCTGCTCTGATGAAGGCGTGGTAGCCGCCGTTGACCTTCCATCCCTTGAGGTCAGTGGTACCATCCCGGTTACTTCGGCTCCGCATGCCATTTGTTTTGATGGAAGCACCTTGTGGATGGCGAGTGCTGTCGAAAATCAGATCAAGGCGTATGATGTTCGCACCCGAACCGAGACCATGACGCTGGATGTGGAAGCTTTCCCGCGATCTTTGGCATTTGACGGTCAACGGTTGTGGATCGCAAGCGGCGACAATAACTGTGTGGAAGGCATCAACGTTGAAACAGGTGAACGTATCGCATTGATCGCCGTGGGGCAATACCCGGGTTCGCTGACCATTCAGGGTGAGAATTTGTGGGTAGCCAACTCGCTCGACGATACCGTGCAAGTGATTGATCTAAATACCCTGACTGCCAGCGCTCCGATCAAAGTTGGTAACAACCCCCGCTCTTTTGCGTTCGATGGGAAGTTCATGTGGGTTGCTAACCTCGATGGACATACCATCCAAGCCATTGACCCCAAGAGCCATGCGACCAAAGAGCCAATTCAGGTCGTGAACTTCCCCAGCTCACTGGCGTTTGACGGAAAATTTTTATGGATATCCAGCTATTCTGATGCCAGTGTCCATGCAGTGGATGTGAAGAATGCGGATAAAGTGGTTCATACCATTCAGGCAGGTGGTGACCCGGAGAGTCTGTTGTTTGATGGTAACCGGCTGTGGGTTTGTAATTCGGCGGAAGATACGGTTCAGATCATTTCACCTTCATAAACTCTGCCTGAGTAGAATTTAGAAAACAAAGAGCAAACAGAGATGCTGCTTCACCAAGCGGCATCTCTGTTTTTATTATTTTTTTAGTGGGTGGATTTTCCCCGTCATAAAACTTAAAAACGGCACTTGACAAATTAGAAAATTAGTTCTAAAATATTGTTATTAAGTGTAACAATTTGGTTACATATAGGAATCTATGAGACGAGACGTATTTCAAGCCATTGCAGACCCCAACCGGCGTGCCATTTTGGCATTGCTGGCACAACAGAGACTGACACTCAACGGTGTCGCTGAGAATTTTCGTATCAGCCGCCCTGCCGTGTCACGCCACATCAAGATCTTGAAAGAGTGCGGATTGGTGGTTGTCATTCCGCGGGGACGCGAGCGATTTGTGGAAGCGCGTTTCGAAAAGCTGGGCGAAGTCAGCGATTGGATCGAACAGTATCGTCAATTATGGGAAGCGAGATTTAACCGCCTTGATGATTTATTGGAACAAATGAAAAAGGAGAAATGACATGCCCTCAAAAAATAAAACGATTGTGACCGCCGAACCCGGCAAACAGGAGCTGTTCATCACCCGCGAATTCGATGCCCCGCGTGAACTGGTTTATAAAGCGCATATTGATCCAAAATTATATGTGCAGTGGCTCGGTCCGCACGGATATGAAATGATCCTTGAAGAGTTCGAACCTGTCAGCGGCGGGAAGTATCGCTACATTCACAAGGATAAGGAAGGCAATGAATATGGCTTTCATGGTACTTTCCATACCATGACTGAAGCGTTGATGATCCAAACTTTTGAGTTCGAAGGACTGCCCGAACCTGGACATGTAACCCTCGACACACTGCGTCTTGAAGAATTACCAAATGATCGAACAAGAGTTACGATTCAATCTGTGTTTCAATCAGTTGCTGACCGCGATGGCATGATTCAATCCGGCATGGAAACTGGTGTGAGCGAAGGCTATGAACGGTTGGATGACATTCTGGCTGAAATGAAGTAATCTATATTCATCGGATCAACTTTAGAGTTAATAGGAGTACCCATGCGAAAACTGATCGTACATCAATTCATTTCTCTCGATGGCGTCATCCAAGCCCCTGGCGGCGCGGACGAAGACACCGATGGCGGCTTCGCTCACGGCGGCTGGACGATTCCATTTTGGCATGACGATATCGGCATGCGTTTCTCGAAAGCCATGGAAACCGCCGATACCCTTTTGCTCGGGCGTAAAACCTGGAAGACTCATGGTGACGCATTCGAGCCTTTACCGCCCGATGAAAATCCATTTGGCAATGTCAAAAAATATGTCGTTTCCACCACGCTAACATCTTCGGCGGCTTGGAGCAACTCCACAATTATCAGCAGCAATGTGGTCGAAGAGGTGCGTAAACTAAAGAACCAGCCCGGCAAAGATATTCTTTCCGATGGAAGTAGTGTATTGATGCACACCCTCATCGAGCACGATCTGGTGGATGAATTCTATTTACACGTATACCCACTGGTATTTGGTAGCGGCAAGAAATTATTTCCGGATGGAAAACACGTGCGCCTGAAGTTGATCGAATCCGCGCCTCTTCCTACGGGTGTGGTGTATCAACACTACGAACTGATTCGTTAATCTGATAGCGGATTCTATGACTCAATACCTTGTCCTGTTACGTGGAATCAACGTCGGTGGTAATAACATCATCAAAATGGTGGATTTGAAAGCCAGTTTTGAGGCGATGGGTTTCGCAAACGTGCGGACATACATTCAAAGCGGCAATGTGCTGCTCGAATCTGCCGAGAAAGATAAAGATTCGTTGACTGCAAGAATCGAGAAAGACCTTTCCAAGCGATTCAATTTTCAGGCGCGGGTGGTGGTGATTTCTCAAAAAGAACTGGCTGCTGTAGTTAAGTCTGCGCCTGAGGGGTTTGGTGAGGATGATGAGAAGTTTCGCTATGACGTTATCTTTCTAAAAGAGCCACTCACGCCGAAGGAAGCCATGCAGAGTGTCAAAGTCCGCGAAGGCGTGGACAGTGCCCATGCGGGCAAACAGGCGCTTTATTTTTCACGTCTCATCAGCCGCGCTTCGCAAAGTTATCTCACAAAGATCATTGGGATGCCGGTCTATCAGAATATGACCATTCGCAATTGGAATACGACCACGAAATTGTTGGCGCTTATGGAAGGACAAAATGGCTAAGACAAATTTCCAATCCATTGATGAGTATATTGCGGCGTGTCCGCCGGATTCGCAGGCGTATTTACAGGAGATCCGGAATCTGATCCGCAAGTTGGCGCCGGATGCGAAAGAGAGGATCAGTTATCAGATCGCGGCGTTTGAACGGAATGGCAAGAACATCATCCATTTTGCGGGTTGGAAAAAGCATGTGTCGCTGTACCCGGTTCCGGCGGGGAGTGAGACGTTCGAGCGTCAGATCGCAAAATATGTGGACGGCAAGGGTACGGTCAAGTTTCCGCTCGATGAGCCGCTTCCGCTTAAGTTGATCGAAAGAGTTGTGAAATTGCATTTAGAGGCAAATAAAAAGTTAACCAAAGGAGATTGAAATGAATAAGATAGTCCCGTGTTTATGGTTTGATGTGCAATGTGAAGAGGCGATGAACTATTATGTGGATACGTTCAATGGTGCGCCGTACAAAAAGGAAGAGTCGAAGATCGTTTCCATTACGCGCTATGAAAAAGGCATGGAAGCGCCCGGCGCGGAACAGATGGAAGGCAAGGTCATTACTGGGATTTTCGAGTTGGCAGGTCAGCGTTTTATGGCGCTCGATGGGGGACCGACCTTTAACTTCACCGAAGCGACCTCGTTTTATGTGGAATGTGCAGACCAAAAAGAGGTGGATTATTTTTGGAATAAACTATCCGCTGTTCCTGAATCTGAGCAATGCGGTTGGTGCAAGGATAAGTTCGGCATGTCTTGGCAGATCGTCCCGAAGCAATTGGGTGAATTGATGGGTGACCCAGACCCGGCTAAGTCTATGCGAGTTGTCAATGCCATGCTCAAGATGCACAAGATCATTGTTGCAGATCTGCAAAAGGCGTATGACGGAGCATAGCTCATGAGAAAAGTTGTTGTGCTTGAGCATATCTCGCTAGATGGTGTCATTCAAGCCCCAGGCGGACCTGAAGAAGATACCAGTGGCGGATTCACGCATGGCGGTTGGATATCATCGTATTCCGATGCGATCCTTGGAAAAGCCTTGCGCGAGCAAATGAACAAATCATTTGATTTGTTATTAGGGCGCAAGACCTTTGAAATTTGGGAACCGTATTGGCCGCAACATGGCGATGTATGGGCGAACGTCAATTTGGCGACCAAGTATGTTGCTTCGAACACCAGAACTACCAGTGACTGGAAGTCGTCTGTATTTTTAAGCGGAGATATAGCAAGTGAAGTTGGAAACCTTAAGCAGCAGGCTGGATTGGACTTGCATGTGTGGGGCAGCGGTAACCTGCTTCAAACGCTTATCAAGCATGACTTGGTGGATACGTTCTGGCTGATGATCTACCCGATCACCTTGGGCAGTGGAAAACGCCTGTTCGCCGATGGCACGATCCCACTGAAATTCAAAGTGACGGAAAGCGTGGTTGGCACGAGCGGAGTTATCGTCGTGAATTACGAGCGTGATGCAGTTTGAACTTTCTCGCGTTCTTCATCCCATAGTTTGGCGAAGCGTTCGAATACATCCGCGATGATTTCCAACTCGTTTTCGGAATAAGTGGACATCAACGCATCTTGAGCCTTTCGCGCCGACTCAAACCATGACGCCATTTTCTCAGCGCTCGATTTTTCAGGAGCGATCAGAGTCCCACGGCGGTCATTGGGATTGGGTCGGCGTTCGATTAACCCAACCTTTTCCAAACGGTCGAGCATGGCGGTGGTTGCACCAGAGGTGAGGCCCGTGTGCCTGGCAAGTTCGGTAGGGGTGGCTGTGCCTTTTTGGAATAGAAGCCTGAGACATTCCATGTCGGTGGCGTTGAGTCCCGCCCATTCGTTCATGGCGTTGCGGAAGTGGGTCAGGTTTACCCCGTAGTCTCGCACTGCCATCAAGGCTCGTGTTTTCAGGTCAGTCTTTGTTGATTTCTGCATGGATTATCTCTTGACATTATCTTTATAATAAAGTATCTTTATTATATAACTAAATTGACTTTACTGCAAGGTATAAATAAGGAGATTCCCATGAGCCCAACCAAAAAGACTGAAGGTTTTTCAGCCGAAGAAAAAGCGGCAATGAAAGCACGTGCCCAGGAGTTGAAAGCGGAAGCGAAAGCAAGCAAGAATAGAGAAGAAGGCGAAAAAGCCGTGTTTGCCGCCATCGCGCAAATGAAAGACCCCAATGATCGTTCGATGTGCAAACGTATTCATGAGATCGTTACCACTGTCGCGCCTGACCTCATGCCAAAAACATGGTATGGTATGCCTGCCTATGCCGATAAAGATGGCAAGGTGATTTGCTTTTTTCAGGCGGCGAGCAAGTTCGGGGTGCGGTATGCAACTTTCGGCTTCCAGCCTGATGCGAAACTGGATGATGGTAATATGTGGGCGGCGAGTTTCGCGCTCATCAAGTTGACATCCGCTGAAGAGGCGAAGATCACCGCGCTTGTGAAAAAAGCCGTGCGTTAATCACCTTGACTAATTAGAATAAATGTTCTAAAATATCTGTTCGTTTATTTTGGGTGGGTAAAAGCAGCCTTGCTTTCACCTGCCCATTTTGTTTGTAATTGGCAGAGACTTATAGAGGAGAGACTATGCCGCAAGAGTACATTGAGATTCACGGTGCGCGTGAAAACAACTTAAAGAACATCTCAGTACGCATCCCCAAGCGCAAGATCACCATCTTCACAGGCGTGTCTGGTTCGGGCAAATCGTCCATCGTGTTCGACACGATCGCGACCGAATCTCAGCGCCTGCTCAACGAAAACTTCAGCATGTTCGTGCGGAATTTCCTGCCGAAGTATTCCCAACCCGAAGCGGACTCCATCGAGAACCTGAGCATGTCCATTGTGGTGGATCAGAAGCGGATGGGCGGCGGCTCACACTCGACCGTGGGCACGGTCACCGACATCAACACGATCCTACGCCTGATGTTTTCCCGCATCGGTCAACCCCATATCGGACCCTCCAACGTCTTCGGCTTCAACGACCCGAAAGGGATGTGCCCGAACTGCAACGGCTTGGGTCGCAAACTGGACGTGGACTTGGAAAAATTCATGGACACCTCCAAATCCTTGAACGAAGGCGCAATTTTGTTTCCAGACTATGCCGTCGAAGGCTGGTACTGGAGTCAACTCATCAGCACGGGCATGTTCGACCCTGATAAGAAGTTGTCCAAATACTCAAAGAAGGAAATGGACGATCTTTTGCACAGCGGACCGATAAAGATCAAGACAAAAGTAGGTGCAAAAGATTTCAACATGACCTTCGAGGGCATCATCACCCGCTTTACGAATAAGTACATCAAAGGCGACTTGAAGTCCAAGTCCGAGCGGACTCAAAAGATGGTCGAGCCTTATATGACGATGGGACCCTGCACTATGTGTCACGGAATGCGTTTGAGTCAGGAAGTCTTGAAATGCAAGATCAACGGCTACAACATCGGCGACCTGACAAGCATGGAAATCCCTGTCTTGATCGAGACGTTGAAAAAATTCAAAGAACCTGTAGCCGAGCCATTGGTCAAAGCGATCCTTGAACGCTTGCAGAACCTTGTGGACATTGGCTTGGAATATCTTAGCCTCAGCCGCGAGACGGATACGCTTTCAGGCGGAGAGTCGCAGCGCGTGAAGGTTGTCAAGCATCTTGGCAGCAGCCTTACGGATGTCATCTATATCTTTGATGAGCCGAGCGTAGGCTTGCATCCGCGCGATGTTCATCGCATGAACGAGCTGCTGCAAAAACTGCGTGACAAAGGTAATACCGTCATCGTCGTGGAACACGACCCGGATGTCATCAAAGTGGCAGACCATATCGTGGACGTCGGTCCGCACGCAGGTCCGAAGGGAGGCGAGATCGTCTTCGAAGGCAGTTATGCCAATTTGCTCAAAGCGAAGACATTGACGGGTACGCACATGCAGCAATCCGTCCCGATCAAAGATTCGTTCCGCACGCCGACGGGTAAACTGCCGATTAAGAATGCAAAAGTCAACAATCTACAAAATGTCAGCGTGAACATCCCGACGGGTGTGCTGACCGTGGTTACGGGTGTGGCAGGTTCCGGTAAGAGTTCGCTCATCAACGAAGTGTTCCAGCATCAACATCCTGACTCCATTGTCATTGATCAATCCGCAGTGGGGGTGAATAGCCGCTCGAACCCCGCCACATACACAGGCATCATGGACGATGTCCGCAAGGCGTTTGCAACAGCGAACAAAGTGCAGCCCGCGCTGTTCAGTTTCAACTCGAAAGGCGCATGTGAAAACTGTCAGGGGCTCGGCGTGATCTACACCGACCTGGCATTTCTCAATGAAGCGAAGACTCCCTGCGAGGTCTGCGGCGGGAAGCGATTCAAAGATGAAGTGTTGGCGTACAAACTCAACGGTAAATCCATCAGCGATGTCCTGTCAATGAACGTGGGGCAGGCGCTTGAATATTTTGAGTTGAAAGAAGTGGTCAAGAAGTTGCAAGCCATGAGTGATGTGGGTCTGGATTACCTCGGACTCGGTCAGCCCTTGAGTACGCTTTCAGGTGGTGAATGTCAGCGCATCAAACTCGCCAGCGAGTTGCACAAGCAGGGTAGCATTTACATCATGGACGAACCGACCACGGGCTTGCACATGTCTGATATCGGGCACTTGATGGAAGTCATCAATCGCCTCGTGGACACGGGCAACACGGTTGTGGTCATCGAGCACAATCTGCACGTCATCAAAAACGCCGATTGGATCATCGACATGGGACCTGAAGGCGGCAGCAAAGGCGGGCAGGTCATGTTCGAAGGCACACCCAAGGAGTTATTGAAAGCGAAGGGCTCGCTTACTAGTGCATATCTAAAGAATTAAAAACAGTAGGGGCGACCCGTCCGGGTTTAGCCTAGACCTCGATTGAGAAGAAAGGGTCGCCCCTACTGCGTAACATCAATTTAAGAGTATTTCGACCTTTAGCGAATTTGGAGACTTTAATACTATGACGACACAAACCATTCTTTCCCCTTCTATTTCAGAATTGAGAGCTTTGTTCAACGGACGGGTCATTGCCCCCGATGACCCACGTTATGAAGAAGCGCGCACTCCCTTTTATGGCGGCGTGGATAAACATCCCGCAGCCATTGTCCGCGTGGCAGATGCGGGCGATGTTTCTCGTCTGGTTTCATTGGCGCGTGAACATGGCTTTGAACTCGCGGTTCGCAGCGGCGGTCACAGCGGAGCGGGTCACTGCACCAGTGAAGGTGGTATTGTGCTCGACCTCTCTGCAATGAAAAAATTGGAGATCGATCACGAACATCAAACTGCCTGGGTTGAAAGCGGCATGACCGCTGGCGAATACACAGCCGCCGTTGGCGCGCAGGGATTTGTCACCGGTTTTGGTGATACGGGTTCGGTCGGTCTCGGCGGCATCACACTTGGCGGCGGCGTTGGATATCTCGTTCGCAAATATGGATTGACCATCGATAACCTGCTTGCCGCAGAAATTGTCACCGCCGATGGTCAACTTTTGCATGTGGATGAAAATTCTCACGCCGATCTTTTCTGGGCGATCCGCGGTGGAGGCGGCAATTTCGGCGTGGTGACTCGCTTCAAGTTCAGACTTCATAAATTGGATCAAGGTTACGGCGGGATGCTCGTCCTGCCAGCTACTGCGGACGCTATCGCATCTTTCTTAGCTGAAGCGGATTCTGCTCCCGATGAATTGTCCACCATCTTGAATATTATGCCCGCACCCCCCATGCCTTTCCTTTCAGAAGAGGTGCATGGCAAGATGATCTTGATGGCGATGATGTTCTACGCAGGTGATGCGGCAATGGGAGAGCAGGTCATGTCCAAATTCCGCGCCATTGCTACGCCTTACGCCGATATGCTCCGCCCAATGGCATACCCCGAAATGTTCCCGCCCGAAGAAGGCGGCTATCATCCTGTGGCTGCCTCGACCACCATGTTCCTCGATCATGTGGATAGTTCTGTTGCTCAATTCATTCTGGATACCTTAGCCAAGTCCACGGCGATGATGGCGGTGACTCAACTGCGCGTACTTGGCGGTGCGATGGGACGTGTCCCTGCCGACGCGACAGCGTATGCGCATCGTGGATCAAAGATCATGGCGAATCTCGCTGCTTTGTATGGAAACCCTGAAGAAAGATCTCATCACGAAGCCTGGGTCTCCACCTACGAAAAAGAACTGCGTCAAAGCGACACTGGCGCGTATGTCAACTTCCTCGGAGAGGTGGATCAGGCTCGGGTTCGAGCGGCATATCCCGGGTCCACATGGAAGCGGCTGGTTGATATCAAAACGAAATATGATCCGATGAATTTGTTCCGCTTGAATCAGAATATTTCGCCGAAGAAATAATGGAAGAAGTTTTATAGGTATCAACATGAAAACCTTTTTTCAAATTCTCGCCAATACCCTGCTTGCCAACGTCACCAACATGACCGTTTGGTTTGCGATGATCTTCTTCATCTATCTGGAGACACGATCTGTAACGGCAACCTCGGTCGTTTCGGGAATCTACCTTGTGGCTGTGGCAGTTTCAGGTATTTGGTTCGGCAGCATTGTTGACCACAACAAGAAAAAGAATGTGATGATTCTATCGGGTATCGTCTCATTGGTCATTTACATCATCGGCTTCATCGTCTACTTGAACGCTCCACTCGAAACATGGAAGAATCCCACCAGCCCATTGCTTTGGATATTTGTCCCGCTCCTGCTTGTGGGCGTCATCGCCGGTAACTTGCGCGGCATTGCCCTCCCGACTCTGGTGACCATCCTCATCCCCGAAGACTCGCGTGACAAAGCCAATGGAATGGTTGGCACGACTACAGGTGTAATCTTCCTCATCACCTCTGCTATCAGCGGCTTCCTGGTGGCGCATTCGGGGATGTATCTGGTATTGGTTCTTGCGGTGGTCGTGATGACAATTTCCATCGCGCATCTCTTTTTCATGGACATCCCTGAAAAAGAGATCGTCCATCTCGAAGGGCAGCCTCCCAAAGTGGATTTGCGCGGTACGTTCGCAGTGGTGGCTGCCATTCCCGGTTTGATTGCGCTCATCTTCTTCACCACCTTCAACAACTTTTTAGGCGGTGTCTTCATGGGCTTGATGGATGCCTATGGGTTGTCGCTTGTGTCGGTTCAGGTGTGGGGCGTGTTGTGGGCAGTTCTCAGCTGCGGATTCATCGTCGGCGGGTTGTTCATTGCACGCTTCGGCTTGGGAAAGAATCCGCTCTTTGCGATGTTTGCCGCCAATATCGTCATCTGGGTTATTTCCAGCATCTTCACCATTCAGCCATCCATTGTGCTGCTTTCCATCGGCATGTTCATCTACATCAGTGTTGTTCCGTTTATTGAAGCGGCGGAACAGACTATCATTCAGAAAGTTGTCCCGCTTGAAAGGCAGGGGCGTGTCTTCGGATTTGCCCAAAGCGTGGAGATGTCCGCTTCCCCCCTGACGACGTTTATGATCGGTCCCATCACAGAGTTGTTCTTCATCCCATTTATGACCACCGGCGCAGGCGTAGACCTCATCGGTGATTGGTTCGGCACGGGTTCGGCTCGCGGCATAGCCCTCGTCTTCACAGTGACGGGTATCATTGGCTTGGTCGTGACCTTGATCGCGATGAGCACGAAATATTACCGTTTGCTTTCGAATCGATATGAAGAAACGGCAGTCTTGCCTGAAGGAGAACCTGCATGACGAAAGACTCTCACATACAAGGGAATCTTCCCAAGACCAGCGCTCCCGCCCAGCGAGCGCTGGAAAGTGTCGGCATCACCACACTAAAACAACTGACCGATATCACCGAAGCGGAACTGTTGCTGTTACACGGCATGGGGCAAAAAGCGATCCGTATCCTGCGCGAGGAACTGAAGGCAAAGGGATGGTCATTTCGTGAACCAATGAAATCTGGCAAAATGGACAAATCGATTCGCGCGCATTTGGATAATATCCGTTCAACGGATGGGCAGTTGCAAAATAAAGCCTATTATGCCCTTATGGAGAAGACCGAAAAGCCTGTAGGTTGGGCATACGAAGCATGGGATGAACTGGTTGAAGGCTTGACCCACAAGGATAATCATGTCCGCGCGATTTCGTCTCAGTTGCTTGCCAATCTCGCCAAGAGCGATTCCAAAGGCAGGATGTTCAAGGATTTTGACAAATTACTCAACGTGACAAAGGATGAAAAATTCGTCACCGCTCGGCACTGCCTGCAATCCATTTGGAGGGTTGGGCTTGGAGGAAAGAATGCGCAAAAAATGGTTGTGGATGGTTTGGAAAAACGTTATTACGAATGCTCTGCTGAAAAGAATTGTACGTTGATCCGTTACGATATTCTAGTCGGATTGCGTAACCTGTATGAAGCCACCACATCTGGCGAGATCAAGGAAAAGGCATTGGAATGGATCGAAGCAGAACCGGAATTGAAGTATCGCAAGAAGTACACAACGGTTTGGAAAAAATGAGATCTCGTTTGCTTTCACAAACTGGTTGACTCATTTTGTATTTTGGGTGGAATGCCGCACAGCATCGCGATACCGGTGTCAACATCCCCGCCCTGGTGGTGGGGTGTGTCGGAGTTGGTGAGAATTTCATAAAGGACGATGGAAAATTGATGACATAAAACCATTGACTCATTTTGAGTCGGTAGTAGAATTGCGCGAAATGTTTACGCTGTTTGCATTGCCTCGTACCCGTCGTCCGAAGCCCACTTCCCAGAGAAGGTCGGGAACTTTTTGTTTTGACGGCGTGAGCGCAGATGTGAACTAAGCATACATAGTCACAGGCCAACCCAAACAGCCCATCCTTCTCGGATGGGCTGTTTTTATTTTCCGGAATCTGGAAGTTCTACTTCCGAGATTTCAAAATTACCTCCCAAAGTAGAACTTCGGGAATCCATAAGGAGTAAAAATGAGTCCAAAGTCGAAACCTAGTGTCAAGAAAGTGGTGTTAGCCTATTCAGGCGGGTTGGATACATCCGTCATCGTGCCGTGGTTGAAGGAGAATTACGGTTGTGAAGTCGTTTGTTTTTGCGCGGATGTTGGGCAGGGCGATGAAGACCTGGCGGGGTTGGAGCAGAAAGCTATCAAGAGCGGCGCGAGTGAATTTGTCATTCATGACATGAAGGAAGAGTTCGTCAGTGAGTATCTTTTTCCGATGCTCAAAGCGGGGGCGGTGTATGAACATAAGTATTTGTTGGGCACATCGGTTGCCCGTCCTCTTATTGCAAAACATCTCGTTGAAGTGGCACACCAGACCGGCGCGGATGCGATCGCGCACGGCGCAACCGGCAAAGGTAACGACCAGGTCCGTTTTGAACTCACCGTGATGGCGCTTGACCCGCGCCTCAAGATCATTGCTCCGTGGCGCGAATGGGATATTCGCTCGCGCGAAGATGCAATTGCATATGCCGCAAAGCACAACGTCCCTGTGACCGCCACCATCAAATCCATTTACTCGCGCGATTCAAATCTCTGGCACCTTTCACACGAAGGTGGTCTGCTCGAAGACCCGTGGAACGAACCCGAAGAAGTGATGTATCAGATGTCCACTTCACCAGAGAATGCACCCGAAGAAGGGGAGTATGTCGAGATCGAATTCGAGAGCGGCAATCCGGTAGCGGTCAACGGCGAGAAGATGTCGCCTGCCAAGATCGTTTCCACGCTCAATGCCATCGGCGGCAATCATGGCATCGGTCGCGTGGACCTGGTTGAGAATCGCCTCGTGGGGATGAAGTCGCATGGCGTGTACGAAACCCCCGGCGGCGCAATTCTGCTCTATGCTCATCGCGAACTTGAGTCGCTCATCCTCGACCGTGAGACGCTCCACTACAAGCAGGTCATTGCTGTGAAGTACGCCGAACTGACTTACAACGGCTTATGGTTCACCCCGTTGCGAGAAGCGCTCGATGCCTTTGTCAATTCTACGCAAGGTCCTGTCACTGGCACGGTGCGGCTCAAACTTTATAAGGGCAACATCATCAGCGCCGGACGCAAATCGCCATTCAGCCTTTATCGCGAAGATTTTGCCACCTTTGGTCAGGAAGATGTTTACGATCAAAGCCACGCCGAAGGTTTCATCCGCCTATATGGACTCAGCATGAAAGTCCGCGCGCTCAACGGATTGCCTGTTTCCGGTCTTGATATGCCCAAGCCGGATTATTCGAAGTTCAAACGCGATTAATGTCATTGCGAGGGCGCTCTTGTTTTTGCCCGAAGCAATCTGATGGCTCAATCTGAGATTGCTTCGTCGGGAAGAGCACCCTCCTCACAATGACGGAAGGAGAAACCACATGACCCTTTGGGGCGGACGCTTTTCCCAAAAACTAGATGACCTCGCATGGGCGCTCAATGCCTCGCTGCCTGTCGATCAACGCATGGCACTTCAGGATGTGGACGGAAGCATTGCCTGGGCGGCGGCGATTCATAACGCAGGCATTCTTACGGATGAAGAACACGCCTCGATCTCAACCGGGCTGGATACCGTCCGAAAAGAATTCGCTTCGGGTGAGTTTATCTTCCAGCCTTCGGACGAAGATATTCACACCGCAGTGGAGAGACGACTCAGCGAACTCATTGGCGCCGCCGCTGGCAAACTCCACACCGGGCGCAGCCGCAACGACCAAGTCGCCACCGACCTTCGCTTATGGATGCTGCAAGCGATTCCTGAACTTCATTCTGCATTCAACAATCTGCAATCAGCATTAGTTGAGCAAGCCGAGCTTGCAGGTGAGACCATCATGCCGGGCTACACCCATTTGCAGAGAGCACAACCAATCCTGTTGGGACATTGGTGGTTGAGTCATTACTGGGCATTGAAGCGTGATGTGGAACGATTGCAAGACCTGACCAAACGCGTCTCTGTTTTGCCTTTGGGAAGCGGCGCATTGGCAGGCGCTCCCTTTGCGCTGGACCGCGATGCACTGGCGAAGTCGCTTGGCTTTGCCGAAGTTTCGCAGAACAGCCTCGATGCTGTATCCGATAGAGATTTTGCTGCGGAGTATTTGTTCGTCTGCTCGATGGCATCTGTCCACTTGAGCAAACTTGCCGAACAGATCGTTTTGTACACCACGGCTGAGTTCGGTTTCTTTGAACTTTCGGATGCCTTCTCTACCGGTTCCAGCCTGATGCCGCAGAAGAAGAACCCCGATGTCTTTGAACTGACTCGCGGCAAAGCAGGGACGATGATCGGCTTGCTGACCGGGTTGATGTCCACGCTCAAAGGGCTGCCATCTACATATGACAAGGATTTACAGGAAGATAAAGCGCCTGTCTTTGCTGCAACCGATACCTTGCTCTCGATTCTGCCTGTCATGGCGGCGGCGCTGCGGACGATCACCGTCAAGCCGGAACGAATGCGTAGCGCGATTGATTCCACGATGATGGCGACAGACTTGGCGGATTATCTCGTAGAGAAAGGCGTACCGTTCAGAGAAGCGCACTCGCTGGCGGGGAAAATTGTCCGCGCGGCTGACGAGAAAAAGGTTCGGATGGAGGAACTGCCCCTCGAAGCGTATCAAGCCATAAGTCCAGTGTTTGAGGCGGATGTGTATCAGGTGTTCGATCCGCTTGAATCGATCAACAAAAGAAATACGGTTGGAGGCACGAGCCTTCAGTCGGTAAAAAATCAAATTTCAAAAATCAAAGGAGAATAAATCATGTCTACAGTTACTTGTCCTGAATGTGAAGCCCAGATCGAATTGGTTGCTGGAACCGAAGCCGGTGAGATCATCGTCTGCTCCGATTGCGGTGTGGATCTGGAAGTGACATCGATCGAACCCGCTGCCGTGCAACTTGCGCCGATGGAGCAGGAAGATTGGGGGGAATAACGTGATGCGTGATTCGTAATGCGTAATTCGCAAATTACGCATTACGTTTTACGAATTACGGAGACTTTATGCAAAGACGATTGAAAATTGGCGTTTTATATTCACGAGTCCGCGTTGAAGAGAAATGGATCTTCGGCGCGATGGAGAAGCGCGGCATTGACTATGACCGCCTCGATGACCGCGCCATTAGTTTTGACTTGGAAAAGCCCGAAGCATGGCAACAATACGACGCGGTGTTGGAGCGCAGTATCAGTTACAACAGCGGGTTGTATGCGTTGCGCATGTTGAATGCCTTTGGCGTGCCGACGGTGAACACGGCGGCGGTGGCAGAAGTGTGCGGTGACAAGTTGATGACCAGCGCTGTGTTGGCACGCGATGGTGTTCCTCAGCCGCATAACGTGGCTGCCTTTTCGACGGAAGCGGCGCTTGAAGCAATTGAAGCGTTTGGTTATCCCGTTGTATTGAAACCAGTCGTCGGTTCGTGGGGACGATTGCTGGCGAAGATCAATGACCGTGATGCGGCAGAGGCGGTGCTGGAACATAAATCCACGTTAGGTTCTGTTCAGCATTCGGTTTTCTATATTCAGGAATTCATCGAGAAACCGGGGCGCGATCTGCGCATCATCATGATCGGTGACAAAGTGTTAACCGGCATGTACCGCAGCTCGGAGCATTGGATCACCAACACGGCACGCGGCGGCAGCGGTGAGTTATGTCCCATCACGCCGGAGATCGAGGATATTTGTCTGCGGGCATCCAAAGCGGTGGGTGGCGGTCTGCTCGGCGTGGACTTGGTGGAGCACCCCGAAAAGGGACTCGTGGTGAATGAGATCAATCACACCATGGAATTCCATACCATGCAGCCGGTCAGCGGATTGGACATTGCCGGTGAGATCGTGGATTATGTGGTGAAAGTGGCAAAGAGCAGTGACCAGTAATCAGTTGCCAGTGTCCAGTGGAGCAAACTGGAAACTGATTACTGGCTTCTGGTAACTGAAATGAGGAGCAATTATTGATGGTTACAGTATCTATCATCGGCGGTTCGGGATATGGCGGCGGCGAGTTGATTCGTTTGCTGCTGGGACATCCCAATGTGGAGATCAAGCAGGCGACTTCGCGCTCGAAGGTGGGGGAGTATGTGTATCAGACTCATCCCAACTTGCGCAAGCGCACGCAGTTGAAGTTTAGCGACCCTTCGCAGTTGGAGCCGGTGGATATTCTCTTCCTCGCCCAGCCGCATGGACAGGCGCAGAAGCATATTGAAGAATATGCCAAACTCGGCACAAGAATCATCGATCTCGCTGCAGACTTCCGCTTGCGCGATGCGGATTTTTACGAGCAATGGTACGGCGAAAAACATGCCGCGCCAGAGTGGTTGAGCAAGTTCGTGTATGGTCTTCCCGAAGTGCACCGTGCGGAGATTTCATCCGCGAGTTACATCAGCGGGGTGGGATGCAATGCCACAGCAAGCAATCTTGCATTGCTGCCCCTGGTCAAAGCCGATCTGTTGGATTTATCTTCTCCTATTTTTATCGAGATCAAAGTCGGTTCCTCCGAAGGCGGCGCGGAAGGGAATTCCGGGTCACTGCATGCGGAACGAGCGAATGTCATCCGCACGTTTTCGGCGTTCGGTCATCGTCATACGGCGGAAGTGATTCAAGAGATGGGTGTCAAAGATGTGTCGCTGACCATGACCGCAGTGGACTTGGTTCGTGGTGTGTTGGCGACGGCTCATGCGAAAGTGAAACCGGGTGTGGCAAATAAAGATCTGTGGAAAGCCTACCGCGCTGTGGCGAATGAAAATCCGTTCGTGCGTGTGGTGAAGGAGCAACGCGGAATCTACCGTGTGCCAGAGCCGAAAATATTGGCTGGCTCCAATTATGCCGACCTCGGCTTTGAATTGGACGAGAGCAATGGTCACATTGTGGCGATGTGTGCGATTGATAATCTCATGAAGGGCGCATCAGGTACGGCGGTACAGTGCATGAATTTGATGATGGGCTGGGATGAGACTCTGGGGTTGGAGTTTATGGGGTTACATCCGATATAGCGATATTTGATATTGGATAATTCGAATTTCGAGATCGAATATCGTATTGGAGAAAAATGGCAGAACATACATTAATTACCGTAGTCAAACTCGGCGGCACCGAAGGCTTGGATTTTTCCGCGATCTGTGTTGATGCCGTGGAGTTGTTGAAGCAAGGCAAAAAACTGGTCTTTGTGCATGGCGGTTCGGCGGAAGCGAACGCTCTGGGTGAAGGGCTGGGAACGCCGCCCAAGATGATCACATCACCTTCGGGATATACCTCGCGTTACACCGACAGAAAAACGCTTGAGATCTTTTTGATGGCGGTCAATGGCAAGGTCAATTCGCTGCTGACGGAGCAATTGCAAATGCTTGGCGTGAATGCCTTTGGTTTATGCGGGCTTGATGGCAAGTTAATGCAAGCCACGCGCAAAGAGTCTGTGCAGTCTATTGAAAATGGCAAGCGCAAAATTATCCGCGATGATTACACGGGGAAGATCGAAAAGGTGAATAGTGAATTGTTGCTGATGCTGCTGAATGTCGGATACATGCCGGTCATCGCGCCAGTGGCTGTCAGTGAAAAAGGAGAGGCGTTGAATGTGGACGCAGACCGCGCGGCGGCGATGGTGGCGTCTGCGCTCAAAGCGGAGAATTTGCTGTTGCTCACGGCGGTGCCTGGCTTGATGAAGAATTTCCCAGACGAGTCAACGCTCATTCGGCAACTGCCGAAGAGTCAACTTGCGGCGGCGAGTGAAGCGGCGCAGGGTCGCATGAAGAAGAAAGTGCTTGGTGCGGAAGAAGCGCTCAAAGGCGGCGTGAGCCGCGTCATCATTGCAGATGGAAGAATTCAAAATCCAATATCCAATGCGTTGGCAGGAAACGGAACGGTGATTCAATGAATGCGAATGAAATAATCGATATTGAAAATAAACATACCTCGGGTGTGTATGCCAAGCAAACGCTAGCCATCGTGCGCGGACAGGGTGCATCCCTTTTCGATGCGGATGGTAATGAATTTTTGGACTGTTCATCGGGACATGGTGTTGCGAATCTTGGCCATGCGCATCCGAAAATTGCGGAGGCGCTCTATAAACAGGCAAACACGCTCATCACTTTGTTTGAAACGTTTCCCAATGACCAGCGTGCCGCGCTGATGGAAAAGATCACTGCGTTTGTCCCCGGCATGGACAGAGTCTTCTTTTGCAACTCAGGCACCGAAGCGGTGGAGGCGTCGTTTAAGTTCTCGCGCATTTCCACGGGACGAAAAAATTTCATCGCGGCGAATCGCGCGTTTCATGGGCGGACGTATGGTTCGCTTTCGGCGACGTTCAACAAAAAATATCGCGAAGGCTTCGAACCGCTGCTGCCCGGTGTTTCGCATGTTTCTTACAACAATATCGAAGCGTTGGAGAGGGCGGTGAATGAAGAAACCGCCGCTGTGATTTTGGAAGTGGTGCAAGGCGAGGGTGGCGTCTATCCCGCTTCACTTGAATATATTCAAGCAGCTCGTAGGATTTGTGATGAACGCGGTGCCTTGCTGATCGTGGATGAAATTCAAACTGGCTTTGGTCGTACCGGCAAGATGTTTGCGGTTCAACACTTCGACGTGAAGCCTGATCTATTGACCTGTGCCAAGTCCATCGCTGGAGGCGTGCCCATGGGTGCCGTGTTGATCGGACCCAATGTCAAGAATCTCACGCCGGGTGTGCATGGCTCGACCTTCGGTGGCAATCCGCTTTCGTGTGCGGCGGCGAATGCGGCGCTGGATGTAATGAAGGATGAAGATTTGCCCGGTCAGGCGGCGGCGAAGGGCGCATACTTGATGGAGAAGTTGAAAGCCATTCAGTCGCCTAACATACGCGAAGTGCGTGGACTTGGCTTGATGGTCGGCATCGAAATGAAGCAAAAAGTGACCGGGTATCTCAAAGCGTTACAGGAAAGAAAAATCATTGCTTTGAATGCCGGTCTGACCGTCATCCGTCTCCTCCCGCCGTTGGTCATTACTTACGAACAAATTGACCACTTGGTGGATGTTTTAACTGAAGTTCTAACTCAAGAAACCAATGACTGACCAATTACCAATTACCAATTACCAATCTCCCGAGACTTTAGTCGGGCTTGTCTCACAATACAGTCCCTCCGGACAGGAACGCGGCGCGGTCGAATGGCTGGTGGCGCGGATGAAGTCACTGGGCTATGACAACGCATTTATTGATGAGGCGGGTAATGCAGTTGGTGTGGTGGGGCAGGGGACGAAGCAGGTGGTTTTGCTTGGTCACATTGACACGGTGCCAGGAGAAATTAAAGTAGAGCAAGTCTCAGATTCTCTCTACGGCAGAGGCTCGGTGGATGCAAAAGGTCCGCTGGCGAGTTTTGTGGATGCGGTAGCAAAGGTTGGCGCGAAAGATGGCTGGCAATTCATCGTCATCGGTGCCGTAGAAGAGGAGCGCGATTCGGATGGGGCGCGCTTCGTCGCCACACAGTACAAACCAGATTTCGCCATCATCGGCGAACCGAATCAATGGGATCGTGTGTCGCTTGGGTACAAAGGCAGCGCCTGGGCACATGTGACGGTCAAGCGCGGACAAGTTCACACCGCCAGCGGCGAAGAAACGGCGGCCGAAGCGGCGATTGAAATGTGGTTAAAAATCAAAACCTATGTGGATGATTTTAATGCGGATAAGCAAAGGGTGTTCGATAAACTTTTACTCACCTTGCGTGGCATGGAATCTGCCTCGAATGATTTTGAGCAATGGGCGAAGTTGAAGATTGGCGTACGTTTGCCGGTAGAGGTCTCGCCGCAAGATTGGTATTTGAAGTTAGAAGAGATCGTCAGTGGGGAAGAGGTTGAGCGAGTAGGATTCCCTGTCATGGCGTGGAAGTGTGAGAAGAACTCTCAGCTGGTACGAAGCTTCTTAAGTGGAATCAGGTCACAGGGCGGCGAGCCGCGTTTTGTCTATAAAACGGGAACCGCTGACTTGAACATTGTCGCTCCGGCGTGGCAATGTCCGGCTGTGGTGTATGGTCCCGGTGATTCTGCGTTGGATCATACGCCAAATGAACACATCAGATTCGAAGATTATCATAGAGCGGTTGAGGTTCTAGTGACGACATTGGATAAATTGACAATCGCTTCGAATTGACCTCGGGCATTATATAATGGATGATTATGTTGACCATTGACATTGAAACTGCCCGTCGTTTTATTCTTGGAAAACAAGGCTTGTGGCCCGGTCGTCGCTGGCGCGGGTTCAAAGGTACCGAACATGCCATGCGTACGATGGAATATTTACAACTTGACCCGTTGCAGATCATCGCGCGCAGTCAGGATATTTCTTTATATAGCCGCGTGGTCGGGTATAAGCCGGAATTATGGGAAGACGCCGCTTATAAACAAAGGAAGTTTTTTGATTGGGGTGGTTGGTTGGCAGCGCGCCCGATGGAAGAGCTGCCGTATTGGCGGGTGGTGATGCACCGCGAACGCGATGGGGGATATGGCGATTCGCGTTTGCGCCAGATGGCAAAGGAACATGCAAAAGCGATCGTTGAAGTCCGCGCCATTTTGAAGGATCGAGAAACTGTAGGCAATCGCGATTTTGAAGCGACAGACCGCAAAAAGACCCAAAGCTATCGCGGACGTAAAGACAGCGCGCTGGCATTGTATTACTTGTGGCGCATTGGTGACGTGATGACGCATCACCGCGAACGCTTTGAGCGGGTCTATGCGCTGACGGAGAATGTCGCACCGAAGGAGTTGATTTACGAAAAGACTCAAGAAGAGGCGGATCGTTTTCTGGTGGAGAAAGAGATCCGTTTTGGCGGTATCACACGCATTCAACGCACTGGCGATTCCTACGGACGCGGTGAGCCCGACCGGGCGGCGAAAAAGCTTCTTGAAAACATGCTGGCAGATGGCGGGATTATTGAAGTAAAAGTAGATGGCTGGAAAACAACCCAATATGCGTTGGCGGAAGATGAAAAGGTGATTTCAGGCTTAAGTGCTGGTCGTATTCCAAAAGCATGGAAACCTGTGGATACAACAACTACCGAAGAAGCCGTTTTTCTTGCGCCACTGGATCATGTCAGTGCGCGTGGGCGAGCGAAGGAATTATTTGACTTTGAGTACGTCTGGGAAGTGTACAAGCCTGAGCATCAACGCAAGTTTGGGTATTATGTCTTGCCAGTGTTATGGGGGGACCGTCTCGTTGCCCGCTTTGACAGCAAGCTGGATCGGACGACCAATACATTTATCATTCTGGGTTTCTGGCTCGAAGATAAAGCCCTTGCCAAAGATGAAGCCTTTGCCGAAGCCTTGGCGCGCGGATTTGCCCGCTTTGTCAACTTTCTTGGTGCAGAAAAAATGGATGCAAAGGCGATCTCGTATCCGCTTTTGCGAAAAACCGCAATTTCACTTTTCTAGTTTGTACATCGAAATTTTGCCGCCTTCGTCGTGAAGAAAAAAGCCATTCTTTTCCAGCACGCGCTTTGATGCGAGATTATGATTTGCCACTTCCGCAAACAGCGGACGGGGTCTCACGAGCAATAAAAAATCTGCTACGGCGGCACTAGCAATGCCCCGTCTCCAAAACTCTTTGCCGATCCAATAGCCGATGCGCTGTTCGTACCTTCCTTCTTTCCAACAAATGATGTGACCTGCCACCTTCTCTTTATAGACGATGGTTCGCACGGTCACAGTTTTGTTTTTTAGAATCCCTTCCCAATGGCGCATGAACTCACCGCGATCTTTGGATGGATAGGCAGACATGGCAACGGCTTGCGGGTCAATCTGTTGCTGGAAGAGGATGGGCAGGTCGGTTTCAACAGTGGGGCGTAGGAGAATATGGGTCATGAAAGCCTTTTAGGAAAAGTATAGCAAATCGTTAACAAATATGGTCTTGACATTTGACCGCTTTTGTTTAAAATTTTCAAAAAATTTGAACGTTTGAAAAGTAGATTAAATTTGAATAAAAAGACCGAGATCCCTAAAATTCCCGATGTCAAGCCGATCTCATTAGACATCCTCAAACAAATGGCAGATCCCATTCGGACGCGGTTGATGGGTCTGGTTTCCAACGCTCCTGCCACGGTTCAAGAATTGGCTTCGACGTTGAAAGTGCCAATTACCCGTTTGTATTACCACGTTCACCTGCTTGAAGAGATCGGCTTGATCCAGGTAATTGATTCACACCCGGTGGGGGGGACGGTGGAAAAAGTATATTACGCCTCAGCCCGCCAATTTATTGTAGACCGTGCGCAGTTTTCAGGGAGACCTTCTGCTCTTGTGGACTACGCAAATGTTTTGATCGATTTCAGCCTGACCGAGACCGGGAAAGCGATTCGGAAGAGTATCAAGTCTGGTGCGCTGGACCTGCAAAAATCCGCGCCAGACCCGCGTGCGTTGCAGATCCGCCGCGGAATTGGAAAACTTTCCACCAAACAGGCAATCCAATTTTATAAAAAACTGGAAAACCTTATCAGTGAATTTACGAACATGGATCAAGAAGATGGAGAAGCAGCAGAGTATATGCTGGCTGTTGCATTCTTCCCTACTTCGATAGCGGAGAAAGAATGACGACACAAGAAAAGACTCAACCAACGAACTGGAAGAAAAGTGCATTTACACTGCTTGCTTTTGTAGGGATGGGCGCAGCAGGATATCTGATCGGCACCTGGATCGGGAACAGCAATGTTTCTCTCAAAGCTCCAAGGGACCTCAATGCGTTTTCTGCTATTCTGATCGCGTTGGCTGCGTTGTATTTGGTATTGCTCACTCATGAGTTGGGACATTTGTTATTCGGCAAACTGACAGGCATGCGACCTTTCCTGCTCATTACGGGTCCGTTGAAAATGACCGCCACTCAAAAAGGATGGCAGATTTCTCTTAATACCAATATCAATTTGGCAGGCGGGCTGGCTGCATGTATGCCGCTAAAAACCGAGACCCTGCGAAAAGACTTGCTTTGGCTTGCGGCAGGCGGACCCATTGCAAGTTTTCTGGGCGCCTTGTTTGGAGTGTTTCTTTATACAGTGATGCCCAATGACTCGGCTTGGAGTTTTTTTGGTTTGCTCTTTGGGCTCACCGCGGGCGCGATCTTTCTGGTAACCTTGATACCTGCAAAAACATCGGGCTTTATGACAGATGGCGCACAGATCCTTTCTTTGTTGCGCGGCGGTGCCGATGTGGAACAACGGGCATTGTTACTCGTTCTGCAAGCCGAGTCTCTAAAGGGAGTGCGTCCGCGTGAATATTCTTTCGAGATCTTACAGCGTCTTCTTGCTGTGCGTTGCAACCCAATGATCGATGCCAGCGTAGATCTTTTTGCCTACTACTATTACCTCGACCAGAAAAATATAGAACAGGCGGGGCAAATGTTAAATCGAGCGCTTGCTCAAGAGAAAGACCTGCCCGAAGGCTTGAAACAAGCCATAGCTCTTGAAGCCGCATTTTTTCGAGCGGCATGTGAAAAACAAGCCGAACCTGCCAGAAAATTCTTGCAACAAAGTCGTGGCGCCTTGGCAGAAAAACATACCTTCCTTCGCAGTGAAGCCGCAGTTCTTTTTATTGAAGGACATACAGCCGAAGCACGTAACAAAGCCTTACAGGCTCAGACCCTTGTAAACCAGGCATTTGATACGGGCAGCGCAAAGGCTGAAAAAGATTGGTTGGAGCAATACATCGATTGGAATCAACAGGATGAAAAACACTAAACTTATGAGACGACTCTACTATTACACCTCTGTTTTTCTTTTGACCTTTCTCGCCTCTTGCGGGACCCCGAACCTGCCCGTTGAATCCGAGCCTTCGATTGCGCTGGAAGATTGTGTGCTCACTTCACCCTCCGGCAATCAGGTGGATGCACAATGCGGGACGCTCACCGTCCCCGAAGACCGTGCCAACCCAGACGGGCGACAGATCGACCTGAACATCGCCGTCATTCCAGCCATCAAACGCAACCCCGAACCTGACCCGCTCTTTTTGCTCGCAGGCGGACCGGGTCAATCGGCGGTGGAGGCGTTTCCTGCGATGATCTCACTCCTGTTCCGGATTCACGAAGACCGCGACATTGTGCTGGTCGATCAACGCGGGACGGGGAAGTCGAATCCGCTGCGCTGCCTCGATACGGAAGATGACGCGCTCACAGAAGAGCAGGTGCTGGCAAAACTCAAAGCCTGCCCCGAGACGCTCAATGCCGACCTGCGGTTCTACAACACCGAGATCGCCATGACCGACCTGGATGAAGTCCGCGCCGTGCTGGGATATGAGACCATCAACCTCTACGGTGCATCCTACGGGACACGCGCCGCATTGACCTACCTGCGCATGTTCCCGGAGCGTGTTCGCACGGTGACGCTCGATGCCGTGGTGGATCCTGGCTTCGTTATGTTCATGGATGCGGCGGAGGATGGGCAGGCAGCGTTGGAGAATTTCTTTGCGCGTTGCGAAGCAGACGAGGCGTGCAACGCCGAGTTTCCTGATCTGCGCAGCGAGTTCGATGGATTGCTGGCTCGCTTTGACGAGGCGGAAATCGAAATCACCATCCCGCATCCGCTGACGAATGAGCCGCTCGACCTGGATGTGACCCGCCAGATGATCACCAATATGGTCTTCAACACGCTCTATGTGCCGGATCTGGTTGCCACGCTGCCGCTGTCCATTCACATGGCATATACGGAAGAAAATTATGTCCCGCTGATCTCACAGGCGTTCCTTGTCAATGGGGGCATCTACGATGGCATGTTCTATGCTGTGACCTGCACCGAAGATGCGCCGCTCATCTCTCCCGACGAAGCCGCTGAAAGCGCAGAACAGACGGTCTTTGTTGATCGCACCGTGGATTTTTTGAAAGTGTGCAACGAGTGGCAAAAAGGGGAGGTCTCGCCTGCATTCCGCGAACCAGTGGTATCCGATGTGCCAACTTTGATCTTCTCTGGTACGGCTGACCCGATCACGCCTCCATATCATGCTGAGGAAGTTGCTGAGAGCCTCACCAATGAACTTCATCTTGTCTTTTCGGATATGGGGCATGGGAACCTGTCTGGAATGTGTAGTTCGCGTCTGTTCACTGATTTTATTGATAGCGCATCCGTTACAGACTTGGATACCGAGTGTGTAGATGCCATCGTGCCGCCGCCGTTCTTTGTCGATTTCAGCGGACCGCGTCCATAGGAATTTTTCCGAAGTGGAACTTCTGGAATCAAAATATAGGTAACAACGATGATACTAGTACAAGGTCTTTCAAAATCATTTGGCAACGTTAAAGCCGTTCAAAATGTATCCTTCTCCGCGCCGGATGGGCAGATCACCGGTTTGCTTGGTCCGAACGGGGCGGGCAAGAGTACTACGTTGCGGATGCTCTATACGCTGCTTAAACCGGAGAATGGGACTGCCAAGATCGATGGATTCGATGTCCGCGAAAATCCGCTCGAAGTGCAGAAGCGGATCGGGGTCCTGGCAGATGCGCGGGGTTTGTATCCGCGTCTGACGAGTCGGGAGAATATCCGCTACTATGGGAAGTTGCATGGTTTGCACGGGGAGGCACTCGAAAAACAGATCGATGCGCTCTTGTCTCTGCTCGATATGCAATCTATTGCGGATCGAAAAACGGAAGGGTTTTCCACGGGCGAAAAACTGAAGGTTGCCATTGCCCGCACGCTGGTACACAACCCGCAGAACGTTTTGTTGGATGAGCCGACCAACGGCTTGGATGTGATGAGTACGCGCGCGATGCGTCAGTTCATTCAGCGGTTGCGAGATGAAGGCAAGTGCGTCTTGTTCACCAGTCACATCATGCAGGAGGTTGCTGCGTTGTGCGACCAGATCGTCATCATCTCACGCGGGGAGGTTTCTGCGAATGGCAGCCCAGATGATCTACGTAAGCAGACAGGGCATGAAAACCTCGAAGATGCCTTTGTCGCTGCCATTGGCTCGGAAGAAGGGCTGGAACGATGAAAAAAATATGGGTTATCTTTCAAAAAGAATTGCTCGATAATTTGCGCGATACCCGCAGTTGGATGACGGGTTTGTTCTGGGCTCTCTTTGGTCCGTTGATCCTGGGGGGGATGATCATGCTGCTTGGCAACACCATTCGTGAAGATGTGGAAGAGTCGCTGGTGCTACCGGTATCTGGTGCGGAGAATGCCCCCAATTTGATTGCGTTTCTCGAACAGCAGGATGTCGTCATTGTGCCTGCGCCTACAGACCCCGAAGCGGCGGTCATTGCCGGGGATATCAATGTCGCTTTGATCATCCCCGCCGAGTACGGTGAAGATTTTTCATCCGGCGAAACCGCCAATGTACAACTGGTCTTTGACAGCACGCGCCAATCTGCCATGGTGGATATCAACCGCGCGCAAAATTTATTGGAAAGCTACAGCAGTTATATTGGTTTGCTGCGTCTGACCTTGCGCGGTGTCAGTCCCGAAGTAATGCGCGTGATCCAGATCGAAGAGGTCGATACCGCCACGCCCCAAAGCCAGGCATTGGTCTTCCTCTCGATGCTGCCGTATTTCATCATCTTTGCCATTTTCAACGGGGCATCACCGGTCATCACTGACGCGACAGCAGGGGAGCGCGAGCGCGGCTCGCTTGAACCGCTGCTGATTAATCCGCTGCCGCGCGGTTGGGTTGCCATCGGTAAGATGATCTCTGCGGTTCCGTTCGCCATTTTCAATCTGATCATTACACTGGCTGGGTTTGCTGCTGTCTTTCGCCTGCTGCCGATGGAGGAACTGCTGGGAATTCAGATCGGTTTCGATCTCAGCGCGTTGGTTGCTGTGTTTTTGATCTGTCTGCCGATCGTGCTGCTTGCTTGCGCCATCCAGACCTTGATCGCTTCCTTTGCCAAGACGACCAAGGAAGCCGGGACGTACCTGCCCTTCATCGGTTTGATCCCCTCCCTGCCGGGGATCGCTCTCGCGTTTTTACCGGTCAAACCGGACCTGTGGACGATGCTCATCCCAACATTTGGTCAACAGATTTTGATCAACCAGTTCCTGCGCGCCGAGCCGATCTCGGCGATGAACATCCTGATCTCTGCCATCTTGACGATTCTGCTTGCGGTGGTGTTTACTTACATCGCGATCAAACTCTACGAGGGTGAACGCATTATTGTTGGCTGATCGTAAGCGGACAAACAGACAGGTCATGCTTTGGCGTGACCTGTCTGTTTTCATTTAAAGTCTATTCGGGATTTCGTTCGGATCGAAAGGTGTGGACTGATAGACATAATAGTTCAACCAGTTCACGTATAACAAATTCGCATGCCCGCGCCAGCGGACGTTGGGTGTCTGTGTCGGGTCGTCGTTGGGATAGTAATTTTTTGGCACATGGATGGCTAAGCCTTTTTTCACATCGCGGTCATACTCGGCTTTGAGGGTAAGCGGGTCATACTCCGAGTGACCCGTGATGTAGAGATTGCGTCCTGCCTTGTCGCTGACAATGTATACGCCTGCATCGTCTGACTCGGCGAGGATCTGTAGATCAGAATGCTTCTCAATGTCTGCGCGGCGGATCTCGGTGTGACGGGAGTGTGGAGCGAGGAAAATGTCATCGAAGCCGCGCATCAGGCTTTCGGTCCGGTTTAAGAGGCGATGCTCAAAAACGCCGAACATCTTGCGGGGCAGGTCATATTTTGGAATCCCGTATTTGTGATACAAGCCTGCCTGCGCTCCCCAGCAAATGTGAAACGTGGACTCGACGTTGGTCTCTGACCAATCCATGATGCGTTGGAGTTCACCCCAGTAATCCACTTCTTCGAAAGGCATCTGTTCGACAGGCGCGCCTGTGATGATAAGTCCGTCGAACTTTTGATCCTTTATATCTTCAAAAGTGACATAATGTTCGAGCAGGTGATCGGCGTCGGTGTTCTTGGATTCGTGTGTGGCGGTGTGCAGCAGCGTCACCTCCACTTGCAGCGCAGAATTGGAAAGCAGGCGGAGGATCTGCGTTTCGGTGGCGATCTTTGTGGGCATGAGATTTAAAATCGCCACGCGCAATGCGCGGATGTCTTGATGAAGCGCGCGTTCCTCATCCATGACGAAGATGTTCTCGCGTTCGAGAATTGTGCGGGCAGGGAGGGTGTTAGGAATTTTTACGGGCATATTTTGAATGATGGTTTATGGATGTGGAATGATGGATTATGTATTCATCATTCCACATCCTGATTTTTGATTTACGCATTGAGCGCTTGATCGAGGTCCCATTTGATGTCTTCAAAATCTTCAAGACCAATGCTCAAGCGGACGAAATCCGGACTGACGCCAGCGGTGATCTGTTGTTCTTCGGTCAACTGGCTGTGTGTGGTGGAGCCGGGGTGAATGGCGAGCGAGCGCGCATCTCCCACATTGGCAAGGTGGCTGAAGAGTTGCAGGCTTTCGATGAACTTCCTGCCTGCTTCCAATCCGCCTTTCACGCCGAAGCCAAGGATCGCGCCCGCACCTTTGGGTAGATATTTTTTTGCGCGTTCGTGATCGGGGTGGCTCTTGAGGCTGGGGTGCTTGACCCAACTGACCTTGGGATGCTTCTCCAGAAACTCCGCCACAGATTCTGCATTCTGCACATGACGTTCCATGCGCAGGTTGAGCGTTTCGATGCCGAGCAAGGTCTGCCAGGAGTTGAACGGTGACTGGCACGCACCGATGTCGCGCAGGACATGCACACGCGCTTTGATCGCAAATGGAGGCAATCCCGCCGCAGCGATGGAGGAGTACACCAATCCATGATACGAAGGATCGGGCGTGTTGAAGTTCGGGAATTTCTCGCTTGTCCAATCATAGTTGCCGCCGTCCACAATCACGCCGCCGATGGAGGTACCGTTGCCCGTGATGAACTTGGTGGTCGAGTGGGTGACCACGTTCGCGCCCCACTCGAATGGGCGGAACAAATATGGTGTGGCGAAGGTATTGTCAATAAACAAAATGAGATTATGTTTCTTGGCAATTGCTGCCACTTCTTCGAACGGGAAAACGGAAATATCGGGGTTACCCAAAGTTTCGCCGTAGATGATCTTTGTGTTCGGCTGGATCGCCGCTTCAAAATTCCTCGGGTCACTCGGGTCGACGAACGTGACGTCAATTCCCAATTTGGGCAGGGTGTATTTGAACTGGCTGTACGTCCCGCCGTACAAGCGGGACGAAGTCACGATATGGTCGCCTGCATTGCACAGCGTAAAGATCGCCTGTGCCTGCGCCGCATGACCCGAACTCGCCGCCAAGGCTGCCACACCGCCTTCAAGTGAGGCAATGCGTTGTTCGAGCACATCCGTGGTCGGGTTCATCAAGCGCGTATAGATATTTCCCAACTCTTTGAGCGCGAAAAGATTAGCGGCATGTTCTGTGCTCTTGAATTGATAACTGGTGGTCTGGTACAGGGGTACAGCACGGCTGCCGGTGGCGGCATCGGGTGAATAGCCCGCGTGAAGCTGGCGGGTGGCGAAACCTAACTGACGATCTTTGATTGTGGACATTGGATGTTCTCCTCTTGAATAATGTGTATCCGCCCGTCAGAAGAGGTAATTTTTTAGCGCTTAAAAAAATTACCTCTTCTGAAAGTACAAGAAGAGGTATACGTCTACACCATCCTCTCATCTTCCAGATACGAATGACTTGCGCCATTCCTATTTGCCGAATTTGGCACCATAACTTTCGTTTGGTTGCCGAAGCGTCACAGGGTCGGTCCCTCAGCTTCTCTGGATAAGAGCGAATATTTAATTTCGCGCGGTTATATCATAGCGGTTCTACGTTTGTCAAGTAGGAATTTGCGTGACCATGGACGACAGACCATTGACCATGTCTTTCCATCGTCTATCGTCCTTTTACAGCAATCCTTCCTTCACCAACAACTCCGCATTGTAGATGGACGCACCCGCCGCGCCGCGAATCGTGTTATGAGATAACACAACAAATTTCAAATCGAGGATGGGATCGCGCCTGACGCGCCCGATGACTGTCGTCATGCCATTGCCTGCCATACGGTCAAGGCGTGGCTGCGGTCTGTCCGCTTCATCTCTGACCTCGATCACGGGGCGCGGTGAAGAAGGCAAATCCCTCGCTGACAGGGGAGCCGCGTACGCGCGTAATGCCTGAATCGCAGTTTCCGGTTCGACCGGATTTTCCAACTCCACGCTTGCACAAACCGTGTGACCATCGATCACTGCCACACGATTCGTATGAACGCTGAACTTTATATCCGCCAACTCGATCGTTTCGTCGCTCAATGTGCCGAGCATCTTGCGCGGTTCCCATTCCACCTTTTCCTCTTCACCGCCGTTGCCCACATTTGGGATGATGTTATCCATGATGTCGAGCGACGGAACACCCGGATACCCCGCGCCAGATAACGCCTGCAATGACGTTGCGAAAACTTTTTTCACACCAAATTCGTTATCCAACACTTTCAGCGCAATTGTCAGCCCGGTGCTGGTGCAGTTGGGATTTGTGATAATGCATCCGCTCCAACCTTTATTCCGGCGCTGATGTTTCACCAGTTGAACATGTTCGGCATTGATCTCCGGCAACAGCAACGGCACATCTTCGCCGCGCCGATATGATGATGCATTCGAGCAGACCGCCGCGCCTGCTTTCGCAAAGGCAGGCTCAAGTTCGTTGGCGATTTCCGTGTGTAAAGCCGAGAAAACGATCTTCGCCTGTACCGCATCAGTGGACGCTGGCACGATGACCATATCTCTGGCATAGGCTGGCATGGGTGTATCCAACACCCAGCGCGCAGCATTGGCATACGGCTGTCCCACCGAACGATCCGAAGCGGCAAGCGCCACCACCTTGAACCACGGATGGTCATCCAACAACGAGATGAATCTTTGCCCCACCGAGCCTGTTGCACCCAAAACCGCCACTGGAATTTTTTCTGTCATCATAAATTCTCCTTTGAAAACCAATCTTAAATTACCACTTACCCCACGATCAACTCGTGCAGTGTCCTGACCGCATTCTCCGTATCCGCCGCATCGACGACGAGCGAGATGGAGACTTCGGAAGACCCCTGCGCGATGGCAAGGACATTCACGCCGTCATTGCCGAGCTTGCTGAACACACGACCCGAGACACCCGGCGTATGACGCATCCCTGCACCGACCACGGTGATGATGGAAATATCTTCCGTTGACCAAACACGGTCAATGTCTTCATCTGCGATCTCGGCAGCGAACGTTTTTTCAAGCGCAGAGAGGACAGTGTGGGCGAGTTCCGAAGGCACGGCAAAACAAATGGATTGTTCAGAAGAAGCCTGTGTAATGAGCGGAACGCTCGTGCCTGTGGATGCGACTGCGCCAAATGCACGCGCCGCCACACCCGGGACGCCCAGCATACCGCGTCCTTCAATGGTGATGAGCCTTTGCTTGCGAATGGCGGTCACGGCTTTGATGACCTTGCCGTTCACTTTGCCGTTGGATTTGGGGCTGGCGATCAACCGTGTGCCGGGGTGGCTGGGATTGAATGTATTGCAAATCCGCAAACCGATGCCCGCATCCAACACAGGGCGGATGGTTTTGGGATGCAGAACTTTTGCGCCGTAGTAGGCGAGTTCGGCGATCTCGTTGTAGCTGATCTCTGGCAGGGTTTGCGCCGCTTTCACAATGCGCGGATCGGTGGTCATCACACCGTCGACATCCGTCCAGATCCAAACGTCATCGGCAGGGAGCACGGCGCCGATGATGGCGGCGGAATAATCCGAGCCGCCGCGCCCTAAAGTGGTGATCGTGCCTTCGGGGGTCGAGCCAATAAAACCGGTTGTAATGGGAACAATCCCTTTATCCATCAGCGGAATAAGTTTCCCCCGTGTCTTTTCGGTTGTGACTTTGAAATCAGGATGTGCGTTCTGGAAGTGAGCGTTCGTGATGACAAACTCGGTCGATTCGATGGCTTGGGCTGGGATGCCTGCGCTATCCACCACGGCGGCGAGCAGACGGATGCTCATCCGTTCGCCAAGCGATGCCACCGTATCCATCGCGCGCGGACTGGCTTCGCCGAGTACGGCAATTGCTTTGCACAAATCCACGAGCGCAAAGATGAGGTCATCGATCTCTGCGATGACCTGGTTGCGTTTTGCCGAATTTTGGATGAGCGCCTCGGCGGCGGTGAAGTGTTTCTCTCTCAGCGTGGCAGCGGCTTGGGCGAGCGAATCCACTTTTCCGTGCGAAGCCGATGCGGCAGAGTCCAATAGCAGGTTCGTCACGCCAGACATGGCAGACGTTACCACGACGACCCGGTCCCAATCTTTTTTTGCGTCACCGATGATCTGTATGGCATTTTTCAATGCGTCGACAGAGCCAACAGATGTTCCACCGAATTTCATAACGAGCGTTTTTTGTTCTGGCATGTGTTCTTCTCCTGTGGTGAGGTAACAAAAAACGCCCCGCGTTTCCGCGAGGCGCTGTGTGTTTCGAGATAACCTTTGTTCGGTTACTTCATCCCAAGCACTAACGCCTCGCGGTGGGTACCGGAGGTGGTAGTGGTCATGGTCATGTGGAAGTAAGACGAGTTCAAGGTGCTGTGCATAATTGGGCGGTATTCTATGGCAGTGGGGCAGATGTGTCAAGGGCTTGTGAAAAAGGGGGGTTACGAGACAGACAAATGTAATCGTTATTCATGTCCGATTCGGAAATCTTCGCCCTTGACGAATTGCCGTTTCCGCCTATAATCGGGCGAAACCAAAAACCGATGAATACCATCTTCAGCCTCTCCCTTATTGTCGTCCTTATTGTAGTCCTTATTATTAAAGGACTGTTTTCGGTTAGGATGGCAACGGTGAGAGTGAAATAAATCACTGAGTGAGAACGAGAGCCGCCCTAACCACGGGCGGCTTTTTTTATATACCCCACCCCCAACCCCTCCCCATGACGAAGATATGGAGAGGGGAGTAAAGAGAGAGTTATGCGTTCAGATACAGTCAAGAAAGGGTACGAAAAAGCACCGCACCGCGCATTGCTGCGTGCCACCGGTTTGAAGGACGAAGATTTCAACAAGCCCTTCGTTGCTATTGTTAATTCTTATGTGGACGTTGTTCCCGGGCATGTACATTTGCAAGAGTTTGGCAAGCTGGTGAAAGAAGCCGTGCGCGCGACGGGATGTGTGCCATTCGAGTTCAACACCATTGGTGTGGACGACGGCATTGCGATGGGTCACTTGGGGATGAAGTACTCGCTTCCTTCTCGTGAATTGATCGCCGACTGTGTGGAGACGATGATTGAGGCGCATCGCTTTGATGCGATGGTCTGCATTCCGAACTGTGACAAGATCGTGCCGGGCATGCTGCTGGCTGCCATGCGCGTGAACGTGCCGACCATCTTCGTTTCGGGCGGCGCAATGAAAGCCGGTATGACTCCCGATGGCGAAGCGATTGACTTGATCTCCGTCTTTGAAGGTGTGGGTGCGTTTTCAGCGGGCAAGATAGACGAAAAGCGCCTCACTCTGCTGGAGAAGTTTGCTTGCCCTTCCTGCGGCTCTTGCTCCGGGATGTTTACAGCCAACTCGATGAACTGCTTGATGGAAGTATTGGGATTGGCGCTGCCCTTCAACGGTTCGGCATTAGCGAAGACTCCAGAACGTGAAGAATTGGCGAGAAAAGCCGCGGCTCAGATCATGACCTTGATCGAACGCGACATCAAGCCCAGAGATATCGTCACCGCCGAAGCCATTGACGATGCCTTCGCATTGGACATGGCGATGGGTGGATCATCTAATACTGTGCTGCACACGTTAGCATTAGCTAACGAAGCCGGTGTGGATTATCCGCTGACTCGCATCAACGCTGTGGCGGATAAAGTCCCACACATCTGTAAGGTTAGTCCCGCAGGCAAATGGCACATGGAAGATGTGCATCGTGCTGGCGGAATCCCGGCGATATTGAAGGAAGTTCAACGGGGGACGGGCATGTTGCATTTAGACCGTATCACGGTCACTGGCAAGACCTTGGGGGAATCGATTCAAGATGCAGAGATCAAAGATGAAGAAGTGATTCGACGTTATGAAAATGCTCACTCCAAACGCGGAGGCTTGTCCATTTTGTTTGGCAACCTTGCGCCGAATGGGGCAGTGGTGAAGGTCGGTGGTGTAAGTGCGCCGATGATGCAGTTTGAAGGACCCGCTGTCATCTTCGAGTCGCAGGATGAGGCGATGGCTGGAATTCTGGCGGGCAAGGTCAAGGCTGGTGATTGTGTTGTCGTTCGTTATGAAGGTCCCAAAGGCGGACCCGGTATGCAGGAAATGCTTTCGCCGACATCCGCCATCATGGGGCAGGGACTTGGCGACAAGGTCGCGCTCATTACGGATGGTCGTTTCAGCGGTGGCACGCGCGGTGCATGTATCGGTCACGTCTCTCCCGAGGCGGCGGCGCATGGTCCGATCGCGGCGCTCAAGGCTGGGGACTTGGTTCAAATTGACTTGGTGGCACGTACGCTCAACGTCAAGTTAAGCGAGGCGGAGATTCAGAGTCGGCTCGAAGCGTTGCCGAAGTTCGAATCCAAGATCACATCCAAATGGTTGAAGAGATATTCACATTTTGTAACCAGTGCAGATACGGGTGCGGTTTTAAGTGCAGAATGATGAATGTAGAATGATGAATTTGAAAGGATTTTTTGTATGAAACTCAAAGGTGCAGAAATTGTTTGGGAATGTCTGGTACGCGAAGGCGTGGAAGTGGTCTTTGGGTATCCGGGCGGGGCGAATATGCCCATTTATGATGCGATGTTGAATTATCCCGTTCATCATGTGTTGGTGCGACATGAACAGGGTGGGGCTCACATGGCGGATGGTTATGCCCGCGCTTCGGGCAAGGTCGGAGTGGCGATGGCAACTTCGGGACCCGGCGCAACAAATCTGGTGACCGGTATTGCTACCGCCATGATGGACTCGGTACCGGTGGTGTTCATCACCGGGCAGGTGGCGGCGCATTTGATCGGTGGGGATGCGTTCCAGGAGACTGACGTGACGGGCATCACCTTGCCGATCACCAAGCACAACTATCTGGTAACCCGCGCCGAGGATATTGCTGGGACTATCCGCGAGGCGTTTTACATCGCAAAAAGCGGCAGACCGGGTCCGGTGCTGATCGACATCTGCAAGAATGCACAGGTGGAATCTTGCGAGTTTGTGTACCCCGAAGAGGTGAAATTGCCGGGCTATCAACCTGTCACACGCTCGCCGCGTAATTTGCTCGACGATGCGGTGCGGTTGATCGAAAAGGCGAAGAAGCCCATCATCCTGTGCGGACATGGCGTGCTGGTCTCCAAAGCGGAGGAAGCGTTGATGCAGTTCGCGGTTAAAACGCAGACGCCTGTGGCGAGCACCCTGCTTGGTTTAGGCGCATTCCCTGCTTCCCATCCGTTGAGTTTGGGGATGATGGGAATGCACGGCGAAGCGTACACGAACATGGCGATTCAAAATTCAGATTTGATCCTTGCCTTCGGGATGCGTTTCGACGACCGCGTCACAGGAACGTTGAAGACCTATGCACCGAAGGCAAAGAAGATCCACATTGAGATCGACCCCTCGGAAGTTCATAAAAACGTATTCGTGGATGTACCCCTGGTTGGTGATGTGAAAAATGTAGTGAGCGACCTGATCCCACTGGTAGATGAATACGACCACGACGAATGGTTGAATGAGATCAATGAATGGAAGAATGAGTCTGATTCGCGCTCCATCATGAACTGGGAAGAAGACGGCAAACTGTACGTCGCGCATCTCATTGCTGACATTTGGAAGGCGACCGGCGGTGGTGCGATCGTGACGACGGACGTCGGTCAGCACCAGATGTGGACGGCGCAATATTATCAACTGGATACGCCAAATCGCTGGATCACCTCCGGCGGCGCGGGTACGATGGGCTTCGGTCTGCCCTCCGCCATTGGCGCGTGGTTCGCTGCGAAAGATCAGGAGATCTGGGCGGTGGCTGGTGACGGCGGTTTCCAAATGACTGCTGCCGAGTTGACCACTGCTGTTCAAGAAGGCGCGAACGTGAAGGTTGCCATCATGAACAATAGTTTCCTTGGCATGGTGCGTCAGTGGCAGGAGTTCTTCTTCGAGAAGCGCTATTCAGCAGTGAACATGATTGCGCCGGACTTTGTCAAACTGGCAGAGGCGCACGGAGTCCCTGCGAAGCGTGTGACTAGGCGCGAGGAAGTCCATGAAGCGATTGAGTGGGCACGCAGCATCAAGGGTCCCACCGTATTGGAGTTCCGTGTCGAGCAGGAAGAAGCGGTTTATCCGATGGTCCCACAAGGCGCGGCGCTGCATGAGATGATCCGCAGACCGGTAAAGACGGCGGGATAAAATTTGAATTTTTCCCCATTTCTCTTTTCATAAAAAGAAATGGGGAAGGAAGAAAGAACAAGGAACGCAAATGAACTACACCTTCATCGCATTAGTTGAAAATAAACCTGGCGTGTTAAATCGTGTGGCATCGTTGTTTCGACGTCGTAATTTCAATATCGAGTCGCTGGCGGTCGGGCGGACGGAAAACCCCGAAGTCTCGCGCATGACCGTGGTGGTGGACTGCCCCAATGGGGATGTGGATGCGCATCGCATCGAAGCGAATTTGTACAAACTTGTTAATGTGATCGATGTGCAGGACGTTACGCATCAACCCGTAGTGACCCGTGACATGGCGCTGATCAAGGTGCGGGTCGGTCCCGAACGCCGGGCTGAGGTGAACGGGTTGGCGGAAATTTTCCGCGCCCGCATTGTGGATGTAGCGCCTGACTCCGTCATCGTGGAGATCACCGGTACGGAGGACAAGATCGAAGGCATGATCGAACTGCTACGTCCGATCGGTATTGTGGAAATGGTGCGCACGGGACAGATCTCGATGACGCGCGGTACCAATGATGGCGTCCGGCGCATGCCCGGCATGGATGGACGCCGGTATGAAGACGTGATGGAAATGGCGGAGATGATGCCGTAATAAATTCAGAAGTCAAAATGAGGAATGCAGAATAAAAAAAACCTGCAACTTGTAACATTAAACCTTAAACAACTCAGGAGAATTGAAACATGGCAAAGATCGATTTTGGCGGAACGATTGAAGATGTGGTAACTCGCGATGAGTTTCCGCTTGAGAAGGCGCGTGAAGTATTGAAGAACGAAGTAGTGGCTGTGGTCGGTTATGGCGTGCAGGGACCTGCTCAGGCGATGAACATGCGCGATAACGGTATCAAGGTTATTGTGGGGCAGCGCAAGGGAACCGCAAATTGGGATAAAGCCATTGCCGATGGTTGGGTTCCAGGCAAGACTCTTTTCGAAGTGGAAGAAGCGGTTGAGAAAGGTACCGTCATTCAGTACCTGCTTTCGGATGCTGGTCAGCGCTCGCAGTGGCCCAAGATCGTGGAGCACCTCAACGAAGGCGACATGCTTTATTTCTCTCACGGCTTCTCTGTCACCTTCAAAGATGACACTGGAGTGATCCCGCCTCCGCACGTGGACGTGGCGTTGGTTGCCCCCAAGGGGTCTGGTCGTAGTGTGCGAGCGAACTTCCTCGAAGGCTCCGGCATCAATGCCAGTTTTGCTGTCCATCAAGATGCAACCGGCAAGGCAAAAGATCGCACCATTGCCTTGGGTATTGCCATCGGCGCAGGTTATCTCTTCCCGACCACCTTTGAAAAGGAAGTGCTTTCCGATCTTACAGGCGAACGCGGCATTCTCATGGGCGCTCTCGCCGGTGTGATGGAAGCGCAGTACAACGAACTCCGCAAGCACGGACATTCTCCCTCCGAAGCGTTCAACGAAACGGTTGAAGAATTGACGCAGTCTCTCATTCGCTTGGTTGGGCAGAACGGTATGGACTGGATGTACGCCAACTGCTCGACCACGGCTCAGCGCGGTGCTCTTGATTGGAAGGATAAGTTCCGCGATGCCACTGCGCCTGTGTTCAAGGATCTATATGAAAGCGTAGCAAGCGGCAATGAAGCCCGCATCACTCTCGAAGCCAACAGCCAGCCCGATTACCGCGCCAAGTTGGAAGAAGAACTCAAAGCCATTCGTGAGTCTGAAATGTGGCGTGCTGGTGCTGCCGTCCGCTCACTGCGCCCTGAAAACTGGAAGAAATAGATTGGTAGGTTGGTAAATTTGTAAATTGGTGAGTTGGTTTTCCCAATCTACCAATTCCCAATGTACCGATTTACAGGAGTTCTTATGACCAATTATGTAAAGATCTTCGACACAACACTAAGAGACGGCGAACAATCTCCCGGCGCGACGATGACCTCAGCCGAGAAATTGGAAGTGGCGCACAACCTCGCCCGCCTCGGCGTGGACATTATCGAAGCCGGTTTCCCAGCCGCCTCGCCGGATGACCTCGAAGCCGTCAGACGAATTGCGCTCGAAGTGGGCAACCCAGCCAACCCTGAGTCTGAGGCGCGCGTTCCTGTCATCGCAGGCTTGGCACGCGCAAACAAACCCGACATTGATAAAGCCTGGGAGGCAGTGCAAGGCGCGAAGAAACCGCGCATCCATACGTTTCTTGCCACGTCGCCTATTCATATGAAACACAAGTTGAAGATGGACCCGGAAGAGGTTATTCAACGTGTTTCTGAAATGGTCACGTATGCCAGGTCTTTGTGCGCCGATGTGGAGTTCAGCCCCGAAGATGCAGGGCGCTCTGAACCGGAATTTTTGTATGTCGTGTTGGGTGAAGCCATCAAAGCCGGTGCGACAACGTTGAACATTCCTGATACTGTTGGTTACACCACGCCCGATGAATTTTATAAACTGATCGATGGCATCATTAAGAACACACCGGGCATGCATGAAGGCATTACGGTTTCTGTTCACTGCCACGATGATCTTGGTCTTGCGACTGCCAATACTTTGGCGGGTATTCGCGCTGGCGCTCGTCAAGCCGAAGTCACTGTAAACGGAATCGGCGAACGTGCTGGCAATACATCCCTCGAAGAAGTGGTGATGACATTGAAGACACGTCACCCGGTCTTTGGCTTGGAAACTGGCATCGAAACGCAGCAACTCTCGCGTATTTCGAAACTGGTCAGTAATTACACAGGCATCGTGGTTCAGCCGAATAAAGCCATTGTTGGCTCGAATGCGTTTGCACACGAAGCGGGCATTCATCAAGATGGCATGCTCAAACATCAGAGCACCTATGAGATCATGCGCCCCGAAGATGTCGGTGTGAATCAGACCAATCTCGTGTTGGGCAAACATTCGGGTCGTGCTGCGTTGCGTAATCGCCTTGCCGAAATGGGACATTCGCTCGATGATGTCGAACTCGATAAAGCGTTTGCACGCTTCAAAGATTTAGCCGACCGCAAGAAGGTCATCACCGACCTCGACCTCGAAGCGCTCATTGCCGATGAATTCTACAAACCGCGCGATGTATATTTACTGAACGGCTTGCAGGTGACGAGCGGCACGATGGGCATGCCCACTGCCACCGTTCGTTTGCGCGGACCGGATGGTGTCATTCACACGGTTGCCACCATTGGCACAGGTCCAGTCGATGCGACCTACAAAGCCATCGATCAAATTGTCAATGTGCCATGTACTCTGCTGGAGTTCAACATTCACGCCATCACCGAAGGCATCGACGCGCTCGGCGAAGTCACCGTCCGCATTCAGAGTGAAAAAGGTTCCACCACCATGGATGCGCAAAGTGAAATTCAGTACATCCGTGTATACGGCGGGCACGGCGCAGACTCAGATATCATCGTTGCTAGCGCAAAAGCATACATCAACGCACTGAACAAACTCATCATCGCCCAAACCGAAGGCGTCGAAAAAGTGAAGAACGATTTCGGCGTCATGCTCGGATGATGAAGTGTCACAGACCATCTGTTGAAAATAGGAGAAACCCATGAATACCTACAATGAAAACGCCCATTATGATCATCAATCATTTGACCAATATCCGACTGCTCCCATGTACCCTGCTGGCTGGGACTTGAGCGCGCTTCACCCCACACCGACAGTTGATTCTGCATCTGAAGCCGACGACTCCGCTGAAAACGAAACTTGTCAATCGTAAATTGAAAATTTATTATGGCTAAAACACTCTTTCAAAAAATCTGGGACTCACACGTTGTGACCGAACAGGAAGGAGCCCCCGCGGTTCTTTACATTGACCTGCACCTGGTCCACGAAGTGACCTCTCCTCAAGCCTTTACCGGTCTCCGCACTCGTGGGCTGAAAGTCCGCCGCCCCGATAAAACGTTGGCAACGATGGATCACTCCATCCCAACCACTCCTATCGACGTTCCCATTGCAGATGCAATGGCTGCGGCGCAGATCAAGCAGATGGAAACCAATGCCGCTGAATTCGGCATCACCTTGCACGGTATGACCAGCCCGCACCGCGGCATCGTCCACGTCATCGGACCGGAACTCGGGCGCACTCAACCCGGCATGACCATCGTCTGCGGTGACAGTCACACCGCTACGCATGGCGCATTCGGCGCGTTGGCATTCGGTATCGGTACCTCTGAAGTGGAACACGTCCTCGCGACTCAATGTCTTTTGCAGAAGAAACCCAAGACCTACGAAGTTCGCGTGGAAGGAACTCTCAAACCCGGCGTTTCCTCTAAAGACATCATTCTTGCGTTGATCGCCAAGATCGGCACCGGTGGGGGAACGGGTCACGTCTTTGAATACACCGGCTCTGCGATCCGTTCGCTCACCATGGAACAGCGCATGACCATCTGCAACATGTCAATTGAAGGCGGCGCACGTGCAGGCATGATCGCCCCCGACGAAGTGACCTTTGAATACCTCAAAGGACGCGAGTTCGCCCCCAAAGGTGCCGACTGGGACAAAGCCGTTGCCTACTGGAAGACTCTCGCCACCGACGAAGGCGCCACCTACGATAAGTCCATTACGCTCAACGCCGACGAGATCGAACCGATGATCACCTACGGAACCAATCCCGGCATGGGCATGGGCATCACTGACCGCATTCCCACCGTGGAATCTTTCAGCGAACCTTCACAGAAAGCCGCGTTCGAAAAAGCCATGAACTACATGGGTTTGCAGCCTGGTCAATCTCTGCTCGGTCAAAAAGTGGACGTGGTCTTCATCGGCTCCTGCACCAACTCTCGTATCTCTGATTTGCGTCTCGCGGCTGGTATATTGAAAGGGAAGAAAATTGCAGATGGACTTCGCCTTATGGTTGTCCCCGGTTCGCAGGATGTAAAGAAACAAGCCGAACAGGAAGGCTTGGATAAGATATTCAAAGAAGCAGGCGGTGAATGGCGCGAAGCAGGATGCAGTATGTGTATTGCTATGAACTCTGATGAATTAACTCCTGGACAATATTGTGTGTCCACAAGTAATAGAAATTTTGAAGGTCGTCAAGGCAAAGGTGGACGAACTTTTCTTGCAAGTCCTCTTACCGCTGCGGCTTCAGCTATTTCTGGTACTGTAACTGATCCGCGAACTTTGCTCACATAATGTTAGCGATAGTCAATGTGCTTGTTGTTTTTCTTGCTGTTACAACGAGCACATAAAGGCTGAATATTGTTGATGGAATCACTGCCGCCTTCTGTAAGTGGAATGACATGGTCTCGCGTTAGTTTGATCTCAGGTTCTTTTTTCCGGCAACAAAGGCAAGTGAAGTTGTAATGTTCTTTTAGATCTTGCCATTCTTTTTCGGTATGTGAGCCCTTTGCTGCAAGTTTAAGTGCGCGGCGACGGTTGGTGGCAGCAACAGATTTTTCTGGAAAACGTTTGTAATATTCCAGTGAATATCGACGCCGATCCTCTGCATGACGTTCGTAAGAGTTGCGACCAATTTCTCGGTAATGTTCCAAATCTTGCTGACGGCGTTCACGGGCTAGGTTGTTAACTCTTTCTCGGTTAGATTCCAAGTACTTTTGGCTTGCTTCTTGGTACTTGTCGGGATATTCTGCTTGGTGTTTGCGTTTTAGGTTGCGAATATGTTCTTTATTGGCTTCAACATACCGTCGAGCAGTTTCTTTGTACTTCTCTGGTTTTGAAGATCTTTCAGAACGTTTTTGTGCATTGAAACAATCTTTACAACGTGATTTGTAGCCATCGCCAACAGGAAGCCCAAGCAATCTACTTGGATGAAATTCACTGAGAGGCTTCCAACCGCATTTGGGATTAGCACAAACTTTTCCTGCAACGCCATCTTGATACACAATTGCCATTGTAAGTCCGCTCCTTGAGCAAAATATGTAATGTAAGTATAAAACAAATCAATAAGGAAAATATATGGCACAATTTACTTCGCTTACCTCCCGCGCACTCCCCATCCCTGTCAACGACATCGACACGGATCAGATCATCCCTGCGCAATTTCTCAAAGTGACCGACAAGAACGGTCTCGCTGATGCGCTCTTCTTCAACTGGCGCTACAACGACGATAAATCTCCGAAAGCAGATTTCATCATCAACAAGCCCGAGTCACAGGGTGCACAAATTCTCCTAGCCGGAGACAACTTCGGCTGCGGGTCGAGCCGCGAACATGCACCATGGGCGCTCACCAGTTGGGGCATCCGTGCCGTCATCTCCACCTCGTTCGCAGACATCTTCCGCAACAACTCGTTGAAGAATGGTCTCATCCCCATCATTGTGGATGAAGCGACTCACAAGATGCTCTTTGATCTGGTGGAAGAAGCGCCTCGTGCCGAACTGACAGTTGATCTTGCCACCCAAACCGTGACCTTCCCCGGAGGCTCTTTCACCTTCCCGATTGACGCTTTCAGCAAAACCTGCCTGCTCAACGGCGTGGACGAACTCGGCTATATCATGGGCTTCGAAAAAGACATCACGGCGTTTGAGGCAAAAGCGTCATTAGTAATTGGTGATTGGTAATTACCAGTTACTAATGACCGATCACCAAAAGGCAACACATGACCCTACCCCTTATCCAGATCTACGACACCACCCTGCGCGACGGGACACAATCCGAAGGCTTCAACCTTTCGGCAAATGACAAAGTCCGCATTGCCCATAAACTCGATGGGCTCGGCGTGTCCTTCATCGAAGGCGGCTGGCCTGGCTCGAACCCCAAAGATGTGGAGTTCTTCGAACGCGCCCGTGATATGCAATGGGAGAACGCGCTCATCGCAGCCTTTGGTTCCACTTGCCGCGTCAAAGGCGGACCCGAAGACGATGCCAATATCAAAGCGCTGCTCGATTCGCAAACCCCAGTCTGCACCATCTTCGGCAAAACGTGGACTCTGCATGTCACCGAAGTCTTACAAACCACCTATGAAGACAACCTGCGCATCATCGAAGATTCGATTGCCTACCTCAAAGCCAATGGCAAGCGAGTGATCTACGATGCCGAACACTTCTTCGATGGCTACAAAGCAGATTCATCCTACGCGCTCGAAACCCTCAATGCTGCCATTCGCGGCGGCGCGGAAATGGTTGTACTCTGCGATACCAACGGCGGCTCGATGCCGTGGGAAGTGGAGCAAATCATCCGCGAGATGAAGGCGCAGATTCAACATCCATTTGGAATTCATCCGCACAATGATTCAGAGACTGCCCTCATTAATGCGCTGACGGCTGTCCGCGAAGGTGCGCTTCAAGTGCAGGGAACCATCAACGGGGTGGGGGAACGCTGTGGTAACGTCAACTTGTGTTCGGTCATGGCGAACCTCGAGTTGAAGATGGGTTATCAATGTTTGCCCAAGGGCAACCTTCAGCATTTATATGATCTCTCTCACTTCGTGGCAGAAGTTGCCAACCTCACGCCTGATGAGCATTTGCCTTTTGTGGGCAAATCGGCATTCGCGCACAAAGGTGGCGTGCATGTGGCTGCCATGCGTCGTTCGGCGATCTCTTATCAGCATATTGACCCTGAATTGATCGGTAACAAAATGCGAGTCGTGGTCTCTGACCTTTCTGGGCGCGGTAACTTGCTTAGCAAAGCCGAAGAACACGGCGTGGAAGTGGAAGGCACCGAAGTCGTGCCTGTCCTCAACGAGATCAAAGAACTTGAGTCGCGCGGTTTCTCTTTTGAAGCAGCTGAAGCCTCGGTGGCAATTATGCTCAAGCGACAGGAATATGGCTACAAACCGCCGTTTGAATTGATCGATTTCTTCGTCAATGTGGAGCATAGACAAGGACGCGGCATCTTCGCTGAAGCGATGGTCAAAGTCCGCGTGCAGGGTGAAGTATTGCACACTGCCGCCGAAGGCAATGGTCCCGTAAATGCACTTGACCTTGCCTTGCGCAAAGCATTATCCGGTTATTATCCGCAGATCAAGAATTTCACCTTGTCCGATTACAAAGTCCGCATTCTGGATTCAGACCACGGCACAGAAGCCATTACTCGTGTGCTGATCGACACCCGCAACACCACCTCTCGCTGGAGTACCGTCGGCGCAGGCACGAACATCATCGAAGCCAGTTGGCGCGCGTTGGCGGACTCGGTGGAATATGGATTGATGGTTGCGCATTAAATCAATGTAGGGGCGAAGCATGCTTCGCCTCTACGGAATGGACAAAATTTTGGATTTCAAAATAACCCTCCTCCCCGGCGACGGCATCGGACCTGAAGTGGTCGGTGAAGCCGTACGGGTGCTGGAAAAAGTCGCCAGCAAATACAATCACACCTTCGACTTTCAAGAACGATTGATGGGCGGTTGCTCCATTGACAAATACGGCTCTTCCCTGACCGATGAGGCTCTTGCCGATTGCCAAGCCTCAGACTCCGTTTTGCTGGGCGCCGTCGGTGGGCCGAAATGGGACGACCCGAAAGCCAAAGACCGCCCTGAGCGTGGCTTGCTTGCCCTGCGCAAAGGCTTGGGCGTCTTTGCCAATTTGCGCCCTGTCAAAGTCCACCCGGCGTTGATCGATGGCTCGCCGCTCAAGCCGGAAAAACTCAAAGGCGTGGATATTCTTGTCATCCGCGAGTTGACCGGCGGTTTATACTTTGGCTTTCCCAAAGGTCGCGATGTGAAAGATGGTCGCGAACGTGCCGTCGATACATTGGAATATTATGACTACGAGATCAGGCGCATCATGAAACTTGCGTTTGGCCTGGCGAAGGGACGCAAGAAGAAAGTTACTTCGGTGGATAAAGCCAACGTTCTTGAATCATCTCGTTTATGGCGGCAGATCGCCACGCAAATGGGTAAGGAAAATCCTGATGTGGAGTTAGAGCATGTCCTTGTGGATACGGCAGCGATGAAACTCATCACCGGTCCTGCGTGGATGGATGTGGTCGTTACCGAGAACATGTTCGGTGACATTCTCACGGATGAAGCGTCCGTCTTGGCAGGGTCGATGGGGATGTTGCCCTCTGCCAGTTTGGGCGAATCAACTGTCGGGTTGCCCCATGAGGCGAGCGTCATGGGACTTTATGAGCCGATCCACGGGTCCGCTCCGGATATTGCTGGGAAAGGCATCGCCAATCCCACTGGTACGATCCTTTCGACGGCGATGATGCTGCGTCACTCGTTCAAGTTGGAAGTGGAAGCGGCTGCGATTGAAGCCGCAGTGGATCGATCCATTACCGAAGGCGCACGCACAGCCGACCTCGGCGGCAGGTTAACGACCCGTCAGATGGCGGACGAGATCATCAAAAATCTTTAGACGGATGACGACCGACCGCCGACCTCACTATGGTCAGCCGTCGGCGGCTTGCGGTCAATGAAAAAATCAGGAGAAAAGAGGAACACGATTATGGGAATGGAATCCAAATTCATTTGGAAAAATGGGGAAATGGTGCCGTTCGAAAAGGCGACGCTGCATTTTTTAACGCCCGCGCTGCATTATGGCGCGGCGGTCTTTGAAGGCATTCGCGCCTATAATACGCCGAAAGGACCCGCCATCTTCCGCTTGCGCGAACATGTGGAGCGTTTGTTTGACTCGGCGAGTGTGCTGGGTTTTCGTGAATTTCCGTGGACAGTGGACGAATTGGTGGAGGCTCATAAGGAAACCGTTCGGGTGAACGGTTTCACAGATTGTTACATCCGCCCGTTGATCTATCTTGATCAGGGCGGCTGGAATTTGAATGTGGATTACGGCAAGCCTTCGCTTATGATCGCGGTTTGGGAATGGAATAATTATCTCGGCGATGATGCGCTCGCGAAAGGTATTCGTGCGAATATTTCGTCGTTCACTCGCCATCACCCAAATGTATCCATGACAAAAGCGAAGATCTCCGGCAATTACGTCAACAGTATTTTTGCCAAGACCGAATCGGAGCGCCTCGGATTCCAGGAAGCGATCATGCTCGACCCGCAGGGATACATCGCCGAGTGTACCGGTGAGAATCTGTTCCTGGTGCGGCACGGCAAGCTTGTTACACCGTCCACAGCGCCGGTGCTGGAGGGGATCACCCGTCACTCCATCCATACCATTGCAAAAGACCTGGGATACAAGATCCTGGAGCAGCCCATTTCCCGCGACCAGCTATACATAGCAGATGAAGTCTTCGTCTGCGGCACAGCCGCGGAGGTTATCGGTCTGAGCGAGATCGACCATCGCAAGGTCGGCGATGGTCGGACGGGTCCAATTACCCGGAGGATTCAGGAGGTATACCACGATGCGATCCGCGGGAAAGTCGAGAAGTACGAATCGTGGTGCGATTACGTGGGATAGGCGGATAATAGACGATAGACCACAGGTGATGGACGGTGGACGACAGATTTTTGGTATGTTGTCTGCCGCCCATCGTCTGATTCCTGTGATATAATCCCGCCGCTTCCAAAAGGGAGCATATTCTGCCTGGGACGGGCAACAAGCGTCCCTGAGCGGGTCATCAACCCCGCTAAACTCATTCCGCTCCACACCACAACGATGCGTGTCGGAGAGCGGATTTTAGGAGAAACATGGCTAATATTTCCATGAAAGCCCTGCTTGAAAGCGGCGTCCATTTCGGTCACCGCACCAACAAGTGGGATCCCCGTATGAAACCGTACATCTTCACAGAGCGTAACGGGATTCACATCCTCGACCTTCAGCAGACCGTCAAACTGGCGAACCATGCCTATGGCGTCATCCGCGATACAGTTGCCAACGGTGGAACTGTGCTGTTCGTGGGGACCAAGCGCCAGGCACAGGAAACCGTGATGGAAGAAGCAGTTCGCTGTGGGATGCCCTATGTGACCGAACGCTGGATGGGCGGGATGCTCACCAACTGGTCGACCATGCTCCAGCGTATTCAGGAACTTGAACGCCTCGAGAAACTGCGCGACGGCGGAGACATCAACCGACTGACCAAAAAGGAAGGTCTGTTGATCGACCGTGAGATCACTCGCTTGCAGACCCGCCTCTCCGGTGTTCGCAGCATGAAGCGTGTTCCCAATCTGATCTTCATCGTGGATGTGGGACGCGAAGATGCGGCAGTTCATGAAGCCAACCTGCTGAACATCCCGATCGTTGCGCTGGTGGATACCAACTGCAATCCACAGGATATTGATTATGTCATTCCTTCCAATGACGATGCCATCCGCGCCATCAAACTGTTGGTTTCCAAAATGGCAGATGCCGTACTGGAAGGCAAGGCGATGCGCAAGGAAGAGGAACCGGAAGGGGTTGAGGAAGTCAAACCGGAAGCCAAACCCAAGTCCCGCCCGGCTCGCCCGGCAGTTGTAGAGACCGAGGAAGAAGTAGGGGACGATGCCCTGCTCGGTGAAGCCACCCTGGCGAAGTTGAAGGGCAAGGCGGATGAAGCCGGTGAAGAAAAACCCGCCGCCGATACTCCTGCTGCAGCATAATCACGTAGATAAATCAAGGATAGCAAAATGGAAATCACGACTGAAATGATCAAACAGCTGCGCGCCGCAACCAATGCCCCCATGTTGGATTGCCGCAAGGCGCTGCAGGAGGCGAACGGAGATTTTGACAAGGCGGTGGACTGGTTGCGCGAAAAAGGCATGGCAACCGCCGCCAAACGCGCCGACCGCGACGCATCCAACGGCATGCTCGAACTCTACTCTCACGGAGGCGGACGCGTGGGTGTCATGGTCGAGATCAACTGCGAAACCGACTTTGTGGCACGCAACGAGCAGTTCCGTACCCTCGCTCACGAGATCGCGTTGCAGATCGCTGCCACCTCTCCCAAGTACGTGACTGCCGAACAGATTCCAGCCGCCGAACTTGAACATGAAGCGGATATTGCCCGCGCCCGCGCCAAGGAAGAAGGCAAGCCCGAAAAGATGCTCGACAAGATCGTCGAGGGACGCCTTGAAAAGTTCAAGGACGAAGTCTGCCTCATGCGCCAGCCGTACATCCGCGATGAGTCGATCACCATCGAGAAACTCATCCTCCAGAACGTGGCTGCCATTGGCGAAAGCGTCATTGTCCGCCGCTTCCAGCGATGGGAATTGGGCGAACGCGCCCAGTAATTGAGTTCAGAAAGCCAACCTTCGGGTTGGCTTTTTTTCTACAAAAACTTGGAGGTATGAATGGCTGAGTTGAAGTACAAGAGGATTCTGCTCAAATTGAGCGGTGAAGCGTTGGGCGGACCGATGGGCTATGGCATCGATGTGCAGGAAGCCGAATCGATTGCGAGTCGCATCAAGGAAGTCTACCAAATGGGTGTGGATGTGGCGGTGGTCATCGGCGCGGGCAACCTGTGGCGCGGCAAACAAGGACTCGAACGCGGCATGGACCGCTCCACTGCCGATTACATGGGCATGCTTGCCACGGTCATGAATGCGATGGCACTGATGGACGCGCTTGAGCGGCAGGGAGTATATACCCGCGTCATGTCTGCCATTGAGATGCGTGCCATCGCCGAGCCGTACATCCGCCGACGGGCGATCCGCCACCTCGAAAAGAAGCGCGTCGTCATCTTTGGGGCAGGGACGGGCAATCCGTTCTTCTCCACCGATACAGCCGCCGCCTTGCGCGCCACCGAGATCGACGCCGATGTTGTGATCAAAGCCACAAAAGTGGATGGGGTCTATGACTCTGACCCAAAAAAGAACCCCGACGCCAAAAAGTTCGAAAAACTGAGCTACATCGAAGTCCTCAACCGCCGCCTGGAGGTCATGGACAGCACCGCCATCACCCTCTGCATGGACAACAACCTGCCCATCCTCGTGCTCAACCTGTGGGACTCGAACGCCCTCCTCGGCGCATTACGCGGCGAAAACGTGGGCACACTGGTGGCCGCCTAACCTTCCGCCCCTTTTCTGGTCACTTTCCTCTTTCTTCTTTCACGCGAAAGACGAGAGGGGAAAGTTTTTAATCCCGAGAGTCTATCGAAAAATTTCATCGACTCTCAAGCCCATAGCCTAAATCCTTGTTTTAAGGTATCCTTGGTTCGCAATCATTTTCAGGAGGAAGATCGTGAGTACCGACGAAATTAAAAGCCTGTTGAAAGACGCCGAAACCCGCATGCACGGCGCGATCCAATCCCTAGCCGACGATCTCAACAGCATCCGTACGGGGCGTGCCAGCCCCGTTCTGGTCGAAAAACTGCCCGTTGAATATTTCGGAACGCCAACGCCGCTCATGAATCTGGCATCGATCAGCGCGCCAGAACCGCGTACCCTGACCATCAAGCCATTTGATGCAGGCTCGCTCAAGGATATCGAACGCGCGATCCGCACATCGGACCTTGGGCTGAATCCAAACTCTGACGGTAAAGTCATCCACTTGAACCTTCCACCGCTTACGGAAGAACGCCGCCGCGATCTTGTCAAGCACATGAATCACCGGCTGGAAGAGGCGCGTATCGCAGTCCGAAACGTGCGCCGCGACCTGCACAACGACCTGCGCGACTATGAAAAGGAAAAACTGATCACCGAGGACGACCTGAAACGCGGTGAAGAAGATCTGCAAAAACTCACCGACAAATTCGTCGAAGAGATCGCCCGGCTTGGACAGAACAAAGAAAAAGACATCATGGAAGTCTAGCCCGGTTGAATTTTCAATGTCTCCGGGCATTGAAAAGAGAATGGATATGACAGAATCCCCCTTGAACATCCCTCACGCGAAGATTCCCCAACACGTTGCCATGATCATGGACGGCAACGGACGGTGGGCGCTTCATCGCGGACTTCCGCGCCTTGCCGGACACAAAGCGGGAACCGAGAACCTCCGCCGCGTCATTCGCGCTTCGGTCGAATTCGGGGTCAAATATCTGACCATCTATGCGTTTTCCACAGAAAACTGGGGACGCCCCCCCGAGGAAGTTCAAGGGTTGATGTTCATTTTGCAGGATGTGATCGACCGCGAACTTGGCGAGCTGCACAAGGAAGGCGTTCAACTGCGCCACATCGGGCGGCTCGAACGTCTTGACCCGAAAATCCAGCAAAAGGTTTTGAATGCCATCGAACTGACCAGGAACAACGACCGGCTCGTCCTGAACGTTGCCTTCAACTATGGCGGACGGGACGAGATCGTGTGCGCCATCCAAAAGATCATCAAAGACGGCATTCCCTCAGAGGAAGTGACCGATGAACTGGTCAACAAATACCTTTTCACAGCCGGAGTGCCAGACCCGGACCTGATCATCCGCACCTCCGGCGAATTGCGCGTCAGCAACTTCCTCATCTGGCAGGCGGCGTACTCCGAGTGGTACATCACACCCACCTATTGGCCCGATTTCGACAAGGAAGAATACCGCCGCGCGCTGGAAACCTACGCCAACCGCGACAGACGCTATGGCAAGGTATCCTCGGGAGAACTTCAAGAATCAAATGCGTAGAAGAACCATCACAGCCCTTGGGTTAGCTTTCATAGGAATGCCTGCCATCATCATTGGCGGCATTCCTTATTTTCTGCTGATGGGCACGTTTTTGATCGGCGCCTCATGGGAATACATCCACATGTTTCGCGCCGTGAAATTCGAGCCGCAGATGCACATTACAGTGGGGGGCGTGGCGTTGGTCCTGCTCACGCGCATGTTCCTGCCGCAATTTGCCATGCCTGTTTTTGCAGCGGCGATCCTCGTCGCCCTGGCGTGGCACCTTCTGGCATACGAACGCGGCAGAGACTCTGCCGCGCTCGATTTTGGAGTGACCATTGCGGGCATCGTTTACATTGGCTGGATCGGCGCCTACCTGCTCGACCTGCGCAACCTTCCAGAAGGCGGCTGGTGGTTCATGCTGGTGATGCTCAGCGTCATGGCGGGAGATTCCGGCGCATATTCCATCGGCAGGGCATATGGCAGGCATAAATTGGCGCCCCGCCTCAGCCCCAAGAAAAGTTGGGAAGGCTACGCCGCCAGTGTCTTCACCGGAACGACCCAGGGCGCTTTTTACGCATGGGTCTTTGCCACGTTCGGCAACCTGACCGGCGACATCACCATCTGGCAGGGTGCCATCATGGGCTTCCTGCTCGGTTCACTGCCTCCGTTGGGCGACCTCGGAGAAAGCATGTTCAAACGTCAGTCCGGGCTCAAAGATTCGAGCGACATCATCCCCGGGCATGGCGGTTTCTTCGACCGCGTCGACTCTTGGTTGTGGGGAGCGGTTATCGGTTATTATTTCCTTGTCTGGTTCATCATCTAACACAGGAGGCAGCATGGAAGTTCTTGGCGCAACACCCACCCGAAACCTCGCGCTCGAACTGGCGCGTGTGACCGAAGCGGCGGCAATGATGGCAGGTCGCTTCATGGGTAGGGGAGATAAAGAGGGAGCAGATCAGGCTGCGGTCAATGCGATGCGTCTGGTCCTCAGCACCGTGGATATGAATGGCATCATCGTCATTGGGGAAGGGGAGAAGGATCAAGCCCCAATGCTCTACAACGGCGAAAAAGTTGGAAACGGTTCAAAACCGGACTTTGATGTTGCCGTTGATCCCATCGACGGGACCCGCCCCTTGGCTTTTGGTCGCTCGAACTCGCTTGCCACCGTAGCCATTGCCCCGCGCGGGACGATGTTCGACCCCGGACCGTTCGTATACATGAACAAGATCGCGGTCGGACCCGAAGCGAAAGGTATCATCGATATCGAAAGACCCATCGCCGAAAACTTGAAGGCAATTGCGAAGGCAAAAGGCAAGGATGTCGAAGACCTGACCACCATCATCCTCGACCGACCACGCCACGACGCCATGATCGCAGAGATCCGCAAAGCCGGTTCGCGCATCCGCCAGATACCAGACGGTGACGTGGCGGCGGCGCTGATGACCGCATGGACTGAATCCGGCGTGGATGTGCTGCTGGGCATCGGCGGTACGCCCGAAGGGGTGATCGCAGCCTGCGCCCTGCGCGCGATGGGCGGCGAAATTCAAGGCAAGCTGTACGCGCGCGACGAAGAGGAACTTCAACGCGGACGCGACGCGGGCTACGATTTCGACAAAGTGCTGACGATGGACGACCTTGTCTCTTCGGAAGATGTCTTCTTCGCCGCCACCGGCATCACAGATGGCGAACTGCTCAAGGGTGTGCGTTATTATGGCAACCACATCACCACCGATACGCTCGTCGTCCGCGGGCTGACCGGCACCGTCCGCCAGATCACCGCTACACACAAGACAGATAAACTGGATAACCTCAGCGCGATCCATTACTAGGATATTGACTTGACAGCCTGCGGGCTTATACATATAATATCGCTCGCGTTCCTGGCTAGCTCAATCGGCGGAGCGAGCGGCTGTTAACCGCTAGGTTATAGGTTCAAATCCTATGCCAGGAGCCAATAAAAAAAAGTCCCTGAAAAATCAGGGACTTTTTGCTTAATTCGAAGCAGTTACGGCGAAGCAGGGCTCCACGGAATCTCGGCGGGACCAGCGTAGCCATGCTTTTCTTGAATGTAGACGCGCCCATGCGAGGGTTCTGAGCAGCCGGGTTCGTCGATAAAGGTGATGAAGGGGAAGCGTGAGCCAAGCGTGTCGAAGACAATCTCGCCGTTGAGGCAATGCCAGACTTCGACGATGTAGGGGAACATGGCTTCGTTCTCGTATTTGCCCGGGCTGACGACGATTTCGACCCAGGTGACGGTCATTTCGTTCCCCTTTCGTTCGGCGCTGAGAACGGTAGTCGGACCGTAATAAGGTGAAACGGGGATCTTGTACCCGTCGGGGTACACAGAGCGGAGTGTCTTTGGATCGCCGTCTTTCACCTCCACAAACTCCGAATTGACCCAGCAGTCCTGTTGTCCGTTCTCGACCAGCACCCATCCGTTTCCAGCGGCGCGTCCGATCAGCCGCAGCGGCGTAGTCTTGTTGAAAGCGATGAGATAGAGATAGTTTGCGCCGGGTCCATAGCGGCAGACGAGTTTATCGGCGGTGACGGTGGCTTTCAGACTGTCCACAGTGGGGACGGGGGTGAATGTGAACGTAGCAGTCGGCGCGCTGGTTTCAGTGGGCGGGATGGGCGTGAAGGTCTCCGTTGGCGCGGGCAGGGTGGCGGTGAACGGGTCGGCGGGGATGGTTGCGGGTTGGGTTAGGTCAGGGGAAACAGGATCCGGCTGCGAGGTCGGGGCTGAAGCGAGCGTACATGAGGTCATGATCAAAAGTATTAACGATAAAGTCAGATGCCTTTTCATTAATTCCATCCATTTTTTGATTTTGTTTTTCAGATTGTACCGTATGCGTCCCTGCCATCCCCGTAATTTGCTAATCTTAAACTTAATTGTGCTTAAAGTTGAAGCATGGTTTTTCGTTATAATCCTCCCTTATGACTGCCTTGACCATTTCCCAACGCGAACTTCCCAAACAGATCCTAGCCGTGCTTGCCGGTGGATTTGTGTTGTTTGTGAGCATTCTGGTCGTGTGGGTGCTCGGTTATCAACTGGCGTATGCCGGGCGCATCTTCCCCGGTGTGTCGGTGGCGGGTGTGGACCTTTCGGGACTTTCACCGAACGAGGCGGCGTTGAAGTTGAGCCAGACGCTTTCCTACCCGATCACGGGCAAGGTGTTGTTCCGCGATGGGGAACAGGTGTGGGTGGCTTCACCTGCTGAGCTGGGCATGGTCTTCGATGCCTCTGCCAGCGCGATGGCAGCCTACCAGCACGGACGCAGCGGCGGGTTGTTCGGCGCGTTGTCGGGGCAGGTGGGAGCGCGCGGGTTGGGGGCAGATGTGCCACCCGTGATTCTCTTCGACCAGCGCGTGGCATACAACTATTTACAGAACATCGCTTCTCAGGTGGACCAGTCGGTGGTGGAGGCGAGCCTGCGCGTGGATGGAACGAACGTGGTCTCCGAGCCCGGGCGCATGGGGCGCTCGCTCAGCCTCGACGCGACACTGATCTACCTTACCAGCCAGTTGCAATCCTTCCGCGACGGGGAAGTGCCGCTCGTGATTCAGGAAACCGCGCCGAGGCTGCTGGATGTCTCTTCGCAAGCTGAAGCCGCGCGTCGCATTCTCAGCCAGCCGCTGACCATCAGTATCCCAAGTTATCGCGAAGGCGACCCCGGTCCGTGGACGTTCGATATTGTCGTCCTCGCCAATATGCTGTCGGTGGAAGTCGTGGAAACCAATGGCGTGACGGACATGCGCGTCGGTTTGGACCCGGCAGCTTTGCGCCCGACGTTGGAAGATCTCAAGGTGTTGGTGGATCGCAACCCGCAGAACGCGCGCTTCGTCTTCAACGACGGGGCCGGCGTGATCGAACCCATTGCCGCATCTGCTATTGGGCGCGTGATGGATGTGGAAGCCAGCATCACCGCCATCAACGAAGCGCTGTTGCGCGGCGAACATAACGTCAATCTGGTCGTCGCGGAGCAGGCACCCGCCGTGCAGGATACCGCCATCGGCTCGGAGTTGGGCATTGTGCAGCTGGTTGCGCAGCAGACGACCTACTTCTACGGTTCGAGCGAAGCGCGTATCCAGAACATCGTCACGGCGGCGGGTGAATATCATGGTTTGCTGGTCGCCCCCGGCGAGACGTTCTCGATGGGCAGCGTGCTTGGGGATGTCAGCCTTGAGAACGGCTATGCCGAAGCGCTCATCATCTACGGCGGACGCACCATCAAAGGTGTGGGCGGCGGCGTGTGTCAGGTCAGCACCACGTTGTTCCGTACGGTCTTCATGGCGGGCTTCCCGGTCGTGGAGCGTTATTCACACGCCTACCGCGTCTCTTATTATGAGATGGATGCCAGTGGTTCCATCGACACCCAATACGCCGGGTTGGACGCCACCGTCTACTTCCCACTGGTGGATTTCAAATTCAAGAACGATACACCATACTGGCTCCTGATGGAAACCTATGTCAACGTATCGGCACGCACACTGACGTGGAAGATCTACTCCACCGACGACGGGCGCAGCGTCACCTGGGAAACGACCGGGCTGCTGAACAAGGTCCCCGCACCCGAGCCGATCTTTGAAGAGAACCCCGATCTCGGCACGAACCAGATCAAGCAGGTCGATTATGCTGCCGAAGGCGCGGATGTCACCGTCACCCGTACAGTTTGGAAGGGCGGTTTGGTCTATCTTACCGACCAATTCCACACCCATTACGAACCGTGGGCGGCGATCTGCCAATACGGTCCCGGTTCAGACAGCCCCAAACAGCTGGCACGCAAGAACAAAATCTGTTTGGGGAGTTCCTAAACGGTCATTCACGCATGGTACAATCCTTTCCCGAACAAGGAGATATCATGGTCAGTAAAGAATTGCTTGAAATCCTGCGCTGTCCCAGCTGCGTACGCGAAAAAGAAGGTTTGCTTACCCTGCACAAAGACGCCTGGCTCATCTGCCAGGACTGCGGACGCAAATACCCCATTGTGGACGATATTCCCGTCATGCTGATCGACGAGGGTGACAAGTGGGTCAACACCGCGCAAGACGCCCTGCCCATCCCACCGCCCGAAAAGTAAAATGGAGTCCCTGCTCGCTGCACTCACCAGCGGGGACGATGAACGCGCAGAAGCCTCCATTTCCGCACTCGTGGAGATGGGAGAGGTGGCGCTCGCGCCCCTTTTGGATTTGGCGCATGCGCCTGACGCGGATACTCGCTGGTGGGCGATTCGCGCCCTTGCCGCATCGCCTCATACCCAGACGGAGAGCTTGATCCCCCATTTGAGCGACCCCTCGCCGGAAGTGAGAGCCGCTGCCGCGTTAGCCTTGTGTGCTCACCCCGGTGAAGAAGCCATCGAAGCCCTGATCAAAACCCTGGGCGACGAAGATTCGCTCACCGCCGGGCTGGCAGGAACGGCTCTGGTGAAGATCGGTTCCCCGGCAGTGCCGGGTCTGCTCGAGGTCATGAAAGATGCGCGGAACGGAATCCGCATCCCCGCTTTGCGCGCCCTGGGCGAGATCCGCGATCACCGCGCCATCCCCATCATGATGAAATGCCTGAACGATGAAAACGAGTCCGCTGTCATCCAATATTGGGCGCAGCAGGGCTTGGAACGACTTGGGCTGGATATGGTATATATTAAGCCTTGAGGTTTTTGCAAAAAATGACTGAATTTCTAAAGAACATGAAAATCGGCAAGCCGTCCGTCAAAGCGATGGTCTTTTGGGGTGTGGCGCTTGCGTTGGCAGTGACCGTATACATCGTCATTGGCAACTTTGTCCAATGCTGGACGTTCACCGACCTGCCGGGTATCCCGCCTGCCAGTTGCGGTCTCACAGCAGAAGAGGGCGGTTTTACTGTCAATGAAGAAGGCACGCCGATAGCCGAGGCATTGCCGCCCACACCGCAGATCATTCCCGAAGCGAACATGCCGCCCGCTTGGGACGGCGCCAGCCGTATCAACATCCTGTTCATCGGCATGGATGCCCGTGACCTGGAGGAGAATACCGGTCCGCCGCGTTCCGACTCGATGATCCTGTTTACCATCGACCCCGTCAGTAAGACAGCTGGCATGTTGTCCATTCCGCGCGATATGTGGGTCAATATTCCCGGCTTTGGGTACAGCCGCATCAATACTGCATATCCCAGCGGAGAAGGTTCGCAATTGCCCGGCGGCGGACCGGGGCTGGCGATGAAGACGGTTTCCCAGTTCCTTGGCGTCCCCGTTGATTATTACATCCAGGTCGATTTCAACGTCTTCACCATCATGGTAGATGAACTCATTAAGATCGGTGGATGTCTTCAAGTCTACCCGAATGAAAATATGATCCTTGACCCCATCGGTTCAGGAACGGACAAGGTCCGGCTGACCACGGGTGGTTACCGTGATTTGTGCGAAGGCTGGAAGGTTCTGGCGTATGCGCGTAATCGCAAAACCTCCGGAGGCGATGCCGACCGCGCCCGCCGCCAGCAGGAGATCGTCCTTGCTTTGCAGAAGATCATCTTCGCCCCGGAAAACTTCCCCACATTCATTGCGCGCGCATCCACACTTTACAAACGGCTTGGAAGCGGCATCAAAACCAACTTGACCTTCGACGACGCGCTTCAGCTGGCAGTCCTCGGCAGGGATATTTCCCCAAGCAGCGTCAAGACCGGTGTGATCGATCCGCAGCAGGGAATGGCGGTCTTCGACAACACAACCCTCAATGGGCAAGATGCCAGCATCCTGAAACCCATCATGGACAAGGTGCGCATCCTGCGCGATGAGATCTTTACCACCACGGGTCCCGCCAGCCCGCTGGCTCAGGGAGATGCCGCCGCATTGATGCAGCAGGAAGAGGCGCGTGTTCGGGTCATGGATGGCACGTTCACACCCGGCCTCGACCAACGTGCAGGAGCGGTCTTCCAATCTTATGGCATGAATGTGACCGAAGTGGCTGCCTCGCCCGAATCCTACAGCCAGACTCTCATCATTGTGTATGGACCCAAACTGTATACCGTCAAATGGCTGCAAAGCACATTCGGGATCACAGCCCGGCAGATCCGCTTCATCCCCGACCCGAACCAGACCGTGGATATCGAGATTCGTCTTGGATCGGATCTTGCGGGAAGCATCCCATAAAAACGGATAAAAAATCAGCCCCTTCAAGTGAAGGGGCTGTTGCTTTTAATTAACCGTTCAGCGTACCGCGGAACCAGTCACCGATCAGCCAGTATTTGAAATCCTGTCCCTGATTGCACTGGATGCCTGCGTAAACCCCATATACCAGGGCAACAAGCGGCATGGCGCTGACGACACAAGCCACCGGAATACACAGCAGACCGATGAGCACCGCGCTCAGTGTGCCAGTGATCGCCCACACAATGCCTGTTAGTACCCCGCCCCCGACCCACCAAATAAGTTGGAAGATCAACCCTTGCAATGACTGATACGCCACATAGCGTGAACGGTCTTTGTACATGAAATAGATCACCAATGGCACAACAGGTCCCAGGACGCCGGAAAATAAATTTGCCAACACGCCCAGGTGTGCCAGCATTGCCCATTGACGTTCCTCCTGCGGGGTGAGTGGGGCAGGGGTAGATTGCGGAAATTGTTCGTTCATGGCATTCTCCTTTTCAATATCAGCGAGTCTATCACGCTTAATACGCGATACTTCGTGCAAGAGTTGCAAGGTATAGAAAAGAAAAGACCCGCGCTTTTGCGCGGGTCTAAACTCATGCTTCCAAAAATGGGATTACGCCCAGCCCTGGTTGCGGATGAAGTCGCTGATGACCGGGATGCGGACGTCCTGTCCCTGATACGCCTGATACGCCCACCAGAACATGACGAGGAAGAGGATACCACCACAACCGAGCGTGACGGTGGAAATGATGGTCAACGCGACGGTCGCGACGATGGACTGCACGGCATTGAACTTAACATAAGGACGATTTTTCTTGTCTTCCATGAAAAGAACAACAATGGCAATGAGCGGGATGATGTAACCTAACATCGACCACAGTTTATCGTCCTGAGAGACGTCAGACATGGGTGCTTGAGACATGGGTTTATTCCTCCGAATAAGTTGGTTTTGGATTTGCAGTATTTTACAACCAATCCACTCAATGTGCAACCAACGACCTTCACCCAATGGTACTGTTTATCACAACCACAACGATCATTTAGAACGAGGTAAAATTTGCACATGACCATTCGAGTTGTCTTCATGGGGTCGCCAGATTTTGCACTGTCTACCCTGCGATCTCTTGCAAAAAATTATCAGGTTGTGGGTGTCGTCACCCAGCCAGATCGTGGCTCGGGGCGCGGACGTGAACTCAAAGCGCCGCCGGTTAAACTGCTGGCGCAGGAATTGAACATCCCCGTCATGCAGCCGCAGAAATTGCGTGAGCCCGAAGCCATGCAGCAACTACAAGCATGGAACCCTGACCTCATTGTCGTGGCTGCCTTTGGGCAGATCCTCAAAAAAGAGGTGTTGGAGATGCCAAAGTACGGCTGCATCAATGTCCACGCATCCCTGCTTCCGCGTTGGCGCGGAGCGGCGCCCATCAATGCCGCCGTCCTCGCAGGGGATGAAGAGACCGGTGTGACCATCATGAAAATGGACGTGGGACTCGATACCGGTTCCATGCTGGCGATGAAAAAAATCCGTATCAAACCAGACGATACAGCGGGTTCACTCTTCGAGGCGTTATCCACTCTCGGAGCGGACCTTCTTATTGAAACCCTGCCCGCCTACATGGACGGCAAACTCACGCCGCAGCCTCAACCCGAAGAGGGTGCAACCTACGCGCCTATGCTCAAAAAGGAAGATGGCTTGCTCGATTTCACCCAAACCGCCGTGGATTTGGAACGCCGCGTCCGTGCGATGAACCCGTGGCCCGGCGCGTGGTTCGAATGGAATGGCGCACCGCTCAAGGTTCACAAGACGCATGTGGGGCAGGGCAAGGCTGAGGCGGGCAAAAGGCTCATAGAGCAGAATCAACCCGCAGTCGGGGCGGGAGGCGGGGTCTTAATCCTCGACGAAGTGCAGCCGCCGGGGAAAAAGCCGATGAATGGAAAATCCTTTTTGGCGGGCGCGCGTAACTGGCTTGATTAACTCAGGCGGGATATTCTGCTTTTACGATCTCGATAAATTTTTTGGCGAGGAAGGATAGGGTCCGCTCGGCGTGGGTGGCGGCGGCAATTTTACGCTGCGGCACGGCTCCGTTGAGCGGACGATAATTAACTTGCTGGCTCTTATCGCTGAGCGCCAACGCGCGGGGGACAAGCGAAACACCCAAACCGATTTCAACACAATTTTTAACCGTGGTAAGTTGCGAAGTATCGCAGACGATCTTTAATTCAAGGTTTTGCCGATGGCAGAACGATTGCACCTGTTCGCCGAGGCAGTGCATTTCGCTCAGCGCAATGAAGGGGAAGTCATCGAGTTCTTTGACGTGGATGGATGTGCGAGTGATGAAATCGTTCTCTTTTGCAGATGCGACCAACAGTGGTTCGGTCAATAATTCCTGCGTACGGATGAGACGGTGATGGATCGGCATACTGGTGATACCCACATCCAGTTTTCCGTCCAACAGGTTGCGGACGATGGTTTCGGTGAGGTCCTCTTGTACGGTGAGGCGGGCGTTGGGAAATTCCTGGCTGAAACGTTGGATGACGCGCGGCAGGACAAAAGGCGCAATGGTGGGAATGAAGCCAACATTGAGCAAGCCGTGACCGGCATCTGCATTTTGATTGAGCGTGTGTTTGATGTCTTGTAGGTCGCTGAGGATGCTGACGGCGCGCGGCAGCAGGGTGCGCCCGGCGTCTGTGAGAACGACTTTGCGGGGCAGACGGTCGAAGAGCGGTTCGCCCAACTCCTGCTCCAGTTTTTGGATCTGCTGACTGAGCGAAGGCTGGGCGATGTTACAGCGTTCGGCAGCACGGCTGAAACTTCCCGTTTCGGCGACGGCTACAAAGTAGGTTAACTGGTGAATTTCCATTGATTTTTGCTATAGGCTCTTTCTATTGCGTTTATAGGATTTCTATATTTTACATCTATAACCCAGAGTTATACAATGAAATCAGAAAATTTGACATATCCTATGTTTTGATCATCACAAGGAGAGTAACCAATGAGTGACGAAAGCAAATGCCCAGTGACCGGACACGCCGGTATGACCTCCGCCAGCCGAGGACAATCCAACCGCGACTGGTGGCCCAATCAACTGAACCTGAACATTTTGCACCAACACGCCCCGGCATCCAACCCGATGGGCGCAGATTTTAATTACGCGGAAGAATTCAAGAAACTTGACCTTGCCGCAGTCAAAAAAGACCTGGCTGACCTGATGACCAACTCGCAAGAATGGTGGCCTGCGGATTGGGGACACTATGGCGGCTTGATGATCCGCATGGCGTGGCACAGTGCCGGAACCTATCGCACCGGCGACGGGCGCGGCGGCGGTGGAACGGGCAATCAGCGTTTTGCGCCGGTCAATAGTTGGCCCGATAACATCAACCTCGACAAGTCGCGCCGCTTGCTCTGGCCCATCAAAAAGAAATATGGCAACAAACTCTCGTGGGCAGACTTGATGATTCTTGCTGGCAATGTCGCGCTCGAATCGATGGGTTTCAAGACCTTCGGCTTCGGCGGCGGACGTGCCGACATTTGGCAGCCCGAAGAAGATATCTACTGGGGCAACGAAGAAACCTGGCTCGGCGATAAACGCTACAGCGGTGAACGCGACCTCGAAAATCCGCTCGCTGCCGTGCAGATGGGTCTGATCTACGTCAACCCGGAAGGACCCAACGGCAATCCCGACCCCGTCGCTTCTGGGCGCGATGTGCGTGAGACCTTCGCCCGCATGGGTATGAACGATGAAGAGACGGTTGCGCTTGTCGCAGGCGGTCACACCTTTGGCAAGGCGCATGGCGCAGGCGACCCCGCCTTGGTCGGGCGCGAACCCGAAGCCGCTCCGCTGGAGGAAATGGGATTGGGCTGGAAGAACAGCCTCGAAAGCGGCAAGGGCTTCCACACCACATCCAGCGGCATTGAAGGCGCGTGGAAACCGAACCCTACAAAATGGGATATGGGCTACTTCGATGTGCTTTTCGGCTATGAATGGGAATTGGTCAAAAGTCCGGCTGGCGCACAGCAGTGGACGCCCAAGAACTGCAAACCCGAACACATGATCCCCGATGCGCACGACCCCTCGAAGAAATTCCCGCCGATGATGACCACGGCTGACCTCTCGTTGCGCTTCGACCCGATCTACGAACCGATCTCGCGCCGCTTCCACGAAAATCCTGAAGCCTTTGCCGATGCCTTTGCTCGCGCCTGGTTCAAACTGACTCACCGCGATATGGGACCCAAAGTCCGTTATCTCGGTGCGGAAGTGCCCACTGAAGATTTGATCTGGCAGGACCCGTTGCCCGCAGTGGATCATCCGTTGGTGACGAAGAAGGATATTGCGACTCTCAAAGCCAAGATTCTGGATTCGGGTCTTTCTACGCCGGAACTTGTTTCAACCACCTGGGCATCTGCCTCCACCTTTAGAGGGTCCGATAAGCGTGGCGGTGCCAATGGTGCGCGCATTCGTCTGGCTCCGCAAAAGGATTGGGACGTGAATCAGCCCGCGCAACTGGCGAAGGTTCTATCCACGCTCGAAGCAATCCAACAGGATTTCAACAGCGCACAGAAAAAAGGCAAGAAAGTTTCACTAGCAGATTTGATCGTGCTGGGCGGTTGTGCCGCAGTAGAAGCAGCGGCGAAAGCAGCAGGTTACGAAGTGGAAGTTCCCTTCACCCCCGGGCGCGTGGATGCGTTGCAGGAGCAGACCGATGTGAATTCGTTTGCCGTGCTCGAACCCGAAGCCGATGGTTTCCGCAATTACCAGAAGACGACCTACTCTGTCTCTGCCGAAGAAATGCTGGTGGACAAGGCTCAACTGCTCACCTTGAGCGCCCCTGAAATGACCGTGCTTATTGGCGGCTTGCGTGTGCTTGGTGCGAATGTCGACGGCTCACAGCATGGCGTCTTCACCAAACAGCCCGGCAAACTGACCAACGATTTCTTCGTCAACCTGACGGATATGGGCGTGCAATGGCACCCTGAAAACGAAGATGCCCAAGTGTTCAAAGCCCATGACCGCAAGACCGGCGAAGTCCGCTGGACCGGCTCTCGTGTGGATCTGGTTTTCGGTTCCAACTCACAGTTGCGCGCATTGGCGGAAGTCTATGCACAGGATGATGCGAAAGAAAAGTTCGTGCATGATTTTGTTGCGGCATGGAACAAGGTCATGAACCTCGATCGGTTCGATCTCGCTTAACTGGATCGACGGCAATATAAAACTCGTTGCCCCTAATTAATATGGGACGCTGACGAGCGCGAATGGACGCGGAAAAGGATTGAAAGATCCGCGTTCTCAGCGTTCATCCGCGTCCTATTTTGCTCTTAAGAACTTTTTTTAATTTTGGGGCGAGTGATGTGTTTTGTTTTACAATATTAGATAATCTCTTTTCTGGAGCGTTCAAGATGACCAAATATGTCGGTGCAATTGACCAGGGCACGACCAGCACTCGTTTTATCATTTTCGATCATGGCGGCAATGTGGTTGCCGTGGACCAAAAGGAACATCAACAGATCTACCCCAAGCCCGGCTGGGTGGAGCATGATGCACTCGAGATTTGGGCGCGTACGCAGGAAGTGATCGCGGGAGCATTGTCAAAAAGCGGACTTTCTTCCGCCGACATCGCCTCTATTGGTGTGACCAATCAGCGCGAAACGACACTGGTGTGGGATAAGGAAACGGGGGAGCCGGTCTACAATGCCATTGTCTGGCAGGATACCCGGACAGACGCAATCATTTCAAAATTTGCCAAAACAGGCGGACAAGATCGGTTTAGAAAGAAGACTGGTCTGCCGCTTGCCACGTATTTCTCCGGTCCCAAGATCAAGTGGGTGTTGGATAATGTCAAAGGCGCAAAAGAACGCGCCAAAAAGGGACAGTTGCTCTTTGGCAACATGGACACTTGGATCATCTGGAAACTGACCGGCAAACATGTCACCGATGTGACCAATGCCTCGCGCACGATGTTGATGAACTTGAAAACCCTCGACTGGGACGCGGATATTTTGAAGGGGATGGGCATTCCACGCTCCATGCTGCCGGAGATCAAGTCCTCTTCTGAGGTGTATGGCTATGTAGCGGCAGGATCGCCTTTGCGCGGCGTGCCCGTCGCAGGCGATTTGGGCGACCAGCAGGCGGCACTTTTTGGGCAGACCTGCTTCAAGGCAGGTGAGGCGAAGAACACCTACGGCACTGGCTGCTTCATGTTGATGAACACCGGCAAAAAACCTGTCCAAAGCAAAGCGGGACTTCTCACCACACTTGGCTACAAGATCGGTGATGCGGATGCGGTGTATGCGTTGGAAGGCTCGATTGCAATTACAGGAGCGCTGATTCAGTGGCTGAGAGATAACTTGGGGCTGATCCAATCGTCAGCGGAGGTGGAGGCGTTGGCGAAATCCGTCGATGATAATGGCGGCATCTTCTTTGTCCCTGCCTTCAGTGGGTTATATGCCCCGTACTGGAAATCCGATGCGCGCGGCGTGATCGTGGGGATGACCCGTTACGTCAACAAAGGGCATATTGCCCGCTCGGCGCTCGAAGCCACGGCATACCAAACCCGCGAAGTGCTGGACGCGATGGAAAAGGACTCAGGCGTGAAACTCCGCGCATTGAAAGTTGACGGCGGCATGGTCTTCAACGAATTGCTGATGCAGTTCCAGTCAGATATTTTGAACGTGCCCGTGGTGCGTCCGAAAGTGGCGGAGACAACCGCCCTCGGTGCGGCATATGCGGCGGGGCTTGCCGTCGGTTTTTGGAAAGATACCGATGAATTGAAAAAGAACTGGGGGCAGGATAAAGAATGGAAGCCGAACATGCCCGCCAAAACCCGTGCGGGTTTATACTCAGGCTGGAAGAAAGCGGTCACCCGCACATTTGATTGGATCGAATAAAAAAATAATTGAACGTTACAGGTTGAACGTTTCAAGTTTTTTAAACCTGTATCCTTCAACCTTGAACCTGGAACTCACATGAACCGAACCGAAATTCTCTCCTCGCTCAAAGCAAACCCGCAGGTGTCTGTGCTGATCGTTGGCGCGGGCATCAACGGCATTGGAACCTTCCGCGATCTGGCATTGAACGGTGTGGATGTACTGCTCATTGATAGGGGGGATTTTTGCTCCGGCGCCAGTGCGGCGTCCTCGCACATGGCACACGGTGGAATTCGTTACCTCGAGAATGGCGAGTTTCGTCTGGTGCGTGAGGCGGTCAAAGAACGCAATCGCATGATCCAGAATGCGCCGCACATTGTCAAACCGCTGCCGACCACCATTCCCATGTTCAAATATTTTTCGGGGTTGTTCAACGCGCCGCTCAAATTTTTGGGCTGGCTCGATAAACCCTCCGAACGTGGTTCGGTCATCATCAAATTGGGGTTGATGATGTACGACGCCTACACCGGCGCACAACGCACGGTTCCGCGCCATGCGTTCTATTCCCAAAAAGAGTCGCTGTCTCGTTGGAAGCACTTGAACCCTGAGATCGTCAACACAGCGGTGTATTATGACGGCTTGATTTCGAACCCCGAACGCCTTGCTTTGGAGATCATGTTGGACGCGGAATTGGACAGCCCCAATTCGCGCGCTTTGAACTATGTCAGTTTAGTCGGCGGGCAAAAGGATACGGTCATTCTGCGTGATGAATTGACTGACGAGACGTACGAAGTGCGCCCGAATTTGCTCATCAATGCAGCCGGTCCGTGGATCGACTTCGCCAATCACAGCCTGGGTTTATCCACCCGTTACATCGGCGGGACAAAGGGTTCGCATCTCGTTGTGGATCATCCCGAACTGCGCGAGACCATCGGCGAGAACGAGTTTTTCTTTGAAAACAAGGATGGGCGGATCGTGCTGCTCTTCCCGTTGTACGACCGCGTATTGATCGGCACGTCAGACATCAAGATCGAACATCCCGACGAAGCCCGCTGCACAGAAGAAGAGGTGGATTATTTCATTGAGATGATCGGACGCGTCTTCCCATCCATCAAGTTGACGCGCGAACAAATCGTCTTCCGGTTCACAGGGGTTCGTCCGCTTCCAGGTGTGAATACGAAGACCACCGGGCAGATCAGTCGCGACCATCACATTGAAGTATTGAGCGGCGATTGGACCAACCTGAACTTCCCCGTTTATTCCCTTGTTGGCGGCAAATGGACCTCCTTCCGTGCCTTTGCGGAAGAGGTTGCAGACAAGACCATGCAATTCCTCGGCGTCAGACGCAACAAAACGACGCAGGAATTGCCCATTGGCGGCGGACGAAATTATCCGCGTACCAACGAAGAGCGTGCTAAATATATGAATGGTCTCTCTGCCTGGACGGGGCTTTCCCGCGAACGGCTTGAGGTCCTCTTTGAACGATATGGTACGCGTGCAGAGACGATCGCTGAGTTCATGAAGCGCGGTACGGATGTGGCTCTCGAATCGCTGCCTGATTATTCCAGGCGTGAGATCATGTTTCTCGCACAATACGAAAAGGTCAGTCACCTCGACGATGTTTTGCTGCGCCGAACCATGGTCGCCATGCTTGGTAAATTGACCCGCGCCGCTTTGGCTGAGATCGCAGATGTGGTGCAGGAGGCGCTCGGTTGGAGTTTGGAGCAGAAAAATGCCGAAGTGGAACGAACGCTCCGCTTATTGTCAGACAGGCATGGGGTCCGTGTGTGAACCGAAAGGGGGCGGCATCCGGCGCATGGTAAAATCCTCCCGATGTCTTCCAGAAAAAGATCCAAACTCAAAATAGACCTTGTCATCCCGGTTTACAACGAAGCCGAGGCGATCGAAAGGACATATGCAGACATCCGCCATGTGGTGGATGTTCTGCCCTATGAGTTTAACTTCATCTATGTGGATGACGGTTCAAGCGACGGGACGGTGGATACGCTTCGAGGGATCGCGGCGAACGACCCGAGAGTGACCCTGCTCCAGCTGAGCCGAAACTTTGGGCATCAGGCGGCGCTGACGGCGGGGATGGATGCGTCGCAGGGCGATGTGATGATTTCCCTCGACGGCGACGGGCAGCATCCGCCGGATATGCTCCCGAAGATGATCGATCTCATCCAGCAGGGATACGATGTTGTGCAAGCCCAGCGCATCGAAGACGAGCGCGCAATGTCGTTCAAAAAAGTCACCTCGAATTTTTTCTATTGGCTGATCAACAATATCAGCGGCACACGGGTGGTGCAGGGTGCGGCTGATTTCCGCGCGCTTTCGCGCAACGCCTTGGATGGTGTGCGTTCGATGCACGAGTATCATAGATTTTTACGCGGCATGATCTCATGGATGGGATACAACAGCATCATTCTGCCGTATCATGAACCGGCGCGGATCGCAGGCAGGTCGAAATACTCGCTTGGGAAGATGCTTCGTCTTGCATCCGATGCGATCTTTTCCTTCTCGCTTGCGCCGTTGTACATTGGGCTTAGCTCCGGGTTGGTTTTTCTCTTTTTGGCGGGCGGGCAGATGGTGTATGTACTCTCGTTCTGGCTGACCGGCAATACTCAAAACCTGGAGCCGGGCTGGAGTTCATTGATGGGGGTGTTGCTGATCGCGAGCGGTATCATTATGATCCTGTTGGGCTTCATTGGCGTGTATGTCGGCTACATTTTTCAGGAAGTCAAACGCCGCCCAATCTATCTCTTAAAGGGGAACACGCCTGATGACGGAAAATAAGCAAAAACTGTTTTTCATCACGTTACTGCGGCACGGGGAATCGGTGGGCAATGCCGAGTCTCGCTGGCAGGGGCAGGCAGATTTTCCGTTGACAGATAGGGGACGCGAACAAGCGCGTGCTCTGGCGGCACGTTGGCTGCGTGAAAAGGTGCAATTTGACCATGTGATCTCCAGCCCGCTTTCGCGTGCGAGAGAGACAGCAGAGATCATCGCTTCAGAACTGAACCTGAAAGTGGAACATGAACCTTTGTGGCTTGAGCGGGACAATGGGGAGTTCTCCGGTTTGACCGCGCAGGAAGTACGCCAGAATTTTTCGCACCCCGATTTTTATTCGCCGTACGACCCGGTCGGCTCGGACGGTGAGGGTGATTGGGAACTTTTCCTGCGGGCAGGGCAGGCATTGCACAGCCTGCTCAAGCGTGAACCGGCACGATATTTAATCGTTTCGCATGGTGGGCTGTTGAATCAATTTATGCACGCCGTGGTGGGTGTGGCACCGCAGGCGAACAATGCCGGTACGCGCTTCCGCTTTGGGAATACGGCATTTGCTCAACTGGTGTATTTCCCCAACCAGCATCGCTGGGCAATCGACCGGATCAATGACCATGCTCATTGGCCCGACACGGATTAGTCCGTGTTAAATTAAATCTACTTCATCCCCTGGAACTTTTAATATCTCATGACTCTTCCTTCCAATTTCTCTGAAATGAAATTTCTCGTCTTCGGCGCGGGCGCCATCGGGACGTATATTGGCGGTTCTCTTGCCCTGGCTGGACACCAGGTTGTGTTTGTCGAGCAGCCAAAAATGGTAGCGGAACTCCGCGCGAAAGGCTTGCGACTTGACCTGACCATTGATGAACGCCGCAAGACGAAGGATGCCCATTTGTTGGATCCGCGCTCGTTCGTGATCGAACCGTCATTGGAAGAGGCGTTAAAGTTCGGTCCGTTCGATGCGGCGATTTTCGCCTTGAAATCCTTCGATGCCGACGCTGCGATGGAGGGCTTGAAGCCATTCGCTGAGAAACTTCCGCCTATTGTCTGTCTCTCCAATGGGGTGGAGAATGAGGTCATCATTGCGAAAACCCTCGGTGCGGATAAGGTCATTTACGGGACGGTCACTTCTGCCATCGGTCGGCGAGGACCCGGAGACATTGTGCTCGAAAAATTGCGGGGTGTTGGCATTGCGGCGGGACATCCGCTCTCGGAGAAATTGGTCAGCACGTTCGATCAAGGGTTTCTCAATTGCCGTTTGTATCCGCACGCCTTGAGCATGAAATGGTCGAAGATGCTGACCAACCTCGTGGCGAACCCTACTTCTGCGATTCTGGATCTGACCGCCGCGCAGGTATTTGCCAACAAGGACCTGTACAAGGTCGAGATCGACATGTTGAAGGAATGTCTTGCTGTGATGAAGGCAATGGGTCTCGATGTGGTAGACCTGCCCGGTACACCCGTCAAGGCACTGGCGTTTGCCACCAACCTTCCGCTTTGGCTTTCCAGACCATTGCTTTCGCGGGCGGCGGGCGGCGGACGCGGCGGTAAAATGCCATCCTTTCATATTGATTTGCATTCCGGGCGCGGCAAAAGCGAAGTGGAGTATCTGCATGGAGCCGTTGTCCGCGAGGGAGAGGCGCACGGGATTCCCACGCCGGTCAATAAGGTGCTGACCGAAACCCTGCTTGCTCTGACGAATGGAAAAATTTCGCTTGAAGAGTTTGCGGGAAAACCTGAAAAACTATTGTCGAAATTAAAATAATTCTGATAACCAATGAACCACACAACGTGATAAGCCATTATCCATCGTTCGCAGCGTAGTGTTCCATGTCTATTCAAATCACCCAACCCAACCCAACAGTACAAATTCACTTGCCCAACGGCAAGACGCTTACCGGTCCGCGTGGGACGAAAGTGGGGGATTTCCTCGCACAGGTACAGGAGGATTTCTCCGCGCCGGTCGTTGCGGCGATCATCAACAACGAGATCCATGAACTGACCTACCCGATCCACATCGAATCGAATTGCACACCCATCACCATGGATTCTGCGGATGGCGCACGCATCTACCGGCGTTCGCTGGTCTTTCTTCTTGAAATGGTCTTTGCTCAAAAATTTACAAGCGGACGGTTGAACATTGACCATTCGGTTTCGTCCGGCGGATTCTATTGCGAGGTCAAGGAACGCGACCCGCTCACCGGAGATGAGATCCGCGCGCTTGAACAGGAGATGAAGAAGATCATCGTCGAAGACCATCCCTTTGAGCGGCGTGAGATTCCCATTCAAGAGGCGGTTGAATATTTCGCTGACCGCGGCTACGAGGATAAACTGCGTCTTTTCAAACATCGCCGCAAGGAATATCTCACGGTTTACAATTTCAACGGACAGATGGATTACATGCATGGGTACATGGTTCCATCCACCGGGTATTTGAAATGGTTCAGCCTCAAAAAGGTCAACGGCGGGTTTATTCTTCAATTTCCGCGCCGACATGCGCCCACGCAACTTGAGCCGTTGGGCGAATACCCAAAACTATTGAAGTCCTTCCGTCAGTACGGTGACTGGCTCGAAACCATGCGCATCGACAGCGTCGGCGCGCTCAATGACGCCATCGAGTCGGGACGCGCCGATGAATTGGTGCTCGTCTCCGAGGCGCTGCACGAGCAGAACGTCTCCGATATTGCCCAGCAAATTTTCGAGAAAAAATCACGCATCATTTTGATCGCTGGTCCATCGTCCTCGGGCAAGACCACGTCCTCCCGCCGTCTCGCCATCCAACTGTTGGCGCGCGGAATTTCGCCGTATCCGCTCGAACTCGACCATTATTTTGTCGACCGCGATGCCACCCCGCTGGACGAGAATGGTCAACACGATTTCGAGTCGCTTGGTGCGCTCAACCTGAAACGACTCGGTGAAGACATCGAAAAACTTCTCAGCGGTGAAAAAGTTCAACTTCCGAGATTCAACTTCAAGTCGGGAAGAAGCGAAGAAGGGGATGTGATCCAATTGAAGCAGGGGCAGCCGCTCATCCTCGAAGGGATTCACGGCATGAACCCTCGCCTCATCCCGGACCGTTGGTCGGATTCTGCTTTCAGGCTGTATGTCTCCGCCTTGACCCAACTCAACCTCGACCGGCACAATCGCGTTTCCACCACCGATACACGACTCATCCGCCGCATTGTGCGCGATGCGCGTGAGCGCGGTTATTCGGCGCAGGCGACCATCTCGCGCTGGGAGTCGGTGCGGCGCGGTGAGAAGCGGCATATCTTCCCATACCAGGAAAATGCGGATGTGATGTTCAACTCGGCGCTGGTGTTCGAACTGGCGGCGTTGAAACCGCTGGCTGAACCGTTGCTGCGGCAAGTGCCCTATAACGCGCCGGAGTACATTGAAGCGCGGCGGCTGCTGGCATTCCTCGATTGGTTCCTGCCGCTGGATGCAACCCTGGTGCCCGGTAATTCGATAGTGCGCGAGTTTTTAGGCGGTTCGAGTTTGAAGGAGTTTAAGATCTGGCGGGGATAAATTGATGCGTGAGATGAACGCAGATTCACTCGGATTTTTTATGGCTTCCGTCAGGAATCCGTTATCTGCGGTTAGAAAGTGCTGCTCATTTCACGTTATCTTTTCAGGATCGCTTCGATCTGTTGTAATTCTTCTGCTGAAAAATTCAGGTTGTTTAACGTTCCCACCGCATCTTCGATCTGGCTGACTTTGCTCGCGCCGATCAGCACGGAGGTCATCTCTTCGTGACGTAGAACCCATGCCAGCGCCATTTGTGCGAGGGACTGCCCACGTTGCTGCGCGAGAGCGTTTAGATCCTGTACCCTGGCGATCTTGTCATCGGTGATGTGCGCCGGTTTAAGGAATCCGTGCGCCTTGGATGCGCGTGAACCTTCCGGGATGCCGCCGAGGTATTTATCGGTCAGCAGACCTTGAGCCAGTGGGGAGAAAGCGATGCAGCCAATCCCTTCTTCTTTCAGCGCTTGCAGCAGACCGTCCTCCACCCAGCGATTGAACATGCTGTAGACCGGCTGGTGAATGAGACAAGGCGTACCGAGCCGACGCAGGATTTGCGCAGCTTCGCGGGCTTTGTCGGCGGGATAGTTCGAGATGGCTGCGTAGAGCGTACGTCCGCTGCGGACGATGAAATCGAGCGCCTGCATGGTCTCTTCGAGCGGGGTTTCCGGGTCGGGGCGGTGATGATAGAAAATATCCACGTAATCCAACCCCATGCGTTTGAGGCTTTGGTCGAGGCTGGCGACGAGATACTTGCGCGAGCCCCAATCGCCGTAGGGACCGTCCCACATGGTGTAGCCTGCTTTGGATGAAATGATGAGTTCGTCGCGGTAATTCTTCAAATCCTTAGCCAATAGCTGCCCGAAGGTTTCCTCCGCTGAGCCGGGAGGCGGACCGTAATTGTTGGCAAGATCAAAGTGAGTGATGCCGAGGTCAAAGGCACGTAAAACCATTGCACGGCTGTTGGAATACGTGTCCACGCCGCCGAAGTTATGCCACAAACCCAGCGAGACGGCGGGGAGTTTCAACCCGCTGCGACCCGAGCGGCGGTATTGCATGGATGTATAACGGGATTCAGATGGGAGATAGTTCATCAGGTGGAAGTCCTTAGATTACATAGATCATCAATGCGACCAGCACACCCGCCGTGCCGCATAAAAAATTGACCCAGTCGTTTGTCATCCATTTCCAGCCGCGGACATGGACGGTGGGTGTGCCGCAGGAATGCAGCGGGTGCTTCTCGGTCTCTTTTTTGTCGGTGGGGCAGTAATACATGGCTTGCACTGTTGCTCCGAGAAAAGAGTCGAAGAGGGAGCCGGCAAGCCCGGCAATGGTGACCAGCGGAAGGAGGAACCAGTTGCCAGTCAATAAGGATGCAAGCAACGCGATCAGCCCAGACCCGGTCAATGAGGCGAGAGTCCCGAAGAGTGAGATGCCGCCGGAAGTCCCTTTTTCGACGGTCTTTCTCAAGTCTGTGATCAGGCGCGGCGGGTGCGGGTTGAGCACGCCGAGTTCGGTTGCCCAGGTGTCGGCGTTGACAGCAGCCAACGAAGCGGCGAATCCGATCCAGGTCCAGGGTTGCTGCGGAAAGAAAAAACCAAGCGCGGCAAAGAGGGTGGCGAGTCCGCCGTTGGCGAGGACTTGTCCGGCGTCGCGTTCATGTCCTTTTGAAAACTTTTCATCGAGACCTCGTTTGCGTTTTTTGAAGGCACGGCTCAACGCGGAGGAGGTGATGAAGAAGGTGAGCAGAAGAACTGCCCATGAAAGGCCGCCGATCCCGAAGATGATGGTTCCGGTGACGGCGGCTGCGACGGCTCCGCTGGTGTTTAGGCTGCGGGCTTTGTAAGCCAGAAATGCGATGATGAGAGCGAGGATAAATCCGAGGAGTAGTTGCATGGACTATGTTGGAAGGTTTGAATGTTGAGATGTTGGAAGGTTTTAACTTGCGACTTGCAAACCTTCTAACTTTTAAACAGGTGTTGTGACGACGAAAAGCACTGCCAGCAAGAACAACAGACTGGTAAGCGTGCCGGAGCCCCAGACGATGAAGGCGAGGATGCGTTCGCGTTCCCAGCGGTAGAAATATAGCCCGGCAATCCAGCCTAAAACGGCAAGCAGAAGGCTCGCGACCGGAAAGATGATCAACTGCGAGGAAGGAACGATCTCGAACTCGCCCCCGGCGGCTTGCGGACCGAGTGCCACGTTTGGGGTGGTTGGAATAATGAGACTTGCCCAGATGAACAAACCAATGTTCAGAAATAACGCGGAAAGCCATAAATACCGCGCCAGTCCGCTTTCCCAGGCTTGTGTGACGACAAACGACGGGTAGACTGATTTCGCTTCTGCAGGGGCGAGACTGCCCATTTCGGTGGCGCGGGCGAAGGTTTGCGTCAACCCGGCGGGGTTTTCGGGTGAGATGACAAACACGCGCTTCGCCGTGGCGATGAGCAGAAGCTTTTTGCTATCTGAGGCGAGAAATTCAACCACGCCCAGATCGGGGTGACGGCGCATTCCGATCAGCCCGCCAGGCAACGGAAGATTCGGCAGCGTGAGCGGGGTTGTGAGGTCTTCGGCGGGGCGAATCCATTCGATGTCGCTGAGCGGAATATCCTCGAGCCGCAGCCCCCAGCGGATAAGCAGGCTGTCGCGGTCGATGTGATAGTCGGCGCGCCAGAGCGAATAGATGCGATACGCAAGGAATGGGATCGGCGCGAACGAGATCAGCGAGACCAGCAGGGCGATCAAAAAGACCGGTCCCACATCCACGCTTGACTGGCGGATAAATCCGAATACAGCGACCATCGCGAGTACGAGGATGATCACACTGTGGACGATCAGTCCATTGCGTTTGGGTGGGGGAAAATGCCCGGTTTTGTTATCCATGGACAGAGATGATGGTTTGATTTTGTATGGGATTAATCCAGATAAAGTTTTTTGATGAAGACGGTCTTGGGCTTTTCCTCGCGCAGGATCAGGTCAAGGGTCATGCCTTTTTCCAGCCCGTACCTCTCAGGCTGCCCGGGCAGTTTGAAGCGTTTTTCAAACGTTTCATTATTGAAGGAATATTCGATAACGGCATAATAGATATAGGCAGTACGCTTGCCATTCTGGCGAGGTTGAGATTTCCGTTCGGTGTGGGTCAGAGTGCCTTTCACGGTCATTCCATCGCGGAAGGTGGTCATGACCTGAATGTACTGAAAGGCGAGCCAAATGGCGCCCACGATACTTGCCCCAAAAAGGAAAATCGTACTGATGTTCAGCAAAAACGCCAGCGATACCCCGGACTGGATCAGCGACATGACGATGGCGAAGATCGGTATCACCGTCAGAGCGAGTGCAAATTGAAAATTCCTATCGTGAGAAATGATCTTGCCGAATGTTGGAATTGGTTGTTCCATGGATCTCTCCTGCTTGAAATCGCCATTCTACCATGCAGAAAATTACAACATATCTCGAATGGTTTGAATCACTTGTTCCAGTTGGATGAGTTGATTTTCGGCAGCCTTACGCGGCTTTAACTCAACAGCATTGGATTGCAAGCCGCGTTCGCCTACAGCCAAACGGATCGGAAGCCCGATCAGATCGGCGTCGTTGAACTTGACCCCGGCACGTTCATCGCGGTTGTCGAATAAAACCGAAACTCCCGCACTTTGCAGGGTATTGTAAATTTCCTCGGCTTTTTCTCCGGTGTTCATCGTCTTTCCGGGGACATGCATCAAATATACGGCAAAGGGTGAAGCAGAAACCGGCAGCGTTAAACCTTTGTCGTCATGATGCGTCTCGGCGAGGGCGAGCAAAATATTCCCAAACTCCAATCCGGTTTCTGTACGAAGCGCAATGGCACTGGAAACCGCCAGTGCATTTCCGCAATGGGCACAGGCATCGCCTGCCTTTGCTTGGGTCACATCTGCCACGATCTCTGCCGAATAATCGCGCGGGAGGTTGGTATTCAACAGATGATAGCCTGACTCATTTGCACCCGCCACAAGATTCTGTGACTGGGCAATGAGGTCGTCCACCACGATCAACGCTTCTTTCAACCCGATGGGGGAGGCATACCCCGGAACCGCACCTGCGCCGATAATTTCATCCTCCCTCGCCGCGCGGACGTCACCCACGAGTGCTTTCAATTTGGCTTCGCTCAACTGCATGTCACCGCGCACAACCACAAAGACGAATTTGCCGTCTGCGAGGCGGGTGTACATCAGGGCTTTGGCGGTCTTCTCTTTGGGCACATTGAGAAAATTGGCGAGCGCCTCAATCGTATGACAGTCCGGTGTCAGCACCTTTTCAAGGGGATGTTCCTCCTCGCGCGGGAGGGGTGTCTTTTTGAATTGTGCCAGCTCGAGCCGTGCCGTGTATTGACAGGCTGCGCAGTGGGCGATTTCCAAATCTCCGGTGGAAAGTGGAAAGTAGGTTTCGTGGTCGTTGTGAAGGAGCGGCAGGGAAAGATGAAAGAGGAAAGAAGAATCGCTGGAAAGATTCTTTAGCCGTTCAATCATCTGCTCCCCGAGCGGCAACCATTCATTTTCGCGGGTCAAATATCCCGCACGGACGAGCCACCCGAAGCCTTGCGTGCGTGCATTGTTGGGAAAGTCCCGTTGGGTTTGAATTTTGAGGTCGGTGTATTTCATGGCATTTGTCGGGACAGGGATTGCCCCTGTCCGCTCCCTCTTGAATGAGATTTCCAAAAAAGGGCGACCGTGAGGGTCGCCCTTACATTACTGTGTTTCGGTCTTTTTCTTGCGTTGCAATTTCTGCGTTGACTCTGTCACCGGCTCTGGTTGCGGCTGTGGCTGGTGGATCTGGATCGGCGTTTGCGCAATAGATTCGGCTTGAGCGGCTTCCGAAGGTGTCGCTTCAGGAGCAGGCTCGAGATTAAGATCGACCGATTCTTCCATGCGGATCTGTCCGCGCAGGAACGCGCCTTCTTCGGTCACAAATGCCGTGGTGACCACGTCACCCCATACCCGCCCTGTGGCGCGGATTTCCAGTTTCTGCGTGGTGATATTTCCGCGCACTGCGCCTGCCACGATGACGGTGTTGGCGCGCACATTCTGACAGGTGACGCGTCCCGTTTCGCCGACGACGAGCATGCCGCGCAGGGCGATCTCACCTTCGAATGCGCCTTCGATGCGCACGCCGCCTGAACCGTTGACGCTGCCATGCCAGATCACTCCCGACCCAAGCACCGAGGTGATGCGCTCCACGGCTTGGACGGGTTGCGGGGTTTCCACGGGGGTCGTATTGCGTTTGAACATGAGGGCAATTTTACCGTTAAAACAAAAAGGGCGGACGTAAAGCCCGCCCTTGCTCGCCACTTATTATGTTTTACTCAGTCTTCTCTTCTTTTCCCGTCATCTGTACGCCCATTGTGTTGAAGCCCGAATCGACGTACAAGACCTCGCCGGTGATACGCTTGGACAAGTCCGAAGCAAGAAAGACGGCGGCATTGCCCACGTCTTCGATGGTGACATTCTCACGCATGGGAGACATATCTGCAAAGTGCTTGTACATATCGCGGAAACCGCCCACGCCCGCCGCCGCCAACGTGCGGATGGGTCCCGCCGAGATGGCGTTCACGCGCATCTTTTGCGGACCGAGGTCATACGCCAGGTAGCGGGTGGACGATTCCAGCGCGGCTTTAGCGACGCCCATCACGTTGTAATGCGGCGCGACCTTCACCGAGCCGTAATACGTCAGACACATGATCGAAGCGCCCGGGTTCAGAAGTGGCAAAAAGGCATTGGTCAGCGCCACAAATGAAAATACGCTGATATCCAATGCGGTCTTGAATCCTTCGCGGCTGGTTTCATGATATGGTTTGCTCAGCTCATCGCGTCCGGCGAACGCAATCGAATGAACGAGAATATCGATCTTGCCGAAATGCTCCCCGGCTTTTTTTGCCGTCGCGGCAATTTGCTCGTCGCTGGTCACATCACATTCTTCGACCCATTTGCAATCCACTTGTTCCGCAAGCGGTTTGACGCGGCGTTCGAGCATTTCACCCGCATAGCTGATTCCCAAATTCGCGCCTTCTCGTTTGAACGCCTGCGTAATGCCCCAAGCGATCGAGCGTTCATTTGCCAGACCAAAGATCAACGCATTCTTGCCTTCCAATAAACCCATAACGGTTCCTCCGAGTTAAAAATCTATCTTCCAACCTCTTACCAGAAACCGCCACGGTTTTGAGAACCACGGCTCTGGTGTTGTGTTTAAACCCACTCGGGGACCAATCGTCACGCTTTTATCGGGGACTTTAACCCCCGCTTCGATCCATAGACTGGAGCTTGATTCTGTTAAATCGGCATAGTTCTCGCTTTTGGTGATGCCCAGCGCCTGAGTCAGTTTGCCCGGTCCGAACGTATCCCGCCCCTGACGGCGCTCCATCATCACATCAATCCCCTCAATCGGCTGAATCGCGCGGATAAGCACTGCCGCCGGAAAGCCCTCCCGCTCGGTGACGGCGTTCAACATCCAATGATTGCCATAAGTGAAATAGACGTAGGCATGCCCCGGTGGACCGAACATCGGGTCGGTGCGGATCGTCCGCCCAGCTTTGGCGTGACTAGCAAGGTCGTCATACCCAAAGTAAGCTTCCGTTTCCGTGATGAGCCCCGCCAATTTGACGCCATCCAGCATGCGGACCAAACGCGCGCCGAGCAAGTCACGGGCAACGGTCAATGTGGGGCGGTTATAAAATTTACGGGGAAGAATCATTTCGTGAAAGTGTTCAACTCTGCGAATTACTTAAATCTCGAGTCGCGTTGCAGCGTAAGCCGCAAACCTTCTTCCAAACGAATGGACGGGGTGAAGCGCAGTTTTTCTTTGGCGAGGGTCAAGTCTGCTTTCATGCGCGAGACGCCTCCGGATGTCTGGGTGTTGTAGACCACATTGGCTTTGCTGTTGGTCACGTCCAATACGGTGCGGATTAATTCCTTAATGGATGTTTCCACCCCTGCCCCAACGTTGATGACCAGTCCGTTGATATTGGGCGCGGTCGAAGCAGCCACCATCGCGCTGACAACGTCATCGACGTAGATATAATCACGAGTCTGGCTGCCATCGCCGTGTGCGACCAGAGTCCCGCCGCGAAGCGCCTGTCGGAGATAGTGCGGCACTACCGGAGGATGAGAAGGCGGCAGGTGTTGACCCGGTCCATAGGCGTTGAAGATCCGCAAGCTGACGGTTTCGATGTTCCACAAATTCCCAATGGTGCGGACGTAATATTCGGCGGAGAGTTTCGAGACGGCGTACGGCGAACGCGGGTTGGGCTTGGCGGACTCCGTCAGTGTGGCATCGCCCAGATCGCCGTACACTGCCCCTGACGACGCCAGGACGACGCGCTTGACTCCCACATCACGCATGGCTTCCATCAGTGCAACCGTCCCGCCGACGTTGACGTTGTTGTAATCGCGGGGGTACAAAATGGATTCGGGGACTGAAACACGGGCAGCAAGGTGATAGACCACATCCACATCTTGCAGCAGCGTCCATAACTTGGGCCGGTCGCTCACATCGCCACGGGTGAAGTGGACATCGGGGGCAAGCATTTTCGGGTCGCCGGTGGAAAGATCGTCCAACGCGCGGACCTGATGCCCCTCACGAGCGAGATGATTCGCAAGAGAAGAGCCGAGGAATCCCGCGGCTCCGGTGATTAAAAAGTTCATATCGAAAGATTATAACCGCAATATTGGTGCTGATTTTTGGTTGACGGATAATGGAGATGTGTGTTATCGTTGAAGCCAGATAGGAAAACGGTAGGTTACGTTGGTTTGAAGAACATCAGCGGCTCGCGGTTTGACTGCGGGTCGTTTTGTTTTATCCTCCGATGGAACAAACAGATTTACCTATAAAATCTCAATTGCCATAGGAGGCAAAAATGTCTGACAGAATTATCGGAACGGTCAAGTGGTTCAACGGTGACAAGGGCTTCGGCTTCATCGAACGTGAAGGCGGTGCGGACGTGTTCGTCCATTTCTCCGCCATTCAGGCGGATGGCTACCGCAGCCTGCAGGAAGGTCAGAAGGTCGAGTTCAACGTCGAGAAGGGTCCCAAGGGACTCCAGGCGGCGAACGTCACCATCGTTAGCTAATCACTGACAAAAAAGGAGCCGGGTGTAAAAACATCCGGCTCCTTTTTGATTCTTTATTTCTTCCTCGGCGCTAATCGATTCCTGCCGTAACTCTTCGGCGTTGGCGCCGGCTTCGGTGGACGGTGACCGTCGCCCCGGGGGGCACCCCTGCCTCTGCCACCAGAATCTGTTCGCGGCGGAGCGGGAAGCGTGTAATCGAATCCTTCGAGTGTTTCGCGTTTGATGGGATTGCCCATGATGCGCTCGAGCGTGCGGATCATGTCGTTGTCTTCCGGCGTGACCAATGTGAACGCGTCGCCGGTGCGCTGTGCGCGACCGGTGCGACCGATGCGGTGGATGTAGGCGTCGGCGGTATCGGGCATGTCGTAATTGATGACGTGCGAGATGGTCTCAATGTCCAACCCGCGTGCGGCGATGTCGGTGGCAACCATGATATCGTGATGCCCGCTCTTGAAGCCTTTCAACGCTGCCTGACGCTGCCCCTGCGAACGGTCTCCGTGCAGGCTGGTCACTTTGAACCCGGCGCGCAGAATTTGTTGCGAGACCTTTTGTGCGCGGTATTTTGTGCGTGTAAAAACCAGCACAGAATTCGTGTCGGTACGTTTGAGCAGTTCGATCAGCAGTTTGGATTTCAAATGCGGCGGCACAGGATAGAGCGCGTGGGTCACGGTGTGTGCAGGCTTGATAATGCCCATCGCGATCTTTTGCGGCTGGGTCAATGCCTGCTGTGCAAGCAGTTCCACATCCGGCGGGAAGGTGGCGGAGAATAGCATCGTCTGCCGCTTGGCGGGCATGGCTTTGACGATACGGCGCACATCGGGCAGGAAGCCCATGTCGAACATGCGGTCGGCTTCATCGAGCACGAGGATTTCGATGTTCGCCATTTTGGCGTGACCCTGCGCGATTAAATCCAGCAGGCGACCCGGGCAGGCGACGAGGATCTCCGCACCGTTGCGCAATGCCTGGATCTGCGGGTTCGCTCCGACCCCGCCGTAAATGGTGGCGCTCTTCAGCTTTGTCCCCGCTGACAGGGTTTTGACCACGTCGTTGATCTGCTCTGCCAGTTCACGCGTTGGCGTAACAATGAGTGCGCGCGGCGTGTTGCGTTGGCCGTTGAGTAGTTTGTTCAAGATCGGCAGCACAAAGGCAGCCGTCTTGCCGGTGCCGGTTTGTGCCGTGCCGATGATATCCCGTCCACGCAGGGCGGCGGGGATGGCAGCTTGTTGAATGGGGGTGGGCACGTCATAGCCCGCCTTGTTGATTCCCTGCTTGAGGCGGGGGTCGAGATGAAATTGATCGAAATTCATAAAATCCTGAATGATATGCGTTTGAACGCGAATAGTAAGTGGTCAGTCTTAATTCAAACGAATTAACAAGTAAACACTTCCGTCATTATTATATCCCCGATATGCCTGCGATTCGTAACCAAAGCATGGGAACTGCAATCGAAAAATCTCCCCGTTTGGGGGAGATCATGCCGGCGCTGTGACAAGCCGAAGTTCCGCCTGCCGGTGCGAAAACCCGTCCCAGATTTCCTGCGGATACACGATCTGATTCGTCCCCGGTAATTGTTCCATCGAAAGACCCGTATTCAAGTCAATGCCGATGGTCTGATACGCCTTGTACGCCAGCTGGCTGCAATAGAACGCCTCTTCGGTCTCTGTGTTCAGGAAATTCAGGTTATACGGTTTGCCGACCTGGGCAAGCGCATACTTTGCAATCGCCATGCGCAGGCGTTCTTCTTCCTCTTGAGAATATCCCAATACATCCAGCGGCGAAGCCACGCCGTAAAACGTATCGAACAACAGCCCGCGCTGACGCGCCATGCGTTCAGTATCCCATTCACCGTTTGGCACATTGAAGGTGATCACACCGCGCGCTCCCGCTTCGGCGCAGCGTCCATCCGGACCGAGATAAATCGCGACGTGGTCCACATCACCCGGCACGAGTCGACCCACCAGCCGCCAAAACTCGCCTGGCAGAATATCCGGCTTGCCGTTCATCGTGCAGATAATATCGCCTGTTTGCACGGTCATCCCATTGATCTGATAGGTGTAAATTGCGTCCATCATGTTCATTATACGGAAATCCACCCGCAAAGTTTCAGCCGTTCATCACAAAAACGAACGCAGAAATTCCCGGATTCGCCCAGCCGTCTCTTTCCACGTTGGCTGGCGAAGATAGCGACTCCGTGCCGCAAGACTCATTTGGAGAAGAAGATCGCGCTTCTCATTCAGGACCTTGAGCCTGTCAGCCAGACCTTGAGCGTCTCCTGGCTGGATGAGGAATCCGGTCACGCCCTCCTCAATGACCTCACCCGCCGCGCCAGCCGTCGTCCCGATTGCGGGCAGACCGAAACCCATCCCTTCGAGATAGACGATCCCAAAGCCTTCATAAGAGGATGGCACTACAAGCACGTGGGCAGATTCGAGTTGTTCGACGAGAGGTTGATTGTTGAGTGCGCCGTGAAGAAAGACGAAAGAGGAAAGATCGTTGTTGGCAATATAGGTTTGGATGGATGTTACGTATTCCGGTTCAGCTGTCAGCCCGCCGACGATGTTCAAACGGTAATTGGCGGTTGTTAATTGGGTCAATGCTTGCAGAAGGGTGATCAGCCCTTTCCGTTCGATGACATTGCCCAGAAAGAGGATGTTTAATTCTTTTCTCTTTGCTCTTTCTATTATTTCCTCTTCTGAAATTGCCTCCCCAAACCGATCCGTCGGCGGGAATGCCACGACTTCTGGCAAATGATTTCCTGCTAGCAGCCCACGCACAACTCCCCGGGTCGTCTCCGAATTGAAAATAAATCCATCCACGCTTTGCAGGTATTTTTTTTCCACCACGCGATAAAGATCGTTTTGCCATTTCGGTCTCAATTCCGAGCAGCGCAAATGATGCACGAGGCTGACGATGGGGTAGGGATGTGGTCTGCGGTTCGCGCCGATCAGCGAGGGATGATTGAGCTCATCTTGAATCAGAATATCCAAGCCGTGCGGGAGGGCGAAGGTAAAGTTATCGGTCAGGTGTGACGCGTAATTCCGCCACGGAAGCGAAATGATCTCAACGGTATCCCCTTGCTGGCGCAGATAATCCACCAACATGCGGTCGTACATATACCCGCCGCTGAGGGTGTCGAGTGAGCCGTAGATGAGAAATCCCAGTTTCATGTTGAAGGTTTCAGGGTACAGGTGGAAAGACAACCTGCAACTTTCAACTTGCAAACCTTTCAACCCGATATGCCGCCCACGCGTTGGCATGTTCCCATAAAACGACCTTCAAACCGGTAATATTTTTTGCTTTAATCCGTTCGTTCAATGTGGTGGCAAGAATTCGTGCAAAATGCTCAATGGATGGGTTCAGCCCGGCGAATTCCGGCTTTTCATTCAGCATTTGTTCCTTGTAATATCCCACGATATCGTCGAGGTGCTTTTCCACATCGACGATATCTACGAGGTAACCGTGTTGGTCGAGGTCGCTGCCTTCGAGGACCAATTCAAGGGTGTAATGATGCGAGTTGGGGAAGTTCTCCGGTCCCCAATCTCCGCCGATCAGGAAATGGCGTGCAATGAACTCCCTGCGAACTCCAAGTGTATACATGAAAGGTCTCCTTATGAGAGGATGTTTTTTTCCAACGATGCCTTCAAATTATATTCAACAAGCCGGAAGGTCTCCTTGTCCGAAAGGACGATCAATGTGTCACCCGCCTGCAGGGTGATCCCGCCGCTGGGCATGATGAATTCGTGTTCGCGCGCGATCAGGATGATGAGGAATTCTTGCGGCAGATTCAGTTCCACGATGGTGCGACCATCCATATAGGACCCCGGTGTGACAGTCAATTCTTTTAGTTCGTTTTTGAACCCGCTGACCGGCGTAAATTGAATTGGGTAGATCGGCTTCTTGATCACGGGTACATCCACACCCAGCCATTTGGCGACGTATGGAATGGTAGCGCCTTGCAGCAGAGCGGAGGTCAGCACGACGAAGAAGACGATATTGAAAATGGAGTCTGCCTGGGGAAGCCCTGCGAGAAGCGGATACGTGGCAAGGATGATCGGCACTGCACCGCGGAGTCCTACCCAGGAAAGGAAGGCTTTTTCCTTCAAGGAGAAACTTGTCGGCAGGAGCGAGAAGAAGATACTGACCGGGCGGGCGATAAAGATCAGAGAGGTGGCGACCAGCAGTCCCGTGGTAATGATCGGTGGAATCTCTGAAGGAAAAACCAGCAAGCCCAGCGTCAAAAACATGGTGATCTGCATCAACCATGCGGCGCCATCATGAAAGCGGATGACGCTGCGTCGGTGGATGAAGTCTTGATGCCCCGCCACGATCCCGGTCAGGTAGACCGCGAGAAAGCCGTTCCCATACAGGGTGTTGGTGATGCTGTATGCGAGAAAGACGATCGAAAGAGTGAGGACGGGGTACAATCCTTCGAAACCGAGTTGGATGCGGTTGGCAAGAAAGACCAGCAGCTTGCCGAAAAGAAATCCGAACGCAATGCCTACGATGATCTGCAAAATGAAGGTGCCGAACAAGTCTATGACCTGTGCCCCGGGTTTCGTGAGCAGTTGGATCATGCCAATGGTTAGAAAAACCGCCATCGGATCGTTGCTGCCCGATTCCAGTTCAAGCAGCGGGCGCAGGTTGCCCTTCAGACCGAGACTCTTGGAACGCAGGATCGAAAAGACCGCTGCAGCATCGGTGGAAGAGACAATGGCGCCAAGCAGCAACCCTTGTAGTAATGTGAATCCCAACAGGTATTGGGCAGTGATCCCCACGACCAATGCCGTGATGAAAACGCCGAGCGTGGAAAGTACCACACCGTACTTTAGAACGGGACGCACATCCTTCCATTGGGTATCCAACCCGCCCGCGAAGAGGATCAAGTTCAAGGCAACGATGCCGATGAATTGTGTCAAGGCTGGGTCGTCGAAATAGATTCCCCCGGGTCCATCCGAGCCAGCCAGCATGCCAATGCCGAGAAACAGCAGCAATGCAGGAATCCCCGAACGGTCGGAGATCTTGCTGATGAGCACGCTGACCAACAGCAAGCTGGCGGAGATGATCAGGATGATCTCAAACGTCATCTGCTTCCTTTTTCATCCGCATGATCAGGTGCCCATTTTCGCGCCGAATGGGCATGGCGAAATCGAAGGCATCGATGCGCGAACAGAGCGTTAGGTCTAATTTTGGGAATTGTGGATGGTCTGGCATGTGTTGAAGCGCATCGCGCGAAGCAATGACGCGGCGGGCAATTTCATTCGCATCCATTTCCTGACCTGTGAACTGTTTCTCCAAATATTCAGCGCAGACGACATCCTCGTCATTGTTCATCCCGCCGGTGATGACGAAGGAAACTTCAGCGGGATCCAATTTCGAGACGCATCTCACCGTTGCCCCTGCAACCACAAGGCTGGTTGCCAGCATGACATCCGCTCTGACCGCGCGCACGGCTCCCTGTGTCCCTGCACCGGTACGCTGGATGAGCGTGATGCCCGTCAGATCGTGTTCGAGGATGCGGGTTGGGGAGTTACCGAAATCGAAGCCTTCAGGCGGGAGTCCGCCTACTTCGCCCATGACTTTGGCGTTTGGAATTTGCGCTTTCAAATCCAATGCTTCTTGAATTCCGCTCACCAGCCGGATTTCCTTCGCGCCGCGCGAGAAGGCGTATGCGGCTGTGGAGAAGGCGCGTAAAACGTCAATGATAAGGACGATGCCGGTTGCTTCATGGCAGGTTTCGAGGGTGAAGCGTTTGAAATTTGTACTCATTGATTTTTATACACCACACATGTCTTTGTTATAAGGTCATACAAAGTCTGATGTTTTTTTGTCATTATAAGGCTGGCGATATTCAACCCTACTAGCAGGTAAACAACACCAAAGCCGATAGATATCAAGGTTGGGTCTACATGCGAATCGAATCTGATTTCCCAAATCAAGGTATGCGACAATTCCCAAGGGATTAATTTCAACACGGTACGCGCAAAGGAGCGTGGAAAACTGACGGGGTCACCATTGTCTCCTGTTGTAATCAACTTGGTTTTTCGTTTTCCCCATGTCCCTTGTTTGGAGGATGATTCAAAAATCGAGAAATATAAGATAATGGGGAATGTCAGGACAAAAAACACGGATAGCTGGGCTTGAATTCGATCTGCGAAAAACTGCTGACTGAATGGAAGCAACCAAAATATTACAGTAATAATTAATATATAGGCGCTGATGAGAACATAGTCCCAAATAAAGGCTCGCAGTCTTTTCCAAAACCCGGAATACATTTAAGATTTTCTCCGTTTTACGAATAGGTGAACATAATCTGAATGGTCTCTTGCGGATGTTCATCCAGCAATTGGTATGCCTTTACCGCATCGTTGAGCGAAAAGCGATGCGTGACCCACTTCTGCGGCTGGATGCGCTTAAGCGCCTGCCATGCCACCTCGAACCGGCGGGACTTATCCCACCGTCCCGATAACTCAGGCGGAATGGTGCTGACCTGCGACGATACGAGTCGGATGCGCGAGCGGTGGAACGCACCGCCAAGGTCGATCTCGGCGCGTTTTTGCCCATACCACGATCCGATGACGATCCGTCCGCTGAAGGCGGTGTGTTCGATGGCAGTGTTCAAGGCGGTGGGTGAGCCGGTGAGTTCGAACACCAGGTCGAAGGTCGAAGGTTGAAGGTCGTTGGGGGCAATACTTTTGACGTTCGACTTTTGATTTTCGATGTCGAGCGCATTCCTGCGCCGTTCGATCGAATCCACCACTGTTAAATTCTCGAGCGGAAATTCGTTTAGCAAGGACGCCGTTAATAAGCCTATCACACCCTGCCCCAAAACCAAAACCCGCTCGCCAAGAATTGGAGCGCCGTCTTGAACCAGGTTCACAGCCGTTTCCATGTTTGGGAGGAAGCAGGCGTTTTCGGGCGATACGGACTGGGGAATGGGATACAGGAAATCGGTCTTTGAGAAAAAGTGAGACGTATGTGGTTGGAAGGAAAAGACCAGACGGTTTTTCCATTCCCTGCCCACCTTTTTTCCAATTTCTTTCACACGTCCCACGCACGCATACCCGTATGCCAGCGGATAGTTCAACTCGCTGCTCACTTCGTCATGTGCATCCTTTAAGTGCGGGAATTGACCGCGATAGACCAGCATCTCTGTCCCGGCGCTGATGGCGGAGCAAACCGTTTCCACTAGCACCTCATCCTCTTTCAAATCAGGGAGCGGCGTCTCGCGGAGATCGATCTGTTTTGGAGCGGTAAAGAACAAGGTTCTGGCAGTGGTCATGAACGAAGTTTAACATAAAAGGCGACAGTCACTTTCGCGACCATCGCCTTGGATTTCACTCAAAAAATCCCAAACCGAAACAAATCACTTCTGATCGGGTCGGGGCGTATACCCTGGTACATCGCGCCGGAATTCATAATGTTTGATGATGGACTCGATCAATTTTTTTTGCGATGCGGTCACATCTTTGAACTCAAAACCGACGTTGAAATACTGTGGGCTTAGGTCCTGTTCACACCATGCCACCCGCGCCGCCAGACTCATTCGCACGGCTTTGACATCCGGCAATTCTGGAATTTCGATTCCCAGGGTGATCTCAAGGTCGGGCTTCATCCGCTTTTCCGTGATGATCATGGCACCCTGCAAGCTAAGATCTCCAAGATACCCGATCAAGAACCCGCCATACAGGTCATAGACCTGTGTGTATGCCACCAGATTTTTTCGTTCCTGTTTACGACGTTCCCTCATGATGCCTCTTTTTAGATGGCATAAGTTTAAGGGCAGTTACTTCAAGATAGCATTGCCGTTTTATGGTAAAAATGCGCCCATGCGCTGGATTTATCTTTCCCCCCATCTTGATGACGCCGCCCTCTCCGCCGGCGGTTGGATCTACGACCAGGTTCAAACGGGCAACCCCGTTGAAATCTGGACCTTTATGTGCGGGTTTCCGACCACCACCGAACTTTCACCCTTTGCCCAGGTCTTCCACTTGAATTGGGGCATCCCCGCAGCCGCCGATGTCGTCCGCAGCCGCAGAGTAGAGGAGGAACGCGCGGCGAAGGTTATGGGCGCGAACACCCAATATTTCGACTTTCTGGACTGCATCTACCGTCAGAACGAAAAAGGGGAGTGGCTGTACCACGGGATTTTTGTGGACCCGCACCCTGAAGAAGTGGATCTGCCCGCCCGCATGGCTGCTGCCATCTCCGCCCGCCTCAAACCAGACGATGAACTGGTCTGCCAATTTGGGGTGGGTCTACACGTAGACCATATCCTGGTCCGCCGCGCGGCGGAATTGCTCGGGCGACCCCTGCATTATGTGGCGGATATCCCGTACCTGTTCAACACCCCGGAACACCTCCCTCCGCACACGGCTGGGATGAAGGAAAAGGTCGAAACGGTCAGCGAAGCAGGCATCAGGTCATGGGTGGAAGCGGTGGAACAGTACGAATCGCAAATTTCCAGCCTGTTCGATGGGGTCGAACAGATGCGCGAGAAAATCCGGACATATTGCTCCGAAAACGGCGGAATCCGCTTTTGGATGCGCGCCTAGGCGGATTTCTGCAATACTTTTGGGTCTTGAAACCCGTTCTGAATCATGATATAGTATGCGCGTTTTCCGGACGATACCACCGGAAATTTTTCGTCATTGCATCTCGGTAAGGGATGCAAAATTCTATTTAGCAGGAAAATAACATGCCCACCAACTTCCTTACCAAAGAGGGTTTTGAAAAGCTGCAAGATGAACTCGACCACCTGCGCACCACCAAGCGCCAGGAAGTCGCCGCACGCCTGCATGAAGCAATGGAGGGCGGGGAGCTCATCGAGAACGCCGAATACGAAGCCGCCAAGAACGAGCAGGCTTTCGTGGAAGGGCGTATTCAGGAATTGGAACTTCTGCTTGCCACCGCGCAAATCATCGAAGAGAACGGCAAATCCAGGAAGGCTGATTCGATCCAGGTTGGGTCGAAAGTCACCATCAAGGAAGGCAACTACGACCCTGAGACATTTGTGATCGTGGGGGCGGCGGAAGCCAACCCTCGTGAAGGGAAGATCTCCAACGAGTCACCCATTGGCAAAGCCATTCTAGGTCACAAAACCGGTGAAGTGGTGAAGGTGGAAACTCCCGGGGGCACCTACAACGTCAAGATCATCAAGATCGGTTAGCATAGGACGCGAAACCTGCCCCGCGTCCAATTTGTATTGGAAGCGGGGCTTTTTTATTTTTAGACCAACTTTTCTTTCTTCTTCCATTTTTCTCCAAAATATTAAAGAAGAAAGCCTGCCCTGAGCGTTGGCGAAGGGATGAAAGAAGAATATCAACATGGCAGAATACAACTCCATCGAAAAAATCCGTTTGCAAAAAGTGGAGGAACTCCGCGCCGAAGGTGTGGAGCCGTATCCCACACGCGCCAAACGAACACATACCAGTACACAGGCGATTGCCGAATTTGAAAAAGATGAAACTAGCGAAGTAAAAGTAACACTTGCTGGTCGCATCCGCTCGATGCGCCCCAAAGGCAAGCTGACCTTCGCGCATATCGAAGACGGATATGGCAAGATCCAATTGTTTTTCCGCGTCAACGAAGTGGGGGAGGATCGCCTCGCCTTCTTCAACAAAATGTTCGACCTCGGCGATTTCATCGAAGCGACGGGCGTGATGATGCGCACCAAAGCCGGGGAAGTTTCGCTTCACGTCCACGACTTCAACCTGCTCGCCAAATCCATCACGCCGCTTCCTGCCGACAAGGATGTGACCCAGGAAGACGGCTCGGTCGTCCGCTATGCGTCGCTGGACGACCCGGAACTCCGCGCCCGTCAACGCTATGCGGATCTGGCGGCGAATCCCGAAGTCCGAGAGACGTTCCGCAAACGCGCCAAGGTTGTCAAATCTCTGCGCGATTTTCTGGATGGACATGATTTCCTCGAAGTGGAGACGCCCATCCTCCAGCCTTTGTATGGCGGTGCTGCGGCGCGTCCGTTCACCACGCATCACAACGAACTCGACCAGGATATGTATTTGCGTATCTCTTTCGAGTTGTATCTCAAACGTTTGCTGGTCGGCAATCTGGAACGGGTCTACGAGATCGGGCGTGACTTCCGCAATGAGGGCGTGTCGTTCAAGCACAACCCCGAATTCACGCAATTGGAATTCTATTGGGCATACGCCGACTATTTACAGGTGATGGAACTTACCGAGCAGATGGTGTCATATGCTGCCGAGCAGGTGACCGGCTCGACCAGAGTTACATTCGGCAAGTATGAATTGGAATTCAAGCCGCCGTGGCGGAGGCTTGAAATGCGCGCGGGCATCCTTGAAACCAGCGGCATTGACATTGCCGATCACACCACGGCTGAGGCATTGCTCAAAGCGATTAACGAGAAACTGCCCAAGGCGGCGCCTGACCCGAAGTCCACTCGCGGCAAGTTGATCGATTTCCTCGTCGGCGAATATCTCGAACCGACACTCATCCAGCCGACATTCCTCTACAACTACCCGCGCGATATTTCGCCGCTGGCAAAATCCATGCCCGGTGACCCGCTCACGGTGGAACGCTTCGAAGGCTATGTGGCAGGCTTTGAACTGTGCAATGCCTTCACCGAGTTGAACGATCCGCTCGATCAGGAGCAGCGCTTCATCGAGATGGGACGCGATTACGAAGCCGATGATGAAGAGCAGCATCCGCTCGATGAGGATTATTTGCGCGCCATGCGTTACGGCATGCCGCCCAACGGCGGTTTCGGCATGGGTGTGGACAGGCTCACCATGCTGCTAACGAACAAGCACTCGATTCGTGAAGTGCTTTTATTCCCGGCGTTGCGAAAAGAAGAGTAGATCAAGGTTAGACCGCCGACGACAGACGGCGGTCTTTTTTACACCGATGGCGGGGATATTGTCTTAGCCGGGTTTGTAGAAAAATGACCGTGGACGATTGTCGATGGTCAATCGTCCACGGTCTATTGTCAATCGTCTAATTTCCCAAACCCAGTTACAATCGGGCGAAACCCACTTCCATAGGTGACCTGATGAACTTCTCCACCGAACGTGATTTCGCCCTTCAACTCGATAAACAAGATAAACTCGCCTCTTTCAAAGAGGCGTTTGTCATTTCCGACCCAAGCTTGGTCTACTTCGATGGTAACTCGCTTGGCATGATGCCCAAAGCCGCACAGGAAAAATCGCGCCAAATTGTGGATGAGCAATGGGGCAAAGACCTCATCCGCGGCTGGAACAAAGGCTGGTGGGACGCTCCCTCGCGGGTGGGGGATAAGATCGGTCAACTCATCGGCGCGGCGGCGGGACAAACTCTCGTTGGCGATACCGTCTCGGTCAACCTCTTCAAGCTCGCCACCTCTGCACTCACACTGCAACCCAACAAGACCCGCATCATCACCGATACTTTCAACTTTCCCTCCGACCTTTACATTTTGCAGGGCATCAATCAAACGCTCGGCAATCGCCATGAGATCATCCGCATCGGCGCCAGCGACAACGACATCACACCCGACCTCGCCGCACTCGAAGCCGCCATCAACGAGAATACTGCGCTCGTCACTCTCTCTCATGTCGTTTTCAAAAGCGGCTACATGTACGACATGAAACGCATCACCGAACTCGCCCACAAAAAAGGCGCGCTCGTCCTGTGGGATTTATCTCACTCCGTCGGCTCCGTCCCCGTCCACCTCGACTACTGCAACGCAGACTTCGCCATTGGCTGCACCTACAAATATCTCAACGGTGGTCCCGGCGCGCCGGCGTTTTTATACGTCAACAAAAATATTCAAGAAAAACTTTCCTCACCCATCTGGGGCTGGTGGGGTCAAAAAAATCCCTTCGACTTCGACCTCGATTACACCCCCGCCCCCGGCGCTCAACGCTTCCTCGTCGGCACGCAACCGATGATTTCTTTATTAACGATGGAAGCCGCCCTCGAACCGCTTCACCAAGCAGGCATGGATGCGCTCCGCGAAAAATCCATTTTGATGACAGATTACGCCTCTTTCATAACCGAAAGTTGGCTCGCCCCCTTCGGCTTTTCTCTCGGCTCTCCGCTTGATTCTGCCAAGCGCGGATCGCATATCTCCATCCGCCACCCCGAAGGTTACCGCATCAATCGCGCGCTCATCGAAGAAATGAACCTCATCCCTGACTTCCGCGCGCCTGATAATCTGCGCCTTGGCTTCGCACCGCTCTATCTTTCTTTCGCCGATGTGTGGGAAGGCTTTGATAGAATCCGCAGAGTAATGGAAGAGAAGCGTTACGAGAAGTATCCGCTGCAAAAGTTGACAGTAACCTAAAGAGGAATCATGGAACACAAACCCGATACCATCAAAGTTTCTGCATCTCATAAGGAAGAAATATTCGCCACTCACGCGGATTTGCACGTAGTTGTGAAAGGCTCGTCGCTGATTAGCGGGAATGAGGCGATGAAAAAAGCCAGGGAAGTGAATCAACTGCTCGAAGCGCTGAGTCAGGTCCAGGTCAAGGAAGAGGCGGTGACGCTTCAAGGCGTGAATGTATCCACATCCAGCGGCGCGGTGTTGAAATCATCCACGGCATCTTATCGTTTGAAAATCCGCTGTGATGATCTGTCTAAGTTTGCGGAAATCTTGGATGTGATCGCATCACAGAAGAATGCCGCGCTAACGCGAACAGAATGGACATACGATGACGATGCAACGCGTGAGGCGTTGTTGCTAACCACCTTGGAGAAAGCCAAAAGCAAAGCCGCCAAGGTCGCGCAGGTAATGGGGGTGAAGTTGTTGGGCGTGTACGACTTGATCGAAAATGTATATGATGAAGAAGCGGCAATGCCGTTTCAGCCACAGATGAAAGCGGCATTTCGGTCTGCACCTGTCGAAGAGCCCAGCCTCGGCATGGATGTGCAGCATACCAAGATCATCCATGTGAATGTGGATATTTGGTATCGCGTGTCGGAATTTTAGACTAGCACGAATGTTCTAGTAGTGATAGAATCTCTCCCTTGTCAGGAGAGATTTTTCAATATGTCCCCTACGATCCATGTTCAACAATTGAGTAAAACGTATAAAGTACCAGAGCGCGAAGGTGGGTTTAGCGCGGCAGTCCGTGGTTTTTTCAAACGCAAGTACAAGGAGGTCAAGGCGGTTCAACGAGTGGATTTCAAGATCGAGCAGGGAGAGATCGTGGGCTTTCTCGGTCCGAATGGCGCGGGCAAGACCACCACGCTCAAAATGCTTTCTGGTTTGCTGCATCCCAGTAACGGAAATGCCAGCGTATTGGGTTTTACGCCGTGGGAGCTCAAGCCCGACTATCTGCGTTCGATGACATTGGTAATGGGGCAGCGCAACCGCCTTTCGTGGGATATTCCTGCGGCGGATTCGTTCCTGTTGCATCAAGCCATTTACCGCATCCCCGATAATGAATACAAGCAGACATACAAAGAATTAGACGAGCTGCTTGAACTTGAGCCGTTGATGAAAAAACCGGTTCGTAACTTGTCTTTGGGCGAGCGCATGAAATGTGAGATCGCGGCGGGACTGTTGCACCGCCCCAAGGTTTTGTTTTTGGATGAACCCACCATCGGCTTGGACATTACAGGTCAGGCGCGCATCCGCGAATTTTTACGCGAGTACAACAAGCGCACCGGCGCGACCATTTTGCTGACCAGTCACTACATGGCAGATGTCACCGCACTGTGCGAGCGCATCATCATTATTCACCACGGTCAGTTGAAATATGACGGTGGTATCAGTGACCTCTCGAAGAAGATCGCGCCATTCAAGTTGATTGGCGTGATGCTGGCGGAATCCAATTCGCATGACCTCAGCAAGTATGGTGAACTAGTTCAAAACGAAGAGGATTGGGAAAAGCAGTACATTCAGGTAAAAGCGGAGGATGTGACCCGCGTCACTTCCCGGCTTTTGGCGGATTTGCCCATCCATGACATCACCATCGCCGACCCGCCCATTGAAGATGTCATCGAGCAGGCGTTTAATTCGTAGGGGCGACCCTTCATTGTTTATCGAGGAGTGCTGCCGATATGGGCGGGTCGCCCCTACGATGAATGGAGAATCATATGTTCCTTATCTTCAAACGACTCTGGCAGGTCAACTGGGCGGAGCAGTGGCAATACCGCGCCAACCTGCTCATGTACCTGTTGTACTGGCTGGTTTCCCCTATCATCTATCTCGCTGTGTGGACGAGCATTGCCGGCGTCAAAGGCGAGGTCAATGGTTTCACTGCCAATGACTTCGTGACCTATTACATGGTCCTTCTCATCTGCGACCAGATCACCAGCAACATCATCATTCACACCTTTGCCTACAAAATTCAAGATGGTTCGCTTTCTGGCGAACTGGTCAAGCCGATTCACCCCATGCTGACAAATGCACTCGTCAACAACATCGCCTTCAAAATGCTGACCATCATGGGCTTGATCCCCATCTGGATCATTTTGTTCTTTCTTTTCAAACCCGATTTCAGTGGAGTGACTCTTTCCGGCGTTTTGCTTTCCATCCCTGCCATGGTCCTGGGCTTCGTCATCGGTTACCTGCTCTCCGCCGCCATCACCTCACTCGCTTTCTGGACAACACGCGTGTACTCCATCCACGAGTTTTATTTCGCGATCATCCTGTTGTTCTCCGGTCAGTTCGTGCCGCTGCCGCTCATGCCGAAGGTCATTCAGGATATTGCCCAGTTCCTGCCGTTCCAACTTTTCATGTACTACCCCATCCAATTGATCCTGGGCAGACTTTCCGCCGAACAAATCATTCAAGGATATATCATGGCGGGTGTGTGGCTGGTGATCTCGATCCTCTTCTTCAATTGGGTCTGGCGCGAAGGCGTAAAACGCTTTTCTGCCGTGGGAGCGTAAGATGCAAACCCTCAAATTGCTTTCGGCATTTTTCAAAATGAACGTGCAAATGTCACTGGCATATCGCGCCGATACGGTCGTCAACATTCTGCTTAACCTCATGTGGCTCGGCTGGGAACTGCTCTCGCTCAATATCATCTTCAGCAACACCGAAACGCTTGGCGGTTGGGGCTTGGGCGAACTCATCGCACTGCTGGGCGTCTTCCGTCTCGTCAACACCCTGATGATCGCGCTGATCTGGCCCAACACCGAAAAATTCAACCAATCCATCCGTGACGGCTCGATGGACTACACCATCCTCCAGCCGGTCAACAGCATGTTCCTCGTCACATTCTCGCGCATTACTGTCTGGAGATTTTGGGATTTGATTCTCGCTGTGGTACTGATCGTGGTTGGTGTGAATATGTCTACTGCTACGACCACCCCGCTTCAAATCCTGACCTTTATCCTGCTCGCCATCACAGGCATGATCATCATCTACAGCCTTTGGATCGTCCTCATTGCGCTCACCTTCTGGTTCGTCAAATTCGACAACAACGTTACCATCCTGCAAGCCCTGCTCGATGCGGGACGGTATCCCGCCACGGTTTACCCGGTCTGGCTGCGGATCATTGTCACCTTCATCATTCCCATCGCAGTTGCAACGACGATTCCGCTGCAAGCCTTGCGCGGCGAATTGGAAATGACGCAAATCCTGACCTTTATCCTTGTCAGCATCGTCAGCTTTTTCCTCGCTTCCAGAATTTGGAGAGCCGGTTTGAAACAATATAGCGGCGCGAGCAGTTAAACAAAAAGACCGCGAGAGTACTCTCGCGGTCTTTTTGTTTGATTATTTCTTTGCCAAAATGATGATGGATGCGCCGTCTTCAGAGATCAGAGTCAACTGATTTCCGCTGATGGAAAAATTCAAGGTCTTATCTGAAAGGATGGCGAGCACTGCGCTTTCCTGATCAGATGTCCCTTCGCAGAACATCAGTGTGGAAAAGATTCCTGAAAACGTAACCTGTTCACCATTGACCTTGTACTCACCGCCGAAGGTATTGCACCCCACCGTGCCGCCAACTTCACCATCCGTGCCGAAGTTGATGGATGTTTCCACATCTGGCAGGGCAGGGGTAGGGGCGGCAGAAGCGCCATACGAAACCAGGGTCCATTCACCTTCTGGGGAGATTGATCCGCCCGAACAAGCGGATAATAGAAGCGCCAAAAGTATGATCAAAAAGAAAGTCGTTTGTTTCATGTTGTTCTCCATTTTAATTGTGTCTCTTCGTAAAACGATAAACAGTCAAAAAAGTTCCCGAATCAAAAAAGCCAGAGTATCTCGCCTCTGGCTTTTTGCTATCATACAGTCTGGTTGAATTTGGATCGGCTGTATAGTGTGATTCCCGCGGAAGCGGAGACGTTAAGCGACTCGACCCGGTCACTGATGGGGATGCGCGCTTTTATCGTAGCCGCGTTCTCTATTTCAGGAGAACAGCCTTCTTTCTCGCTGCCAAATGCGATAAACATGCGACTGGGAATGGATGCAAGGTCGTCAATGGTTTTTTCCGCTTGCATGTCCATGACCAGCAGGGTTTCATTATTTTTTCGGCAATATTCCAAAAAGTCTGGGGTGGACGCGGTGATCATCGGCAGCGAAAAGAGATAGCCCCGGCTGGCGCGGATCAGGCGGCGGTCGTATAAGTCGATGGGGTCCATGTTCAGCAGAATGATGCCGCCGATACCCAGCGCGAGCGATGTGCGGGTGATGTTGCCGATATTTCCTGAAATGCTCAAGTCTTCCAACACGACAAGGTCCTTCTTGACATCCTTCAACGCCTCCAAGGCGATGGGTTTGGGTGTTTGCGCAATGGCGAAGATTCGCGAGATTTTATCGTTCTCGAAAAGTTTCTTGGTCGTCCGTTTTGCCACTTCATGGATGGTGGCTCCGGCAGTGAGTTTTTGGCGCAGGGGCTCTGAGATGGTCTCTTCACCTGCGTAATAGACCGAGTCAATTTCGATACCGGCTTCAAGCGCTTGTAAAATATTTTCCTCATCGTCGATGAGGATCTGACCCAGTTCGCGGCGACCATCGCGGTGAAGCAGCTTGCGGATGGGACCGGCGAGCGGGTGGTTGAGCGAGTCAATGAAAAAGGGATTATTGGCTGATTGTTCGTCCATGCGGTCATGATAACGCCGCAGCGGTGCGGGGTCAAGCATACAGTACAATTGAACGATGCAGATCGTATATTCAGACCCGCACATTCTTGTCGTCAACAAACCTGCAGATTTATCCGTGCTGCCCGAAGGTTGGGATAAATCTGCGCCGTATCTGGTGCAGAAGTTGGAGGAACGTTATGCGAAAGTCTGGGTGGTACACCGCATCGACAAGGTCACGAGCGGCATCATCGTTTTTGCATTGACCGCCGAGGCGCATCGTTCGTTGAACATCCAGTTCGAGAAACATGAGGTGGAGAAAACCTATCATGCGCTGGTCAATGAGGTGCCGAGGTGGGAAGAAAAGGTGACGAAGTTCCCGCTGCGTGTGAACGTGGGGCATAAACATCGTACGGTGGTGGATAATCGCAGCGGACTCCGCTCAGAGACGAGATTCAAGATTCTGGAACGCTACCAAGCTTCGGCGTTGGTCGAAGCGTGTCCGATGACGGGCAGAACCCACCAGATCCGGGTCCACGCTTATGCGTTGGGACATCCTTTGTTGGGAGATATCCTCTACAGCGCCCCGGAGACGGACGTGATCTCCCGCCCGGCGTTGCACGCATTTTCCCTGACATTAACCCATCCTGAGACGGGTAAGAGAGCGACGTTTCAAGCGGACTATCCTAGTGACTTTCAGACGGCTGTGGGCTTGCTGAGAGGCAATTAAGCAATTGGAAATTATGGTATATTTTTAAGGAAGGAGCGATGCCATGAATGAGCGAATCCTAATCATTGAAGACGATCAGGCGATCCTGAAACTTTTGCAGCGCGGTTTGGCTTATGAAGGCTATACGGTGGACAGCGCCACCGATGGGCGGATGGGCTTGATCGCGGCGCGCGATCATACTCCCGACCTTGTCATTTTGGACTGGATGCTCCCCGGCATGGATGGTTTGGAAGTCTGCCATCGGCTGCGGCAGGGTGGTTCGATCCCAATTTTGATGTTGACCGCCAAGGATACCGTGCAGGACCGCATTCAAGGATTGGATGCGGGCGCGGACGACTACATGGTCAAGCCGTTCAATCTGGACGAGTTGCTTGCGCGTGTGCGCGCGCTTCTGCGCCGGACCCAACCGGAGCGGATCCCCGTCCTGAAATTTGCCGACCTTTCGCTGGATACGGGTTCGCGTCAGGCGACGCGCGGCAACCGCACCGTGGCATTGACTGCCAAGGAATACGAGTTGCTGGAGTTGTTCCTGCGTCATCCCAAGCAGGTGCTGACCCGTGAAGTCATTTTTGACCGGGTTTGGGGCTATGACTTTGGCGGCGAGAGCAATGTACTGGAAGTGTACATCCGTTATCTGCGCCAGAAATTGGAGACCGACGGTGAGATGCGGCTCATCCATACGGTGCGCGGGGTGGGGTACGTGCTCAGGGAAAATCCATAACATGATTGCGGCAGGTGACTGCCGCTTTTTTTATAAGAAGCAATTCTCACGCTGTCTTAAACTCCAGCGGTTAAACTACTGACCATGTCTTTGCGCCTGCGCCTTACATTGCTTTATACGACGTTCATTGGCGGGATTCTGCTGATCTTCGGCGCGGCGGTGTATGTGCTCATCAACGTCATCCTGCTCAACCAGGTGGATACCATGCTGGCGAGCGTATCGCGTGAGATATTCCGTGCCACCACGGTCAGCCCAATGGGCGAGCTGCGACTGATCAGTCTGCCGCAATTGGACATGACCGCCAGCGCCTATGTGCAGGTTTGGAGTCGCGATGGCGAATTGGTATCCGCTTCGCCGAGCATTGGCGCATTGACCAAACCGCTTGACCCGATTGCGCTCAACTCTGGGCTGACGCTGTATCAGGATTCCTACCTTGAAGGTGCGCATTTGCGGGTCTTGAATGTCCCGTTGATGCTGGGGGAACGCAACGTGGGTACATTGCAGGTTGGCGCGAGTCTATCTGTTGTGGATGCCACGCGCGGCAATTTGCTTTCCACCATGATCGTCATTGCTGTCATTGCTGTGATGATGGCAGGACTCGGATCGTGGCTGGTGCTGGGACGCGCACTTTTCCCCCTGGAATCGATCACTGAAACCGTGGATCAGATCAACCGTGCTGACGATCTGTCTCGCCGTATTCCGCATCAAGAGCAATCGCAGGATGAGATCGGGGACCTGGTGGTCTCTTTCAACCAGACGCTCGAACGCCTTGAATCGCTTTTCACGTCGCAGCAGCGCTTCCTTGCGGATGTGAGCCATGAACTGCGCACGCCGCTGACGGTCATCAAAGGCAACGTGGACTTGATGCGCCGCATCAAGGAAGCGGATGAGGAATCCCTGACCAGTATCGACCAGGAAGCGGGCAGGCTTTCACGTTTGGTGGGCGGGTTGCTCATGCTTGCACAGGCAGATTCGGGTAAACTGGCACTCAATTTTGCGCCGGTGGAACTCGACCTGCTGTTGACCGAAGTGTTTACCGAAATGCGTGTGTTGGCACGAAACCGTGTGCAGGTGCATTTGAATGAAATCGATCAGGTCATTGTCAATGGAGACCGCGACCGCCTGAAACAGGTACTATTGAACCTGGTTTCGAACGCAGTTCAGTACACACCAACAGGTGGGGAAGTATTCCTCAGCCTGAACAAACTTGGGGAGCAGGGACGCATCATCGTCCGCGACACGGGACCGGGCATCCCCGCCGAGGATTTACCGCACATCTTCGAGCGTTTTTATCGCGCCGAAAAATCGCGCACGCGCTCCAAGGCGGGCGGCTTCGGGCTGGGACTTTCCATCGCAAAATGGATCGTCGAACACCACGGCGGGCAGATCAAGGTTGAGTCGAAAGAGGGCAGCGGTACGACCTTCGTGATCTGGTTGAATGTGTTGAAATAAGCGGGGATTTACGGCAAGCCGAGACGCTGATGCGCCTGACGGCATAGACTGACACCATACTTGCTATACCATTCGTTCAAAGCGCTGCTGGATGAAACCCCGCTGATCGCATCGCTATAGATGGGCGCACCATATTGCACATACCGCTTCGTCTGCGCAGACCATGTCCATTCGCCGCGTTGGATGACGCTGATGCCGCCGTTGTAGCCTGCCATCGCGAGACGGGCATCTCCGTTCGCTGCGTCAAGCGAGCGGACAAGGTAGGCAAGTCCGCGGGCGGCGTTGGTTTCAGGGTTGTAGGGGCTGTCGCTGGTGTGGAAGTGAAACGGCATGACCTGAAACAGCCCCATTGCCCCGGCGCTGGAGGTGGCGCGCGGGTCTCCGCAGGATTCGATCTGCATGATGGTGGCGACCAGGTTCGGGTCCAGGTTTGAAGCGGACGCCCACCTCACGATAGAATCTGCCCAGTAGAGCACTTCTTCTCTGAAGATGGGGGAAAGACTTTTAGGGGCGGCATCGGGCGTCTCATCCAATTGAAAAGGCGCAGCATATGGGATCGGTTCGGTTTTCCAGGCGAGAGTGGCAAGCAGCAGGCTGACGGTAATAACGGCGAGCGGGACGATCATAAAGCCGGACAAACAGCCGCTCCCGGTGTATTCCTGGGGAGCGGCTTGGGTGTCGTGCCAGTAAGTTTTTTTGGAGCGAGCGCGGGGCATACGGTTTCTTCTCTTTTCTGGGTCTAAAGGACCCGGGCTCGAAATGAGTTATTGGGTTGTAGGGCAGGGCTGATTCCTGCGTGGGTCGATCAGGCGTCGTATCGGCGACCTTCTCCATCGGAAGTGCGAGCATCGTAAGAGACGGGATGGTAGGTCGGTTCAGGCGGGATGAAGGAACTTTGCTGCGACTGCACAGGCTTGGGCGCCGGGCGGAAGTTGTTGGATGGTGTTGGCGCATTGACGGGGCGGTTGATCTGCGAAGCCGAGCGCAACACGGGCTGATTGGATGGTTGGTTGTATTGCGTCGGGCGTGGAGCCTGATAGGTGGACTGTCGCGGTTGCGGGTTGTTGTACTGTTGCCGTGGTTGGTATTGATTGACCTGCGCGGTGGTGAACATGCGGTCTCCGGCAAGGGAGAAGGTCCCGATGATCAGCAGGCGCACAAGCCAGACCATGGCGGCGACGAAGATCGGTACAGCCTGATTGAGGGTGGCGGAACTGACGGAGCCAGCTCCCTGAATGCCGCCATTTTGTGCGATGGCGACCGAAACACCCCACCAGGTGAGTGTGGCGTTGAATCCAGCCGCCAGCAGCCATGCACCGAAGAGGTAATAGACTTCGGCGGGTTCGTCGCGTCCCTGTTCAGGGGTGAAGATGCGGGCGATTCCCGCAAAGTCGATGCCGCAGAAGGCAATGGCAAGCACGGTGGACCACTTCATGCCAGCGAAGGTCAGGTCGCCAAGCATGTCGTGCAGGGCGTATTGCGTGGTGCTGAAGTTGAAGATTTCGAACGCCAGCAGGGCGCCGACGATCATCATGCCCCAGGCGGCACCCCGGTTGACTTGCCGATTGTGGACGATGCCATTCCACAGGCGCTTCAATCCATCTCCGAGTGGGTTAGGACGGTATGTACTCATTTCGACCTCCTTGTCGATTGATATAGAACGAGTGTTCTAAAAGGTTGTTTGGATTTTAGAACAAATGTACTAACGTGTCAAGAGGAAAATAAGAGAAATTCGTCCATTCTGCAGTGTGGAATCCTTGAACGTTTTTTCCTCCCACAGTGGGATCGTTGAAATGGATTTTCGCCCTATAATGGTGAGAACCAACCTGTAGGAGAGCGTATGCTGCCTCAAATGCAAAAGTATCCCAAATTAGACCCAGCCGAGGTACGCGTCCTTGGCGCGCGAAAAGAAGCAGGCTACGAAAAGAAGCTGCTCGTATTTCAAACCCCATTTGGGTATCGCCGCATGGCGGAGTTGTTCACGCCAGAGGGGGAGGGACCGCATCCGCTGATTCTCTTCATCCACTGGTACGAGCCCGAGGCGCGCGATTCAAATCGCAGTCAGTTCGTGGAAGAGGCGGTTGAGATGACAAAGGCAGGCGCGATCTGTCTCACCGTCGAAACGCTTTGGTCAGACCCGGATTTTTTCCTCAAACGAACCCAAGCCGACGACATGCAAAACTCGCTGGAAGAAGTCGTCAACCAGCGCCGCTTCATGGATTTTCTCGCTTCGCAACCGAACGCGGGCTTGACTCGCTTCGCCCTTGTCGGTCACGACTTCGGCGGGATGTATGGCTTGCTTGCTGGCAGTTTGGACAAACGCCCAACCCATTACGTGGTCATGGCGGCTACGCCTCGCTTCCCAGACTGGTACCTGTATCTGCCCAAGTTGGAGGGTGCGGCGCGAGAAGCCTTTCTCTCCGAAATGTCACCCATTGACCCGATCACGCACATCCCGAATCTATCTCCCGTGCCGATCCTCTTCCAATTCGGTGACAATGATCCCCACGTCCCGCTCGAGCGCGCGGACGAGTTCTTCTCCGCCGCAAAAGAACCGAAAGAAAAGAAGGTTTATCAATCCGGGCATGGACTGAATGAAGAGTCCACGAAAGATAGAAAGATTTGGTTGAAAGAGAAGTTGTTCGTCAAATAGATGAATGAACATGATGAAATCTCTCATTTGACGAATTTCACACCTCCCCGTTACACTTGGTCAACTCTATGACCTTGCCTTTTGAAATGGGCAAGCCGCGAAACCGGAGACCCCATGTTCTTCTCAACCACTCCGCGCCCCGAGAGTCTGCGGGCGATATCGGATGTGAAGTTGACCCCTTTTTGGCTGGATGACCCCGCCAAACCAGAACCAATCCCACCTCTCACAACCCAGATCAAGACCGACCTCGCCATCATCGGCGGCGGCTACACCGGTCTATGGACGGCGCTGCAAGCCAAGCAAGCCGACCCCAGCCGCGATGTTGTCCTGCTCGAAGCGGGGGAGGTCGCCATCGGCGCCAGCGGACGGAACGGCGGTTTCTGTGCCGCGTCGCTGACACATGGCTTTTCCAATGGCAAGAGCCGCTGGGAAAAAGAACTTGCCACGTTGATAAAACTCGGCGAACAAAATCTCGACGGCATCGAAGCCACCATCAAAGAATTCAATATCGAATGTGACTTCATCCGTTCGGGCGAGTTGCACATCGCCACTGAAGACTATCAAGTGGATGAACTGCGCGAAGGCGTAGAAGAAGCGCGGCGATACGGAAGCCGCGTAACGTTTCTCTCGCAAGATGAAATCCGCGCGCGCGTGCATTCGCCTTCGTATCTCGCCGCTGTGCATGAGCCGGGCTGTGCCATGCTCAACCCCGCGCGTCTCGCGTGGGGTTTGAAGAAGGCATGCCTTCAGCTTGGAGTCAAAATTTTTGAGGGCACCCCGGTCACGGCGTTGGAAGAGAAGCGCGAGTCGCTTATTCTCAAAACACCGCACGGTCAAGTTGAAGCGCGGCGCGTGGCGCTTGCCACCAACGCCTTCCCGCCGTTGCTCAAACATCTCAATCTTTTTGTCGTGCCGGTCTACGATTATGTGCTGATGACCGAGCCGCTTTCCAAGTCGCAACGCGACTCGATTGGCTGGCACGGGCGTGAAGGCTTGGCAGATGACGGCAATCAATTCCACTACTATCACATCACACCGGAGGGGCGGATTTTATTTGGCGGATACGACGCCATCTATTATCGGAATAATGGAGTTGCTCCACACCTCGAAAACCGCCCCGCCTCTTTCGGACTTTTAGCGGAGCACTTCTTCCAAACCTTCCCTACGCTGACGGGTCTGCGCTTCACCCATGCCTGGGGCGGCGTGATCGACACCTGTTCACGCTACACCGCGTTTTGGGGAAAAGCGTATGGCGGCAAGTTGACGTATGCCATGGGCTACACGGGACTCGGTGTCGGTGCATCTCGTTTTGGAGCCGCCGTGATGTTGGATTTGTTGGATGGGAAAAAGACGGAACGCACCGAATTGCAAATGGTGAAATCGAAGCCATTCCCATTCCCGCCAGAGCCGTTCCGCTCGCCGATCATCAACTTTACAAGATGGTCGCTCGATCAGGCAGATCGAAATCAGGGAAAGAGAAATCTTTGGTTGAAGACGTTGGATGCGCTGGGATTAGGGTTTGATTCGTGATTAAAAAGTGACGGTCACTTTCAAGGTGACCGTCACTTTGTTTTTCTTACTTCTTCACCGGTTTGGACATTTCGTCCACGACCGCGTTGTAAAGCGTTTCGGCTTTCAACTCGCTGAGCGAGAAGCAGGGCGCTTCGAGGTGATCCGCTAATTGCTGAGCAAGTCCCTGATCGAAGGCGGCGTGTTCCATGTTGATGACCACCGAGCGGATCTTCTCCATGGCGATCATTTCGGCGAATTTGAAGCCTTCTTCCTGCGGCGGCAATGTACCGAGCGAGACGTTTCCCGCGCCATCGGTCAAGACAATGAGCAGAGGTTCCACATCCGGGTGGATGTGTTTCTCATGGGTGAGCACATCGTGCGCCATGAAGAGACCCGCTGAAAGCGGCGTCTTGCCGCCGACGGGAATATCCATGAGCGCGCGTTGAGCGAGTTGAACGGAATTGGTGGGGGAGAGCACCAGCGTGGCGCGGTCTTTTTGGAAGACGATCAACCCAACCCGGTCACGTCGTTGATACGCATCCGTCAGCAGCGAAAGGATCGCGCCTTTGGTGGCGTTCATGCGCTCGGCAACTGCCATCGACCAGGAAGCATCCACGAGGAAGAGCACAAGATTCGCAACCCGCTTCACGCGAATCTTGCGCTGGAGATCGCTCTTCTTGATCGAGAAAGCGAGTTTCTTTCGTTCTTCTGTGCGTTGTTTTTGGAAAGGCGCTGCGGCGCGGATGGTGGCGTCGAAGGCGATGTCGGTCAGGTTATCGCCGGCAGGGCGGGACTTGATGTAGCGCCCGTGTTTGCGCTCGGTCTTGGTGAGCGAGCGGCGTCCCGCCTGCTTGCGAGTCAGTTTATCTAATGGCGTGTTGAGCTTACGCGGCTGGAAGGTGTCGCCAGCTTTGACCTTTTGTCCGCCTTCCCACCAATTCGCATTGGAACTCGCAAAGACTTCCTTCTGCTCCATTGGTTCGGGGTTGCCCTCCTGCGGACCTTCCTCGGTCTGCTCATCCTCAAGTTTTAAGTTTTTTTTTCCTCTTTTTCGCCTTCCTGCTGCTGGCTTTCAGAGTCTTCCTCTTCCTCGCCGGGCATGGACTGACCCGCCAGCTGCTCGATGCGTTCCTGCAACTGTTCTGTGGTCATTTCGGCTTGCTGGAAGGGCGTGCGCTTGATGCGGTGCGGCAGCGCCAGTTCGGCGGCGAGGGCAATGTCGTGGTCGTTGATCTTGGTGCGGCCTTCAAAGGCGGCTTCGGCGCGTGCGGCTTTAAGGATGACCATATCTGCGCGGTGACCGTCCACGTTGAGGGAGGCGGTCAGTGCGGCGATGGATAGCAGGTCACGCGTCGTATACTTGACCTGATCCACGAGTTCGCGGGCGCGGGCGATCTGCTGCGAAAGTTCCTCTTCCTTGGGCAGCCACTGGCTGCGGAAGGCTTCCGGGTCGCGTTCGTAGGAGATGTTTCGTTCCATAATGGACATACGCTCACGCGCCTCGCGGATGCCGACAATTTCAACGGATAGCGCGAAGCGGTCCAGCAATTGGGGGCGTAGATCTCCCTCTTCAGGATTCATCGTCCCGACGAGAATGAAGCGCGCCGGGTGTGCGAAAGAAATACCTTCGCGCTCCACGGTGTTGACGCCCATGGCAGCCGAGTCCAATAAAATATCCACCACATGGTCGTCGAGCAGGTTGACCTCGTCGATGTAAAGCAAGCCGCGATTGGCAGCCGCGAGCACGCCGGGTTCGAAATGGCGCTCGCCTTTTTGAATGGCTTTTTCGATGTCGAGTGTTCCGACCACACGGTCTTCGGTGGCGGAAACAGGCAGGTTGATGAACGGTGTGGTGCGTTCGTTGACGGGAAGTTTTTTACTGGCTGAGGCGCGTTCTTTGCACTCGGTACACCAGGTGGTGGGTTTGTCGGGGTCGCAACCGAAGCGGCAGTCTTGCACGGTTTTGACGCGCGGCAACAGCGCTGCGAGCGAGCGGGCAGCCGTTGATTTGGCGGTGCCGCGTTCACCGCGGATCAATACGCCGCCGATGCGGGTATCCACTGCATTGAGAATGAGCGCACGCTTCATGCGCTCCTGTCCGACGATAGCGGTAAAGGGAAAAATTGCGGGCATTTTGTCTACTCCAGCCCGTGATTATACCGCCGTTATAAAAAACTAGTGACGTTTATCCGTGTTTATGACACTTATCAGGGTTGCAAACTTCTCCATTCACTTGTATAATCCAACCCATATTTCATTTAATTGGAGTTCACGAGTGATGGATCAAAACGAAACCCTGAGCGGGACAAATAATTCTCAGGGAGATCAGGCAAATAACAATCACCAGTCGATGGAGGCATTGTTAGCGACAGAGTCATTGAGCATTGATCTTCCCCAGGCAGGAGAAATCCGCAAAGGGGTTATTGCAAGTATTTCGCCGAACCAAATCCTCATCAGCATCGGCGCGAAGTCTGAGGGCGTTGTTGCCGGGCGCGAATTGGAACAGCTGAGCCAGGAAGAACGCGATGCCTTGAAGGTTGGGCAGGAAATTGACGTGTTCGTCATCAGCCCCGAAGACGCGAACGGGAATGTTGTGCTTTCTCTCAAACGCGCCCTCGAACAGATGACCTGGGACAATGTGGAAAAGATGATCGCCGACGAGGTCGTCATCGACACCAAGATCATTGGATTCAACAAGGGCGGTCTGATCGCAGCGGTGGGGAACCTGCGCGGTTTCATCCCCTCCTCCCAGATCAGCGCCATGCGCCGCGCGCAGTCTGCGGGTGATAAGCCCGAACAGCGCTGGCAGAAGATGGTCGGGCAGCCCATCTCCGTCCGCATCATCGAAGTGGACCGTGAACGCCGCCGCCTGATCCTCTCTGAACGCGCCGCCAACACCGAATCCCGCTCCTCGATGAAAGATCGGGTCATCTCTGAACTCGAAGAAGGTCAGACCTACACCGGTCGCGTCACCAGCCTTGCCGATTTTGGCGCCTTTGTCAACATCAACGGCGCAGACGGACTCGTCCATCTCTCCGAACTCTCATGGGATCACGTTGCCCACCCCAAGGAAGTCCTCGAAGTGGGGCAGGAAGTCCAGGTCAAGGTCATCAATATCGACCGCGACAAAAAACGCATCGGTCTATCCATGCGCGCCCTGCAGGACGATCCGTGGAAAAGCCGCATGTCGAAGTTCAGCGTCGGTCAACTGGTCGAAGGTGCCATCACCCGCCTGACCAAGTTCGGCGCATTTGCCCGCCTCGAAGGTGACATCGAAGGGCTCATCCACATCTCCGAGTTGAGCGAGAACCGTGTGGAACACCCCAAGGAAGTCCTCAAGGAAGGCGAAGTCAAGACGCTGCGCATCATCCGCATCGACACCGACCAGCACCGCATCGGCTTGAGCCTCCGCAAAGTGGACTCCGCCGCCTTCGCCGACAAAGACTTCAAGATGCTCACGCAAGGGTTTGGCGACGAGAGCGACGCCGAAGAACCCGGCGACGAGACCAAAGAATAAAACAGAGCGCACCGCAAGGTGCGCTTTTTCAAACCATGACTCTCATTGTTGACGCGCACGCCGACATCGCCTACAACATGCTCAAATACGGGCGCGATTACACCCGTCCCGCCGCTGAAACGCGCCGCCTCGAATCCGGTAGCCACACCGTGCAGGACAACGGTGATACTCTGCTCGGCTGGGCAGACTACCAACGCGGGCAGGTCGCCCTCGTTTTTGCCACCCTCTTTGCCGCACCGATCCGCTTTCGCACCTACGAAACCGAAAAACAGGTCTACAGAACTTTCGACGAAGCGCACAAACTCTACAGCGATCAATTGGATGCCTACCATCGGCTGACTGATACCGTCCCGGACAAATTCCGCATCATCGCCTCCAAACGTGACCTTGACCTTCATCTCGACCATTGGAATCAATCCACGCCTGAAGCGACGGGTCACTCCGTAGGCATGGTCATCCTCATGGAAGGCGGCGAAGCGATCCGTGATCTCTCCGAGTTGGACATGTGGCATAGTCGCGGCGTGCGGCTCATCGGTCCCGCCTGGGTGGGTACGCGCTACTGTGGCGGCTGGAAGGAACCCGGTCCGCTGACGGAGGATGGGCGTAAACTCCTCGCCGCTATGACAGATTTCGACTTCACCCTCGACCTCAGCCACATGGACGAACGAGCCGCAGCCGAAGCCCTCGATAGTTACGAAGGTCCCATCGTTGCCACGCATGCCAATTGTGCCGCCTTGATGCGAAATGCCAACACCAACCGCCATCTGTCTGACCGCATCCTCGAAGGCATCATCGAACGCGATGGGGTGGTGGGTATCGTCCCATTCAATACCTATCTGAAAGTAGGCTGGTCAGTCAACAAAAGCACGCGCGAAGAAGTTTCTCTTCAGGATGTCGTCAACCACATGGACCATGTCTGCCAGGTCGCAGGCGACTCGCTCCATGTGGGTATCGGCTCCGACTTTGACGGCGGCTTTGGGCTGCAATCTGTTCCTCACGAAATTGACACCGTCGCAGATTTGCAAAAACTGGTATCCTTGTTGGGGGCGCGCGGCTATTCCGAACAGGATGTGGAAAACATCCTCGGCGGAAACTGGCTCACCCGCCTCAAACGCGATCTGCCATAATAAAAATGTCAAACCAACCTCTTCCCGCTTCCACTCCCGTCCAGACCACACCGCGTCCAGATGATTCCATTACCCCTCGCACCCGCCTGAGCATTGGCATCACGCTGATCGGTTTGTTCATCTTTGCCGTTGGCGCCAAACCCGCCCTGTTCGGCTGGGACCGCAGTCCCGTGGTCGGCTTTGTGCAGATCATTGTCTTTCTGATCGGGCTTGCTATCATTTGTCTGGGCGGCTATCTCGGGCTTCACTCCCTGTGGTGGGGCTTGGAACGCACCATCGTTTCCGACATCGGCTCGCGACTGGTTGCCACCGGGTATGTTTTTTCCGTCTTCTCCGGTCTCGCAGACATCTTCGGCATGGGCTCGCACTCCTTCCCGCAAATCCCATACTTCGGTCCCTGGCAGGCGACGGGTGTGCTGATCGGTCAGGGCATCATCGCGTTGGGGTTCATGATGATGATCCCTTTCAAGCACAAGTAGTTTCACAACTTCTTGGAATCAAAAAGGCGGCTGTTTTATAACAGCCGCCTTTTTGTTCATGATCAACTACTTCGTGATCTTTCTCGCTTCCATGTAAAAACGTTTCTCGCGGGCTTCACCCATCGAGAAGGTCTTGCGCGGCAGGGCGCCATCGAGGATGACGGTCTTGAACAGTTCGTTCTTGTGCATTCCGGCGAGGTAAAAGCCGACGTTCCCGTTTTGAAGTGACAGGCGTTCGACCACATCTTCGCCGTGGACATAGTCAATTTTTTCCGCGCCGCCATTTTTCACGAAGCCATCGAGGAAGGATTGCAGCGTGCCGACCGCCAGATTGGTGGGTGGATTGGATATCTCGATCACGCCAAATTGCTGACCGCCTCCGACCACGCCGATGAGTTGTTTCTCACCATCGGCATTGTCCACCTGCTGGATCATGTCTGCGCCGCTGGCGATGGGGGAGTATTTGTAATTCGCGCCGAAAAAGGACTGCATTTCGGCGAAGATATCTTTCTTCAACCCGAACAACACACGGTGGATCGGCTCGAACTCCAACGCCTCATCGTGGACGTTTTCGATCTCGACCAACGCGTAGCGTGCCGGGTGATCCATGCCGACCTCGCCTTTGATCTTTTCCCAGATGGCTTTGGCGGTGGCGAGCGAGTGATTGCCGTCGCCCATGGCAAAAAGCAAAATGGGAAGATTCGCTTCCAGGTCATATTTTGATGCGAAGGTTTCGGGCTTGGCGAGCCCGCGCAGGGCTTCGACGACTTGATTCTCAAAATCCGCATTGACGGCATAGCCCGCGAGATGACCGCTATCCAACATCAGGTCGAAGTCATACAGTTTGTCGAACTTGGATTTCGCGGCGGTCAACGGTTCGATGACGGTTTTATTCGGGTCATCGATCAGTACGAGGATGTGTGGGAATTCAAGCAGCGCGCCTTCGCGGATCTTCATGCGCGGCGGCAGGCGGTCGATGATCGTGCCTTCGGTGGCGCGGATCAGGCTGGAGGAGCCTTTGTTGAAATCATAGCATTCGAGGTCGAGGCACAGCATGACGCCTTTGCGCGTCTTGCCGTTGATGGTGCGTTCGACATACACAAACCCGTCGTGAGGTTGAAGTACACCATCATCCATTGATTTGCGCATAGCCAATTGGATATGTTGGATGCGTTCTTCGCCGCCCGGCTGCTCCAAATACACTTCGGGAAAGGTCAACTTGAGCGTGGAAGGTGCATCGCCGACGATCTTCTCCACTTCATGCCAATATTCCGGCTCGGAGGTGAATTGGTCGCACGCGATGACCGCCCACTTGTGCAGGTCGACGCCGGGTTTGGGAAGATATATCTGGGGAATCTGAATGCCGATGTCGCTAATGATCTTCATGGGTTGCCTCCATTAAATCGTAGGGGCACGATACATCGTGCCCCTACATAAATTTATAAATTAATGTCCGTTCTTCGAGAACGCGATCAACTTCTCTGCCACTTCCGCGCCGACGCGAGCCTGGGCTTCTTTGGTGGCGGCGCCGATGTGCGGGGATGCGATGACGTTGTCGAGCTTGGCAAGTTTCCAGTCGGTGGGGGGCTCTTCGTTAAAGACATCCAACGCGGCTCCGGCGACCTTGCCACTGGTCAGCGCTTCGTAGAGTGCATCTTCGTTGACGATGCCGCCGCGCGCGCAGTTGATGATGCGGACGCCGGTCTTCATTTTGGAGAATTGCTTCGCGCCGATCATGTTCGCGGATTCTTTGGTCTTGGGCAGGTGCAGGCTGATGTAGTCTGCCTGGGCGAGCAGTTCGTCGAGGCTGACGAGTTTGATCCCGTTCGGCGCTTCGGTGACGTAGGGGTCATAGGCGACCACGGACATTTCCATGGCGATGGCACGTTTGGCGGTTTCTTTGCCGATGTTGCCGATGCCGATCAGACCGAGGGTTTTGCCGCCGATCTCATCGCCGTTGAAGGCTTTCTTTTCCCATTTTTCGGCTTTCATGGTGGCAGATGCCGCATAGAGCGAGCGCGCCAGCATAAGCATGTAGCCGATGGCAAGTTCTGCAACGGATTTGGAGTTGGCAAGCGGCGTGTTCATGACCGCAATGCCCTTGGATTTTGCGTATTCGTGGTCGATGGTGTCGAGACCGGCTCCCCCGCGCACGATGACCTTGAGATTGGGGCACACGTCGATCAGGTCTTTGCGCACTTTGGTGCGTGAGCGGACGACCATGCCGTCGTAGTTGGGCAGTTCTTTCATCAGGTCTTCGGGGGTGATGTCATCCCGGACATCCACGGTCAGCCCGGCGGCGCGCATCTGCTCGATGTACTCTTTTTCGGTCTTGTCGCAGATAATGATTTTCATTGGTTTTCTCCTGAATGTATTTCATGTCGTACCCGCACTTTGTTAAAGCCATGGTACGTGGTGGAAATTAATAACAGGAACCCAACCGGCGAGCCCGGCTGCGTTCCTGTTTGTGAAAACAATCGCAACACGCCGGTCATTCTAACAACGGGGATAGGCTTTGTCAACGACATAAATCAGGCGGGAGTCGTGTCAATTGTTCTTGTGAATTTGTCTGACAAAATATATAATGAGTTGAATGGAATTATGGAGTGCGTCAGAGTGAGTTGACTAAACATATTTGCCTCGACGGATGTTGCCAATGTTCCAGAGATGACGCACCCGCCCACAGTGTTGGGAAAAGCCGTTCGGAACAGATTCAGGCAAAGGTCCGGGAAAAGGCGTATCAATCAAAATAGGAGTCCCAGTCCATGTCTGATTTAAAGCGTGTCTATAATTTCAACCCCGGTCCGGCTGTCCTGCCGTTGGAAGTGTTGCAGGAAGCGCAGGCGGAATTCCTCGACTACAAGGGGACGGGTATGTCGGTGATGGAGATCAGTCATCGCTCGAAGGAGTTCGAAGGCGTGATCCAGACCGCAGAAGCGGATTTGCGCGAACTGCTTGGAATCCCTGCCAACTATAAGGTGATGTTCCTGCAGGGCGGCGCGACGCTTCAGTTTACGATGGTGCCGATGAACCTGCGTCCGGCGGGCGCTTCCGCCGATTACATTGTGACCGGTTCGTGGAGCAAGACCGCGGTGAAGGAATCGAAGAAACTTGGCGCGGTGCATGTGGCTGCCAATACCGAAGCGGACGGCTTCAACTGCCTGCCCAAGAGCCTCGACCTCGACCCGAAGGCGGCGTACCTGCATTTCACTTCCAACGAGACCATCCACGGCGTGGAATTTTTCACCGAGCCGACCCCGCCTGCGGGTGTGCCGTTGGTTTGTGACGTTTCTTCTGATTTCATCAGCCATCCCATTGACGTTTCAAAATATGCGTTGATCTACGCCGGTGCGCAGAAGAACGCCGGTCCGTCGGGAACGACCGTGGTCATCATCCGTGACGATATGATCGCACGCGTGCCGGAAAACCTGCCCGTGATGTTGGATTACAAGACTCTCGCCGAAAGCGGGTCGCTGCACAACACGCCGCCATCCTTTGCCATTTACATGGTGGGGCTGGTGTTTAAGTGGGCGAAGAAGATGGGCGGTCTTGCGGCAATTGAAAAGACCAACCGCGCCAAAGCCGACCTGGTCTACAAAGCAATCGACGAGAGCGGTGGGTTCTATCGCGGACATGCCCAGCCCGAAGCCCGCTCGCTTATGAACATTCCGTTCCGACTGCCGAGCGAAGAGTTGGAAGATGCCTTCGCAAAGGAAGCCAAGAAGAACGATCTGATCGGCTTGAAGGGACATCGTTCCGTCGGCGGGATGCGCGCCTCCATTTACAATGCCATGACCCTCGAAGGCACGCAGGCGCTGGTTCAGTTTATGAAGGAATTTCAGAAAAAGAACGGGTAGTTTGTAAAAGATAAAGACCTCCGAACTCTCGGAGGTCTTTTTTTAATCCGCGCTGATGGGCAGGGAGGGGTCTTCGGATACGGATTTTTTCTCTTTCAAGTCGATGCGCGGGGTGAAGAAGAGTACGGTTGTCAGTGCCAGAACCGCTGCCCCCAAAGCGATGACGAAAACGATGTTGATGGCATCTGCGACGGCGAACCGCAGGCTGGAGTCGATCACCGCTTCGGAACCGGGGAGAGGGTCAAGGAGTTGCGAGACCAGTTCCGGGTCCAAGCCTGAAGCGGAAAGGTTGGCGGCGAGGCGGGTTGCCAATGCCGCGCCCATCACGCTGACTCCCAATGTCCCGCCGATGGAGCGGCTGAATTGCATCGTGGATGTGGCTGTGCCGAGGAAACGCCGCTCCACTGTGGTTTGCACCGCAATGAGGAACGACGGGATGGAGAGCCCCATGCCAACGCCCATCACCGTAATGAAGACCATCAGGAGGGTCTGACTGGTTTCCGCGCCGACCTGCGAAAGCAGCACTGCACCGACGAACAAAAGTGATGTGCCGCTGAGCGCCAGTTTGTAATAGCCGGTGCGTAACAGCAGCCGTGTGCCGATGATGCTTGCGGTCACCCAGCCCAGCAGCAGGGGGGTGATGGTCAGCCCGGCTTGCGTGGCGCTGGTGCCCATCACCGATTGCACGAACAGCGGAATGAACGAGACCACGCCGAACAATGCCCAGCCTGAGAAAACGCCATGCGCAATGGATGACGCGAACAGCCGGTCGAAGCGAAAGAGATGTACCGGCAGGATCGGGTCTGTTGCGCGACTCTCCACCCAAAGGAGCAGGATGAACAGGATCGCGGCAACGACGATCAAAACCCAGTTCGAAGCGATGCCTGTATCCGTCAGCCCGACCAGCAAGGTGACGATACTGGCGGTCAGCAGGACTGCGCCGAGATAATCCACCACGGGTCTTTCCTGACCTCGGGGCTGGTCGCGCCATGCAAAAGCGACCAACGCCGCAGCCAGCAGCCCCGGCAGGATGTTGACGTAGAAGACCCATTGCCAGGAAAGCTGGTCGACGATGAAACCGCCCAACAGCGGACCCGCAATGGAGGAGACGCCCCACACGCCGGAGAAAAATCCCTGCATTTTGGCGCGTTGTTCGAGGGTGAACATTTCACCAATGAGAATGAATGCCAGCGGCATGATGCCGCCTGCGCCGATCCCTTGCAAGGCGCGGGCGAGGACGAGCTGAGTCATGGTTTGGGCTTGTCCGCACAGGATGGAACCGGTGAGGAACAGCAGCATGGCAAAGAGGTACAGGTTGCGCCTGCCATACAGGTCAGAGAGTTTTCCGTAGAGCGGGACGGTGGTGGTGGATGCCAGCATGTAGGCAGAGAAGACCCACGAGTAATGCTCCAGCCCGCCAAGTTGACCGACGATGGTTGGCATGGCGGTGGCGACGACGGTCGATTCCATCGAGGCGAGGAACAAGCTGAGCATGATCCCAATGGTGACGAGAATGATTCGATTTTTGGACATGGATTCCTTCGGAACAGGTTTGGAAAGTGCAATGATACCCCCAAAAACAAATTCACCCCATAACCCCCTCTTTCTTCAAAAACACCATGTACTCGTATGTATGGTTTCGATAAGCCACCTTCAACATCCTTCCTCCTAATGAAACTGTAATCCAACTCTCACGCACACAACCAAACCGCCCCCAACCCCACAAGGTATAATCCACCCATGGAATTTTTCTTCCCCGAAGACAACCTCACCCGTACCGTCCCAGAAGAGACGCGCATCACCGTCCTCACCGCCGAACCCTACCCCGATGGGCGGCGCCTGCGAGTCAACCTCAACGTCACCCCCTTCCAAAAGCGCCCCTACATCGAAATCACCCTCACCAACGCCCAAAACGAAGAGATTGCCACGACCAGCATCGTCGAACCTCTCAGCTGGAATCTCGAACTCACCATGCACATCCGTGGCGAACACCATAGCCCCTACACCCTCACCGCCAGACTGTACTACCCCGAAGGACCCACCGCCGAACCCGTCCAATATGTTCTGGATGTAAACCCGCCTCAACCCGACCCGCGGCCGGATACCCCCTAACAGACCTCATCCATGCCTCTGCATTTTCCACCCAAACGAGCAAACCCCGTTACCCTCTTGCTCGCCCTCACCCTCCTGCTCACCAGCTGCAACCAGCCCACCAGCACAACCGACCCTGCCGCCACCCAAAATCTCCCCATCGTAGAGATCCTCGAAACGCCTAACCTCTCCCAGCCCAACCCACAGGGCGAATGGCTCATCCTCTCCATCGAAGAGCACGGCTACGCCCACCTCTTCCTCTACCAGCCAGATATCCTCCCCATCACCCGCATCACCACCGGCGACTGGAACGACACCCACCCCGCCCTCAGCCCCGACCGCAAACAACTCGCCTTCGCCTCAGACCGCAGCGGCTACTGGGACCTCTACCTCATGGACTTGCAAACCGGCAACCTAACCCAGGTCACCAACTCCCAACACTACGACTCCGCCCCATCCTGGTCTCCCGATGGACAATGGCTTGCCTTTGAAACCTACGTCAACGACAATCTCGAGATCGCCATTGTCAACGTCACCACCGCTGAAATCATCCCCCTCACACAACACCCCGCCTCCGACCATTCCCCCGCCTGGATCCCCGGCGAAGGGCGTCAGGTCGCCTTCGTCTCCTCCCGCAGTGGTGATAACGACATCTGGCTCGCCGACCTAGACCTCGCCGGAGACGAACGCTACATCAACCTCAGCAACACCCCTAATGCTTCCGAAAGCGCCCCTGTTTGGAATGCCGGCGGCACACAACTGCTCTGGGCAGCCACCACCCAAGCCATCGGCTTTAATGGCTTATACATCTGGGATGCCGCCGAACCCACCCGTTCCGCCCGTTGGGTCGGCGATGGCAGCCTGGGTGTTTGGAACGAAAGTGCCACCCAGATCGTAACCGTCATCCGCGCCCCCAACCAAACCTTCCTCACCGCCTACAACCTCGAAGGCAGTCTGCTACGCGCCATGCTCCCACTCACCGGGCGAGTGCGCGGCATTGCGTGGGGCAGCGCCGACCTGCCGAACCCACTCCCAGCCTCGTTGCAATCCCCTGCAAGCCTCACCCCTGGCGCGCTCTGGGCACCCGCCATCACCCCCGGCGCAGAAGTCCCAAACCAACGCTGGTATGTCGTCCCCATCGAAAACGTCCAGGCACCTTACCCGCAACTGCACGACCTCGTCGATGAAGCCTTCGTCGCCCTGCGTCGCCGCGTCTCGCAGGAAACCGGCTGGGACGCCCTCGCCAGCCTCGAAAACGCCTTCGTCCCGCTTACCACCAGCCTCGAACCCGGCATGGACGAAGACTGGCTCTACACCGGGCGCGCCTTCGCCATCAACTCGCTCATGTCCAATGCCGGCTGGCTCGTGGCAATGCGCGAGGACATCGGTGCGCAGACCTATTGGCGCATCTACATACGCGCCGCCACACAAGATGGCTCGCTGGGTGAACCGCTTCACGACACCCCCTGGAACTTGTACGCCCGCTACGACCTCGATCCGCGCACCTACGAACAAGGCGGCGACTATGCCCCCGCCCCCTCCGGCTACTGGGTTGACGTCACCTCCCTCGCTTCTGCCTACGGCTGGGAGCGTCAGCCCGCTTTGCCGAACTGGCGCACCTACTACAAAGGCGCACGTTTTACCACCTTTGCCCTCACCAGCGGCATGAGTTGGTACGCCGCCATGCGCGAGCTTTACCCGCCTGAGGCGCTCGCCACACCCACCAAGGTGCTGGCTCCCACGCTAACCCCCACGAACACCCCCACCAAGACCCCCACCC